>MDSZ01211891.1_pt1 | contig 497539 bp, 453 predicted proteins | sample 811201 | NCBI WGS metagenome assembly MDSZ01 (sample SAMN05326647, study PRJNA326480) | marine metagenome | isolation source: seawater | place: Indian Ocean: North | collected 2010
GAAGGCATCGACTTCCGTCCAGCCCTTGAAGTAGTTCCGGCCCTGGCTGTCGGTGTGCGTGTGGATGAGACCGAGACGGTCGCGGTAATGGCTTACCGCCGCTTCCATGTCCAGCACGCGGATCTGCACGTGCCCCGGACGCATGACGCCTTTCTGCATGGGTTTATCCCCCTTGTTGTTTCGCTATGGTGGAAGAGCGGGTGATCGGGTTGGCCGCGGACAGGTCCACCTCGATCTCCAGGTCGCTCTCGGGAAAGACACGGCAGGCGAGGACCGTACCGGCTTCCTCGTCCGCCTCGCTGATGTGCTTGCGGCTCATGCGCCCGGTGTGGAACTGCCCGGCGCGCACGTGGATGCGGCAAACCCCGCAGCCGCCACCGCGGCAGCCGACGGGAATGGCCGCCAGCAGGTCGGGCGCGACACCGACCCGCTGCAGTGCCTGCAGGAGGTTCTCTTCCGCCCCGCAGGAAAACGCCAGCCCCCCGGGCGCAAGCGTGATCCTGTGGCCGGTGTTCACTGGCTAGATCCGCTTGAACAGCGCACTGCGGGTGCCGCCCTCGGCCCCGTCGGCGGCCGTCAGGAAGCGCTCCATGTAGATATCACGCTCGAAGAGCCGGCCGCGCATCAGCGCCGTGATCGCCGCATCGATCATTGGCGGCGGGCCGCAGAGATAGGCCTTGTGGCCGCCGAACTGGCCGTCGAAGTGGGCAATCGCTGCTTCGTGCACATAGCCGGTGAACCCCTCCCAGCCGGAGCCCTCCTCCGGGGCATCCAGCGCAGGCACGTAGTTGAAGTTCTCGTGCTCGGCGGCCAGCGCCTCGAACAGTTCCCGGTTGTAGAGCTCAGCCAGGTTGCGCGCCCCCTGGAACAGCGTGATCTTTCGCGTATCGCCGTGCTCGAGGAGGTCGAGCACCATGGATTGGGGGCTCGACAGGCCGGAGCCGCCGGCGATGAAGATCAGGTCCTCGCTCGCCGACTTGCGCACGAAGAACTGGCCGTAGGGGCCGGACAGCGGCACCGTCTGGCCTTCCGCCAGCTGCTCGTGGATGTAAGTCGTCGCCGCACCGCCCGGGACGTGGCGCACATGCAGTTCCACCACGTCGTTCTCCGAGGGCTTGTTGGCGATGGAGAAGGCGCGGGCACCCTCGACGCCGGGAAGCTGCAGATTGATGTACTGACCGGCCTGGAAGGCCATGGGTCGATCCAGCCGCAGGCGCAAGCCCTTGATAGTCGGCGAGAGATCGGTGATGGACTCCACCGTCGCCTCGTAGTCCTCCACCGGGTAGCCGAGGAAATCCGGGTCGACATCGATATCCGCCTCGATGACCAGGTCGCTCTGCGGCAGGGCACAGCAGGCGAGCACCTTGCCTTCCTCGCGCTCCACGTCCATTAGGGCGAAGGGCGATGCGTCCCCCGGGTCGGCCTCTCCCTCGAGAATCTGAACCTTGCAGGTTCCGCAGGTGCCGTGGCCGCAGGCGAAGGGCAGCCAGACGCCCTGGCGCAGGCTGGCATCGAGCAGGGTCTGGCCCTCCTCCACCTCAACCACGTCCCCGGTCGGCTCAATGGTCACCTCATACATGGCCGGTGCCTCCTGCCACGCTTGCCGCGCGCATCAGCTGTGCGAACCGCCGATGCCCTCGAGGCCCGGCGTCTGCATGCGGATGATGGACTTGTGATCGACACCCTGGGCCGCAAGCGTCGCCTCCCGGTCCGGTGTGAAGGGCTCCCCGTTGAGGAGCCAGCACACCTGTTCCCAGTCGATCTTCGCGAAGTCCGGATGCTGCGCGTAGGCGCCGGCAATCATCTCATCCTGCAGCTTGCCGAAGGTGGTGTCCGGCGGCGTCGCGAAGGCGATCGGGGAACAGAACATGAGGTGCCGGTCCCAGCCCACGTAGACGACGATGTTGCCGTGGAAATTCTCCACCCGGTCGAGCCGCTCGCCGGTGTAATCCGGCGTAATTGCTGCTACTGCCATGGTCTCTTACTCCTTGTTAACTGCTAGCCGGCCTTCTTCAGCCGCTCTTCGGCGGACTCGAGGTTGTGCCACGCGTTCCAGCGCGCCTCGTCGGGTGAGCCGTGGAAGTCGAGATTGTCCTTGCCCATGTTGATCCGGTAGTATTCGCTGAGAACCTTCTCGATATCGGCGCCACCGCAGTTGCCCTGGTAGATCTGGTGCACCGGCAGCCAGGACTGCACGTACTTCTCCGGCTCGTGGTCGAAGATGTCCTTGCAGCCATCGGAGCAGAAGTTGTAGCGCTCGCCCTGGTAGACAGACTGGCGGTAGGCGATGAGCGACGGGTCGTCCATTTCCGTGAAGCCCATGGGAATCTGGCAGGTGTTGCAGAGCATGGGCAGCGTGGGGTTGTAGAAACGCTCACCGGCCTGCTCCTTTTCGCGCCAGTGCTCAAAGCGCGGACGGTAGTACTTGTCAAAGGTGTCCGGGTATTTCTCCGACAGCCAGTCCATTTCCTTCTCGTCCGGCATCCAGGTGTGGAACGCGGCGGCGTGGCCGTAGTTGTAGAAAGTGCTCCAGGTCTGGTGCGAGATATGGTCCTTCTCGGCGATCGCGGTGGCCGCGTATTTCGGCATCTCGATCCCGTAGCGGGCCAGGTCCTTGAACAGGGCGCCGCCGGCCTCCTCGAAGTACACCTCCCAGGCCTCCTTCCAGGACATGACCCGGTTCGGCAGCATGTAGTCCATCATCATGGCAACGATGGCCAGCAGGCGGGTGCCGCGCCAGAACCACTTGTCGATCCAGCGCTGGACGATGGGGACGTTGTCCGGGTGCTGCTCGAGGAGGAACTTGATCACTTCCAGCCCGAGCGTCATGTGCCGGGCCTCGTCGGACTGCGCGGAGAAGCCGAAGGTCACCGTGGCCATGTCGCCGTTGTAGGCGGCACCGGACATGAAGGGCACGAAGAGCAGGTTGGTCAGCACGTACTCGAAGGAGAAGCTGATCGCCACCATGAACTCGAAGGGCCCGGCGCTGCGCGCATCGTCAAAGAAGGACTTCGGCACCGACAGGTACCACACCCGGTCGTGCATGTGGGAGAAGTCCTGGAAGCCGTCGAAGAACTTATTGTAGTGGCTCATCGCGTGCACCTGCGTCTGCACGTGCCGCAGTTCATCGATCGACTGCATCTGGCAGGCCGTGCGGGCACCGACGCCGCTGAACTGGCGCCCGACGTGCGCATAGCCCGAGTAGGCCTGGTATTCGAGCGGCGAGACGCCGGTGAGGAAGACCTTGATCGCGTTGATATAGCGGGCGTCCGTCACGTTCTGCTGGCCGTTGTTCTGGGCGAAGGCGTCGAAGATCGCATAGAGCTTCTTTTCCTTCTCGGCCTGGTACTTCCAGTAGGCATCCATGGTCAGGCGGAAGGGATCCTCCCACTTGCTCCAGTCGGTAATCTTGATGCCCTCGAAATCCTCGTAGGGGAAAATTTCCTTCTTGTCGCGGTAGCTGTATTCCCAGTCGAGATCCCGGGTCAGCAGGCTGTAGCGCTCCTTGAGGTTCAGTTTTCTTGCGGCCATGTCAGTCGCTCCGTGTTATCTCTCAGTTCCAGCTCAGGGTGAATTCGTCGTCGGTTTCATCGACATTGCCGCCGATGGTGACCAGGTTCACGTGCAGGGACTGCAGGTCCCAGTCGCGGCCCATTTTTTCCTCGACGGTTTCCCGCTTGAGCACGAGCCGATCCTCGTTCTCGATGCGGATCATCGCCGGTTGGTAGTCGACGGTGACATCGGGGTTGTCCTCTTCCAGCGCCTCCACGAGGTAGTGGGCCTCCTCGTTGTCCTGCAGTGCCATGTAGACTTTTGACATCGTCTTTACTCCCTTAGAGGCCGGCCTTGGCCAGGCGCTTGTTGAGGACTTCCGCGCTTGCGTTGATCGCGTCGGGGCCGACGGCCTCCGCCGCCAGCGGACCGAGGGCGGCAAGGGCCTGCTGCTTCCAGTCAGCCACCCACGCAGCGATCTGTTCGCGGTTGGCATCGGATTCGGCGACCGCGGTCTTGATGACCGAGTCCACCCAGCGCGAGGTCTCTTTGTGCCACTCCTGCATGAACTCGATGAGCATGGCGAGGTCGCCGGCACCGGCATCGGTCATGGCGTCATCGAACTGGCGGTAGAAGATGTCATAGACGAGCGTATCGAGAACGACGTCCTGGGCGACGAAGACCTCGAACCAGTCCTTCTGGGCGAGTACGTCCTCGACATAGCGACGCAGGTCCTGCCAGAGCGGGTCTTCCATCCAGCTGGTCTTGGCCGCTTTCAGCGTGTCGCCGCTGTTGCCGTCCAGGATGAGGCCGATGCGCGAGAGGTACTGTGCGATGCCCAACCGGTCCATGCCGTTGTAGAGGAAGGCCTGGGTCAGCACCGTGCCGATGCCGTAGGCGGAGCCGAAGACGTTGTTCATGTTCGCGCCCATCTCCAGGTGCCGCAGGGGCAGGAGGCAGCGAACGATCTTCTCCCGGGCCGCCCCGGGCAGGCGGCTGGCGAGGTCGCGGCGGGTAAAGAAAGCGTAATTGCTTTCGGTGATCTCCTGCAGCTTCGCCCGCGCCTGCACGTAGCTGCCGTAGTAGTACTGCCGGGGATCGCGGAAGGCGTACCAGTCTTCCATGTCGATCGCGGTGCGCCCGGGATCGTAGAGCTCCCGCTCGGGGTCCCAGAGCGGACGGTAGTGGAAATTGGTGGTCGGCGCGAGATCGTAGCTGGCTTCCTGGTAACGGGAAGCCGGCTTGTCGCCGAAACGGCGCTCGATGTGCGCAAAGGTGTTGCGGATCGGCTGGATCGTCGAGGTCTTGATTTCAATGGTCATGGGACACCTGCTCGTTATGGAATGGGTTGAGCCCCGGGGCGGTTGCGCTACTCGTCAGCGGCCCTGCGAAGATCGCCGTAGCGCCATTTCTCCATGTCTGCGTCCACGGCCGCAGCCTCCTCCTCGGACATGAAGACGACGCCGTTGCGCTCACAGAAGATGTCGAAGGCACCTTTCGGGAGCACCAGCTCGACGTACAGGGAGGGATCGCCGATGGCGAAATCGAACTCGATGAAGCCGCTCGCCGTCTCGCCGCGAACACGGACGTAGCGGGTGAGGCGCTCGAAGTTTTCGGCGGTCGGCGCCGGGCCGACGGCTTTCAACTTTGTCATGGTTATCTCTTTGTTAGCGATGACATTGTCATCCCCCCGGGTGCAGGGGCCATGCCAACAAAGCGAAAAATCGAGATTTTTTAGCTAGTTATATATTTTTCGTCGCCAGCGGCGGGTCGTGGGGGGTGGCGTTTTTCATGAAATGGTGAACTCTCGCGGCTGCCGCATTCATGATTTCATGAATTTTCGGCATCCTGGCGTTTTTTCAACCGGTAATCGAGCTGCGCCCTCGTCAGCCCCAGCAGCCGGGCCGCGCCGCTGACCTTGTTGCCCGAGCGCGCCAGGGCCGCGTCGATCAGCTGCTGCTCCACCGCATCGAGGGAGTGCCCGGCGTCGATGGCGCCGGTCACCAGCTCGGACAGGGATCGCTGCGCGGGCAAATCACCGTCGTCGTCCTGTTGACCGCGGAAAGCCGGGAAGAGGTGGGCCGCCTCGATCTGTCCGCCCGGGTTCGAGAGAATCACGCCGCGCTCGATCATGTTGGCCAGCTCGCGAATGTTTCCCGGCCAGTCGTACTCACGCAGCAGGGTCATGGCGCGGTCTGTCACCGACAGGCCGGTCTTGCCGTGCAGTGAGCCGTACTTGTCGAGGAAGTGGCTGATGAGATCGGGCAGGTCGTCGATGCGCTCGCGCAGCGGCGGTACCGTGGTGGAGTAGACGTTGAGACGGTAGAGCAGGTCCTGGCGGAAACGCCCCTCGCGCACCGCCTCGTCCAGGTCCTCGTTGGTGGCGGCGATGAGGCGGACATCCACCTGCCGCACCTCGGAGCCGCCCACCCGCTCCAGCTCGCCTTCCTGCAGTACTCTCAGCAGGGCGGCCTGTGCATGCAGCGACAGCTCACCGACCTCATCGAGGAACAGCGTGCCCGTGTCCGCGCGTTCAAAGCGGCCCGGCCGGGTCTTCTCGGCCCCGGTAAAGGCACCGCGCTCGACGCCGAAAAGCTCGGCCTCGATCAGGTCCCGCGGAATGGCGGCGCAGTTGATGGCGATGAACGGCTTGTCGGCGCGGTCGCTGGCCTCGTGCAGGGCCCGGGCGAACATGTCCTTGCCCACCCCGGTCTCGCCGAGGAGCAGCACGGTGACCTTGCTCCGTGCCGCCCGCGACAGCAGGTCGCGGACCTCGAGGAAACGCGGCGAGGAGCCCACGAGCTGGCCGAAATGCTCCTCGGCATCGACGCGGGAACGCAGCTCGGCCATCTGCTCCTGCAGTTCGAACAGCTGGTCGGCGATGCGGTCCGGCTGGTAGTGCCGGAAGGCGTCCTCGGCGTCCTCCCAGTCCTCGGCCAGGCGCCCCTCGATACGGCAGGTCTGGTGGCCGCAGGCGGTGCAGCAGGTTTCCTTGAAGTAGATCTGCCGCCCCATGAACTGGGTGGTAAAGCCACTGGCGTAACCGATCTGCGCCCAGCAGACGGGCTCAAAGCCCGATCCGAACTCACTCAGGAAGATTTCCGCCTCGAAGGAGTTCTCCCAGTCGAAGATGGCGTGGAAGTAGTTCTCTTCCTCGTTCCAGTCCAGCTTCTGGGGGATCACCTTCACCTGGCCGGTGACCATGTGCGACTGCGGCCCGACGGAGAAGACATCGAACAGCGACGCATCCGGGCGCAGTCGACGGGCGCGCTCGGCGTCCATCTTCCCGGAAATGTAGCCCATGCGCGTGAGCAGGCCCTTGGCGCGCTGCATGCCCAGGGCATCGATCAGTTCCCGGCGAAGTCCCCGAAGCTCACTCGAGCGGAGCAGGACGACACGCTCTTCGTCCAGCCAGATGCGCCCCTCCTGCGCCTCGAAGCGCAGCAGGTTCCAGAGATCCTGCATCCCGGGCAGCCGGGGGCCGTCGTCGTTCACGGGCGCGAGCTCATCAGCGGGAGCCTCTCGTTATCCTGCAGCACACTGCGGGTAGCTGATAGGACCACAGCGCCCGGGGCGGTTCAAGCCGCCGGGAGTCCTGCTTAGGTTCCCGGAACAGACCGTGGTACAACATGGGCTGCCCGAAAGACCCGAGGAACGAGGCCATGAGCGCGGACAACCCTGAGATCGGCCATCAGCTGCGGATAGGCGACGTCGAGACCAACTTTCACGACCGCGGCACGGGGGCTCCCGTGCTCCTGCTGCACGGCTCCGGGCCCGGCGTCTCTGCCTGGGCCAACTGGCGGCTGGTCATCGAGGGGCTGGCGCCGCACTTTCGCCTGCTGGCGCCGGACCTCGCCGGCTTCGGCTACAGCGCCGTCCCGGCGGATTACCCGTTCAGCCGCGAGGCGTGGCTGGCGCAGCTGGTCGGCTTTCTCGATGCCCTCGGGCTGGACCGGGTCGACGTGGTCGGCAATTCCTTCGGCGGGTCCATGGCCCTGGCGATGGCCATCGAACACCCCGAGCGCGTACGCCGGCTCGTCCTCATGGGCAGCGTGGGCGTACCCTTCGAGCTGACCCCCGGGCTCGACGCGGTCTGGGGCTACACCCCCTCCCTCGACGGCATGCGCGAGCTCATGGGTATCTTCGCCTACGACCAGTCGCGCATCACGGAAGAACTGGTCGCGCTCCGCCACGCGGCGAGTACACGGCCCGGCATTCACGAGGCCTATGCGCGCATGTTCCCGGCGCCGCGACAGCGCTGGGTCGACGCCATGGCGCACGAAGAGACGGCGGTGCGGGGCATCCGGCAGCCGACGCTTCTCATCCACGGGCGTGACGACCGCGTCATTCCGCTCGAGACCTCGTTGACGATGCTCCACTGGATAGACAACGCGCAGCTGCACGTCTTCGGCCGCTGCGGTCACTGGACGCAGATCGAGCACGCTGCGGCGTTCCAGCGTCTGCTCAGGGACTTCCTGGTCTCTGGCGATGCTGCGGGCTGAAGCTGCCGGGCGCTCGGTGACTTTGTCACCGACGACCGGCACCGTCTTGCGCGATGCTTCCTTTCCATCGGCATCTACCGAAAGGAGTACAGCATGCAACGCAATGAAGGCACCCTCGACCGCGCCGTGCGGATTATCGCCGGCCTCGGCATTCTCTCGCTTGTTTTCGTCGGCCCGCAGACCCCCTGGGGCTGGCTCGGCCTGGTGCCGCTGGTTACCGGCCTGGTGGGTATCTGCCCGGCCTACGGCCTGCTGGGCATCCGCACCTGCCCGGCACCGCGGCAGCAGTAAGCCCGGCAGGGGGCGGCCGTGACCGGCGCGCCCCGGCCTATCCCCGCCGGCACGGTACTGTTCCGGGCCGGTGATCCGTGCCGCGGCTTCGTGCTGCTGCACGAGGGGTCCCTGCGCGTCACGCTCACCGCCGCCAACGGCCGCGAGGTTGTCCTTTACCGGGTAGCGCCCGGGGAAGTCTGCCTGCAGACCTTCAGCTGCCTGGTCGAAGGCCGCGATTACTCGGCGCGCGGCATCGCCGAAACGGACCTGCTCGCCGAGATCGTTCCGAGCGCCGACTTCCAGCGCGCCATGGCGACCGACGCGGCCTTCCGCGCGCGTGTGTTCGGCGCCGTCGCGCAGCGCTTTGCGGACTTCGAGCGACTGGTCGAGGATGTCGCGCTGACCGGCTTCCCGGCGCGCCTCGCCCGGGCGCTCCTGCGCCTGGCAGGCGAAGGCGGCACGGTACAGGCCACCCACGAACAGCTCGCCGCCGAAACCGGCTCCGGCAGAGCTGTGGTCAGCCGTCAGCTCGGACGCTTCGCGGAGGAGGGACTGGTAGAGCTGCAGCGCGGCGCACTCCGGCTCATCGAGCCCAAAGCCCTCACCCGCCTCGCCCGCGACGACTGACGCGCCGCTCAGGCATATTTCACGCTCATGTCGTGCAGTGCCTCGCCCGCGTGGGCAAGGCGGTCTGCCGCGTTGGACAGGTGCCGGTAGACCTCGCGACGCTTCATGCGGTCGAGCATGAACGCCACGCAGGCCGCCGTACTTTCTTCGCCCTCACCGGGCCGGTAGGCATCTTCGGCGAACAGTTCCGCCAGGGCCTGGCGGTAGAGCTCCTCGACTTCGCGCTCGGCCTGGCGGGCGCGCGCCGCATGGGGCTCGCTGTCCTCCGGTCGTTCCCGGAAGCAGGCGAGACCGGCAGTGAGCGCGCTGGTGCCCTCCCGCAGCCGCTCCACCATCGCCGTCATCCATTGGTCCGCGGCCAGTTCCAGCAGCTCGATTTCCCGGACCGAGGTCGTGGCGTAATCGAAGATATGATCGACCCGGGTGATAAGGACATAGATGTCCTCCCGGTCGATCCGGGTAATGAATGACCGGTGCAGCAGGTCCAGGTGCGCCTGCGCCTGCGCGTGGGCCTGGTCGACGCAGGCGCGCACCTCTGTCGCCCGGTCCTGTTCCTCCCGGGCGAGGAAAGCTGCGAGCTCGTCCAGCGTCTCTTCGAGCAGAGAGGCCTGGGCAGCCACCAGGCCGGTGAAGTCGGGCACCCGGGGAAAGACCCGATGCCAGAGACGCCGCAGCAGCCCCTCCTCAGACCCGTTCATAGCAGAACCTCCAGCAGGTAACAGGTCAACGCGCCAAGCAATCCCGCCACCGGCAGCGTGACCAGCCAGGTGAAAAGCACTTCGCCGGCCTTGCCCCAGCGCACGGCCCGCGGCCGGTCCGCCGCGCCGACACCCATCACGGCGGAACTGACCACGTGGGTGGTGGATACGGGCCCGCCGAACCAGGCGGCGCCGCCGATGACAGCGGCCGCCGCCAACTGGCTGCCCAGCCCGTGCAGGGGGCGCAGCTTGTAGATCCCGAAACCCACGGTCCGTACGATGCGCCAGCCGCCGGCCATGGTGCCAAGGGTGATGGCCGAGGCGCAGAGCAACATCACCCAGTACGGTACCTGGAAGGCGGGCAGGAAACCGCCGAGCACGAGGACAAGGGTAATGATACCCATGCTTTTCTGGCCATCGTTGGTACCGTGGGAAAAGGCCAGCCAGGCCGCGCCCAGCCACTGCATGCGGCGAAGGGGACGATTCACCGAAGGCGAAGCCCTGCGCAGGCAGAGACTGAGCAGCTTATACAGCAGATAGCCGGCGAGCAGGCCCGCCAGCGGGGAAAGCAGCAGTGCCGCGATGATCTTGGCAACACCGGTCCATTCCCCCTCGTCGAGGAGCGCCCCCCAGCCCCAGTGCACATGGTCGGGTCCGGTGGCGGCCAGTACGGCGCCAACCAGGCCACCCACCAGCGCGTGCGAGGACGATGAGGGCAGGCCGCGCCACCAGGTCAGGAGATTCCAGCCGATGGCGCCGATGACACCCGCCAGCACGATACTGATACCCAGCCGCGGTGCCTGGTCATCAAGGCTGACGAACTGTCCCAGGGTTTCCGCCACCGCGGTGCCGCCGAGGAGCGGGCCGAGGAAGGTGAACAGCGCAACCAGGCTGATAGCCTGGGCCGGCGTCATCGCCTGCGTGGCCACCGACGCTGCCACCATGTTGGCGGTATCGTGGAAGCCATTGGTGTAGTCGAACACCACCAGCAGGGCGACACAGCAAACGGTCAGTAGGACGATCGGGTCCACGGCGCGGTTCGGGGGCTACGCGGTCACAGGGCCAGCTCTGTGTGCAGAGTGGGTTGCAGCACCGCGGCGTCTTCCGGCAGCCGGCCGGCGAAGTGGCGCATGGCATCCTCCTCACCATGCACGAGCACGGTCTGCTCCGGCCGCGGGCCCGCGGACCACCAGGCCAGCAGCTCGTCGCAATCGGCGTGGGCAGAGAAGCCGCCGATGGTGTGCACTTCGGCGTTCACGGGGATATCTTCGTGGAAGATGCGCACCGTTCTGGCGCCGTCGATAATACGCCTCGCCAGCGTTCCCCGCGCACCAAAGCCGACGAAGATCACACTGCTGTCATGGCGCCAGAGATTGTGGCGCAGGTGGTGGCGGACCCGCCCGCCGGTGCACATGCCCGAACCGGCAAGGATGACAGCACCTCCGCCGATGCGGTTGAGGACGATGGACTCCGCTGTCTCGCGGGTGAAATGCAACCCCGGGAGGGCGAAGGGGTCGCGGCCTTCGGCAAACAGCTCTCGCGCCTCGGCGCCATAGCACTCGGGGTGGCGCCGGAAAATCTGCGTCGCGGATATCGCCATGGGTGAATCCAGAAAAACCTGGATGCTCTTGTGCAGCCGGCCGGTCTCCACGCCCTCACGCAGGTAGAACAGAAGCTCCTGCGCCCGTTCGAGGGCAAAGGTCGGAATGATCACGTTGCCGCCACGGGCAAAGGTCGCCTCGATAGCCGCGTAGAGTTCCTCTATGGAGGGGTGCAGCTGCTTGTGCCGGCGATCGCCGTAGGTGGTTTCCATGACCACGACGTCAGCTGCCGGCCGCGGCGCCGGATCGCCGAGCACCAGTCGGCCCCCGGGGCCCAGGTCCCCGGAGAAGAGGACCCGGCGCCGCCGGCCGCCCTCCTCGAGCTCCAGCAGGATACTGGCCGAGCCGAGGATGTGGCCGGCGTCCAAGAAGGTCGCACGAGTGCCGGCAGCGAGCTCCAGGGGCTTGCCGTAGACCGCCGTGCGGCCGAAAAAATCCAGGCTGTTGAGGGCGTCGAGGGTGGTATAGAGCGGCAGCACCGCCTCGCGCGACTTGCCGCGACGGGAGGCGTGCCGGTTCTCCCGGTCGGCCTCTTCTTCCTGCAGGTGGGCGGCATCCAGCATGACCAGCCGCGCCAGTTCGCGGCTGGCACCGGTGGCGATGATCTCGCCGCGAAAGCCCTGCTCCGCGAGCAAAGGGATGCGGCCGCAGTGATCCAGGTGCGCGTGGGTGAGCAGCAGGTAGTCGATGCTTGCCGGGTCGAAGCCCAGCGGCTCCCGGTTCTCCTCGGCCAGCTCGCGGCCACCCTGGTAAAGGCCGCAGTCGACCAGGATCCGCGTGCCGTTACACTCCACCAGGTGGCAGGAGCCGGTCACTTCCCGGTCGGCACCGTGAAAAGCTATTTTCATCGACTCTCCTCGCCGTGCAGAACCTGCAAACTCGCCATCATGCACCCCTCGTGACAGAACCCGCTTCCGTATTCATGGAGCCCGCAGGCGGCGCCGCAGCAGGTGGGGCGCCGTCGCCGGCCTGGCGCAGGAGCCGGTTGGCGAACACCTTGACCACGTCGTTCACCAGGAACCAGGCCAGCGCATAAGCCCAGATCAGCAGGGCATTGGCCCAGCCAACCGGCGCCATGAACCAGCCTTCCGCCGCGAAGCAGGTGCCGGCAATCTCGGTGGCAAACGTACACCAGAACAGGAGCGGCGCCGGCCAGGGCTTCTGCCAGAACCAGCCGCGCGCCCGGGTGATGTACAGCGTACTGTGTCCGGCCACGATGAGCTTGAGAAACAGGAAGGTGCGGATCTCCTCCTCGGGCACCTGCCATTCTTTCAGCAGATAGAACAGCAGGAACGACGAGACCAGGCCCATGACACCGAGGACCACGGCGAGGCTGGTCAACTCGAACATGTTCCAGCGCAGGGGCCGCCGCTCCACCCGCGTGTGATCGTAGGCGATCGCGAGAATGGGGATATCGTTGAGCAGCGCCAGCAGGATGATCATGAGCGCGGTAATCGGGTAGAAATCGAAGATCACGATGGACAGCGTCATGAACAGGATGATGCGGACCGTCTCTGCTATGCGGAAGATCGCGTAGCTCTGCATGCGCTCGAAGGTTACCCGCGCCTGTTCCAGGGCGTCGTTGATGACCGACAACCCCGGCGCCGTCAGGATGATGTCGGCGGCAGCGCGGGCCGCGTCGGTCGCGCTGTCTACGGCGAAGCCGCAGTCCGCCTTGCGCAGCGCCGGGGCATCGTTGACGCCGTCACCGGTCATGCCGACGATGTGTCCTCCCTTCTGCAGCGTGTCGACGATGCGGTACTTGTCCTCCGGGACCACCTCCGCAAAGATGTCCACGGACTCGATCATCTCGATGATCGCCGACTCGTGGGTGTGGATGAACTCCCTTTCCAGCAACCGAGTATCGTAGAGGTCCTGCACGCTGGCCATGACCCGGGTCGCGAAGCGCTCGGCCTCACGCAGCGACACATCACCCTTGAGCTCCCGGTAGATTGCTCCCGTCAGCGCCTCGACGAGCGCGAGCAGCGCCTGGCTGCCCGAGCCCTTGAGCTGCTTGGCTTCGATCGCCTCCTGTTCGAGATCGAGGAGACGGCCGATCTCGCGGGCGATGGCAACGTGGTCGCCGGTGATCATCTTCACGCGCACACCGTACTCGCGCATCCGCTGCACGACCTCCGCGGAATCCTCGCGCGGCGGGTCATACAACGGGATCAGCCCGAGCAGCTGCGGTGCACCGTCTCCCTCGCCGCGCGCCACCGCCAGCGTGCGGTAGCCACGGCTGGCAAAATCATCTACCGCTCTCTCGACGGCGAGTGCCTGCTCATCGTCAATCTCGACCAGTTCCAGCAGCACCTGGGCCGCGCCCTTGATGGCCCTGAACGATCCGTCGGCGCCCTCCAGCGCTGCCTCGGTGCGCTTGCGCACCGGGTCGAAGGGCACGAAACGGGTCTGCCGGTAGCGCGCGAGGTCCGCCTCGGCGAAGGCCGTCTCCAGGTGCTCGAACAGGGGCTGCTCCATGGGGTCGGCGTTCTCTCGACGGGAAGCAAGACAGGCCACCTCGAACAGGTCCCTGGCGCTCACGCCGGGCAGCAGGAACGGCTCGGCTACCTGCATCCGGTTCTGCGTCAGCGTCCCGGTCTTGTCGGAACAGAACACGTCGACCCCTGCCAGTTCCTCGATGGCGGAAAGGCGCGAGACGATGGCGCGGCGGCGGGCGAGGTTGACGGCGCCGACCGCCATGGTCACGGACATCACCGCCGGCAACGCTACCGGGATAGCCGCGACCGCCAGCACGAGGGAAAAGCGGACAATCTCCAGCGGGCTCTCGCCGCGGAACAGCGCAACGAAGACGATGAGCGCAACCATTGCCAGCGTCACCAGGATCAGGAAGTTACCGATCTGCATGACCATGCGCTGGAAGTGACTGCGCTCTTCCAGCCCCGCGCGGGCAACCAGGGAGACGACCCGCGCAAAGGCGGTGCGCAGGCCCGTGTTGACTACGACCGCCATCATCTCGCCCTGCTTGATGGCCGTGTTCGCGTAGGCAATGTCGCCGGTCTCGCGGGAGACGGGCAGCGATTCTCCGGTCAGCGAGGCCTGATCGATGGACAGGTAGTCACCGTCGAAAAGCTTGACGTCGGCCGGCACGACGTTGCCGATACGCAGGCGGACGATATCGCCGGGCACGAGTTCGCGCGCGGGCAGTGTCTTGAAGGCGCCGTCACGCAGTACGATGCAGCTGTTGCTGAGCCCTTTCCGCAGTGTGGCAAGGGCATTCAGCGCCCGGTGCTCCTGGAAAAAGTCGAGACCGGCGTTGACCAGAAGCATCACCAGGATGATGGCGAAGTCTTCCCACTTCTGCACGATGGCCGAGAGCAGGGCGGCCACCTCGATCATCCAGGGTATCGGGCCCCAGAAGCGGCGCAGCACCCGGTGCCACAGGGGCTCCTCCCTGACGGCAATCTCGTTCGGCCCCAGGGCCTCCAGCCGGGAGGCAGCTTCTGTCCCGCCCAGGCCCTGCTTCGGGTCCGTGCCCAGCGCAGCGAGCACCTCCGCGACCGGCTGGTCGCGGAAGTCGTCGCTTGCTTTCATCTCCATGCCGCTCCACCCCCCGCCTCAGGGCGCCCGCTGGAAATCGTAGAGAGCCCCCGTGCCGAGCAGCGCCGTCAGGTCATCGAGCGCTGCGTAGGTCTCGTCGAGCAGCGCGGGGTCGGCGAGGTCGGCCGGGGTCAGCGTCTCGCGGTAGTGCCGGTCCACCCAGGTGCAGAGGGCATCGTAGCGCGCGTCGTCGAGGAGGAAGGCCGGATTCACCGCGGCGCGCTCCGCGGGAGTCAGCACCACCCGCAAACGCAGGCAGGCGGGGCCGCCGCCGTTGTCCATGCTCTGGCGCACGTCCACGAACTCGAGGTGCGCGATGGGATTGTCGCCGTCGCGCACCGCCTCGAGCGCCGCCAGTACCCGCGGGTTCTCGCGGCTCTCCTCGGGGAGCACAAGGGTCATGCCCTCGCGGCCCGGGATATCGACCAGCTGCGAGTTGAACAGGTAGCTGCCCACCGCATCCTCGAGGGACACCTGCGCCGCCGGCACCGTGACCACCTCGAAGGCGGGCACCACGGCGCGCAGAGCCTCAGCGACCGCCGCGGGGTCCGCGAGCGCCTGCTCGTGGCTGAACAGCACGTGCCGGTTGGCGACGGAGACCACGTCGTTGTGGAAGGCGCCGGCGTCGATGGCCACCGGGTTCTGCCGGGCGTAGACCACCCGCGCCGGGTCCAGGCCGTGGGCGCGCGCGACCGCGGCCGAGGCCTCCAGGGCCTGCCGCGCGGGGTGCCGCGTTGGCCCCGCCTCGTCGCCGCCGGCGCGGCCGTAGACGAACAGCGCCGCGCCGGCCTCGCCGTGGGCGCTGCACAGGCGGTCGTAGTTGGCGGCGCCCTCGTCGCCGAAGCGGCTGCCCGCCGGCACCGGCGGGTGGTGCGCGAAATGCGCGTCATCGGCAAAGATCGTCCGCAGGGCCCGCCCGGTGAACGCCGGCTCGATGGCGCGGTGCGCCATGCTGGCCAGGTTCGCCGGCGTGAAGTGGACGCGGCCGTCGGCGCTGTCGGCGCTGGGCGACACGGTGGCGGCGTTCGCGGCCCACATGGGCGACGCGGAGCAGGCGATGGCGAGGAGGGCCGGGGCGTCTTTCGCCGCCCGGGCGAGCACGTCCGCCGCTTTGCCGGTGAAGCCGAAGGCGTGCAGCGTCGGCAGGTGCGGCCGCTCGTGCGGCGGCAGGAAGCCCTGCACCAGGCCCAGGTCGTGCAGCCGCTTCATCTTGGCCAGCCCCTGCCGCGCCGCGGCCCGGGGGTGCGAGGGCTTCTGCGCGTGCCTCGCTGAGGCGAGGTTGCCCGGGGAGAGCCCGGCGTAGTTGTGGGTGTTGCCGACGATGCCGTCGAAGTTGGCTTCCACCGCCAGGCCGGTGCCGTCCTGTTGCTGTGCCATGCTCAGAGTTCCGTATACCAGAGTTCTTCACCGGGGCCGACGGGCAGGGCCTCGATCGCCTCGGCCGGCAGCTGCAGCCCGCCGGCCGCTTCCATGGCGGGCACCAGGCAGGCCGTAAAGCGGTCGATGGCTCCGGCGGCAACCAGCGTGGGCACCGCCGCTGCGCCGTCTTCCAGCGGCCCCGCAAGGGTCCCGCGGCGGGTCGCGGCCACCGTGGCGAGCGTGTCGATCTCCGCGTCCACGCTCGGCGCCGCGTCGAAGATGTCGACGTGGCCCTGCCAGCGGAAGCCCTCGCGCTCCAGCAGCTTGAGGGCCGGTTCGCCGGCGGTGTTCACGCGACCGATCACCGCCTGCGCGTCGGCCGGCAGCAGGTTCACGTAGACCGGCTGCGTCGGCATGAGCTCCGCGATGAACTGGTTGCCGTGCAGGGCGCCGAAGACGTCGGCCTCGGCGAAATCCATCTCGAAGAAGTGGCGGCCCACGGCCTCCCAGAAGGGCGAGCGGCCGCCGTCCTCGTAGTGCCCGCGCAGGTCGGCCATGACCTCTTTCGGGAAGCGCTGGCGGTGCGCGGCCATGAGCAGGTAGCGGCTGCGGGCCAGGAGCTTGCCATTGCCGTCCTTGCGGTAGGCGGGGGACAGGAACAGGGTGGCGACCTCGGCAAAGCCCTCGAAGTGGTTGGAGAGGTTGAGGGTGGAGACCGTGACCTTCTTGTCGAGTACCCGCGACTTGTGGGTGACCTTGTTCAGCTTGTAGGAATAGAAGGGCTCCACCTCGCCCAGGCTGGCGATCACGCTGGCGGTGCCCACCACCGCGCCGGTCGCCGTGTCCTCCATGACCAGCATGTAGACCTCGTTGCCGGGCTTCTCCACGGCCCTCGCCACGCTGGTGCTGGACAGTGCGATCTTGGCAGCGAGCGCGTCCCGGTCCGGCGGCAGCGTCGTCATGCCCGGGTAGGCCTCCCGGGCGAGGTCGTACAGGCTGTCGAGGTCGTCCTCGCGGACAGGACGGACAATGATCATGGAGTCACCCGGATCGGTGGGGGCGGACAGCATACACCGGCCCTGCCGACCCCGGCCATGGCACCCTGCGAGGGCACTTGCAGCGGGCCCCTGTCGCAGTCAGCTGCGACACTATGCCGCACGGCAAGCATTTCGGTTGCCTATATACTTCTTTGGCTTTTCAGTCCGCACAGAAGTCAGCCATGCAACCGAACCCCCCGTCCAGCCGCACGCTCATTGCGAGCAGTCTCGCCGCCATGCTGTCGGCCAGCGCCGCCTTCGGCGCCGACAGGACGCCCGGCGAGGACCTTCCCAACATCATCGTCATCGGCGTCCGGGAGGCGCCGCTAGGCCAGGATGTACTCGACCTGGACCAGGAAAACGGCGCGCCGGCCGCCGATGGCGCCGAGCTGCTGCGCTCGGTCAATGGCCTAAGCCTGGGCCGCTTCGGAGGCCGCGGCCTCGAGCCCACGCTGCGCGGCCAGAGCCAGTCGCGCATCAACGTGCTCCTCGACGGCGCCTACCTGCACGGCGGCTGCCCCAACCGCATGGACCCGCCGACCTCCTTCGCCTCGGTGAATACCTTCGAGCGCATCGTCGTGCTCAAGGGCGTGCAGACCCTGCGCTACGGCGGCGGCGGCAGCGGCGGGACGCTGCTCTTCGAACGCGAGAACGAGCCGGGCAAGGATGGCCTGAGCGGCGGCCTGCGCGCGGGCACGACCAGCAACGGGCTGGAGCGGGACATCGCCGCGGAGCTGGCCTGGTCGGGCGAGCCCGGCTACCTGCGCCTGAACATCGAGGACCGCTCGGCGGACAACTACGAGGATGGCGGCGGTGACGAGGTGCGCTCCGCCTACGCCGAGGACTCCGTCTACCTCGCAGGCGGCCTGCGTTTCCGTGACCGGGACCGGCTGGAGCTCGCGCTCGAGCGCACCGAGACGACCGATGCGCTGTTCCCGGGTGCCGGCATGGACGCGCCGGAGGACGAAAGCGACCAGGTTCGCCTGCGCTACCGCGGCTACGACCTCGCCGGCCTCGACGCGCTTTCCGTGGAGCTCTACCGCACCCACGTCGAGCACCTTATGGACAACTACAGCACCCGCCCGCTCACCATGCCCATGGCGCTGCGGGTACCGTCCCGCTCCGATACGACCGGTGCGCGCATCGTCGGCGAATTCACCACCGGCGGCGATCTCGAGTGGACCGTCGGCGTCGACTACCAGCGCAACGAGCGCAGCGCGACCCGCTTCATGGGCCTGACCATGGACAACGTAGAGATGGTACAGAGCTACCTCTGGCCGGACGCCAGCCTCGAGCAGGCCGGTGCCTTCGCGGAGGTCCGCTGGGCCCTGAGCGCCGGGCGCAGCCTGAAGGCGGGGCTGCGCTACGACCGGGTCAGCGCCGATGCCGATGCGGCCGACGCCGACCCGCCGTCGCCCATGCTGCCCGCGCCCAACGGGCTCTACCAGCAGTACTACGGCGTCACCCACGACGGCGAGATCAGCGAGGACAACTGGGGCGGCCTGCTCCGCTTCGAGCAGCGCTTCAGCGAGCGCTGGACCGGCTTCGCCGGCCTCAGCCAGACGGTCCGCACCGCCGATGCCTCCGAGCGCTTCCTGGCGGCCGCCAACCCCGTCCCGATGATGCGCTGGATCGGCAACCCGGGCCTTGACCCGGAAACACACCGCCAGGCCGATGCCGGCCTCGTGTTCCAGGCCGGCGATCACCGGCTGGACGGCGTGGTCTACTACGACGACGTCAGCGACTACATCCTCCGCGACCGGGCCCACGGCCAGGGCGACGTGCTTCGGGATGACAACGCCACCGTGTACCGAAACGTGGATGCCACGCTCTACGGCGTGGAAGGCAGCTGGACCTGGCGCGTGGGCGGCGGCTGGGAAGCCTCCGCAAGCCTCGCCTGGGTGCGCGCCGAGAATACCAGCGAGGACCGGAACATCGCCCAGACGCCGCCGCTGAACGGCAGCGTGAACCTCGACTACGACGCCAGCCGCTGGCGCGCCGGCGCCAGCCTGCGCTGGGCCGCGGAACAGGACCGGGTGGAGGCCAACCCCATGGTGGACAGCGGCCTCGATGCCGGGGAAACGCCGAACTGGGCCGTGCTCGACCTCTACGCGAGCCTGAGCCTCGGCAGCTTGGGCGACCTGCGCGCCGGCGTCGACAACCTCTTCGACCGCCGCTACGCCGAGCACCTGAACCGGAGCAACCTCGACCCCTTCAACCCGGAAGCGATCCGGGTCAACGAGCCGGGCCGGGTGCTCTGGGCCCGCTACGAGTACCGCTTCTGAGGGGCACGACCGATGGCAGCCCGGTCCCCGGCCGGGCTATCGCGGATCCTTCAGGCGACGTCGCGTGCGGCGACTGCCTTATCCAGATCATAAGTTGCCTGAAGGTTCATCCAGAGCTTCGGTGACGTTCCAAGCACCTCGGCGAGGTCCAGGGCGGCCGCTGCCGTGATGCCGCGCTTGCCGCGGATGAGCTCATTGAGCCGGGCCCTGGTCCAGCCGATGGTCCGCGCAAACTCCGCCTGACTGATGCCCACAGGTTCAAGGAATTCCTCCAGCAGGACCTCGCCAGGGTGAAAGGGATTTTTCGGTTGCCTGTCCACTGCTGATCACCCTCTCCGTGGTAATGATAGAAGCCGCGTTGCAAGTGCGGGGAACCGGTGAGTGCTCCAGTCAGTCGCAGCTGCGCTCCGCCGGAGGCGTATTGAGAAGTTCCTCGAGGAGCACCGGCCGGTCCGTCATGATGGCGTCGACCCCCAGCGCCATCATGCGCAGCATCTCCTCGCAGCTGTTCACGGTCCAGACCTGCACGGCCAGGTTCACAGCGTGCGCGTCGGCGACGAAGTCCTCCGTCACTACCTCCAGCTGGAAATCATCCGGCACCTGGCTGATCTGGCTGGTGTCCGGCGGTACCTGGAAGGCCACGTGTTCCGGTACCGGCGGGATAGTGCCGTCGCCGAGGCCCGCGAGCACCAGCCCCGTGCCCTGGTCCAGGGGCACGGAGGTGTGGATGCACGGAGCGACTTCCTTGAAGCGGTTGGCGGCGGCATCCACGAAGGACGCGGCGATCACGTCATCGACGCGGCCGAAGCGCAGCAGTTCGTCGGCGATAAGCCGCTCGTAGTCCCCCTCGCCATCCAGGTCCGGCTTCAGCTCCACGTTGATGAGGTAGGGGGCGAAGCGCTCCAGGGCCTCGCGCAGGGTCGGCACCTGGAAATCGGCGTGCGAGTAGCCCGGCGGCGGCGGCTTGTCGCCGGTGGCGATGCCGCGGTAGACGTAATCGCTCTCCGGCCGGTCATGCGGCGTGCCCTCGCCGGGCACGAACCAGTAGGCGGCATCCAGCGCCTTGAGCTCCGCCAGGGTCAGATCGACCACGTTGCCGGTGCCGTCGGTGGTGCGGTCCACGTCCAGGTCGTGAAGGATGACCAGTTCATTATCGGCCGTCTGGTAGACGTCCATTTCGAGCACGTCGGCACCCAGGGCCGCGACCTCGCCGTAGGCAAAGAGCGTGTTCTCCGGGAAATCGATCACACCGCCGCGATGGGCGTAGTTGAGGGGGTCGGCGCCCGGGGCGACACGCCAGCGATTGGGGTCCGCCTTCGTGTAGGGGGCGCTGCAGTCGACGTCGTCGTTGGCGATGGTGCCGAGCAAACTGGTCGCCGTGGGCGCGGCGTTGGCCGTGGTGCTGACCCGCAGGTGGAAGGTTTCCGCCGCCTCCGGCAGCGCGTCACCCAGCAGCTCGACCTCGATGGCGGTTTCCAGCTCGCCGGCGGCAATCACCGCCTCGCCGCTGGCGTCGTAGTAGTCCTCTCCCGGCGTGGCGGTCCCCGCTTCGGTCCGCCAGTTCACCACCACGTCGCGCGGCTGCGTCGACCCCAGGGCCACCTTGAAGGACAGGGTGCGCAGTTCGCCGGGCAGGCCCTCCGGCGCCGCCGTGGGAAACACGGTGAGGGAGGATGGCGGGGGCGGCTCGATGAGCAGCGTATCGCCGTCAGAGCAGGCGGCGAGCAGGGCAGCCGCGGCAACGGCGGCGAACAGGGGGCGGTGGGGCGGGACCATGACGTTACTTCGTTATTATCAGGAAGCACGCAGGATACCGTGCGCACATGACGACGTCATGACCGCACCGGCTCATTACGGCCGGATCGCCCGTGGACTTCAGCTGAGCTTCAGCGAAATGCGCAGCTGCCCCGCCCGCGCCGTACAGAGATCGGCAAGCGTGTAGCGATCCAGCTCCGCCATGAACGCCTCGACCGCGCGGGAGAGTGCGGCTGGCAGCAGGCAGGCATCGCTGATCGCGCATTTCCCATCGGGGTGGAAGCACTCGACGAGGTGGTCAACGGTTTCCAGCTCGCGGACAACCGCGCCCACGTTGATGTTCTCCGGTGGCCGGGCCAGGGACACGCCGCCCTGTTGTCCCCGGTCCGTCGCGACGAACCCCGCGCGCTGCAACTTCTGCACGACCTTGGTCAGATGGTGGTGGGAGACATCGTACGCACCGGAGATATCCGCAACGCGGACACGCGGCCCATCCGAGACCGCGAGGTAGATCAGCGTCCGCAGCGCATAGTCCGTGTGTTGTGTGAGGCGCATCAGCCAGGCCTTCCATCCGGTCTTGGGTTCCAGAGCATGGCGCTGTAGTACCACAGGTACAGGGCGAAGGCCATGAACCAGGTCAGGGCGCTCGCGATCACCGCCGGCTGCCAGCCGAAGAGCCCCAGGGCAGCGGCGACGCGTGCGGCGAGCGCCGCCAGCAGCAGCGAGAAAGCCACGAGCATGCCCCGGGCGAGAACCAGCGACCGACCGGTGTGGCCGAGGGCCACCCGCGACATCACCCCGAGAATGGTCACGGCGAGCGCGCCGATGCCGAGCAGGTGCAGCCAGGCGCTGTCGGCGACGAGCCCCAGCGCAGCGAGGCCGCGCAGCACGAGGCCGGGGACGATAGCGAGCACGCCGAGGTGCAGGACCCAGAGCAGCGGTTCGCGCCAGACACGCCAGCCGCGCCAGTAGCGTAGGCGCAGCAGCAGCAGCCCGGCCCCGGCAAGGGAAACCACCGCGGTCAGCGCGGCGGGGGGGCCCGCGGCGCCGAGGATGGTCCAGGCCTCGCCGGCCAGCAACAGCAGAAAGACAGCGTAGAGCGGCCACGCCAGCCACCCCGGGTCGGCCACGTCGTCCGCCGCCCCCCCGCGCTGGCGCAGCCAGTTGCGGGAGAACGCCGGGGTGATCCGCGACCCCACCAGCACCACCAGCAGAGCGCCGAGGAGCAGGCCGCCGTGCAGCCAGCGCGCATCGCCGCTGCCGTGAAAGGCCAGGTCGCACAGCCAGAACAGGCCGAGAGCGACGAGCAGCGGCAGCTGGCGCCACTGGCGCACACGCATAATGGGCCAGGCCGCGGCGAGGATCACCAGCGGCAGGAAAGCGAGCTCGGCCAGCTGCACCGGCAGCGGCGATGCGCCAACCGCCGCCGCCAGCCGCGGGAGCAGCCAGAGCGCATAGAGGCCGAAGAGCCACCCGCCTGCTACCGGGTCGCTGTCGGTCCAGCGGCAGACGGCGGTGAGCAGGAAGCCGGCGATCGCCGCCGCGAGGAAGCCGTAGAGCATCTCGTGCGCGTGCCCGGCCGGGAGTATCGGCACCGGGACCGCTCCGGTCACCGAGGCTGTCCACCACGGCACCGCCAGCGCCGCAAGCAGCGCCGCCGACAGGAAGAAAATCCTGAAAGGGTAGGCGAAAAGACGCCTGATGGATCCGTCTGTCATGGCTGGCTCTCCCTTGCGGCAGCCCGAACATGCCTTTAAAGTAGCATGCGACTTACCATTTTGGAAATACACCCCCCATGTATGCGACCGCCCTCATTGTTCACGTCCTCGCCGCCACGGTCTGGACCGGCGGCCACCTCGTGCTCGCCCTCGGTATTCTCCCCGGCGCGCTCCGCGAGCGCTCGCCGGCCGCTATCGAAGCCTTCGAGGGCCGCTTCGAGAAGATCGGCATCCCGGCACTGCTATTGCAGGTGGCCAGCGGGCTCTACCTTGCCACGCGCCTCGCGCCGGCCCCCGGCAGCTGGCTCGCCTTCGAGACACCGGTCACCCGCGCCATCGCTCTCAAGCTTGCGTTTCTGCTGGCCACGGTGCTGCTCGCGGCCCATGCGCGGCTGCGCATCATCCCGCGGCTGTCCGCCGAGACCCTGCCGGCCCTCGCCTGGCACATCGTGGCCGTGACGGGTCTGGCGATGGCCTTCGTCGTGGTCGGCGTGGGCTACAGGGTGGGGCTGCTGTCCTGAGGAAGCGGCGCTAGCCGGTGCCCGGCCAGCCGGGCGGCAGCGCGGGCACGCCGATCACGGGCCGGTGCAGGAGGAGGAAAGCCGCATAGAGCGCAACACCGAGACCCAGGCGCAGCAGGGGCAGGCGGCGGGGGTCCGGGCGCCAGCGCCCCGCCAGTAGTGCCCGTCCGGGCAACAGGCTGGTCGCCGCGGCCAAGTCATGCCAGCGCTCCGCGCCCAGGCTGCGCTGCCGCTTCCGGTCCACGGCCCGCATGCCGATGCCGGAGAAAACCGCCATGGCGGCAAAGAAAAGCACGGTGGCCAGCTCCCCGTTCGGCGGGATATGCGCCAGGGCCCAGAGCAGGAAGGCGAGCAGCAGCGGATGACGCTGCACGCCCGCCACGCCGGGGGCGGTTGGCCGGAACCCCTCACCCATGCCGCCGATGATGCTGAGCGGGTTCGGCGCACCGAGGGCCCCGGCGAGCAGCAGGCACACCGGCAGCATGAGGACCAGGGGCACCCAGCGCTGCCAGGGCGCGTAGTACCAGAGCATCACGACCGGCGCAGCAAGCAGGCTGTAGACCAGCCAGGTGAGCAGGCCGAGGGAGAGTGCACTGTAGAGCAGCAGGAAGGTGCGTACACCGAGGCGGGCCACGAGCCGGGCACGCACCGCCGGGCGCGTGGGCACGACGTGGGCGAGCACGAACACCGCGAGGGCGAGCGCGAACGCGGCCCAGCTACCGCTCTCTGCCATGGTCAAGCTCCCTGCCGGCGCGCCGGCTGCGGCGCAGCCCGCGAACCCTACTCCACGGTAACGGACTTGGCCAGGTTGCGCGGTTTGTCGACGTCCGTGCCCTTGTGCACGGCGACGTGGTAGGCCAGCAGCTGCAGCGCCACGGTGTAGATGATCGGGTTGAGGACCGACGGGGCGTGGGGCATGGGCAGGACGTGGATGCCCGGTGCATCGCTGAAACCGGCGCTGCCGTCGGCGAACACGTACAGCTCGCCGCCGCGGGAACGCACCTCCTCGAGGTTCGACTTGAGCTTGTCCAGCAGGTCGTCCGTGGGCGCCACGGCGACCACGGGCATGTCCGCATCCACCAGCGCCAGCGGCCCGTGCTTGAGCTCGCCGGCGGGGTACGCCTCGGCGTGGATGTAGGAGATCTCCTTGAGCTTGAGGGCGCCCTCGAGGGCGATCGGGTACTCGATGCCGCGGCCCAGGAACAGGGCGTGCTGCTTCTGGATGAAGGCGCCGGCGAGCGCCTCGATGGCGCCGTCCAGCGCGAGCACCTGGTCGACGAGGTCCGGCAGGGCGCGCAGGCCGTCGATGAGCGCCTGCTGCTGCGCCTCACTCATGCCGCGGCGCCGGCCGAGGGCGATCGTCAGCATGAGCAGCGCCACCAGCTGGGTGGTGAAGGCCTTGGTGGAGGCGACGCCGATCTCGGTGCCGGCGCGGGTGAGGAATTTGAAGTCACTCTCGCGCACCAGCGAGCTGTTGTCGACATTGGCGATCACCAGGCTGGCGATGAACTCGCCGGGGGCCGCGTGGCGCAGTGCCGCCAGCGTGTCCGCGGTCTCGCCGGACTGGGACACGGTCACCAGCAGCGTGTCCGGGTGCTGCACGCGCCGGCGGTAGCGGAATTCGGAGGCGACCTCCACCTGGCAGGGAATGCCGGCCAGCTCCTCGAGCCAGTAGCGGGCGACCAGGCCGGCGTGGTAGCTGGTGCCGCAGGCCACGATCTGCACGCAGCGCGTGCGGTCGAAAGCCGCGGCCGCGCCCTCGCCGAAGGCGCCATCGTGGATGCTGTGACCGCTCCCCGAACTGAAGGTGGCGGCGAGGGCCTGCGGCTGCTCGTGGATCTCCTTGAGCATGTAGTGCTCGTAATCGCCGAGGTCCACGGTCTCGATGCCGCTGGCGACGCGCTTGACCGGCCGCTCGACGGCCGTGCCGTCGACGGCAACGACGCGCAGGGAAGACGCCGTGAGCTCCACGACGTCTCCCTCCTCGAGGTAGACGAAGCGGTCCGTGACCTGGCGCAGGGCCAGCGTGTCGGAGGCGAGGAAGTTCTCGCCGATGCCCACGCCGATCACCAGCGGGCTGCCCTCGCGCGCGGCGACCACCGTGCCGGGGTGCTCCTTGTCCAGGGCCGCGATGGCGTAGGCGCCGCGCAGCCGGGCGACGGTGGCGCGCAGGGCGTCGAACAGGCTGTCGCCGCCGGCCAGGGCGCGGTGCAGCAGGTGTGCCACCACCTCCGAGTCAGTCGCGGAAACGCAATCGTAGCCGCCGGCCGCCAGCTCTTCCCGCAGTTCCTCGTGGTTCTCGATGATGCCGTTGTGAACCAGCGCGACCCGCTCGGTGGAGATGTGCGGATGCGCGTTGACCGCCGCCGGCGGACCGTGGGTCGCCCAGCGCGTGTGCGCGAGACCCGAGCAGCCGAGAATCGGGTCCAGGGCCTGGGCCTCCTCGAGGCGGGCGACCTTGCCCTGCACCTTGTGCAGCTGCAGCTGGCCCTCGTTGTCGACCAGGGCCATGCCCGCGGAGTCGTAGCCGCGGTACTCCAGGCGCCGGAGCCCCTCGAGGAGGATCTCCGATACTTCCCGGCGGGCGGCCGCCGCAACGATGCCACACACGATCAGTGCCCTCCTTTCTCGTCTGCGGCGGCGCCGGGCCGGCGCCAGCCGTCGATATTGCGTTGCCGGCCGCGGCCCACGGCGAGCTGGTCCCTGCCGACATCGCGGGTCACGGTCGAGCCGGCGGCGACGAAGCCGCCGTCGTCGACGCCCAGCGGCGCGACCAGGGTGCTGTTGGAACCGATGAAGACACCGTCGCCGAGGGTCGTGTGGTGCTTGTCGACGCCGTCGTAGTTGCAGGTGATGGTTCCCGCGCCGACGTTCACGCCCGCGCCGAGCGTCGCATCGCCCACGTAGCTCAGGTGGTTGACCTTGCTGCCCGTGCCGATCGTCGCCTTCTTGGTCTCGACGAAGTTGCCCACCCGGGCGCGGTCCGCGAGCACCGTCCCCGGGCGCAGGCGCGCGTAGGGGCCGACGCTGCAGCCGGCGCCGACGCTGGCCCCGTCCAGGTGGCTGAAGGGATGCACCTCGCTGCCCTTGCCCACCGCGGTATCGCGGAGCACGCAGTGGGCCCCCACGCGCGCACCGTTGCCGAGGGTCACGGCGCCCTCGACCACGACACCCACGTCGATGAACACGTCTTCACCGCACTGGAGGCTGCCGCGCACATCGAGCCGTGCGGGGTCGGCGAGGGTTACACCGTCCCGCAGCAGCGCCTCGGCGGCCCGGCGCTGGAACTCGCGCTCGGCGCTCGCGAGCTGGAGCCGGTCGTTGATCCCGAGCACCGCGCCGGGGTCGTCGGTGCAGACCGTGTCTACGCGGTGGCCATTGGCCATGGCCAGGGGCAGCACGTCCGGCAGGTAGTACTCGCCCTGGGCGTTGTCGTTGCCGACGGCGTGCAGGTACTGCCGCAGCAGCGCGCCCTCGATGGCGAGAACCCCGGTGTTGATCTCGTCGATGGCGCGCTGTGCGTCGGTCGCGTCGCGTTCCTCGACCACGCCGGTGAACGCACCGGCGGCGTCCCGGCAGATCCGGCCGTAGCCGGCAGGGTCGGGCAGCCGCGCCGTGAGCAGGGCATTGCCCGCCGCGACCAGCTCGCGCACGGGCGCATCCGGCAGCAGCGGCACATCGCCGTAGAGCACCAGCACCCGGGCGTCGTCCTCCTGCACCTGCGGCAGGGCCTGCAGCACCGCGTGCCCGGTGCCGAGCTGTTCGCGCTGCTCCACCCAGGTGAGGTCGTCGGCGGCCAGGGCCTCGCGTACGGCGTCACCACCGTGGCCGACGACCACGCAGATACGCACGGGCTCGAGGCGGCGGGCGAGGTCGAGGACATGGGCGAGCATGGGGCGGCCGGCGACGGGGTGCAGCACCTTGGGCCGGGACGAGCGCATGCGCTTGCCCTGGCCGGCGGCGAGAATGACGACAGTGAGGCTCATGGCGATACCCTGTTTCCCGGCTCGCGCCCGGGCCGCATCGATGGGCCTTCATCTTAGCGGTACCGGTCGCCAATACAACGCCGCGGCGGCCGGGCAATGCGCCGGACCGTGCGCTGAATCACAGAGTCGTCAGGACTTGATGACGAGCAGCAGGCGGTGGGTCACCTTCTCTGCCCGGTCGGCAACGCTGCCGACCCAGTCGAGGACCTGGTAGAGGAACATCACGTCCACCGGCGACAGCGCCCGCTCGACCTGGAACAGCTGCGCCCTGAGCTCCACCTGCTTGCGGTCCGAGGCGCGCTCGAGCCGCTCGACGTCCACGATCAGGCGTTCGACCTCCGCGGCCTGGCGCTCGCCGAAGCCACTCTGGTACAGCACCTGGGTTGCCTCGACGGCGGCGAGCGCACCGGCCGTCGCGTCCACCGAGAGCGCGAGGTAATCGTTGACGCCGTCGGTCAGCGCGGGGGGAAAGGCGAGCTGGCGGCCGAGCATGAGGCCGGCGATATCCTTGGCGCGGTTGGCGATCTTGTCCTGGGCGGAGAGCAGGTCCAGGAGGTCTGAGCGGGCTACGGGCATCCACAGGCTCTTCGGCATGTCGCCGCGGAGCTGCTGCTTGAGATGATCGGCATCGCTTTCGCGGTCGGCGACCCGCTGCTGGGCCTGCAGGGCGCCGTCCCAGGCGCCGTCCTGGGCCAGGGCGATGAAGTCGCCGAGCGCTTCCACCGCCTGCAGGACCACGCCCATGTGCTCCTGCAGGGCGAGCATCGGCGAGCGCAGCACCGACTCTCCAACGAGGTTGGGTAACACGTGCGTTCTCCCGCGGCGCGAACCGCTGTCATAAAACCGTCACGCCAGTGTAACAGTAATCGTGCGCGGGTAATGCCGCCGACCGATGAGCGGGCCGGGGAAGCGACGGAAAGCGCGTCGGGTAGAGCGCTGAAAGTGCCGCCCGGTCGGGGCGGCGGGGGTGAGCTCAGCCGCGACCGGCGCGGTTGCGCATCTTGCGCAGCGTCGCGAGCTGGGCGGCGGCCTCGGCGAGCTGCGCGGAGGCGCGGCCGTAATCGAAGTCGCCGGATTGGTTGGCGAGCGCCTGCTCCGCCTCGCGGCGGGCCTCTTCGGCGGCGGCCTCGTCGACGTCGTCGGCGCGCAGCGCCGTGTCGGCGAGGATGGTCACCACGCCCGGCTGCACTTCCAGGAAGCCGCCGGACACGTAGTAGACCTCTTCGTTGCCCTGCTGGGTCACGATGCGGACGGGCCCCGGGCGCAGCGCGGTCAGCAGCGGCGCGTGGCCGTAGTTGATCCCGAGCTCGCCCATGTCGCCGGTGGCGACCAGGGACTCGACCAGGCCCGAGAAGATACCCTCCTCGGCGCTGACGATGTCGCAGTGAATTGTCATAGCCATGTGCGAGCCTCGCTGACCTTACAGGTTCTTCGCTTTCTCGACGGCTTCGTCGATGGTGCCGACCATGTAGAAGGCCTGCTCCGGCAGGTCGTCGTAGTCGCCGGCCAGGATGCCCTTGAAGCCGGCGATCGTGTCCTTGAGGGACACGTACTTGCCCGGCGCACCGGTGAAGATCTCCGCCACGTGGAAGGGCTGGGAGAGGAAACGCTCGATCTTCCGCGCCCGGGCCACCGTCAGCTTGTCTTCCTCGGACAGCTCGTCCATGCCGAGAATGGCGATGATGTCCTTCAGCTCCTTGTAGCGCTGCAGCACGTTCTGCACGCCGCGCGCCGTGTCGTAGTGCTCGTTGCCGATGAGCAGCGGATCGAGCTGGCGGGAGGTGGAGTCCAGCGGGTCCACGGCCGGGTAGATACCCTTGGCGGCGATGTCCCGGGACAGTACCACGGTGGAGTCGAGGTGGGCGAAAGTCGTGGCCGGGGACGGGTCGGTCAGGTCGTCCGCCGGTACGTACACGGCCTGGATCGAGGTGATCGAGCCGACCTTGGTGGAGGTGATGCGCTCCTGCAGCACGCCCATTTCCTCGGCCAGCGTCGGCTGGTAGCCCACGGCGGAGGGCATCCGGCCCAGCAGCGCGGACACCTCGGTGCCGGCAAGGGTGTAGCGGTAGATGTTGTCGACGAACAGGAGAACGTCGCGGCCCTCGTCGCGGAACTTCTCCGCCATGGTCAGGCCGGTCAGGGCCACGCGCAGGCGGTTGCCCGGCGGTTCGTTCATCTGGCCGTAGACCATCGCCACCTTGGAGTTGGCCGGGTTCTCGATGTCCACGACCTTCGACTCCTGCATCTCGTAGTAGAAGTCGTTACCTTCCCGGGTCCGCTCGCCAACACCGGCGAAAACCGAGAGGCCGGAGTGCTGGATGGCGATGTTGTTGATGAGCTCCATCATGTTCACGGTCTTGCCCACGCCGGCGCCGCCGAACAGGCCGACCTTGCCGCCCTTGGCGAAGGGGCAGACCAGGTCGATGACCTTGATGCCCGTCTCCAGCAGCTCGCTTGAGGCTGCAAGCTCCTCGTAGCTGGGGGCGTCGCGGTGGATGGAGGCGCGTTCCTGCTCGCCGATGGGCCCGCGCTCGTCGATGGGGTTGCCGAGCACGTCCATGATGCGGCCGAGGGTCTCGCCGCCCACCGGCACGGAGATCGGCGCGCCGGTGTTCTCGACGCCGAGGCCGCGGGACAGCCCTTCCGAGGAGCCCATGGCGATGGCGCGCACGACGCCGTCACCCAGCTGCTGCTGCACCTCGAGGGTCAGGCCCTTCTCGGTGACCGTCAGCGCGTCGTAGACCTGCGGGACGCTGTCGCGCGGGAACTCCACGTCGATGACCGCGCCGATGATTTGAACGACTCGTCCGCTACTCATGTCCGGATCCTCTATCTCTGGAAGCTCTGTCTCTGAGCTCTGTAGTTAAATTAGTACCTGTCTCGTGCCGATGGTGGCGCTAGCTGATGGCCGCAGCGCCGCTGACGATCTCCGAGAGCTCCTGGGTAATGGCCGCCTGGCGGGCCTTGTTGTAGACCAGCTGCAGGTCGTCGATGAGCTCGCCGGCGTTGTCCGTTGCGTTCTTCATCGCCAGCATGCGCGCCGCCTGCTCGCAGGCGCCGTTCTCGACCACGGCCTGATAGACCTGCGACTCGATGTAGCGCACCAGCAGCCGGTCGAGCAGCTCCCGGGCGTCGGGCTCGTAGATGTAGTCCCAGTGGTGCTTCATCTCGTCGCTGTTCTCCGCCGGCAGCGGCAGCAGCTGCTCCACCGTCGGGTTCTGCGTCATGGTGTTGACGAACTCGTTGCTCACCAGGAACAGCCGGTCGATGGTGCCTTCGGCATAGGCGTCGAGCATGGTCTTCACGCCGCCGATGAGGTCTTCGAGGGAGGGTTCCTCGCCGATATCCCGCGTCGCCGCCACCACGTTGCCGCCGTAGCTGTTGAAGAAGGCCGAGGCCTTGGCGCCGATCAGCGACAGGTCGATCTCGCAGCCGCGCTCGTCCCAGGCCTTCATGGCGCGGATGGTGGCCTTGAACAGGTTGATGTTCAGGCCGCCGCAGAGCCCCCGGTCCGTGGCGACGACGATGAAGCCGACGCGCTTCGGATCGCGCTCTTCCATGTACACGTGGCGGTACTCAGGCGCCGAGTTGGCCAGGTGGCCGACCACGTCGCGCATGCGCCGCGCGTAGGGCTTGCCGACCTCCATGCGATCCTGGGCCTTGCGCATCTTGCTCGCCGCGACCATTTCCATGGCGCTGGTGATCTTCTGCGTGCTCTGGATGCTCGAGATCTTGGTGCGGATTTCCTTACCGACTGCCATCGGGGCCTCCGGGGCTTACCAGGTTTGCGTCGACTTGAAGGACTCGATCGCGCCCTTGAAGGCGCCCTCGATCTCGTCGTCCCACGCGCCGGTCTCGACCACCTTGCCCATGAGCTCGCCGTGCTCGGCGTGCATGTAGGACAGCAGCGCATCCTCGAAGGCGCCGATCTTGTCGACTTCCACGTCCTTGAGGAAGCCCTCGTTCGCGGCGTAGAGCATGACGCCCATCTCGGCGATGCTCTGCGGCGAGTACTGCTTCTGCTTCATGAGCTCGGTGACGCGCTCACCGTGGTCCAGCTGGGCCTTGGTGGCCTCGTCGAGGTCGGAGGCGAACTGCGAGAACGCCGCCAGCTCGCGGTACTGGGCCAGGGCCGTGCGCACGCCGCCGGAGAGCTTCTTCATGATCTTCGTCTGCGCCGAGCCGCCGACCCGGGAGACGGAGATACCGGCGTTCATGGCCGGGCGGATGCCGGCGTTGAACATGTCGGTCTCGAGGAAGATCTGGCCGTCGGTGATGGAGATCACGTTGGTCGGTACGAAGGCGGAGACGTCGCCGGCCTGGGTCTCGATCACCGGCAGGGCAGTCAGCGAACCGGTCCGGCCCTTGACCTCGCCCTTCGTGAACTGCTCAACGTAGTCGGCGTTGACCCGCGCCGCGCGCTCGAGGAGCCGCGAGTGCAGGTAGAAGACGTCACCGGGGTAGGCTTCGCGGCCCGGCGGGCGGCGCAGCAGCAGGGAGATCTGGCGGTAGGCCCAGGCCTGCTTGGTGAGGTCATCGTAGATGATGAGGGCGTCTTCACCGCGGTCGCGGTAATACTCGCCCATGGTGCAACCGGCGAAGGGTGCGAGGTACTGCATGGCGGCCGGGTCCGACGCGGTCGCGGCGACCACGATCGTATGCTCCATGGCGCCGTGCTCTTCGAGCTTGCGCACCACGGCGGCGACCGAGGACGCCTTCTGGCCGACGGCCACGTAGATACACTTAATGCCGGTGCCTTTCTGGTTGATGATCGCGTCGACCGCGATGGCGGTCTTGCCGATCTGGCGGTCGCCGATGATCAGCTCGCGCTGGCCGCGGCCGATCGGCACCATGGCGTCGATGGCCTTGAGGCCGATCTGCACCGGCTGGTCGACGGACTGGCGGGCGATAACGCCCGGCGCGACCTTCTCCAGGGCGTCGGTCATCTTCGCGTCGATCGGGCCCTTGCCGTCGATGGGGGTGCCGAGGGCGTCGACTACACGACCCTGCAGTTCCGGACCGACCGGCACTTCCAGGATCCGGCCCGTGCAGCGGCAGGACTGGCCTTCCGCGAGACCCTTGTAGTCGCCCAGGATCACGGCGCCGACCGAGTCGCGCTCGAGGTTCAGGGCCATGCCGTAGATGCCGCCGTCGAACTCGATCATCTCACCGTACATCACGTCCTCGAGGCCGTGGATGCGGATGATGCCGTCGGTGACGGAGACGACCGTGCCCTCGTTGCGCGCTTCACTGCCGACATCGAGCTGGTCGATGCGCTGGCGAATGATGTCGCTGATTTCCGATGGGTTCAGTTGCTGCATGCTCTGTTCCTCAAATTCAATGTGTCAGTGCTTCGGCCAGCTTGTTCAGCCGGCCGCGCACGGAGCCGTCGATGACCGTGTCGCCAGCCCGGATCAATAGTCCGCCCAGGAGCGCCGGGTCGGTCTCGCTGCTGACCACGACCTCGCGATCCAGGCGCTTGCCCAGCGCGGCGGCAATGCGGTCGCGCACGTCTTCGGGCAGGTCGAAAGCGGAGAGGACCTGCACCTCGACGACCCGCTCCCGTTCGGCCTTCAGCTCTGCAAACTGGCGGCAGACCTGGGGCAGGAGGGGCAGGCGGCGGTTGGCTGCCAGGACCCGGAGATAGTTCTGTACCGGTGCGCTCGCGTTGTCGCCGAGAAGCCCGAGGAACCGGTCGGACTGCTCGGCGGCGGTGAGCGCCGGGTCGTTGAGAAGCGCCACGACCCGGGGCTCGGCGGCAACGGCGGCAGCGAGCTGCAGCTGCGTGAGCCACTTCTCCAGGTCGCCCTTGTCGCTCGCGTACTCGAACGCCGCTTTCGCGTAGGGGCGGGCCAGCGTGCTTAGTTCAGCCATCGCGACCTCTCGTTACAGCTCTGCTGCCAGCTTGTCGACCAGGTCGGCGTGCGCCTGCTGGTCGATGGAAGCACCGAGAATCTTCTCGGCGCCGGCGACGGACAGGACGGCGACCTGGCTGCGCAGCTGCTCGCGCGCACGGTTGGCCTCCTGCTCGATCTCGGCCTGGGCGGCGGCCTTGACGCGCTCGGCCTCGAGGCGGGCCGTGTCCTTGGCCTCCTCGACGATCTGGTTGGCGCGCTTGTTGGCCGCGTCGACGATGGAGGAGGCCTCTTCCTTGGCTTCCTTCAGGCGCTCGACGGCCTTTTCCTTGGCCAGCTCCAGGTCCTGCTCCGCCTGCTCGGCAGCCGCCAGGCCCTCGGCGATCTTCTGTTCGCGCTCCTGCATGGCGGCCAGGATCGGCGGCCAGACGTACTTCATGCAGAACACGACAAAAGCGACGAACGCCAGCATTTGCCCGATCAGCGTAAGGTTAATGTTCACAACCTTCTCCTCACGTGTTGGGGGTACCGCGAGCGGCACCCCGTGCTACGGGTGTCCCGGTTCAGCCGGCGACCACGAAGATCAGGTACATGGCGATACCGACGCCGATAATCGGGATGGCGTCCACCAGGCCGGCGCCGAGGAAGAAGGTGGTCTGCAGCTTCGGAGCGAGCTCCGGCTGGCGTGCAGAGCCTTCGATCAGCTTACCGCCGAGAAGACCGACGCCGATGGCGGCGCCCAGGCCACCGAGGCCCATCATGATTGCAGCGGCAACGTAAATCAGTTCCATGGTTTTCTCCTAGAGTTGATTGCCTGACAGTAGGGGGTTGCTTAGTGATCCTCGTGGGCCATGCTGAGATAAACGATCGTCAGCACCATGAAGATGAAGGCCTGCAGCGTGATGATCAGGATGTGGAAAATCGCCCAGCCGACCTGCATGAGACCGGCGGGTACCAGCCAGGCGATACCGGCGCTGAACAGCGCGGCAATGAGGATGAAGATCATCTCGCCCGCGTACATGTTGCCGAACAGCCGCAGGCCCAGCGAGAAGGGCTTGGCGAGCAGTCCGACCACTTCCATGAACAGGTTCACGGGGATGAAAACGGGGTGGTTGAAGGGATTCAGCGTCAGCTCCTTGACGAAGCCGAAGCCCTTCACGGTAATCGAGTAGTAGAGCATCAGGATGAACACGCCGACGGCCATGCCCATGGTGATGTTCGGATCCGTGGACGGCACGATCTTCTGGTATTCCACGCCGAGCAGCGCGAGCGTGTGCGGGATGAGGTCCACGGGGATGAGGTCCATGAGGTTCATCAGGAAGACCCAGACAAAGACCGTCAGGGCCAGCGGCGCGACCAGCGGGTTGCGGCCGTGGAAGCTGTCGCGCACGGTGTTGTCGACGAAGCCGACGATCATCTCCACGGCATTCAGGGCGCCGGAGGGGGTGTCGGCGCTGGCCTTCTTCGCCATGCGGCGGAAGAACCAGCAGAAAAAGATACCGAGGCCGATGGACCAGATCATGGAGTCGACGTGGATCGCGGTGAAACCCATCGCGGCGGCTTCGTCGCCACCGTGAGCCATGACCCAGGCGCCGCCTTCACCCACCGTGCTGCCGTCGTGGCGATGGTAGCCCGCCGGCAGCTTGCCATAGGTGAGATTCGTCAGGTGGTGGACGATGTATCCGGAAACCGTCTGCGTATCGCCTGCCATGCAACTCGCTCTCTGCTCGTCGTTCGCCGCGGGGTCTCTGTTACCGGCCTGCCTGCCCGCGGCGCAGGAGCCAGACGCCGCCCGCGACCTGCACGAGCAGCATGGCGGCGAAGCCGCCGAACACGGCCAGCGGTACCACCGGCCGCAACAGCGCGAAAACCAGGGCAAAACCCACCGCGCTGAGGAGGAACTTGCCGGCTTCCGCAGCATACCCGGCGCGTGCCGCCTCGGCACCGCGCCGCCCTCCGCGCCCGAACAGCTGCAGGGCAAACCAGGCCTGCGGCAGGGCACTGCAGGCCGCGCCGGCGGCCAGGGACACCGTCGTCGTGGCATCCGCCAACGCCAGGGTCACGATAGACAGGAGACCGAGGACCGCCAGCTGGGCCAGCGTGATGCGGTAAACCGGTGGCGGCTTCAGCCTGGCCCCTGTCGGCGCGATCCCGCTCGCTCCCCCTTTGCCGTCAGCCACGCAAGTGGGTCCTCGTTTCGGGCGCGCGCATTATAGGGGGTATGCGAGGGCCCATCAACCGAGCAGGCGGGCCCGCGACGGCGCGTTCTCCGCCGCCGGAAGAGGAACCACAGCATCTGGGGGTCATCCGGCCCCAAGGGCGCATTATGTGCCTAGAAGACCCCTATATAAGGAAGAAAGATAATGCACATCGGCTTACTGGATGTGGCCGAGAATACCGTCGAGCTCCTCCAGGCTGCCGTAGGACAGCACCAGCTTGCCCTTGCCGCCCTTGCCGTGCTGAATCTGGACGCGGGTGCCGAGCCGCTCGGAGAGATCATCCTGGAGCCGGCGGATATTCGGATCCAGCGCCGGCTTTTCCGCCGGGCCGCGCTCCGCTTCCGCCAGCAGGCGCCGGACCAGGGCCTCGGCCTGGCGCACCGACAGGCCACGGGCGGAAACCTGCCGGGCCGCCTGGCACTGCGCCGGCCCGGCGAGGGACAGCAGGCAGCGCGCGTGTCCCATGTCGAGGTCGCCGTGCTCGAGCAGGGTCCGCACCTCGGGCTCCAGGCTCATCAGGCGCAGGAGGTTGGCCACGGTCGAGCGCGATTTTCCCACCGCTTCGGCCACTTCCTGCTGGGTGAGGTCGAACTCCTGCTGCAGCCGCTGCAGGGCCACCGCTTCCTCGATCGGGTTCAGGTCCTCGCGCTGGATGTTCTCGATGAGGGCCATGGCGATGGTCGCCTCGTCGGTGACGTCGCGCACCAGCGCCGGGATCTCGCCGAGGCCGGCGAGCTGGGCGGCGCGCCAGCGGCGCTCACCGGCAATGATCTCGTAGCGCTTGTCCGAAATCGGGCGGATCACGATGGGCTGCATGAGCCCCTGGGCCTTGATGCTGTCGGCGAGCTCCTGCAGGGACTCCGGCTCGATATCCCGACGCGGCTGGTACTTGCCGCGCTGGATCAGGTCGACCGGAATCGTCCGCAGCTCGCCGTCGCTTTGCGCCGCTGCGGGGGCCTGTTCGCGGCTCGAGGCCTGGGCGGACGACGAGAGCAGGGCGTCGAGGCCCCGGCCCATACGCGCTTTCTTGCCAGCCATCAGTCACCCCCTCCCGCCGCGGCGAGGCGTTCCTCGCGCCGGATCATCTCTCCCGCCAGGGCCAGGTAGGCCCGGGAACCGCGGGAGTACTTATCGTAATACATCGCCGGCATACCGTGGCTCGGCGCCTCGGCGAGGCGGACGTTGCGCGGCACCACAGTGCGGAACACGCGGTCACCGAAGTGTTCATGCAGCTGCGTGGACACCTCGTTGGTCAGGCTGTTGCGGGGATCGTACATGGTGCGCAGGATACCCTCGACCTCGAGCGACGGGTTCACGCTTTCCGCCACCCGGCGGATCGTGTCGAGGAGCGCGGACAGCCCCTCGAGCGCGAAGTACTCGCACTGCATGGCAACGATGACGCCGTCGGCGGCCACGAGGCCGTTCACGGTGAGCATATTCAGCGATGGGGGGCAGTCGACGAGGATGTAGTCGTAGTCGTCGCTGACCCGGGCGAGGCTCGCCCGCAGCCGGCGTTCGCGGCCGTCTACCTGCAGCAGTTCCACCTCCGCCGCGGTGAGGTCGCCGTTCGCCGGCAGCACGTCGAAACCCGCCTCACCGGCGGTGCAGCGGACCTCTGCGACCGGCGCCTCGTGCACCAGCACGTCGTAGATACTCTGCTCGATAGCGTACTTGTCGACACCGCAGCCCATGGTGGCGTTGCCCTGCGGATCGAGGTCCACCAGCATCACGCGCTTTTTCATCGCGGCCAGCGACGCGGCGAGGTTGACGCAGGTCGTGGTCTTGCCGACGCCGCCCTTCTGGTTCGCGATGGCGATGGTTCGTGTCACGCGCTGGTCTCCGGCCGCAGGGTGATCAGGGAGCGCTGCTCATCGAGGCCGGGCACGGCGAGGGCCGTCACCGTCGCCCGGTAGCCCAGGGCCTCGGCGGCGGCCAGCTCGTCGGCCGCCACCTGCGCCTTCATGGCGTAGAACGCGCCACCGGGCGCGAGCAGATGGCCGCAGCACTCGAGCATCGCCGGCAACGCGGCGAAGGCCCGGCTGAGAACGCCGGTGTAGGGCTGCTCCGGCCGGTGGTCCTCGGCACGTGCAGGCGCGATGCGTATGTTAGCCAAGGCCAGGGCCGTTTTCACCTGGAACAGGAAGCGGGTCTTCTTGCCGTTGCTGTCGAGCAGGCAGTAGCGGTGCACCGGCGCTGCGATCGCCAGGGGAATGCCGGGCAGCCCCGGGCCGGTGCCCACGTCCACGAAGGAGCCGCTCGCGGGCAGGTGCGGCAGAACGGCGAGGCTGTCGAGGAGGTGTCGGGTGACCATGGCATCCCGCTCGCGCACGGCGGTGAGGTTATAGGCCCGGTTCCATTTCTCGAGGAGGTCGAGGTAGGACGACAGGGCAGCCAGCGCGGCCGTCGGCAGCGTCAGGCCCAGCGCGGCACAACCCGCTGCCAGCGCCGGGTCGCGCACTTCAGGCGCTTTTCCGGGTCGCTGCCCGCGCCAGGCCCTCGCGCTTCTTCAGGTGCACGAGCAGCAGGGAAATCGCCGCCGGGGTCACCCCGGGGACCCGGGCCGCCTGGCCGAGGGTCGCCGGGCGGGCGTCGGCGAGCTTGCTCCGCACCTCGTGGGACAGGCCGTCCACGGCCGCATAATCGAGCGAGTCGGGCAGGGCCAGGCTCTCGTGGCGGGCGAGGCGGGCGATCTCCTCGGCCTGGCGCTCGATGTAACCCGCGTACTTTGCCTGGATGGTCACCTGCTCCGCGACCTGCGGGTCGTCCACCGCGCCCTCGGCGAGGGGGGCGATCGCCGCGTAATCGAGCTGCGGACGCTTGAGCAGGTCAGCAAGCGCATACTCACGCTTCAGCTCACTGCCGAGCTTCCCTTCCAGCTGGCGGGCACCCGGCGTGCCGGGATGGAGGAAGGTCGTGCGCAGGCGCTGCTGCTCGCGCTCGATCGCCTGCCGCTTGGCCTCGAAGCGCGCCCAGCGGGCGTCGTCGACAAGCCCCAGCTCACGGCCGGTGGCAGTGAGGCGCAGGTCCGCGTTGTCTTCCCGGAGCAGGAGCCGGTACTCGGCACGGGAGGTGAACATGCGGTAGGGCTCGCGGGTCCCCAGGGTGATCAGGTCGTCGACCAGCACCCCGAGGTAGGCCTCGTCGCGGCGCGGGCACCAGGCCGCCTCGCCGCGCACCCGGCGGGCCGCGTTGATGCCGGCCAGCAGGCCCTGGGCGGCTGCCTCCTCGTAACCGGTGGTGCCGTTGATCTGCCCGGCGAAGAACAGCCCCTCCACAGGCCGCGTCTCCAGCGAGGGCCGGAGGTCCCGGGGGTCGAAGAAATCGTACTCGATGGCGTAGCCCGGGCGGGTGATCACCGCGTTCTCGAAGCCGGCGAGGGAACGCACGAAGTCGAGCTGCACGTCGAAGGGCAGGCTGGTGGAGATGCCGTTCGGATAGAGCTCCGGCGTATCGAGACCCTCGGGTTCGACAAAGACCTGGTGCGCGTCCTTGTCCGCAAAGCGGTGGATCTTGTCCTCGATGCTCGGGCAGTAGCGCGGCCCGGTGCCCTCGATCACCCCGGAATACATCGGCGAGCGGTCGAGGTTGGCGCGGATGATGTCGTGGGTGCGCGCGTTGGTATGGGCGATCCAGCAACAGCGCTGCTCGGGATGCGTCGCAGGATCACCGAGGAAGGACATGACCGGCCGCGGATCGTCTCCCCACTGCTGCTCAAGCGAGGCGAGGTCCACGCTGCGCGCATCGATGCGCGGCGGGGTACCGGTCTTCAGCCGGTCGACGCGGAAGGGCATCTCGCGCAGGCGCCGGGCCAGGGCGATTGCCGGGGCATCGCCGGCGCGGCCGCCGCTCGAGCTCTCGAGGCCGATGTGTATCCGCCCGCCGAGGAACGTCCCGGTGGCCAGCACGACCGCATCGGCGTGGAAGTCAAGCCCCATGGCCGTGCGCGCACCGACGACCCGGTCGCCGTCCAGGAGCAGGTCGTCCACCGGCTGCTGGAAAATCTGCAGGCCGGGCTGTGCCTGCAGGATGCCGCGGATGGCGGCGCGGTAGAGCACGCGATCGGCCTGGGCCCGGGTTGCGCGAACCGCGGGGCCCTTGCGCGCGTTGAGCACACGGAACTGGATACCGGCGCGGTCCGTGGCCGCGGCCATCGCGCCGCCGAGGGCATCGACCTCGCGCACGAGATGGCTCTTGCCGATGCCACCGATGGCCGGGTTGCAGGACATCTGGCCGAGCGTATCGATACTGTGCGTCAGCAGCAGCGTGCGGCAACCCATGCGCGCGGCAGCCAGGCATGCCTCGGTACCGGCGTGGCCACCGCCGATCACGATTACGTCAAAACTGTCCGGGTAGCGCATGGTTCATTCCCTGCGTCGCCGCAGGCTGCAAAGGGGAGCGGATTATACGGCCGAGTCGATGTTCCGCCAAACCCGCTTTCTGCTTACTGGAAGAAGAGAATAAATCATGTATGGGTAGAGATAGAGAGTTATTGTTGTGATTGTTAGGCCCGGCAGAATCCGGGGACAACCCGTTTTTTGTCTTGCCTGGCAGAAGGTTGCGCGAGGGAAAGGGCTGTTCGCGACAGCGGTATGGGGCCGGGGCAGGCTGGGTAGCGAATGTGGAGCGTTTCGAGCGCCGGCCGGGTCGATGGCTGAGCGGCCGCCGGGTCCACGGCTTGTGCCACCGCCGTTACCGCTTTCGCCCACAGCCGCCGCCATCGCGGGAAAAGACAGTGGATAGCTGGGGGAGCGCGCGGGGGCAAGCGGTGCACGGCCAGTGCCCCGCGACGGCTGGTGCACAGGGTTGTGGACGGCCTGTTACTTGCCGATGCAGAAGCTGGAGAAAATCTCGCCGAGGAGATCGTCGCTGCTGACCCTGCCGGTAATCTCTCCCAGGCAGCCCTGTACGTAGCGCAGGTCTTCGGCCACCAGCTCGCCGGCGCCGCTGCCGGCCAGCTGTGCGCGGGCATCAGTGAGGTGGGCCGCGGCGCGATCCAGCGCGTCGAGATGCCGGCGCCGGGCGCTGAAGGTGCTCTCGCCGGCACTCGCCAGCCCGACGCTGTCGCGCAGGTGCTCGCGCAGGAGCGAGAGGCCGTCGCCGCTCTGTGCCGACAGCCAGATGTCCGTGATATCCGCCGTGCTGTTGATGGCGGCGGCGGTGCCGGATAGGTCGATCTTGTTGTGCACGCGGGTCACCGGTGTGCCCGGCGGCGGCGGTTCGACGCCCGCTGGCAGCAGGTCCGCGAGCGCAGGCGGTGCCCCGCCGGCGCTGTCATCGACCACCAGGATCACCCGGTCTGCGCTGCCGATCTCGACCATGGCGCGGCGTACGCCCTCCTGCTCGACCGGGTCATCGCTGTCGCGGAGGCCGGCGGTATCGACGATGTGCAGCGGCAGGCCGTGGACCAGGATGTCCTCGCGCAGCACGTCGCGGGTGGTGCCCTCGATGGCCGTGACGATGGCGCGCTCCTCGCCGGCCAGCGCGTTGAGCAGGCTGGACTTGCCGGCGTTGGGCCGCCCGGCGATGACCAGCTTGAGCCCTTCCCGCAGCAGGCTGCCCTGGCGGGCGCTCTCCCGCACGGCGGCGAGGCGTGCCGCGACATCCGCGAGGCGGGCGGCGACATCGCCCTCCGCCAGGAAGTCCACGTCCTCTTCGTCCGGGAAGTCGATGGCCGCCTCGACATACACCCGCAGGCGGGTGACCGCCTCCACCAGCTCGTGCACACGTTCGCTGAAGGCGCCGCTCAGGGAGCGCAGGGCGTTGCGCGCGGCTTCGGCACTGGCGCTGTCAATGAGGTCGGCGATGGCCTCGGCCTGGGCGAGATCCAGCTTGTCATTGAGGAAGGCGCGGCGGGAGAATTCGCCGGGCTCCGCCGGCCGGGCGCCGTGTGCGCAGGCCGCCTGCAGCAGCAGGTCCAGGACCACCGGGCTGCCGTGGCAGTTTAGCTCGATCACGTCCTCGCCGGTGAAGGAGTGCGGCCCCGGGAAATACAGCGCCAGGCCGTCGTCGAGGCGCGTGCCCTCGGCATCGTGAAAGTCGGCGCGGTGGGCGTAGCGGGGGCGGAACTGGTCGCGCCCGGTCAGCCGGCGCGCGATGGCGAGGGCGGCGGGACCGGACAGGCGCAGGATGCCGATGCCGCCGCGGCCGGCCGCCGTGGCGACCGCGGCGATGGTGTCTTCAGGCGGGGCACCGGCCACGGGCGCTGGGCCTCAGGCCTTGCCCGCGTTCTCGATCTGCCGGGTGATGATGAACTGCTGTCCCATGGAGAGCAGGTTGTTCACCAGCCAGTAGAGCACGAGGCCCGCCGGGAACCAGAGGAAGAAGAAGGTGAAGACCACGGGCAGCCACTGCATGATCTTCGCCTGCATGGGATCGGGGGGCGGCGGGTTGAGCTTCTGCATGAAGAACATGCTCGCGCCCATGAGGACGGGCAGCACGAAGTACGGGTCCATGACCGAGAGATCGTCGATCCACAGCATGAACGGCGCGTGGCGCAACTCGACGCTTTCCATGAGGACCCAGTACAGCGCGATGAAGACCGGCATCTGCACGAGGATCGGCAGGCAGCCGCCCAGCGGGTTGATCTTCTCCTTGCGGTAGAGGTCCATCATCGCCTGGGACTGCTTCTGCTTGTCGTCGGCGTACTGCTCGCGGATATCCTGCACCTTCGGCGTGATCCGGCGCATGTTCGCCATGGACCGGTAGCTGGTGGCGGAGAGCTTGTAGAAAGCCGCCTTGATCAGCACCGTGAGGGCGATGATGGCCACGCCCCAGTTGCCGACCAGCGCGTGGATCTTGTTCAGCAGCCAGAACAGCGGCTGCGCGATCCACCAGAGCCAGCCGTAGTCGACCGAGAGCTCGAGGAAGGGGGAGATCTCTTCCAGGCGGTACTGGTCCTTCGGCCCAGCGTAGAACCGCGCCGTGCTGCTGCCGCGCTCGCCGGGGTCGACGACCAGGGCCGGGCTGGTAAAGCCGGCGATGTTGAAACCGGCACTGGTGACACGCGTGGAGTAGGTGTGCGTCTGTTGCGGGTTGGGAATCCAGGCGCTGAGGAAGTAGTGCTGTACCATGGCCATCCAGCTGCCCTCGAGCTGGCGCTTGAAGGGGTCCTCGCGCATGTCCTTGAAGTCGAACTTGGTGAAGCGGTCGTCCGGCTGCGTGGTGGCGGCGCCGAGGAAAGGCTGCAGTCCCAGTCCGGCGTCCGCGGACGGATCCGGGCTCGAGTCCCGCTTGATCTGGCCGAACAGGTTGGCCTGCCAGCGCGCTTCCGTGTTGTTCTCGACCAGGTAGGTGACGTCGAGCACGTACTCGCCGCGGCGCAGGGTAAAGCGCTTGGTGATCTTGAGGCCGTTGTTGCCGGTCCAAGCCAGGTCGATGGTCAGCGTGTCCTGCCCCGGCGCGAGCTCGTAGCGGGTCTGGGCCGCGTCGTAGCGGGCGCGGCGGGGGGCGTCGATACCGTCGGGACCTACCAGGCCGCTCTGGGCCACGTAGGTGCGCCGGCTGTTGCGCTCGAGGAGGACGTAGGGATCATCGCCGTCGAGTTCCGCCAGGTATTTCGGCAGGGCGACTTCGACGATATCGCCGCCGTTGAGGTCGATGGCCAGCTCCAGCGTATCGGTGAACACCTGCACGATGCGCGCGTCCCCGGCTTCCGCGGCCGCGGTTTCCGGCGTGTCATCGGGCGGGGGCGGGAGGTCCGCGGGCAGCTCGCCCGTGGCCGGTTCGCCCGCAGCATCTGTGTCGCCGCTGGCGGCCGGCACCTGTGCGCTGGCCGGGACGCTGCCGGCCGTCAGGCGCTGGGTGGCCGGCGCGGCGTCGGCTTCACGGGCGTCGCGGAACGCGACCCACTCGGACAGCAGCATGAACGACAGCAGGGCGATGGCGCCGATGAGCAGGGTTCGCTGGATATCCATAATCTCTCAGTCTGTGCGTCGGGTGGCGGGCACCGGGTCGGCGCCGCCTTCGTGCCAGGGGTGGCATTTCGACAGGCGCCTGGCTGCCAGCATGATGCCGTGCCCCGCACCGTGGGTGTCGATGGCCTCCCGGGCGTACTCGGAACACGTCGGGTAGAAGCGGCAGTGGTGGCCGAGAAAGGGACTCAGGCACCATTGGTAAACACGGAGCACGGCAAGCAGCAGCTTCTTCATGCCGCGGCACGCTCGATCAGGCGACGAAACTGCCGGTCGATGCCCGTGGCGAGGGCGGCCTTGTCGAGCTCGCCGGCGCCCGGCCGGGTCAGGAAGACGATATCCAGCGGTACGGCCGGGGGCGGCAGCTGGCGGAAGCGTTCCCGGGCGATACGCTTGATGCGGTTGCGGCGCACTGCCCGGGCCACGTGCTTCTTGGCGACGGCCAGGCCGAGGCGATGGTGCGGCTGCTCCGAGGGCCGGGCGAGGAGCAGGAACTCTCGCTGACCGGCCTTCACGCTGACACAGGAGAACACGGCCCGGTAATCCCGGGCCGTGAGCAGGCGTTGATGCTTGCGGAAGGACGCGGCCATCAGCGAAGGTACCGGCTCTCGCTGTGCGCGGCGCCGGCTTACGCGGACAGGCGCTTGCGGCCCTTGGCGCGGCGCCGGGCGAGGACCTGGCGACCGTTCTTGGTTGCCATCCGCGCGCGGAAGCCGTGGTTGCGCTTGCGCTTGAGCACGCTGGGCTGGAACGTTCTTTTCATGTCAGTGACTCGAGTTGCTCTATATAAAGGAAGGCAGTCACGGCAGCGCCGCGGTGCCGATGGGGCACAGCCAAAAAAGGACGCAGATTGTAGAGAAAGCGCCCCGTTTATTCAATGGCTTCCGCGAGGTGTCGGGCGCGACCCGTCGCGGCAGGTCCCGGGGCCGTCGGGCGGACCGATGAGGCGGGGTCTGCAGCCGGCCGGGGGAAGCCAGCAACGCCGCGGGTTGCAGCCATCGGCCAACAAATTCCCCCAAAGATAAACACAACTTATCCACAGACAGGGGACCGGGGACCATCATGGGCATCATTGGCCGGCGACTTTCCCTTCGAACCCTAACCCTTTGAAATAAAACAACAAAAAAAAGGAAAAAATTTCACCTCACGTGTGGATAAGTGATTGCGGGCGGGTTATGATGCATCGTCCTGTCGCCCAGGGGCACGAAGATGTCAACAGGCGGCGAGAACCACCGGAAAACCAAGTTAAGAAGCATTCAGTGCCCCGTGCGAAGGGCACGAGCGAGGTGATCTTTGCCCGACGCGGTATGGACGCAATGCAGGAACCAGCTGCAGGACGAGTTGCCGGCGCAACAATTCAACACCTGGATACGCCCCCTCGAGGCCAGCGAAGACTCGCAGTGCCTCCGGCTGTTCGCCCCCAATCGCTTCATACGGGACTTTGTCAGCGACAAGTTCGCGCCGCGTATCGCCGAGCTGCTGCGCGAGGCGGGCAGCGAGCAGGACGTGGTCCTGGAGATCGGCGAGGCCCGTCGCGCCGTGTCGCTGGCAACGGTCGGCGGATCGCCGGCAGTCCCGGCGAAGTCGCCCGCGCCGCCTCCACGGCAGGAACCTGAACCGGCCGCCGCGCCGGCGCCAAGGCCCACCCCGATGCTCGCCAGCGTGAGCACGCCGACCTTCGGCCAGGCACAGCACTCCGAGGTGCACGAGGCGCTCACGCACCAGCACAACCTCGTGGCGAACTACACCTTCCGCAACTTCGTCGAGGGCAAGTCGAACCAGCTGGCGCTGGCCGCCGCCAACCAGGTCGCCGAGAACCCCGGTGATGCCTACAACCCGCTGTTTCTCTACGGTGGCGTCGGCCTCGGCAAGACCCACCTCATGCACGCGGTGGGCAATGCGCTCAAGGAGAACAACCCAGAGGCCCGCATCGTCTACCTGCATTCCGAGCGCTTCGTGGCCGATATGGTCAAGGCGCTGCAGCTGAACGCCATCACGGACTTCAAGCGCTACTACCGGTCCGTGGATGCGCTGCTGATCGACGATATCCAGTTCTTCGCCAAGAAGGATCGCTCCCAGGAGGAGTTCTTCCACACCTTCAACGCCCTGCTCGAGGGCGGCCAGCAGATGATCCTCACCTGTGACCGCTACCCGAAGGAGATCGAGGGGCTCGAGGAGCGGCTGAAGTCGCGCTTCGGCTGGGGGCTGACGGTGGCCGTGGAGCCGCCGGACCTGGAGACGCGGGTGGCTATTCTCATGAAGAAGGCGAGCCAGTCCCAGCTCGACCTGCCGCCGGATGCGGCGTTCTTCATCGCCCAGCGCATCCGCTCCAACGTGCGCGAACTCGAGGGCGCGCTCAAGCGGGTGATCGCCAGCGCGAACTTCACCCGCCGCCCCATCGATGTCGACCTGGTCAAGGAGAGCCTGAAGGACCTGCTGGCGCTGCAGGACAAGCAGGTGAGCCTCGACAACATCCAGCGCACCGTTGCCGAGTACTACAAGATCAAGGTGGCCGATCTCATGTCACGGCGGCGCAGCCGCTCGGTCGCGCGCCCGCGGCAGGTGGCCATGGCGCTCGCCAAGGAACTGACCAACCACAGTCTGCCGGAAATCGGCGACAGCTTCGGTGGCCGCGACCATACCACCGTGCTCCATGCCTGCCGCAAGATCAAGGAACTGCGGGAAACGAGCTCGGATATTCACGAAGATTACAAGAACCTGTTGCGCTCCCTGACAACTTGAGCACAATGGAGGGTTGGCGCCTCGGTGCCCTGCGCCATCGGCAGCAGCAATAGGCAAGACCAATAAGTAAGTACACACTTACACTATCGGCCGGCTAAGGAACATCCATGAAATTCAGCGTACCCCGGGATGCCCTCATCAAACCCCTGAACCTGGTCGCCGGGGTCGTGGAACGGCGCAATACGCTGCCCGTGCTCGCCAACGTGCTGCTCCAGCTCGATGGCGACCGCCTGTCGCTGACCGGCACCGATCTCGAGGTCGAGCTCGTCGGCCGCGTTCAACTGCCGACGCCGGGAGACGCCGGCGAAGTCACGCTTCCGGCGCGCAAGCTCCTCGACATCTGCAAGTCGCTGCCTGAAGGCAGCGATGTGCAGGTGAGCGTGACCGATAGCAAGGCAACGGTCACCTCGGGTCGCAGCCGATTCACCCTCGCGACCCTCCCGGCGCGGGAGTTCCCGAACATCGAGGACAGTATCGGCACGCACCAGTTCACCATCGAACCGCAGCAGCTGCGCCGGCTCATCGAGCGGACCAGCTTTGCGATGGCGCAGCAGGACGTGCGTTACTACCTGAACGGTATGCTCTGGGAGATCAAGGGCGGCCGCCTGCGTTTCGTGGCTACCGATGGCCACCGGTTGGCGATATGCACCCTGCCGGAAGCACTTTCCGGCGTCGATGATGCGCAGGTGATCCTGCCGCGCAAGGGGGTCCTCGAGCTGGGCCGCCTCCTGCAGGATGACGACGACGCGGTCACGGTGATTCTCGGTAACAATCACCTGCGCGCCACCACCGCGGGTTTTACCTTTACCTCCAAGCTGGTGGACGGCAAGTTCCCGGACTACGAGCGGGTACTGCCACGCTCTGCCGAGAAGGTCCTGGTGGGGTCCCGCCTCGACCTGCGGCAGGCATTCACGCGCACCGCGATCCTGTCCAACGAGAAGTACCGCGGTGTCCGCCTGAAGCTGTCACCGGACACGCTGGAGATCGTCGCCAACAACCCCGAGCAGGAGCAGGCCGAGGAAGTGGTCCCGGTCGACTACGCCGGGGACGCCCTCGAGATCGGCTTCAACGTGGGCTACCTGCTCGATGTGCTCGGGGTCCTGTCCGGCGAGGAAGTGCGCTTCTCACTCTCCGACCCGAACAGCAGCGCCCTGCTGGAGGAGTCCGAAGCGGGCGACTCGCTCTATGTCGTCATGCCGATGCGGCTTTGATGGAGCGCTGACCTCCCTGTTCCTCGCGGCGGGCGGTAGAAACGGCCCGGGCTTTCCTGGTTCATCGCGGCTTTCCGGGGCGGATACCGGGGAACCCCGCCTGTCGCTGCTGAACCTCAAGAGAATTCGTGTTCCACGTGGAACACTCTCCCGTCGAAAAACCTGCGAGAACACCTCTTCTCCCGACCCGTATGCTGAGCCGCCTCGATATCTATAACGTGCGAAACCTCGAGGCGGTGCGCCTGCACGGTCTCGGTCGGGCCTGCGTTCTGTTCGGCGAGAATGGCAGCGGAAAGACCAGTGTGCTCGAGGCCATTCACATGCTCAGCCTGGCCCGCTCCTTCCGGGCCAGCAGTGCCCGCTCCGTCATTCGCCACGGTGAGCCTCACTGCACGGTCTACGGCGAGGTCGCCCAGGCCGGCGGTGCCGTGCGCGCCCTGGGGGTGCAGCGGGAAACCTCCGGGATGGCGATGCTGAAGGTGGCGGGCCGGCCCGTTCGCAACGTGTCGAGCCTAGTGGCAGAGTTGCCGGTGCTGGTCATCAACGCCGACAGCTTTCAGCTCCTGGTCGGACCGCCAGCGGGGCGGCGCCGGTTTCTCGACTGGGGAGTGTTCCACGTGGAACACGAATTCTTCCCCGCCTGGCAGCGCTTTCAACGCTGCATCAAGCAGCGCAATACGCTACTCCGCCGTGATAAACTGGCACCCGAAGAGCTGGCGGCATGGACGCGCGACCTTGCCAGCGCGGGCGAGCGACTGACGGCCTGCCGCCGCCGGTACTTTGACCAGCTGGTACCCGTATTCGGGGAGGTGGCGGCCGAGTTATTGCCCGAGTGCGAGGCGGTCGGCCTGCGTTTTCGCCAGGGCTGGGATGCGAGCCAGCCCTACGAAGCGGCCCTGGCCGCCACGGCGGGTTCCGACCGGGAGCAGGGCTACACCCATGTCGGGCCTCAGCGGGCGGAGATCGCCGTGACCGTGGGAGGCCATAGCGCCGCGGATACGCTGTCCCGCGGCCAGCAGAAGCTCGTGGTCTGTGCCCTGAAGCTGGCACAGGGCCATGTGCTCCGGCGCCAGGAGCGACCGATGACGTGCAGCTACCTCATCGACGACCTGCCCTCGGAGCTGGATGCGATCCACACCCGCCGGGTGTGCGACCAGCTCCAGGCGCTCGGAGCCCAGGTTTTCATTACCTGTATCGCGGAAAACGCGATGGCAGGCATGTGGCCCGCTGCGGCGGTGCCGCCGCAACTGTTCCACGTGGAACAGGGGCGGGTAACTCCGGTAGGCCCCGCCAATCCTGGCGCGGGCGATGCCGTCGAAGACGGACAGTGAGAAAGACGCATGAGCGAACAAGACAATCCCGGCCAGTACGATTCCTCCAGCATCAAGGTCCTCAAGGGCCTGGACGCGGTGCGCAAGCGCCCCGGCATGTACATCGGTGATACCGACGATGGCACGGGCCTGCACCACATGGTCTTCGAGGTGGTGGACAACTCCATCGACGAGGCCCTGGCCGGCTACTGCAGCACCGTGCGCATCATCATCCACCCGGATGAGTCGATTTCCGTCTCCGACGACGGCCGCGGTATTCCCACCGAGATGCACGAGGAGGGTGTCTCGGCGGCCGAAGTGATCATGACCGTGCTCCACGCCGGCGGTAAGTTCGATGACAACACCTACAAGGTGTCAGGCGGCCTGCACGGCGTGGGCGTATCCGTTGTCAATGCGCTCTCGGAAGAGCTCCGCCTGACCATCTGGCGTGACGGCAAGGTCTACGAGCAGGTGTATCACCACGGGGTGCCGGCGGCACCGCTGGCGGTCATCGGTGAAACGGAACAAACCGGGACCCTCATCCGCTTCAAGCCCTCCGCGGAGACCTTTACCAATATCGAGTTTCACTTCGACCTGCTCGCCAAGCGGCTCCGGGAGCTCGCGTTCCTGAACTCCGGCGTGCATATCGAGTTGCTCGACGAGCGCTCCGGCAAGGCAGAAACCTATCACTACGAGGGTGGTTTGCAGGAGTTCGTGAACTATCTCAACCACAACAAGACCCCGATCAACCGGCCGTTTCACTTCCAGGTGGAAGCCGAGGGCGGAATCAGCGTCGAGGTCGCCATGCAGTGGAACGATGCCTTCCAGGAAAGCATCTTCTGCTACACGAACAATATTCCCCAGCGGGACGGCGGCACGCACCTCGCCGGGTTCCGCGCCAGCCTGACCCGCAGCCTCAACGCCTACATCGAGCGGGAGGGCCTCGCGAAGAAGGCGAAGGTGAATACCACGGGCGACGACGCGCGTGAGGGCCTGACCGCGATCATCTCGGTCAAGGTGCCGGATCCGAAGTTCTCCTCCCAGACCAAGGACAAGCTGGTCTCCTCGGAGGTGAAGACGGCCGTCGAGCAGGCCATGAACACCCACTTCTCCGATTACCTGCTGGAAAACCCGCAGGAGGCGAAGGCGGTCGTTGGCAAGATGCTCGACGCGGCCCGCGCGCGGGAAGCGGCCCGCAAGGCCCGGGAGATGACCCGGCGCAAGGGCGCGCTGGATATCGCCGGCCTGCCCGGCAAGCTGGCGGACTGCCAGGAAAAGGACCCGGCGCTGTCAGAGCTGTTCCTGGTCGAGGGCGACTCCGCCGGCGGCTCCGCGAAGCAGGGCAGGAGCCGGCGCTTCCAGGCCATCCTGCCCCTGAAGGGCAAGATTCTCAACGTCGAAAAGGCGCGTTTCGACAAGATGCTGGGCTCCGCCGAAGTCGGCACCATGGTCACCGCGCTGGGCTGCGGCGTAGGCAAGGAGGAGTTCGACGCGGACAAACTGCGCTATCACAGCATCATCATCATGACGGATGCCGATGTTGATGGGTCCCATATTAGAACCCTCTTGCTCACGTTCTTCTTCCGGCATATGCGCGAGCTGATCGAGCGCGGCCATGTCTTCATCGCCCAGCCGCCGCTGTTCAAGATCAGCCGCGGCAAGCAGCACAACTACCTGAAGGACGAGGCGGCCCTGACCCAGTACCTCACGGAAGCCGCCCTGGACGGGGCGGCGCTGTACGTGAACCCGGAAGCTCCGGCCATCGCGGGCGAGTCCCTGGCAGCCCTCGTCGGGCGCTTCCGCGCCGTCGCGGCGACCATCGACCGGCTGTCGCGCCGCTATTCGCCGTCTGCCCTGTGGGCGATCGTCGACGGCCTGCGCCTGTCGCCCGAGCAGCTCGAGGACGAAGCGGCCGTTACGGACTTCGCCGAGCGGCTAAGTGAGCGCTTACAAGCAAACCTGGCGCAGGGTGAGCGCTACACCGTCACGGTACGGCGCGCGCCGGAGCAGGGCTACTACTACCCGGTGGTCCGCCTCCTCGCCCACGGCGTCGAGACCGAGCACGACTACCAGCGCGACTTCTTCGCCTCCGGCGAATACCGCAGCCTCGCCGAACTCGGGGACGAACTGAACAGCCTCATCGACGAGGGTGGCTACTTCCAGCGCGGCGACAAGACCCTGGAGACGCGGAATTTCTCCGAGGGCCTGGCCTGGCTGATGGCGGAGGCGCGCAAGGGCTACAGCATCCAGCGCTACAAGGGCCTCGGCGAGATGAACCCGGACCAGCTCTGGGAAACGACCATGGACCCGGAAACCCGCCGCCTGCTGCAGGTCACCATCGAGGACGCCATCAAGGCGGACCAGATCTTCACTACGCTCATGGGTGACCAGGTCGACCCGCGGCGGGAGTTCATCGAGGAAAACGCGCTCTCGGTGGCCAACCTCGACGTGTAGAGCCTGTCATGCCTTCCCGGCATGGCCTGCAGGCGGCTCGTTGTCGCACACATCGGGCTGGCGCCGCGACCTTCGGTGATGCGCCAAATAGCGATAGTGCTCATCTGCCGCGGGCACATCGAGCTAGGCTCCGTTTCCAGGCGTATCCACGCCGCCCGGCTTGCTACCGCCGTTTCCTTCTCCCGCAGCGGAGGACCCGGCTTCAGTTGGCCGCTTGACGGGATTTTTTACATCATAGCGTGGAGACGACTGGTCGAAAATCCATAACCTGTTGTTTCATAAGAATTCTTCATGTTCTGGTGCGATTCCTGATTGCCTCGTTCCTGCAGCGTTGTGGTAACGATTGTTGCGGAACAGCCTGAGCACAGGCGTCAACGAGGATACGACACATGAAAATTAGAAATTCAATTCTGGCAGCGGCCCTGGTACTGCTTGCTTCGGGCGCGCAGGCAATGCCCATTCTGGATGGCGGGTGGTACATTGACGAGATTAGTGCGGCAGATACTCCTAGCGCCAGCAGCCCTTACATCTTCACGCTCGCGAGCCAAGCGACGTTCAGTATTACAGACGCATTTATTGTGGGAGATACGTTTACCGTAACCGACAGCATCCTTGGCCTGCTCCTGACCACCACGATTGGTGTTGGTGGCGATGCCTTTGGTGACGACGGCGCGGCTGACAGCGCCTGGACTTCTGGCGATTATGGCACCGGGTCTGTCCAGCTCAGCGCTGGCGACTACGCCCTGACGGTCGCTGGTGATGGCGTTGGCGGTGTCCCGGCCGGCTTCTACGTGCGCCTGGACAGTTCGGCGGCCGTGCCCGCACCGGCTACCCTGGCTCTGCTCGGCCTCGGTCTGTTCGGTCTGGCGCGTCTGCGTCGCGCCAGGAGCTGACGTTAAGCCTTCGACAGAGGCGAATTCTTCGGCAATCTGTGGCGGCAGGCTGGGAAACCCGGCCTGCCGTTTTTTATAACGGCGCGCACTTCGCCAGCTGGCCAACATTGATAGCGCCGAAATCCGGCCCCTGCTGATTCGCAGATCAAGTTTCACCGGACTAGCGGTCCTCCCGGGCTCGCGTCCTGCAAAACCTGCTCGCTTTCGCCAGCCCCGGCAGGTGACCCCGAAGCGTTTCCTGTTCATCCCTCAAAGCTTGCGCTACCTTCTGCGTTGAAGTTGAGTGCGGCAGCCGCCTTTCCGGCTGCGTAGCGGTCGGCGATGGCCCGGAAGGCCGCTTCCACGGGTCGGGCGAGCGCGCTGCCGCTGAACAGGGGAGAACTGTCACGCGAGGCGGCCAGCTTGTCGCGCAGCACCCGGCGACGCGCCGCATCGTGTGCGAGGTCGATCGCCAGGGACTGGTAGGCGGTTTCGTCCCCGACAATCAACTCCGGCATGCCGAGCGTCGTCAGCAGGCTGGCACCGACGCGGCTGGCGAAGCTCTGCCCGGCCCGGGTCACCACGGGGAGGCCCGCCCAGAGGGCATCGCTGGCCGTGGTATGGGCGTTGTAGGGGAAGGTGTCCAGGAACAGGTCGGCGAGTGGATATCGCGACAGGTGTTCCTGGTAGGGGGCGAAGGGGGCGAAAACGATCCGCCGGGGAGCCACGCCCTCCGCCTCTGCGGCGGCCCGCAGCCTATCGCCTGAACCGGGCGGCCCCTCGAGGAGCCAGAGTACACTGCCGGTCACCTCGCGCAGGATCGCCATCCAGGTGGCGAATTGTTCCGGCAGGATCTTCCTCGGCTCATTGAAGCAGCAGAAGACCACGGCCTCATCGGGCAACCCGTGATCGGCCCGGCTTCCGGCCCGCTCCGGACGGAAACGCTGCGAGTCGTTCGGCTGGTAACACCGGGGCAGACGGATGACCTGCTCGGTGAAATGCGCTTCCGCCCCCTCCGGTATGACCACGGTATCCGCCAGCACGTAGTCGATGCCGCCGACCGCGAAACTGCCGGGATACCCGAGATAGGCAACCTGCAGCGGCGCGCAGCGCATTGCAAAAAGCCGCGGCCGGGCCCGGTCGGTGTCACCCTTCAGGTCTACGGCAATGTCGATGTCCATCGAGCGGGACCGCGCGACAACCTGCTCGTCGCTGAGCGCACTCACATCGATGAACTGGTCGAAGGCGGCGGCAATGCGCTGGGCAAGGGGGGTATCGCCGGCGGGGTGAAAGGAGAATGCGATCGGTTCGACCCGGCTCCGGTCGAGGGCTTCTATCAGTTCGACGATGAGGCGGGCCGTGGCGTGATCTAACAGGTCGGCCGAGTAGAAGCCGACGCGAAGCCGGTTGTTGAGCTGGCGCCGGGGCAGGGCGTGCTCCGCGACGGCGAGGCCTTGCGCGTAGCGCTCCGCCGCCTGCAGGTGCAGCGCGGGGTCATCGACCAGGGAAAGCAGCGTGAACGGTGTGCACGCCGGTTTGCCTGCCCTGACGGCCGCCACCAGTTCATCGCGCCGGGCCGGGAAGTCCTGCCAGTCGCAGAGATGCATGCGCGTGTACAGCGCCGCGCCGGCCAGCAGGGGAAAATCCGGATCACAGGCGCGGGCAGCCTCGTAGGCTTCGACAGCTTCCGCATAGCGCTTGAGGTGCCTGAGAGTATCGCCGCGGCCGATGTGGGCCTGCACGTTGCCCGCTTCACAGCGGATAGCCCTGTCGAAGGACGCCAGCGCCTTCTTGTCATCCCGCAGGCTGGCAAGCACTTTTCCACGGCCCATCCAGATCCGCGCGTCGGTCGGCCGCAGGCGGGCTGCGCTGTCGTAATCGGCAAGGGCTTCGCCGAGCCGTTGCAGCGCCTGCAGGGCGAGCCCCCGGTTGATGAGCGCGTCGGCATGGTCCGGTCTGATTCGGATGACGCCGGAGTAGCTTTCGATCGCCTCCTCGAGGCGCCCGACCGCCTGCAGGGAAGCGCCCAACGTGTGCAGGGTCGCCGGGTGAGGCCCGAGGGCGGCGGCGGCGCGCTGGAGGTAACCGACGGCCTTCTCGAAGTCCCCGGCCTGGTAAGCCAGGAAACCGAGCAGGTACAGGGTGTCGCCCTGGCCGGGATCCTGGCGCAGGATCTCCTCGTAGATGGCTTTCGCCTCATCGATGCGCCCGCGCTGCTGCAGCGCGATGCCGCGGCGCAGTGCGCCCACCACCGCCGGATCGGGCTTTCGCTGACTGCGCCCCTTGCCGGGCCTGGCACCGTCTCGCAAGCTGGCGTGGCCTCCGTTCCTGAGTCTGGCGACCGGCTGCCGGCCCCTTGTCCCGTACGCGCGCCGAGCCTAGCACAGGCCGGCGGCGCAGAGGAGTGCGGGCGGCCGCCGGTGGTCAACGAAGGGAGCGGACGGCGCTCAGCACCAGCAGGGTGATACCGGCACCGAGTGCCGCCTCGATGAAACCTGCGCCGCTGCCGATGGCGATCACCACCAGGGCGATGACCGCGAGCGTCTCCAGCCTTTCGAACAGGGCCAGGGACGCGCGCTGGCGGCGCCTGTCCATCATCACGCTGCCGTGTGCGCGGGGCTCGCCCAGGCACCCTCGGCCACGCGTGCGCGCAGGAAGCTGGAGAAGTCGGTGGCAGGGCGGCCCAGGGCGCGTTCCACGTCATTGGTAACCCGCGTGTTGCGCCCGTCGAGCACGGTTTCGAACAGGTAGTTCAGCAGCCACGCGATATCCTCCGGCAGTCCTGCCGCCGCGAGGCCGTCGGCGAAAGCCGCCGGCGACAGGCGGGGGAAAGTGACCGGGCGCCCGATGGCGTCGCCCAGCTCGGCGGCGGCTTCGGCAAAGGTCAGTGCCCGCGGCCCCGTGACCTCGTACACCTCGTGGGCATGGCCCGCTTCCGTGAGGGCTGCGGTCACGACATCGGCGATGTCGTCGATGTCGATGAAGGGTTCCGGGATGTCCCGGGCCGGCAGGGCCAGCTCACCGGCCAGCACCATGGGCAGGAACTCGCCCTCGGAGAAGTTCTGCATGAACCAGCTGGCCCGGACGACGGTCCAGTCGAGATCCATGCCCTGGAGCACCCGTTCGCAGGCCTGCGCTTCCGCCTCGCCGCGGCCGGAGAGCAGCACGATCCTGCGCACCCCGTGGCCGACGGCGAGTTCCAGGAAGCCCTCGACCCGCTCCCGGGCCCCGGGAATCGCGAGGTCCGGTGAGTAGGTCAGGTAGATCGCGTCGATGCCCGGCAGCGCGGCTGCCCAGCTGTCCGGGTCCGCCCAGTCGAAGGGAATGTCACTGGACCGGGATACCGCGCGGGTCTCCACGCCGCGGGCGGCGAGCCGCGCGCAGACACGGCGGCCTGTCTTGCCGCTGCCGCCGATGACGAGGACCCGTTCGGGGGTGCTGGGGAAGTTGCTCGTGGTGTTCGTCATGGTGTTTCTCCTTGTTCACGGGATTGTGTGTCACGGGAGAAACTCTAGGCGCGGGGGTCGTTTCGCTCCATGCGCGACGCTATCCGATGCATACGCGTTCGTCTAAGCTTTAGCCATGGACTCTCTCGGCGGTCTGCTGGACGCACCGCGGGCCCGCGGCGCGTTCGCGCTGCGAGCGGGCATGCGCTCGCCCTGGTCCCTGCGGATCCTCGCCGAGTCCCCCCTGACGCTGCTTACCGTCATCCGCGGCGAATTCTGGATCGTGCCCGACGAGGGCGAAGCGCTGCGGCTCCTGCCCGGCGACGTGGCGGTCACCCGCGCACCGGCGCACTACACCGTGGCCGATACGCCGGAAACGCCGCCCTCCATCTTCATTCACCCCGGGCAGGACTGTCGTGACGCGGCGGGCAATTCGCTGCTGGAAGCCCTGACCCACGGGGTGCGCAGCTGGGGCAACGACCCGGCGGGGGAGTCCCTGTTTCTCGTCGGCGCCTATGAGCACCTGAGCGACATCAGTGACCGCCTGCTGCAGGTACTGCCCCCGGTGCTCTGCGTACGGCGCGCCGACTGGGACTCGCCGCTGATCCCGCTGCTCGCCGACGAGGTGACCCGCGACGAGGAGGGGCAGGCGGCGGTGCTCGACCGCCTGCTGGACCTGCTGGTGACCGCGGTGCTCAAGGCCTGGTTCGCGCAGCAGGACGAGCGCACGCCGGCCTGGTGGCGCTACCAGGCTGACCGGCTCGTGGCCGCGGCGCTCCGGCTGATGCACGAGCAGCCGGCAGCACCGTGGACCGTTGAGGGCCTGGCCCGGGAAGTGGGCGCTTCCCGCGCCGCCTTTGCGCGGCGTTTCCAGGATGTAGTGGGCGAGTCGCCCATGGCCTTTCTCAAGCACTGGCGCATGGCGCTGGCGGCAGACCTGCTGTGCCAGCCGGGGGAGAACGTGACCTCGGTGTCTGCAAAGGTCGGCTACGCGACGCCCTATGCCTTCAGCGCCGCCTTCAAGCGGGTTCGCGGCCTGAGCCCGCAGCAGCACCGCACCGCTGCGCTGGCCGCAAAGACCGGCACCCCTGTGTCGTCACCGGAATGAAGCCGGGGCATACCCTTTCGAGCAACTACCGGGGTAAAGCGTGAGCGCGTTCGAATACCTGTCGGTTTTCATCTCCATCATCCTGGGGCTGGCCGTCGTCCACCTGCTCGGCGGTGTGTCGCTGATCCTCGACCAGCGCGTCCAGGCGCGGCTGGACCGGGTGCACCTGCTCTGGGTGATCAACATGTTCACGCTGATCACCTGGGTCTGGTGGGGAAACTGGCAACTGGAGGGTATCGAGGTCTTCTCGCCGGTCCATTACGTCGCCATGGTGCTGTTCTCCGTGGTGGTCTACCTCATGTGCGGGCTGCTGTTTCCCGTCCGCGGCAAGGAGGTCGAGGATTTCCGCGAACAGTTCGAGATGAACCGCTCGCGCTTCTTCTATCTCGGCCTGGCGCTGGCGGTGGCGGCGGCACTCAAGGGGCATGTCGACCTGCAGGTGCTCGAGGAGCCCGATACCATCGAACGCGGCATCGCGCTCGTGGTCGTGGCCACGCTGTTCGTGATCGCCGCCCATACGCGCCAGCGCCATTTTCACGGCGCGCTGGCGCTGGCTTTCCTGCTGCTGCTGATCCGGTTGATCTTCACGGAATGACCCCGGCCGCCGCTGGTTGCGCGCCTGACGCCCGCGGAGATCAAGGAGGTGGTATTCTGCCTGCTCGTGGCGAGGCGACTCTCTGCCGGGGTGGCGTGAAGCTGCGCCGGTATCGTCGCCGAAGGACACGGGCAGGTGGGAGCGATACGACATCGTGAAGAGCGGTAGTGAAATGAAGGGCCTCCCCCGAACCCGGCCCGTCCCTAGCGCCGCGTTGCCAACTAGCATGAGAGGTCTTGCGTACCTCTGCATCGCCGTTGCCGCCTCTGCGGCCCGGGCGGATAGCGCCGGAGAGGGAGAGGAGGAAGCCTTCGAGCCTCACAGCACGCTCGGCGTGTTTCTTGGCGACACCACCGAGGACCGGCGCGACGGCCTGACGCTGGGGCTGGAGTACGAGTACCGGCTTGAAGAGGCGGTCGGCATCGGCTTCACCCTGGAGCATGTGGGTGGCGATTTCGATACCAACGTGCTCGCCATACCTTTCGCGGCCCACCGCGGTCGCTGGAAGTTCTATGCTGGCCCGGGTATCGAGTTTTCCGATGAGGGCGACGAACCGCTGTTCCGCATCGGCGCGGAGTACGGCTTTCACCTCGGGTCGTTCGAGCTTTCACCGCAGCTGGACCTGGACTTCGTCGACGGCGAGCGGTTGTTCGTGTTCGGGCTGGTCATCGCCCGCGAGCTCTGAGCTCTTCTCACCCGGCGACGTCGCTGTCCCCTGCCGGATCTTCCTTCTCGCTGTCCACCGGCGGTGCGAGCACGAGGTCGAGGCGTTCGTCGTCCAGCCCCGGGTGCAGCGGCTCCATGGCCGGCAGATCCTTGCTGGCCTTGGCCGACATCGTCTTGAAGCGCTCGACCTTGCCGTGCAGGCCCTGGTTGCCGACCAGGGCGGTGACCGTGTCGTTGTAGTGGTTGGACGCCGCGGTGAGCGTCTTGCCGAGCTTTGACAGGCGCTCGGACACGAGGCAGACCTGGTTGAACAGGTCGCCGGCGGCGTCGGAGATCTGCCGCGCCTCGCGGTTGCTGCGGTCGACCATCCACAGGTTGGCCACGGTACGCAGGATCGGCATGAGCGTGGTATGCGAGACCATGACCACGTTGCGCTGGTAGCCGTAGTTGAACAGGTCCCGGTTCTCGCGCATTGCCTCGATGTAGGCGGGTTCGATGGGCATGAACATGAGCACGAAGCTGGGGCTGCCGAGCTCGGGCAGGTTGGCGTAGTCCTTCGATGCGAGATCGTCGATGTGCCGTCGCACCGCCTGCACGTGGGCCGCCAGCGCCTGCTGGCGCTCTTCCTCTGTCGCCGCGGTAACCGCGCGCTCGTAGTCCACCAGGGACACCTTGCTGTCGATCACCAGGTGCTTGCCGTCCGGCAGCTTGATCAGGAAGTCCGGCTGCTTTCTCCGGCCGTCGGCATCGCGGAAGCTGGCCTGGGTCTCGTAGTGCTCCTCGCGCAGCAGCCCGGCCATCTCCAGGGTGCGCTCGAGCTGGGCTTCGCCCCAGTTCCCGGCCGCCTTGTTGTCGCCCTTGAGGGCGAGGGTGAGGTTGTCGGCCTGCTCGTTCATCTTCAGGCCGATGTCGAGCACCTTCTGGATTTCCTTCTCGAGGGCGGTGTTGCCGCGCAAGGTCTCGCCGTGGACCTCGTTGACGCGGCGCTGGAAACCGTCGATCTGCTCCCGGAAGGGTTTCAGGAGCGCCTCCAGGGACTGGCGGTTGTGGTCCGTGAAGCGCTTGCCCTTGTCCTCGAAGATCCGGTTGGCGAGGTTCTCGAACTCCCGCGCCAGCTGCTCGCGGCTGTCCTTGAGAAGCGCGAGCTGCTCGGCATAGCGCGATTCCCGGTGGCCGAGCTCGGCCTTGAGTTCCGCTTCCCTGCGCGAAAGGCGGGCGCCCTCACCGCGTGCCTCGTCCAGGGCCTGGCGCGCGCGCTCGCCCTCCTCGGCCGCGGCCGCCAGCTGCCCCTCTAGCCCCTCGCAGCGGGCCTGCAGCCGGCCGAGGGTGCGGCCGCGCAGCAGGGCGCCGAGGCCGGCGCCGATGAGCAGCGCGAGCAGCACGGCGGCGGCGGGAAGGAGCAGGTCGGGGTTGTCCATGGACGCAGTGTAAAGCACCGGCCCGCGCCCGGGCAGGGGCGGCGGGCCGGACCTGTCGCCCCGGCAGGCGGGTCAGCGGGTTTCGAGGAGCGAGATGTCCGCGACGGCGAGGAAGTGCTGGCGCAGCGCGTGCAGCAGGGCGAGCCGGTTGGCGCGCAGGGCCGGGTCCTCGGCGTTGACCATCACGTCGTCGAAGAAGCGGTCGACGGGTTCGCGCAGCGTGGCGAGGGCCGCCAGCGCCTCGCGGTAGGCGCCGGTGGCCAGCTGCGCGGCGCTCTCGGCGCCCGCGTTCGAGAGTGCCTCCCAGAGCGCGTTCTCCGCGGGTTCGACGAAGCGCGCCGGGTCGACGCCCGCAGCCGTGTCATTCTCATCCGCCTTGGCGAGTATGTTAGCGACCCGCTTGTTCGCCGCGGCGAGGGATTCGGCTTCCGGCCTTTCGCTGAAGGCGTGGACCGCGTGCACGCGCCGGTGGATGTCCAGCGGCCGGCTGGGGCCGAGGGCCGCGACGGCGCGGAAGGTGCCGGCGGCAATGCCCTCGTCCTCGAACCACGCCCGGAAGCGCTCGATACTGTAGCCGAGGGTCTGTTCCACCGTGTCGTCCGCCAGCGTCCCCGCGGGGAACTGCGCCACCGCGAGGGTGAGGGCCTCGCGCAGGTCCAGGTCGAGGTCCTTTTCCACTAGGATGCGCAGCACGGCGAGCGCGGCGCGGCGCAGGGCGAAGGGGTCCCGGGAGCCGGTGGGCGGCTGGCCGATACCGAAGATACCGACCAGCGTATCGAGCCGGTCGGCCAGCGCCAGGGCGGTGGCGACGGGCCCCTCCGGCAGGCGGTCGCCGGCGAAGCGCGGCCAGTACTGCTGCTGCAGCGCCTCGGCAACGGCCGGGGCTTCGCCGTCGTGGCGGGCGTAGTAGGCGCCGGCGATTCCCTGCAGGTCGCCGAACTCCAGCACCAGCTCGGTGGTCAGGTCGGCCTTGGCCAGGTGCGCCGCGCGCTCGCAGTCATCGGCGGGGGCGCCGAGCGCGTCGGCGATCTCGCGCACCAGGCACTGCACCCGCGAGGTCTTGTCCCACAGCGTACCGAGGTCCTTCTGGAACACCACGTCCTTCAGTGCGTCGACGCGGCTGGCGAGCGTGGCCTGCCGGTCCTGGTCGTAGAAGAAGGCCGCGTCGGCGAGGCGCGGGCGGATCACGCGCTCGTTGCCGGCGATGACCTGCACCGGGTCCCGGCTCTCGATATTGGCGATGGTGATGAAATGGGGCAGCAGTTCGCCGCCTGAGTCCACCACGTGAAAATACTTCTGGTGCTCCTTCATGGCGGAGACCAGCGCCTCGGGGGGCACGGCCAGGAAGCGCTCGTCGAAGGCGCCGGTGAGAGCCACGGGCCACTCGACCAGGCCGGTCACCTCGTCGAGCAGGTCCTCGTCGACCACGGCCTCGGCGCCGAGGGCGCTGGCCTCGACGGCGACCTGCTCGCGGATCATGCCGCGACGGCGCTCGAAGTCGGCCACGACCCAGGCCTCGGCGAGGGCCTGCTCGTAGCCTTCGGGGCTGTCCAGGGCGATCTCGCGGTCCGCGTGGAAGCGGTGGCCCCGGGTGCGGTTGCCGGCGGGGATGCCGAACACCTCGCAGGGCTGTACCGCGTCGCCGAAGAGGGCCACCAGCCAGTGCACCGGCCGTACGAACTCGAAGCGGTGCGCGCCCCAGCGCATGCGCTTGCTGATGGGCAGGCCGGCGACGGCCTCGTCGATGACGGCGCCGAGGCTGTCGGCCGTGCGCGCGCCGGGTTCCTCCCGGCGCAGGCCCAGGCGCGGCCCCTTCGGGGTATCGATGAGCTCGAGATCGTCGGGCTCGACGCCCTGCTTGCGGGCAAAGCCCGCCGCCGCCGGCGTCCAGGCGCCCTGCGCGTCGCGGGCCCGGTCCGCCGGCGGGCCGAGCAGCTCGAGCCGGCGGGACGGTGCGGCCTCGGCGACCTCCTCCACCAGCACCGCCAGGCGCCGGGGCGTGGCGAACCAGCGGGCATCGCCGTGGGCGAGGTCGCGCTCTGCCAGGCCCTTGAGCAGGCCGTCGCGGAAAGCCAGGCCCAGGGTCTTCAGGTCTTTCGGCGGCAGCTCCTCCGTGCCGATCTCGACCAGCAGTGTCTCGGTGCTCATGCGCTGGCCTCCGCTGCCTGCTGCCGGTCCGCGAGGGCGGCCTCGCGCAGTGCGGCGTCCGCCATCGGGAAGCCCAGGCGCGCCCGCGCCTCGACGTAGGCCGCGGCCACCGCGCGGGCCAGGGTGCGCACGCGCAGGATGTAGCGCTGGCGCTCGGTCACCGAGATGGCGTGCCGGGCGTCGAGCAGGTTGAAGGTGTGCGAGGCCTTCATGACCATCTCGTAGGCGGGCAGGGGCAGTTCGAGCCCCACCAGGCGGCCCGCCTCGGCCTCGCAGTGATCGAACTGCGCGAACAGCGCCTTCGTGTCGGCCTCGCGGAAGTTGTAGCGCGACATCTCGACTTCATTCTGGTGGAACACGTCGCCGTAGCTCACCGTGCCGGCGGGCGTCTCGGCCCAGACCAGGTCGTAGACGCTGTCCACGCCCTGCAGGTACATGGCGATGCGCTCCAGGCCATAGGTGATCTCGCCGGTGACCGGGTAGCACTCGAGGCCGCCGGCCTGCTGGAAGTAGGTGAACTGGGTCACTTCCATGCCGTTCAGCCACACTTCCCAGCCGAGGCCCCAGGCGCCGAGGGTCGGTGACTCCCAGTTGTCCTCCACGAAGCGCACGTCGTGGATGCCCGTATCGATGCCGAGGGCGCGCAGCGACTCGAGGTAGAGCGCCTGGAATTCCGGCGGCGAGGGCTTCATGACCACCTGGAACTGGTAGTAGTGCTGCAGCCGGTTGGGGTTTTCCCCGTAGCGGCCGTCGGTGGGCCGGCGGCTCGGCTGTACGTAGGCCGCATTCCAGTTCTCCGGGCCGAGGGAGCGCAGGAACGTGGCCGGGTGGAAGGTGCCGGCGCCCACCTCCATGTCCAGCGGCTGCAGGACCACGCAGCCTTTCTCGCCCCAGAAGGCCTGCAGGCGCAGGACCAGGTCCTGGAAAGTCAGCTTGTCGCTCATGCTCGTTCCGTCCCGGGCCCCGGCGGCGGGCCGGGGTAAAAAAGCGGGTATTATACAGGCTGGGCACCCGGCATAATATGCGCGGCCGCCGCCGCTGCGGTGCCCAGCCAGGCCGTCCCGGCCGTTCGCCGAAACCCCGCCAGCGGAGACGCGCATGTTCTACGGCAAACTCGTCGCCGGTCTTCTCGGCCTCCTGATCGCCGGCCCCCTGGGCCTCCTGGTCGGCCTGCTGCTCGGCCACGCCTTCGATCGCGGCCTCGCGGGCCATTTCGCCCTCGGCGGCCGCGAGGGTATCGCGCGCATCCAGCGCAGCTTCTTCGAAACCTGCTTCCTGCTGTTGGGTTATATCGCCAAGGCCGACGGGCGGGTCTCCCAGGCCGAGATAGACCACACGGAGGCCCTGTTCCGCCAGCTGCGCCTGAGCCCCGAGCAGCGCAAGGAGGCCATCGGCCTGTTCAAGCAGGGTTCGGCGGCGGGCTTCGACCCGGCCCCGGTGGTGGCCCGTTTCCTCGAGACCTGCCGCGGCCAGCGGCTGGTGAAGCAGACGCTGCTGTTCTTCCTGGTGTCGCTGGCGCTGGCGGATCACCAGCTCGACGCGGCGGAGCGGCGGGTACTCGGCGAGGTCGCCGGGCTCCTCGGGTACACGGAGGCACAGCTCGACCAGCTTCTCGGCATGACCCGGGCCCAGGAGCATTTCCACGGTGCCGGCGGGGCCGCCGTGCAGCCGGGCACGTCCCTCGATGACGCCTACGCCGCCCTGGGGGTGAGTCCGGACGTGGACGATCGCGAACTGAAGCGGGCCTACCGCAAGCTCATGAGCGAGCACCACCCGGACAAGCTCATCGCCCGCGGCGTGCCGGAAGACATGCTGAAAGTGGCGACGGAACGGGCGCAGGAGATCCAGGTCGCCTACGACATGGTGCGCAAGGCCCGCGGCCAGGGTTGAGCGCAGTGCCCGCTACTGGCGCCAGAACATCGGCGTGAACAGCACCAGCAGGGTGAACACCTCGAGGCGGCCGAGGAGCATGGCGAGGCACAGCACGGCCTTGGCGAAGTCGCCGATCCCCGCGTAGTTGGCGCTCACCGCGCCGAGCCCCGGGCCCAGGTTGTTCAGCGTCGCGCCCATGGCCGAGAAGGCCGTGAGGAAGTCGAGCCCGGTGGCCATGAGCACCAGCATCAGCACGATGAAGACGAAGGTGTAGACGGCGAAGAAGCTCCACACCGCGCTCACCACGGTGGCCTCGACCCGGCGGTTGCCGACCTTCAGCGGGATCACCGCGTGCGGGTGGATCAGCTGCTTGAGCTCGCGGATACCCTGCTTGTAGATGAGCATGAGGCGCATGGCCTTGATGCCGCCGCCGGTGGAGCCGACGCAGCCGCCCATGAAGGAGAACATCATCAGCATCATGGGCAGGAACCCCGGCCAGGCCGCGAAGTCCTGGGTGGCAAAGCCCGTGGTGGTGGTGATCGACACCGCCTGGAACAGGCCGTGGACGATGCCGTCCTCGACCTCGAGGGTGCCGGAGGCGATGAGGTAGGCGATGGTCGCCGTGGTGCAGACGAGCATGGCGCTGCCGAAGAAGCGGGTCTCCGAGTCCTGCCGGTAGTGGCTCAGGCTGCGGCGCTTGAAGGCGCTGTAATGCATGCCGAAGTTGATCGCCGACACCAGCATGAACAGCGTGCAGATCAGGTAGATGGTGTTGCTGTCGAAGTAGCCCATGCTGGCGTCGTGGGTGCTGAAGCCGCCGATGGCCACGGTGGAGAAGGCGTGGCAGAGGGCGTCGAAGGCCGTCATGCCGGCGGCGAAGTAGGCGAGGCCGCAGGTCGCGGTCAGCGCCACGTAGATGACAAACAGGGCCTTTGCGGTCTCGGCGATGCGCGGCGTCAGCTTGCTGTCCTTGCTCGGCCCCGGCGTCTCTGCGCGGTACAGCTGCATGCCGCCGATGCCGAGCATGGGCAGTACGGCCACGGCCACCACGATGATGCCGATGCCGCCCAGCCACTGCAGCAGCTGCCGGTAGAGCAGCAGAGACCGGGGCAGGTCGTCGAGGCCAATCAGGACCGTCGCCCCGGTGGTGGTCAGGCCGGAGATCGACTCGAAGGCGGCGTCCACGGGGCCCACGCCGAGGGACTCGGTCAGCGCGAAGGGCAGGGCCCCGAACAGGCCGAGGACGGTCCAGAAAAGCGCCGTGACCAGGAAGCCGTCGCGGATGCGCAGCTCCCGCTGCGCGCCGCGCATGGTCAGCCAGAGCAGGAGTCCGGCGGCGAGGGTAATGGAGAAGGCGGCGAGAAAGCCCGGCACCGTCTCGTCCTCGGCCATGACCGCGACCACCAGCGGCACGAGCATGGCGCTGGAGAACAGGGTCAGCAGCAGGCCAAGGATGCGCAGGGAGATGGCGAGCTGCATGGGCGTCTACAGCTAGGAGAAGAAGCCGAGGCCGACAGCGAAGAGCTTCTCCACCGCCGGAATCCGCGTCTTGTCCACGACGAAGAGAATCACGTGGTCGCCGGTCTCGACCACGACGTGGCGGTGGGCGATGAGCACTTCGTCGCCGCGGACGATGGCGCCGATCGTCACCCCTTCCGGCAACGCGATGTCCTCGAGCTTGCGGCCCACCACCCGCGATGAATAGGCGTCGCCGAGGGCGGTGAGTTCCAGCGCCTCGGCGGCGCCGCGGCGCAGGGCGTGGATGTTGCTCACCTCGCCCTTGCGCACGTGGGCGAGCAGGCTGGAGATGGTGATCTCCTGCGGCGAGATGGCGATATCGATCTCGTCGCCCACGAGCTCCGCGTAGGCCTTGTTGGTGATCAGCGTGATCACCTTCTTGGCCCCGAGGCGCTTGGCCAGCATCGACATCATGATGTTGGATTCGTCGTTGTTGGTCAGCGCGCAGAAGACGTCTACCGAATCGATGCTCTCTTCCTTGAGCAGCTGCGGCTGCGACGCGCTGCCGTCGATCACGAGCGTGTGCTTGAGCCGCTCGGACAGCTCGCGACAGCGGGCGTAGCTGTTCTCGATGAGCTTGACCGTGTAGTCGTTCTCGATGCCGGCGGCGAGGCGCTCGCCGATGTTGCCGCCGCCGGCGATCATGACCCGCCGGTAGGGCTTGTCCACCCGCCGGAGCTCGGACATGACCTTGCGGATATGCTGCCGGGCGGCGATGAAGAAGACCTCGTCGTCGGCCTCGACCACGGTGTCGCCCTCGGGAATGATGGCCCGGTCCTGGCGGAAGATGGCCGCCACCCGCGTGTCCACCTTCGGCATGTGCTTGCGGATCGCCGCGAGCTCCTGGCCGACGATCGGTCCGCCGTGCACCGCGCGCACGGCCACCAGCTGTACCCGGCCGCCGGCGAAGTCCATGACCTGCAGCGCCCCGGGGTTGATGATCAGCTGGCGGATGCTGTCGGTGATCAGCTGCTCCGGGCCGATGATCACGTCGATGGGGATGTTTTCGCGGTTGAACAGCGCCTCCTCGCGCTCGAGGTAGGCCTTGGCGCGGACCCGCGAGATCTTGCGCGGTGTGCGGTGCAGCGTGTGTGCCACCTGGCAGGCGACCATGTTGATCTCGTCGCTGTTGGTCACCGCGATGAGCATCTCGGCATCGGCGATGCCGGCGCTTTCCAGCGTGGCGGGGTCCGACGCGTGACCGGTGACGATGCCGATGTCGAGGCGGTCCTGCAGGGCGCGGAGCTTCTCGCCGTTGGTGTCGACGACGGTGATATCGTTCTTCTCGTCGGCCAGGTGCTCGGCGAGGGTGCCGCCGACCTGGCCTGCCCCGAGGATGATGATTTTCATGCCGCGCTGAGCGCCCCGCTGACCGTCCTGCCGAGTTGGTCGAACCTTAATGAATTACCGTGGCCATTGTAAGCCTTCACGGAGAACGAGGCGCCTTCCTCAGCAGTGCGTAGTAAAGGCCGTCGCAGCCGCCCACGCTCGGTAACAGCTGCCAGCCGTGGGCGGTGCGTTCGGCCCCCGGCACGGGCGGGGTGCACTCGCGGGCATCGTCGCGGCCGGCGAGGAAGGGGCCGACGACGCCGTCATTCTCGGCAGCGAGCAGCGAGCAGGTTGCATAGAGCAGCCGCCCCCCGGGCGCGAGGCGCGCCCAGCAGCCGTCGAGGATGGCGCGCTGGCGCGCGGCCAGCTGCCCGGGGTCGACCTCCCGGCGCAGGACCTTGATGTCCGGGTGCCGGCGAAGCACGCCGCTGCCACTGCACGGGGCATCCACCAGGATGCCGTCGAAGGGTGCGGCGTCGGCGAGCAGCGCCGGGTCCGCCGCATCGCCGGCGACCAGCGTTGCGCGCTGGCCCAGGCGATCGAGGTTCTCCCGGACCCGGGCGAGGCGCGCCTCGTCCACGTCCACGGCGGTGAGCTCACAGCCCGGCGCGAGCTCCAGCAGGTGACAGGCCTTGCCGCCGGGGGCGGCGCAGGCGTCGAGCACGCGCTCGCCGTCGCGGGGGGCAAGCAGGGGCGCCGCGAGCTGGGCCGCCTCGTCCTGCACGCTGAGGTCGCCCTCGGCGAACCCCGGCAGCTCCTCCACCGGGCGCGGCCGGCCAAGGGTGAGCGCAGCTTCCGACAGCGTCCCCGCAGCGGCCTCGATGCCGGCCGCGGCGAGCGCGGCCAGCGCGCTTTCGCGGTCCAGGCGCTGCCGGTTGACCCGCAGGGTGAGCGGCGGCTGGCTGTTGTTGGCGGCGATGATGCGGTCGAGGGCCCCGGGCCATTCGGCGGCCATCGCATCGAACAGCCAGTCGGGGTGCGCCGCCCGGGCTGCCGGCGGCAGCGCGGCCTCGAGGTCGGCCCCCTCGCGCTGATAGCGCCGCAGCACGGCATTCAGGAGCCCCCGCGCCCAGGGCTTGCCGAGGTCGCCCGCGGCGGCGACGGTTTCCGCGACCGCCGCGTGATCCGGGATGCGCGTGTCGCCGAGCTGGTACAGGCCGAGCAGGAGCAGCGCGTGGACGTCCCGGTCCTTGCGGCGCAGGGGACGGTCGAGGAGCCCGGCGGCCAGCGCCTGCAGCCGCGGCGCCAGGCGCAGGGTGCCGTAGCAGAGCTGGGCGAGCAGCGGGCGATCGCGTTCCGCGACGCGTTCCCGGGCGCCGGCGAGCAGGGCGTCGAGGGAGCGCCCGGCGAGGACCCCGGCGATGACGCCGGCGGCGGCGGCCCGGGTTGCCAGGGCCATCAGGCCGGGCCAGTGCCTGCGTGCGTGCCGAAGCGGGCGCCCGGGGCGAGCCGGTCTGCCCGGGCGCGCAGCAGCTCGGCCACCGGCAGCCGGCGCCCGCCGGGAAACTGCAGCTCCACCAGGCGCAGGCAGCCCTCGCCGCAGGCGACGAGCAGGCCGCGGTCGTCGCTGGCCAGGATCGTTCCCGGCGCGCCCGCGGGCCCGGCGGCGGTCACCGCGTGCCAGACTTTCACCCGCTCACCGTCCAGGGTGGTGAAGCAGACCGGGAAGGGGTTGAAGGCGCGGATGCGGCGGGCCAGCTGCGCCGCGGGCAGGCTCCAGTCCAGCGCGGCTTCGGCCTTGTCGATCTTGGCGGCATAGCTGGCGCCGGCATCGTCCTGCTGCTGCGCCGCCGCCTGCCGCGCCGGCAGGTCCGCGAGCACGGACAGGAGCAGGGGCGGCCCCAGCGCCGCCAGCCGGTCGTGAAGGTCGGCGGCGGTCGTGCTCTCGTCGATGGGGCACGCGGCGGTGGCGAGCATCGCGCCGGTGTCGAGGCCGGCGTCCATCTGCATGATGGTCACGCCGGACTCTGTATCCCCGGCCTCGATGGCGCGCTGGATCGGTGCGGCGCCGCGCCAGCGCGGCAACAGCGAGGCATGGACGTTGAGGCAGCCGTACGCGGGAATCGCAAGCACGGCCGCCGGCAGGATGAGGCCGTAGGCGACCACGACCAGGACGTCCGCCCCGTAGCCGGCGAGGGCCGCCTGCACCGCCGCGTCGCGCAGGGTCGGCGGTTGCAGTACCGGAACCCCGGCCGCGCTCGCGCTTTCTTTTACCGGGCTCGCGGTGAGGCGCTTGCCGCGCCCCGCGGGGCGGTCCGGCTGGGTGAGCACCGCCAGCACGTCGTGCTCCGGTGCGGCGAGAAGTGCGTCGAGGTGAACGCGCGCGAACTCGGGCGTGCCCGCGAAGAGGAGCTTCACCGGCTCAGGCGCGCACGCGCTGGGCTTTCTCCAGCTTCCGGCGGATGCGCTGGCGCTTCAGCGGCGAGATATAGTCGACGAACAGCTTGCCGTCGAGGTGATCCACCTCGTGCTGCAGGCAGATGGCCGCCAGGCCGTCGAGCTCTTCCGTGAACGCCTCGCCGTCGCGGCCGAGCGCGCTGACGCGGATGCGCTGCGGCCGGTTCACCGTCTCGTAGTAGCCCGGGACGGAGAGGCAGCCCTCGTCGTACTCGCCCAGCTCCGGGTCGAGGACCTCGAACTCGGGGTTGATATAGACCCGGGGCCGGTCCCGGTCCGGCGACGTATCCATCACCAGCAGGCGCTTGTGGACATTGACCTGGGTCGCGGCGAGGCCGATCCCGCCGGCGTCGTACATGGTCTCGAGGAGGTCGTCAACGAGTGACCGGAGTGCGTCGTCCACGGACTCCACGGGCGCGGCGCGGGTGCGCAGCCGCGGGTCCGGGAAGGAGAGAATGTCCATGATTGCCATCGGCGGCGGCCCTTTCTGCGTTCTCGGCGGCGTTTGGTCTTCGGCGTGAGCCGGCGTGAATAGTCCCGCAGGGACTTGTCAGTTGCGCATCGTCACAGCAAACTCCAATTATACAGGTCTGTCTTGCGCCCGGCGACGCCGGCTGCAACGCGGGCGTCGGGGGAAGCAGCCGCCCCGGGCGGCGCTATAAACAGCAGCATAAACAGCACGACAAAAAACGGGCGGAAGGTAGCCATGAGCAACTCGAGAACACCCGCTAGCAGTTCCGTCACGGGGGCGGTGCGCGCCCTTCTCCTCGCCGTTGCCCTGGGCCTGGCGGCACCGCTGGCCGCGGCACTCGAGCTGGCCGAGGGCGCCCCGGAGAGCTACATCGTCAAGAAGGGCGACACACTCTGGGGCATTGCCGGCATGTACCTCGAGAAGCCCTGGTTGTGGCCGGAGCTCTGGGACGTCAACCCGCAGATCGACAATCCGCACCTGATCTTCCCGGGCGACGAGCTCTACCTGAGCTGGGTCGACGGCAAGCCGCGGCTGAGCGTGCGGCGGGGCCGGGACGTCAAGCTGACCCCGAACATGCGCGTCTCGCCGCGCGACCTCGCGATACCGGTGATTCCCCTGGACCAGATCGGCGCCTTCCTGCGCCGGCACCGCATCCTCGGCGCCGAGGAGCTGGACAACGCCGCCTATGTCGTCGCCGCCTCGGAAGAGCGCCTCATCAGCGCCGCCGGCGATACGGTCTATGGCCGGGGCTACTTCCCCGACGACGAGCGCAGCTACGGCATCTACCGGGCGGGGGATGTCTACCGGGACCCGATCACCCTGGAGATCCTCGGCTACCAGGGCAAGGACATCGGCGATGCCCAGCTGCTATCGAGCAACCGCGACGAGGTCACGACGCTCGAGGTGACCCGGGTCACGGAGGAAGTGCGCATCACCGACCGGCTGCTGCCGCTGGAGGAGCGCATCCTCGACGCCACCTTCCAGCCCCGGGCACCGGGCGTGGACCTCGAGAATGCCTTCATGATTGCCGTGGACGGCGGCGTCAGCCAGATCGGCACCACGGACATCGTGGTCCTGAACAAGGGTGCCCGGGACGGGCTCGAGCGCGGGCACGTGCTCGCCATCTACCAGGCGGGTGGCATGACCTTCGACGAGATCGCCCGCAACAACGTCCGTCTGCCGGACACGCGCGCCGGCCTCGCCATGGTCTTCGAGGTCGCCGAGAAGGCGAGCTATGCGCTCGTCCTCAAGGCCAGCCGGGTGCTGAAAGTGATGGACAAAGTCAAGAATCCCTAGGCTACACTGCTGACTCAGCATACCGGCGCCACAGGGACGTGGCGCGCGCGGCGCCCCGGCGCCGCCCGGCCAGGGAAGACACATGTCCGGGGACAGCCTCGCCCATTGCCTGCAGCTCGATTTCTGTGACGGCCTTACCGTCGCCGATGCGCGCACGCTGCTCGCAGCCTTTCCGGATATCGAGCACGGGCTGGCAGCCGGTGCGCGCGCCTGGCGCGATGCCGGCCTGGCCCCCGCGGCCTGCAGCGCGCTGACGTCCCGCCGGCGCCGGGGGCCGGGTCGCGAGGAGGCGGCGGCCCTCGAGCGCCTGCGCCGCCTCGGCGCCTGCGCCCTCCCCCTCGGCGATCCGCGCTATCCCGCCCTGCTCCGCGTCATCCCCGCCCCACCGCCCTGGCTCTACCTGCGCGGCAACCCGGCCGCGCTGGCCGTGCCCCAGGTCGCCGTCGTCGGCAGCCGCCGCGCCAGCGCCCTCGGAGGCCGGGCGGCCAAGGAGCTCGGCGGCGAGCTGGCGCAGGCGGGGCTCACGGTGACCAGCGGACTGGCCATCGGTATCGACGGCTGTGCCCACCGCGGTGCGCTCGAGGCCGGCGGCGACACGGTTGCGGTCATGGCCACGGGGATCGACAAGGTGTACCCGCGGCGGCACCGCGAGCTGGCGGAGGCCATCGTCGAGCGCGGCTGCCTGGTGACGGAACTGCCACCGGGTACCGGACCCCGCCCCGCGCAATTCCCCAGGCGCAACCGGCTGATCAGCGGCCTCTCGCTCGGGACCGTGGTGGTCGAGGCGGCACTGCCCAGCGGCTCGCTGCTCACCGCCCACGCGGCCGCCGCGCAGGGCCGGGACGTGTTCGCCGTGCCCTGGTCGCGCTTCCACCCCGGCGGCCGCGGTTGCCTGCAGCTTCTCCGCGATGGCGCCGGCCTGGTGGAAAGCGCCGCGGACGTGCTCCTGAGCCTGGGCTGGCCGGGCCTGCTGTCGCCGACCGCGGCGGAAGATGCCGCGGCGCACGGCACCCCGCTGCCCGGCTATGACCTGTCGGGCCCCGCGCGCCGCCTTCTCGGCGCCCTGGACGCCGGTGAGCGCGCGCCGGACCGCCTCGCCACGGACCTGGGTGAAAGTGTGGAGTGGGTACTGACTGCGGTGGGAGAGCTGGAGCTGGCGGGCCTGGCGGACCGGGGGGTGGGCGGCTACCGGCGCCTGCGCTGAGTTCGCCTTGCCTGCCCCCCAGCGCCTGCTAGAATCCCTGCTCGCCGGCAGCCCGCGCCGGCCCCCGCCCCGCCGGGCCCCGCCAGAAGGACCGACAGCATGACCGACAGCCAGCCCGACACCCTGCCGATGGACGCCGTCAAGACCTACCTGCTCGGCCTGCAGGATCGCATCTGCGAGGAGCTCGCCGAGGAGGATGGCCGCGAGGACTTCATCGTCGACAGCTGGGAACGCCCCGGGGGCGGCGGCGGCCGCAGCCGGGTCCTCGCCGGCGGCGCTGTGTTCGAGAAGGCCGGGGTCAATTTCTCGCACGTCTTAGGCGAGGGCCTGCCCCCCTCGGCCACGGCGGCGAGGCCGGAACTCGCCGGCCGCAGCTACCAGGCCATGGGGGTGTCGCTGGTCATCCACCCGGAGAACCCCTACGTCCCCACTTCCCATGCCAATGTACGCCTGTTCGTGGCGGAAAAGCCCGGCGAAGCGCCGGTCTGGTGGTTCGGTGGCGGCTACGACCTCACGCCCTACTACGGCTTCGAGGAAGACTGCGTGCACTGGCACAGCACCGCCCGCGAAGCCTGCGCGCCCTTCGGCGACGACATCTACCCGCGCTTCAAGCGCTGGTGTGACGAGTATTTCTACCTGAAGCACCGCAAGGAACCCCGGGGCGTCGGCGGCCTGTTCTACGATGACCTGAACGAGTGGGACTTCGATACCTGCTTCGCGTTCATGCGCGCCGTCGGCGATTCCTACCTCCGGGCGTACCGGCCGATCGTGCAGCGGCGCCGGGAAACGCCCTGGGGCGAGCGCGAGCGCCAGTTCCAGCTCTACCGCCGCGGCCGCTATGTCGAATTCAACCTCGTCTTCGACCGGGGCACGCTCTTCGGCCTGCAGTCCGACGGCCGCACCGAGGCCATCCTCATGTCCCTGCCGCCGCTGGTGCGTTGGGAATACGACTACCACCCGGAGCCCGGCACGCCGGAAGCGGCGCTGACCGGCGAGTTCCTGACCGGCCGCGACTGGCTGGCGCCGTGACGGAACCCATGACAGAACCCAGGACGGACCGGGAGGACAGCCCCGTGAGCAGCGCGCGCAAGTTCGCCGTCTACGGCAACCCGATCAAGCACAGCAAGTCGCCGATCATCCACAGCGCCTTCGCGGCACAGTTCGGTCACCGCATCGAGTACCGGGCCGTGCGCGTCGAGCTCGGCGATTTCGAGCGCTCCGCCCGCGCCTTCTTCGAGCGGGGCGGCGCCGGCCTCAACGTCACCGTGCCCTTCAAGCCGGAGGCGGCGGCCTTCGCCGACCGGCTCTCGGACCGCGCCCGCCGTGCCGGCGCCGCGAACACGCTGCACCCCGCGCAGGACGGGGCGATCCTCGGCGACAACACCGACGGCCTCGGCCTCGTGCGCGACATGGTGGTGAACCTCGGCTGGGCGGTGCAGGGCGCGCGGGTACTGGTCCTCGGCGCCGGCGGTGCCGCCCGCGGCGTGCTCGAACCGCTGCTCCTCGAGGGCCCGCACAGCTTGTTCATCGCAAACCGAACAGCGTCGAAAGCCGAGGAATTGGCTGGCATCTTCGGCGATCTTGGCAATGTGGGCGGCGGTGGCCTGGACGCCCTCGAGGGCCGCGCCTTCGACCTGGTGATCAACGCCACCAGCGCCGGTCTCGCCGGCGAGGTGCCGCCGCTGCCGCCGGCCATGCTCACCGAGCGCAGCTGCTGCTACGACATGGTCTACGGCGCCGAGCCGACGGCGTTCATGCGCTGGGCGGCGCAGCACGCTGCCTGGGCCGTCTCCGACGGTCTCGGCATGCTGGTGGAACAGGCCGCCGAGTCCTACTACCGATGGCACCAGGCCCGGCCCGAGACCGGGCCGGTCATCCGCCAGGTGCGCGAGGTGCTTGCGGCCGCCGCCTAGCCGGCACGCACCCGGGGCGCGGGCCCCGCCCTTCCTCCCCCGGGGTCCACTAGCTGCGGGCCCGTTTACCGGACAATGCCGCGGGTCTGGCGGGCAGCACGCCCCGGAACGTGGAGGTCTTGCGGTGAAACTGGTCTGTCCTGCGGGCAACCTGCCCATGCTCAAGGCGGCGGTCGGTGCCGGCGCCGACGCGGTCTACCTGGGCTTTCGCGACGACACCAACGCCCGCCACTTCGCCGGGCTAAATTTCAGCGACGGCAGCGCGCGCAGGGCCGTCGCCCATGCCCACGAGCGCGGCTGCGAGGTCTACGTCGCCATCAACACCTACCCGCGGCCCGCCGGCTGGCGCCGCTGGCAGCGGGCGGTGGACACGGCGGCGGACCTCGGCGTGGACGCACTGATCCTCGCCGATCTCGGCGTCCTCGATTACGCGGCGCGCAGGCACCCGGGCGTACGCCTGCACCTGTCCGTCCAGGGCTCGGCCACGAACAGCGAGGCTCTGCGCTTCTATGCCGACGCTTTCGGCGTCGAGCGCGCGGTGCTGCCCCGGGTGCTGTCGATGGCACAGGTCGAGCGGCTGTGCGAGGACAGTCCCGTGGAGCTGGAGGTGTTCGGCTTCGGCAGCCTCTGCGTGATGGTCGAGGGGCGCTGCCTGCTGTCGGCCTGGACCACCGGTGAGTCGCCGAATACGGAGGGTGCCTGCAGTCCGGCGCGGGCCGTGCGCTGGGTGGAGAGTGCCGGCGGTACGGAGGTGCGTCTCAACGACGTCCTCATCGACCGCTTCGCCCCCGGCGAGAACGCCGGCTACCCGGTCGTCTGCAAGGGCCGCTTCACGGTGAACGGTGCCACCTATCACGCGCTCGAGGAGCCGACGAGCCTGAACACGCTGGAGCTCCTGCCCGCCCTTGCCCGGGCCGGGGTCGCGGCGGTGAAGATCGAGGGCCGGCAGCGCAGCGTGGCGTACGTCGACAAGGTGGTCCGGGTCTGGCGCGAGGCGCTCGATACCTGCCGCCGGAGCCCCGAAGCCTACACTCCGCGCAGCGAGTGGATGGCCACCCTGGCCAGCCTCTCGGAAGGGGCACAGACCACCCTCGGTGCCTACGACCGCCCCTGGCAATAGCCCGGCAACAGGAGCCCGCCATGCGTCTTTCCCTCGGCCCCCTTCTTTACCAGTGGTCCCGCGATGCCATCGAGGCCTTCTATGCCGAGCGCATGGCGGACCCGGTGGATGTCGTCTATCTCGGCGAGACGGTCTGCGCCAAGCGGCGCAGTCTGGCGACCGACGACTGGCTCGCACTCGGCCGGGAACTCGCCGGCGCGGGAAAGCAGGTAGTGATCTCGACCCTGGCACTGGTGCAGGCGGGCTCCGAGCTGGCGACGGTGCGAAGGCTCTGCCGCAACGGCGAGTTCCTCGTGGAAGCCAACGACATGGGCGCCGTGCGCCTGCTCGCCGACGCCGGGCTGCCTTTTGTCGGCGGCGCCAGCCTGAACCTCTACAACGTCGCCGCCCTGCGGCTGCTGCGCGGTCGCGGCATGGTGCGCTGGGTGCCGCCGCTGGAGCTGTCCCGTGACGACCTCGGCGACCTTCTCGGCGAGGCCCGGCGCGCCGGGATCGTGCTGGAGACGGAGCTGTTTGCCTTCGGCCGGGTGCCGCTGGCCTGCTCGGCGCGCTGCTTCACGGCCCGGCACGTGGGCCGGCCCAAGGACCGCTGCGAGATCGTCTGCGAGGATTACCCCGAGGGGCTGCCCATGGCGAGCCAGGAGGGGGAGCCCCTGTTCACGCTGAACGGGGTGCAGACCCAGTCCGGCGCCGTGCAGCACCTGCTGGGCCACGGCGGCGCGCTGGCAGAGCTCGGCGTGGAGATCCTGCGCCTCTCGCCGCAGCCGGCTCACATGGGAGAGATTATCGGCCGTTACCGCGCCGCGCTGGATGGCGCCTGCGCCGAGACGGCGGTCGACCGCTGGGTGACAGCGCCCCTGTGCGACGGCTTCTTCCGCGGCGCACCGGGCATGGCGGCCGCGCCGGACCCGTGAACCGGCGCGGCCGCGTTCTCAGGCAGCGTCGGGCGCGCCGGGCAGCGCCGCCGCGAAGGCCGCGCCGAAGCCGAGGGCCCGGGTGAGGGGCGCCGGCAGCTCGTCGAAGTCCACGCTGTCGATGAGGTTCTTTACCTGCAGGCCCAGCTCCGTGTCTCCCTCGATCACCAGGCGGCGCTGGAAGAACAGCGTGTCCGGGTCCTCGCGGCGGGCGGCGAGGAGCAGGAGGCTGCGCGCGTCGCCGGCGAAGATGGCCTCGGCGCCGTCGCCGCCGGCGCTGAAACGGAGCCGGGGACCGGTCTTGGTGACCAGCCAGTCGCAGCCAAGGTCGATGACCCGGATTCGCAGGCTGCGTCTCTCGAGGAAGTCGACGTCGCCGTCCGCGAGCTGCGAGGCCAGCGCGCGGTTGACCGCCGCCTCGGCGGCGGCCCGCTCCACGGGCGCGGGCACCAGGGCGAGGGGGCCGGGCCAGGGCAGGCGGCTGATGCCCGGCAGCCGGGCGAGGGTGCGCGGCAGGGCGTCGGAGAGCGGACTGGATGAAGCGCTGGCGATCATGGCGGCCTCCTAGCGGGCGTCAGTTGGCGCCCCGCCCTCGAGTTCGGCGAGGTGGCTGTCCTTTAAACGAACGTAGTTGTCCGCGCTGTAGCGGAAATAGTCCTGCTCCGCCTCGGTCAGCGGGCGCTGCTGCCGCGCCGGGACGCCGGCGTACAGGTAGCCGGAGGCGAGCCGCTTGCCCGGTGTGACCAGGGCGCCGGCGGCGATGACCACCTCGTCTTCCACCACCGCGCCATCCATCACCGTGGCCCCCATGCCGACCAGCACCCGGTCGCCGATTCGGCAGCCGTGCAGCGTGGCGTTGTGGCCCACGGTGACTTCGGCGCCGATCGCCAGGGGCCAGCCGTCCGGGTTGTAGGGGCCGGCGTGGGTGATATGCAGGACGCTGCCGTCCTGGATACTGGTACGCGCGCCGACCGTGATCCAGTGCATGTCGCCGCGCACGACCGCGTTCGGCCAGATGGAGACATCGTCGCCGAGGGTGACCTCGCCGAGGACCACGGCGGATGGATCGATCAGCACCCGCTCGCCGAGCTGCGGCCGGTGGCCGCCGTAGCTGCGCAGGCTGGTGGCGGTGTAGTGACGCATGGTGCTTTCCCCGGAGTTGCTAGAATGCCCTGAGCTGCGCAGTGTAACCGCAGCACCTGACTTCGATCACGAAGCGACACGAACAACCCGCACAACAGTCTGTACGGACTGTACGGAGAGCCCGCATGGAACCGCCCTTCCGGCCCCGCCGCCGCTTCATTGCCGGCGCGGTCTGTCCGCGCTGCGCCGCCATGGACCGCCTGGTGGTCGACCTCGACACGGACCGCCGTGAGTGCGTCGCCTGCGGCTTCAGCGAGGCGCGCCCCGAGCCGCCCGCCGCCGCCGAGGTGCCCACCCGGGTCACCCGGGCCTCCGCCCGCCGCAGCGAGACCGCGGCGGAGGTAGTCAACCTCATCGACCCGTCGCGGGCGTCCTCCGGGGGGGAGGACTAGCGGCCGGGCGGCCGCGATCAGGCCGCCAGCCAGCGGCCGCGGCGGCTGTAATGCAGGTACACCCAGCCCAGGAACACTCCGCGGGCCAGGTTGAACAAGCTGAAGGCCAGCCACAGCCCGTCGTTGCCCAGGGGCTGCGCCAGCCACCACACCGGCAGATAGATGCCGAGGGCGGAGAGCCACATCGTCGTCATCATCGGTCGCGTTTCCGCGGCGCCGATAAAGACACCGTCCAGCAGGTAGCTCGGCGCGGCCAGCAGCGGCAGCGCGACCAGCCAGCCGCTGTGCGCCGCGAGCACCGCCTGCACGCTGGCGAGGTCCGACAGCAGCGGGAAGATCAGCGGCCGGCCGGCGTAGATGAGCGCGCTGATGAGCACGGCGCTGCCCGCACTCCACCAGGCACAGCGGCGCACCACCGTGCGGAAGCCGTCGAGGTCGCGCGCCCCCAGCCGCTCGCCGGCCAGCCCCTCGGCGGCGTAGGCGAAGCCGTCGAGGGAAAAGGCGGCGAACAGCAGGAACTGCAGCATGAGGGCATTGCCGGCGAGCACATCCTCACCGAGCTTCTCCCCCGCCGCCGTGAAGAAGGCGAAGCAGGCCAGCAGGCAGGCGGTGCGCAGGAACAGGTTGGTGTTGGCGCGCCAGAGCTGGCCGTAACCGTGGCGGTCGGCCAGGGCGCGGCGCAGGGCGCCCGGCGGCAGCGGGACCCGCGCGCGGCGCACCGCGATGACCGCGATCCCCAGCCCCAGGTATTCGGCGCAGGCGGTGGCCAGGGCCGCGCCGTCGCTGGCAAGGCCGAGGCCGAGGATGAACAGCACGTCGAGCGCGATGTTGCTGCCGTTGGTCACCAGCAGGATGGCCATGGGCCAGCGCGTGTCCTGGCGCCCGATGCACCAGCCGACCACGGCATAGGTGGCCAGCACCGCGGGCGCGCTCAGCAGCCGCAGTCGGATATAGCTCGCGGCCGGTGCGGCAAGCGCCGGGTCCGGCTGCATCAGCGACAGTCCCAGCGCGAGCCAGAGCGGGTGCGAAAGGACGATGAGCGCGGCGATGGCCACACCGAGGGCGGCGGAACGCGCGAGAATCCTGAGTGCCTCCCCGGGCTGCCCGGCGCCGCCGGCACGGGCGACCAGCCCGGTGGTACCCATGCGCAGGAAGCTGAAGCCCCAGTAAAGGAAAGAGAGAATGGCGCTGCCGATGGCCACGGCACCGAGGTAGCGGGTGCTGTCGAGGTGCCCGAGGATGGCCGCGTCGACCAGTCCGAGGGTCGGAATGGACACGTTGGCGAGAATCGCGGGCCACGCGATACCCCATATCTTGTGGTCAAGGCGCCGTGCGTCTGCCACCGCTGGTAGAACTCCTCTCCCGTCATCCCCCCGGGATGATCTGAATGCAAATCGGTTACGTAGGGCGGCGCCTTTCGCTATAATTCGCGCCGCCCCCACTGCGGCGCTTTGTCGCAGCGGGGCCGGCAGCACAGTCCACTCCGCGCTCGTCCACTCCGCCCCCAGGGGCCAGTGCGGCCGGCGCGCTCAGCAGCTCGACGGGCCTGAACTGGTGGTGGTGATGTCCTCAGGCTTGGAACTGGAGAAGTACTCGATGTCCCTGAACAACCTCAAAAGGCTGCTCGCGTGCGCGGCCGGCGTTCTCGCCACGCTCCCGGGGCTCGCCCTGGCGGCCGGCGGCGAGAAGAACGCGCTGAACATGCCGGTCGGTGTTACCGATGTCGGGCGGTCCATCTTCGACCTTCACATGATCATCCTGTGGATCTGCGTCGCCATCGGCGCACTGGTCTTCGGGGTCATGTTCTACTCCATCATCTACCACCGCAAGTCCCGCGGCGTGAAGCCGGCGCAATTCCACGAGAGCACCAAGGTGGAAATCGCCTGGACCGTGGTGCCGTTCCTCATCCTCATCACCATGGCCGTGCCCGCGACCTCCACGCTGCTCGACATCTACGACTTCGACGATGCCGAGATGGATGTCCTGGTCACCGGCTACCAGTGGAAGTGGAAGTACGAGTACCTCGCCGAGGAGGGGGAGAACGTCGCCTTCTTCTCCAACCTGTCGACGCCGCAGTCGGAGATCTACAACACCGACGACAAGAACGACAACTACCTGCTCGAGGTGGACGAGCCGCTGGTGATCCCGGTGGACACCAAGGTTCGCTTCCTGGTCACTGCCAATGACGTCATCCACTCCTGGTGGGTGCCGGAACTCGCCGTGAAGAAGGACGCCATCCCCGGCTTCATCAACGAGACCTGGACCCGCGCCAATGAAATCGGCACCTACCGCGGCCAGTGCGCGGAGCTCTGCGGCAAGGACCACGGCTTCATGCCCATCGTGGTCGAGGTCGTGAGCAAGGAAGACTACGCCGCCTGGCTCGGCGAGAAGCAGGAGCAGGCCGCCAAGGTCAAGGAACTGATGGCGCAGACCTTCACCCTCGACGAGCTCATGGAGCGCGGCAAAGCCGTTTACGCGCGCAACTGCCTCGCCTGCCACGGCGCCCGTGGCGAGGGCGGCGTCGGCACCGCTATCGCGGGCAGCGCCATCGCGACCGGCGACATCGGCGGCCACCTGAACATCGGCATCAACGGTGTGCCCGGCACGGCGATGCAGGCCTTCGGCGGCCAGCTCAACGACGTCGACCTGGCGGCCGTAATCACCTACCAGCGGAACGCGTTCGGCAACAACATGGGTGACCTCGTGCAGCCCATCGACGTGTTCAACTACAAGCAGGGCTGAGGAGAGAAAGACCATGGGAGATCATCATCACGGCCCGGCCAAGGGCCTCTCGCGGTGGCTCTTTACCACCAACCACAAGGACATCGGCACGATGTACCTGTGGTTCTCGTTCGCCATGTTCCTGCTCGGCGGCACCTTCGCCATGATCATCCGGGCGGAGCTGTTCCAGCCCGGCATGCAGCTGGTGGAGCCGGCTTTCTTCAACCAGATGACCACGCTGCACGGCCTGGTCATGGTGTTCGGCGCGATCATGCCGTCCTTCGTGGGCCTGGCCAACTGGCTCATTCCCATGATGATCGGCGCGCCGGACATGGCGCTGCCGCGGCTGAATAACTGGAGCTTCTGGATCCTGCCCCCGGCGTTCCTGCTGCTCGCCTCCACGCTGTTCATGGAGGGCGGTGCCCCGGCGGCCGGCTGGACCTTCTACGCGCCGCTGTCCACGACCTACGCGGCGCCGTCGGTCACGATCTTCATCTTCTGCATCCACATTCTCGGCCTGTCCTCGATCATGGGCTCCATCAACATCATCGCCACGGTGATGAACATGCGCGCGCCGGGCATGAGCTACATGAAGATGCCGCTGTTCGTCTGGACCTGGCTGATCACCGCCTTCCTTCTGGTGGCGGTGATGCCGGTACTGGCGGGGGCCGTGACCATGATGCTCATGGACGTGCACTTCGGCACCAGCTTCTTCTCCGCCGCCGGCGGCGGCGACCCGGTGCTGTTCCAGCACATCTTCTGGTTCTTCGGCCACCCGGAGGTCTACATCATCATCCTGCCGGCCTTCGGCGTGGTGTCGCAGATCATCCCGGCCTTCTCGCGCAAGCCGCTGTTCGGCTATGACTCCATGGTCTACACCACCGCGGCAATCGCGTTCCTGTCCTTCATCGTCTGGGCGCACCACATGTACACCGTGGGCATGCCCGTGGCCGGCGAGCTGTTCTTCATGTACGCCACCATGCTCATCGCCGTGCCCACCGGCGTGAAGGTCTTCAACTGGATCACCACCATGTGGCGCGGTGCGCTCAGCTTCGAGACGCCCATGCTGTTCTGCATCGGCTTCCTGGTGCTGTTCACCATCGGCGGCTTCACCGGCCTGATGCTGTCCATCGCCCCGGCGGACTTCCAGTACCACGACAGCTACTTCGTGGTGGCTCACTTCCACTACGTGATGGTGGCCGGCGCCGTGTTCAGCATGACCGCCGCCATCTACTTCTGGCTGCCCAAGTGGTGCGGCAAGATGTACAACGAGACCATGGGCAAGACCCACTTCTGGATCTCGTTCATCGGTTTCAACATCACCTTCTTCCCGCAGCACTTCGTGGGTCTCGCGGGCATGCCGCGGCGTATCCCGGACTACTCGCTGCAGTTCGCGGACTTCAACATGATGTCCTCGATCGGCGCCTTCATCTACGGCGCCTCGCAGCTGCTGTTCCTCTACAACGTCATCGCCACCATCGTCGCCGGCAAGCCGGTTTCCGACGAGAAGGTCTGGGACGGTGCCGAGGGGCTGGAGTGGACCGTGCCGACGCCGGCGCCCTACCACACCTTCGAGGTGCCGCCGAAGATCGATCCGGCGCACGCGCACTCGTAAGGCAGGCACGGGAAAGGCACAGGGCACGCCATGCTGCGCATCAGCAACAACCCCACCGTCGACACCGCCGCCAAGCTGGTGGTGGCGGCGGTGGTGATGTTCAGCTTCGTGTTCGTCGTCATGGTGCCGCTGTACAACGTGCTCTGCGATGCCCTCGGCATCAACGGCAAGACCAGCGGGCAGGCCTACACGGCCGCGCCCGCCGGCATCGACGAGACCCGGGAGATCACGGTGCAGTTCATCGCACGCAACAACGACGGCATGCCCTGGGCCTTCAGCCCGGGCGACCGGGTGCTGCGCGTGCACCCCGGCGAGGCGGCGAACACGGTGTTCCATGCGCAGAACCCGCTGCCGAAGGCCATGGTCGCCCAGGCGATCCCGAGCATTTCACCGTCCCGGGCCGCGGCCTACTTCCACAAGACCGAGTGCTTCTGCTTCAACCAGCAGCCGCTGGAAGGCGAGAGCGCGGCGGACATGCCGCTGCAGTTCATCGTCGACCGGGATCTGCCCCGGGATATCAAGACCATCACGCTGTCCTACACGCTCTTTGACGTGACGGACATGGCGAGCGACGCCGTCGCCGCCCGCTGAGGTGCCGCGCAGGGGGTCGGCACCCACGTAAACGGAGAGAGAGAATGACAACCCAGACGTCTACCGCGCACGAAACCTATTACGTGCCCGAAAAGAGCAAGATGGCGGTGATGGCCACCATCGGTCTCGTGCTCAGCATTTTCGGCGCCGCCAGTCTCATGAACGACATGACCTTCGGCGAGCCGGGGGCGGACAGCAACTCCAGCCTCATCCTCTACGCGGGTCTCTTCGTCTTCGGCGCCACCCTGTTCACCTGGTTCCGCCAGGCGATCCGCGAGAACATCGCGGGCATGAACAGCGCCCAGCTGAAGAAGTCCTACGTGCTGGGCATGGGCTGGTTCATCTTTTCCGAGGTGATGTTCTTCGCCGCCTTCTTCGGCGCCCTGTTCTACGTGCGCAACCTGGTCGGCCCCTGGCTCGCCGGCGAGGGTGACGGCGGCCGCATGAACCACCTGCTCTGGGAGGGCTTCCAGTTCTCCTGGCCGATGATGCAGACGCCGCAGGAAGCGGTCGGCGGCGCCAGCAGCCAGCTGCTGGCGAACAACGGCACCTTCACCAGCGCCCACAAGAGCATGGCCTTTGCGGAAGCCCACGCCTGGTACGCCTGGCTGCCGCTCTGGAACACGATCATCCTGCTTTCGTCCAGCGTGACGGTGCACATCGCGCACATGGGCCTGCTCGACAACAACCGGCGCAAGTTCAACCTGTGGCTCGGCCTGACCGTGCTGCTCGGTATCGTCTTCCTCTGCCTGCAGGCGGCGGAGTACTACGAGGCCTACGCGCATTTCGGCCTGACGCTGAACTCGGGGATCTACGGGTCCACCTTCTTCATGCTGACCGGTTTCCACGGCTTCCACGTGGCGATGGGGACGTTCATGCTGGGGGTGCAGCTCTACCGCTCGCTGCGGGCGGGGCACTTCACGGCAGACGATCATTTCGGCTTCGAGGGGTCCAGCTGGTACTGGCACTTCGTCGACGTGGTCTGGGTGTTCCTGTTCCTCTTCGTCTACATTCTCTGATTCACGGCGCTCTTAGCCGTCAATCCGCAGCCCGCGATGCCGCGCCCTTCGGGCCGGCATCCCAGGGATTGCGATGGCCGAGCTGGCCGGTGGCGACGCCGTAGACGATCACCGCCGCCAGGCCCAGCGCCAGCCCGAGGCGGACCCCGAGGGAATGAAAGGTCCGCCTGCTGTTCTTGTCTCCCTGGTCGACCAGCAGGAAGTACAGCCCGCTACCGAGGCTGGCCACGAGTAGTACCATGAACACGATGATCAGCCCTTTCAGCACGACGGCCCCCGGATTTGGCGCAAACCTCCAGTATAGCGCAGTCGGTGTGTGCTGATGCGGGCCTCCCTGGGTGTGCTGGAGCTGGACCTGGAGTGGCGGACGACGCTGTTCGTGGCGCTGCTCCTGCCCCTGCTCGTCGGCCTCGGCTGCTGGCAGCTCGACCGGGAAGTGGAGAAACGCGAGCTGCTAACGCGCTTCGAAGCTCGCCGGGCCGCGGACCCGGTGCCCGTGGACAGCGCCCTGGCGACGCGGGCGCCGGCGGCCCTGGCCTACCTGCCGGTGCGCCTGCGCGGACGCTACCTCGCGGACCGTTACCTGCTGCTCGACAACCGGGTGCAGGCTGGCCGCTTCGGCTACGAGATCGTGTCCCTCTTCGCCCGGGAGGACGGCGGCTACGCGCTGGTCAACCGCGGCTGGGTCCCGGGCGACCCGGCGCGGCGCTCGCTGCCGGAGCCCGCCGCGCCGGCCGGGGTGGTCGAGCTGACCGGGCAGCTGTACGTACCGCCGGACCCGCCCTACCTGCTGGGCGAGCAGTCCAGCGCCGTGAATGACTGGCCGCGGGTTGTGCAGGCACTGGAAATGGCGCCGCTCGGCGAGGCTCTGGCCGAGGCGCTCGGCGCCCCGGTTTTCCCCTGGAGTATCCGCCTCGATGCCGGTGCCCCGGGTGCGCTGGCGGTGGACTGGCCGGTGGTGAACGTGAGCCCGGCGAAGCACCGCGGCTACGCGGTGCAGTGGTTCACCATGGCGGCGGTGCTGGGGTTGTTTTTTGTGCTGCGCAGCAGCAATCTCTGGGCCCTCCTGCGCGGCCGGCAAGCGGCGGGGGGCAACGATGACGGAAGGACGCATGACTGACCCGATGGGCAACACGGCACCGGAGCTGGACCCGGCAACGGTGAACCGCAACCGGCTGGTGCTGCTGACGATCGCCGGTATCCCGGTGACCATGATCCTCGCCGCCACCTGGCTGTGGTACTTCGTGGTCAACGGCGACCTCGACCTCGTGGGCAGCCTGGGAACCGCCAATAACGGCCAGCTGCTTCAGCCGCCGCGGCCGGTGGCGGAGCTCGGCCTCGTGGACCAGGCGGGCGAGCCCTACGCGCTGGCCCGCAATGCCGTGGCCCGGGGCGAGCCCAAGTGGACGCTTCTCGTGCCCGCGCCCGGGGCCTGCGATGCGGCCTGCGAGCACCGGCTCTACCTCACCAGGCAGATCCACGTCGCCATGGGCAAGGAATTCAACCGCCTGCAGCGCGCCTGGGTCGGTGACCGTCGCGTGGCCGAGACCGCCTTCCCGGTGGACACGCTGAGCGATGGCGCCGAGGCGCCGGCGACCTTCGCGCGCTACCTGGAGTCGCAGCACGTGGGCATGCTGACGCTCGGCGCTGACGGCGCCGACCTGCGCGCGCAGTTCCCCGAGCTCGCCGAAAGCCCGGACACCTGGTACCTCGTGGACCCGGCGGGCTGGGTGATGATGGCCTACGATGACAGCGTCAGCTACAAGGACGTGATGGCCGACCTCAAGTTCCTGCTCAAGAACTCGGCCGGGTGAGCGCGATGACTGAAGCCGTGACGCAACCCGCCGGGGCCACCTGGCGCGATTACAAGGAGCTCACCAAGCCCGGCGTGGTCGCGCTGATGATCCTCACCTCGGTCATCGGCATGTGCATGGCGGTGCCCGGCTGGGTGCCGCTGGATGCGCTCATCCTCGGCAACCTCGGCATCGCGCTGTGCGCGGGTGCCGCCGCCGCGGTGAACCACCTCGTCGACCAGCGCATTGACGAGCGCATGGCGCGCACGCGCAACCGCCCGATCGCCCGCGGCCGGGTGACGCCGGTGAACGCCGCCCTGTTCGCGCTGGCGCTCGGCGTGGCCGGCATGGCGATCCTGCTCATCTGGGTGAACGCCCTCACCGCTTGGCTCACCCTCGCGTCCCTGGTCGGCTATGCCTTCATCTACACGCTGTTCCTCAAGCGCGCGACCCCGCAGAACATCGTCATCGGCGGCCTGGCCGGCGCCGCCCCGCCGCTCCTCGGCTGGACCGCCGTAACCGGTGAGATCCACGGCCACGCGCTGCTGCTGGTGCTGATCATCTTCGCCTGGACGCCGCCGCACTTCTGGGCCCTGGCCATCCACCGCAAGGAAGAGTACGCGCTGGTGGATGTGCCCATGCTGCCGGTGACCCACGGCGAGGCGTTCACCAAGCTGCATATCCTGCTGTACACGATCATCATGTTCCTGATCACGCTGCTGCCCTTCGCCACGCGGCTGTCCGGCCCACTCTACCTGGCCGGCGCGCTGGTGCTCGGCGGCCGCTTCCTGTGGTGGGCCATCGTGCTCATGCGGGGCACGAACCCGCGGGCGGCGATCATGACCTTCAAATACTCGATCAATTACCTGATGCTCCTGTTCCTCGTCATGCTCGTCGACCACTATCTCTTCACCCCCGGGCAGCTGCCCTTCGGGTACCCGGCGCCGTGAGCGGGTCCAGCGGCAAGCCCATGCCCCGGGGGGTGAAGCTCACCATCGTCGGCGTGCTCGCCTTCATCCTGGTGATCGTCGCCGGCTTCGTGTACCGCATCCAGCAGCCGCGGGTCCTCACGGTGAGCGAGATGCGCGCCAACGGCCTCTTCCTGCTCGACACCCCGCGCGAGCTCGGCGACTTCGCCCTGGTGACGCACCGCGGCGAGCCCTTCGTGCCGGCGAGCCTCGAGGGCCACTGGAGCCTGGTCTTCTTCGGCTTCACCCACTGCCCGGACATCTGCCCCACGACCATGGCGTTCCTCGACCGCCTCGCCGGCGAGCTCGAGGGCACCGAGGCGGGCGATACGGACGTGTTCATGGTGTCCGTGGACCCGGCCCGGGACACGGTAGAGCAGCTCGCCAGCTACGTGCCCTATTTCAACGAGGACTTCACCGGCGTGACCGGCGAATTCCTCGACCTGTTCAACTTCGCCACCAGGCTGAATTCGCCGTTCCGCAAGGTGCCGGGCCAGGGCGAGGACTACGTTATCGACCACAGCGCGAACGTGGTCCTCATCAACCCGCGCGGCGATTACCACGGTTTCTTCAGGGCACCGCTGGACCTCGCCAAGATGAAGGTCACACTGCGCTCGGCGCGCTATCTCTGGAATCGCTGACCCCCGGGAGGAACGACCATGGGTGATGCCGCACCGCTGGTTCTCGTCGACGGATCGTCCTACCTCTACCGGGCCTTCCATGCCCTGCCGGAGCTGTCGACCTCCACCGGCGAGCCCACGGGCGCCGTGCGCGGCGTCATCAGCATGCTGCGGCGGCTGCTCAAGGACTACCCGGGGAGCACGGTGGCGGTGGTCTTCGACGCGCCGGGCAAGACCTTCCGCGACGAGCTCTTCGCCGAGTACAAGGCCCAGCGCCCGTCCATGCCCGACGAGCTGCGCGCCCAGGTCGAACCGATCCACGCGATCGTCCGCGCCATGGGCCTGCCGCTGCTCTGCGAGGCCGGGGTGGAGGCGGACGACGTCATCGGCACCCTCGCCCGGGAGGCCGCGGCCCGCGGCCGCTCGGTGGTCATCTCCACCGGCGACAAGGACATGGCCCAGCTCGTGGACGGGCACATCACCCTGGTCAACACCATGACGGAGACCGTGCTCGACGAGGCGGGCGTGGAGGAGAAGTTCGGCCTGCCGCCGTCGCTGATCATCGACTTTCTCGCGCTCATGGGCGACAAGGTGGACAACATCCCCGGGGTTCCCGGCGTCGGCGAGAAGACCGCGCTCGGCCTGCTCCAGGGCATCGGCAGCCTCGACGCCATCTACGCGGACCTCGACAAGGTCGCCGAGCTGCCCCTGCGCGGGGCGAAGAGCCTCGGCAAAAAACTTGCGGAGCAGGAGGACAAGGCGCGCCTGTCCTACCAGCTGGCGACGATCAAGACCGACGTCGAACTGCCCTTCGCCCCGGGCGATCTCGAGCCCGGCGAGCCCGACAGGGACGCCCTGGTCGAGCTGTACACCCGGCTCGAGTTCAAGGGCTGGCTCGAGGAGCTGCTCGGCGAGGGCGCGGCGCCGGCACCGGAGACCGCCGCCGGCGATATCGACCGGGACGGCTATGACACGGTGACCACCGAGGCGGCGCTGGACGCCTGGCTGGAACGGCTGCAGGCCGCCGAGCTCTTCGCCTTCGACACCGAGACCACGAGCCTCAACTACATGGTGGCGGAGATCGTCGGTGTCTCTTTCGCGGTCGCCCCCGGCGAGGCCGCCTACGTGCCCTTGGCCCACGTCTACACCGGTGCCCCCGAGCAGCTCGACCGCGACGCGGTGCTGGCGAAGCTGAAACCGCTGCTCGAGGACCCGGCGCTCGGCAAGGTGGGCCAGAACCTCAAGTACGACGCCAGCGTGCTGGCGCGCTACGACATCACGCTCGCCGGCGTGCGCTTCGACACGATGCTCGAGTCCTACGTGCTCGACTCCACCGCGACCCGCCACGACATGGACAGCCTCGCCCTCAAGTACCTCGGCCACCGCACGATCCACTTCGAGGAGGTGGCCGGCAAGGGCGCGAAGCAGCTCACCTTCGACCAGGTGCCGGTGGAGCAGGCCGCTCCCTACGCGGCCGAGGACGCGGACGTGACACTGCGCCTGCACGCCATGCTGTGGCCGAAGCTCGAGGCGGAGCCGTCCCTGCGCGCCGTGTTCGAGGATATCGAGCTGCCGCTGGTCCCCGTGCTCTCGCGCATGGAGCGCCACGGCGCGCTCCTCGACTGCGAGCGCCTTGCCCGGCAGAGCGAGGCGCTCGGCGAGCGCCTTGCCGAGCTGGAAGGCGAGGCCCACGAACTCGCCGGCGGGCCGTTCAACCTGGGCTCGACCAAGCAGCTCGGGGAGATCCTGTTCGAGCGCCTCGGCCTGCCGGTGCTGCGCAAGACGCCGAAGGGCGCGCCGTCCACGGCGGAAGAGGTGCTGCAGGAACTCGCCCTCGACTACCCGCTGCCGAAGGTGCTCCTCGAGTACCGGGGCCTGTCCAAGCTGAAGTCCACCTACACGGACAAGCTACCGACGCTGGTGAACCCGGAGACGGGGCGCCTGCACACGTCCTACCACCAGGCGGTGACCGCCACCGGCCGCCTGTCCTCCTCGGACCCGAACCTGCAGAACATCCCCATCCGCACGGAGGAGGGCCGGCGTATCCGCCAGGCCTTCATCGCCCCGGAGGGCTACCGCCTGCTCGCCGCGGACTACTCGCAGATCGAGCTGCGCATCATGGCCCACCTCTCCTCCGACAAGGGCCTGCTCGCCGCCTTCAACGAGGGCCTCGACGTGCACCGCGCCACCGCCGCCGAGGTCTTCTCGACAGACCTGGACAAGGTCTCGACAGAGCAGCGGCGCAAGGCCAAGGCGATCAATTTCGGCCTGATCTACGGCATGTCCGCCTTCGGCCTCGCCCGCCAGCTGCACCTGGGCCGCAACGAGGCGCAGGCCTACATCGACCGCTATTTCGAGCGCTACCCGGGCGTCGCCGACTACATGGAGCGCACCCGCGCCACGGCCCACGAGCGCGGCTACGTGGAAACGCTCTTCGGCCGCCGCCTCTATCTCCCGGAGATCAACGCCCGCAACAAGCAGCGCCAGCAGGCCGCCGAACGCACCGCCATCAACGCCCCCATGCAGGGCACCGCCGCCGACATCATCAAGCGCGCGATGCTCGATGTGGACCACTGGCTGGCCGCCGAAGCACCGAAGGTCCGCCTGGTGATGCAGGTGCACGACGAACTGATCCTCGAGGTCCCGGAGGACGATGTCGACGCGATCTCCCCCGCTCTCTGCGAGCGCATGGCCGGCGCCGCCGAGCTCGCCGTGCCGCTCGTTGTCGAGGCCGGCAGCGGCCGCAACTGGGACGAGGCGCACTAGCCCGCGCGGCCGCGCGAAATTTTTTTCCCGCCGCGGGGAACAAAGGCCCCCGGACCCTGTCTATCCGAGTGTGGCGCAAGCCACACCGGGTATTTCCATCATCCCCGGTGGAAATACCTCTTTCTCTTCCCCTGAGAAAGCCAAGCCCTGCCCGGCCGGTGCTCCCCCTCTGCACTTGCCGGGCTTTTTTATGCCTGGCTTATTCCTCTTGGTTCTGGATGCTCTTCATTGGGTGCACTGTTGATTGTGCCGGGGGTGCTTCGTGGTTGGTTCCGGGGGTGCTTCGTTGCCCGGCGACGGGGCTTGCGACACCCTGTCCCGGGACCGCAAAAGCGCCATCCATGGCAGCTCGGCGAAGGCCATCCATGGCCTTCGACGCCCCGGGACAGGGTGCCGCAACCCCCGTCGCCTGAATCAGGCGAGGGCCCCTCCGTCGAAAACTCTCCAACCCATCAAGGAAGACTGGCGTGGCGACTGCGCATCTCCAATGGCACCACGGCAGGCGTCAGTGGCGGTGAAACTCCCTCCGGGACCGTCGCGGGCCATGGATGGCCCGCGCCGAGCGCACATGGATGTGCTTGTAGCGTGTCCCGGAGGGAGTTTCACCGGCGCTGGCGCCGACATCGAAGGGTCCCAGCCCTGATCTAAGTAGCCGAGCGCACATGGACGTGCTTGTAGCGTGTCCCGGAGAGGGCTTCACCGGCGCTGGCGCCGGTATCGAAGGTTCTTGATCTCGAGGCCGGAAGCCGGGGCGCTACTGAAGGCCAAGCTCAACTGGGCGTTATTGCCCGAGGTCCGGTTCCTCAGGCTCCAGGACACTCTCGTCCGTGAGCCAGGCGTCGAGGACGGCGGTGAGTTCTTCGCGGCCCTGGTGCTTGAGGGCGGAGAAGAGCTGGACCGAGACCATGTCGTCCGGGTAGGCGGCGGCCTCCTTGCGGGCGGCGAGGAGGGCGTTCTTGGCGGCGCCGCGCTTGAGCTTGTCGGCCTTGGTGAGGAGAACGTGCACCGGCATACCGGCGACCGTGCCCCACTCCAGCATCTGCCGGTCGAAATCGCGGAACGGGTGGCGGATGTCCATGAGCAGGACCAGGCCGCGGAGCGACTGGCGGGCCTGGAGGTAGCGCTCGAGCTCGCGCATCCACTTGGCCTTCACCGCCTGCGGGACCTTGGCGAAGCCGTAGCCCGGGAGGTCGACCAGGCGCTGCGAGACCGAGAGTTCGAAGAAATTGATCAGCTGCGTGCGGCCCGGGGTCTTGGACGTGCGGGCGAGGTTTGCCTGGCCGGTGAGGCTGTTGATGGCGCTCGACTTGCCGGCGTTCGAACGGCCGGCGAAGGCCACCTCCCAGCCGCTGTCGGGCGGGCACTGGTTGAAGCGCGCCGCGCTGGTGAGAAAGGCGGCACGACGGTAGTCGGGTGCTGGGACAGCCATCAGGGGCACCGGTTTGTCGCCGTGGGCAAGTCGTATATAATGCCACCGCTTTTCGCCCCCCGGAAACGGGATTCGCGACTCTGCCTGACCTGACACTGAGGTGTTTCCCATGAAGAAACTGCTGATCGCCGCACTCGTCGCCACGGGTTCCACTGTTGCCATGGCCGAGCCGCCGATGGACAAGTACAACAAGGCCTGTGCCGTGTGCCACGCCGCCGGTGTCGCCGGCGCACCGAAGACGCACGACGCGGCTGCGTGGGAACCGCGCCTGGCCAAGGGGATGGATACGCTCGTCTCCTCCGTCAAGAACGGCCTGAACGCCATGCCGCCGAAGGGCATGTGCTTCGACTGCACCGACGAAGAGTACAAGGAACTGATCACCTTCATGAGCTCGCCGGCGGAGTAATCCGCCGCGCGCTCCCGCGCCGAGACTAGCTATGAAAAAACTCCTGCTGGCTTGCGGCCTGGCCGCAAGTGCTGTCCAGTTCGCCTACGCTGCCAACACCATGCCCGAGGGCGATGTCGCCTCCGGTGAGGCCCAGGCCGCGGTCTGTGCCGCCTGCCACGGGCAGGATGGAAACAGCATGGTGCCGTCCTTCCCGAAGCTCGCGGGGCTGGGTGAGCGCTACCTGTACGAGCAGATGGTTGCCATCCGCGACGGTGAGCGCGTCGTGGCGCAGATGGCGGGCCAGGTCGACAACAAGAGCGACCAGGAGCTCGCGGATCTCGCCGCCTATTTCAACAGCCTCGAGCGGAGCGGCGGCCAGGCCGATCCGAAGCTCGTCGACCTGGGCGAAAAGGTCTATCGCGCCGGCGTCGCCGGGCGCAACGTCGCCGCCTGCACGGCTTGCCATGGCCCGCACGGCCAGGGCAACGGCCCCGCCGGGTTCCCGGGCCTCGCCGGCCAGCACGCCGAGTACATCGAGGCGCAGCTCAAGGCCTACCAGACCGGCTACGAGAAGCCTGGCGAAGGCCGCTACACCGACGGCGAAGCCAAGGTGATGCGCAGCAACGCCTTCGGCCTGTCCGATCTCGAGATCAAGGCGGTCGCCAGTTACATCGCGGGCCTGCAGTAAGGTTGCCGGGGGTGGCGTAGGCCACCCTCCGGTTTTAAGATTCCCGGTTTTCCCCGCACGCCCCCCTTGCTTCTTCCTGCCCGCGCGATTTTGTGAACTTTCCCGCTAATGCTAGCGTGAACCCGCGGCGCCCGCCGTGGTCTGACTAGCGATGATGCACACGGAGACACCCATGCTGACACTCAAGCACACCCTGGCCGGATTCCTGGCCGCCGGCCTTGTCCTTGCCGTCGCCCTCAGCGGCAGTGCCCGCGCCCAGGAGTACGTCGAAGGCGAGCACTACGACGTTATCTCCCCGGCGATTGCGAGCCGGCACCCGGACAAGATCGAGGTCACCGAATTCTTCTCCTATAGCTGCGGCCACTGCTACAACTTCGAGCCGGTGATCAGCAAGTGGAAGGAGTCCCAGCCCGACGACGTCGTGGTGGTGCCGTCGCCGGTGATCTGGAACAAGCCGATGGAACTGCTCGCCAAGGCCTACTACGCGGCCGAGGTGCTCGACGTGACCGAGCTCATGCACCTGGCATTGTTCCAGGCGATCCACGTCGACCGCCAGCGGCTGTCGTCTGCGGCGGATATCGCGAAAGTGTTCGAGGATGGCGGTGTGCCCGAGGAGGAGTTCCTCAAGGCGTTCAACTCATTCGGCGTGAGCAGCATGGCGCGCCAGGCCGACGCCCGGGCGCGGGCTGCGCGCATCAGCGGCACGCCGGAAGTGATGGTGGCCGGCAAGTACCGCGTCACCACGCGCAAGGCCGGTAGCCAGGCCGGCATGCTCGAGATTGCCGAGTTCCTGATCGAGAAGGAGCGCGCGGCGAAGGCCGCGGCGGCACTGGCCGAGACGGCGGCCGGCGCCTGACGGTAGCCATCGGGGCGGCGCCCGCCGCCCGGTTTCCTACATCCCGTTCGGGTAGTTCTCCAGCGACACCTTGCCGCTCGCGCGGATCTGCTGGAACGCCAGCCCGTATTCGCGCAGCATGTCCAGGCAGTAGCCCATGCGCCCGGCGAGGTACTCGTGGTGCTCCGGGTCGTTGTCGGCGGGGTCGGCGTTGAAGCACTGCGCCGCCTTGCGCACGATCACGTGCTCCGGCAGGTAGCAGATGCGGCTGTTCTTGTAGCTGCTCATGCGCAGCTCGGCGATCGGGTAGGCGCCGTTCTGCGACGCCGAGACGGAGACCAGCAGCGCCGGCTTGTGCGCCAGCTCGCCGCTGCCGGGCCAGAGCAGGAAGAAGTTCTTCAGGCCCGCCGGCGCCATGCCGTGCCACTCCGGCGAGACGATCACGAAGGCATCGCAGCTGTTCAGGGCATCACGCAGCGGCCCCATGATCTCTTCCCAGGCCTCCGTGCCCTCGAAGACCCCCTCGTCCCAGAACGGCAGGGGGTTGCCCGCCAGGGAATAGAGCCAGGTCTCGTCGCACAGGCCGCGGTCGCTGAGCGACCGCTCGATCCAGCCTGCGATCTTCGCACTCTGCGAGTCGACCCGGTGGCTGCCGCTGATGATTCCGATCTTCATGGCTACCTCGCCTCAGGAAATGGCGCAGAAGTATGGCATATCACTCGCCCGCTGGCAGGGCCTCCGCGGGCTCGTCGCGCCCCTGGACCCAGAGGGCCAGTACCAGGGCGGCAGCCGTGACCACGAGCATCCCCAGCACCAGCGGTCGCGGTGTGTCGGCGAGGAGCTCGCCCACCACGGCGGTGACCAGCGCCGCGAGCCCCATCTGCACGAAGCCCATGAGAGAAGAGGCCGTCCCGGCGATGTGGGCGAAGGGGCGCAGCGCGATGGCCATGGTGTGGGGCATCACCAGCCCGAGGGAGAGCGCGTAGAAGGTCATGGGCAGGACCAGGGCGAGCACGCTCGCCGGCAGCAGCAGGTGCCCGCCGAGCAGGCCGGCGCTGCTGGCCACGGCGGTGGCGCAGCCGGCCAGCATGACCTGCTCCGAGCGGTGGTGGCTGGCGAGGCGGGCGGACAGGGCGCTCCCCGCCATGTAGCCGATGACCGAGGTGAGGAAGATCAGCCCGAACCATTGCAGCGGCACGCCGAGCATGTCCATGAACACGAAACCCGACGACGTGAGGTAGGCCAGCAGCCCGGCGTAGACCAGCGCCCCGCAGATACTCACGGCGAGGAAGAAGGGGTGCACGATCAGCTCCGCGTAATTCCGCGCGATGGCCAGCGGGTGCAGGCTCTGCCGCTGCGGCAGTGTTTCCGGCAGATAGCGGCCCACCAGCAGGAAGATGGCCACGGCGTAGCTGGCGAGGAACAGGAAGACGCTGGGCCAGGGTACGAAGCGCAGCATGATGCCGCCGAGCCCCGGGGCCACGGCGGGGGCGAGGGCCATGAGCATCGCGATGAGGGACAGGGCGCGGGCGGCGCGGGTCGGCCCGTAGACATCGCGGGCGATGGTGCGCGCCAGGGTGGGGCCGACGCAGGCGCCGATGCCCTGCACGAAGCGGTAGGCCGCGAGCTCGAGGACGTCGCCGGACTGCGCGCAGCCGAGGGAGGCGCCGATGAACAGCAGCGTGCCGCCGAGCAGGACAGGGCGCCGTCCGAAGCGGTCCGCCAGCGGCCCGCAGGCGAGATGGAAGAACGCGAAACCCCAGAGGTAGGCGCTCGCGGTCAAGTGCATGTGCGCGATGTCGGTGTCGAAAGCGCGCATCATGCCCGGCATCGCCGGCAGGTACATGTCGACGGAAAGCGGGCCGAGGGCGGCCAGGGCCGCGAGCAGCGCGAGCAGCTGCCGCGAGTCGTGATCGTGGGTTGGGGGCATGGCGCGCTAGGGTACACGAAAAGCCGTGACTGCTGCCTTTTTCCTGCCGCGAAGCCCTGTTGTCGTCCGCTGCGGAAGAAGCTCCGTGGACTAGGCCCCGTCGACGTAGTCCAGCGGCAGCACCGTGCGCTGGACCACCCGGCGCAGCTCGAAGCTGGAGTGCACGCCGGTGACGCCGGGAATCCGGGTCAGGCGGCCGAGCAGGAACTGCTCGTAGTGCTGCATGTCCGGAAGCACGGCTTTCAACAGGTAATCGGCCGCCTGCCCGGTCACCACGGAACACTCGAGCACCTCCGGGTAGCTGGTCACCTCCGCCTCGAAGGCGGCGAAGCGGTCCGGGGTATGCCGGTCCATGGAGATGCCGATGTAGGCGGTGAGCTTCAGGCCGAGCGCGTCCTGGTCCAGCAGCGTCACCGTTTCCCGGATCAGGCCGCTCTCCTCCAGCCGCTTCAGCCGGCGGGCGCAGGGGGTGGGCGACAGGCCGACCGTCTCGGCGAGTTCCAGGTTGCTGATGCGGCCGTTGCGCTGGACGAGGTCGAGGATGCGGCGGTCGGTGCGGTCGAGGCGGGGCATGGTCACTCCCGTTATTCTTCAGGATAGCTTCAGTCACTATAGAATAATGGATATTTAGTGAATAATCTCCATATTGAGGGTTAGGCAGGGTGAATTTGCAGTAAATCGCTACGCCCAAGCCCTTATACTGTGCCTTCGGCCAGCGGTGCTGGCGGCAGGCAGCGCGCACGCGGTTATCCCCGCGGCGGGCGAACCGACGCCTCACGAGGGCGTAGGGACCGGGCCTCGCCGGCACCAGGGCCGCCTGATTTTCCTGGCAGCAACGAAATGATCCGGGACTGTCCCGGGGGAGCCGACGACCCATGAGCCGTCTCGACAACGCCGACCATCGCGGTTTTGACCATAGAAAGTACCGCGCCTTCGAGCCCGTTGCCCTGCCCGACCGGCAGTGGCCGGACCGGCGCCTGGCCGCCGCGCCGCGCTGGTGCAGCGTCGACCTGCGCGATGGCAACCAGGCCCTCATCGAGCCCATGACCACGGCGCAGAAGGCGCAGCTCTGGGACCAGCTCGTGAAGATCGGCTTCAAGGAGATCGAGGTCGGCTTTCCCTCCGCCTCGAAGCACGACTACGACTTCGTGCGCGACCTGATCGACAACGGCCGCATCCCCGAGGACGTCACCATCCAGGTGCTGACCCAGGCCCGGCCGGACCTGATCGAGAAGACCTTCGCCGCCCTCGAGGGCGTGCACCGGGCCATCGTTCACGTCTACAACTCCACCTCCACGGTGCAGCGCGAGAAGGTCTTCGGCCTCGATCGCGAGGGCATCACCGGCATCGCCGTGCGCGGCGCCGAGCTGGTGCGCGACGAGGCGGCGAAGTACCCGGAGACCGAGTGGGTTTTCGAGTATTCGCCCGAGAGCTTCACCGGCACGGAGATCGAGTACGCCGTCGAGGTCTGCGACGCGGTCATGGACGTCTGGCAGCCGACGCCCGAGCGGCCGGCGATCGTCAACCTGCCGGCGACGGTGGAGATGAGTACGCCGAACATCTACGCCGACCAGATCGAGTGGTTCTGCCGCCACGTGAAGCGCCGCGACAGCCTCATCGTCTCCCTGCACACGCACAACGACCGCGGCTGTGCCGTGGCCGCGGCGGAGCTCGGCGTCCTCGCCGGCGCCGACCGGGTCGAGGGCACGCTCATGGGCAACGGCGAGCGCACCGGCAACATGGATATCGTCACCATGGCCATGAACCTGTACAGCCAGGGCGTCGACCCGCAGCTGTCCCTCGGCCACATGGACGAGATCATCGAGACGGTGAAGGCCTGCACGCAGCTGCCGGTGCACCCGCGCCACCCCTACGCGGGGGAACTGGTGTTCACGGCGTTCTCCGGCAGCCACCAGGACGCGATCAAGAAGTGCCTGGCCCGGCGCGACGACGCCGAGCCCTGGGAAGTGGCCTACCTGCCCATCGACCCGGCGGACATCGGCCGCTCCTACCAGGAAGTCATCCGCATCAACAGCCAGTCCGGCAAGGGCGGCGTGGCCTACGTGCTCGAGCGCGACCACGGCTACGAGCTGCCGCGCTGGCTGCAGATCGACTTCAGCGCGACCGTGCAGGCCTATGCCGAGGAGCAGGAATCCGAGGTGCAGTCGGAGGCGATCCACGATCTCTTCCAGCGCACCTACCTTGCCCCGGACGGGCGCTGGACGCTCGGTGACTACCAGCTCAGCCGCGCCGACCACGTGGACCAGCTGACCATCGTGCTCAACGAGGGCAGGCAGGCCCACCAGATCACCGGCACCGGCAACGGCGTGGTCGCGGCCTTCGTCGACGCGATGGAGCGCTTCACCGGCAAGCCGATCGTGCTGGTCGAGTACAACGAGCACGCCCTGTCGCAGAGCGCCGACGCCGAGGCGGTGTGTTACATCCAGCTCAACATCGACGGCGAACGGGTCTGCGGCGTGGGCCGCAGCCACGACATCGTGCAGGCATCGATGAACGGCATCCTCGGTGCGCTCAACCGCGCCGCGGCCACGGCGGCGGTCGCCGCCGCCTGAGCCGGCCTAGCCGGGGGCCGGGACGGCCCCCACCGCTTCAGCATCACCGCCCGGGCCCGCTGCCGGGGCTTCCCCCGCCGCCTCCGCCTCGGCGACGATCTGCGTCACCCGGACCACGCTGTCCGGGTTCAGGGAGATGGAATCGATACCGGCCTCCACCAGGAAGGCCGCGAACTCCGGGTGGTCGCTCGGCGCCTGCCCGCAGAGACCGACGGGCCGCCCCGCCGCGTGCGCCCGTTCGATCAGCGCGCGGATCATGGCGGTGATCGCCGGGTTGCTCTCGTCGAAGAGGTCGGCGAGGTCCGATGAATCGCGGTCGATGCCCAGGGTGAGCTGGGTCAGGTCGTTGCTGCCGATACTGAAGCCGTCGAAGCGCTCGGCAAAGGCCTCGGCCAGGATGACGTTGGCGGGAATCTCCGCCATCACGTAGACCTTCAGCCCCCGTTCGCCGCGCGCAAGGCCCGCCTCGGCCATCACGGCCAGCACCTTGTCGGCCTCCGCCGTGGTGCGGCAGAAGGGGATCATGACGACGACGTTGTCGAGGCCGATGGTCTCGCGCACCCGGCGGATCGCGCGGCATTCGAGCTGGAAGCCCTCCCGGTAGAGGTCGCGGTAATAGCGCGAGGCGCCGCGCACGCCGATCATCGGGTTTTCCTCCGCCGGCTCGAAGCCCGCGCCGCCGACCAGGCTGGCGTACTCGTTGCTCTTGAAGTCGCTCATGCGGATGATGACCGGGTCCGGGTACTGGGCCGCGGCGATCTGCGCGATGCCGGCGGCCAGGCCGTCGACGAAGTATTCCGTCTTGTCGTCGAAGCCGCGGGTGAGGGCCTCGATCTCCGCCTTCGTCGCGGCGTCGTCGAGCTCGTCGAAACGGACCAGCGCCATCGGGTGGACCTTGATGATGCTGGCGACGATGAACTCCATGCGCGCCAGGCCGACGCCGTGGCAGGGCAGTGCGTGCCAGCGGAACGCCCCGGCGGGGCTCGCGATATTGAGCATGATCCGGGTCCGCGTCTGAGGCAGGTCGGACAGGTCCACGGCTTCCGATTCGTGGGCCAGGATGCCTTCGTAGACCACGCCCTCGGCTCCCTCCGCGCAGCACACGGTGACCGCGTCGCCATCCTTGAGCACCGCGGTGGCGTTGCCCGTGCCCACGACGGCGGGGATGCCGATCTCGCGGCTGACGATGGCCGCGTGGGCGGTGCGCCCGCCGTGGTCCGTAACCACCGCGGCGGCGCGCTCCATGATCGGTCCCCAGTCCGGGTCGGTGACCGCGGCGACGAGCACGTCGCCGCGGCGGAAATCCGCGCCCTCGGACGGGTCGCGGAGCAGCCGCACGCGGCCGCTGGCGATGCTGTCGCCGACGGCGAGGCCGCGGGCGAGTTCGCGGGAACGCTCGGTGAGCCGATGGGTGGTGAGCACCCCGGCCCTGCGGGCGGCCTGCACGGTCTCCGGCCGCGCCTGCACGATGTACAGCTCGCCGGTCAGGCCGTCCCTCGCCCACTCGATGTCCATGGGCCTGCCGTAGTGCGCCTCGATGACCACGGCCATGCGCGCCAGCGCGAGAATGTCATCGTCACAGAGGACGCGGCTGCCGCGTTCGCGCTCGTCGGTCGCCACCCGGCGCACCGGCTCGTCCGCGTCGCCGTAGACCGCCTTGAGCGCCTTGTCGCCGACGCGCCGGGAGAGGATGGGCCGCAGCGCGGCATCGGCAAGGAGCGGCTTGAACACCGTGTACTCGTCCGGGTCGACCTCGCCGCCGACGACGGTTTCACCCAGGCCCCAGGCCGCGTTGATGACGATGGCGTCCGGGAAGCCGGTTTCCGTATCGATGGTGAACATGACGCCCGAGGCTCCGCAGTCGGAGCGGACCATGCGCTGCACGCCGACGGACAGCGCCACGGCGAGGTGGTCGAAGCCTTTTTCCTCCCGGTAGCTGATGGCGCGGTCCGTGAACAGCGACGCGAAGCAGCGGCGGCAGGCCGCCACCAGCGCGTCGGCACCGCGCACGTTCAGGAAGGTCTCCTGCTGGCCCGCAAAGCTGGCATCGGGCAGGTCCTCGGCGGTGGCGCTGGAGCGCACGGCCACCGCCGGCGCGTCTTCCCCGCAGCGCTTCGCCAGTTCGGCGTAAGCGTCGCGCAGCGCGGCCTCTAGCGCGGTAGGCAGCGGCGCGGTGGCGAGCAGCGAGCGGATCGCGCTGCCCGCCTCGTGCAGGGTCCCGTGGTCCTCGCGGTAGCGCGCGACCTGCTCGCCGATGGCCTCCTGCAGGTCATTGGCGTCGATGAAGTCGCGAAAGGCATCGGCGGTGGTGGCAAAGCCCTCGGGCACCGCGATGCCCTGCGCTCCCAGCCTCGATACCATTTCCCCCAGGGACGCGTTCTTGCCGCCCACCAGCGGCACGTCGTCCACGCCGAGTTCCGACAGCCAGCGCACCGGGCGCCGGTCCTTGCCTTGCTTGCTCATGTCACAGCTCCCCCGTTGTTTCCCGTTCCTTCCGCCGCCTCAGCAGATGCGCGGCAACTGTTCGCCGGTCAGCATGGTGATGGGCCGCTCCGTACCCACCGCGGTCCGCGCCCGGACCCCGCCCGGCCCTGGCTGCACCTCGCCGATGTCCCGGGCATCGACGGCGAGGGCGCTGTTCCGGAGCAGGGCCAGGGCCCGGTCGGCCTCCTGCGCCGGAACGATGGCGACGAAGCGGCCTTCGTTGGCCACGTGCAGCGGGTCGAGGCCGAGCAGCTCGCAGAGGGCGCGCACGTCCTCGCGCACGGGCACGCGGGTCTCGTCGATGGCGATGGTGACGCCGGCACCGGCGGCGAGCTCCACCAGCGCGGAAGCGAGGCCGCCGCGGGTCAGGTCGCGCAGGCAGTGCACGGTCACGCCGGCCTCGAGCAGCGGCAGCACGGGGTCGTTGAGCGGCGCGCTGTCGGACTCGATCGCCGGTGTCACGGCAAGGCCTTCCCGGGCCGCCATCACCGCCATGCCGTGGCGGGCGATATCCCCGCTCAGCAGCACCCGGTCGCCGGGGCGGATGGCTCCGGGGCCGATCGCCGTACCCGGGAACAGCGTGCCGATGCCGGTGGTCGCGAGATAGATGCCGTCGCCGTGCCCCCCCTCGACCACCTTGGTATCGCCGGTCACGATGGCGACGCCGCTGGCGGCGGCCGCGTCGCGCATGGAGCCCACGACGCGGCGCAGCGTCGCCAGCGGCAGGCCGGCCTCGAGGATGAAGGACGCGCTCAGGTAGCGCGGCCTGGCGCCGGCCATGAGCAGGTCGTTGACCGTGCCGTGCACGGCGAGCGAGCCGATGTCGCCGCCGGGAAACTCCAGCGGCTGCACGACGTAGCCGTCGGTGGTGATCGCCAGCTGCTCCGCGCCCGCGCTGAACACGGCGCTGTCGTGGCCGCCGGCGCCGAGCGGGTCGCCGAAAGCGGGCAGGAAAACGTTCTGCAGGAGCTCGTGCATCAGCTGCCCGCCGCCGCCGTGGGCAAGCTGCACCACGTCGTCCCCGGCGAGGGGCAGCGGGCAGGCCGGGCCGCCGGCGGGGGGGTCGGCGTTCACGGTGTCACCGCCGTCGTCGGGGTGCGTCGGTAGCGGTAGTAGGCGGCGCAGGCCCCCTCCCCGGAGACCATGGGCGCACCGAGCGGGTGCGCCGGGGTGCAGCCGCGGCCGAAGGCCGGGCAGTCCCGGGGGGTACGCACACCGCGCAGGACCTCGCCGGCGATGCAGTCGCCCTCCGCCGCCGCGGGCGGCTCCGCGGGCGGGCCGAAGATCTTCGCCGCGTCGTGGGCGGCGTAGGCCTCGCGCAGGGCGAGGCCGCTGGCGGGCAGCGTGCCCATGCCGCGCCAGCGCCGGGGCACGACTTCGAACACGGTCTCGATCAAGGCGCGCGCGGTCGGTTGGCCGTCTTCGCGGACGGCGCGCCGGTAGGCGTTCTCGACCTGCGCCTGCCCGCTCTCGAGCTGTTCGACGCAGCTGACGATGCCGCGGAGGATGTCCACGGGCTCGAAGCCGGTGACCACGATCGGCACGCGGTAGCGCGCGGCGAGCTCCCGGTAGCCGCCCCAGCCGGTGATGGCGCAGACATGGCCGGCGGCGAGGAAGCCGTCGACGCGGTTGTCCGGCGCGTCGAGGATCGCCGCCATGGCCGGCGGCACCAGTACCTGCGCGACCAGCAGGGAGAAGTTGTCGACGCCGCGCCGGCGCGCCTGCCAGGCGGCCATGGCGTGGGCCGGCGCGGTGGTCTCGAAGCCCACGGCGAAATGCACCACCCGGCGGTCCGGCTGCGCCTCGGCGAGGGCCAGCGCATCCATGGGCGAGTAAACGATGCGCACGTCCCGCCCTGCGGCCCGCTCGCGCAGCAGGTCCGATGCCGTGCCCGGCACCCGCAGCATGTCGCCGTAGGCGCACAGGGTCACGTCCTCCCGCCGGGCGATGGCGATCGCCGCGTCGATCAGCGCCAGCGGTGTGACGCAGACCGGGCAGCCCGGGCCGTGGACCAGGGTCAGGCCCGGCGGCAGCAGCTGGTCGAGGCCGAAGCGGGCGATGGCGTGGGTCTGCCCGCCGCAGACCTCCATGAGGGTCCAGGGCCGGCTGACCCGCGCCGCGAGGTGCTGTGCCAGCGACCGGGCCAGCGCCGCGTCGCGGTACTCGTCGATGTGCTTCACGGGGTCTCTCCCGTGGCCGCGGCCAGCGCCGCGAGCACCTGCGCCGCCTCGTCCTCGTCGATGCAGGCGATGGCGAAGCCGACGTGGGTGAGCACGTAGCTGCCCACCGCCGCTTCGGGCGTAAAGGACAGGTTGACCTCGCGCGACACCCCGCCGAAGTCCACCCGCCCCAGCCGGGCCAGCGGCTCCTCGACGAGGATCGCCTCGACGCGACCGGGCACCGCTAGGCACATGGCCGGCGCCCCGCAGTCTCGCCCGCCGCGCCGGCGAGCACCGCCGCCCAGAGCTGGCCGAGGGCGATGCCGCCGTCGTTGGGCGGGATCTCGCGGGCGAGCCGGGGCTGGAAGCCGCGCGCGCTCAGCGCCTCCATCGCCAGCTCCGCCAGCAGCGGATTCTGGAAGCAACCCCCGGTGAGCACCACGGCGGTGGTGCCGGCGTCCCGGGCCGTGCCCAGGCAGGCGGCCAGCCCCGCGGCCATCGCCCGGTGAAAGGCCAGGGCGCAGGCCTCCGCGCTGGCGCCGTCGCGGTAGGCGGCGCACAGCGCGCTGACGGTCGGCCCCCAGTCGATGCAGGCCGGTTCGCCAGGCGCGACGCGCACCGGTGCCGTCGGCACCGCCTCTCCGCGCTGCGCCGCCGCCTCCGCGGCGAACTGCAGCTGCTGCGCCGCCTCGCCGTCGAAGGTCACCGCCTGGCAGAGGCCGAGCAGCGAGGCCATGGCGTCGAACAGGCGCCCGGCGCTGCTGGTGAGCGGCGAACGCAGCCCCGTCGCCAGCAGGCGGGCAATCAGTGTGCGCTCACTTTCCGTGCAGGCCGCAAACGGCGGCAGGTCGTCGCCCGCCAGCGCCGGCGGCCCGGCGAGGCTGTGGAGGACGGCCAGGGCGGTGCGATAGGGCCGGCGGATGGCGCCCTCGCCACCGGGGAGCGGGAAACGGCGCAGGCTGCCGATGCGCTCGCTGCGCCCGGCGGCAATCCGGTACAGCTCGCCGCCGCGGAGCGACCCGTCCCCGCCGAGGCCGGTGCCGTCCCAGGTCACGGCGACGGCCGGCTCGGCCGGGTCCAGCCCCTGCTCGGCGAGGGCGGCGAACGCGTGGGCGAGATGGTGTGGCACCGCAGTCACCGGCAGCCCCAGGCCCCGGGCGTGCCGGGTCGCCGCGTAGTCCGGGTGCCCGTCGTGCGCCACCCGCTCCGGCGTCACCCCGAGCAGCCCCGCGAGGTCGTCGATCGCGTGCCGGTGCGCGTCGACGGCGGCGACGCTGTCGAGGTCGCCGATGTGCGGTCCGAGCACCGCCCGCCGACCCCGGGCCAGGGCGATGCTGTTGCGGTGCTGCCCGCCGACGGCGAGCAGGCAGGCGTCGACCTCGCCGGGTAGCGGCAGGATCTGCGGCGCGTAGCCCCGGGCGGCGCGCAGCAGCTGCCGGCCGCCGGCGGCCAGCTGGACCACGGAGTCGTCCAGCGGGCGCGCGATGGTCCGGTCGTGGGCGAGGAAAGCGTCGGCAATGCCGCCCAGGCGGTCGCGGGCCTCGCCGTCATCGATGCAGAGTGGCTCGCCGCTCAGGTTGCCGCTGGTGGCCACCAGCGCCGCGGCGAAGTCGTCGAGCAGCAGCCGGTGCAAGGGCGTGTAGGGCAGCATGACGCCGAGGCAGGGGTTGTCCGGGGCGACCGCGTCGCTGACCGGGAGCGCCGCGTCGCCCGCCCGCGCGCGGCGCGGCAGGAGCACGATAGGCGCCGCCGCTGAACACAGCGCCGCCGCCGCCGGCGCAGCCACGACACAGAGCTGCCGCGCCGCGGCCAAGGAGGGCAGCATCACGGCGAAGGGCTTGCGCGGCCGTCCCTTGCGCGCCCGCAGGCGGGCGACCGCCTCGCGGTTGCCCGCGTCCACCAGCAGCTGGTAGCCGCCGAGGCCCTTCAAGGCGACGATCCCGCCGCGCCGGAGGGCGTCGCCGGCGGCGGCGAGGGCGTCGTCGCGCCGGGCCAGGGCCCTGCCCCCGCGGTCGGTGAACACGAGCTGCGGTCCGCAGTCGGGGCAGGCGATGGCCTGGGCGTGGAAGCGCCGGTCCCCCGGGTCCCCGTACTCGGCCCGGCAGCGCGCGCAGGGCGGGAAGGCAGCCATGGTGGTCGCCGCCCGGTCGTAGGGCAGCGCGGTGATCACCGAGAAGCGCGGTCCGCAGTCGGTGCAGTGGGTGAAAGGGTAGCGGTAGCGCCGATTGCCCGGGTCGCGGATTTCCTGCGTGCAGGCGTCACAGAGGGCGACATCTACGGGTATCGCGGCGGCGAAATTGCCGGTGGTGTCGCTCGCCGCCAGGTGAAAACCGGGCGCCAGCGCTATGCCGGGGGCCGGCGCGCGCTGCACTGCCGCCACGGTCGCCGCGGCCGGGGCCTGCTCGCCCAGCGCCTGCGCCAGCGCATCCAGCGCTGCGGCCGTGCCGGCGGCGATGATCTCCACGCCGGCCGGCGTGTTGCGCACCCAGCCGTCAAGGCCGAGGCCGCTGGCAACCCGGTAGACGAAAGGCCGGAAGCCGACGCCCTGGACGGCGCCGCTGACAATCATGCGTTCCCGCGCCGGAGCCGCTGCGACGACGGCGGTCACGGCGGATACTCCAGCTCGAGGTCGCAGAGACGGATGCCCTGGGCGCCCGCCGCGCCCGTGTCGGTCTCGCAGTGGCAGTCCACGGCGGCGCCCTCGGCGACCGTGCCCCGGCTCGCGTCCTCGAAGTGGCCGGCGAAGTGTTCCGGGGTCATGTGCGAGAGCGCGCCCAGGCTGACATGCAGGCGGCTGGCGCGCAGCGCGCCCTCGCGGCGCACGATATCCTCGATCTTGCGCAGCAGGTCGTCCATCAGCGCCCGGTCATGCATCGCTGGTGTCCTCCTTGGCGGCGAGGGCGCGCGCCTCGCTGGCGGCGCGGGCCGCCGCCGTGTCGATGGCCGCCCGCAGCGGCGGTGACAGCGGGGCCCCCGCACTGAAGTCATCGCCCTCGATGCCGATGACGACGACCCGCGGCGGCAGCGAGGCCAGGGCGCGCGAAAGCTCCAGCGCGTCGGCGAGGCCGAGGTCGTGGCTGGAGGTACCGTTCAGCCGCGCCGGCAGCGCCCGCTCGCTGGCGTCGAAGCGGTGCACGCTGCCGGGCGGGGCCCCGGTGACCACGGCGTCGACGAGCACCACCGCCTCCGCCCCGGCCCAGGCCTCCATGAGGGTGAGGGCATCGCCGCGCAGCCCGAGTACGGTCACGCCCGCCGGGGGTGCGGCCTGCAGCCGCTCGGCCACCAGGCGCCCGGCAGCATCGGCACCGCGCTCCGGCGTGCCCACGCCGATCACCAGCACCCGGGGCGCGGCGCTCATGCCCGCTCCACGCGCAGGGCGAGGAAATGGGTGGCGCAGGAGATGCAGGGATCGTAGTTGCGAATGGTCTGTTCACAGCGCCAGCCGAGGTCCTCGTCGGACAGGGCGGCGTTGGCCTCGAGCACGCGCAGCAGGTCCTCCTCGATCGCGGCCTGGTTCTGCGAGGTCGGCGGCACGATGCGTGCGGCCTCGATGAGTCCGTCGCCGCCGATGCGGTAGCGGTGATAGAGGATGCCGCGCGGCGCTTCGGTAATCGCGCAGCCGGTGCCCGGGCGGGGTTCCACGGGTACCGCTGAGGCGGCGGGTGGCTCGTAGCCGTCGATGAGACGCAGGGCCTCGTCGCAGGCCTCGACGATTTCCACCGCGCGCACGACGATGCTCCGGTAGGGGTTGCGGCAGACGCTGCCGAGCCCGGCCTCCGCGGCCAGCTCCCGGGCCAGCGGCGAGAGCTGCTCCCGGTTGAGGGCGTAGCGGGCCATGGGCCCGGTGAAATAGCTGCCGCCGTCCACGCGGCAGGCGTGCAGGGCCGTCGAGTAGGGCACCTGCCGCTCCTCGAAGTGCGCCTCGAAATCGGCCTGGTCGATGGCCAGGCCGCGGCTCGAATGCAGCCGGCCCTCGTTCATGGGGTAGCGCCCGGCCCCGGCCAGGGCGACGAACTCGTAGTCGCGCTCCAGGTCCGGAAAGTCGAAGCCGGACACCCAGCGCACCGTTTCCACGGCCGCGTCGCGGGCCCGCTCAAGCGGCTCGACCAGCGCCGCGAGCTCCGCGCGCTCCGGCAGCCGGTAGAAGCCGCCGACGCGCACGTTGACCGGGGCGACGGAGCGCCCGCCGAGGCAGGCGATCAGGTCGTTGCCGACGCCGCGCAGCGCGAGGCCGCGGCGCACCACGTCCGGATAGCGCCGGGCGATCTGCACCGCGTCGTCCGCGCCGAGGAAGTCGGGGGCGTGGAGCATGTACACGTGCAGCGTGTGGCTCTGGATCCACTCGCCGCAATAGAGCAGCCGGCGCAGGTCGGCGAGCGCGCCATCGACGGTGACCCCGCAGGCGCGCTCCATGGCGTGGCAGGCACTCATCTGGTAGGCCACGGGGCAGATGCCGCAGATGCGTGCCGTGATATCCGGGGCCTCGCTGAAGCGGCGCCCCTGCAGCAGCCCCTCGAAGTAGCGCGGCGGTTCGAAGATGCGCAGCTTCAGCTCTTCCACGCGCCCGTCGGCCAGGCGGACGTCGAGAGCGCCCTCGCCCTCGACGCGGGCGATGTAGTCGACCGCGATGGTGCGCTTGCGCGGTCCGCTCGTGGGCGGGCCGCCCCTGCCTTCTTTACTCATGGCGCCTGCTCTCTTCGCGGAAGGCCGGGGCATCGGCGTTGAAGGTGCGCAGGAGGCGCAGCGCCTCGCCGCGGCCGAGACCGCCAGCGCGCAGGTGGTCGACCAGGGCCCGGGTGTTGGCGCCGTCCTTGGGGCCGAAGCAGCCGTAGCAGCCCCGGTGGCAGCCCGGGCACAGGGCGCCGCAGCCTTCCTGGGTGATCGGCCCGAGGCAGGGCTCGCCGCGGGCGACGGTGACACAGACATGGCCCCGGCGCTTGCACTCGAGGCACACCGCATCGCGGCCGATGGCCGGCTTGCGTCCGCTCAGGAAGGCGCCGATGACCTCCAGCAGCTGCCGCCGGTCGATGGGGCAGCCGCGCAGCTCGAAGTCCACGGGGACGTGCTCGGCGATCGCCGTGGAGGTCGCCAGCGAGTCGATGTAGGCCGGCGAGGCGTAGACCTGGGCGCGCAGCTCGTCGCTGTCGCGGAAATTGCGCAGCGCCTGGATGCCCCCGGCGGTGGCGCAGGCGCCGATCACCACCAGCGTGCGGCAGCGGCTGCGCACGTCGCGGATGCGCTCGGCGTCGTGGGCCGTGGTGATCGAGCCCTCGACCAGGCCGAGATCGAAGGGCCCCGGGTCCTCGCGGCGGCTGGCTTCCTTGAAGTAGGCGATCTCCAGCTCGTCGGCCAGGGTCAGCAGCGCCTCCTCGCAGTCGAGCAGCGTGAGCTGGCAGCCGTCGCAGGAGGCGAACTTCCACACCCCGAGCTTGCCCCGCGACCCGCCCATCAGAGCTCCGGTACCGCCAGCGCGGCGGCCATCTGCTGCCAGGAGAAGACCGGGCCGTCCCGGCACACGAAGGCCGGGCCGAGCTGGCAGTGTCCGCACAGGCCGATGCCGCAGACCATGTTGCGCTCGAGGGACAGGAAGGCGCGGTCGGGCCGCAGGCCGCCGGCCACCAGCTGCTTGAGCGTCAGGCGCATCATCACCTCGGGACCGCAGACGAAGGCGGTGGTCCGCGCCGGGTCGAAGCCGGCCTGCGACAGCAGCCGGGGCACCACGCCGACGTTACCGCGCCAGTCGCCGTCCGCGTGATCGACGGTGACCAGGCACTGCAGGTCATCGCGGCGCGCCCAGCTGTCGAGGTCTTCGTGGAAGAGCAGGGAGCCCGGTTCGCGCGCGCCGTAGAGAAGGCAGACCCGGTTGAAGGCGCTGCGCCCGGCGAGCACCGCCTGCAGCAGGGGGCGCACGGGGGCCAGGCCGATGCCGCCGGCGATGATGAGCACGTCGCCGCCGCGGGCCAGGTCCAGGGGCCAGGGTTCGCCGAAGGGGCCGCGCAAGCCGACCGTGTCGCCGACGGCGAGGCCGCAGAGCGCGCGGGTCACCGCGCCGACATCGCGGATGGTGTGAAGCACGCCGGCGGATGCGGCCCCCGGGCCGCTCATGGAGATGGGCGCCTCGCCCACCGCGAAGGCATAAAGCATGTTGAAGCGGCCCGGTTCGCAGTAAAGCGGCGGACCGTCGTCCGCGGGGGCCAGCTCCAGGGTGACCACGTCGGCGAGCTCGCGCCGCGCCGCGGCGACGCGGAAGGGGCGCGGCAGCATGGACTCAGGCCCGTTCACGGTCGCCCCCGTAGATGTCGAGCAGCTGCAGCCGCGTCGCCGCCGTGCGCCGGGCCAGCTCGCCGGCGAAGCGCTTGGCGAGGTCGTAGCCCAGCCGGTTGTCGGCTTCGCAGGTGGCGCGCAGGCAGTTGCCGTCGAAGGCGGTGACCCGCGTCCGGCTGGTCGCGCGGGCGTCGAACTGCCAGCGGTAGGGGGGGATGAGCCAGGACCAGCCGAGCACGTCGCCGTCCTGCAGCGTTTCCACGGTGAGCCAGCCGCGGTTGCCGCCGTGGGTGAGCAGCGCTACCCGGCCGTGCCGGATCAGGTAGAAGCGGTTGGCCTCGCCGCCCTCGCGGAACACGGTCTGCCCGGCCTCGAGCTGTTCGTTGCGGGCGCAGCCGGCCAGCGTGGCGATGTCCGCCGCCGCCATCCCCGCGAAGAACGGGTGTTCCCGGAGCAGTGTCTCGATGGACTTCATGCGCTGTCCGCCGCCGCGGTAGCCCGCTCGCCGTCGTGCGCGGCGAGCACCGCGACTTCCTCGGTGATGTCGATGCCCACCGGGCACCAGGTGATGCAGCGGCCGCAGCCGACGCAGCCCGAACTGCCGAACTGCTCGACCCAGCCGGACAGCTTGTGGGTCAGCCACTGCCGGTAGCGCGCCGCCGTCGACCCGCGCACGCTGCCGCCATGGGTATAGGAAAAGCTGGCATTGAAACAGGAGCTCCACTGCTGCCAGCGCTCGGCAACCCCGCCGGCAAGATCGGCGCTGTCCTCGAAGTCGCTGCAGAAGCAGGTCGGGCAGGCGAGCGTGCAGTTGCCGCAGGCGAGGCAGCGCTCGGCGGTCTCCGACCAGCGCGGGTGTTCCGGGTTGCGCGCGAGCAGGGCCGGCAGCTCCGCGGCCGCCGGCCGCCGCTGTTGCCCGGCCCGGGCCCGCTCGCTGGCGGCCGCCGCGGCGCGGCACTCCGCAGCGCTGGCGGGGCGCGTGGGCAGGGCCGCCAGCAGGTCGGCGCCCCTCGCGGAGCCCGCCTCCAGGAGGAAGCGGTGGCCCTCGTCGTCCACCAGCTCGGTGAGCGCGAGATCAAAGCCCTGCTCACAGCGCGGTCCCGTGCCCATGGCATCGCAGAAGCAGGTGGCGGCAGCCTGGCCGCAGTGCACCGCGACCACGAAGGCTGCGGCGCGGCGCGCCCGGTAGCTGTCGTCGCGGTACGGCTGCCCGCCGAAGACCCGGTCCTGCACGGCCACGGCCGCCAGCTCGCAGGCCCGGGCGCCGATGATGGCGTAGCGGGGCACGGTTTCTTCGCCGCTCACCGGCCGGAACACGCCGTTGTCGAGGCGCAGGGCCCAGGTCTGCCGGCGCGGCGGAAAGAAGAAGCGCTTCCAGCTGTCGGCGCCGGGGGTGTGCCGGAAGAACCCGGGTTCCCCGTCGCGGTGCAGGCGGTAATGCCCCGGGGCCTGCACATCGGTGCAGCCCGCAGGCAGGTCGGCGGTGCTGTCGATCTCGCCATAGACCACGGCGTCGTCGCGCAGCCGGGGGCCGACGGTGGTGTAGCCTTCCGTCTGCAGGGCGGCGATGAGCGCATCGAGGCCACGGCAATCCATGACCACGGCGCCGGGAGCGGGCGACGGCATCATTATCCCCCGCCGGTGCGCGCGGGCGCATCGGCACGGACTCTTTCTACCGAGTATAGGTAAGCATCGCCCGCGGGGTGGCGCCCATGGCCAACTCCTTGATCTGCCTCAAGCTACCGGACAGCGCGCTAGCGGCGTGGGGATGGCGCGCCGGCCGCCCCGTAGGGATGGCGGCGGAAGTACTCCGTCGCCGCCGCCCGCACCCGCGGCGCCAGCCGCAGGGACACGATCATCGTGGGGATGGCCATGAGGCCGTAGCAGCCGGAGATGATGTTGAACACCACGTCGATGCTGACCGCGGCGCCGAAGACCACCGCGACCACGTAGAACCAGCGGAAGTGGTGCTGGATGTGGGCGCCGAAAAGGAAGCCGAAGCACTTGGCGCCGTAGTACCAGCAGGTGAACATCGTGGTGGTGCTGAGGATCAGCGTGACCACCCCCAGGAGCACCGCGCCGGGGATGCCCAGCTCGTTGCGGAAGGCCCCGGCGGTCAGCGTGATACCGGAGAGTCCCTCGGACCCCTGCCAGTCCCCCGCCAGCAGCACGACCAGCGCGGTGCAGGTGCAGACCACCAGCGTGTCCGCCACCGGCCCGAGCATGGCGACCAGCCCTTCCCGCACCGGTTCGTTGGTCTTTGCCGCGCCGTGGGCCATGACCTCCGTGCCCACGCCCGCCTCGTTGGAGAAGGCGCCGCGGCTGATGCCGATCAGGATCACGCCCAGCAGGCCGCCGCCGACCGCGCTCGGCTGGAAGGCCTCGCGCACGATGCTGGCGAGGAGCCCCGGCACCTCCCCGGCGTGCAGGGCGAGGACCAGCAGCGTCATGGCGAGGTAGATCACCACCATGGTCGGCAGCAGCGCCACCGCCACCGCGGCCACCCGGCGCAGGCCGCCGAAAATCACCGCCGCCACCAGCGCGGCGATGGTGCAGCCGACGACGAGATTGAAGTAACCCGGGGCGGCGTCCACGGGCAGGAAGTTCTGCCGCACCAGGGCGGTCAGCTGGTTGGCCTGGAAGATCGGCAGGGTGCCGATGAGGCCGGCGATGGAAAAGAGGATCGCCAGCGGGTAGTAGCGCCGGGGGAGGGCCTCGCGGATGATGTACATGGGCCCGCCCTGCAGCCGCCCGAGGTCGTCGCGGCCGCGGTACATGACGCCCAGGCTGCAGGTAAAGAACTTGGTGGCGATGCCCACGGTCGCCGAGACCCACATCCAGAACACCGCCCCCGGGCCGCCGGCGGAGATGGCCAGGGCCACGCCGGAAATGTTGCCGAGGCCCATGGTGCCGGAGAGTGCCGCCGCCAGCGCCTGCCCGTGGCTGAGTTCCCCCTGCTCGTCGGGCTGGTCGTAGCGGCCGAGCATGATACCCACCGCGTGGCCCAGGTGCCGGTAGGGCAGGCCCCGGGAATAGATGGCGAAGAACAGCCCGCCGCCGAGGAGCAGCAGCACCAGCGGCGTGCTCCAGACGGCGTTGACGAAGGTGAGCGAGAGGGCTTCGAGGGTCTCCATGACACTCCCGGGCAAAAGGGCGCAGCTTAGCACGGGGTCCGCGGCGGACGCCGGCCGGTTCCGGCGGGCGCGAGGGCGTTGTTACCGACCGCCAATCACGCAACAATGACCGGCCAGACGCAGCTTGCACAGCCGATGACCGCCGACCAGCAACCCGACCCCGTCAGCCTTGCCGACATCGAGGCCGCGCACGCCCGTATTGCCGATGCCGTGCACGACACGCCGGTACTCACCAGCCGGCTGCTCGATGCGCACACCCGCTCGACGCTGTTCTTCAAGGGCGAGCACCTGCAGCGCGCCGGCGCCTTCAAGGCCCGCGGTGCCAGCAACGCGGTGCTCGGCCTGCCCGAAGCGGAGGCGGCCCGCGGCGTGGCGACCCACTCCTCGGGCAACCACGGCGCGGCCCTGGCCATGGCGGCGGCGCGGCGGGGCATTCCGGCCTGGATCGTCATGCCGGAGAACGCGCCCGCGGTGAAACGGGCGGCAGTGGCCGGCTACGGCGCCACCATCGTTGATTGCGCGCCGACACTCGCCGCCCGCGAAGAGACCCTGGCAGACGTCATCGACGCCCACGGCGCGCACGTGGTGCACCCCTACGACGACGCCCGCGTGATCGCCGGCCAGGGCACGGTGGCTCTCGAACTGCTACGCGCCGTCCCGGACCTCGACGTGATCGCCGCCCCGGTGGGCGGCGGCGGCCTGCTCGCGGGTATCGCCGTGGCGGCGAAGGCGCTCAAGCCCTCCATCGAGGTGATCGGCGTGGAGCCCGCCGGTGCCGACGACGCGTTCCGCTCCTTCGGCCTCGGCGAGCTGCAGCCGCAGACCAACCCGCAGACCATCGCCGACGGCCTGCGTACCAGCCTCGGCGTGCGCAACTTCGCGCTCATCCAGCGCTTCGTGGATACGATCGTGACCGTGTCGGAGGCCGCCATCGTCGAGGCGATGCGCCTGCAGTGGACGCGCATGAAGGCCGTGGTCGAACCCTCGGGGGCCGTGCCCTTTGCCGGCGCACTCGAGCACGGGGAACGCTTCGCCGGGCGCCGCTGCGGCATCGTGATCTCCGGCGGCAACGTCGATCTCGACCGGCTGCCCTGGTGACCGCGATGGACAGCGCCCTTTTCCACCTCGCGCTCCCCGTCGATGACCTCGACGCGGCGGCCGGCTTCTACGGCGACGTTCTCGGCTGCCGCCGCGGGCGCGCCTCCCCGCGCTGGATCGACTACGACTTCGGCGGCCACCAGCTCGTGGTGCACCTCGTCGAGCGCGACGCCATGCCGGCGGTTGCCACCAACCCGGTGGACGGCGAGGCTGTGCCGGCTTCCCACTTCGGCCTCGTGCTGTCCTGGGACGCCTGGGATGCGCTCCTCGCGCGCTTCGCGGCGCACGGCGTGGCCTTTGCCATCGCGCCGCAGACCCGCTTCGCCGGGCGGCGCGGCGAGCAGCGCACCTGTTTCGTCCGCGACCCCGCGGGCAACTACCTGGAATTCAAGTGCTTCCGCAATCCCGACATGCTCTTCGCGACGGACGGCCTCGACTACCCCTGAGGCTGCTTCGCGCCGCGGTGCTGCTGCTCGCGGCGCTGCTGCTCTCGGCCTGCAGCGCCCGCGTTTTCTTCTACAACCGCCTCGACTTTCTCATTCCCTGGTACATCGAGGGCTACGTGCCCCTCGACCGGGACCAGGAGGACCGTCTCGAAGCGCTGCTCGACCCGGTGCTGGCCTGGCACCGGCGCGAGGAACTGCCCCGCTACGCGGCCCTGGTCGGGGAGGCGCAGGGCCTCGCGGGCGGGGAAGCGGCCCTGCCCGACATCGCCCGGCTCGTCGAGGAATTCGAGCTGGCCTGGTACCGGCTTCGCGACCAGGCCCTGGAGGCGCTCATCAGCCTCGCCGCGACGTTGACGGAAAGCCAGGTGGAGGCCTTCATCGCCGAGCTTCGCGAACGCCAGGCCGAGTACGAGGCCGAGTACCTGTCGCGCACCGACGCCGAGTACCGCGAGGATGCCCTCGAGCGCATGGAAGACAGTCTCGGCGACTACCTGGGCCGCCTCGACGACGCGCAGGAGGCCCGGCTGGCCACCGCCGCGGCAGAACTCACGCGCATCGATGGCGCCTGGTTGTCGGTGCGCGCCGCCTGGGTGGACCGGCTCGAGGTGATCCTCGCCCGCGCGCCGGGCTGGCAGGACCGGCTGCGCGCGACGGTGCGCGACTGGGAGGAATGGGTCGCCGAGGACTACCTGAGGGGTACCAACCAGAACAGTGCCGTGGTGCTGCGCGCGGTCACCGATGTGCTGGCGATGCGCAGCGAACGGCAGCAGGCCCGGCTGCAGCGCGAGCTCGCGGCACTGGAGCGCGACCTCGACAAGCTCATGGTGCCTGCAGGTCCTTGAAGAAGACCTTGGAATTGCGCTGCAGGTTGTAGAGTTCCCGTCGCGCCGACGGCAGCTCGTCCCGGCTGCCCTCGACGAAGCCCTGTTCGATGAACCAGTGCGCGGTCTGCGTGGTGAGCACGAAGACCCGGCTGAGGCCCTGTGTCCGGGCCTCGGCCTCCAGCTCCTCGAGCAGGCGCTGGCCGCGGCGGGCGCCGCGGTAGTCCGGGTGCGAGACGATGCAGGCGAGCTCGCCGCAGTGCTCCGCCGGGAACGGGTAGAGGGCGGCGCAGGCGATGATGCGCCCGTCGCGTTCCAGCAGCCGGAAGCGGTCGATCTCCGCCTCCAGCAGCTCCCGGGACCGCTTCAGCAGGATGCCCTCCGCCTCCAGCGGCTCGATGAGCTCGATGATGCCCCCGACATCGTCGATCTTTGCCTGCCGCGACTGCTCGTAGGGGCGCCGGGTGACCAGGGTGCCGCAGCCGTCGTGGGTGAACAGCTCCTCGAGGAGCGCGGCGTCGGCCTCGTAGCTGATTACGTGGCAGCGCGGCACGCCCTGGCGGCAGGCGCGACCGGCGGTGTCGAGAAGCCGGGCCTGCTCCGGCTCCGCTGGCGCCAGCGCGGCGATCTCGTCCACGGCGCACTGGCGGATGAGCCGTCCCTCGCGGTCGCGCACGCCGTCCGCGCTGCCGAAGAGCACCAGCTTCTGAGCGCCGATAGCCACCGCGGCCTGCACCGCCACGTCCTCGAGGGCCAGGTTGAACACCTCGCCGGTGGGCGAGTAGCCGAGCGGCGAGAGCAGCACGATGGAGCCGGCGTCGAGCTGGGCCAGGATGCCGTCCCGGTCGATGCCCCGGACCCGCCCGGTCAACTGGTGGTCGATGCCGTCGAGAACCCCGATGGGGCGCCCGGTGACGAAGTTGCCGCTGACGATGCGCAGGTTGGCGCCCTGCATCGGCGAGTTGGGCAGCCCCATGGAGAGCAGGGCCTCGATTTCCACGCGCTGCGCGCCGGCGGCGTCGCGCACGTGGGCCATGGCCGCGGCGTCGGTGATGCGCAGGCCGCGGTGGAAGGCGCAGTGCTGTCCGGCGGCGGCGAGGCGCGCGTCGATCTGCGGCCGGCTGCCGTGCACCAGCACCAGGTGCACGCCGAGGCTGGCGAGGAGGGCAATGTCGTGGATGAGCGGCGCGAGCGCACCGCGATCGGCGATCTCGCCGCCGAGCATGAGCACGAAGCGCCGCCCGCGGTGGGCGTTGATGTACGGGGCCGTATTGCGGAACCAGGCGAAGTCGCCTTTCCTGTCGTCGCCGCCCCCGCCCGAACTGTGCTTAGCGCTGCCGCTCACTGCCTGCTGTCCTGCCGTCCCATGCTGCCGCCGTCCCTGCGCTGAGCGTACCCAAAAAGTCCCGCGAGCGCTCGCCGGCCGCGATCGCTGTCGCTTCAGCCGAAGATGCTGCGCAGGGTGAAGAAGTAGATGATCGCCAGCACCGCGCCGGCGGGCAGCGTGATGATCCAGGACAGGAAGATGGAGCCGATGACGCGCAGGTCGATGGCGGCGATGCCGCGGGCGAGACCGACGCCGAGCACCGCGCCGACCAGTGTATGCGTGGTCGAGACCGGCAGCCCGGTGGCGGAGGCGATGACCACGGTGGACGCGGCGGCGAGCTCGGCGGCGAAGCCGCGGGACGGGGTCAGTTCCGTGATGCGGCGGCCGACGGTCATGATGACCTTCCAGCCATAGGTGGCGAGGCCGACGACGATGCCGATGGCCCCGACCAGCAGGATCCAGCCGGCCATCGGCGCCTGGCTGCCGATCATGCCCCCGCTCTTGATGGTGGTGGCCACGGCGGCGAGCGGACCCACCGCGTTGGCCACGTCGTTGGAGCCGTGCGCGAAGGCCATGGAGCAGGCGGTGAAGATCATCAGCACGGCGAAGACGCGTTCGACGCTGGCGAAGCGGTCGTCGGGGTTGTCGACGTAGCGGATGCGCCGCAGCAGCAGGGCGCCGAGGCCCGCCACCAGCAGGCCGATGGCGGCGGAGAGCGGCAGCGCGTTGGCAAACTTCGAGCCCAGGCCGAAGTCCAGGTCGAGGCCCAGGTGCTTGAGACCCTTGAGCAGCGTGACCATGGAGATCATGAAGCCCACCGCCCACATGTAGACCGGGATGTAGCGCTTGGCGCGGTCGAAGGGGTTGTCGGTGTCGAGGATGAGTGCCTTGACGCTCATGAACAGGCCGAAGGCGATGCTACCGGCGAGCACTGGAGAGACGACCCAGCTCGCGACGATGGTGCCGACCTTGCCCCAGGAGACCGCGTCCACGGAAATGCCGACCGCGGCGAAACCGACGATGGCGCCGACAATGGAGTGGGTGGTGGAGACCGGCCAGCCGCGCACGCTCGCCACCAGCAGCCAGGTGCCCGCGGCAAACAGTGCCGACATCATCCCGTAGACCAGGAGCTCCGGCGTCTCGGCCAGCAGCGTCGGGTCGATGATGCCCTTGCGGATCGTCGCGGTGACCTCGCCGCCGGCGAGGTAGGCGCCGAAGAACTCGAACACGATGGCGATGAGGATCGCCTGGCGGATCGTGAGGGCGCGCGAGCCCACCGAGGTGCCCATGGCGTTGGCGACGTCGTTGGCGCCGATGCCCCAGGCCATGAAAAAGCCGGCGATGCACGCGAGAATGAGAAGCTCTGTCCCGTACTGGGCAATGATGTCCACGATCAGGTCCCGGGGTCGGTGTGCTAGTGGGCGAGGAGCAGCCGCAGCCGTTCGCCGATCTCGCTGTAGATGGCGGCGAGGGCGTCCAGCGCATCGACCAGCTGGTAGTTGAAGGCGCTGTCGAGGGGCGCGCTCTCCCCTTCGCTGCGCAGGAGCATCTCGCGCAGCTTGTCGGCCTGCCGGTCGCTCTGCTGCACGCGGCGGCGAAGGCTGTCGAGCTGCCGCTCCACGCGGCGGGCCTCGGCGCCGGCAAAGCCGGTCTCGAGGAGCTCGTCCGTGCTCTCGATCACCTCGAGGACGAGGCCCGCGAGGGCCTCGCTGCGCTTCAGCAGGCTGTCCATGGACTTGCGCGCCGTGCCGGGTACGGCGAGGGGGCGGAAGAGCAGGCTGCGGGCGGTGCGCCGGGCGCCGTCCACGAGCTGCTGCTGGGCGCTGAGCAGGTGCAGCAGGTCGGGCCGCGGCATGGCCAGGAACAGGCCCCGGGGCAGGTGCCGGCGCAGCTCCGTGGCCACGGTCTGGGCTTCCCGGGCGGCGGCCTCGAGTTCCAGCGCGAGGGCGTCCATGCGCGCCTGGTTGCCGTCGAGGGCGGCCTCGACCAGGTGGCAGAGCAGTTCCGCCGCGCGGCCGGCGAGCTGCATGTGGTGCTGCAGGGGCTTGATCGGCGAGGTGCCGAAAAGTTTGCCGAGCGGGCTGCCCACGGCCATGGCCTTGCTCCGTTCAAGTGCGGGCCGAGTATAGGCAAGTCGGCTGCGCTTGTCTTGCGCGGTTCCGTGACAGTCGCGCGGGGCAATCCCGGCCCGCGATAGCACTGTGATAGCATCCCGCCGTGGGCCGGGATGCGCGCAAGAGACCGCTTATGAGCCGCCAGGAAGCACACCCCCAGGGCGACCCGCGCCTGCGTCTCGAGCAGGTCGTGGCCGACCTGCATCGCGACGGGCGGCTCTCCGCCGCAGACAGCCGGCGCCTGGCCGGCGTCAACGTCGGCTCGGTCCATCCCCTGGTTTTCCTCGCTGAACAGAAGCTGCCGGACGCGGCGCGCCCCGGCTCGACCCTGGACATGCCCGCGCTGCTGGCCTGGCTCGGCGAGCGCACCGGGCAGCAGGTCTACGAGATCGACCCGCTGAAGATCAATGTCGGCGAGGTCGCCGAGGTCATGTCGCGGGCCTTCGCCGAGCGGCACCGGATTCTCGCCGTGGAGGTGCACCCGGACGAGGTGGTGGTGGCCAACGCCGAGCCCTGGCGCCGGGACTGGCAGGACAACCTCGAGCACGTGGCCCGGCGGCCGGTGCGCTGCGTGCTCGCGGACCCGCGCGCGATCCACCGCTACACGGAAGAGTTCTACACCATGGCGCGCTCCGTGCGCGGCGCCGGTGCCGGCGCCGGGGCGGCGGCGCGTCCCGGCGGCAACGTGACCAACCTCGAGCAGATGCTCGAGCTCGGCTCCATGAAGGAGCTCGACGCCAACGACCAGCACGTGGTCAGCATCGTCGACTGGCTGCTGCAGTACGCCTTCGAGCAGCGCGCGAGCGACATCCACGTGGAACCCCGGCGCGAGCTCGGCTACGTGCGCTTCCGCATCGACGGGGTGCTGCACACGGTCTACCAGCTGCCGGCCGCGGTCTGCGCCGCCATGACCAGCCGCATCAAGATCCTCGGGCGCATGGACGTGGCCGAGAAGCGCCGACCCCAGGACGGCCGCCTGAAAACCCGCACCCCCGGCGGCGGCGAGATCGAGCTGCGCCTGTCCACGCTGCCCACGGCCTTCGGCGAGAAGCTGGTAATGCGGATCTTTGACCCGGAGGTGCTGCAGAAGAGCTTCGAGGAGCTGGGCCTCGCCGACGAGGACCTCGCCCGCTGGCACGCGATGACCGACAGCGGCAACGGCATCGTGCTGGTGACCGGGCCCACGGGCTCGGGCAAAACGACCACCCTCTACTCCACCCTGCGCCAGCTCGCCACGGACGAGGTGAATGTGTGCACGATCGAGGATCCGATCGAGATGGTGGAGCCGGCCTTCAACCAGATGCAGGTCAACCACAGCATCGACCTCGACTTCTCCACCGGCGTGCGCACGCTGCTGCGCCAGGACCCGGACATCATCATGGTCGGCGAGATCCGCGACCTTGAAACCGCCGAGATGGCGGTGCAGGCGGCGCTCACCGGCCACCTGGTGCTGTCGACGCTGCACACCAACGACTCGCCGTCCTCGCTGTCGCGGCTGCTGGAGCTCGGCGTGCCCGCCTATCTCATCCGCGCCACGGTCCGGGGCATCATGTCCCAGCGCCTCGTGCGCATCCTCTGCCCGGACTGCAAGGCGCCGGCGAAGCCCGACCCGGAGGCCTGGCGCGAGCTCACGGCGCCGCGGGAGATGCCCCTGCCCGGGACCATCGCCCGACCCGTCGGCTGCAAGCAGTGCCGCGGCACCGGCTACCGGGGGCGGCGCGGCATCTACGAGGTGCTGGTCATGAGCCCGGCGCTGCAGCACCTGGTGACCTCGCGGCTGGACAGCGGCAAGATCCGCCACGCGGCCATGGACGAGGGCATGCAGTCCCTGCGCATGTCCGGCGCCGCCCGCGTCGCCCGGGGCGAAACCACCATCGAGGAGGTCATGCGCGTGGCCCCGGCGGTCGAGCGCTAGGAAGCCGCGGTAGTGGACCTGCCCCTCGAAGCCCTGCCGCCCGCGCTGGTGGACCCGGCGCGCCGCGCCTGGCAGGCGCTCTGCGAGGCCGACCGCGACTGCGCCGCCCGGGCCGCCCTGGGCGATGACGCCGGCCGCGGTGCCGAGCTCGCCCGCGTCCTCGCCGCGAGCCCCTGGGCGGCGGCGCAGCTGGCGCGGCGCCCGGCGCTGCTCGCCTCGCTCGCCGGCAGCGGCGAGCTGTGGCAACGGCTGCCGGATGACGCCTGGGAGCGGGCCCTCGGCGAGGCGCTGGCGGATCCGGCGGCGGAGCTGCCGGTGGTCCTGCGCCGCTTCCGCCAGCGTGCGATGCTGCGCATCCTCTGGCGCGACTTCAACCGCCTCGCGGATACCGCCGAGACGGTCCGCGACACCTCGCTCCTCGCCGAGGCCTGCATCCGCCACGCGCTGGTCGCCTGCCAGGCGAAGCTGGAGGACCGCTTCGGCCGCCCGATCGGCCGGCGCTCCGGCAGGCCGCAGGCACTCATCGTCATCGCCATGGGCAAGCTCGGCGCCCGGGAACTCAACCTGTCCTCCGACATCGACCTCGTCTTCGCCTACCCGGAGGCGGGGCAGACGGATGGCGAGCGCAAGGTGATCAGCAACGAGGAATTCTTCCCCCGCCTCGGCCGCGCGCTCATCGCGGCCCTGGACCCGGTGACCGCCGACGGCTTCGTCTTCCGGGTGGACATGCGCCTGCGGCCCTATGGCGAGAGCGGCCCGCTGGCGCACAACTTCGCCGCGCTGGAGGCCTACTACCAGGACCAGGGACGGGACTGGGAGCGCTACGCGCTGATCAAGGCGCGCCCGGTGACCGGCGACCCTTCGCGCTGCGACGAGCTCATGCGCACGCTGCGGCCCTTTGTCTTCCGCCGCTACGTGGACTTCGGCGTCATCGAGAGCCTGCGCGGCATGAAGCGCATGATCGCGACGGAGGTCGCGCGCCGGGGCCTCGAGGACAACGTGAAGCTCGGCCGCGGCGGCATCCGCGAGGTGGAGTTCATCGCCCAGTGCCTGCAGCTGATCCGCGGCGGCCGCGACCGCGCCCTGCAGCAGCGCGAGCTACTGCCCGTGCTCGAAAGCTGCGCGGCGCTCGGCATCCTGCCGCCGCCGGTGGTCGAGGAGCTGCGCGAGGCCTACCTGTTCCTGCGCGACAGCGAGCACGCCATCCAGGGCTACAACGACCGCCAGACCCAGGAGCTGCCGACGGACCCGGAAGCGCGCGCGGCGCTGGCCCTGGTCATGGGCTGCGAAGGCTGGGAGGACTACTGCAATCGGCTGGAGCGGGAGCGGGCTCGCGTCGCCCACCATTTCGACGAGCTGATCGCACCGCCGGCGGACGCCCCCGCGGCGCCGCTGGACGGCGTCGCCTTCGGCGCCGTGGACGCGATGACCCTGGCCGGCCTCGGCTACCGCGACCCGGAGGCGACCCTTGGGCTCCTCGCCGAGCTGCAGGACGGCAGCCGCCTGCGCGGGTTGCAGTCCGAGGGGCGCGAGCGCCTGGAGCAGTTCATGCCGCTGTTGCTCGAGGCCTGTGCCGAGGTCGAGGCCCCGGACCTGGCGCTCGAACGCATCCTGCCGCTGGTGCGGGCGGTGCTGCGGCGCAGTGCCTACCTCGTGCTGCTCACGGAAAACCCGCCGGCGCTGGCGGAGCTGGTCGCGCTCTGCGAGGCCAGCCCGTGGATCGCCGGGCTGCTGGCGGCGCACCCGGTGCTCCTCGACGAGCTGCTGGACCGCTCCAGCCTGTACCGCGCGCCGGACCGGGAGCGCCTGCACGAGGAGCTCGCGCAGCAGGTGGACCGGCTGCCCCTCGACGACCTCGAGGCGCAGATGGATGCGCTGCGCTACTTCAAGGCGGCGCACGTGCTCCGCGTGGCCGCGAGCGAGCGCCTCGGCCGCCTGCCGCTCATGAAGGTGAGCGACAAGCTGACCTTCATCGCCGAGGTCGTGCTCGAGCAGGTGCTCAAGGTGGCCTGGGCCTCCCTGGTGGCGCGCTATGGCGAGCCGGCGCGAGTGGGTGACGGCACCGGCTTTGCCATCTGCGCCTACGGCAAGCTCGGCGGCATCGAGCTCGGCTACGCCTCGGACCTGGACCTCGTGTTCATCTGGGACGCGGACGCCCGCGGTGTGACCGGCGGCGAGCGCAGCATCGACAACAGTGTCTTCTACACGCGACTCGGGCAGAAAATCATCCACATCCTCGAGACGCGCACTGCCCTCGGCCAGCTTTACGAGGTGGACCTGCGGCTGCGGCCCTCCGGGTCCTCGGGCCTGCTGGTCAGCAGCCTGGCCGCCTTCGACGCTTACCAGCGGGATAACGCCTGGACCTGGGAGCACCAGGCCCTGGTGCGCGCGCGGCCGGTGGCCGGCGACCCGGCGGTCGCGGATGCCGTGGAAGCGCTGCGCCGGGACATCCTCGCCCGGCCGCGCGATCCGGCGGCCCTCGCCGGGGAGGTGGTGGGCATGCGCGACCGCATGCGCGAACACCTGCTGCCGCGCGATCTCGCCGAGGGGCTTTTCCATCTCAAGCAGAGCCCGGGCGGTATCGTCGATATTGAATTTATGGTGCAATACGCGGTGCTCGCCTGGTCGCACGAAGAGCCGGAACTCACCCGCTGGTCCGATAATATCCGTATCCTCGAGACCCTCGGCCGGGAGGGGCGTTTCCCCGAAGCGGTAGCCGCGGACCTGATCGCGGCCTACATCGCCTTACGCTCCGCCTCGCACCGCCTGGCGCTGCAGCAGGCCGACGGGGTCGTGCCCCTGGAAGACGATGTGCCGATGCACCGGGACGCGGTGCTGGCCCAGTGGAGCGCACTGTTCGCGGGTGTGGAGCCGGCGGCGCTGGACGGGAAGCTTTGACAGGAACCACTGACGATAACCTTCGACGAGACGTCGAACAGAACACGGGGCAGGAGCAGGGCATGACATTCGCTGACCGCGACGGGTTGATCTGGCTGGACGGGGAGATGGTCCCCTGGCGTGACGCGAAGGTGCACGTGCTCACCCACACCCTGCACTACGGGCTCGGCGTCTTCGAGGGCGTGCGCGCCTATCGCACTCCGGATCGCGGCACCTGTATTTTCCGCCTCGAGGAGCACACCAACCGCCTGTTCAACTCGGCGAAGATCCTCGGCATGAAGATGCCCTTCGACCGCGCGACCATCAACGAGGCCCAGCGCACCGTGGTACGCGAGAACGGCCTCGAGGAAGCCTACCTGCGACCGCTGTGCTTCTACGGCTCCGAGGCCATGGGCCTGCGCGCCGACAACCTCGAAACGCACGTCATGATTGCCTCCTGGGAGTGGCCCTCGTACATGGATCCGGAGGCCCGCGAGCGGGGCATCCGGGTGCGCACCTCCTCCTACACCCGGCACCACGTCAACATCACCATGTGCAAGGCCAAGGCCTGCGGCAACTACATCAATTCCATGCTGGCGCTGCGCGAGGCGGTGGATTGCGGCGCCGAGGAGGCCCTCCTCCTCGACAACGAGGGCTACGTGGCCGAGGGCAGCGGCGAGAACATCTTCCTCGTTCGCGGCGACCGCATCTACACGCCGGACCTGACCTCCTGCCTCGACGGTATCACCCGGGCCACGGTGTTCGCCCTGGCGGCCGAACTCGGCTACCGCATCGAGGAACGGCGCATCACCCGCGACGAGGTATATATCGCCGACGAGGCCTTCTTTACCGGCACCGCGGCGGAGGTCGTGCCGATCCAGTCGCTCGACGGCCGCGTCATCGGCGAGGGCCGCCGCGGCCCGGTGACCGAAAAACTCCAGGCCATGTACTTCGACGCGGTGCGCGGCAAGCGGCCGGAGAACAGCGCGTGGCTGACCCCGGTGGCATGAGCAGCCAGGCGCCGGGCGCCCCCGGCGAGGGTCGCCTCGCCGACGGCACCTTCTACCGGCACTGGCCGGTGGCCAACCCGAACGCCGTGGTGCTCCTCGCGCACGGCGCCGGCGAGCACAGCGGCCGTTATGCCGCCGTTGCCGACTGGCTGAACGCCCGCGGCATCGCCGTCATCGCCCCGGATCACCGCGGCCACGGCCAGTCGCCGGGGCACCGGGCCCACATCGACCGCTTCGCCGACTTCTTCCCGCCCCTGGACGCGCTGCGCGACCGCATCGCCGACGACTACCCGGACCTGCCCTGCTTCCTGGTGGGACACAGCATGGGCGGCCTGATCGCGGCGCGCTACCTGCTCGACCGCCAGGACCGCTTCACCGGCGCCGCCCTCTCCGGCGCGGCCCTGGCCGTGGCCGAGCCGCCGTCGGCGATGGCGATCTGGATCAACCGGCTGCTGGCGGCGCTGTTTCCGCGCCTGGGCGTGCTGCAGCTCGATGCCAGCGAGATCAGCCGCGACCCCGAGGTGGTGGCCGCCTACCGCGCCGACCCGCTGGTGCATACGGGCAAGTTCAGCGCCCGCTTCGTGGTCGAGCTGTTCTCCGCGATGGGCGAGGTGGCGGCCCGCCGCGGCGAGCTGCGGCTGCCGCTGCTGGTCCTGCACGGCGACGCCGATGTGATGACCGCGCCCGCGGGGTCGGAGGACTTCGTCGCCGGCGCCGGGTCCGAGGACAAGACCCTGCGCCTGTACCCGGGGCTGTACCACGAGATCTTCAACGAGCCCGAGCGCGAGACCGTGCTGGCGGACCTCTACGACTGGCTCCGGGCCCGCTGCCCGCCGTGAGCGGCGGCGCCCTGGTCACCGGCGCCGGCGGCCAGCTCGGCCGTGAGCTGGTGCTTACTTCTCCGCAGGGCCTCGACTGCGCTGCCCTCGATCGGCAGGACCTCGATATCACCGATGCGGCCGCCATCGGCCGTACCCTCGATGCACTCGAGCCGCGGCTGGTCATCAATGCGGCGGCCTACACCGCCGTCGACCGCGCCGAGTCCGAGCCCGGGGCGGCCGCGCGCATCAACGGGACGGCGCCGGGTCTGCTCGCGGCGGCCTGCGCCGAGCGCGGGGTGCGCCTGCTGCACGTCTCCACCGACTTCGTCTTCGACGGGCGAGCCTCCCGCCCCTACGGCCCCGACGCGGCGCCGGCGCCGCTGGGCGCCTACGGCCGCAGCAAGCTCGCCGGCGAGGACGCCGTGCGCGCGGCCCTGGCGGGCGCGATCGTGCTGCGCACCGGCTGGGTCTACTCGCGGCACGGCGGTAATTTCGTGAAGACCATGCTGCGCCTGATGGCCGAGCGCGAGGAGCTGACCGTGGTCGCCGACCAGGTCGGAACGCCGACCTGGGCCCGGGGGCTCGCCGAGGCACTGTGGGCCTTCGCCGAGCGCCCGGCGCTGGCCGGCACCTATCATTTCAGCGACGCCGGCGTGGCCAGCTGGTACGACTTCGCCGTCGCCATCGGCGAGGAGGCCCTGGCCCTAGGCTTGCTGTCGCGGCTGCCGCGCATCCTGCCGGTGCCGACGGCCGCCTACCCGACCCCGGCGCAGCGGCCGGCCTACAGCGTCCTCGACAAGGGCGCGACCTGGCGGGACCTCGCCATCGACGGGGTGCACTGGCGCCGCCAGCTGCGCCTGATGCTGCACGACCTCAAGGAGCAGGGGGAATGAGCCGCACGCTACTCGTGACCGGCGGCGCCGGTTTCATCGGTGCCAACTTCGTTCACTACTGGCTCGACGCCCACCCGGCGGACCGGGTGGTGGTCTTCGACGCGCTCACCTATGCGGGCAATCGCGCCAGCCTCGCCGGCCGGGAGGACGACGAGCGCTTCCATTTCGTCGAGGCGGATATCTGCGACCGCGACGCCGTGACGCGCTGCCTGCGCGAGCACGCCGTGGACACGATCGTCCACTTTGCCGCCGAGAGCCACGTGGACCGCTCGATCAGCGGCCCGGATGCCTTCGTGCGCTCGAACGTACTCGGCACGCACAGCCTGCTCGAGGCGGCGCGCGCCGAGTGGCTCGCGGGCAGCGGGCGCCCGCACCGCTTCCACCACGTGTCCACGGACGAGGTCTACGGCACCCTGGGCCCCGAGGACCCGGCCTTCCGCGAGGACACGCCCTACGCCCCGAACTCGCCCTACGCCGCGAGCAAGGCCGCCGCGGACCACCTGGTGCGCGCGGCCCACCACACCTACGGCCTGCAGGTGACCACGAGCAACTGCTCGAACAATTACGGGCCCTACCACTTCCCCGAGAAACTCATTCCCCTCTGCCTGACCAACATCCTCCGCGGCCGGCCGCTGCCCGTGTACGGCGACGGCAGCAACATCCGCGACTGGCTCTACGTGGAGGACCACTGCCGGGGCATCGAGGGCGTGCTCGAGCGCGGCGTCGTGGGCGAGAGCTACAACATCGGCGGCAACAACGAGTGGGCCAACCTCGACATCGTCCACCTGCTCTGCGACCAGCTCGACGCCCGCTTCGCGGGCGACGGCGAGCTCGCGCGGCGCTTCCCCGACGCGCCGCCGGCCCGCGGCGACAGCGCCCGCGAGCTGGTGAGCTTCGTCACGGACCGGGCCGGCCACGACTGGCGCTACGCGATCGACGCCGGCCGCGCCGAACGGGAGCTGGGCTACGCGCCGCAGGAGGACTTCGAGAGCGGCCTTGCGCGTACCATCGACTGGTACCTCGCCCGGGAGGACTGGTGGCGGCCGCTGTTGCCGGATTGATGGCGGCTCGGGGCGGCGCTGGAAGCGGGTTGACGCCATGACCTTGCGCCGCGCCCTTGAGGCACTGTTTCTCTTCACCGCCGTGGTCTTCGTGGTTGCGCCCGGCGCCGGCCCGGGGCCGACACCCCTCGTGCTCAAGGTGACACCGATCGCCTGCCTGGCGGCGCTCGTGCTCCTGCACCGGGGCGCGGCCTGGAGGCCGGTGCTTGCCGCCCTGCTTTTCTCGGCGACCGGCGACCTGTCGCTCGAGCTGGGGGCCTTCGCCCCGGGGCTCGGCGCGTTCCTGCTCGCGCACCTGTGCTACATCGCGGCGTTCGCGGCGCCGCCGCGACCATCGGCCGGCGCGGTGCTGCTCGCGCTGGGCCTGCTCGCTTTCGCCGCCGGCCTCGGCAGGCTGCTGCTGCCCGAAACCGCCGCGCTCGCCCCGGCGGTGCTCGCCTACCTCGCGGTGATCACGGCCATGGCGCTGGTGGCCACCTTCTGCGGTGCCGGCCCCTGGGCCGTGGCGGGTGCGGTGGCCTTCGTGCTCTCCGACGCGCTGATCGCCGTGAACCGCTTCCTCGAGCCGGTACCCGGCGCGCGCCACGCGATCATGCTGTTGTATTACGCGGCGCAGTTCGGGCTCACGGCCCGCGCCCGGGGCTGGCCATCCGGGCGCTGACCGCCGCGGCGCCTCAGGCGCTGATCGGCACCACGCAGCGGCCGCGGATCTCCCCGGCGAGGATGCGCGGGCCCGCGGCGGGCAGCTCGTCGAAGGGGAGCTCGGTGGTGAGCGCGTCGAGACGATCGAGATCCAGGTCCTTCGCCAGCCGCTCCCAGGCGACACGGCGGCGCGTCATCGGCGCCTGTACCGAGTCCACCCCCTGCAGTCGCACATTGCGCAGGATGAACGGCATCACCGTCCCCGGCAGGTCCGGTCCCTGGGCGAGGCCGCAGGCGGCCACGGTGCCGTCATAGCGGGTCTGGGCGAGGGCGTTGGCCAGGGTCTGGCTGCCGACGCAATCGACGACGCCGGCCCAGCGCTCGCGCTGCAGCGGCTTGCCGCGCTCGGCGAGTGCCGCGCGGTCGACCACCTCGGCAGCGCCCAGCTCGCCGAGGAACGCAGCCTCCGCGCTGCGCCCGGTCGAGGCCACGACCGTGTAGCCGAGCCCCGCCAGCAGGCTGATGGCCACGGTACCCACGCCGCCGGCTGCGCCGGTGACCAGGACCTCGCCGTCACCGGGTTTGACGCCGCCATCCTCCAGTGCCAGTACGCACAGCATGGCCGTGTAGCCGGCGGTGCCGATCGCCATGGCCCGGCGGGTGCCCAGCCCCTCGGGCACCGGGACCAGCAGGCCCGGATCGAGGCGCGCGCGCTCCGTGTAGCCGCCGTTGCGCGTCTCGGACAGGCCGTAGCCGTTCACCAGCACGCGATCGCCCGCCGCGAAGGCCGGGTCCTCGCTGGCGACGACGGTGCCGGCGAGGTCGATGCCGAGGATCAGCGGGTACTCGCGCACGATGGGCGAGGCGCCGGTGATCGCCAGCCCGTCCTTGTAGTTGAGCGTCGAGTACTCCACCGCCACGGTGACGGCGCCGCTGCCCAGTTCCTCCTCTGTCAGCGCCGCGAACTCGACGCGGTGCTCCGGGTCCTTGCGCGCCACCAGCGCGCGGTAGCTGTCTGCCATGAATGTCTCCGGGGCTCGTGTTGAATCTCTGGGTTAAGCGGCGAAAAGGTTAACCCGGGTCGGCCGGCTCAGCCCAGCAGCGGGGCCTCGGCGAAGGCCAGGCCCCGGCGGTCCTTGTCGGACAGGCGCGGGGGTTCGCCGGCGGGGAGCGGCCAGTCGATGCCGACCGTGGGATCGTCCCAGGCCAGGGTGACCTCGGACTCCGGGTGGTAGCGGTCGGTGCACTTGTAGAGAAAGTCGGCGCTCTCGGAGAGCACGTAGAAACCGTGGGCAAAGCCCGGCGGCACCCAGAGCATGTGGTGATTGTGGTCGCCGAGTTCCGCGCCGACCCACTTGCCGAGGGTCGGACTGTCCCGGCGCAGGTCCACCGCGACGTCGAAGACGCGGCCGCTGGTCACGCGCACCAGTTTTCCCTGGGTGTGTTCCGTCTGGTAATGGAGGCCGCGCAGCGTGCCCCGGGTCGAGCGGCTGTGGTTGTCCTGCACGAAGCTGAGGTCGAAACCCGCGTCGCGGAAGGTGGCGGCGTTCCAGCTTTCCAGGAAGAACCCCCGGCTGTCGCCGAAGACCCGGGGCTTGAGCAGGTAGACGCCGGGGATGGCCGTCGCGTCAAAGTCCATCGAACACCGCCATGTCGCCCTGCAGCAGGCGCTGCAGGTAGAGGCCGTAGCCGCTCTTTTCCAGCGGTGCGGCCAGGGCCTCGAGCTGCGCCGCGTCGATGTAGCCCATGCGGAAGGCGATCTCCTCTGGGCAGGCGATCTTCAGGCCCTGCCGCTCCTCGACCACGCGGATGAAATTGGCGGCGTCGAGCAGCGAATTGTGCGTGCCCGTGTCGAGCCAGGCGGTGCCGCGGCCCATCACTTCCACCCGCAGGTCGCCGCGGGCCAGGTAGGCCCGGTTGACGTCGGTGATCTCGAGTTCCCCGCGGGCCGAGGGCCGGATGCCGGCGGCGATGTCGACCACGTCGTTGTCGTAGAAATAGAGGCCCGTGACCGCGTAGCTCGAGCGCGGCTGCGCCGGCTTCTCCTCGATGTCGATGGCCACGCCGGCCTCGTCGAAGGCGACCACGCCGTAGCGCTCCGGGTCCTGCACGTAGTAGGCGAAGACCGAGGCCCCGCGCTCGCGGGCGGCGGCGCTGCGCAGCGAGTCGGTGAAGCCGTGGCCGTAGAAGATGTTGTCGCCGAGGACCAGGGCCGCCGGGGCGCTGCCGATGAACTCGCGGCCGAGGATGAAGGCCTGGGCGAGGCCGTCCGGGCTTGGCTGCACGGTGTACTGGAGGCTGATGCCCCACTGGCTGCCGTCGCCGAGGAGGTCGGAGAAGGCGCGCTGGTCCCGCGGCGCGGTGATGACCAGGATGTCGCGGATGCCCGCGGCCATGAGCGTGGCCAGCGGGTAGTAGATCATGGGCTTGTCGTACACCGGCATGAGCTGCTTGCTCACCGTGCTGGTGAGCGGGTGCAGGCGGGTGCCGCTGCCGCCGGCGAGGATGATGCCCCGGTAGCTGGTCGCTCCTGTCGCCATGGCCTGCCGTTCCGTCCCTGGGGCGGCCAGTATAGCGACGGCGGCCCGGCCCTGTCGCCCCGGGCCCGTCTCACCGCCCGGCTTGCCACGGCAGCGTCGCGGCGGGTGAATTTCGCCGGCGCCATTGTTAACATTGGCAACTTTCCGGCAGGAGTACTCGCCCGCCCGATTCCCCCCTCTACCGCGTGCCCCGCGAGGCGCCGGGCGAGGTGCGCGCGCGGGGCCGGCACCGATCGGGGGACGCCGACATCGCACAGTTCGACAACAACCTGGCTCTGCTTCGCGAGGGCATTCCTGCCGCGGAACCCGTGATGCCGTCGCCTGGGGTGGCGGCCGCGCTGGACCGGCCGCTGCGCATCGCCCTCCTGGGCTACCGCAGCCAGCCCTACGGCGGTGGCCAGGGGATCTACCTCAAGTACCTGAGCAAGGCGCTGGTCGATGCCGGCCACCGGGTCGACGTGATCTCGGGACCGCCCTACCCCCACCTCGACCCGCGGGTGCCGCTGATCAAGCTGCCGAGCCTGGACCTGTTCGAGAACGGGCTCGGCTCCCTGCGGCCGCGTCACCTGGCGTCTTACACCGACATGGTGGAGTGGACCAGCAAGCTCACCGGCGGTTTCGCCGAGCCCTACACCTTCGGCCGCCGGGCGGTGAAGTACCTGCGCCGGCACCGGGGCCGCTACGATCTCGTGCACGACAACCAGAGCCTGTCCTACGGCATGCTGGCGCTGCAGCGCCTCGGCATCCCCCTGGTCAGCACCATCCACCACCCGATTACCCACGACCTGCGCCTGGCCCTCGACGCGGCGCGCAGCCCCGTGGAGCGGCTGCTCATCCGGCGCTGGCACAGCTTCCTGCACATGCAGAAGCGCGTCGCCCGCGGTCTCGACCACGTGGTGACCGTCTCCGAGTGCTCCCGGCGCGACATCGGCGCGGACTTCGGCATCGACCCGGCACGGGTCGACCTCGTCTACAACGGCATCGACACCGCCGTCTTCCGGCCGCTGCCCGATACACCGCGGCACCCGCGGCGGCTCATGGCGACCGCCTCCGCCGACGCGCCGCTCAAAGGCCTGCGCTACCTCCTCCTGGCCTATGCTGAGCTCCTTCGTGACGACCCTGGCCTCGAGCTGCTGGTCATCGGCCGGCCCCAACCCGGCGGCAAGACCGAGCAGCTGCTCGACCGGCTCGGTCTCGCCGGCCGCGTGCGCTTCGAGAGCGGGATCAGCACGGAGACCCTGGTGCAGCGCTACGCCGAGGCGACCGTCGCCGTGGTGCCCTCGCTCTACGAGGGCTTCGGCCTGCCCGCCGGGGAGGCGATGGCCTGCGGCGTCCCGGTGGTGGCGACCGATGGCGGCGCCCTGCCCGAGATTGTCGGCGACGCCGGCGTCACCGTGCCCCGGGGCGATGCCGCGGCGCTGGCCGCCGCGCTGCGCGGCCTGCTCCGCGACCCGGCCCGCCGCCAGGCCCTCGGCATCGCCGGCCGGCGCCGCATCGTCGACAACTTCAGCTGGTCTGTCTGCGCCGGCGCCATGGTCGCCTACTACCGCCGCGTGCTCGCCCGTGCAGACCGTTGATTTCAGCTTCCTGGCGCTGCCCGCCGGTGCCCGGGTGCTCGACCTGGGCTGCGGCGAGGGGCGACACGTGCACGGCGCCGCCTTCGCCGGCTTCGAGACCGTGGGCGTCGACCTGTCCTCTGCCGACCTTTTCACGGCCCGCGAACGGCTCGCAGAGCTGCCGCCTCCGGCGCCGGCAGCCGTGGTGGCCGCGGACGCTCTCGCGCTGCCCTTCGCCGAAGGTGCTTTCGACGCCGTGATCATGAGCGAGGTGCTAGAGCACATCCCGGACTACCGCGCCGCCCTGGCCGAGGCGACCCGGGTGCTGCGCCCCGACGGGCTGCTCTGCGTGAGCGTACCGCGGGCCTGGCCGGAGCGCCTGTGCTGGCGCCTGAGCCGCGGCTACCACCAGGTGCCCGGCGGCCACCTGCGCATCTTCCGGCGCGAGGCGCTGGAGCGTGAAGTGACCGGCGCGGGCTACCGCTGCTACCACCGCCACGGCGCGCACGCGCTGCACGTGCCCTACTGGTGGCTGCAGTGCCTGTTCTGGCAGCACCGCGAGCGCAGCTGGCTGGTTCGCGCCTGGCACCGGCTGCTGGTCTGGGACATGCTGCAGGCGCCCTGGCTGACCCGCCGCCTCGAGAAGCTCCTCGATCCGTTCCTGGGCAAGAGCGTGGTGCTCTACTTCCGCCGCGAGGCCACCCCGTGAGCGGCCCCTACCTGAGCCCGGGCCTCTTCCCGCGCGACCTGTTGCGGCCGACGGTCCAGTTCATTCTCGACAGCCAGTGCGAGAGCGGCGAGATTCCCTGGTTCCCGGGCAACTACACCGATCCCTGGGATCACGTGGAAGCGGCCATGGGTCTCGCCATCGGCGGCGAGATCGAGGCCGCCGAGCGCGCCTATGCGTGGCTCGCGGCGCGGCAGCTGGAGGACGGCAGCTGGTGGGCCGCCTACCGTGGCGAGCTGCCGGACAACCTCGAACGCCGGGAGAGCAACTTCGTCGCCTACGCCGCCACCGGTGTCTGGCACCACTATCTCGTGACCGGCGATGACGATTTCCTGCTGCGCTACTGGCCGATGGTCGAGCGGGCGACGGGCTTCGTGCTGTCGCTGCAATCGGAACACGGCGAGATCGACTGGGCCGTGGACGCCGACGGGCGGCCGAAGGGCGATGCGCTGGTGACCGGCTGCAGCTCCATCTACAAGAGCCTCGAGTGCGCGATCAATATCGCCGTGACCCTCGGCCGGCCCCGCCCGGCCTGGCTCCGCGCCCGCGCGCGGCTGGGGGAGGCGCTGCGCCGGCGGCCGGAGCGCTTCGACCGCACCTGGGAAAGCAAGGCCCGTTTCTCCATGGACTGGTTCTACCCGGTCCTCACCGGGGCGGTGCAGGGTGCCGCGGCCCGCGCCCGGCTCGCCGCGCGCTGGGAGGCCTTCGTCGAGCCGGGGCTCGGCTGCCGCTGCGTGGTGGAGGAACCCTGGGTGACCGTGGCCGAGTCCTGCGAGCTGGTCATGGCCCTGCTCGCCGCCGGCGACCACGCCCGGGCGGTAGAGCTCTACAGCTGGCTGCACCAGTGGCGCGACGGCGACGGCGCCTACTGGACCGGCTACCAGTTCGTGGAAGACCTGCTCTGGCCCGCGGAGAAGCCAACCTGGACCGCCGGTGCCGTGCTGCTGGCCGCCGATGCGCTTACCGGACACACCGGCGCCTCGCGCCTGTTCACCTCGGTGGAGCTGCTGGGCGGCGCCGAGGCTCGCGAGAGCGCCCGGCCGCCGCGGCTGTAGCCGCCCTTCAGAGGCGCCGGAGAACCCGCAGGCTTTCCGTGGCGTCGATTTCCTCGAACAGTCCCGAGTCCAGCGCCAGCCGGCGCACGGCCGCCGGTGCCTGGCCGCCGCCGGCCGGGTCCGGGTAGACGTCGTGGATGGCGAGGACGCCGCCCCGGGCGACCTTCCCCGCCCAGGCGCGGTAGTCCGCCAGCGCCGCATCCAGGCTGTGCCCGCCGTCGATGAACACCAGCCCCGCGGGTCCCGGGAAGTGGCGCGCAAACAGCGTGCCCTCGGCTACCACGGGCAGCACGAAGGGCTCGAGGCCCGCGCCGGCCATGGTCCGGCGGAAGCTTCCGAAGGTGTCCACCGCGCCCGTGGCCGGGTCGAGGAGGGCGGGGTCGTGAAAGGCTTCGCCGGGCTGGTGTTCCTCGGAGCCGCGGTGGTGGTCCACGGCGAAGAGGGCGCCGCCGGCGTCGCGGCAGGCACAGCCCAGGTAGACGGTGGAGCGGCCGCAGTAGCTGCCGATCTCGACCAGGGGTCCCAGCGTGGCCGCCCGGCAGCCGTGGCGGTAGAGGGCCTCGCCCTCCTCCGGCGCTAAGAACCCGGGCACGCGCTCGATCGCCAGGGGCAGCTCGAGGCCCATGGGGGGCGCTACTCTTCTTCGCTGTCTTCCGAGGCCGTGGGCGGCGGCGGCTCGACCAGGGAGCTGTCCAGGCGATAGACGTCCTCGGGGCTCAGCAGGCCCGCCTGCTCTTTCAGCCGCAGCATGTTCAGGATGTAGTCGTAGCGGCTGTTGGCGTAGTCGCGCTGGGCGGCGAACAGCGTGTTCTGGGCGTTGAGCACGTCGACGACGTTGCGCGTGCCGACCTCGTAGCCGGCCTGGGTGGCGTCGAGGGCGCTCTTCGAGGAGACGATGCTCTGCTTGCGCGCCGCGACCTGGGCGACATCGCTGAGCACCGTCAGGTGCAGGGAGCGGGCCTCGGTCACCGTATTGCGAGACAGGTTGATGCGGTTCTCCCGCGCGGCGATGAACTCCTGGGCGGCGCGGCGGCGGTTGGCGCTGATGGCGCCGCCGGAGTAGAGCGGCAGGTTGACCTCGATGCCGAAGGCAGTGACATCGCGCTCCTGGTCCGGCGGGAAGTTGAAGATGCCGGCCGGGTCCTGGAAGCGCGAGCCGGTGGTCTCCGACTCGGAGTACTGCGCGGTGCCGCTGACGGTCGGGGCGTGGGCCAGCTTGCGCGCCTTGGCGTTCTGCCGCGCCGCTTCCTCGGCGTACTGGGCCGCCTGGAGGTTGAAGTTGTTCTCGAGGGCGAACTCGACCCACGCGTCGCGCTCGATCGGGTCCGGTTTTTTCGGTTCGAAGGCCTCGGCGAGCACTTCGAGGTTGTCGTGGCGCTTGCCGGTGAGCACGCTCAGGCGCTCCCGCGCCACGTCGAGGGCGTTCTCGTCGCGGATGCGCGTGACCTGCGCCAGGTCGTAGGCGGCCTGCGCCTCGTAGACGTCGGTAATGGCGATCAAGCCAACCTCGAAGCGCTGCCGGGTCTGCTCCAGCTGGCGCTCGAAGGCGCGCTCCTGGGCCTTGGACGCCTCGAGGTTGTCCTCGGCCCGCAGCACGCCGAGGTAGGCCTCGACGACGCGGACGATCAGGTTCTGCTGGTTGGCGGCGAAGGTGGCTTCCGCCTGCTTCGTCAGCTCCTTGCCGGACTGGAAGCTGAACCAGGCGGGGAGGTCGAAGATCGCCTGCGAGAGGGACACCTGGTAGGTATCGACATCCGTCTTGGTGTTGTCGAAGGTGTCGCCGATGATCGGCACACCGCCGTTGTCGAAGCCGATAATGCCGGGGCTCGTGGTCTCGACGTCCGAGTCCTGGTAGCTGTAGCCCGCGCTCACCTGGGGCAGCAGCGCCGACAGGGCCACCTTCTCATCCTCGAGGGAGGCGCGGTACTGTGCTTCCTCGGCCTTGAGCTGGGCGTCGTTCTCCAGGGCCAGCTCGTAGATGTCGGTGAGCGACTCGGCGCCGGCAGTCCCGCTGAGCAGGGCCAAAGCCAGGGCCAGGGGGGCCGCGCCAGGTAGTTTCATGCGAAGAATCCTGTGTCTTGTCAGTCGGGCTTGCCGCGGCACGAGTCTAACAGGGCGCCCGGCGACGGCGCAGGGGCGTGTGCAACAGTTAACAAAAAAAGAAGCCCCCGGCAGCAGTCGCCATCTTAGGTGTTACACTCGATGGATGCTACGGGTAGTGGGGCCGCTGGTCTCAGGAAGAACTCGCCCCGTCGTTTTCATGAGACACATCAGGAGGGACCGGCGCTGGCCATACGTCCGCAAAGAGAGCCCCGCCAGGGCCGGCCCCGGCAGGGCAGGCCCGGTAACGGGAAGCCCCGCTACAAGGTCGACCTGACCGCCCTGCACGCGCTGTGCGAGGCGAACTACGCGCGGCTGGTGCGGCTGTTCCCGGGCTACGAGGTGGCCAACCGCCGCGAGTTCCAGCTCGGCGACGAGCGCGTGCTCCTCGAGGTGCTCGAGCGCAGCCGCTACACCACCCACGTCCGCCTGCATTCCCTCGCCCACGTGGAGCGCTGGCTGGCGCCGCTGTGCATCGACGTGCGCGCCTACCACGATGCCGGCATGCTCGAGGTCATTTCCTTCCAGACCAGCGGCAGCGTGCGCGGCCGCTACAGCTACCCCAACCCCGCGATGCACCAGCAGGACGAGAAGAACCAGCAGAACCGCTTCCTCGCCGACTGGCTGGAGCACTGTCTCCAGCACGGCCTGGCGCCCCTGCCACGCGGCGTCGCCGAGCGCAGCTCAGAGGCCTGACGGGCCCGGGCATGTCGGTCGCCGCGGTGCCAGAACTCTCCATTTCCGATCCCGGCGGCACGGTGCAACTGGTCCAGGTGACCGACACCCACCTCTCGGCCACCGCCGGCGGGACCCTCATCGGCATGGACACGGACCGCTCCCTGCTCGCGGTGCTCGAGGCCCTGCGCAGCGCGCACCCGGCGCCGGATGCGCTGCTGGCGACCGGTGACCTCGCCGACGCCGGTGCGCCGGAGGCCTACCGGCGGCTGCTCGGCTACCTCGACGCCGTCACCCCCCGTCACTTCTGGCTGCCCGGCAACCACGACGACCGGTCGGCCATGGCCGCGGTCGCCGGCGAGGCGCGGATGCCGCGGGAGCTGCGCCTCGGCGCCTGGCAGGTGCTCATGCTGGATTCCCAGGTTCCCGGGAAGGTCGGCGGCCGGCTCGGCGACGAGGAACTCGCCCGCCTCGAGGCGGGGCTGTCGGCGGCCGCGGCGGCGGGTCTGTACACGCTGGTGTGCCTGCATCACCAGCCGGTGCCGGTGGGCTGCGCCTGGCTCGACGAGCAGCGCGTGGCCGACGCGGAGCGGCTCTTCGCTGTGCTCGGGCGTTTCCCCGGCGCCCGGGGCCTGCTCTGGGGCCACGTGCACCAGGCGCTGGAGCGCGATCGCGACGGCCTCAAGCTGTTCTGCACACCCTCGACCTGCGTCCAGTTCAAGCCCGGCCAGGCGGAATTCGCGGTGGATGACGCGGCGCCGGGCTTTCGCTGGCTGGCGCTGCACCCGGACGGCCGGATCGACAGCGCCGTGACCCGTGTCCCCGTGGACCTGCCGGTAGATCTCGAGTCCCGCGGGTACCAGTAGGCCGCTGTTGCCGATCATCGCGGTCCCGCGGGGCTTGTCCTCGTGTACAATCGCGCGGGTCGCCGCTGCGACGGTTCGCCGCTGCGACGCCCCCGTGACGCGCGCCCCGCAGCCAGCCGAGGAGCCATGAGCAACTACACCGCCGAAGACATCGAGGTCCTCACCGGGCTGGAGCCGGTGCGCAAGCGCCCCGGCATGTACACGGACACCAGCCGCCCTAATCATCTCGCCCAGGAAGTCATCGACAACAGCGTCGACGAGGCGCTCGCCGGCCATGCCAGTCGCATCGACGTGGTGCTGCACGCGGACGGCTCGGTGACCGTTGCCGACGACGGCCGCGGCATGCCGGTCGACACCCACCCGGGCGAGGGGCGCCCCGGGGTGGAAGTGATCCTCTGCACGCTGCACGCCGGCGGCAAGTTCTCGTCGAAGAACTACCAGTACAGCGGCGGGCTCCACGGCGTCGGCGTCTCCGTGGTCAACGCCCTGTCGAAGGAACTCGAGATCACCATCCGCCGCGACGGGCAGGTGCACCGCATGGCCTTCGCCGGCGGCGAGAAGACCCGCGACCTCGAGGTCATCGACAGCTGCGGCAAGCGCAACACCGGGACCAGCCTGCGTTTCCTGCCGGACGCGAAGTACTTCGACTCGGTGAATTTCTCCGTGCCCCGCCTGGTGCACGTGCTGCGCGCCAAGGCCGTGCTCTGCCCGGGCCTGCGCGTGCGCTTTACCGATGAGAAGAAGAACGAGAGCGAGGAGTGGTACTACGAGGACGGCCTCACGGACTACCTGGCCGACGCGACCATCGACTGGCCGGCCATCCCCGAGGAACCCTTCACCGGCAGCTTCTCCGGTGCCGGCGAAGCGGTGGACTGGGCCGTGCAGTGGCTGCCCGAGGGCGGCGAAGTGGTGGCCGAGTCCTACGTCAATCTCATCCCCACGCCCCAGGGCGGCACCCATGTGAACGGGCTGCGCAGCGGGCTGCTGGAGGCGATGCGCGAATTCTGCGAGCTGCGCAACCTGCTTCCGCGGGGCGTCAAGCTGACCCCGGAGGATATCTGGGAGCGCTGCTGCTACGTGTTGTCGAGCAAGCTCGAGGACCCGCAGTTCTCCGGCCAGACCAAGGAGCGGCTGTCGTCCCGGGAGGCGGCGGCGTTCGTGTCCGGCTGCGCCAAGGACGCGTTCAGCCTGTGGCTGAACCAGCACACCGGCGATGCCGAGCGGCTGGCGGAGCTTTGCATCAACAGCGCCCAGCGGCGGCTGCGCTCGGCAAAGAAAGTCGCCCGGAAGAAGGTCAGCGCCGGCCCGGCGCTGCCCGGCAAGCTGGCCGACTGCGCCAGCGAGGACACGGCGCGCAGCGAGCTGTTCCTGGTCGAGGGCGATTCCGCCGGCGGCTCCGCCAAGCAGGCCCGGGATCGCGAGTTCCAGGCGATCCTGCCGCTGCGCGGCAAGATCCTGAATACCTGGGAAGTGGATTCGCAGGAAATCCTCGCCTCGCAGGAAGTGCACAACATCTCCGTGGCGCTCGGCATCGACCCGGGCAGCGACGACCTCACCGGGCTGCGCTACGGCAAGGTCTGCATCCTCGCCGACGCGGATTCCGACGGGCTGCATATCGCGACGCTCATCTGCGCGCTCTTCGTGCGCCACTTCCGCCCGCTGGTCACCGCCGGCCACGTGTTCGTGGCCATGCCGCCCCTGTACCGCATCGACGTCGGCAAGGAGGTCTACTACGCCCTCGACGAGGGCGAGAAGCAGGGCGTCCTCGACCGCATCGCCGCCGAGGGCAAGCGCGGGAAAGTCAACGTGCAGCGCTTCAAGGGCCTCGGCGAGATGAACCCGCTGCAGCTGCGGGAAACCACCATGGACCCGGACACCCGCCGCCTGGTGCGACTGGTCGTGGACGCCGGCGACGAGACCAACAACCTCCTCGACATGCTGCTGGCCAAGAAGCGTTCTGCCGATCGCAGGCACTGGCTCGAGTCCAAGGGCGACCTGGCGGAAGTGCTGGCCTGAGGCCCCCGGGCCGCCCGCGCTAAGGCGGGTCAAGCCAACCCCTGACCCCCGCTCCTCCCGCTTTCTTTCCCGCCGGGAAGCACCCCCGCGCCGGCTGTCCTCGTGGGCACGGTAGAGAATTGAATCTTTTTTTAAACTTTCTTCAAATTCTGGAAAATCTGTTCTAGACTGAAATGACTCTCAAGATCAAAACCAATAATTGATAAGGAGGAGAGCATGTATCGAGCACCATCCGGTGACCACGATCCCGGCGTTCGCGGCGCGATGCTGGCCGACATCAACCAGATCGACTGGGTCCCCCTTGCCGAGGGCGTCAAGTTCAAGCTGTTGCGTTACTGCGAGGTCACCGGGGACTGGGTGCTCTACGTCCAGCTGCAGCCGGGCGTCAAGTTCGCCCGTCACAAGCACATCACGCCCGCCGAGTTCTTCATCACCAAGGGCGTCCTGAAGTTCGAGCGCGGTGAAGCCGGCGCCGGCGTCTACGGCTACGAGGAGATCGGTGAAATCCACGAAGAGGCCGGCGGCGACGAGGTCACCGAGTTTCTCTACATCGGCCACGGGCCGGTGTCCTACCTCGACGAGAACGACAACACGCTGTTTATCGGCGATCTCGCGTTCTTCAAGAGTGCCTGGGAAGGAGAGGTGCCGGAAAACATCGTCGACTGATTCCCGGGCCGGCGCGGACCCTTGCGGTGCGCGACGGCAGAGTGACTAAACCCCATAACGCATAACGAAGGGTGAATGAGCTATGACAAGAGTAATCCATGCCCCCGGCAAGTCCCTCAACCCGCTGCGCGCCGCGGTTGCGCTTGCGCTTGGCTCCTGCATTGCCGGCGGCGCGCTGGCCCAGGATGAATCCCCCAAGCTGGAAGAGGTCGTGGTCACCGGCACCAAGCGCGACGCATCGGTACAGGACGTACCGATCTCGATCTCCACGGTGACGGCCGATGAGCTGGCGCGCTCCAACTTCAATGACATCCGCGCCCTCGGGCAGAAGGCGCCGGGGCTCGTGCTGTCCAATCCCTCGGGCTTCAATGCCGCCGGCGGCGGTATGCGCGGCACCGGGACGAACATCATCCTGGTGACCCAGGATGCCCCGGTCAGTTTCCTCATCGACGAGTTTTCCCTGAGCCACGTGACCTCGCAATTCCTCAACCTGTTCGATATCGAGCAGGTCGAGATCTACCGCGGTCCCCAGGGAACGCTGTTCGGCAAGAATGCCACCGGCGGGGTCATCTCCCTGACCACCAAGCGCCCCGTGCAGGGAGAGACGAGCGGCGAGATCGACCTCACCTATGGTCAATACGACGCCAGCGGTGACCCCAACTACGGCAGCGTGAAGGCGGCGCTCAACCTCCCCATCACCGACACCCTGGCCTTCCGCCTGGCCGCTATCTACGACGAGGACGATGGCTATTACCGTAACGACAAGCGCACGGCGACCTTCCCGGACAACGTGCCGATCTGGGGGGCTTTCGGCATCCCCCAGGGTACGCCGACCGACCCGAGCCTCGACACCAACGTACTCGGTGATGGCAGTGCCATCGGTGGCAAGGACGTGCTTGCGGCAAAGGCCAAGCTGCTCTGGGAGCCCACTTCTAACTTCTCCGCCTTCTTTACTTACGAGTACGTGCGCGACAACTCCGACTCCCCACCCGGGGTGAACGAGAGCAGCGAGACCGACCTGCTGACGGCGCTCGGCTTTCCCGGCATCCAGTTCAACCCGGGAACCGATCCCTTCAGCACGCTGCTCACCAACAACGAGGGTATCGACATGCCCGACGGCCACCAGGTGGACGTCGATGGCTACTACCTGACCCTGGACTGGGGCACGGATTTCGGGACGTTCAAGTCGATCACCGGCTACCGCGAGGAAGACCAGCAGTTTCCGAGCACCTACACGGGTGAGGCGTTTATCACCCTGTTTGACTCGACCCGGGTGACCGGCCGCGAAACGCTCAGCCAGGAGTTTCGTTTCGTCTCGGACTTCGCGGGCCCGTTCAACTTTGTTACCGGTGCCAGCTACTACAAGGACGAGTTCGACTTCTTCTCTTTCTTCTCAGTCGGCCTGACCTCCCTGTTGCCGGCACCCGATCCGGAGACCGGCGGTTTCATCACCCCCGAGGGCTATGTGAGCCTCGATACCCGCGCGATCTACGACTACCAGTACCAGTTCACGACCCAGGATCGTGAGGAGTACGGGATCTACTGGGACGGCAGCTATGAGTTCAACAATCAGTGGTCCGTGAACTTCGGCCTGCGCTACACGGATGACACCAAGGAGTTCGATCGCGGTGTCGACGGTGGTGCACCGTGTAACCAGTTCACGGATCCGCGGGATGCGGTCACGGTGGACGGCGAGTGCCGGGACGCGCGGTCGCAATACCTGAGCCGCGCCGGGCTGACCCTGGATGATTACGACAACACGCTGCTGCTGCCGAAGAGCCAGTTCGGTACGCGGGTTACCGACAAGGACGACTGGACCCAGACGACCTATCGCTTCGTGGTCAACTACCAGCCCACGGATACCCAGCTGCTCTACCTGAGCTACGCAACCGGGTTCCTCTCCGGCGGCTTCTCGGAGACCTGTGCAACGGTGGAATTCTGCGCCTATGACGCGGAAACCAACACCAACATCGAGCTGGGCTGGAAGTCGGATCTCTTCGACAACCGTCTGCGCCTGAACGCCGCGCTTTACAACACCGTCTACGAAGACCTGCAACGCGCGGTCGTGGCTGCGTACACGGCGGCGGACGGTTCCTCGCAGCAGGAAACGGTCACGGTGAACACCGGTGAGTCCGAGCTCTGGGGTTTTGACCTCGAGGCGACCTGGCTTGCGACGGCCAACCTGCAGTTCCACGCTGCGATCAACTACATGGATCACGAGTACACCGAGGGCGTGCTGCCCGCGCTTCGCGGTACCGGTGAACCGACGCCGCTGGAGCAGTTCGACGTGCCGTTCTCCCCGGAATGGAAAGCCATGCTCAGCGCCGAGTACCGCACCCCGATCGCGCTCGGCGACCTGGTGTTCAATGCGAGCATGAACTACCAGGACGAAGCGGAGACGGACGTCTTCAACGGCGACCGTACGCAGATGGAGGAACGGACCCTGGTCGACGCGAGCGTCACGCTGGAGGAAAGCGGTGGCCGCTGGGCCGTGTCCGCCTTCGCTGCCAACATCACCGACGAGCAGTACCGCATCGCGGCGCTTCCGGTGGCGGGGCTCTGGAACTTCACCAACTACGGGGCGCCGCGCTCTTATGGCCTGCGGCTCCGCTACAACTTTGGCGCCGATTAAACGCTAGCCCGGGCGCCCGCCAGCCCCCGCGCGATAGCGGGCCGGGTCCTGGGGCTTCCCGGGCCGGTGTTCGCGGGGAGCTGGCGGGCGTTGGGGCCCCGGTGGGCCCCTGTTTTCAGGGTCGGCGCAGTTTGCACCAGCGGTGATGGAGGAATGGGAATGAACCTCGACGAAGCAGCGTTGCGACACGCTTACGAGACGATGCGCCTGATGCGCATCTTCGACGAGACGGGCCGCCGCGAGTTCCTGGCGGGCAACCTGCCCGGCTTCATCCACATGTACTGCGGCGAGGAGGCGATCGCGGCCGGTATCTGCGCCCATCTGACGGACGCGGACTACATCGCGAGCACGCACCGCGGCCACGGTCACTGCATCGCCAAGGGCTGCACCATCGAGGACATGGCGCTGGAGATTTTCTGCCGCAGGGACGGACTTTGCCGCGGCAAGGGCGGCTCCATGCACATCGCCGACCTCGAGAAGGGCATGCTCGGCGCAAATGCGATCGTCGGTGGTTCCGCCCCGCTGGCCGTCGGTGCGGCCCTGAAGATCAAGACGCGCGGCGACAGCAACGTCGCGGTGGCCTTCATTGGCGACGGCGCCTCCAACCAGGGCACGGTGTTCGAGGCCATGAACCTGGCGGTGGTGCTCAAGCTGCCGGCCATCTTCGCCTACGAGAACAACGGCTATGCGGAGATGACCGGGGTGGATTACCACTGCGGCAGCGGCGATATCGCCGCCCGCGCCGGGGCCTTCGGCATGCCGGCGCACAAGGTCGACGGCACGGATTACTTCGCGGTTCACGAGGCCATGGCGGCGGCCGTGGAGCATGCCCGTGCCGGCAAGGGCCCGGTCAGCATCGAGTGCGTGGCGCCGCGCTGGTACGGCCACTTCGAGGGCGACCCGCAGGCCTACCGCACCAAGGAGGAAATCGCGGAGCTCGAGCAGACGCGGGATCCGCTGACGCTTTTCCGCGAGCGGGTCATGGCGGAAAGCACGTTGACCGAGGCGGACTTTGCCGCGATCGACGCGGCGGTGAGCGAGCGCATCGAGGCGGCCATGGACGCCGCGCGGAAAGCGCCGCTCCCCGAACCGGCCGATCTGTACACGGACGTCTACGAAGTCTACGACTGACCCACCCGCAACAGGTACCGGCGGCGAAGACAGACAGCAGGAACTGGAGTTATGGCAAAGATCACCATGCGAGAGGCGATCAACCAGGCCATGCGCCTGGAGATGGCCCGGGACCCGGACGTCATCCTCATCGGCGAGGATGTCGCCGGCGGTCGCGGCTGCCCGGTCGACGACAAGGAGGCGGCCGGTGGTGTCATGGGCGTCAGCGCGGGCCTGTACGGCGAGTTCGGCGCCGCCCGCGTGATCGACACCCCGATCACCGAATCGGCCATCATGGGCGCCGCCGCCGGCGCGGCGCTCACGGGCCTGCGCCCTATCGCCGAACTGATGTTCGCCGACTTTTTCGGTGTCTGCTTCGACCAGGTCTACAACCAGGCGGCCAAGTTCCGCTACATGTTCGGTGGCCAGCACGGCGCGCCGATGGTGGTGCGGACCATGGTCGGCGCGGGCATGGGGGCCGGGCCGCAGCACTCGCAGGCGATCTACCCGATCTTCGCGCATATCCCCGGCCTCAAGGTGGTGCTGCCCTCGGGGGCCTACGATGCCAAGGGCCTGCTCATCCAGTCCATCCGGGACAATGACCCGGTGATGTTCTGCGAGCACAAGATGCTCTACGGCGAAGAGGAAGAGGTGCCGGAAGAGAGCTACCAGATCCCCCTGGGTGAGGCCCGCGTGGTCCGGGAAGGCAGCGACGTCACCGTGGTCGCCCTCGGGCGCATGGTTCACCTCGCGGTGGAAGCTGCCGGCGAGCTGGAAGAACAGGGCATCTCCGTTGCCGTGATCGACCCGCGGACCATCTCTCCCCTGGATGTCGACACGATCCTGGACAGCGTGGAGGAAACCGGGCGCGTGGTGGTGGTGGACGAGGCGACGCCCATCTGCTCCATGGCCTCCGAGATCGCCAGCATGATCGTCAGCGACGGTTTTTCCTCGCTGCGCGCGCCGATCAGGAAGGTCACTGCACCGCACACACCGGTACCCGCATCGCCGGTGCTCGAAGCCGGCTATGCCCCCACCGCTGCGAGCATTCGCGAAGCGGTGGAGGCCGTGTACAACTACCGCTGATCCCCTGCACGAGGAGAAACGACCATGGCTGACCTGACCGATCCCTACGCGCGCGGTGACATCGTTGTCCGTCTCAAGGACAAGGAATGGTACGACCTCGGCGGCGGCACGCGCTTCAAGCTGCTCCGGTGCAACCTGGAGACCGGCGAGTGGGTCATCTATGTACACATGCAGCCCGGTGCCACCTTTGCACCGCACCGTCACCTGAGCGATTCGGAGTACTACGTCACGCGCGGCGAACTGCTCTACGACGTGGGTTCGGCGCCGGAGGGCACCTACGGCTACGAGCCCCTGGGCTCGGTGCACCACGAAGCCCGCTGCGAGGTTGAAACCGAGATGCTGTTTTTCGGCCACGGCGCCGTGGTCTACACCGGCGAGCAGGGCGAGCTGCGCTTCATCCTTGACAGCGAGTTCCTCCGCGACGTGGCGTCGGGATCCGTCCTGGCGGATGTCAGCTAAGAACCGGCAGGGAACAGCGTAATGAGCAATGCAATCAGGGCCTTCACCATGCCCAAGTGGGGCATGGAGATGGACGAGGGAACGGTCCAGGAGTGGCTGGTAGCCGAGGGTGATGCGGTCGCCGCCGGCCAGGCCATCGTGCTGGTGGAGACGGACAAGATCGTCAACGAGGTCGAGGTCGACCACGCCGGTGTCGTCCGCCGCCTGGTGGCCGAGGCGGGGGAGAACTATCCCGTGGGAGCGCTGCTCGCGGTGATTGCCGATGCCGAGGTGCCCGATGCGGAGATCGATCGTTTCGTGGCCGGCGCGGCTGCCGAGGCCCGGCCCGGCGAAGCCCGCGCTGCCGATGCCGACGAGCCGCGGCGGACCGATAGCGGGAAGGCCGTAGATCGCGCCGTGTCTCCCAAGGGCCGCGAACTCGCCGAGCGCCTGGGCATTGCCCTGGACACGGTGACGGGCACCGGTCGCAAGGGCCGGATCACCCTGCAGGACGTGGAGCAGGTCGCCAAGCGCCAGGGCCTGCTCGATGCGGATGGCGACAGCTCGCCGGCCGAGCGCATCCAGCTGAGTGGCCGCCAGCGGACCGCTGCCCGCCGCCTGGCAAAGGCAAAGCAGGACATCCCCCACTTCTACCTCGACCGGAAGCTGGATGTAGAGCGCCTCGTTGCCTTCCGCGCCGAGCGCAAGGCGGCCGGCGAGGCCGCGACGATCAACGATTACCTGGTCCGTGCCTGCGCGGTGGCGCTGGGTCGCGTGCCGGAGGTCAATGCCCAGTTCCAGGGCGAGGAACTGTGGCGCTTCAGCAGCGCGAACATCGCGGTCGCGATGCAGCTAGGGGACGGCCTGCTGACGCCGGTCGTTCACGGCGCCGACCGCCTCTCTGCCGCCGAAATCGGCGCGGCCGTGCGGGAATTGCACGCGGCGGCCGAGGCAAACCGGCTTCGCGGCGAGGACCTGCAGGGCGCCACCTTTACTGTTTCCAACCTCGGCATGCACGGCGTCGACCGCTTCAGCGCCATCGTGAACCCGCCCGCGGTGGCGATCCTCGCGGTGGGCCGCCTTACCGCTGACGTCGTCGCCGTGGACGGCGAGCCCGCCGTACGCTCCGTGCTGCAGGTGACGCTCTCCTGCGATCACCGGGTCGTGGACGGCGTGCTGGGCGCCCGCTTCCTCGCGGCCCTCGACGAGGTGATACAGGCGCCCGCGTCCCTGGACCCCTGAGCCTGGCGGAGAAGCGCACAATGCGACAGCTGAACAGGAACAGCCGCGAGTCGGCACAAGCGTTCGCGTCACTGGCCGGCCTGGTCGGCGCGCTCACGGCGAGCGGCCTGGCCGGTGCGGCCGGGCCCGTCGCCACCCCCGGTGCTGGTGAGCCGGAAGCGCTCTACCAGGCGCATTGTGCCCAGTGCCACGATGGCGGCGTCGCAAGAGCGCCGCACCGGGTCAGCTTCGAGATGCTGGGTGCGACGGCGATCTACACGGCACTCACAGAGGGCGCCATGCAGGCCCAGGGCGGTGCGCTGTCGGACGAGGAGCGCAAGGCGCTTGCCGAGCACCTGTCCGGCCAGGCGCTGGGCGCGGCGCCGGAGGTTGCCGTGCAGCGCTGTGAAGGGTCACCCGCAACGGCGGGTGCCTTTCCCGAGCCGGCCCTGGCCGGATGGGGCCTGACCCTCGAGAACACGCGCTTCGTGCGGGCTGCCGACGCGGGCCTGTCGCGGGAAGATGTGCCGGAGCTCGAGCTGAAGTGGGCCTTCGCCTACCCCGGCGCGACCCGTGCGCGATCCCAGCCGACGGTGGTGGGTGATACGGTCTACGTGGGCTCCCAGTCCGGTGAGGTCTATGCCCTGGATCTCGAGCACGGCTGCGCCCGCTGGATCTTCCCGGCGGAGGCAGAGGTGCGCTCGGCCGTCACGGTGACCCGGGAGGGTGATGCAGCGGCCGCCTATTTCGGCGACTTCGCCGGCAACGTGTACCGTGTCGATGCGCGCAGCGGTGAGCTGCAGTGGCGCGCGTCCCTCGATGACCATCCCGCCCTCACGATCACGGGTTCCCCGCGCTATTTCGACGGCCGGCTGTTCGTGCCGATGTCGTCGACCGAGTGGGCGAGCGCGGCCGATCCGGGCTACGCCTGCTGCACTTTCCGCGGCGGTGTCGCAGCGCTTTCGGCGCAGACCGGTGAACGCCTGTGGACGACCCACACCATACCGGAAACCCCGGCGCCATCGGGGAAGAAGAATGCGCTCGGCGTTGCGCTGCTGGCGCCCTCGGGGGCGCCCGTGTGGAACAGCCCGACCATCGATGCCCGGCGGGGCCTGCTCTACGTGGGCACCGGCGAGTCCTATACGTCGCCGGCGCATCGCAACAGTGACTCGGTGCTGGCGATGGACCTGGAAACGGGGGAACTGCGCTGGAGCTACCAGGCGCTCGCGGGCGATGCCTGGAACATGGCCTGCAACCTGCCGGAGGGACAGCGCGCCAACTGCCCGGAGGAGGATGGCCCGGACCTCGATATCGGCGCGCCGCCGGTGCTCTGGCGGGGCCCCGATGGCCGTGAACTGCTGCTCGCCGGCCAGAAGTCCGGGATGGTACACGCGCTGGACCCGGCGCAGGACGGCAAGCTGGTCTGGCGCCGGCGTGTCGGTCGTGGAGGGTTTGCCGGTGGTGTCCATTGGGGCATGGCCACGGATGGCGACCGGCTCTTTGTGCCCAATGCCGATACGGACTTCATCGGCAAATGGAAGGGCGAGCGCAAACCGGGCCTGTTCGCCCTCGACCCGGCAACCGGGGAGACGCTCTGGTTCACGCCGGCGGGCGATCACTGCGCGGAGGCCGACAAGCCCGCCTGCGATCCGGGCCTGTCGGCGGCGGTCACGGCCATACCGGGTGTCGTTTTTGCCGGCGGCTTCGACGGCATGCTGAAGGCCTACGATGCCGGGAGTGGCGACGTGCTCTGGTCCTTCAATACGAACGACGAGTTTCCGGCGATCGCCGGCGGGGTTGCGCGCGGGGGTTCCATCGAGTCCGACGGCCCGGTGGTGTATGACGGCCACCTGCTGGTCAACAGCGGCTATCTCTTCGGCGGCCGCATGGCCGGGAATGCGCTGCTGGTCTTCAGTGTCGGCGGCGATTGACCGGGTAGCCCGGCCGGCCGCCGGCCCTACCGGGGCAGGGCGTAGGCCACGATGGTATCCCCGGGTTCCGTCTGGAACCACAGGTGCTGGCCCGTCGCCATGACCACGTACTGGCGGCCATCCACCGTGTAGGTCATCGGTGTCGCCTGGCTCCCGCCGGGCAGCTTGTCTTTCCAGAGTTCCTCGCCCGTGGCCATGTCGAAGGCGCGCAGGTAGCCATCCATCGTCGCCGCGATGAACAGGACGCCGCCCGCGGTGGCCACCGGTCCGCCGATATTCGGCGTCCCCAGCTTCCAGTCGAAGGGCAGGGGCAGGGGCAGTTCGTGGTTGATGGTCCCCAGCGGTACGTCCCAGCGCTTCTTGCCCGTGCGCAGGTCATAGGCGGAGAGACCGCCCCAGGGTGGCGGCGTACAGGGCGCGCCCCAGGGCGAAAGGAGGAATTCGCGCTTGACCTCGTAGGGCGTGCCCTTCATGGGTGAGACGTCGACGGCGCCGCTCAGGGCGACGGAGTCGCCGGCGTCGGCGCGCCGCGGCACCAGCGTGATGACCGACGCGACCCGGGATGAATTGATGAAGAGCGTTTCGCTGTCGGGATCGATGGCGGCGCCACCCCAGTTTGCGCCGCCGGAAGCGGCCGGGTAGTGGATGCTGCCCTCGAGGCTCGGCGGCGTGAACAGGCCCTCGAAACGCAGTGCCTCGATGCGTTCCCGGCACGCGGCGCGATCCCAGAAGGTAAAGCCATGGGCGTCCTCGGGGCGCAGGTCCGTGGAGAAGAGCGGCTCCGGGAGTACCGGCACCGGTTGCGTCGGTGACAGCCACTCCCCGGCAACGGCGCCCTGCGGCACGGGCCGTTCCTCCACCGGGAACAGCGGCTCCCCGGTGCGCCGGTCGAACACGAAGAGAAAGCCCTGCTTGGTGGGCTGCACGATGGCGGGGACCGCGGTGCCGTCGAAAGTGATGTCCACGAGGGTCGGCTGTGCGGGCGTGTCGTAGTCCCAGATGTCGTGGTGTACCAGCTGATAGGCCCAGGCCAGCTCACCGGTCGCCCCGTGCAGGGCGACCAGCGAATTGCCGTGGCGATTGTCGCCGGGGCGCTCGCCGCCGTAGTAGTCCGGCGACGGGCTCGAGGTGGGAACGAAGAGCAGATCGCGCGCGCTGTCGGTTGCCATGACCGACCACATGTTGGCGCCCCCGGTCCGGGTCCGGCTGTCGCCGAGCCAGTCCCGTTCCGTTGGCCCGCCCGCCTGCGGGATGGGGTCGAAGACCCATACCTGCTCGCCGCTGCGCGCATCGTAGCCGTACACCACGCCGCGCGGCGAGTCCGTGCGGACGTTGTCGAGGATCATGGATCCCACCGCCACGATGTCGCCGACGATGGTCGGAGGGGAGGCGAGTTTCAGTTCGCCGCGATGCTGGAGGCCGGGCTGGGCGGTGACCACCTCGCCGCCGCTGCCGAAGCCGGCACAGGCTTCGCCGGTGCGCGCGTCGATGGCAATCAGCCGCAGGTCGACCGTGGTGTAAAGGATGCGATGGTCGCAGCGCTCGTCACCCGGCGCCTGGCGGTCCTGCCACTGGGCGACCCCCCGGCAGACATACTGGTTCGGCAATTCGAAGTCCGGGTCGATCTCCGGGTCGAAGGTCCAGCGCTCCTTTCCCGTCGCCGGGTCCAGGGCAATGACGCGGCCGAAGGGCGTGCAGGTCACGAGCGAGTCCGCCGCGAGAATCGGTGTCGTTTCGGCAGAGCTGTTCACCAGCATCGATTCGCTGCGACGGCTCATTTCGCCGGTGCTGTAGCGCCAGGCGACTTCGAGGTCGGCGACGTTCTCCGGCGTCAGCTGCCGTGCCGGTGCGTAGCGGGTGCCGCCGGGGCTGGCGCCCCAGGCGCTCCACTGGCTGTCGAGTTCGTCTGCGGGCGCGGGCGGACTGTGCGCCGTGGATGCTGCTGCCAGGATCGCGAGTGCGAGCGATGGAAAGCGCATGGCCTATCCTTTTTAATTTTATTCAAATTATTGTTGATTACCGGTCGTTCGAATGCAAGGCGCGTTAGGATGGCGCACAGGTCATCGGCAAGCCGCACACGCACGTACACCCATCAAAGAAACGTTCGGATACAAATCCGGCGATGGAAGGAGGACAGCCATGGTGAACCCCATTACCCGCGCGACGGCAGCCGCGCTGCTCATCGCGGCCAGCACAGTCGCCCAGGCTGACTGGACGCTCGACGCCGGGGAGTCCCGGCTCAGCTTCATTTCAACCAAGAACGCCAGCAAGGCGGAGGTGCATTACTTCCGCGAAATCAGCGGCGCCGTGACCGACAACGGCGATGCGCGTGTCGAAGTGCCCCTCGACAGCGTGGAGACCGCGATCCCCATCCGCAACGAGCGCATGCGCGAGTTTCTCTTCGAAACCGCGGACTTCCCGAGCCTCACGGTGACCGCCAGCGTCGACCCGGCGCTGCTTGGCACCGCCGGCGCGCAGCGCGGCGCGGTGCCGGTGACGGTCAGCCTGCACGGGCAGGCGGCGAGCTACGAGGCGGCGGTTATCGTCGCCCGGGACAAGGACGGCAGCCTGACCGTGGCGACCAGTGAGCCCATCATCGTCAATGCCGCGGATTTCGAGCTCGGCGCGGGTATCGCGAAGCTGCAGGAACTGGCCGGCCTCGACTCCATCAGCACGGCCGTACCGGTGTCGGCGCGGCTGGTGTTCCGCCAGGACTGAAGCCGGCGCCGCGGGGGCCGCGCTAGCGCCCCCCGGCCATGGCGCCGAAGCGCTCGGCAAGGCGCCGCCAGCTGGTGTTTTCCGGATCCACGGCGGCCAGCTCGCCGGCGTAGCCGGCGGCCGCCTCCACCATGCCGAGCTCGGCGCTGTAGTTGGCGAGCGCCAGCAGCACCTCCGGATTGCCGGGAACCTCCCGGTTGAGGCTGCGCAGTGCGCGCACGGCGGCACGCGGGTCGCCGAGGTCGTGCAGGGCCACGGCGTAGACGTAGCGGTGCCGAGTACCGTCACGCTCCCGCTCCGCGGCGTCTTCGAGAAGGGCGAGCGCCTGCTCGCTGTCGCCGGCCCGGATCGCCGACAGGCCCAGGGCGTAGAGCACCTCCCCGCTTTCCGGCGCGATGGAGCGGGCGCGCTCCAGCTGCGCGCGGGCTTCCTCGTCGCGGCCGCTCGCGCGCAGCAGGTCGGCCAGGTTGAGGTGGCCCGGTATCAGCTGCGGGTTCAGGCGTAGCGCCTCCCGGTAGGCGGCCTCGGCGGCCGCGCTATCCGCGCGGGCACTGTGGAACAGGCCGAGCTGCAGCTGCACGGACGGCATGTTGGCGTGCCCGGCCTGGATGGCCAGGTATTCCGCGAACAGCGTTTCCAACGCCTGGCGGTCGTCGTCGCGCAGCCGGTCGAGGGGCACCGCTGCTAGGCCGGCCGCCACCTCCATGCGCACCGCCGCGACCGGGTCGGTGACCAGGGGTCGCAGCAGCGCATAGCGCTGGCCTGCCGGCAGGGCCTGCGCGCTGCGTACGGCGGCGAGGCGCAGCAGCGGGTCGTCGCCGGCCAGCAGGGGCGCGGCGGTTTCGGCGAGCCGCCGGTCGCCGCTGTTGCCGAGCGTCTCCATCGCCGTCGCGCGCCAGAGCGGCGCGAGCGCCGCATCCGCCACCTGGGCACGAACGCCGCCGGCGGCACGGTGGTCGCCCTCGCGCAGGCGCTGCAGCACCCGCGCCGGGTGGCTGGCGGTGTCGCCCGGTGCCACGCCCCAGTCGCGCAGGGCGGCAAGCGCCCAGGCGTCGTCGCGATCGCCGTGGCAGCCGGTGCAGGCATTGGGCGTGTCGAGGACCAGCGACAGGTCGGGCCGGGGGATGCGCATGCTGTGGTCCCGCCGCGCGTCCACGCCCATGTAGGTGGTGGCCGGCATGTGGCAGTCGACGCACTGGCTGCCGGGGCCCGGCGCGTGGTGGTGGTGCGCGGCGCTGTCGTAGGCCGCCGGCTTGTGGCACTGCGCGCAGACACCGTTGCCCGGCGCCCGCAGCGCGTTGCTGTGCGGCTCGTGACAGTTGCTGCAGACCACGCCGGCCAGGTGCATTTTGCTCTGCACGAAGGAGCCGTAGACGTAGACCTCGTCGAGAATCTGCCCGTCGGGGTGGTACAGCGGCGGCTGCAGGAAGGACAGGCGATGGGTATCGAGCAGGTCGGCACCGTAGTGGTAGTCGCCGAGCGTGCCGCGGCGGGCGTGGCAGCGGCCGCAGTTGTCGATCTGCCGGTTGTCCGTGACCGGTGTTTCACGGCGGGCGATGGTCGCCCCGTCCGGGAAGGCCCAGGCGCCGCGCTGGCTGAGGTCCACCGGTAAACCGCCGGCGGCCGCGCCCGCGAGTTCGCCGCGCTCCGCCAGGGCGACGTGCTTCGCCCCGGGGCCGTGACAGGCCTCGCAGCCCACGTCGATCGCCTCGTAGGTGGTTTCGAAGCGGCGGGTGGCCGGCGAGTAGTTCTTGTGCACGTCCGTGCTGTGGCACTCGGCACAGCGGGTGTTCCAGTTCTGGTACGGGCCGGTCCAGTGCAGCGGGTCGTCGTGGCCGATGCGCTCTTCCGGGTAGAGGTGATACCAGCGCTGGCCGCCCTCCTCCGCCGGCCGCGCGTCCCAGGCGACCGACAGCGCCTGCAGGCGCCCGTCCGCGAGCGGCAGGAGATACTGCTGCAGGGGGTAGACGCCGAACACGTAGGCGACCTCGTAGTCCGCCAGCCTGCCGTCGGGGCCGTCGGTGCGCACGACGAAGGCATCGCCCCGGCGGAAGAACCGGGTTTCCACGCCGTTGTAGTCGAAGCGGGCATCGTCGAAGTCGCCGAGCACGGTCGCCGGCGTCGGCGCCTGCATGGCGAGGTCGTGATGGGAGCCCTGCCAGGCCCGGTACTCGGCCTCGTGGCAGTCCGCGCAGCGCTCGCTGCCGAGGTAATCTCCGGCGAAGGCAGGCGCGGCGAGCAGGCAGAGCAGCAGGGTAATTCTGGGCACGGCGATCGGGTCCTTGGGCAGCGGGGTACCATGGTAGCGCAAGGACCACCGCCGGGGTGTTATGGACAGCCCCGGGGTCCCTTCCTACCATGCGTGCTTCCCGGGGACCGGGACACGGGCCCCGAAGCCGCCACGGGAGACAACGGCACCATGAAGCTGGGCATCCTGCGCACCGATACGGTCCGCCCCGAGTGGGCGCGAAGCTACGGCGAGTACCCGGACATGTTCGAGGCGCTGCTCGGCGGCCTCGACCCGTCACTCACCTTTGCGACCTGGCACGTGGAGGCCGGGGAGTTCCCGGCCGGGGTGGACGACGCCGATGCGTGGCTGGTCACCGGCAGCAAGTTCAGCGTCTACGAGGACCTGCCCTGGATCCATCGCCTCCTCGCGTTCATCCGTGAGCTTCACGAGGCGGGCAAGCCGCTGGTGGGCATCTGCTTCGGTCACCAGGCCGTCGCCCAGGCCCTCGGCGGCGAGGTGCGCAAATCGGCGAAGGGATGGGGGGTGGGGCTGCACCGGCACGCATTCCGGGAGGAACCGCCCTGGTTCGACGGCGGCGACCGGAGCTTCCGCGTGCTGGTGAGCCACCAGGACCAGGTCGAGCGGCCCGCGCCCGGTACGGCGGTGCTGGCCGGCAGCGACTTCTGCGAAAACGCGGTATGCCAGGTTGGCGAGCACATACTCACTTTCCAGGGTCACCCGGAGTTCGTGCCCGGCTATGCCGAGGCAATCATGAATTTCCGCCGCGAGATCATCGGCGAGGACGTCTACCGGGCGGGCATGGCGTCCCTCGCAGAGGCGCCGGAGCGCGAGCGTATCGGCCGCTGGATTCTCGCTTTCCTGGCGCGCGCCGCGGAGCGGGGTGCCGCTGGCGCGTAATCAGTCCGCGCCGCCGCGCACCCGGCTCTGCATGGCGTCGAGGTAGGCGTCCAGTTCCCGGTCGTTGGCGAAGACCCGCATATCCGGCAGCGCCTGCAGGATCTCGAACACCTTGGCGATCTGGGCCTGCCGGTTGGCCACGCAGAGGCTGCGTCCCTCGGCCTTGAGCTGCTTGGCGGCCTTGAAGATGACCCGAAGCCCGGCGGAGGAGATGTAGTCGAGGTCCGCCATGTCCAGTACCACGAGGTGCTGGCCCTCGGCGATGACGCCTTCGAGGGAGCTCTCGAAGCCGGGCGCCGTCTCCGTGTTGAGTGCACCGGCCATGGTCACCCGGGCCATGTCCTTGTCGGCATCGATCGTGGCCGAAGTGGTCAGTTCCATTGCCGGTGTCCGTCGTGGAAGAGGTCGCGATAGCGAACCAGGGTCAGCACGTTCTCCGCCTGGTCGCGGCTGTAATGCTGCTCATCGGTCAGCCCCGAGAGCAAGTGTAGCCCAAGGCCGCCGATCTCGGCACGCTCGCTCGGTACGCCGAGGCGCGCCCGGCGCGCCTCTTCCAGGGGATTGAAGGGCTGGCCCGGGTCGCGGAGCGTGAGCACGGCCTCGTCTCGGCGCACCTCGAGGGTGATGCCCGCCTCGGAACCGGCGGGCAGTTCGGCGTACTTCTCGAGGTTGGTGAGCAGCTCCTCCAGGGCGACGGTGAGATCCCTTGCGCAGTCCTCGCCGAGCACCGCCAGCAGCGGCTGCGCCTGCAGCCAGCCGAGGCCGGCCGCCGCCAGGCCGGGCTCCGCCGCGAGCCGTGTACCGGCGCGTTCGCCCCGGGGGCGCGCGTCGATGATCATGAGGGTCATGTCATCGGCCTGCGGGGTGCCGTCCGCGAAGGCATCCACGGCGGCGATGGCGCCCTCGCCCGCGAGCGGGGGCGGTTCGGGCGCGCGCTCGGCGAAGATCTGTGCCAGGGCCTCGCTGCCGAGCATGGCGCCCGCGGGGTTGAAGGCCTCGTCCAGGCCGTCCGTGTACAGGGCCAGGCGCTCGCCCGGGGCGAGGCGCATCGACTGGCCCTGGAACCGCGCATCCGGGTTGAGGCCCAGCGCGGGGCCGCCGGCGATCGCCAGGGGCTCCGCGCCGCGCTCGTCGATGCAAAGGGGCGGGGCATGGCCGGCGAGGGCGATCTCGAGATCCAGGGTCCGGGTATCCAGCACGCCGAGGCACAGCGTCAGGAACATGCAGTTGTCGTTGTCCTCGAGCAGCACGGCATTCAGCTGGTGCAGGGCGATGGCCGGCGGCACGGCGCCGGGCTGCACCTCCCACTGCTGGATGAGGCTGATGGCCCGTGCCATGAACAGCGCCGCGGGCACGCCCTTGTCGGATACATCGCCCACGGCAAAGAGCAGCTTGTCCCCCTGCAAGTGAAAGGAGTAGAGGTCGCCGCCGACGCTGCGGGCCGGGCGCACGGCGGCCCAGAGGGCGACCTGCCCCTGCCGCAGCGTGGCGCTGCCGCGCTGCGGCAGCATGGAGAGCTGTATATCCCGGGCCGCGGCGAGCTCGCCCTCGAGGCGGCTGCGGCTCGCGGTAGCGACGGCGAGGTCGTCGATGTAGTCGCCGAGATCGCGGCGCATGGCGTCAAAGGCACGCACGAGTTGCCCGATCTCGTCGTCGCTGCGCACCCGCGGCAGTTCCACGCCGAGGTGTCCCCGGGCGATGGCGCCGCTGGCCCGGGCCAGGGCCTGGATCGGCGCGACCAGCCGGCGGGTGACGAAGGTCGCCGTGAGCACGATGAGCACCAGCATGGCCACGCCCACGGTGATGACCCGGGTCTCGTAATCGCGCAGGGGCTTCAGGACTTCCGCCTCGGAATAGACCGCGCCGATGAACCAGCCCGTGGGCTCGATGCGGCGCAGCTGCACGGTGCAGTCGGCCTCGAAGCCCGGACAGCGCACCGGCGCGGCGACGGGCTCGCCGTCCGCCGCCTGCCCGAGCAGGGCGCCCCAGCGGCGGCCATCCAGCGGCTCCAGCACCGACGCGACGGGCCGCACGGCGAGCTCTGCCCGCGGCGCCCCGAGGATGGTCCCGTCGCCGCTGAGCACGAAGCCGAAGCCGTGTTCGCCGAGATCGACGCCGGTGAGGTAGCGGCGGAACTCGGCCAGGGCGATGTCCGCCGTGATGACGCCGAGAAAGCGTCGCCCGGGCTCGGTCGCGTCGAAGACCGGCACGGAGAAGGTCGTCATGAGCACTTCTCCGCCGCCCGCGTCGTAGTAGGGCTCGACCCAGAGCGGCTCGCCGGCCTGGGTGGCCGCGCGGAACCAGTCCCGCTCCCAGTAGGGCTCGGGACCGCCGGCGAGGGTCGTGCGCGCAATGCGCTCGCCGCGGCGGAATACGAAGGGGGCGTAGCCCGCTGGATCGGCCACCAGCTCGGGATTCACGGCGAGGGCTGCCCCGAAGATGTGGCGGTTGCCCTCGACCAGCGCCTCGAGCGCGAGCTCGAGCCTGCCCGCGTCGGCCGGGTTCCGTGCCGCCAGGTCTGCGAGCACCCGCACCGGCGTTTCCACCCCCTCGGCCATGCCGTCGATGAGCGAGCGCGCGTTGGCGAGGGAGCTGCGGGCGCTATCCTCCAGCTGCTCGATGATCCCCGCCCGCGACAGCCGGTAGTCCACCAGCAGTCCCAGCGCGATGATGAGCCCCGCGCTCAGCGTTAGCGGGACGGTGAGCCGGGCGGCGAGGGACTGGCGCACGGCCGTGCGCGCTTCGCCGCGGCGCTACCAGGTCCCGGTATTCTCCATGGACGCCCAGGGCTCTTTCGGCTCAAGCGCCCCGCCGGCCTGCAGCAGCTCGATGGAGATACCGTCCGGCGAGCGCACGAACGCCATGTGCCCGTCCCGCGGCGGGCGGTTGATGGTCACCCCCGCCGCCCGCAGCGACTCGCAGAGTGCGTAGATGTCCTCCACCCGGTAGGCGAGGTGCCCGAAGTTGCGGCCGCCGCTGTATTCCTCCGGGTCCCAGTTCCAGGTGAGCTCCAGCAGCGGGCTCTGCCCGGCCTTCGCCGCCTCGACATCCCCCGGGGCTGCCAGGTAGACCAGCGTGAAGCGCCCCTGCTCGCTTTCCATGCGGTGCACTTCCGCCAGGCCCAGCTTGTTGCAGTAGAAGTCCAGGCTCTCGTCGAGGTCGCGGACCCGGACCATGGTGTGCAGGTATTTCACGGCGGTGCTCCCGTTACTCAGGCTTGATGCTGCATGGTAGGAAGCTGCCGGCGGGGGGGCAAGCGGGGCCGGCCCTCGGGTACAATGCCGCGCTTTGCCGGAGATGTACCGCCCATGTGGTTTCGCAACCTGCGCGCCTACCGCCTGACCCAGCCCTTCAGCCTCAGCGCCGAGCAGCTCGAGGAGCAGCTGGCCGGCAAGACCTTCCGTGCCTGCGCCCCGAGCCAGCCGCTGTCCCTGGGCTGGTCCTCGCCGCTCGGTGTCGAGGACGGGCCGCTGGTGCACGCCGCTGGCGGCCGCCTCCTGCTGCGCCTGCGGCGTGAGGAACGGCTGCTGCCCGCGACCGTCGTCCGCGAGGCCCTGGCCGAGCGCGTGGCCGCCATCGAGGAGAAAGAGGGCCGCAAGGTGTACCGCAAGGAGCGCCTGGGCCTGAAGGACGAGATCATCCAGGATTGCCTGCCCCGGGCGTTCACCCGCAACACGTTCCTGTACGCCTTCATCGACCCGGCCGCTGGCTGGATCTACGTCGATGCGGCGAGCGCGACGCGGGCCGAGGAACTCCTCAACCTGCTGCGCGACAGCATCGACACCTTCCCGGTGCTGCTGCCCGACGTGCAGCACTCGCCGCAGGCCTGCATGACCCGGTGGCTGCTCGACCGCGACCTGCCCGCGGGTTTCGAGGCGGCGGGGGAATGCGAGCTGCGCGAGCCCGGCGAGGACGGCGGCGTCGTGCGCTGCCGCGGCCTCGACCTGTTCAGCGAGGAAGTGGACAGTCACCTTCACGCGGGGAGGCAGGTGTCCCGGCTGGCCCTGCGCCACGACGAGCGCGTGGCCTTCGTGCTCGGCGACGACCTGTGCCTGCGGCGGCTGAAGTTTGCCGAGGCACTGCTCAAGGAGAACGAGGACCTGCCGCCGGAGGATGCCCTCGCCCGCCTCGACGCGGACTTCGTCCTCATGGCCGAGGCTGTCGTGGAGCTTTTCGAGGCGGTGCTCGCCGCCTTTGGCGGGCTCGCGGAGTAGTGTCCCTTGGGCGCCCGCGCGGACACTGACGACTACCGGGCCCTGTTCCTGGCGGACGTGCCGCTGCTGGACACCCGGGCGCCGGCCGAGTTCGAGCGCGGCGCCTTTCCCACCGCCCGCAACCTGCCGCTGATGACCGATAACGAGCGGGCGGCCGTCGGTACCTGCTACAAGCAGCGCGGCCAGGCGGCGGCGATCGCCCTCGGCCACGAGCTGGTCGCGGGGGAGGTGCGGGAGAGGCGCCTCGCGGCGTGGGCGGCCTTCGCCCGCGCGCACCCCGACGGTTATCTCTACTGCTTCCGCGGTGGGCTGCGCTCGGAAATCGTGCAGCGCTGGCTGGCCGATGCGGGCATCGCCTACCCGCGGGTGACCGGGGGCTACAAGGCGCTGCGGCGCTTCCTCATCGACAGCCTCCCGGCGAGTATCGCCGGCCTGGACATCGTGCTGGTCTGCGGCCGCACCGGCAGCGGCAAGACCCGTCTCCTGCCCCGCCTGCCGCGCAGCGTGGACCTCGAGGGGCTGGCGCGGCACCGCGGCTCCACCTTCGGGCGTCTGCTCGAGCCGCAGCCCACGCAGATCGATTTCGAGAACGCGTTGGCCATCGCCCTGCTGCGCTGCGCGCAGGGCGCACGGCGGACGCTCTATGTCGAGGACGAGGGCCGCAACATCGGCCGCCTCTACCTGCCGCCGGAACTGCGCGAGCGCATGGCCGCCGCGCCGCGCATCGAGCTGGACCACCCCCTCGCCGACCGCGTCGAGGTCGTGCTCGAAGACTACGTGATCGACCTCGGCGAGCGCTTCCGCGCGGCCGCGGGGGACGACGGCCCGGCGCAGCACCGGGACCGGCTCCAGGGCGACCTCGCCCGCGCCCGCAAACGCCTCGGCGGGGAGCGCTACCAGGCCGTCAGCGCAATGATGGACGAGGCCTTTGCGGCCCAGGCCCGGGGCGACGGACCGGACGGCCACCGGGCCTGGATCGCCCGCCTGCTGCACGAGTACTACGATCCCATGTACGACTACCAGGCCGCGCAGCGCGACGGCCCGGTGCTCGCCCGGGGGCGGCGCGAGGAGCTCGCGGCCTGGGCTGCCGCCCGGGACGCAAAGACCGGGGAATAGTGAAGAGAGAGCTGAGAGAGCTGAGAGGAATGACAGCGTGCTGACGGCAACGGAAATCACCCGGGACCTCGTGCTCGTGGGCGGCGGCCACGCCCATGCGCTGGTGCTGCGCATGCTGGCCATGGACCCGGTGCCCGGCGCGCGCCTGACCCTGGTCTCCCCGGCCAGCCACACGCCCTACTCCGGCATGCTCCCCGGGCTCGTCGCCGGGCACTACCGCTTCGAAGACACGCATATCGACCTGGCGCGCCTCTGCCAGTGGGCCGGGGTGCGCTTCCTGCGCGACACGGTCACGGCCCTCGACCCGGCGCGGCGGGAGCTTCACTTCGCGCAGCGGCCGCCACTGGGCTACGACCTCCTCAGCCTGGATATCGGTTCCCAGCCCACCCTGGACGTCGTGCCCGGCGCCCGCGAGTACGCCGTGCCGGTGAAGCCGGTAGCGGAATTCTGGCAGCGCTGGCAGGCCGGGCTGGGGACCCACGGAGGCCAGCGCATCGCGATCGTCGGTGGCGGCGCCGGCGGGCTCGAGCTGGCGCTGGCCATGGCCCATGCCCTGGCCGGCAGCGGGGCGTCCCTGGTGCTCTACTGCGGCGGTGAACTGCTCCCCGGCTATCACCGCTCGGCCCGGGCCGCGGCGCGCGACGCCATCGGCCGCCTCGGCGTCACCCTCGAGGAGGGCGCGCGGGTGGCGGAGGTCCGTGCGGGCGAACTCAGCCTGGAGGATGGCCGCCGCGAGCCCTTCGACAGCCTTTACTGGTGCACGGCGGCGGCCGCTGCGCCCTGGGTGAAGGCCAGCGGACTCGCCGTGGATGAACGCGGCTTTCTCGCGGTGGACGATACGCTGCGCAGCGTCGATGACGGGCGTGTCTTCGCCGCCGGCGACATCGCCACCCAGGTCAACCATCCGCGGCCCAAGGCGGGTGTTTACGCCGTGCGCCAGGGGCCGGCGCTGGCCCACAACCTGCGCGCCTGCCTTACCGGCGTCACCCTGCGCGAGCACCGGCCGCAGCAGCGGTTTCTCTCGCTCCTGTCCCTGGGCGAGCAGCGCGCGACGGCGGACCGCGGCCCCTTCAGCGCCACCGGGGCCTGGGTCTGGCGCTGGAAGGACCATATCGACCGCTCGTTCATGCGCCGCTTCAGCGACCTGCCGCGGATGAAGGCCGCCGCCGGCAGTGCCGCCCCGGCCCAGGTTCAGACCCAGGCGCCCTGCGGCGGTTGCGGCGCCAAGGTCGGCGGCGACCCGCTCGCCGAGGCGCTCGCCGCCCTGCGCGAGGACTTCCCGGCCCACTGTCTGCCCGGCGGCGGCGCCGCGGAAGACGCCGCGGCGCTGCCCGCCGCGAACGGCACCCTGCTGCAGAGCCTGGATACGCTGCGCGGCCTCGTCGACGACCCCTGGCTCATGGGCCGGATTGCCGCCCAGCACGCCCTCAACGATCTGTACGCGAGCGGCGCCCGGCCGCGGGCGGCTCTCGCCGCCATCACCCTGCCCTTTGCGGCGGCCGGCGTGCAGGCGCGGGACCTCCGCCAGGTGCTCGCCGGTGCGCTCACGGCCTTCGCCGAGGCGGACTGCGTGCTCCTCGGCGGCCACAGCCTGCAGGGGCCGGAGTGGCAGCTGGGGTTTGCGGTGACCGGCGAGGCGGCCGCCGGTGAACCGCTGCGCAAGCGCGGCGCGCAGGCGGGCGATGTGCTGCTGCTCACCCGCCCCCTGGGGACCGGCGTGCTGTTCGCGGCGCACATGCAGCTTGCCGCCGACGGGCGTGATATCGACCGGGCCCTGGCCCTGATGGGCACGAGCCAGGCGGCCGCGCTGGAGGCCGCCGTTGCCGGCGGAGCCCGCGCGGCGACGGATGTCACCGGCTTCGGTCTCGCCGGTCATCTCTGCGAGATGCTCGGCGACGCGCTGGGCGCGACGCTCGACCTCGCCGCGCTGCCGGTGCTGCCCGGCGCCGAGGCCGCGATCGCCGCCGGGCTGCGCAGCACCGGGGCCCCGGCCAATCTCGCCGCCTGGGGCGCCCGGGTGCTGGGCTCGGGCGACCCGGTGCGCCAGCAGCTCCTGTTCGACCCGCAGACCGCGGGCGGCCTGCTCCTCGCCCTGCCGCCTGCCGGGGTGTCCGAGGCGCGGCGCGTGCTCGAGGCAGCAGACCTGGGGGCAGCGGTGATCGGGGAGTGCGTGGCGTCGGAGCCGGGGATGATCCGGCTTTCCAGCGCAAGCTGAAGCAAGCCAGAGGCCTGCTACCGCCAGCTGAGCGGCACCTGGTTGGCCGGCGCCCGGCTCTCGGCGAAGAACCAGGTCTCGACCGCGTAGCGCGGGCGGCTGAAGTGTGCCCGGTACTGCGTGCGGTGCAGGAAGAAGTGGTCGAAGAACAGGGCGTCGCCGGCGGCAAAGCGGGGGCTTTGCCAGGGCGGGAGCTCCCGTTTCACGAACGCCGGGCTGACGCTCCAGTCGAAGGTACCCTCGCCATCGCGCAGCAGGCCGTCGATGCGTGCGGGTACGATGTCGAGGCCCGGCGCGCCCGTGTCGGCGCCGCAGTCGGTCAGGGGCAGCCAGAGGTTGATGCTCTGGATGCCCGCACCCATGAAGGCGCCGTCCTGGTGCCAGCCGGCTTCCTCCACTGCCAGGTGGCTGCGGCGCAGCACCCATTTCTTCACCGACAGGCAGGGCCGGTCTTCCAGGCACTGCGATGCGAGATCGTCCAGCGCCAGGCTTTCGTAAAGGGCCAGCAGGTGCTCGGCGATGGCGGGCGCCTCGGCACACATGGCGGATCCCGAACTGCGGTGGAAAGCCCGCGAGGTGGCGAGCTCCCGCGCGGGCATGACCTCGAGCAGCGACGGCGGCGGGTCGAACCAGGGGCTGCCCTGCTTGCCGTCGGCGGCCAGTACCTGGTCGATGGCGGCGCGCAGCGGCGCATGGTGTGTCCCGGGGAGCAGGCCGCGTACCAGCAGCGCGCCGCTGTCGGCGATGGCCTCGCGGAGCAGCGGGCCGGTCAGCGCAGCGGCGGGGACTTCCGGTACGCTCGTCGCGGTCACCTGCGCGGGGCGCGCTGCCGGTTCCGACGGCGGCGGGAAGGCGCGGGCGGCGAGGATGCGCGCATCCAGCCGCGCCCGGCTGGCCGCCGCGTCGGGCAGGTTGTCGAGGGCGATCGCCGTATCCATGGCGCCACAGTCTAGGGGGGCGGCCGGGGTGGCGCCAGCCTCACCGCACCCGCTTCGGCGGGTGCGGTATCAGCGCGAGAGAAACTCGCGGATGCGCTCCCGGTAGCTGCGGCTGACCTTGAGCTGCGCTCCGCCCTCGAGGTTGAGGAGGAACTCGCCGTTGTCGAGGGTCTGCGCGCCGGTGATGCAGCCCGTGTTGACCAGCGTCGACCGGTGCACGCGCAGGAACACGGCGGGGTTCAGCATGCCCTCGAGCTGCTTCATGGTGATGCGCATGATGTGCGTCTCGCCACCGGCATGGATGCACATGTAGTCGCCGGCCGCGTCGACCCAGCGGATGTCGGCGACACGGATGAAGCGGATGTCGTTGCCGTCCTTGATGGTGATTTTCTCCGGCCAGCTTCCCGGGCCGTCGCCCTCGAGCATGCCCTCCACGCCGCTCGCGCTCTCGCCGGTCATGCTCATCACCAGCTTGACGAGCTTCTCCTTGCTCTCGCTGCTCGCCTGCTGGTCCCGGTGCGCCACGGCGCGCTCCACGGCCTCGTGCAGCCGGTCGTCGTCGATGGGTTTGAGCACATAGTCGACGGCATGCACGCGAAAGGCCTCCACGGCGTACTCGTCGTAGGCGGTGACGAAGACCACCATGGGCATGGCGTCGCCCTGGAGCTCGTTCACCACCTGGAAGCCATCCATGCCCGGCATCTGTATATCGAGGAACACCAGGTCCGGCGCGTGCTGCGCGATGGCGACGAGGGCTTCCTCGCCGTTGGCGCACTCGGCCACCACGTCCACCTGGGGCAGCTGCTGCAGGCGCACGGCGAGGCCGCGGCGGGCGAGGCTCTCATCGTCGACGATGATGGCGGTAAGCGTGTTCATGACTTCGGATCCCCCGGGATACTGCGCTCGACGGGCAGGGTGATGGTAATGGTGAGCCCGTGCGGCTCCGTCGTCGACAGCCGGAAGGACTGCCGGTCGCCGTAGAGCTGCTTCAGGCGCTCGCGGATGTTGACCAGGCCGACCCCGCCCCCTTTCGGCAGCCGGCCGTTGCGCAGGTCCAGCCCCGGGCCGTCATCGGCCACCTCGAGCTGCAGCTCGCCGCCTGTGATGCTCGCGGAGACGCCGATGCTGCCGCCGCCCACGGACTGGGCGATGGCGTACTTGATGGAGTTCTCGACGATGGGCTGCAGCAGCAGGCTCGGGATCAGCGCATCGGCGGCCCTGCGATCGATGTTGAAATGCAGCGTCAGCCGGTCCCCGAAGCGGACCTGCTCGATATCGAGGTAGAGTTTCAGCGCGTCGACCTCCTCGGCCACGGTGACCCGCTGCATCGGGTCGTTGTCCAGCGAGTAGCGGAGGAAGCGTGACAGGCGCATGACCATGTCGTTGGCGAGTTTCGTGTCCTGGTCGAGGATGAGCGTGGAGATGGCGTTCAGCGTGTTGAAGAGGAAGTGCGGGTTGAGCTGGTAGCGCAGCATCTTGAGCTGCGCGTCCTGGGCCATGCTCATGGCCTTGAGGCTGCGCTGCTTCTCCTCCTGGGCAAGGAGGTAGTACTTGATGCCGAAGTAGAGGGCGCTCCACACGAGCATGACCCAGAAGGCCGAGATGGAGCCGCTGAAGTAGGAGAGGAACTCGCTCTTCCCGGTGTCCTGGGCGGCGTGCTCCTTGGGGAAGGCGCTGGCGAAAATGGTCGCCCGGCAGGCCATCCAGGACGCACCGGCGCACCAGGACCCGGCTAGAATGGCGAAGACGCGGCGCCCCAGGGACGCCTCCCAGGTCAGCCGGTAGAGCCAACGCAGGGCGAGCGTGATCAGCAGACCGATGCCCGATACCACCGGCAGGTACCAGAGGTAGTTGTCCGGTGGCTCCCCCCAGACCAGCACCCCGAGGTAGAACGACATCGCCCAGCCGCTCCAGCCGATGAGCTGGAGCACCCAGAAAAGGCGGCGCTTGTCGTGCAGGAGGTCGTCGAGGGTCATGGGGCCATTATAGGGCGGAGTCCCTCCCGCGCGGCGTTTTCATTGCAGTTTCATCGCAGTAGGCGGGCTGTTCGACGCAAATGCGTTGTTCAGGGCGCCCCGCCGCCCGCTGCGAACGCGCGGAGCGCCTCGCCGCTCAGCCGGTAGACGGTCCACTCGTCCATGGCGACGGCCCCCGCCGCGCGGTAGAAATCGATCGCCGGCTCGTTCCAGTCGAGCACCATCCACTCGAAGCGGCCGCAGCCCTCGGCCACGGCGATACCGGCGAGGTGCCGGAGCAGGGCCAGGCCGACACCGCGGCCGCGCAGGGCCGGGTCGACAAAGAGGTCCTCGAGGTAGAGGCCGTGCCGGCCGAGCCAGGTGGAGTAGTTGTAGAAATAGACCGCGAACCCTGCCGGCGCGCCGTCGAGCTCGGCCATGATGCCGAAGACCTTCGGTTCCTCGGCGAACAGCGTGCGCTCGAGGTGTGCCTCGGTGGCCTCCACCGCCTCGGGCTCGCGCTCGTACTCGGCGAGGCCGCGGATGAAGGCAAGGATCTGAGTGCAGTCCGCCGGCTCTGCCGGCCTGAGCGTGAGCTGTGCCATGGTGGTGCCCTCCCTGGCATGGGTGTGGGGTAGCGGCCTAGTCCCGGTCCCAGTAGCGCGTCATCTCCAGGTAGAGGAAGGATGCGGTCCAGGTGATGAGGACCAGGCCGACCAGGGATTCGAGGCCGGTCGCGTAGCGGATGTCGCCGTGCGGCTCGATATCCCCGAGCCCGAGGGTGGAGTAGGTGGTAAAGGAATAGTACACCGCGTCGAGGAGCGTGCCGGAGAAGTTGCCCACCAGCTCGCCCCAGTGGTCGCTGCGGTGCATGTAGAGGTAGAGCAGCCCGAAGATCCACACCTCGACGGCGTGCGCGACCAGCGCGGCCAGCACGCCGAACACGATGCGGAAGCGATGGCGCACGTTCAGCCGCGGCATGATGACCGTGAAGCGGTACAGGAACTCGTAGTGAATCACCACCACGAGGGCGATCACGCCGCTGAGCAGTAGGAAGACTTTCAGCATGTCCGGGCCCGGGAGTGTGGCGCACAGTTTACGCGCGCTGGCGGACCCTTACACCCGGTGCGGGGCGAGCCCGCTCAGGCCGGCTGCAGGGGAGGAGACCGCCGGCGCCGGGGCGCCACGTACCAGAGCATCGCCAGGCAGGCGGCCATGCCCCCCGCACAGGCGGTAGCCAGGGCCGGCACGCCCCAGCGGCCGGCCACCAGGCCGGCGAGGATCGCGGCCCAGGCGAAGCCGCTGGTGATGGCCGGCGTGGCGATGGCCGCCCAGCGCCCGTGCGCATCCAGCTGACCCGCCAGGGCGATGAGTACCGGAAAGCAGAACTGCAGCGCGAAAATCGCGGGCACCAGGCCGGCGAAGAAGGCCGCGCCGCTGCCGGCGTGGATGGCAATCCACCAGCCGGCGCCGCAGGTGATGAAGGCCAGGGCCAGCGGCCGCGCCGGCCCGAAGCGGGCACAGGCCACGCCGCCGGCGAGGCAGCCGCTGGCCGAGAGCAGCAGCAACAGCCCGATGCTGCGACCCGCGCTGTCGTAGCCCAGGCCGTGGCCGAGGGCGAGGGTGAACATGAAGGCGAAACCGAGACCGCTGAAACTCACGAAGGCAACCCCCATGAGCACGACCACGACGGCCCGCGGTGCGATCACCAGCGGCGGCAGGCTGCGGTCGTGGTGGTGCCTGAGCACCGGCGTTTCCGGGTACTGGGCGACCAGCAGCGCGAGCATCGCGGCGACCGCCGCCGCGAACAGGTAGGCCCCGGCCAGCCCGCCCTGCTGCACCGCGAAGCCGGCGCCGGCGATCATGGCGGACATCAGCGCCACCGCCACCATGTCGACGATCCCGAAGGCGGTTTCCGCGTCGGGGCTAACGGCCACGACGCGGCTCGTCGCACCCATGAGCAGGCCGCAGCAAAGCCCGGCCAGGGCCTGCAGGCCGATGACCGGGGCCACGCGGTCGAACACGGCGGCGCTGGCGAGTTCCAGGAGGACCAGGAGCCCGCCGACGGTGATGCCGAGGGTGCGCACGGAGGCGCGGATGCGCAGGGCGCCGAAGAGCGGCGAGGCCGCGGCGATACCGAGGAACGGCACCGCGGCGACCAGGGCCGCCCAGGCGGCGGGGGTGCCGAGTTCCTGCCCGTAGCGGGTGATCAGCACCGGCTTCATGGCGCTGAACAGCGTGGAAATACTCCAGGCAGCGGCGCCGGCCAGGAGCAGCCGTCGCTGGCTGAGGGCGCTCACGGGCCGGGCCGCCGGGCCGCCGCCTCCTGGGAGCGGCGCAGCCGGGCCTGCACGTGCTCCCCGGCGGTGATCGGCGGAAAACGCCCCGGGTCGCCGTGCGCCAGGCAGGCGGGCAGGACCTCGACCGGTGTCGCGCTGTCCGGATCGACGAAGAACGCGATGGAAAAACGCTCGCGCCCGTCGGTGCGCGGCTGCACGCGGTGCCAGGTCGAGCGGTAGCGGCCGTTGGTCCAGCGCTCGAGGAGGTCGCCGGCGTTGATCACGACCGCATCGGGCACGGGCGCGACGGGCTGCCAGCTGCCGTTCGCATCGCGTACCTCCAGGCCGCCGACATCGTCCTGGAACAGCAGGGTCAGCATGCCGTAGTCGGTGTGCGCGGCCGCGCCAAGCTGCCCGGCCTCGCCGGGAAGCGGCGGGTAGTGCAGCAGGCGCAGGGTGACGTTCTCGCCGCGGTGGCAGTGCACGAAGAAATCCTCGGGTACGTCGAGGACCGTTGCCAGCAGGCGCAACAGGCGATACGCCGCCGCCAGGCAGTCCCCGTAGAAGGCGGTCATGAGCTCGCCAAAGGCGGCGGAGGGCCAGCGCTCCGGCTCGATCTCCCGGTGGAGCAGGTTGCGCAGGGTGAGGGTTTCCTTCAGGTCCGGGCTGCCGGCCGGGTCAAGGAACTCCTCCCCCGGTGCGTGGTAGCCGAAATTCTCCGCCGCACTGCGATAGGCGAAGCGCGCCTTGAACGCCGGGTCGGCGTGGAAGAAGCCGGCGGCGGCGTCGAAGACACTTCGCAGGGCGCCGGCGTCGATACCGATGTTGCGAACGGCCGCGAAGCCGGTGTTCGCGAGAGCGCTGTCCAGCGCCTGTGCCGCGCGGTCGCCGTCCATCGCCAGGTCGACGCTATCGAGTTGCATGATCCTGCCTCCGGGCGCACTGATCCGGTGCGCCAGTACCGTTGCCGGTGCGCGCCTGGGCGCGCGGTGCCCTGTCCGGGGCTGCACCGACCCGAGCAGAACGACAAGCAAGGGTTGCGCCAGCCGCACCCGGGGTTACCGCACCGGCTGTGCCGTGCCCGGCCCGCCGCGGTCCCGCCCGGGCACCGCGATCCGCCGCTACTGCCGAGCAACTTCCGGGTACAGCGCCGCCAGGCGGGCCAGCAGCGCATTGCCGGCGCCCGTGGGTGTGCGCGTGTCCTCGAGGGCGCGCTGCAGCGTCTCGACGATGCTGTTGAACTGCGCGCGGCTGATGTCCATGCCGCGGTGGGTGGCCGCCATGCTGTCACCGCTGTACTCGCAGGGGCCGTCGCTCAGCTCGCAGAGATGCTCGATGAACTTTTCCCGGAAGCGCTCGATATCCGTGTTGCGGAACAGCGGCAGGGAGCGCTCGTTGTCCGCGAGGTGGTAGAGGAAGCGGTCGACGATCGCCTCGATACCCGCCTCCCCGCCGAGGCGGGCATAGAGGGTGCGGTCCGACGGCGGCGGGCCGCCGGCGCAGGCGGCGAGCAGGACAGCGGCCAGCAGGGCCGGCAGGAGGCGACCGCTCACCGGCTCACCTGCAGGGACAGGTACCAGCCGCGCTGGTCGCGCAGGCCCGCGATATCGCCGAGGTCCGCCCAGGCGGCCACCACGGCGACGCGCTTGTTCGGAAACCAGCCGATGAAGAGGTCGGCCCAGTCGTCCTCGCGCACCGCGGCGAGGTTGTCCGGCTTCTGACGGTACTCGGCGCCGACCACCCAGTGCCGGTCGAGGAACAGCCCCGCGGAGGCCTCCAGCAGGAGTTCGTGGTCACTGCCCTCGCCGCCGAAGCCGAGCAGCCCGGCCTGGTTGGCCTCGGAGGCGCGCAGCGTGACGTTGGTGAACAGGTTGCGTCCGGCCACGGCATCCAGCCACAGCCGGCTGGCGGCGACCCAGGCGTCGACGCCCGTGTCGTCGGCCGCGCCCAGCGCCTCGGGTACGGCGAAGTCGCGGTTGTGCTTGACCTGCACGCCGGCCGTGAGGGCCGGCAGCCCCGGGTAGAGCAGGTCGCCGGCGAAGCGCCATTTCGCCGAGAGCACGTCCTGGTCGATGCTCAGGTCGAGCGGTGCCACGCGCAGTGACTGCCGGGCGTAGCCCAGCTCGAAGCGGTTGCCGAGGCCCAGGCTCGCGCCGGCCACGGTGAGGTCGAAGTCGTCCACGCTGACCCGCGTGACGCCCGCGCCGCCGCCCCATTCCCCGGCCTCGCCGTAGCCGGCGATGACGGCCCAGGGCACGATGCCGCCGCCGGCCTGCCCCTCCAGCTGCCAGGCACCGCCGGTGGCGAGCAGCTTGCCCTGGGCGAGCGCCGGACCTGCCGCCAGCAGCAGGGCGAGGCAGAGCAGGCAGCGATCAGCCATTGGCGAGCTGCGCAAGCGCCGCGACTTGCGCCGGCGGTTCGGCGAGCCACGCGGCGAGCGCTGTCGCCGACATGGGGCGGGCGAGAAAATAACCCTGGAGCAGGTCACAGCCCATGGCGTGCAGGTGGTTGACGATCTCCATGTTCTCCACCCCTTCGGCGACGACGGAAAGGCCGAGATGGTGAGCCATGTCGATGGTCGAGGCAACGATCTGCCGGTCCTCGCTGCGGTCGCCGAGGGGCTGCACCAGGCTGCGGTCGATCTTGAGTTCCCGGGCGGGCAGCGCCCGCAGCTGGCCTAGGGAGGAAAAGCCCGTGCCGAAGTCGTCGATGGACAGGGTGAGCCCCGCCGCGTCGAGGCGCAGCAGGTGTCCGCGGGCTACCTCGAGGTCCTCGACCATCGCGGTCTCCGTGATCTCGAGCACCACGGCACGCGGCGGCAGGCCGCTCTCGCGAACACGGTCGACGACGTGATCGATGAACCGGGGCTGCAGAATATCGATGCCCGACAGGTTGACGCTGACGGCCAGCTCCCCGCCGTGCCGGCGCAGCGTCACCAGGTCAGCGAGGCTCGCCGCCAGCACCGCCTCGCTGATCCCGGTGATCATGCCCGTCTGCTCCGCGATGGGGATGAACTCGTCGGGGAAGACCTGTCCGAGCTCGTCGTCGTGCCAGCGGACGAGCGCCTCGAAGCCGGTAATTCGGGCGTCTCGGAGCGAGAACTTGGGCTGGTAGAGCAGCTCGAAGGCGCCGGCCTCGACGGCTTCGCGGAGCCGGTTGGCGACGCGGATCTGCCGCAGGTGCGCCTCGTCCTGGCCGACCTGGTAGACGGTAAAGCGCTCGGCGCCGCGGCGGGCCCGGGACAGGGCGATCTGCGCGCGGCGCAGGAGCTCGTCGAAGCTGGCCCCGTGCTGGGGGTAGAAGACGCAGCCGAAGCGGGGCTCGAGCACCACGGGGACGCCCGCGACCTCGAGCGGATCGGCAAAGGTGGCGAGCAGCTTGTCCAGCGCGGGCTCCAGCCCTGCCGGGGCGAGATCGTCGAGGAACAGCAGCAGCTGGTTGTCGCCCACGCGGCCCGCCAGGTCGCCCCGCCGCAGCGAGCGCCGCAGCCGGTCCGCCGCCTCGCGCAGGCAGTGGTCGCTGAAGTCGCTGCCGTAGAGATCCGTCAGGTCGGCGAGGTTGCCCAGCTCCATGAGCGCCATGCCGAAGCGGCCACCGGGCGCGCGCTGCCGGTCCCCGCCCTCGAACATCGCGCTGATGTAGTTGCGGTTCGGCAGCTGCGTGAGCAGGTCGTGCTGGGCCTGGTGCACGATGCGCGCCTCGCGCTCGGCCACCGTGTCCTGCATGCTGTTGAGGGTCTGCGCCAGCAGGTCGAACTCCGTGCCCGTGGCGATCTCCGTGCGGGTGGTGTAGTCGCCCTCGGAGATGCGCTCGGCAAAACGCGCCAGCTTGCGGATCGGCCGGGTCACGGAGCGCGCGGCGAACAGGGCGATCAGCCCCGCCAGCACCAGGGCGAGGGCACCGATGGCGATCAGCTGGAGCCGGAGCCGCCGGAAGTCGGCGAGGACGGCATCCAGGGAGACCGTGAGCAGCGCCTCCGCGGTGCCGCCGGCGTCGGTCGCGAGGGGAACGGTGCGCGTCAGCCAGCGCGCCTTGCGCAGCGAGGCCGCCAGCGCCGGTGCCCCGGCCCCGTCGGGCGCCAGCGCGGGCGGCAGCGTCGCCAGGGTGCTGCTGCCGTCGGCGAACAGGACGATGTCTGCGCCGGTGAGCCCGCGCAACTCGAGGAGCAGGTTGTTGTCGACGAGGCGGCCGACCCCGACCCAGCCGATCAGGTCCGGGGCCTCGACGGGCAGCAGGACCGTGTCGAAGACCCGGTCGTCGAGCACCAGGCGCGCGCTGCGCGCGCCCTCCGCGCCGACGACGGTCGCCCGGAGTGCGGCGAGCACCGGGGCCAGCTCGTGGGTGCTCATGGTGACCGTGCCCTCGGGCCCCAGCAGCACGGCCAGGTCCGCATCCACCCGGTCGGCATGGTTGGCCAGGGCGCTCGCCATGGTGCGCCGGTCGCCGCTGGCAATGGCCTCCTTGAAGCCGTAGTCCTGCGCCAGCACGGCGCCGCGCTCCCTGAGCTGCTCCCGCTCGCGGAGCAGCAGCTGCAGGAACACCCGCTCGACCGTGGCAAGCTCGCTCCGGAGCAGTGACTCGGCGCTTGCGTTCGCGGCCCGCAGGGCGGCGAGCGTGGTTGCCAGTAGCGTGGCGGCGAGCAGCGCGAGGAGAAGCAGCAGCAGGCGTGCGCGGAAGCTAGTCCGCATCGACACCGCCAAAGCCGCGCAGCAGCCGTTCCAGGGTGTCGCTGCTGCGCGCCGTCTGCGGATCCTTCCAGGCAAAGGGCAGCTGCACGCGCACCGGTTCCTGGCCGGACCGCTGGGCTGCCGTGAGGGACACGCTGCGCGGTGCGTCGGCGAGCGGGTGCCAGAGCTGCAGGGTCGGGCGCTCCGCGGGCAGCCGGTCGCCGTCGACGATGGCGACGCCGTTGCCGTCGGTCACGGTCGCCAGCGGGTCGCCGGTCACCAGCAGGTAGCCTTTCATGTTGTCGTGGATGTTACAGCCGAGCGTGACCAGCCCGGGTCGCTCGAAGCGCACGGGCGGCGCGTCGTTGGCCTGGTAAAGCTTCAGTTCGAAGGTCTTCGCCTCGGAGAAGGAGTAGACGTGGTGGCGGGTGTCGTCGCTGTTCGGGAAGCGGACGAGGGAGCCCGGGCGAACGATGGTCACGAAGGGGTCGAAGCGCTTGTCACGCTGATCGACGAGTGCGGTCTCCGCGCCCGCCTCGCCGGCGTCGTTACCCGGCAGCGACAGGATCGCATAGGGCATCGGTTCGCCGTCGGCACCGAGGACCTCGACAACCACCGGCGCGGCGAGGGAGGCCGGGCTTGAGAGCACCAGCAGCGCGAGCCCTGCCCGGCGAACCGCCGCTATGATCCATCGAGCAGGCAAGTGACGCCCCCGTGAAGAAAGGCCCGAGTGTAGCGAATTCGCACGGGCATGCCATGCGGGGCTCCCGCCGAATGTGATCCGGGTCAGGGTTTCGCCCGGTGGCAGGCGCGGCTGCAGCGGCTATGCTGTACGTGAAACCCATGCTCGAGCCCTCCGCCATGTTGCCACGCTGCCTGATCGCCGCCTTTGCCTCCCTCGTTGCCGTCCCCGCCCTGGCCAACCAGCTTGCCGTTGAAGTCAGCGGCATCAGCGATATCCGCGGCGCGCTCATGGTCGCCGTCTACGATTCGCCGGAAGCCTTCGATGGCGGGGGTAAGCCGGTGGCGGCGCAGCGGGCCGAGGTGGGCGGCGAGACCGTGGTCGTCACCTTCAGCGAACTCGCGCCCGGAGAGCATGCGGTCAAGCTCTACCATGACGCCAACGGCAACGGTGAGCTGGACCGGAACATGCTCGGCCTGCCCTCGGAGGGCTACGGCTTCAGCAACAACGGCGGCCGCTACGGTCCGCCGGCCTTCGAGGAGGCGCGCTTCACCATCGACGGTGACACGCGCATCAGCGTGCGCCTGCGCTGAGCCGTTCCCTTGCGTCTCTCGCGGCGGCAGCTGCTCACCCTTTTCGCGGCGACCCCGTCGCTCGCATTGCCCGGCGCGCGCGCCTTGTCGGCAGCGGCCGGGCCCGACTGGGCCCTCGGCTGGCGCACGGTCCGCACGGACACGCTGCCGCCGCTCGCCATGGCCGTGACCGGCGACTGGCCGCGCGGCCTAAAGGGCACGCTGCTGCGCAACGGCCCGGCCCGCTACGAGCGCGGCGGGCGGCGCTACCGTCACTGGTTCGACGGCGACGGCATGCTGCAGCAGTTCCGCATCGGCGCGGGCGCGGTGACGCACTACGGGCGCTTCATCGAGACCGAGAAATACCGTGCCGAGCGCAACGCCGGCCGTTTTCTTTACGACGGCGCCGGCACGCACTTCGAGGGCGCGGAGCCCGGGCGTAACAACGACACGATCAATGTGGCCAACACGGCGCTCCTGCCCTTCGAGGACGAGGTGCTGGCACTCTGGGAGGGTGGCTCCGCCTACCGCGTCGCGCCCGGTGACCTCGACACCCTGGGCCCCAAGCGCTGGGGCGAGGGCCTGGCGCACATGCCGTTCTCCGCCCACCCGCTGCCCGAGCGCGACGGTAGCTACTGGAACTTCGGTTTTGCGCCCTACGCCGGCGCCGGCGGCACGCTGGTCATCTACCGCTTCCGCCCCGGTGCGGGCATGGAAAGCGTGACGCCGCTGGCGCTGCCCTTCCCCGGTTACCTGCACGACTTCGCGCAGACCGATCGTCAGCTGCTGTTCCTGCTGCCGCCCTATCGCTATGACGCCGCGGCCGGCGCCACCTTCGTCGATCGCTTTCGCTGGGAGCCGCAGGCGGGATCGCGGCTGCTGGTGATCGACAAGGACGATCTCACCCGCCGTCGGGAGTTCGAGCTGCCGGCGGGTTTTGTTTTCCACTTCGGCCACGCGGCCCGCCGGGGAACGGAACTGCGCCTGCAGCTGTGCTGGTACGACAGCCCGGCGCTCATGGCGAGCGGCATGAAGGACCTGGTGGCGCGGGGGCAGACGGCGAGCCCCATCCATGCCCGCGCGAGCACCATCGTCGCCGACCTGCGCAGCGGCGCGGCGTCGCTGCAGGCCAGCGACACGGTATTGGAATTTCCCGGCTTCGACGAGCGGGCCGACCCCGCCGGGGCCCCGGTCTACGGCGCCGGCAAGGCCGCCGTCCACAGTGAACGGCCCGTGGATACGGTCGCCGCCTGGCGGCCCCAGACAGGCGCCGTCGACGAGTACCGCTACCCCTACGGTGTGCAGGCGGAGGAGCCGCTCTTCGTGGCGGCAGGCGATGGCGGGCCGGGGCAGGGCTGGTTGCTGCAGACCTACCTCGACTGCAACGAGGGGTTCACGGGGCTCAACGTTTTCGACGCGGGGGCCATCGCCGCCGGCCCGCTCGCCACGGCCACGATGGCGCGGGCCCTGCCGCTGGGTTTCCACGGCACTTTCCTTCCCGCCTGAGCGGTTTGCCCCGGGCCACTGGCAGCTCTCCCGGTCCCGTGCCATGCTCAGGGACCCGATGGCAGCTGGGAGCACAGCGATGGAGATCCTGGAAATCGAGGAGAAAGAGCAGCTTCAGCGCGAGGCGGCTGCCGCCCGGCTGCGCGCCATTGCCGATGCGCTGGAGCGTCACAACGGCCTGACCCTCGAGCGCAATGGCAAGCGCATCGAGGTGCGCGTGCCCGACCGGGTCGAACTGGAGCTCGAGATCGAGGTGGAGGATGACGGCGGCAGTATCGAGATCGAGCTGAGCTGGTAGCCCCCGCCGCTGGCCCGGGCGGCGCGACGTCTTGCCCCGCTGGGGAGCGTCCCGCACACTGCGGGCAAACAGAACCGGGTACACAGAATAAGGAGGAAGACCCATGGTGACGATCCCGTCGGCACTCACGACCCTTCAGCCCGCGACCAGCGCGGCGTGGCAGCGCGCCCTCGACGTCGTCCTGCCCCTGAGCGACCGGCGCTTGCTCGCACTGGCCCGGGAACGGCTGCAGGCCGCGCAGCAGCGCCAGGTCTGCGACACTCCCGCGGATTGCAGCGACGTGGAGCGACAGGTCATCGCCCTGGCCGACCAGTTCGCCGTCGACGTGAACGGTGTCACTGAGGGACAGGTCGCCGCGCTGACCGACGCGCTCGGGGCCGGATCGGTGAATGCCCTGGTCAACGGACTCTACCTCATCGACATGGGACTGCGCCTCGAGCAGGTCGTCCCCGTGCTGCTGCCCGCTGCCGGGGAGACCCCCGCGGCGGCCGCGCCGGGCGGCGCAGCGCAGCCCGCGGAGGACAGCGACGCGCTGATCGCCGATACCATTGCCGCGTTCGCCGCTGCCGCGGTGCTGGCCGACGGCATCGACGCGGTCACCAGCGAGCTCGTCCGGCTGCGCTGCGCCCAGGTCCATCACTGCCGTCTCTGCGGGTCCCTGCGCCAGCGCAGCGCGCTGGACGAGGGGTTCGACGAGGACATGGCGGGCCGCATCGCCCGCTACGAGCAGGGCGGTTTCAGTGAAGCGCAGACAGCGGCGCTGCGCCTGGTCGATACGCTGATCCTGTTCCCCGCCGATGCCGGCGCGGACCTCAGGGCCGAGCTGGAGCGGCATTACACGCCCGAACAGGTCGCCGAGCTCTGCTTCGACGTCGTCAAGTGGAGCCAGCAGAAGGCGCTGGTGGCGACCCACATCGACGCGCCGCCCTGGGAGGGCATCCACGTGCTCGACTTCGACGGGGACGGGCACCCGCTGTTCGCCGGACCGATGGCGGACGCCACCCGGCACTAGGTCGACCCGGAGATACAGCGCCGGTGGCGGGCTTGCTGGAAATCGTCCGTTCCTTCCTGCCGCTGCTGGTGACCCTGGCGCTGGTGCTCGCCATCCTGCTCGGCGCCCACATCACGCTGCGGCGTCGCTGGGCGGAGCGGCCCGAGGCGCAGTTCCAGTTCCAGCTCATCATGCTGGCGCTGACCCTCGCCGGTCTGCTCGCCCTGGTGGTGGCCCTGCCGGTGAGCGACACGGTGCAGGGGCAGCTGCTCAGCCTCATCGGCATATTGCTGAGCGCGGCGATCGCGCTGTCCTCGGCGACCTTCATCGGCAACATCCTGGCCAGCATCATGCTGAAGGCGGTGGGTAGCGCGCGGCCGGGCGATTTCATCACCGTGGCGTCCCTCACCGGGCGCATCACCGAGATGGGCCTGCTGCACACGGAGATACAGACCGAGTACCGCGACCTGGTCACGGTACCCAACATCTACATGGTGACGCAGCCGGTGAAGGTCGTGCGCGCGTCCGGGACCATCATCACGGCGGAGGTCTCCCTGGGCTTCGACGTGCCGCACGGCCTGGCGCGCGACGTTCTGCGCACCGCGGCGGAGGCGGCCGGACTCAGGGATTGCTTTGTTCACGTTCGCGAGCTCGGGGATTTTGCCGTGACCTACCGCGCGGCGGGCCTGCTCGAGGACGTGCAGAGCCTGCTGTCGGCACGCTCGCAGCTGCAGCAGTGCATGCTCGACGGGCTCCATGGCGCGGGTATCGAGATCGTCTCGCCGACTTTCATGAATACCCGTGCGCTCGACCCCGGGGCCCGGGTGCTGCCGCCGGAGGCGCGAGATCGAGAGCGCCCGTCGGAGAGCGTGCAGGCCGAGGAGGTCGCTTTCGACAAGGCTGAAGAGGCGGCATCGGCCGAGAAACTTCGCCTCGCCATCGAGCACCTCGACGAGGAACTTGCCGCGCTCCGTGAGCAGGGCGGGGATGAGGCGCAACAGCGGGTGAAGCAACTCGAGCTCGAGCGGGAGCGGCTGAACAGCCGTCTGCAGGCGGCGCTGGCCGGGATGCAGTCGAAGGAGCGGGACGGGAACGCGGTGGCGGGCTAGCGAGCCCGCCGGAACAATTGTCAACCTTCCGGACCGGTGGCATGCTCAATGGGGCTGGTGAATGCGGAGCCGCCCGAGCGCCGCGATCAGGACCATCTGCCGGCTTCACCCCTGAGTCCAGAAGAAAACGAACAAGGAAGCGAAATCCATGGCCTACGAAACGATCGACGGCAACAAGTACGAAAAAGAACTGCTCGACCTGGCGCGCCACCACACCACCGGTGCCGGTGAGGGCAAGTTGTCGAAGGACGAGGTGGCGGAGCTGTTCAAGTCAGCGCACGATGGTCCTGGCGTCACCGATACGGAGAAGGCAACGTTGGCCTACATCCGCCAGAACTTCGAGTTCACCGATGCCGCGGCCAGGGATTTCGACGAAGCGTTTTCCAGGCTTTGAGGTAACACCCAGGATGCACCTCCCCCTGCCCGCCCGGCTGTCCCGGGGCGGCCGGCGTACCTGTGCCCCGGCCCTCGCCCTCTGCCTGCTCGCCCTCTCGGCCTGCGACGGCAGCAACACGCTACTGATCGAACCGCCGCCGCCCCCTGAGCCGGAGTTCCTGCCGGTCGCGGAGCCGGCCGTGGAGTCACCGCCGGCGATCGGCGAGCCGGTACTGATCAGCACCAGCTTCGACCTCGCAGAGCAGGGCTACGTGCAGGAAGAATTCTTCCTGAGCGGTACGGCCAGTGCCTTCACGAATCTCAACGAGTTCGGCAGCGACGGCTACTGGGAGGCGGAGCCGGCGGCGACCGCGGACTACCGCACCCGCGTGCTGGTCTACCGCCCGGCCGATGCCGCGGACTTCAGCGGAACCGCCGTGGTCGAGTGGCTGAATGTCACCAACGGCTTCGACGTGCCGGCAGGCTGGGGCGTCGGCCACGTGGAGGCGCTGCGCCGCGGCCACGCCTGGGTCAACGTCACCGCGCAGCGCGTCGGCATCGAGGGCCTGGAGGATGCGGTGCTGCCGCTCAACCTGCGCGATGCGGACCCGGAGCGCTACGAGAGCCTGGAGCACCCCGGCGACAGCTTCTCCTACGACATCTTCACACAGGTCACGGCGGCCATCCGTGCCGGGGAGGGCGGCATCCTCGGCGGCCTGCAGGCCGACGTGCTGCTGGCCACGGGCGAGTCGCAGTCCGCGTCGCGACTGCTCACCTACATCAACGCGATCCAGCCGCTGTACGACGCCTACGACGGCTTCATCGTCGACAGCCGCTACGACAGCAGCCAGCCGCTGGCGCAGGAGCCGCAGGTGGCCATCCCCGCCCCGGAGCGCGTGCTCTTCCGGGACGACCTCGACACCCCGGTGATCAACTTCCAGGCGGAAACGGACGTGATCGCCCTTGGCGCCGTGGACGAGCGGCAGCCGGACAGCGACTTCTTCCGTCTCTGGGAGGTCACCGGCTCTGCCCACAACGACAACTACCAGCTGGTGGCGGGGCGGGACGATGTCGGGGTGGGCGCGGAAAAGGCGCTGGTGGTCGAGAACGACCTGATCCTCGGCATCTTCGCCTGTGACCGGCCGATCAACTCGGGCCCCTACCCCTGGGTCTACATGGCGGCGCTCAACGCCCTCGAAAACTGGGTGCGCAGCGGCGAGCCGGCCCCGGAGGCGGCGCGCATGGCGGTCACCGATGACCAGTCGGACTTCCAGTACGACGACGTCGGCAACGTTGTCGGCGGCCTGCGCACGCCCTACGTCGACGCGCCCGCCGCGCGGCTCTCGGGCGAGATCAACGCTGGCCTCGTCGGCTGCCGGCTGTCGGGCACCACCGCGCTGCACGACGCCGCGACCATGGCTGCCCGCTACGTCGATCGCGACGGTTATGTTGCCGCCGTGGCCGAGGCCACCGATGTCGCTGTCGAGGCCGGCTACCTGCTGCCGGAGGATGCCGAGCGCATCAAGGCGGCAGCAGGGCTGCAGTGGGACGCGCTCGGCCCCTGAGGGGCCTTCACGCATACCCGCGGCGCGCCAGGGCACTGATTGCGTCGGGTGCAGGATCCGTAGCGGGCAGCCCGCAGCCCCTGCGCGGCGCAGGATCGCACGCTGGACTACGCCCTGGATGCCGCCGCCGCGCTTTGACGCCGGTGTGGCCGGCCATGGACAATGGCCGAGCGCTGATGCCGAAGAGCCCTGCGGGGCGGCATGCCGCCATGAATACTCTGACAGTGCGGCTCGCCGGGCGAGCCTGCGCAGGCGCCCGCTGCACGCACTGAAGCGAGGAATGCGCTTTGGTTCGAGCTCTCCCGATCGCCACCGCCCTTGCCTGTTGCCTGGTGAACAGTCCGGCAGGCGCCGAAGAATCCAGCGGTCCAAGCCTGCTCTTCAACGCCTACGGCACCCTCGGCGCCGTTTACAGCAGCGAAGACCACGCCGACTTCGTCGGCAACCTGTTCCAGGATGAGGGCGCGGGCTACAGCGCCACCGTCAGCCACAAGGTCGACAGCCGCCTGGGCCTGCAGCTCACGGGCCGCCTGAATTCGCGCCTTTCGGCCGTCGTACAGGTCGTTGTCGAGCAGGAGGCGGACGGAGATTACGGTCCCCGGGTCGAGTGGGCGAACGTCCAGTACGAGTTCACGCCCGATTTCACCCTCCGCGTCGGCCGCATGGTGCAGCCGAGCTTCATGGTGTCCGAGTACCGGAAGGTGGGTTTTGCCACGCCGTGGGTGCGCCCGCCGGAAGAGGTCTATCGCCTCATACCGGTGACCAACTTCGACGGCGTCGAGATCAGCTACCGTAGCCACTTCGGTGGCTACACGAACACTCTCCGCGGTACCTACGGCCGCACCGAGCCGGACTGGGCCGACGGCGAGGTCTCGGGCGAGGACATCCTGACGCTGTCGAACACGCTCGAGTGGGGCGACCTGTCCCTGGTGGCCAGCCTCGGTCGTTACGATCTCAACGTCGAGGCGTTTGACCCGCTCTTCGATGGCGTCGAGCTGTTCGGCGCCCCCGGGCGGGCGATTGCCCGGCGCTACCGGGTGGACGAGGAGCCCGTGGCCCTCTTTTCCGTGGGAGGCCGCTACGACCCCGGCCATTGGTTCCTTATGGCGGAGTGGGCCGGCACCTCGACCGAAGCCCTGCTCGGCGACCTGCGCGGTGCCTATGCGACGGCGGGCTATCGCGCCGGCGCCTGGACACCCTTCGTGAGCGTCGCCCGGGCCTGGGCCGCCAACGAACAGGCTACCCCGCAGCTGCCCACCGGTGCGGTACCCCCGCAACTCGAGGGGGTGGTGCAGGCCCTGAACAGCGAACTGGAGGACCTCTTCAACCTGCCCATCAAGCAGCGCAGCCTCTCGCTCGGCGCCCGCTGGGACTTCGCCAGCAGCATGGCGCTGACGCTGCAGTACGACTACATCGACCTGCGCTCCGACTCCTCCGGGGTGTTCACCAACCGTCAGCCGGGCTTCCAGCCGGGCGGGTCAGCCTCGGTCGTGAGCCTGAGCTTCGACTTCGTCTACTGATGAAAGGCCCGGCTCGCATTCTCCTTGCCGCCTGGCTCGCGCTGAGCGCGACGGTCGGCGCTGTGCCGTGCCGGGCCGAGGTCGTGGTGGTCGTTTCCCGGGAGAATCCGCTCTCGGCTCTCCCCCGCGACCACCTCGAGGATCTGTTCCTCGGCCGCTCCGACCGTTTCCCGGATGGTGAACCCGCAGTCCCGCTGGATCTCAGCGAGCGCCTGCCGCCGTACTCGGCGTTCTACGAGCGCTACCTGGGCCGAACCCCTCCGCAGATGCGCGCGCACTGGTCCCGGCTGATCTTCACCGGGCGTGGACGCCCGCCCCGGTCGCTGGCGAGCAGCCGGGAGATGGCCGATGCAGTTGCCGCCGATCCGCGAGCGCTGGGCTACCTGCCCGCCGCGGAGATCGACGACCGGCTGCGGGTGGTGGTCATTGAGTAGCCTCGAGGTGAAGGCCGCTGCCGAGGCGGGCAGGCCCCGGCGGCTGCACCGGCTTACGGACCCTCCCGTCCTGTTCAGCGCCGTCGGCCTGCTGATGCTGGCGCTGCTGTGGCTGTTCACGGTGAACAGCATCGATCGGGAGCTGGAGGTTGCGCGACGGGCCACCGGCGAGCTGGTCCACGATGTCGCCGACACCTACGAGGCGCAGATCGTTCGCGCCTTGCGGGAGATCGAGCAGACCCTGCGCCTCGTTCGCTTCCAGCTGAAGAGCATGCCAGCCGCCGCGGCGCTCGACGCCCTGGGCGAGCGGTCCCTGCTGCCCCCGAGCCTGCTCTTCACGACGCAGGTCGTCGATGCGGCCGGCAGCGTTGTCGCCAGCACGGCGCCGGACGCGACGGGGTCCGTGGCCGGGCGCGAGGTCTTCCGCCGTGCACGGGAAACCGGTGACCTGGTCCTGGGTACGCCGCGTCCGGTGGCGGGGACAGGGCAGTGGCAGGTGACCCTGGCCCTCCCGGTCGCCGGTGAGGACGCCGCCTTTGCGGGCATCGTCGCGGTCACCACCGACGCCGATTATTTCGTCAGCGGTTATGACGCGCGCACGATGGGCGAGGCGGGGGTGCTCGGCCTCGTCGGCACCGATGGCGTATTCCGTGCGCGCCGCAGCGGCGAAACGGTCAGCGCCGGCGGCGGGATCGATCCCGATCTGCTCGAACAGGCCCGAGCGGCTGGCGATACGGAACCGGTCCCGGTGCGCACCACCCCGTGGGACGGTGTCCGCCGTTATCTCGTCGTCCGGGAGCTGTTCCGCTTTCCCGTGGCCATCGTCGTCGGCCTGTCCGAAGCGGAACGGCTGGCGCCGGCGCGGGCACAGCGGGAGGTCTACCTCTGGCGCGCCATCCTGGCCAGCGTCGCGATCCTGGTGCCGCTGGTCCTGCTCGGCATCCTCGCCACGCAGCTGCAGCGGGCGCGGGCAAGGATGCTCGAGGAGCGCATTGCACACTCGCGGAGGATGGAGCAGCTGGCCTTCAACGACACGCTCACCGGGCTTCCCAACCGCACCGCCTTCGGCCATCTGCTGTCGCAGGCGGTACAGCAGTCCCGACGCTATGGGAACCGCGTGGCGCTGCTGTTCCTCGACCTCGACGGTTTCAAGCAGGTCAACGATACCTACGGGCACGATGTCGGCGACGACCTGCTGCGGCAGGTCGCGGACCGGCTGTGGGACTGCCTGCGCGGCAGCGACGTGGTCGCGCGGCTCGGTGGCGACGAGATGGTGGCGCTGCTGCCTTCCGTGGGCGAGCCCGCGCGGGCGGCGGCCGTCGCGGAGAAACTCCTGGCAGCCATCGCGGCACCCTATGCGCTCGCCGGCCGCGAGGTTCGGATCTCCGCCAGCGTCGGCATCGCCGTCTGCCCGGAAGACGGCTCGGACGAGCAGACCTTGATGAAGCACGCGGATCATGCAATGTATAACGCCAAGGAAGCGGGCAAGAACACCTTCCGGTTCTTCGGCGACGGCTGATCCGTCTGCGGGCGACTGCCGTTTCAAGCAAAAGGCGACTGAGATTCCGATGGCACCCGGTCAACAGGCTCTGCGCGAGACATGTCGCGCTTTCATGGCCCGCTTGCGTGGCAGGGCGCTGACACCGGGCTTCCTCGGCGGCCCGGTTGGCCCGGCTGCATCGTTCCTGTTCGCGCTGCCCTGCCTCGTCGCCGCGTCGCCCGCCGGCGCGGCAGACACCTGCGAGGCGCTGCCCTGGGCAGAGCAGGCCGCCGCAGGCCAGCTCGAGGCCATTCCCGCCGGTATCGGCGGCGAGCTGGCGGAGGGCGGTGTCGTGGGGCGCCTCATCCTGCAGCGCGAGCAGGTTTTCGACCTGTCCGACCCGGCGCAGGACAACGCGCTCTTCCGGCTTGCGAACGGCCTGCACGTGCTCACCCGGGAGCAGACGATCCGCGAGCAGCTGCCCTTCCTGCTGGAGGGCGAGGACTTCGTGCCGCTGGAGCTGGTCGAGGCGGAGCGCGTGCTGCGGTCCGTCGACTGGCTTTACGATGCGCGCGTGGTGCCCGTGCGCCGCTGCGGCGACGTGGTGGACCTCGCGGTGGTCACGCGGGACGTGTGGACCATCCTGCCCACGGTCTCCTTCGACCGCAGCGGCGGCGAGTCGAGCTGGTCGCTCGGCATCGAGGACGAGAACCTCCTGGGTCGCGGCGAGACGCTGGGTTTCCTCTTCACCGAGGACGTCGACCGCAGCGGCTACGGCGCCTACTTCTTCGACCCCGCGGTGGCCGGCAGCGCCTGGCGGCTGAACCTCGACGCCGCGGACAACGACGACGGGCACCGTCTCAACGTGCACCTGCGCCATCCCTTCCGCTCCCTCGATGAACGCAGCAGCATGGGTCTGCGCCTGACCGTGGACGAGCGCATCCAGCCGCTCTTCGACGCCGGCGACCGGGTGGTGGAGTTCCGCCAGGAGACCCACAGCGGTGAGTTCCAGCTGGCCGGGTCCACGGGCCGCGAGAACGGCAACATACGCCGCTGGAACGCGGGTTTTGCCTGGTGGGACTACAGCTTCGCGCGGGCGCCGGGGCCGCTGCAGCCGGCAGAGCTCCCGGACGACCGCAGCGCCGCCTACCCCTTCGTCGGCTTCGAGACCATCGAGGACGACTTCGTGCCGATCGCGAACCTGGCGCTCATCGGCCGCCCGCAGGACGTGCACCTGGGCCAGCGACTGGCGGGCCGCATCGGCTTCTCCCCCGACGCGCTGGGTGCGGATGACGGCCGGCTCATCTTCGAGGGCAGCTGGCGCGATGCCATCCGCCCGCGGGAGTCGATCATCCTCTCGGGCGCGGTGTCAGTGAATGGCGCCGTGACCACCTCGGACGGGGAAGCGGAGAACGTGTTCGCCACCATCGGCACCGAGCTGCACTACCTGCAGACCGACAGCTGGCGCTTCTACGCTGCCCTCGACGGGACCTGGACCGAGGGGCTCACGGACGATATCCAGCTGCAGCTGGGCGGCGATCTCGGCCTGCGCGGCTACCCGCAGCGCTACCAGCAGGGCGACCGCCGGGTGCGCGCGCGGGTCGAGGAGCGCTGGTACGCCTCCGGTGAGCCGCTGCGGCTGTTCCGCTGGGGTGCCGCGCTGTTCCTCGATGCCGGGCGGGCCTGGTTCCCCGATGATCCGGACGACGAGGAGGATGGCTGGCTGGCGAATGCCGGCATCGGGCTGCGCCTCATGCCCACGCGGCTGCCGACCAGCGGCATGATCCACATCGACCTCGCCGCGCCGCTGCGCACGGGCGGGCGCGACGTCGATGACCTGCAGATCTCCGTGACCCTGCGCAGCAGCTTCTGACCGCCGGGCCCTCGCCGCTTTCGACGATCAGCTGCCCTCGTCGGGCGCCTGCTCGAGGCGGCAGCTCCAGTCGAGATCCTCGAGGAAACCACCCCTGAGCGAGCTGCGGTTCAGCCGGAAGGTCGTCTGCGGGTATTTTCCCGTCGGCGTCGACCACGGGTAGGTGAACTGGAAGACGAGCATGCCGGGGGACAGCTTCAGGTCCGCCTCGGTGGTCCGGGCGGCGGGGTCGCCACACCAGGCGGCGCGCACCTGCGCATCCACGACCCGCTTGGAGGCCATGGACTCACGGGAGAACTGGAAGCTGTAGCGCCGGTGATAGCCCTTCTCCGGGCAGGCGGAGAGGAGCTTGAGGCTGCGCTCCACCTCGTAATCGTTCTCGATGTTCTTGCGCGCCTGGGCGAGATAACCCGCGAGCGGCTCGTCGCAGACGTAGGTGATCAGCTCCGTTTCGCGGCCACAGCCGGCGAGCACTGCGAGCAGGGAGACTGCAAGGGTTCTTTTCACGCGGCCCTTCTTCCGGCGGGTCCTTGATATCGCTATTGCTGATTATGACCTTAGCATACGGTTCGCCTGCCGGCGCTCATACCGCAGCCTTCAGGGTCCGCGGGGCAACGGTGAGCGAGCCCCGGTCCCAGGACAGCATGGCTTCGCCCTCGCTGATCGTGCATTGCAGGGTCATGCCCTGCTGGAAGGCCTCGGCGAGGGCCTGCATCGCCCCGTCATCGACCTGCATGACTGACAGCTTGTCGAGGCGTTCCAGCGCCGCCTGGTGGCGCTTCCACCAGACCGGCACGGCCCGGTCGCCGTAGGCGTAGAGCGTCACCCGCGCCGCCCGTCCGCAGGCCCGTTTCAGCCGGTCCGGGTCCGGGGTCCCCAGCTCGATCCAGCGGTCGATGGTGCCGTCCAGGTTCCTCAACCAGAGGTCCGGATCCTCGTCGGTGCTGATGCCCCGGCCGAAGGCGAGCTGCTCGTCCGCGTGCAGGGCGAAGGCGACTACCCGGAGCATCATGCGCGCAGCGGTTTCCGAGGGGTGTCTCGCCAGGGTCAGCGGAAAGTCCCGGTAGAGCTGGCGGTCGAGGTCGGCCAGCTGCAGCTTCAGGCGGGCGATGGATGATTTCAGGGCCACGGGATCAGGGCGTCCTCAGCTTGCGGGAATGCACCGATGGATGATCGGCGGTTTCAGGCGGGACTGCCAGGGCCACCCGCGGCACCTTGTAACACCGCAGCGAACACAGCGGTATCCACGTTGCCGCCACAGAGAATCACGGCGACCCGCTTGCCGCGCTGCTTTGCCTGCTCCTGTGCCAGGCCTGCCAGGGCGGCGGCGCCTGCACCCTCTGCCACGTTGTGCGTGTCGGTGAACAGGACGCGCATGGCTTCGGCGATCTCGGCGTCGGTGACCGCGAGTACACGGGCCGCGCCGGCGAGAATGATCTTGAGGGCCCCGGCATCGGGGTCGCGGCAGGCAACGCCGTCGGCAAAGGTGCGCGCCTGCGGCTGCGGGCGCGGCTGCCCGGCACGGAAGGACTCGGCGTAGGCCGGCGCACCGGCCGCGGTGACACCGACCACCTCGGTGTCCAGCCCGAGCAGGTCGCGCACCCCGATCACGGCGCAGATACCCGAGCCCATGCCGATGGGGACATAGACCGTGTCCAGGTGCTGCACGGTGGTGAACAGCTCCAGCGCATAGGTGGCCACGCCGCGCACCAGCGCCGGGTGGAAAGACGGCACCAGGGCCAGCCCCCGCTCCCCCGCGAGTTCATTGGCAAAGGCCCGCGCTTCGTCGAAGTCGCGACCGTGGGTAAGCACCTCCGCACCCCAGCCGCGCATGGCCCGGTTCTTGTCCGTGCTGTTGCCCTCGGGCACCACGACGGTGACGGGCACGCCATAGCGGGCCGCGGCGAAGGGGATGCTCTGCCCGTGGTTGCCGCGCGTGGCGGTGACCAGCCCCGGGGGCAGCCCTTCCTCGGCCAGTTGCTCGAGATAGGTGAGGCCTCCGCGTACCTTGAAGGCGCCCGTGGGCGTGTGGTTCTCGTGCTTGACCCAGACCTCGCAGCCGTAGCGCTCAGCCAGCAGCGGCCAGCGGTACTGGGGAGTGGGCGGCACGGCTTGCCGCACGGTGCGCAAGGCGGCGTCGAGCTCCTGGCGGTTGAACGGTGGCGTCGGTGCCATGGGTGTTCTCCCCGGTTTCCTGTGGTCGTCGCTCGTTTCTTTGCCGTCCGGTCGTGCCGCCATCAGCGGACGCCCCAGCGGCGATGCAGCTCCGCCTGGTAGGCCACCATGCCGGCTTCCAGCTGCCGAACTTCTGTCGCCTCACAGTCGTAGTTCCTCATGATGTGGCGGACCGCGTCGGTGACCCGGCGTATCCCGTCGTCCTCGAACAGCATGCGGTAGATGCGCTCGCCGCCGGCCTCTGGTGGGCGTGAAAAGCTGTCGCGGAAGAGCCCCGCCAGCGAGCGCTTGACGCGATAGTGGGTGGACGAGGTCACGCCCTCGATGCGGCTGAGCTCGAAGCCGCTGCCGTCTCGGGTTACGACGTCTGTGCGCTCGGTGAAGGTGAACTCCACGGCAGTGCTGTCGAGGCAGCCACCGTAGACATTCTCGTAGTTCGTGAGGTAAGCGACGGCTGCCGCACGCAGTGCCGACGGCGAACGCAACTCGCTGACAACAGCCGCGAAGGGCCGCGCACCGGTGCCGGCGGCGGCAAGCTCGTCGAACATCGCCACCTGCTGCGCGATGAAGCCGAAGGCTGTGCGGACCCCGGCGAGGTAGGCGGCGTCGAGCTGGCGCAGGGCCGCAAAATCGCGGTTGTACAGCGCGTTCAGGTAGTCGTCGGCGCCGGTGTCGTGAAACGGCCGGGCCGCGGCGATGCGCTCCTCGAGGGCCTCGCGCACGCGGCGAAGCTCCCCGCGCTGCAGGTCACCCGGCGCCAGGTAGCGCGCCTCGATGGCGCGCAGCGCCGGCGTGCCACCGGCTGCGCGGATCTCCGCAAGCAGGGGTGACTCCAGCTCCGTCTGCAGCGACGCCAGCCACGCGCTGGCTTCCTCGCGCAGCGCGGCGAGTGCCTCGCGCTCCAGCACCGCACCGTAGCGCGCGTCGATTTCCGCGTACCACTCGATGCCCGATGCCAGCAGCGCCAGTGACGCGTCGCTCCCCGCCAGGGTCTGCAGCGTTGCTGCCTCTGTTGCCGCCCACGCCTCGGCCAGCGCATCGAGACGCCGCTCGAATTCGCGTTGTGTTGCCCGGCAGGCCGCTTTCAGCGTCGCGGTGCAGGCCTCGCGCTGCGGCCAGTCCGCCAGCCAGCCGGCCATGCTTCTGGCAGCCGCCGGGCTGGTTGCAGAGGCTGCGAAGTCCGCTGCCGCGTTCGGCAGCAGGGCGGCGAAGCGACGGGTCGCGGCTGCGGCGTCGACCTGCGGATCGACCCGGGCGCGCTCGTAATGCGCAGTGAGGCGAATGAAACTGCCGGCGGCGGCATCCAGGTTGGCGAGCACGTCGAGATTGTGCTGGCTCGCGAGGGCCGACTGCAGTAGTTGCTGCGTTTCGCCGTCCAGGCCCTCGGCATTGCGGGCGGCGCCCAGCGCCTCGTCGAAGGCAAAGCGACGCGGGATGCTGCGAACGGCACGGGCATCGGCCAGCGGGACCGGTGCCCCGGCGGCATTGGCGGCGAGCAGGTCGTCGAGGCCGCCCCGCCAGCGCTGGATGACCTCTACCGTCATGTCACGCAAACGCGCGTCGCGGAAACTCCGGTAGTCGGTCAGGCGAGCAAGCTGGGTGATGATGCCGCTGCGACGGCGGTTGCCGCGCTCGCCGCAACGTCCCATGAGCGCGAGGAAATAGCTGTTCCGCTCCGCGGCGCCGATCTCCGAGAAGGGCCTGCCGAAGACTTCCCGCGCCGTTTCGTCGCTCCAAAGCGTGCTGCTGTCGCCGCGTCCCCAGGCGTCGAGGGGAAGCGCCAGGCCCTTTGCTATCCACGACTCGAGCTGCGCGGGGCAGGCACCGGTCATGTCGGCTTCGGTCAGCACCGGTCGCTCGCGCAGGGTGTCGAGTTCCTCGCGCAGGCCGAGCACCGGGTGCCCCGACGCGGCCGGTGCAAGGACCGCGAACTCGCAGCCGTTGAGGGCGGCGATCGTCGCGTCGGCTCGCGGTGTCAGCAGCAGCGACACGGCCGCGGCCGGGCGCCCGCCGTCGCCGGCGCGCAATTCCAGGGTGCCGGCCTGGGGAAAACGCTCGGTGACCATGACCGTTTCAGGAGCGTATCCGCGGGGCGACGCGTAACCGGCGCTGTTGAGGGCCGGCTCAAAGATCAGCGTCGCGGTTGATGGCGCATCGTCCGCGCCATTGAAGGCCAGCCGCAGTGGAAAGTCGCGCCCGGCGCAGCTGGCCATCCCGTGCCAGGTCCCTTTCGGTTGGGCAAAGGCGGGCAGTGCTACCGTCGCAGCGGGGTCCGCATTGGCAGCCTTGTCTTCGCCACCGCAGGCCGTGAGCGCTACCGTCATCAGAACGGTAGCGACTGCTGGAAGGAGACGTGGCATTGGGACCGGCTCCGGCGCTGGACAAGGGCTCAGACTAGCAGGTTTATGTGCTGTGATGGCCCGCGTGTCTTGTACATGAGTTCGTGGGGTGGCTCGCGCCACAGTGAATGCTTCTCCAGTGACCGCAGAGACCCTTTCCAGTGAGTAGGCGAGTCGGCCCCTTCATTCGCTAGCCTCGAAGCTGATTTGAAGCTTCGGAAACTTTTCGGCGAGCAGTTTCGCTGCCTCTAGCGTTCTGGTGCCCCACTGATTGACCAGCACGTAGGTGCGACCATCGATCGCGAAGACTTCGCCCTCGTTGCAGAAAAAGCGTTTGGCTCTCGGCACCCTGCCGCCCGTGTCCCGTTGCATCAGGGCTTCGTATGCCTGGTCAGACGTGAGTTCGCCGTCAAGCTCTTCGAAAAGACTGTTCTTCCGCCAGGGGATTGCATCCCTGAGCTGCTGCGGCGAGATACCATTGGCAATCGCTGCAGCAACCAGGCGAAACATCATCCAGCGCTTGCTCTGTGCGTGGAATCGCTCGCCGGCTACCTCGACATCGTATTTCGTGAAGTCACGCGAACTTTTTCGTGACTCCCGCTCCTTCTGCTTCTTTTCGCGGATGCGGACCTGGTAGTCGGCCACCTCCGGAATGGGAATGACCGTCTGCACGTCGAGGAAGGTCTGATCGCCATGAACGTAAGGATGCATACGTACGCAGCGAATATCGAGCCCGAAGTCGTTCAGCCACATTACCGACGTTGTCAGTTCCTTGGAAAATTCGGCGGAGGCAAGCACGATCTTCACCTCCTGGCCAAACTGTTCATCGTCCGCTTCACTCCAGTCGAGAAACTCGAGCAATGCCTCCGTCGCATCCTGGTCCATGCCGTTGTCGTCCAGATACCGCTGAAAAATATCGACCAGCTTCCCGAAGGTGAGCGTGGAGATCATCGCAGCATACCGCAGCGCCTGAAGCTCCATGTGGCCACCATCTTCCGTGCGCTTCAGCTCGATGACGACGAGGTTGGCGTCCTTGTCCACGCCCAGGAGGTCTATACGGCGCCGGCTGTCCTCCCAGTCGCCAAATTCTTCTGCAACCACGAGAGTGTCCGGTGCGATGACCTCGATTTGGGATTTGAGCAAGGACTGCAGATCCTGGCGCTCCCGCAGCCCCTGTCGGGAGAACGACGTTCGCTCTACCGGCACGACCCTCGACCCATCGATACGAAAAATAGCCACCAATGAACTCCCTCCAATCAGCGCATGAACGTCGCGTAGCTCCGCAACCGCGCCTCACACGCCTCCCAGTCCCCCACGTGCGCCCGCATCAGGCTCTTCCAAAGCCTGCCGTGATTCGGCACGTCGAAGTGCAGCAGCTCGTGCACGATCACGTAGTCCCACAGCTGCTCGTCGAGCGCCAGCAGGTCGCGGTTGAAGGTGAGGATGCCGTTGGTCGAGCACGACGCCCACTTGGTGCGCATCTTACGAAGATAGACGCCGCGCACGGCCACGCCCAGGGTCAACGCCCAGTCGCCAACGCGGGCCCGAAAGGCCGCCCTGGCTTCCGCCGTGCGTTCTGCTGCAGCCATGGGCTCAGACCCTCGCCGCGCGCTCGAGCAGGGAGAAGAGCCGGTCGACGATTGCGACCACGGCGTCAATGTCGTCAGCCTCCGCCACCAGCGCGAAGGTCACCTTCTGACGCAGCTCGCGCAGGGCGGCCTCGCTGCTCCGCCAGTTCGGGAAGGCGAGAAAAGCCGCCTTGATCTGGCGGCTGACATCCTCGGCGTTGTCGATCCCCTCATCGAGCAACGTCCGGTAGACGAAGTACGTCAGACCATCAAAGCCTTTCTCGGCCTGCTCCACCTTGCGCTGCTCGTTGCGCTCTACCTCGCTCAGCAGCTGTTCCAGCGCCTCCTGCGTCGACGCCTGCCGGTCCTCAAAGCCCTGCAGGACCGCCTGGGCGCGCTCGGCCATGGCGATCAGGTAGGGGTCGTTGCTCTCGTCCTCGGCGGCCTTCTCGATGCTCTTGACCAAATTGATGACCTTGGTGCCGTCACCGCCCGCCTCGGCCTTGATGGTCTCGATGGTGTCACCGTTGATCTGCACCAGGTCACTCAGCTCACCGACGCCGTAGGTGCCGATTTGCTCCCGGACGAGGTTGTCCGTCTTGCGCTGGAAGTCGCGGTCGACGTAGACGGTCTTCGTGTAGGCCTTGCGTACCACGCTGAAGATTGACGCCAGGGTGCCGTAGTCCTCGATGAAGGGCCTCAGGAAGGCGTCCGGCGAGATGATCTCGTAGAGCATCTCGATCTCCTTGAACTCGCGGAAGAAGGCCTTGCGCCGCTCCGCGTCCCGGAAGTGCTCAATGAGGTTCTCGACGTCCCTGTCGTTGAAGTTCTGGCTGATCAGTGCCAGGTACTGCGGCGCTTCCGACTCCATCTTGGCCTGGAACAGCGTCTTCAGCAGCGCCAGGTCCTTGACGATGGCGTTGACCTCTTCGCTGTCGAAGGCGAGGGCCTTTTCCAGCTTGTCGAAGATGCCTACGAAGTCGAGCACGAAGCCGTGCGGCTTCACCATCTCCTCGGCTTCGTTCTCATAGGGCCGGTTCACCCGCGCAATGGCCTGCAGCAGCGTGTGGTCCCGCATGGGCTTGTCGAGATACATGGCGTAGAGCACGGGGGCGTCGAAGCCGGTCAGGAGCTTTTCGGTGACAATCAGGATCTTGGGCAGCTGCTCCAGCTTGCCGAAGCTCTTGCGGATCTGTCGCTCCCGCTTCGGGTCCAGGTGGAACTCCTTGAGCAACTCGGAGTCGTTGTTGTTGCCGGTATAGACCACCTCGGAATAGTCCGCGGGCAGGAACTGGTCAAGCGCATGCTTGTAATGAGCACAGGCTTCGCGATCGACGCCCACCAGGAATGCCTTGTAGCCCAGCGGCTCGACATTTTCACGATAGTGACGAGCCACGAACCCGGCGACCTGCCGGACACGCTCCTCACCCTTGAGGAAGTTCTTCAGGTTCACCGCGCGCTCGAGAATCTTGTTCAGTTCCTCGATATCGGCCACGCCCTCGGCCTCGGCGAGCGACAGGAACTCGGCATCCAGCGTTTCGTGAGGCACCAGCATCTCGTTAGGCGCGAGCTGGTAGTAGAGCGGCAGCGTGGTGCCATCCTCGATACTGTCGGCGATCGAATACTTGTGCAGGTAGCCCTGGTCGTCCTCGCAGCCGAAGGTCTTGAACGTCCCCCTGCCGTAGGCCGTCTTGTCCACCGGCGTGCCCGTGAAGCCGATGTAGGTGGCGTTCGGCAGGCCGGCCATGAGGAAGTTGCCGAGGTCGCCGCCGGTGGTGCGGTGGGCCTCATCGATGAGCACATAGATATTGGAGCGCGTGTTCAGGTCTGCCGGCATGTCGCGGAACTTGTGGATCATCGTCACGATGATGCCGCGGTAGTCGTCCTTCAGAAGCTGATTGAGCCGCCGGATGCTGCTGGCGTGCTCCAGGTTGCCAAGGCCCAGCGCCGCCAGGTTCTTGAGCATCTGATCTTCCAGCTCGTTGCGGTCGATCATCAGCAGCACGGTCGGCTTGTCTGCCTCTGGCGCGCGGAATAGACGCTCGGCCGCCTTGATCATGGTGAAGGTCTTGCCGCTGCCCTGGGTGTGCCAGATCAGCCCGCGCGCCCGGTCCGGCTGCAGCGCGCGCCCCACCACCGCATCCACTGCGCCAGTCTGGTGCTGGCGCAGGACGTACTTGTTGAGCTCCTCGTCCTTCTCGGCAAAGACAATGTAGTCCTTGAGGAACGACAGCACCTGCGGGATGGCGCAGAAGCTCTTCACCTTCGCTTCCAGCCTGCCCACATCCTCGTGCTTCCAGTTGAAGATGTTCCGTCGCACCGTGTTCCAGGTTACGCCGTAGGAAAAGCCGATGGCGTCCGTGGCGGTGAACAGCTGCTGCGGTACAAACAGCTCCGGCGTCTCGCGGTGGTAACGGCGGATCTGATCCACCCCCAGGGCAATTGCCTCCTCCTTGCTGGCGTTCTTGCACTCGATGACAAGCACGGGGATGCCGTTGATGAGGAAAACGACATCCTCCCGCGTGCCGTAGTGGCCGTTATGGAAGGCCCACTCCTCGGTGACCTCGTAGACGTTGCGCGACGGATCGTCGTAGTCGATGAGGATCAGGTCGCGCTCGCGGTTCTCCTCCTGATCGAAGAACTTGCCCTGATTGCGCAGATGCTCCACGAACTCCCGGTTGCCGTGGATATCGGCATGAAGGTGGCTGAACTGGCCGAGCAGCGCGCCCCCAGCCTCGGCGTAGCGCGGATTGAACTCCCGCACCTTGGCGTCAAGAAGATCGTCGAAGAACAGGGATCGGTTTCTGGCGCGGTCGGCAGGCGCGGCATCAGGATCAAAGCCGCGCCGCTGCTCGGCTACCTCGCGGGGCAAAACCCCCCAGCCTATCTCTCGGGCGTACTCTAGGATTCGGGCCTGGACCGTTTTTTGTTCTCCCGGAGCGGGCATATTATCGGACTTTAACTAAGAACTTGTCAGATTTTGCGACGCAAACCCCATCGCCGTTTAGAATAAGAGCACGCACCCAGTGCGTGCCGCGGAACGCCGTCTCCTCCCATCGAATGTGCTTCTGAGGGTCATCAGAGGGATAAAAATCTCCTCGCGGCTGACCTGCGTCTTCGGCCTCTTCTCCGGTATTGGTAATTTGCCACTCAACAGCATAGGGCTCTGGGACATTGGTCTTTACTCTGAACTTGAGCCAAACTCGCTTTGGCACCGAATCAGTTATCGCCCACAACCTCCGCCCCTTCTTCGGCCCCTTCTTGAAATGAACGTCTCCAAAAACCCTGGCGCTGTAGGCAGGCTCTTCAGAAACTTGATATTTTGACTCGACGTGGAGCGCATGAGCCTCACTGCCAAGCGGAGGAATGACTGGAGCTGCCCTAATTTCCGAGGGAAGCATCGAGCTCCTTTGCACACCAAGGTCAATCGAAACTTTACTCATAGTCCGTTCACCAATGGACCCGACGAGCAGCTCTACACCCTCTTGGAGGCTTTCAGCCTTTGAAACATGCGTAAAGTCCTCCTCTACTCGCTTCAACCACCGTAAAAAAGCTTCGCGCCGTTCTGGATATTCATTCCACTTGTCTGCAAAATTTTCGTCTTCATCGACTGGATTCTCAACCCACCAGATACCGTCGCGATTCTCGATGAAATTCGGCATCCGCTTCACAATCGAATGTAAAGCATCAAAGACATTTTCCTCGCTTTTGTATGCGTGGCCTGCAAGGGTTGTGATGATTATCGACACAGGCCTATCATCGGAATCGCTGCTGAAGTAGTTGTCACGGTGCCGCTTCAGGATTTGGATGCTTCTCTGGAGTGGGGTCTTTACACGCCATTCGGGGACATCCTCGATATTAGCGGACATTGACTCGGCCAACACGGCTGCTTTCTTTTCAAAGACGACCGCCATTCGCTCCTTGAACCACTCGGCGTAGGCTACCGGGTTACTCTTTTGCCAAAGGCGCAACTCCTTGTCGCTGAGCAGTATTCCACTAGGGGGCCGCTCTTCGTTTGGGATAGAAGGAAGGATATCCAGATGAAACGCCGGCATCGCACGCTCCTGTGGATACTTTAGGGTCCAACAACGACGGGATTCCTCCAAAATCAGTCTAAAGTCTTCTCGTTCGCTGAGTCGGTCTCCTATTTTCTCCTTGAGTTCGCTCTGCGTGATATTCGGTTTCTCAATAGTCAGCCTACAGACTTGATCAATATCGTATTCTCCGTCCTGATCTAGGGGGCGGACAATTGTGCCAAGGCGAAACGACCCCTGGACGTAAATTTCGGGCGAATAGGCGTTTAGCGGAGAGTCATCGGCACCAAGATGGTCGCCAACATCCTCGTATTTAATCGTAGCGTCTTCATATACGTGATCGGGAATATCTAGCGCGTCCGCGATGGCCGCCATGATTCTATCGAGTTGCTTTCTGTCGTCGATTAGCATTGCAAATATGCTTGCTCGCTATCTGTAAAATGGTAAATATTCCGGTGCCAAATGCTGCATAAACGTAGCCTGAAACTCAGGAACGAAGTGGCGGCTAACGTGGGCCGCCTTTCCGATTAAGTCGTCCGCCTTCTGAAACCCATCTAGTGAGAATTCATTAGCTGCGACTTTTGGATCAAGTCGCGTTACGTGGTTTTTGCCAAGCAGTAACATTACCTGATTGTTGACTCCGATACTCTGCCCACGAGTGATAACATCTACAGCAGCGCCATCTCTGCCCCATGACAGAATTCCTCCGCTGTTGAGTCTACGATGCCGATGATTAACAGCGTTTGAAGTCCCGATGCTAAGAACATGGATGTGAGACAAGGGGATTGAAAGTGGACCGCATGCCTCCACAACTGCGACTAGCGTCGGATTGTTAGCCCAAACGCCACCATCGATAAGTCGTAAGTTATCGACATCGCGCGTGCACGGAAAGAACGTAGGCGCGGAACTCGTCGCCTTAGCGACTTTCCAGGCAGGAACTTTGAAGTCTCTACGAAGGTTTTCGATGTGAGGTGTTCGGAACAAGTAGATATCGTCTTCACCGAGACTGTACGCTGGAATTACAAGTCGCTTTTCGCTGTCCCCGAAAAGACGGTCCTTGAAACAGTTTCTTAGTGCTGTTTCCAGCGGCTCCGCAGAGTACTTTCGTAGCAGCCACCTCTGCAAGGATTTTGCACCAAACCACCTTGGGAAGATCTTACGCCCTTCATTGATGTAGAACTCGACAATTTCGCGCGGACGGATCCCCAAGCCCAGACCGACCGCAATAATCCCACCGGTTGACGTCCCCGAAATCAGATCAAAATAGTCTGTAACCCGAATACCCAGATCGTCCTCAATGTTGGCGAGCAAAGCGGCGGAAAACAACCCTTTAATGCCACCTCCATCAAGGGCAAGAATCTGAAAGCGTTCTGGGCTATCGATTTTGATCTTTTGAGTCATTTTGTGATATCCAGCTATAAAGTTTCCAGCACGGCAACTCGGGTTTTCGCGGCCATTAGTTCGTAAAGGAGTGTTCGGAAAACTTCTTGGAGGACCGCTTGTTTTCTCGTCGCAAAAGCCTGTCTCTGGGCAACTTGCTGGAGCACGCTCACTATTTCTTTTTGCTCTTCCAACGATGGAACAGGAATACCAATCGTCTTTAGAAACCCGCAGGTTAGGGCTCCTTTGGTGCTGCCACCGCCGTAGGCGATTGAACGCAGAAATTCGTATCGAGTTTGCATGAACCAGAAAACATAATCCGGGTCGACGCTTTCCGAATGGAACTGGGCATACGCCAAGTGCTGATTGATGCATGTTTCGATACGAGTAATTGCTGAATTGCCGAGCGTCTTCCCTTGCCCGGTGATAGCGATTAGCAGGCTATTGGGAGCAACCATGGGGAGGTGGCACTCCCTGACCGCTAGAGGTGTCACATATTGTTCCGCCTTGGTGATGAATTGATCGTGAATCTTGCTGCTATTCAGCCAAGGGATGGTTCCACCTTTCCAATAGGTTTCGTTTAATCGCTTTGGAGTCGAGCCATTGCCTACTTTTGCGAGCGCCCCCAACTCCAACACCACCCAACTTTCGGGAACGAGACCGATTTCGGTTTGTTTTTGGGGTTCGTTGCGGAGACCCTCGGTGAAGAGCTTGTGCATGAGGGCCTTCTTCAGTTCGGTTGTAGTCTGAATGATCCGTTCCTGTGCTTCAATTGCTCGCAGCACCGCCAAGAGAACGTGCGCGATCTTCTTTTGCTCGTGGATGGATGGGAGCGGTATCGGGAATGAGGAAACAATTCCCTTATTAATGTTCTTCTGGGTAGATTCGACGTTCAGGCGAGCTAAGTGCAATCTGTGTGCTTCTAGGCAGAAGGAGAGATATTCAGGGTGACAGTTTTCCTTGGGAATTATTGCAAGAATTGCCTGATTGGTGGCAACCGGAAATTTCGTGACGGCCGTTCTTCCGATAGTTGCATACATCGATAAAAGAACTGCGTTTTCCGGAACCATCCAAGCGCTGCAGGCATCGAGACCGGCTAGTGTTAGCGATTCGTTCGTCGACTTGAGATAGGCGCCACTACTCGTTATATCGTCGATGAGGACGAAGGGAATTTCACCGCCGAAGAAATTCTTGTTCTTTCGACTAGGTGTCCCTCCTGCCTTCAGCTTAATAGCAAGCTGGTCCATACGAACGAGGGACCAACCCTCAGGGAGTTGAAAATCTGGCAATCCGCTCACTACTTGAGCTCCACAAGAATCCGCCTCCACGACTCCTCAAGCTTCCAACCTGGTCCGGCTGAGCTGAAATTCGCTAGCCGATAGCGAATGGGTCTTTGGCAGGGGCCGCCATGGGGAGACATTTGATTCCCTATTCACGCACCACCGCAAAGAGACTTCCGGCTGCACTAATCACCATCCTTAGCGCGCGCATAGCGCACAGGCTTGGAAAGTTTCTTGATTTGCCGGTTTTCGAGCATCTGTTTGAGCCATGTATTCACTTGCGTCTTCGAGACCCTAAGAGTCGCTGCGAGTTCGTCCGCTTGAGTCGGAGATTCAAGTAATTCCAAAATAATCTCTGAAGCCGCATCCATCAGCCGGTCAGCAGGGCTCCGGCTCTCTTCAACTACTTGCGCCTCGTTCGGAGCTCTTTCACTATCGGCTTGTAGTGCAGTGTAGGCCGTTGGCTCTTCGCCAACCTCCAGCCCCAGCTGCTCGCACCGGGGCACACTGGAATGCGCTGCAGCAGCCTGCGCGACTGCCGCGGAGAGTTCCTGACTGGTTTTCGGCTCCGGCCACGCAATGCCTCCGCGATCAATCAATGCGGCGTTGCCCTGGCCTGCTTCCGCTCCATTGCAAACGAACACCGGGACGAGGTTCATTCGCTTCAGCTGTTCGATGGCACCGGTCCAGGTACCCCCTTTATTGAAGTCAGCGGTGACCACCAGGCCGGCGTCAGCGAGGGCGTAGATCGCCTTGTTCCGCTGCATGGCGTTGCCAACGTTGAATCCCGCGGACGGGTCGTAGGCGGAGATAAGGACCAGCCTGCCGTCGAGCAGGGCTTGCCGGTTCTCCTTGGCCAACGCGGCCTTGCCCAGGCTGTCGGCCATCACGCCGATGACGTCGCCACCATTGTGCAGTGCTCCCGCCATGGCAGAGCTGTCGATGCCCCTGGCGGCCCCGGAAACGATCGGCATCTTCGCGCTGGCGGCGAGCGCGCCTAACTGCTCAGCGTAGTCCTTTAGCGTTTCCGTGATCTTGCGCGACCCGACGACCGCGAGCCCGCCTTCGTCGAGAAGGGCCCGCTCGCCACAGCCGTAGAGGATGGGGGGCGCCTGGTCTCGCAGCCTGGCTTTCAGCCGTTTCGGATAGGTGCGGTCGGCACGGCTGACGACCCAGATGGCGCGCCGTTGCCATTCGTTCAATGCCTGCCCGAGCAGGAAGCCGCGGTTTAGCAGTGCTTGCAGGCGAGCCGGATCAAAGGCCGGGGGAAGCGCCGAAAGAATTGCATCAGCCCTGGCGCCGAGCAGGTCCTGCGGTTGACAACCCTGGGCGTGCAGCGATCGGGCGAGGGTGTTGTATTCCTTGAGGGTCAGGGTTTTCACTCCCTCAGCTTTCCTGCCTGTGATCAGGGGCGCAGTGAGGAGCAGGATCGCTTTTGTGCTTTCAGAGATGTCGTTCATTGCTGGCTATTGGCTGTGGAGGCAAGCGCGATGGGATACACCCTTCCGGAACCCGCCTCCCTCAACAGATAGGCAGCGACCGTCAGCGTCCATCGGGAGTCCACCATATCGTCAACGAGGAGGACGGGGCCAGCGGATACATTTCCTTGTACGCTCCTCAGCGCACCGTCCACGTTACGCGCCTGCTGCGCGCTGTTGGCCATATCCTTCTGCTCCGGGCGGTGATCGGTTCGCTCCAGCGCGCAGGCAAACGGCAGGCCGAGCCGCTCGGCCAGCCGCTCAGCAAAGTCCGGCACCAGGTCGGGGTGCCTCAAGGAGGGTATGCACGTTACCCAGGTCGGTGCGGGGTCCGGTGCCCACTCGCCATACAAACGGCCCATCTCGTCAACCAGTGCATCGGAAAATCGACCGTCCTTGTACTTGCCCTTCCGCACATCGTCGCCCCAGCCGGCGTCACCCCAGTAGCAAAGGAACTTCCCGTCCTCGGCGCGAAGCGCCTGCGGAATGTTCCCTTGAACATCCATGTACGGCAGACCACCGCCCGGCCACTGCTTGCGCGCTGCCAACGGGAACCCCGTTCTGCGCAGGAACTGATGAGCCGCGTCCAGCAGTCCGCGATCGACAGCCGATGGTAGTGCAGGCAGGGGCGGCGGGGTGAACTGCCGGGGCTCGCCATCGAGGGCAGCGATCAGGAATTCCATGTGCCGCGATTCCAGTGCCACGTAGTCGCGCATCTGCGCCTGCTCTTCCCGTCTCAGGCTCGTCAGCCGCTCCGTCCGCTCCCAGAAGGCCTGAGGGAGCGCCGCCGCCGTGCGCACCCAGCGGGACCCATCCTTGACCACGGGGGCGGGGCTTTCGAGGGACAGCAGCTGCAGCGCCTTTTCAATCCGCCCTTTGGTGATGTTGACCTCAGCGAGCAGCGCCGGGATCGAAAGGCCGTCGTCGGAAGCTTCAAGTGCTGCCAGCAGAGCTTCCACTTCCCGGCGGGTAGGGAAGGCGCTTTCGATGAAGAAGTTGTTGATGTTGGTCTCTTCGCTGCCGCTCAACAGGACGCCATAAGCCGCCGAGAGCGCACGCCCCGCGCGACCCACCTGCTGATAGTAGGCCACCACGGAGCCCGGCATCTGATAGTGAATCACGAAGGCCAGGTCCGGCTTGTCAAAGCCCATCCCGAGCGACGTCGTAGCCACCAGTGCCTTGTACTCGTTATTGAGGAGCGCCTGTTCGAGCGCGGGTCGCGCGTCGCCGGACTGCCCGGTGTAGGCGGCAGCGTGAATACCCTGTTCGTTGAGCCATTCGGCGACTTTATGTGCGTCACGGATCGTCAGTGTGTAGATGATGCCGCTGCCTTCGATCGCCGGCAGCACGCCGGCCAGCCAGGCGAGGCGCTCCGCCTGGCTCGGCAGCCGGATGGTCTGAAGAAAAAGCGACGGGCGCGCCAGCTCGCCACGTTGCGTCGTCAGGCCAGTGCCAAGAATGTCCCGGAGGTCATCCATCACCCGGTTGTTGGCGGTCGCTGTTGTAGCGAGAAGGCGGAGGTTGGACGGAAGGCCGGCGATGATGCCTTCGATCAGCCGGTAGTGCGGCCTGAAATCATGGCCCCAGTCAGAGATGCAATGCGCCTCGTCGATCACCAGCAACGAGATTGTCGCGCCGATGGGGCCGAGCACCTCTTCCTGAAAGCGCGCGTCGGCCAGACGCTCCGGCGAGATCAAGAGCACATCGACCTCACCGTTGGTGACCTGCGCTTCGACGTCGTCCCAGTGCTCCGTGTTGTCCGAGTGGATGGTCGCCGCGAGCACGCCCATGCGCTCCGCCGCCTCGATCTGGTTGCGCATGAGGGACAGCAGGGGCGAGATCAGGAGTGCGGGGCCCATGCCCTGATCCCGCAACAGCCGGGTGGCGATAAAGTAGACCGAGCTTTTGCCCCAGCCGGTCTTCTCCACCACCAACAGCCGCCCGTTCCCCTCCACCAGGTGGCGGATGGCTTCCTCCTGCCCTTCCCGGAACGTCGCGTCCGGGTTCGCCGTTCCAGCGCGGAGAAGTGCCAGGGCGCGCTCGCGGTTGAAAGAGGTCGAACTCATCGCCTCACAGGCCCAGCTGCTTCAGGATCCCGCGCAGCGCCTCGTCCGCTTCCCGCGCCTCCGCCTCGATGACGTCCAGTTCGGCCACGATCTCCGCAAGCGGCCGGTAGGTCTCAGCGTCCGAGGTATGGATGTAGCGGCTGGGCGAGATGTTGTAGTCGTTCTTCGCAAGCTCTTCGTGATCGACGATGCGGCTGAGCTTTTCCTCTTCTTTCCATCCGATAAGTGTGTCGGCAATGCGCTGGATGCCGTCGTCCGGGATGAAGTTCTTGGGGTCTCCCTTCTCGAAGAGCTGGCTCGCGTTGACGAGGAAGACTTTGCCTTGCCGCTCTTCCGGCTTGGCCCTGTTCAGAAACAGCACGATGCCCGGGGCGCTGGTGTTGTAGAAGAGATTCTCCGGCAGGTAGAGAACGCTCTCGATCAGGTCCTGGTCCACGAACCACTGCCGGACGGCCTTTTCCTTGTTGGTGCCGGCATTGCCCGATCCGCGGGAGGCGGCGCCGGTGTCGAGCACCACGGCGGCGCGGCCCGTGGCATTGAGGCTGGCATGCAGGTGCTGCACCCACCCCCAGTCAGCAGAGGACTTGCCGGGGAAGCCGGCGCCGGCCGGGAAACGGTCCAGCTCGTCGTTGTCGTAGTCCGCCTCGGTGAACCAGTTCTGGTTCCACATGGGGTTGGCGACCACGCGGTCGAAGGTGCGCAGCTTGCCGTTCGGGCTCCGGAATTTGGGGTTCTTGAAGCTGTCGCCGATTTCTATCTCGCCTTCCATGTCATGGATGATCATGTTCATGTTGGCCATGGCCCAGGTGTCGGCGATGTATTCCTGGCCGTAAAGCTTGAGCGGCGCCGGCCTGTCGTCGCTGCTCTGGTCTTCCATGGCGATTTCCAGCTTCACCAGGAGACCGCCGGAACCGCAGCAGGGGTCGTAGACGGTCATGCCGGGCTCGGGCTGCAGCACGCGGGACATGATGGTTCCGACCTCGGGCGGGGTGTAGAACTCGCCCGCGCTCTGGCCACCGCCCTCGGCGAACTTGCGGATGAGGTATTCGTAGCTCTTGCCGATGATGTCCGCCTCGACATCCTCGAGGCCCAGGCGCTTGGTGCTGATGGCCTCGATCAGGTTGGAGAGGCGGTCGTCGTCGATGTCGCGCTGGCCGTGGGTGGTGGCATTGAAGTCGACTCGGTCGATGATGCCCTGCAGCAGGGGGTTTTCCTTCGCGATGGCCCGCATGTGGCTGGTCACGCCCTCGCCGATCCGGTCGGCGAGCTTGCGGATGACGGACCAGACCGGCTGCTCGGGGTCGTCTGGCACCAGCGGCAGGTAGAAGCGCACCAGCTTGCGGTCCGCCTTGACCAGCTTGAAGGCCTTTTGCCGGGAGCCAACCTCGGCAGCAATGCGATTGATCTCGTCGTCGAAGACGTCGCACAGGCGCTTGGTGAAGATGAGCGGGAGGATGAAGTCCTTGTACTTGGGGGCGTCCTTGGCGCCTCGGATGGAGCAGGCGGCGTCCCAAATCCAGGATTCCAGGGATTTGTTATCGGTCTCTGTCTTCTTCTTGATGCGTTTTGCCATGTCCTTGTTGAAGCAGCGTCATGATGGTCTGATCGCGGGCCCGGGTTTGGACGTCGAGGCCCGGGAAGATATTGACCGCCTTCCCAGGGTCATGTCGAGTTGAGTTTCCGGCAGGGCTACAGAAGTGCGACTGCATCTACGTTTTCGCGCAACCGCTGCTCAGCCTCGCTGTTATGCTGGCTTACTGCCTTCGGATGGGGTAGTGCGTCTAATGCAGCGCGCAGAGAAGGGGTCGCGCTATGGCGGCTAACGCTTCAGTCGACGAATCCGCACAAGGTTTTCCAATTCAGCGAGGTACTTCGGGGCGGCATGATAGTAGTGGAGATGGTGCCCGGAGACAGAATCGAACTGCCGACACGGGGATTTTCAATCCCCTGCTCTACCAACTGAGCTATCCGGGCAGGGTAGTGCGGTGAGGCCGCGTATTAGACCTGCTGGGACCCGGTGCGTCAAGCGTCGCCGGCGTCCGGCGGCACATAGCCTTCCGCCTGGTCGTAGTCCTCGCCGGCCAGGAACTTCTCCATCTCGCCCTGCAGGTACTTGCGCGTGGACGGGTCGACCAGGCTCAGCTGCTTTTCGTTGATCAGCATGGTCTGCTGCGCCTGCCATTCCTCCCAGGCCCGCTTCGAGACGGTCTCGTAGATCTCCTGGCCCTTCGGGCCGGGGTAGGGCGGGTTGTCCAGTCCCTCCAGTTCCTGCTGGTACTTGCGGCAAAAAACGGTGCGGGTCATGGCTCCTCCGCTGGGTCGAAGCGGGTCAGGGTCTCGATCAGGCGCAGCACGGGCGCGGCGAGACCGATCCGTGGCGGTGACGCAGGATCGTACCAGAGTCGGCCGCCGCTTTCCGTCACCGCCTCGCCGGCGCTGGCCAGGGGAATAACGACCGGGGTGATGTCGAGGTGGTAGTGGCTGAAGGTATGCCGGAACGGGTCCAGGGGCTCGCCGGCAGCGGGCTCTACCTGCAGGGTGTCGCGGCACCAGCTTTCGGCATCCGCGGGGCTTTGCACTTCCGGGAAGCACCAGAGGCCGCCCCAGATTCCCGCCGGGGGGCGTTGCTCCAGCAGCCAGGCGCCGTCGGGGTGGCGGGCGAGCACGAAAGCCGTCTGCCGCTCCGGCAGGGTCTTGCGCGGCTTCCTGCCCGGGTAGTCTCCCGGGTTGCCTGCCGCGCGCGCCGCGCAGTCCGCCGCCAGGGGGCACAGGGAGCAGGCGGGGCGGCTGCGGGTGCAGACCGTGGCACCGAGGTCCATGATGGCCTGCGTGTAGTCGGCCACGCGGCGATCCGGCGTGTGTGCTTCCGCGTGTTCCCACAGCGCCTTGAGCACCACGCTGCGCCCCGGCCAGCCGGGGACGGCGTGGTAGCGCGCCAGCACGCGCTTGACGTTGCCGTCGAGAATCGGCGCGCGGCCGCCGCAGGCGATGCTGACGATCGCCCCGGCCGTGGAGCGGCCGATGCCGGGCAGGGCGGCGAGTGCCTCTACCGTTCCCGGGAAGTGACCGCCGTGCTCGTCGACCACGGCGCGGGCAGCGCGGTGCAGGTTGCGCGCCCGGGCATAGTAGCCGAGGCCGGTCCAGTGGTGCAGCACGTCGTCGATGTCCGCCGCGGCCAGCGCTGCCACGTCCGGGAAGGCGGCCATGAAGCGCTCGTAGTATGGAATCACGGTGTTTACCTGCGTCTGCTGCAGCATGATTTCCGACACCCAGACCCGGTAAGGGTCGATAGCCTGCTGCCAGGGCAGGTGCTTGCGGCCGTGATCGTCGAACCAGGCGAGGAGGCGGTCTGCGAAGCGGTCTTCGCAACCGCTCTCGAAACCGTGTTCGACAGCGCGGCTCACGGCTTCGCCCGGTCCGCACCCTCGAAGAAACGGCGATAGCCGTAGAGTGCCTGCGCGCCGCCGGTGTGCAGGAAGACGATCTGCTCGTCGGCGCCGTAGTGCCCGCGGCGGATGAGATCGATGAGCCCCGCCATGCCCTTGGCGCTGTAGACCGGGTCGAGGAAGATGCCCTCCAGCTCGGCGAGCAGGCGGATGGCCTCGATGGCGCCCGCGGTCGGGATACCGTAACCCTCGCCGATGTAGTCACAGTTCACCTGCACATCGTCGTCCTCGATGGCGGTCCTGGCGCCGAGGTAGTCGGACGTTGCCCGCGCAAGCTCGAGGACCTTGGCATGCTGTACCGGGGCCGGCGCCCGCACGCCGACGCCGAGCACCGGGATGCCGCTGTTCGCCGCCACGAGGCCGGCGACGAGCCCGGCCTGGGTGCCGGCACTGCCGGTCGCATGGACCAGCCGGTCGATGCGCAGGCCCCGGTCGTTGGCCTGTTGCAGGAGTTCGAGGGCCGCGTTGGCGTAGCCCAGGGCGCCGACGCGGTTCGAGCCGCCGCCCGGGATGACGTAGGGGGTGCGACCCTCGGCGGTGAGGCGCGCCGCGACCTCCGCCATGGCAGCATCCATGTCCGTACCGGCCGGGCGCTCCTCCAGGGTGGCGCCGAGGACCCGGTCCATCAGCACGTTGCCGTTGTCGCGGTAGTCGGGGTCTGTGAAGCCCGTCCGGTCCTCGAGGAGCAAGTGGCAGGGCAGGCCCTCCCGGGCGCAGGCCGCCGCGGCCTGGCGCACGTGGTTCGACTGGGTGGCGCCCTGGGTGATCACGCAGTCCGCTCCCTGCGCGAGCGCATCACCCATCAGGAACTCGAGCTTGCGGGTCTTATTGCCGCCGCCGGCGAGCCCGGTGCAGTCGTCGCGCTTGATCCAAAGCGCGGGCCCCCCGAGTGCCGCGCTGAGGCGCGGCAACGGCTCGAGCGGCGTGGGCAGGTGGGCGTAGTGGCGGCGGGGGAAGCGGGAGAAGTGCATGCAGGCGGTTCCTGGGCCGGGGGGGATGTCCATGATAACGGCGGGGTGCATCCGGGGCACCCTGCCGCGGCGGGATTCACGTATAATGCGCCGTTTTCCACTGTGGGCCCGCGGGCAGGAACCGGGCCGGGAGCAGGAGCGACATGGCAGAGCGCAAGGCCGCCGTCACCCGCAATACGCTGGAGACGCAGATCAGCGTCACCCTCGACCTCGACGGCAGCGGCGAGGCCCGCTTCGACACGGGCGTGCCCTTCCTCGAGCACATGCTCGACCAGATCGCCCGCCACGGCATGATGGATATCGAGATCGATGCGAAGGGCGACCTGCACATCGACGCCCACCACACGGTGGAGGACATCGGCATCACCCTCGGTCAGGCTTTCGCCGCCGCGGTCGGCGACAAGAAGGGTATCTACCGCTACGGCCATGCCTACGTGCCGCTGGACGAGGCGCTGTCCCGCGTCGTGGTCGATTTTTCCGGCCGGCCGGGGCTCGTGTTCCGCGTGCCCTTCACCCGGTCCATGATCGGCGGTTTCGACGTCGACCTGTTCCACGAGTTCTTCCAGGGCTTCGTGAACCACGCCCAGATGACGCTCCACGTCGACAACCTTCGCGGTGAAAACAGCCACCACCAGGCCGAGACGGTGTTCAAGGCCTTCGGCCGCGCGCTGCGCATGGCGCTGGCGCAGGATCCGGCCATGGCCGGCGTCACGCCCTCGACGAAAGGTGTCCTCTGACGGCCATGTCCGCAAGCATGGGGGGGGCCGCGGGCGGTAGCGTTGCCGTCATCGACTACGGCATGGGCAACCTGCACTCCGTGGCCAGTGCGCTGGAGCATGCCGGGGCCGAATCAGTGCAGGTGTCCTGCGACCCGGCGGTGCTGCGCGCCGCGGACCGGGTCGTGTTCCCCGGGGTCGGCGCCATCCGCGACTGCATGGCGGAAATCCGCCGCCTCGGCTGCGATGAGTTGCTGCAGACGGCGCTCACCACACAGCACAAGCCGGTGCTCGCTATCTGCGTCGGCATGCAGGCGCTGCTCGAGCGCTCCGAGGAGAACGGCGGCGTGCCCTGCCTGGGCCTGCTCGGGGGCGAGGTCCGCTTCCTCGGGGCCGATCTCCGGGGCGACGACGGCGAGCGGCTGAAGGTTCCCCACATGGGCTGGAACGAGGTCCGCCAGCGGCGGCCGCACCCGCTCTGGGAGGGCATTGCCGACGGTACCCGCTTCTATTTCGTGCACAGCTACTACGTCCACGCCGCGGATCGCGATCTCGTCGCCGGCAGCGTCGACTACGGCGTCTCCATCGATGCCGCGCTCGCCCGTGACAACCTCTTCGCCGTGCAGTTCCACCCGGAGAAGAGCCACACGGCGGGGCTGCGGCTGCTTCGCAACTTCCTCGCCTGGGACGGCTCATGCTGATCATCCCCGCCATCGATCTCAAGGACGGCCAGTGCGTCCGCCTGCGCCAGGGCGCCATGGACGACAGCACGGTGTTCTCCGACGATCCCGTCGCCATGGCGCGGCGCTGGGTCGACGCCGGCTGCCGGCGCCTGCACCTGGTGGACCTGAACGGGGCCTTCGCCGGTGAGCCGGTCAACGGCGCGGTGGTCGAGGCCATCGCCGCCGCGTACCCACAGCTGCCGGTGCAGATCGGCGGCGGCATCCGCGACCTCGCCACCATCGAGCACTACCTCAAGGCCGGGGTGAGCTACGTGATCATCGGCACCCAGGCCGTGAAGCAGCCGGCGTTCGTCGCCGAGGCCTGCCGCGCCTTCCCGGGGCGGGTGATCGTCGGCCTCGACGCGCGCGACGGCCGGGTCGCCACCGACGGCTGGGCGGAGGTCAGCGACGTGCAGGCCGCGGAGCTCGCCCGCCGCTTCGAGGCGGACGGCGTGTCCGCGATCGTCTACACGGATATCGCCCGCGACGGCATGATGCAGGGGGTCAACGTGGAGGCCACGGTCGCCATGGCCCGGGCCTCGCGTATCCCGGTGATCGCCTCCGGCGGCATCACGGACCTCGACGACATCCGCGCCCTCAGCGCCGTGGCCGGCGAGGGCATCATCGGTGCCATCACCGGCCGCGCCATCTACGAGGGCACGCTGGACGTGGCCGAGGCCCAGCGCCTCTGCGACGGTGACGGCTGATGGGACTGGCGCGCCGCATCATCCCCTGCCTCGACGTGGACAACGGCCGCGTGGTGAAGGGCGTGAACTTCGTCGACATCCGCGACGCCGGCGACCCGGTGGAGATCGCCCGGCGCTACAACGAGGCCGGCGCCGACGAGATCACCTTCCTCGACATCACCGCCAGCCACGAGGCGCGGGAGACCACGGTACACACCGTCGAGGCCATCGCCCGGGAAGTGTTCATCCCGCTCACCGTCGGCGGCGGCATCCGCTCCCTGGCGGACATCCGCACCATGTTGAACGCAGGGGCCGACAAGGTCAGCATCAACACTGCGGCGATCCGCGAACCCCAGCTGGTCGCCGATGCCTCGGCCCGCTTCGGCGCCCAGTGCATCGTGGTCGCCATCGATGCCAAGCGGGTGCAGGACCGTGACGGCGCCCCGCGCTGGGAGATCTTCACCCACGGCGGCCGCCGGCCCACCGGCATCGACGCCCTGGCCTGGGCCCGGCGCATGGCCGAGCTCGGTGCCGGCGAGATCCTCCTCACCAGCATGGACCGGGACGGTACCCGCGACGGCTTCGACCTCGCCCTCACCCGGGCCGTGAGCGACGCGGTGCCGGTGCCGGTGATCGCCTCCGGCGGTGTCGGCAACCTCGAGCATCTCGCCGAGGGCGTGCTCGAGGGCGGCGCCGACGCGGTACTCGCCGCCAGCATCTTCCACTTCGGCGAGTACAGCATCGCCGAGGCCAAGGCGCACATGGCCGGCCGGGGCATCGAGGTCCGGCTGTAACGATGGCGGCCTGCGCCGCCGGCGAACTGGTGATTCCCCACGAGCGGCCGCTCCTGCCCTGCCGCTTCCTCGCCCGCTATGACCGTTTCATCGCCAGCGTCGAGCTGGACGGCGAGGTGGTCGACGCCCACTGCGTGAACCCCGGCCGCATGGAGGGGCTGGTGCATCCGGGCGCGCGGGCCTGGGTCTCGGCCGCGCCGGCGAGGAGCAAGCGCAAGCTGCGCTACACGCTGGAACTGCTCGAGATCGAGGGCCGCTATGTCGGCGCGAACACCGTCGTGCCCAACCGCCTCGCGGAGATTCTCGTGCGCGAAGGCTGCGTGCCTGGCCTCAAGCGCTTCCGCAGCCTCGCGCGGGAGGTGCGCTACGGCGAGAACTCGCGCATCGACCTGCTGCTGGAGCAGGGCAGCCGCCGGCACCCGGTCCGGCACTACGTGGAGGTCAAGAACTGCCACCTGGTGTACCCGGACGGCGGTGCCTATTTTCCCGACAGCGTCAGCGTCCGCGCCGCGGGGCACCTGCGGGAACTGGCCGCGGTGGTAGCGGCGGGCGACAAGGCGACGGTGCTGTTCACGGTGCAGCGCGAGGACGCCCGCTTCCTGCGCCCGAGCCGCCTGCACGACCCCACCTTCGCGGAGGCGGCGACGGAGGCCGCTGCGGCCGGGGTGCGCTTCCGGGCGGTGACTATCGCGCCGCGGCCCGACGGATTCCACTACCTGGGGCCGCTGCCGGTGCGCCTGGGTCCCTACCCCACGGCGCCCCTGGAGCCGTTCCGCGATGCGCTGGCGCCGTTCTCGGGCTGGCGCCGGCGCGGCGGCCGCGGCTGAGCGGCGTCTACTCGGCGGCCGGCTCCTTGGCCGCGACGCTTTCGGCGGTCGCCGGCGCACGGCGCAGGCCGAGAATGCTGACACCCTTGAGGAGGGTGAGCGCCTCGTAGAGCTGGTTGTCGGTGCCGAGCAGGGCGCTGGCGCCGCCGGCCGATCCGCTGCCGCCTTCCGCCTCGCCGTTACCGTTGGCGAGATGGCCGACGAGATCCGCTTCGCTGATCCGGCCCTCCTCCGAGAGCGCCTCCAGCCGCGCGCGCTCGACCACGATATCCGGGGCGATGCCCGCGGCCTGGATCGAGCGGCCGCTCGGCGTGAAATAGAGCGCGGTGGTGAGCTTGACGGCGCGGTCTTCGGAGATGGGCAGTACCGTCTGCACCGAGCCCTTGCCGAAGCTGCCGGTGCCCATGATGATCGCCCGGCCGTGGTCCTGCAGGGCCCCGGCGACGATCTCGGAGGCGCTGGCGGAGCCGCCGTTGATGAGCACGATCAGCGGCACACCGCCGGTGGCGTCCTCGGGCGTCGCATCGTAGCTCTGGGCCGCGTTGGCGAGCCGGCCCTCCGTGTACACCACCTGCCCCCCGGGGAGGAAAAGGCCGGCGACGTCGACGCTGGCGCCGAGCACGCCGCCGGGGTTGTTGCGCAGGTCCAGCACCAGGCCCTTGAGGGTCTCCTCCGCCTGCAGCCGCTCCAGGGCGGCGCCGACGTCCTCGCCGGTGCTCTTCTGGAATTGCGAGATGCGGATGTAGCCGAAACCCGGCTCCAGCCAGCGCTCGCGCACGCTGGCGACCTTGATGACATCGCGCACCAGGGTCACGGTGAAGGGGCGGCCCTGGCCGGCGCGGCCGATGGTGAGCTCGATCTCGCTGCCCTTGGGGCCGCGCATCTTGGCGACCGCGTCACCCAGGCTCATGCCCTTCACCGGCTGGTTGTCGAGCTTGAGGATGATATCGCCGGGCTGCATGCCCGCCCCCGCGGCGGGGGAACCGTCGATGGGGGCGATCACCCGGATCAGGCCGTTGTCCATGCCGACCTCGAGACCGAGCCCGGAGAACTCGCCGGAGGTGGTGGTCTGCAGGTCCTCAAAGGCGTCCCGGGTGAGGTAGACCGAGTGCGGGTCCAGCCCGGTGAGCATGCCCTCGATGGCGTATTCGAGGAGCGTGCTGTCATCGATCTCCTCGACGTAGCCCTGGCGGATCTGGTTGAAGACGTCGGCGAAGGTGCGCAGCTCGTCGAAGGCCAGCCGGCCCTCCTCGGTTTCCATGGCAGCCTGTGCCGTGCCCGCGGGGAGGGTCGCGGCGACGAAGGCCGTGGCGAGGGCGCCGGCGCGGAGAGAGCGGCGCAGCAGCTGTCGTGGCTGGGGGAGCATGGTGCGTGCCTTTATGGCTGTGGGCTTGGCCGAGCCGGGCGGGTGGTGCCCGTCAGCTCGTGAACAGAGCGGAAAGTGTAGCGCAATCCCGCGCGCCGCGGCCAAGACCCCGGCTTTCCCGTTCGACCCGTTCCTCTTCGACAGGTTCCCCTTGAGCCGGTCTCAGCCGCGGCACCAGCCGGCGGGATCGACCGGTTTGCCATCCTGGCGGATCTCGAAGTACAGCGCGGCACGCTCGCGCCCGCCGCTGGCGCCGACGGTGGCGATGGGGGTGCCGGCGGTGACCCAGTCGCCCACGTCCTTGAGCAGGCTCTGGTTGTGCGCGTAGAGGCTCATGTAGCCCTCGCCGTGGTCCAGCACCAGGAGCAGGCCGGAGCCGCGCAGCCAGTCGGCGTAGACCACGCGCCCGTGGTGGATTGCCGCCACGGTGCTGCCGGCCTCGGCGTTGATGGTGACCCCGCGCCAGCGCATCTTGCCCTGGTTCCGCGGCCGGCCGAAGCGGTTCGCGTGTTCGCCCGCGGCCGGCCAGGGCATGGCGCCGCGTGCCGCCGTGAACGGCTGGTAGTTCGCCGGGATGGCCAGATCGCGGATCGCCGCCTCGATCTCGACGAGGACCTTCTCCAGCGCCTCGGCATCGCGGGCCAGGCGCGCGAGTTCGGCATCGCGCTCGGCGATGCTGGCCGCGAGGGCGGCGACCGCCTCCGCGCGCCGGTCCTGCGCCGCTGCGAGTTCCCGCTGCCGGGCCACCAGGGCATCGCGCTCGGCATCGAGCTCGTCGCGCCGGGCCGCCGCGCTCGCTTCGACGGTGGCGAGTTCCGCGAGGGTCTCGCGGAAGCTGGCCAGGGCCTCGCTGCGCGCGGCGGCAAGGTAGCGGTAGTAGGCGAGCACCCGGGCGAGCGCCTCCGGGTCCTCCTGGTTCAGGAGCAGCTTGAGGCTGCTGTCGCCGCCGCTGGCCCAGGCCTGGCGCAGCTCCTCGGCAATGCGCGCACGCTGGGCGTCGCGGCGGGCGGCGAGGGTCGCCTGTTCGTCGGCGAGCTCGGCCAGGCGCGCGACCAGCGCGTCGATGCGGCCCTCGATGGTGCTCACCCGCCCGGCGAGGCGGGTCAGTTCCGTCTCGGCCGCACGAAGCTCGGCCTGCAGCGAGTCCCGGGCGGCCTCGTCCTGGCGCTGTTCGCTTTCGATTTTTTCGATGGCCCGGGTCAGGGCCTCGAGCTTCTCCCGCGTGGCGCGCTCGTCCTGGACCGGGTCCGCGCCCGCCGCCACCGGCGCCAGCACGGCGAGGAGAGCCGCGGCGGGGGGCAGGCCGACGGCGAGCACGGCGGTCATGACGGCGGCCCCGGCCAACCCCGCCGGTCCGGGCCCCGCGCGGTGCCAGCGGGCCATGGCGCTCAGCGGTCCGTGAGCAGGCTGTGGCCGGTCATTTCGGGGGGCTGGGGTATGCCCATGAGGGCCAGCAGCGTGGGCGCGACGTCGGCGAGGATACCGCCGGCCGGGTCGAGTGCGACGGGGTCGCGGCCGATGTAGACGAGGGGCACGAGGTCCGTGGTGTGCTGGGTGTGCCGCTGGCCCGACTCGTAGTCGACCATCTGCTCGCAGTTGCCGTGATCGGCTGTGATGAGGGCGCGGCCACCGGCCGCGAGCACCGCCGCCTCGACCCGCCCCAGGCAGGCGTCGAGGGTCTCCACGGCGGCCACCGCGGCCTCGTAGCTGCCGGTGTGGCCGACCATGTCGCCGTTGGCATAGTTGCACACGATCAGGTCGTAGGCGCCGCTGCCGATGGCCTCGACCAGCCTGTCCGTGACTTCCGGGGCGCTCATCTCCGGCTTGAGGTCGTAGGTGGCGACGTCCGGGGAGGGCACGAGGATGCGCGTTTCGCCGTCGTACTCCTCCTCGCGGCCGCCGCTGAAGAAGAAGGTCACGTGCGCGTACTTCTCGGTCTCGGCGATACGCAGCTGCGTGCGGCCGGCGCCGGCGAGGTACTCGCCCAGGCCGTTGGCCGGCGCCTCCGGCGGGAAGGCGCAGGGAGCGTCGATATCGGCCGCGTACTCGGTGGTCTGTACGAAGCCCGCGAGCCGGGGCTGCACGCGGCGCCGGAAGCCGTCGAAGGCCGGGTCCGTGAGGGCGCGGCTGAGCTGCCGGGCGCGGTCGGCGCGGAAGTTCATGAACAGCACGGTGTCGCCGTCCTCGATGCGCACGGCGCTGCCGCCGGCATCGGTGATCACCGTCGGCGCGACGAACTCGTCGCTCTCGTCGCGCTCGTAGGCGGCGGCGAGGCCCTCCGTGGCGCTCGGTGCGCGGTGGTCCGCATCGCCCTCGGTGAGCAGGTTGTAGGCTTTTTCCACCCGGTCCCAGCGCTGGTCGCGGTCCATCGCGTAGTAGCGGCCGCAGAGGCTGGCGATGCGCCCGGTGCCGAGTCCGGCGAACACCGCCTCGGCCTTGTCGATGGAGGCCTGCGCGCTGCGCGGCGGCGTGTCGCGGCCGTCGAGGAAAGCGTGCAGGTAGACCTGCTTCGCGCCGCGGGCCGCGGCCAGGCGCAGCGCGGCGAAGAGCTGCCGCTCGTGGCTGTGCACACCGCCGGGCGACAGCAGTCCGAGCACGTGCACGGCGCCGCCGCCGGTCACGGCGGCGTCGATGGCCGCCGTGTACACGGGATTCTCGTCGAAGCTGCCGTCGGCGATGGCCTGGTCGATGCGGGTGATGTTCTGGTAGATGACGCGGCCGCTGCCGAGGCTCATGTGGCCGACCTCGGAGTTGCCCATCTGCCCCTCGGGCAGGCCCACGTCGAGGCCCGAGCCCGAGATGAGCGTGTGCGGGGCCTCGGCCCAGAGCCGGTCCCAGACCGGGGTGTGGGCGTTCGCGATGGCATTGTCCCGGGTTTCTTCCCGGTGCCCCCAGCCGTCCAGGATGATGAGGACGGTGGGGACCCTGCTGGCGTCTGTCATGCCTGCTCCCGTGGTGGAAAGCGCGCTATTGTAACCGCTGGCCGGAGGCGCCGCGACGCGCCTCGAGCGGGAACCCGGGACGCTGTGGAGCGCGCCGGGCAGACAGGGTATACTGCGCGCCTTTTTGCCGAGGTCCGGCTTTACGCCGGGCGCGCTACGGACCCGGAAACCGCTCCATGGCCCTCTTCCTAGAGTTCCTGCTCCAGCAATGGATCCTGGTCGCCGCACTGCTCGTGGCGGTCAGCATGCTGCTGTTCCACGAGACCCGCAAGGCGGGCCCCGCGCTCAGCCCGCAGCAGGCCATCGACCTCGTGAACGCAGAGGACGGCATCTTCCTCGACCTGCGCGACGGCGGTGAGTTCAAGCAGGGACACATCGTCGACGCCGTGCACATCCCCATGGCCAAGCTCGCGGACCGCAAGAGCGAGCTCGATGCGTACCGGGAGCGGCCGATCATCCTGGTCTGCAAGATGGGCCAGCAGGCCGGGGCTGCCGCCAAGCAGCTGCGGGGCGACGGCTTCGGCAAGGTCTACAAGATGGCCGGCGGCATGCTCGAGTGGCGCAACCTGCAACTGCCCACGGTGGCGAAGAAGTAGCAGCGCCGTGGCCATTCCCGTCACCGTCTACAGCACCCGCTTCTGCCCCTATTGCATCGCCGCGCGGCGGCTGTTGAAAGGCAAGGGTGTGGCCTTCGAGGAGATCGCCGTCGACGGCAATGCCGCCCTGCGCGCGGAAATGACCGAGAAAGCCGGCCGTCATACGGTGCCGCAGATCTGGGTCGGCGACCGGCACGTGGGCGGCTTTGATGAACTTGCGGCGCTGGACCGCAGCGGGCGCCTCGATGGGCTGCTCGGTCTGTCCGGGTCCCGCTGACAGGCGCTTTTTATCGCTCACACTGATACCACTTCATACCGACACCACCTCACACGGAGAAAGCAAGCCATGGCCGACGAGCAGGCAGCAGCACAACAGAACGCCCCGCAGCAGCAGTTCTCGCTGCAGCGCATCTATTGCAAGGACGTTTCCTTCGAATCCCCGGCGACCCCGGAGATTTTCCGCAAGTCGTACCAGCCGAAGGTCAACGTCGACCTCAACACCAAGAGCAATGCGATCGACGAGAACGGCAACTTCGAAGTCGTGCTGACGATCACGGTCACCTCGAAGGTCGAGGAGGAGACCGCATTCCTCGTCGAGGTGCAGCAGGCCGGCATCTTCTATATCACCGGCTTCGACACGGAGCAGCTGCGCATGGTGCTCGGCACGGCCGCGCCGAACATCCTCTTCCCCTACGCCCGCGAGGCCATCGACGGGCTGGTGGTCAAGGGTGGTTTCCCGGCGCTGATGCTGGCGCCGGTGAATTTCGAGGCGCTCTACCAGCAGGCCCTGGCCCGCTCCCAGGCCGAAGGCCAGCAGGCCGCGGCCCAGGGTAACGGCGAGGCTCCGGCCGAGGGCTGAGCCCCGCGGCGGACCCGCCCCGCCTACATATCGAGCTCCTTCATCTTCCGGGTCAGCGTATTGCGGCCCCAGCCGAGGAGCTCCGCGGCATCGCGCTTGCGGCCCTGCGTGTGTTTCAGGGCCACCTCGATGAGCGTTCGCTCGAAGGCGGGGACGGCGGCACGAAGGATGTGCTGCTTTCCCTGCACGAGTTCGTTGTTCGCCCACTGCGACAGCAGCTCCCGCCAGTCCGTGCCCTCGCCCGTCGGTGCCGCGGCCTCCCGGCGGCCGAGTTCCGGCGGCAGGTCGGCGAGGTGTACCTCCCGCCCCGACGCCATGACCGTGATCCAGCGGCAGGTATTCTCCAGCTGGCGCACGTTTCCGGGCCAGTCGAGCCCGGCCAGGAAGCGCTCCGTCTCGGGCAGCAGGACCTTGGTCTCGCCCCCCAGCTCCCGGGCGGCCCGGGCGAAAAAGAACTCCATCAGCTTGGGGATGTCCTCCCGCCGCTCGGCCAGCCGGGGCAGGTGGATGCGGATCACGTTGAGGCGGTGGAAGAGATCCTCGCGGAACTCGCCCCGGCTCACGCGCTCCTCGAGGTCCTGGTGGGTGGCGGCGATGATGCGCACATCCACCCGCACCGGGGTGTGTCCGCCCACGCGGTAGAACTCGCCGTCGGCGAGCACCCGGAGGAGACGGGTCTGCGTTTCCGCCGGCATGTCGCCGATCTCGTCGAGGAACAGGGTGCCGCCGTTGGCCTGCTCGAAGCGCCCCTCGCGGCGCGAGGTCGCCCCGGTAAAGGCGCCCTTCTCGTGGCCGAACAGCTCGGACTCCATCAGATCCCTGGGGATCGCCGCCATGTTCAGGGCGATGAAGGGCTGGCTGGCCCTCGGGCTGTGCCGGTGCAGCGCCCGGGCGACCAGCTCCTTGCCGGTGCCCGACTCGCCGTTGATGAGCACCGTGATATTGCTGTGGGCGAGGCGGCCGATGGCCCGGAAGACCTCCTGCATGGCCGGGGCCTCGCCGATGATTTCCGTACCCTGGGCGAGGTCATCCCCGTCGCCCGCCGGGGCCATGTGCTCCCGGGCATGGGCGAGGGCCCGCTCGGTCACCGCCACCACCTCGTCGATATCGAAGGGCTTGGGCAGGTACTCGAAGGCGCCCTGCTGGTAGGAGGCCACGGCGCTGTCGAGGTCCGAGTGGGCGGTAGTGATGATCACCGGCAGCCGCGGATGGCTGGCGGTGAGCCGCTCGAGGAGCTCGAGGCCGTCGGTGCCGGGCATGCGGATATCACTGATCACGGCGTCCGGCTGGTCTTCGCCGAGGCGGCGCAGCATCCGGTCGCCATTTGCGAAGCACTCGCTCTCGATACCGGCCTGGCTGAGGGCGCGCTCCAGCACCCAGCGGATCGATTGGTCGTCGTCGACGACCCAGACTTTAGGGGGCTTGGGCATGGGATTCTTCCAGCGGTAGATACAGACTGAAACGGGTCTCGCCGGGCCGGCTGTCGCAGGTCAGCAGGCCGCCGTGACGGTTGACGATGGACTGGGAGATCGCCAGCCCGAGGCCGGAGCCGTCGGCGCGGCCGCTGATCATGGGCACGAACAGCGAGTGACGCAGCTCCTCGGGGATGCCCGGGCCGTTGTCGACGATGTCGACGCGGCAGACCAGCCGGTGCCGGCGGTTGCCGATGGTGAACTGGCGCTGCGAGCGGCTGATGATGGCGAGCTCCCGCACGACCTGTTCGCTCGTGGCCTCGAGGGCGTTGCGGGCGATGTTGAGCACCGCCTGCACCAGCTGGGCGCGGTCGCCGCGGATGTCCGGCAGGCTGGGGTCGTAGTCGCGGGTCAGCTGAAGCGCCGGCCCCGCCTCCGCCCGCACCAGGCGGCACACGTGTTCCAGCACCTCGTGCACGTTGAGCGGCTCGAGCTGCGGCTGCACCTTCGGCCCCAGCAGCCGGTCGACCAGGTCGCGCAGCCGGTCCGCCTCGCGGATGATGATCTCCGTGTACTCTCCGAGCTCGCCCTCGGGCAGCGCGCGGGCGAGCAGCTGCGCCGCGCCGCGGACGCCGCCGAGGGGGTTCTTGATCTCGTGGGCGAGGCCCCGGACGAGGGAGTGGGTGGCCTCCTGCGCGTTGAGCAGGCTCTCCTCGCGGCTGATGCGCTGCAGTCGGTCCACCGCCTGCACCTCCACCACGAGCGCCACCGGCCCCTCGTCGTGCAGGGGCGTGATCACGAGGTCGACCTGCCCGTAGGCACCGGCCGGCAGCACCAGCTCCACCCCCCGGCGCACGATCGGGTGTTTCTCCCGCAGCGCCTGCTCGAGGGTGGTCAGCCACACCGGCGGCAGCGAGTCGATGTGCCTTGCGTGCAGCCCGCAGACGCGCGCCGTGGAGATCGCCAGCTGGGCCTCTGCCGCGGGGTTGAGATAGCGGACACGCAGCGCCTTGTCGAGGCAAAGCACCCCGGTACTGATGTTGTCGAGAACGTCCGCGTCCTGCATGCCTGCCCTGTTTTTTACCGCCCGTCGCGTGGCTGCCTCTCGACAAAGCAAGATTGGAGCCACAGCGGGGCACTGGCCAAAGACGGGAGTCGAGGGCTTTGCTAATGTAGTCTCAAAGCGATGTAAGTGCTAACTACACTGCTGCCGGCCGGGAGACATGCGCCAAAACGGACAGTGCTGCCGGCGGCCCCGTCGATTCATGCACCAGTATGGTGCATGTGCGCCGCTTCGGCCAGCGCGGGGGCTCGACGGGTTCAGCGCACCGAGGGGCGGAGCACGTAGACGCGGACGGCGTCGGACTCGGCGACGGTCTTGCCGCTATTATTCACGCGGCGGATGACCAGATCGTGGGGGCCGCGCAGTACCCCCTGCAGGCCCCAGCTCGCGCTCGCCTGCGGCGGCCCGACGGCCTCGCCATCCATGAACAGCTGCAGGCGTTCACCGGGGCCCAGCGGCGGCTCCGCGCTGCCGCTGACGCTGAAGTTGCCGGGCCCCATGGCGATGGTGGTCTCGTTCTCCGGCGAGGTGATGCTGACGGTGCGTGCGGGCGCCGGCTCGGGCTTCTGCTGTGCCGGCGCCGGCCGCGGCCGCGGCTCGGGCGGCGGCGCCGTGTTCAGATCCCCCAGCTCGACCTGCTCGCCCTCCTGTCCGGGCGCCGGGGGCTGGTCGCTGAACACGACGTTGCCGTGCTCGTCCACGCTGCGGTAGATCTGCTGCGCCAGGGCGGCCCCGGAAACGATACACGCGAAAACAACACCCGAAACGGCGACAAGCTTGCCCATGGTCACCTCCAGCGGCTGGCTCGTTCCCATTATGGGCCCATTTGCCCTGTCTGCGCCAAGGGAGCTGTTCCGGGCTGCCCCGGATGCCTCTGCAAAAAAGCCCGCAAGAGCGGGCCCCGGGTGCAAAAAAAAGGCCCGCAACAGCGGGCCCGGGGTGTCAGCGGTGGGAGCGCTTACACGGAGTAGTAGAGGTCGAACTCCACCGGGTGGGTGGTCATGCGCAGGCGCTCGATGTCCTCTTCCTTGAGGGCGATGTAGCCGTCGATCATGTCGTCGGTAAAGACGCCGCCGGCGGTGAGGAAGCTGCGGTCCGCGTTGAGGGCGTCGATAGCCATCTCCAGGCTCGAGGCCACCGTCGGGATCGCCTTGCCCTCTTCCGGGGGCAGGTCGTACAGGTCCTTGTCCGCCGCGTCGCCGGGGTGGATCTTGTTCTGGATACCGTCGATGCCGGCCATGAGCATGGCGGCGAAGGCCAGGTAGGGGTTGGCGGTCGGGTCCGGGAAGCGGACCTCGACGCGCTTGCCCTTGGGGCTCGGCTCGTAGGGGATGCGGATCGAGGCGGAGCGGTTGCGCGCCGAGTAGGCGAGCATGACCGGCGCTTCGAAGCCCGGCACCAGGCGCTTGTAGGAGTTGGTGGAGGCGTTGGTGAACGCGTTCAGGGCGCGGGCGTGCTTGATGATGCCGCCGATGTAGTAGAGCGCCGTCTCCGAGAGGCCCGCGTAGCCGTCACCGGCAAAGACATTCTCGCCGTCCTTGCTGATCGACTGGTGCACGTGCATGCCGGAACCGTTGTCGCCGACCAGGGGCTTGGGCATGAAGGTGGCCGTCTTGCCGTAGGCGTGTGCGACGTTGAGCACGCAGTACTTGAGGATCTGCACCTCGTCCGCCTTGCGCACGAGGGTGTTGAACTTGACGCCGATCTCGCACTGGCCGGCGGTGCCCACCTCGTGGTGGTGAACCTCGACGGGCAGGCCCATCTGTTCCATGGCATCGCACATGGCGGCGCGGATATCGTGCAGCGAGTCGACCGGCGGCACCGGGAAGTAGCCGCCCTTGACGCGCGGGCGGTGGCCGATGTTGCCCTCGTCGAACTTGTGGCTGGAGACCCAGGCCGCCTCTTCGGAGTGGATCGTGTAGCCGGCGCCGGACATGTCCGAGTGCCACTTGATGTCGTCGAAGACGAAGAACTCCGGCTCCGGGCCGAAGAAGGCGGTGTCGCCGATGCCCGTGGACTTCAGGTACTCCTCGGCGCGGTGCGCGACGGAGCGCGGGTCGCGCTCGTAGCCCTGCATGGTGGAGGGCTCGACGATGTCACAGCGGAGGTTGATCGTGGGGTCGTCGGTGAAGGGATCGACGACGGCGGTGGAGTCGTCGGGCATGAGGATCATGTCCGACTCGTTGATGCCCTTCCAGCCCGCGATGGAGGAACCGTCGAACATCTTGCCCTCTTCAAAGAAGTCATCATCCACTTCCGTGGCCGGGATGGTGACGTGCTGCTCCTTGCCCTTGCTGTCGGTGAAGCGCAGGTCGATCCACTTCGCTTCGCTTTCCTTGATCAGGTCCAGGGTCTTGTCTGACATGGTCAGTCCTCCGTTGGGAATGTAATCGGGTCCTCGAACCCGTTTCTTGCGAGCTGTCGGCGCCACGCACCGCAAAGGGCGCACCGCGTCAGTTCTGGTGCTTCGCGGAATTGCAAGTCCTGTGCCAGCCGACCCCGGCTCCAAGCCGCTGATTTCAAGAAGCTTTTTTTGGCCTCTGGCGCGGCCCGATCAGGCTTCGCACCATAATAATGCATGAGGGCATCTAAATAGTGCATTGGCCCCGGCGTCGCTGCAAGCGGGCTGGTGGTCGTCGCTGCGTCAGGTATAATCCGGCGCCTTTTTTCCGCCGCACCGCGGCCTGCGGAGAACCCCGTGATCGAGTCCCTGCGCAACATCGCCATCATCGCCCACGTCGACCACGGCAAGACCACGCTCGTCGACTGCCTGCTGCAGCAGTCGGGCACCCTCGACCGGCGCAGCGCCGGCGCGGAGCGGATCATGGATTCCAACGACCAGGAGCGCGAGCGCGGCATCACGATCCTCGCCAAGAACACGGCGATCCGCTACGACGACTACCGCATCAACATCGTCGACACGCCGGGGCACGCGGACTTCGGCGGTGAGGTCGAGCGCGTGCTGTCCATGGTGGACTCGGTGCTGCTGCTGGTGGATGCCGTGGACGGGCCCATGCCGCAGACCCGCTTCGTCACCGCGAAGGCCTTCGCCCGCGGCCTGCGGCCGATCGTCGTGGTGAACAAGGTCGACCGCCCCGGCGCCCGGCCGGACTGGGTGGTGGACCAGGTCTTCGACCTGTTCGACAACCTCGGCGCTACCGAGGAACAGCTCGATTTCCCGATCGTCTTCGCCTCGGCCATCCAGGGCATCGCCGGCCTGGACCACGAGGCCATGGCCGATGACATGACGCCGCTGTTCGATGCCATCATCCGCGAGGTGCCGGCGCCGAAGGTGGACGAGCGCGGCCCGCTGCAGCTGCAGGTGAGCGCGCTGGACTACAACAGCTATGTCGGGGTCATCGGCGTCGGCCGCATCACCCGCGGCCGGCTCGCCCCGAACACCCCGGTGGCGGTGGTCGACAGCGAGGGCGGCCGGCGCAACGGGCGGGTGCTGCAGGTCATGGGCTACCTGGGCCTCGAGCGCGTCGAGGTGGCCGAGGCCAGGGCCGGCGACATCGTCTGCGTCACCGGCATCGACGGCCTCAACATCTCCGACACGCTCTGCGACCCGGCGACCATCGAGGCGCTGCCGCCGCTGACGGTGGACGAGCCGACGGTGAGCATGACCTTCCAGGTCAACGACTCGCCCTTCGCCGGCAAGGAGGGCAAGTTCGTCACCTCGCGCAACATCGCCGAGCGCCTCGAGCGCGAGCTGATCCACAACGTGGCGCTGCGGGTGGAGCCGGGCGACAGCCCGGACCGCTTCATCGTCTCGGGTCGCGGCGAGCTGCACCTGTCGGTGCTGATCGAGACCATGCGCCGGGAGGGTTACGAACTCGGCGTGTCGCGGCCGGAGGTGATCCAGCGCGAGATCGACGGCGAGCTCTGCGAACCCTACGAGCAGCTCCTCGTGGACTGCGAGGAGGCGCACCAGGGCGCGGTCATGGAGGCCCTGGGCGAGCGCCGGGCGGAGCTCTCGAACATGGTGCCGGACGGCAAGGGGCGGGTGCGCCTGGAGTTCATCGTGCCGGCCCGCGGGCTCATCGGCTTCCGCTCCCTGTTCCTCACGCTGACTTCCGGCAGCGGTATCCTCACCCACGTCTTCGACCACTACGGCCCGGTGCGCAGCGGGCTGCTGGCGCAGCGCAACAACGGCGTGCTCATCTCCATGGTCACCGGCAAGACGCTCGCCTACGCGCTTTTCAACCTGCAGGATCGCGGCCGGCTGTTCGTGAAGCCGAACGTGGAGGTCTACGAGGGACAGATCATCGGTCTGCACAGCCGCGGCAACGACCTCACGGTCAACCCCACCAAGGCCAAGCAGTTGACCAACATCCGCGCCGCCGGCACGGACGAGGCGCTGACCCTGACCCCGGCCGTGGAGCACACCCTGGAGCAGGCGCTGGAATTTATCGCCGACGACGAGCTGGTGGAGGTCACGCCGGCGAGTATCCGCCTGCGCAAGAAGTTCCTGAAGGAGCACGAGCGCAAGCGCGCCTCCCGCGGCTGACGCCGCCGGCCCGGCCCCGCGTCAGTCTGCAGCAGGCAGGGTCATGTGGATGTGGGCGATGCCGTCCTCGTCGTAGCTATCGCCGTCGACGCTGAAGCCCAGGCTCTCGTAGAACGCGGTCAGCCGCGCCTGGGCGCCGATGCGGATGGCGTGGCCCGGCCAGCGCTCGCGGTTGAAGGCGATCCCCCGGCGCACGAGTTCCCGGCCGAGGCCCAGGCCGCGGCCCGCCTCGGGGACGATGATGCGGCCGATCGAGCTCTCCCGGTACGGCGTTCCCGGCGGCAGGCAGCGCTGGTAGGCCAGCAGCGTCTGGCCGCGGCGGCAGAAGAGGTGCCAGGCGGCCGCGTCGAGGCCGTCGCAGTCCAGGTAGGGACAGTCCTGCTCCACCACGAAGACGGCCTGGCGCAGGGCCAGGATGTCGTACAGCCGGTGCACGCCCAGCGCCTCGAAGGGCAGCGCCTCCCACCGGTCCCCGGTCTCGTCCCCCGTCGCCATGCCTGCTCCCTGCCTGCCCTGCGCGCCCCCTGCGGGCGGGCATGCTAGCGCGGCAAAGCGGGTGGCGCCAGCGCCGTTTTCGCAAAATGCAATCGCGCAGCCGGTGAGAAATTGGTATGATCGCGGTGAGACAGCGGTGCAGGGCCATGCCGTCTCCCCGGGTGCCCGGGCAGGCCTTTAACCGGATCCAGGCGAATGCTCGCGAGCGCAGATCTTCCCGATGATTTCAGGGCCCTGAACCGCCAGTTCCGGGAGCTCGTCCAGACCCTCCTCGACGATGTCGACCTGCCCCCGGGCCGGGTCGAGGTCACACCGACCCGCAGCGGCAACTTCCGCAGCTTCGACGGCGGCAAGTTCTACCTTGTCGAGAGCGGCACGATCACGGCCCGCTACCGTGACCGCTCCGTGTTCCTCCTCGAGGAGGGCGACCTGCTGCTGCCGGACATCGCCGGTCTCGGTGACCCGGACGCGGCCGTCTACTACGGCAGCGAGGCCGGCGCCAGCCTGCACAGCTACCCGGCGCTGGAGTTCATGCGCCAGGTGTTCTCGCGCTCTTCGACGACCAAGCTCTGGACCCGCCTGCTGGTGACCTACTCGGGCATGATGGTGCGCCTCGCCGCGGTCAACAGCAGTGCCGACGTCGTCACCACCCCGGGTTTCGAGGTCTACCAGCCGGACGATATCATCATCCGCCAGGGCGACCGGGCCGAGTTCGTCTACCACATGACCTCGGGTGTCGCCGATGTCCTCGTCGACGACGTGATGGTGGGGCGCATCGGTTCCGGGGAGATCTTCGGCGCCATGGCCGCGCTGACCCACGCGGACCGCAGCGCCACGGTGCGCGCGCGCAGCGCCTGCTCCGTCGTCAAGGTGCCCACGCACCAGTTCTCGGACCTGATCAAGAGCAACCCGGCGACCATCCACGCCCTGCTCTCGGACATGGCAAACTCCATCGCCAGCCTGAACGAGCAGGTCGTGCGCCTGCAGGCCAGCGCCGGGGACGCCTGAGCAGCACAGCGGCGCCCGGCGGCGCCGGAAACATCATCCACCCCCCGATCGGAGCGAGCGACGAGACAAACGCATGGCTGACACGCAAGTGAACGACGGCGACGCCACCGAGCAGGTCTCCCTGCGCCAGTACGCCGAGAAGGCCTACCTCGACTATTCCATGTACGTGATCCTGGACCGGGCCCTGCCGCACGTCGGCGACGGGTTGAAGCCGGTGCAGCGGCGCATCGTCTACGCCATGAGCGAGCTGGGGCTCAAGGCGACGGCCAAGTACAAGAAGTCCGCGCGCACCGTGGGCGACGTGATCGGCAAGTTCCACCCGCACGGCGACAGCGCCGCCTACGAGGCCATGGTGCTGATGGCCCAGGACTTCAGCTACCGCTACCCGCTGGTGGACGGCCAGGGCAACTGGGGTTCACCGGATGACCCGAAGTCCTTCGCGGCCATGCGCTACACGGAGTCCCGCCTGGCGCGCTACGCCGAGGTGCTCCTCGACGAGGTGGGACAGGGGACGGTCGACTGGGTCCCCAACTTCGACGGCACGCTGAAGGAACCCGCGATCCTGCCGGCCCAGGTGCCCAACGTGCTGCTCAACGGCACCACGGGCATCGCCGTGGGCATGGCCACGGACATTCCGCCGCACAACCTGCGCGAAGTGGTCGATGCCGCGGTGCACCTGCTGGAGAACCCGAAGGCGAGCGTCGCGGACCTGTGTGCCTTCGTCCGCGGCCCTGACTTTCCCACCGACGCCGAGATCATCACCCCCGAGGACGAGCTGCGCACGCTCTACGAGACCGGGCGCGGCAGCCTGCGCATGCGCGCGGTGTGGGAGCGGGAGAACGGCGACATCGTGATCCACGCGCTGCCCTACCAGACCTCCGGTGCCCGGGTGCTGGAGCAGATCGCCCAGCAGATGCAGGCGCGCAAGCTGCCCATGGTCGCGGACCTGCGCGACGAGTCGGACCACGAGAGCCCCACGCGCCTGGTGATCGTGCCGCGCTCGAACCGGGTCGATGGCGAGGCGCTCATGAGCCACCTGTTCGCGACCACGGACCTCGAGCGCAGCTACCGGGTCAACCTGAACGTGATCGGCATCGACGGCCGCCCGGGTGTGCGCAGCCTCGAGCGGATGCTCAGGGAGTGGCTGGAGTTCCGACGCAGCACGGTGCGCCGCCGCCTGGAGCACCGGCTGGACAAGGTGCAGAAGCGGCTGCACGTGCTCGCGGGCTACCTGATCGCCTACCTCAACATCGACGAGGTGATCCACATCATCCGCACCGAGGACGAGCCCAAGGCCGCCCTCATGGCCCGCTTCGGCCTCACGGACGTGCAGGCGGAAGCGATCCTCGAACTCAAGCTGCGCAACCTCGCCAAGCTCGAGGAAATGAAGATCCGCAGCGAGCAGGACGAGCTCGAGAAGGAGCGCGACCAGCTGGAGAAGCTGCTCGGCTCCGACGCGCGGCTGAAGACCCTGATCAAGAAGGAGCTGCGCGCCGTCGCCGAGAGCTACGGCGACGACCGGCGCTCGCCCATCGTCGCTCGGGAGGAGGCTCAGGCGTTCAGCGAGCTCGAGCTGATGAGTGCAGACCCGGTCACCGTGGTGCTCTCGGAGAAGGGCTGGATCCGCGCGGCCAAGGGCCACGAGATCGACCCCGCGACCCTGAGCTACAAGTCCGGCGACGCTTTCAAGCTGGCGGCCCGTGGCCGCAGCAACCAGCCGGCGGTGCTGCTCGACTCCACCGGCCGCGCCTACACGGTAGCCACCCACAACCTGCCCTCGGCCCGGGGGCAGGGCGAACCGGTGACCGGGCGTATCAGCCCGCCCTCGGGCGCGGTCTTCAACGGCCTGCTCATGGGCGAGGCGGACCAGCGCTGCCTCCTCGCGAGCGATGCCGGTTACGGCTTCATCGGCCGCCTCGGCGACCTGCAGGCGAAGAACCGCGCCGGCAAGGCGGTGCTGACGCTGCCGAAGGGAGCGCAGGTGCTGGCGCCGACGCCGGTGCCCGGTGGGGCCGCCTGGGTCGCGGCGGTGTCCAGCGAGGGACGGCTACTGGTGTTCCCCCTCGAGGACCTGCCGGCGCTCGCCCGCGGCAAGGGCAACAAGATCATCGGCATCCCGCCAGCGCGGGTACAGGCCCGGGAGGAGTACGTGGTCGGCGTGCTGGCGATCGGTGACGACGAGTCGCTGGTCATCCACGCCGGCAAGCGCCACCTGACCCTGAAACCCGCGGAGCTCGAGCACTACCGCGGCGAGCGGGGCCGCCGCGGCAACAAGCTGCCGCGGGGCTTCCAGCGGGCGGAGCGGCTGGAGCGCGGTTGAGCGCCGCGCCTCAGGCGGCCGCCTCCCGGCGGCCCCGGAGGCGGGCGAGCAGCAGTGCTGACTGCCGCTCGAGCAGCCTCTGCTGCGTATCGGCGAAGCCGGCCAGCCGCTTGAAGCCCGGCTTCTCCGGGCGCAGTTCGGCGTGCGCGGCGAGGTCCCCGTCGGCGGCGGCATCCTCGGTCACCAGCACGTGTTCGCGGTCGTGCAGGCAGGCGTCGCGCAGCTCATCCAGCACCCCCTGCAGGTAGAGGCCCGGGTAGATGTCCGCGGCATCGCCGGGGCCGAGTTCGCTGCGGCCGACGGCCATGCCCATGGACAGGGAGAGCGACATCCCGGCCTCCAGGGTGCCGGCGACCTCCCGGACCAGGGCGGCGCAGGCCACGGCGCGCAGCGTCGCGCTCCCGGTTCCCTCGCCCTCGGCAAAGCACAGCGCCAGGCCGAAGGGGCGCGCCACTTGCAGCTTGCCGCCGTAGCAGGCGGCCGCTGCGTAGATGATGCGGTGCAGCCGGTCCGTGTAGCGGTGCAGGTTGCGCTCGTTCAGCGTGTCGACGTAGCCGGCCAGGCTGGCGAGGTGCAGGTACAGCACCGTGTTCGTGCGGTAGTGCTCGCCGCTCGGTGCCCCCGCGTCCCGCGGCCGCAGCAGCTCCAGCGGCAGCGCCTCGACCCGTGACTCCAGCAGCTCGAGCTCGCTGATGCCGGCGGCCGGCGGCCTGGCGCCGTCGAGGGCGAGGCGCTCGGCCGCGCCGGCGATACGGCCGACCAGCCGCGCGGCGCCGTAGCGGGCCAGCAGGAAGACCAGCAGGCTGAGGACGACGGCCAGGGCGCTCAGGCTGAGCAGGAAGCGCTGCCGGGATTCGCGGGCACTGCCCGTATCGAGGGCGATGCGGACCCGGCCGGCGATGTCCGGCCCGATACGGACCGGGGCCTCGTAGTGGGCCTCGCCGGGGCGGCCGTCGCTGCCCGCGCGGCCCAGCGCCTGGCCCTCGACATCGTAGATCTCCACCACCGTCGCCGGCGAGCTCTCGACGAAGCGCTGCAGGGAGGCGGCCACGCTGAGCAGGTCGCCGGTCTCGAGGGCGGTGCTGATACGCCGGGCGATCTGCTGGGCGAGGGCGTTGCCGTAGTCCGCCTGCTGTGTCTCCAGCAGGTAGCGGCTGGACGTGGCGGCGAGGGTGACCAGGGCGAGGGCCACGGCGAGGCTCAGCGCCGCGGCGGCGAGGGGCAGCTGCAGGGTGAGGCTGAGATTCCCTAGCGGACTTTTCACTGCGGTGCTTTCACGGTGCGGTGGCGGTCCTCCCGACGCGGCGGCGCCAGTATAGCGTGCCCGCGCGAGGCACCGTGAATCGCCGCGCCATCCGGGCTAGAATGCGCCACCCTGCCGCAAGGATCCCCGCCCGTGTTGCCGCCGCCCCTCAAGGACCTCTTCGCCGCGCGGCCGCAGCCGCCCAGCCACGTTGCCACGCTGGTCGGCCGGCCCCTGGACGCGGACGCGGTCGCCGCCTTTGCCGGACTGCTCGCCGGCGGCGGCTGGCAGGTGCTCGGCGGCGAGTGGCTGTCGCTGCCGGGTTCGCCGCGGGGCTGCCTCGAGGTCGCGCTCGCCGGTGACGAGGCGGCCCTGCCCGCGCTGCGCGAGGCGTCGCTGGCACTTGCGACGGAGCGCTCCCTCGACATCTGCCTGCAGCGCGAGGGGCCGCTGCGCCGCCACCGGCGCCTGGCCGTCTTCGACATGGACTCCACCCTGATCGAGGCGGAGGTGATCGACGAACTCGCGGGGGCGGCCGGTGTGCGCGAGGCCGTGAGCGCGGTGACCGAGCGGGCCATGCGCGGGGAAATCGACTTCCGCGAGAGCTTCCGCGCCCGTCTCGGCACGCTCCGCGGCCTCGACGGCGCCTGCCTCGACGACATCGCCGCGGGTCTCCGGCTGGTGGATGGCGCCCGGCAGCTGGTGGCAACGCTGCGCGCCCTGGGCGTGCACACGGCGATTCTCTCCGGGGGCTTCGACTATTTTGCCCGCGACGTGCAGGCCCGCCTCGGCATCCACGAGGTGCACGCGAACCGGCTGGCCCTCGAGGGCGGGCGGCTCACCGGCGAGGCGGTGGAGCCGATCGTCGATGGCGCGCGCAAGGCAGCGCTGCTCAGGGAGCTGGCGACCCGGGAGGGCCTGACGCCCGCGCACGTGCTGGCGGTCGGCGACGGTGCGAACGACCTGCCCATGCTCGGCGAGGCCGGCCTCGGCGTGGCTTTTCGCGCCAAGCCGGTCGTACGCGCGGCGGCGCAGCAGGCCATCAGCCATTTCGGCCTGGACTGCGTGCTGTTCCTGCTAGGCGTACCGGAGCGGCACTGGGTATCAGAGGTCGTCCCAGACTGATTCGAACTGGTTCGCTCCGAGCGCGTCGTGCCCGGCGTCGATGTCCTCGTCGAGCTGGCGGCGGTACTCGAAGTCGAACTGGCCGAAGGCCGCCGTCGAGGCGATCTGCCGTTTCAGCTTGACCAGGAACGTCTCGTCCTTGCGGGCGAGAATGATCTTCTGGTTCTCCTTGAACACCAGCCGCGGGGCGAGCAGCGTGTGCGGCTGGCCCACCAGGGCGATTTCCGGCAGCAGGATGACGCGGATCGGCCGCGAGTAGTCGCCGTCCGGGAGTCGCACCTGGGCGGCGTAGGCCGTTCCCCGGGGGCTGAGCAATTCGAGGCCGAGGAGCGTCGGTGCATTCTTCACCTGGCTGATCCAGCGGATCACGGCGATGGACCAGTCGCCCTCGCCGTGCTGCTGCTCGCGCAGGCAGACCACGTCGCCGATGCTGATGCCGTCCGGCAGGCCGGTCCATTCCACGCAGTAGCCGCCGGGGCTGACGTTGGCGGACTCGACGGTAAAGACCGTGTAGCGGCGCGGGGGGGTGTCCGGCGGCTCCGCTGCGGCCAGGGAGCCCGCATCCACCACGAGCTCGCTGGCGCTGTGGTCGACCTCGTCCTCGAAGTCCTCCTCGGGGTTGGCCTGCTGCCAGCGGTCGCCGCCGTCGGAGGTCTTAAGGAACGGGTTCTGCGGGATCTGTTCCGTTACCGGCGGTTCATAGTCGTCGCCGTGCAGTACCTTCTCGAGACCGCGCTCGCCGGCAACGTAGTAGTGCACCGCCGACAGGCCCGTGGCGATCCACAGCTGGTGGCGGGCGGGCTGGCGGTTGAAATGGCGCTGGCTGACCTCGCCCAGGGCCCGGCCGAGATGCGCGCAGAGGTGGCCGTCGAGGCGGGTTTCCCGGTCGAGACTGTAGCTGCCCTGCTCGCTGCGCCCGCGGAGCTCGGCCAGGTGCCGCACCAGCGCCCGGGTGTTCAGGTAGCGCTGGCTGCCACCGAGCGGCTGCGCCTGCAGCGCGCTGTAGCCCGGCGGGCGGTCGCTGGTGAGGTCGAGGAAGAACAGGCCCTCGCCCACGGCCGGATCCTCGATGCGGGCGAGGTCGCGCCAGTGCCACAGCGCGTGAAAGGTGGTGAGGATGTCCTGCTGCCGGAGCTGGTTGGTCTTGCAGCAGGCGAGGAGGACGCCCGGCAGGTACTCGCCGGCGACGGTGGACTCGGTGCCGGTGAGCGGGTCCCGGACCGGCAGGTTGGCCAGCTGCTGGCGCTCGGCCAGCGCGTAGAGGTGGTGCAGCATCGCCCAGTGGTTGAGCGGCACGGGGCGGTAGAGCAGGTGGTACTGCAGCAGTTCCTGGCTGCGGAAAGCCACGGCCCGGTGCAGCGCCTCGCAGGCCAGGCGCGCCGGGTTCAGGCCCTCGATGGCGTCCGGCTTGCGGATCGTGTTGACGGCGACCAGTGCGTAGCCGGCGGCGCCGAGCTCGCAGAGGTCGGAGACCAGCTCCGAGCGCTGCTGGACGTGCTCGGACACCACCGCGCTGTCGGCTATGAGCCCCTGGGTCAGCGCGCCCGTCACCTGCCCGAGCGGCGCGCGCAGCGCCTCGAGAATCGCGAAGCGCTCGGGCGGTGAAACGGCCACCCGGTTCAGGGACGACAGGGCGTCGCGGAGCGCGGCGGCACCCCTGGCGGGATTGCCCCCCGGAAGTCCGGCCGCCCAGGCTTCGGCGGCCGCCGGGGTGAGATCAAACAGGTCGAAGGAATCGAGGTCCTGGCGCGGCAAACGGAGGATGCCCGTGCTGCTGTCCGCCATGGTCGCCACCCTCCCCGGGGCTCTCAGCTGATGTGGCCAGTTTATCGCATGCCGGCTTGCGCAGCGCAATGCGCCGGGGGCCGGTCTGGGGACTGCGTCACGGAATGCAGCGCTGACTTCCACCGCCCTCCTGCGCTATGATGCGCCGCTTTTCCGGTACAGGTGGTCATCCATGGCTAGCTACTCGACCAATGAATTCCGCTCGGGCCTCAAGGTGATGCTCGACGGCGATCCCTGCAGCATCCTCGAGAACGAGTTCGTGAAGCCCGGCAAGGGCCAGGCCTTCAACCGCGTGCGGCTGCGCAACCTGAAGACCGGCCGGGTCTGGGAGCGCACCTTCAAGTCCGGCGAGTCCCTCGAGGGGGCCGACGTCATGGACGTTTCCATGGAGTATCTCTACACGGACGGCGAGTTCTGGTACTTCATGGACCCGAAGAGCTTCGAGCAGCACCAGGCCGACGCGGCCGCCGTGGGCGACACGAAGCAGTGGCTCAAGGAGCAGGAGCCGGTGGAGGTCACCCTCTACAACGGCACCCCGCTGTCGGTATCGGCACCGAACTTCGTGGAGCTCGAGATTGTCGAGACGGACCCCGGGCTCAAGGGCGACACCGCCCAGGGCGGCAGCAAGCCGGCGACGCTGAGCACCGGCGCGGTGGTCCGCGTGCCCCTGTTCATCTCCCAGGGCGAGGTGATCCGCGTCGACACCCGCACCGGCGAGTACGTGGCCCGGGCCAGCAAGTCCTGAGATGGACGACTGGCGGCCCGCCGCCAGCCCCGCGGCGCTCGCGCGCCGTGCCGAACTCCTGGCCGCGGTGCGCGGCTTCTTCGCCCGCCGCGGCGTGCTCGAGGTCGAAACGCCCCTGCTCGCCAGCCACGGGGTGACCGACCCGGCCATCGAGCCGCTGGTGGTGCAGGGCGGCGCCATCGTTGCCGCCCCGCGCTACCTGCAGACCTCCCCCGAGTACGCGATGAAGCGGCTGCTCGCCGCCGGCAGCGGGCCCATCTACCAGCTCGGCAGGGCCTTTCGCGACAACGAGGCGGGGCGGCGGCACAACCCCGAATTCACGCTGCTGGAATGGTACCGGCCGGGCTTCGACCACCATGCGCTCATGGCCGAGGTCGCCGAACTCCTCGAGCTGTGCCTGGGCCGCGCGGGCTGGCGCAAGGTCAGCTACGGCGACCTCTTCCGGGAGCACCTCGACCTCGACCCGCACCGCGCCAGCACCGCGGCACTGGCCGCGCTGGCCCGCGCGGAGCTGGATACCGGCGGGCTGGAGCTGGACCGCGATGGCTGGCTCGACCTGCTGCTGTCCCACCGGATCGAGCCCGCGCTCGAAGGGATCGTCTGCGTTCACGGCTACCCCGCCTCCCAGGCGGCGCTGGCCCGCATCGACGCAAGCGGCCCCGTACCCGTGGCGGAGCGCTTCGAGTTCTACGTGGACGGGCTGGAGCTCGCCAACGGTTACCACGAGCTCGCCGACCCCGCAGAGCAGGCGCGGCGCTTTGCCGCCGACAACGCGTCGCGGCGCCGCCGCGGCCTCGCCGAGCGGGACCCGGACCCGCGCCTGCTGGCGGCCCTGGAAGCCGGCCTGCCGCCCTGCAGCGGCGTGGCCCTGGGCTTCGATCGCCTGGTGATGGCAGCGATCGGCGCGGCGAGCCTGGAGGAGGTGCTGGCCTTTCCCTGGGAGCGGGCCTAGGCCTCTCCGATCCCTTTCTTTAGCTCCCCGCCTCCCCGGCTTCGATGATCGCGGGGCCGTAGACATCGATGAACACCGGCGGCATGCGCCGGGGCTTGCCGGTGGAGATCTCGATGCAGGCGAAGGTGACCCGGCCGCGCAGCAGCGTCGCGCCGTCCGCTTCCCGGCAGACCTGGAAATTGCGGGTCATGGTGAGGCGCCGGTCCCAGCCGGTGATCCAGGTGGCGATGGCCAGGCGGTCGCCGAGGCGCGAGGCCGCGAGATAGTCGTACTCCCCGCGTATCACCGCCATGGCCCGGTCCAGGGACCGGTAGGCCGCGAGGTCGATACCCAGCGCCTCCGTGTGCGCCCAGGCAGCCTGCTCGCACCACTGCACGTAGACGGCGTTGTTGGTGTGCTCGAGGCCGTCGATGTCGTCCTCGCCGACGGTTCGCTGGATGACGAACGGGGCGGGGTGGTCCCACGCCGGCACGCTCAGATCTCCCCGGCGGCGCGCCCGTCCTCGCTCTCGAGGGGCTTCTGGGCGAAGTGCAGGAAGCCGTAGGCGATCGCGATCAGCGGGCAGGCGATGTTGAAGAAGGCGAAGGGCGCGTAGCTCACCGTCGCCACCCCCAGGGTGGCGCTCATGTAGGCGCCGCAGGTGTTCCAGGGGATCAGCGCCGAGGTGATCGTGGCCGAGTCCTCCAGCGTCCGCGACAGGTTCAGCGGCGACAGGCCCCGGGCGATGTAGGCGCGGCGGAACATGCGTCCCGGCAGGGCGACGGAGATGAACTGGTCCGCCGCGAGGACGTTGGTGGTGAAGCAGGTGGCCACGGTGGTGGCAACCAGCGAGCCGGTGCTGCGCACGCCGCGCAGGGCCACCTCGAGCCAGTAGTTGAGGACGCCGGTGCGTTCGAGCACGCCGCCGAAGCCGAGGGCGCAGAGGATCAGCCAGACGGTGTTGAGCATGCTGCTCATACCGCCCTTGCTGAGCAGGGCGTCGAGGTCGGCGTTGCCGCTGTCGGACTGGTAGCCGTCAGCCAGCGCCATCCACAGCCCCTTGCCGTAGGCGGCGACGCTGCCGCCGGGCGTTTCGCCGGCGAGCCGCAGCACCTGCTCCGGCTGGAAGACGATCGCCACGAGCCCGCCGGCAAGGGCGGAGAGGACGATGGCCGGGTAGGCGGGGAAGCGCCGGTAGACCAGGTAGAGCATGAGCAGCAGCGGCAGCAGCAGGTGTGGCCCGATGGCGAATTCCTGCTGCAGGCTGTCGGTGAGCCGGGCGATCTGCGCCGGCTCCGCGGCATCGCCGCTGCCGAGGAAGGCGAAGATCACAAGCGCCAGGCAGAACGCCGGAGCCGTGGTCCAGACCATGTGGCGGATGTGATCGAAAAGGTCCACCCCCCCGGAGGCCGCTGCGAGGTTGGTGGTGTCGGACATGGGCGACATCTTGTCGCCGAAGTAGGCGCCGGAAACGATGGCGCCGGCGGTGATCGCCGGCGACAGGTTGAAGGTGCCGGCAATACCCATGAGGCCGATACCGAGGGTGCCGGCAACGGTCCAGGAACTGCCGATGCTGAGGGCGACGATGGCGCAGAGCACGGCACTGGCGGCGTAGAACACCCGCGGGTCGAGGATCTGCACGCCGTAGTAGATCATCGCCGGCACCGTGCCGCCGAGAATCCAGGTGCCGATGAGCATGCCCACGGCGAGGAGGATCAGCGTCGGCCCCAGCCCCACGCCGATGCCGTCCACCATGCCGGCCTGCGCCGCGTCCCAGCCGAGGCCCGTGCGGTAGCCGACCAGCGCCGCGACACAGGTGGCGAGGACGAGGGCGATCTGGTTCGGGCCGTAGGAGGCGTCGGAGCCGAAGAGGAAGACGGAGCAGGCGAGAAGGGCAACGAGGAAGACGATCGGCGTTGCGGCCAGGGGCAGGGTCAGTCGGTCGTTGGCGTGTTCACTGGTCAAGGCCTGCCCCCGTTGCTAGCCGGCTCGCCTGGCTCTGCCGCCGGCGCTCCGGGCGAAGAATGCCGGAAAACCACGGCGCGGTACAGGCGCCGGGGGCGGACGGCCTCTGACAGCGAGCGGCCGCTGGCGTACCATGACGGGGTTCTGCCACCGCCGCCGGCGCAGCGAAGACCTTGCAAAGCGAGCCCCTGAAAACACAACCCCCGGAGCACGGGCCCGCCGCGCTGCCCACGCTGCCGCCGCGCTACTACCTGGACAACTTCCAGCGCCTGCGCGAGGCCGTGGAGGCGCGCTACGGGGACCTCCTGAGCAGCGGGGAACGGGCCGTGCTCGCGGCCTTCGATGCGCTGCCGGCCCCCGCCCGCTGCCTCTACCTCCGCCTCCTGTCCCGGGTGGGGCCGTGGTTCCGCGCCTCCCGTCTCGACTACGCGGAGATCGGCCCGCCGGGCCCGGCCCTCGACGCGCTGGTCGACGCCGGGCTCGCGGTTGAGCTGGACGCGCTGCCCGTGGCGGAGCTGGGCCGGCTGTTTACCCGGCCGGAGATCGCGACGCTCTATGCCGACGGTGTACCCGGTGCCGGGCGCCTGGCCAAGGGCCCGCTGCTGGAGGCCGTGGCCGCGCTGGGCGAGGACGATGAGGCCCGCTGGGCGCGGCTGCAGGCACGGGCGCCGGAGCGCGTCGTGGCGCCGCTCGCCCTCGAGGTGCTGGAGGTGCTGCAGCTGCTCTTTTTCGGCAACCGGCGCCAGGGCCTGGTCGACTTCGTACTCTCCGACCTCGGGGTCGCCCGCTACTACCCCTACGCCCTCGACCGGGAAACGCGGCTGTTCCGGGACCGGGACGCCCTGGAGGCGGTGCGCGCCGTCGGCGAGCTGTCGGACCTGTACTGGCAGTGGCGCGAGGAGCCGGAACCCGATGCCGGCGTGCTGCCGGCACTGGCCGAGGCGGCGCTGGCACTCGAGGTCCGCGGCGATGCGGCGCTGAGGTCCTGGTGGCGTCTGCTCAACCGCCTCGGGCGCGACTGCGAGCGCTGTGGCGCCGGCGAGCTGGCGCTCGCGCTCTACGCGGCCAGCGGGCGCCACCCGGCGCGGGAGCGCCGGGCCCGGGTACTCGAGGCCGGCGGTGACGACGCGGCGGCGCTGGAGGCCGTGGAGGCCATGCTCGCCGCGCCCTGGTGCGAGGCGGAGGCCGCCGCGGCGGAGCGCATGGCCAGGCGCCTGCGCCGGCGCGTTCACGGCCGGCCGCAACCCCGTCCGCGGGACCGGTTCCCGGTCGCCGGCCTCACCGTGGCGCGCGTGACCGGCAGCGTCGAGCGCGACAGCGCCGCCGCGCTCGAGGCCCGCGACGGCCGGCCGGTGTTCTACCTGGAGAACGCGCTCTTTACCGGCCTGTTTGGCCTCGCTTTCTGGGAGGAGCTGTTCGCGCCGGTGCCCGGGGCTTTTCACCATCCCTACCAGGCCGGCCCCGCGGATGCGTTCAGCGCGTCTTTCCGCGAGCGCCGCGGCGCCGCCATCGAGCGGCGCCTGGAGGCGCTGGCCGTAGCGGACCTGCCGACGCTCCTCGCCGGGGCCTTCCGCCGCTACCGGGGCTACCAGTGCCACTGGGTGGACTGGCGCGCCTTCGACGAGACGCTGGTGCACCGCGCCGCCCGCTGCATCCCCTTCGACCACCTCGCCGGCACCTGGGAGCGGCTGCTCTTCGACCCCGCGGACAACCGCCGCGGATTCCCGGATCTCGTGGCCCTGGGCGAGGCGCCCGGCGACTACGCCCTGTACGAGGTGAAGGGACCCGGCGATGCGCTGCAGGAACACCAGCGGCGCTGGCTGAACCATTTTGCCGGCCTGGGCATGCCCGCCTCGGTGCTGCAGGTGAGCTGGGCCGATGGCTGAGACCGCCGTCGCCGTGCGCGAGCTGGTGGCCTTCTGCCACCGCAGCGGGGACATCGACCAGCGTTTCCAGGCCTCGCCGACCGCGGCAGACGGGCAGCGCGGTCACCGCGAGGTCGCCGGGCGCCGCCCGTCGGGCTGGGAGGCGGAGGTTGCGCTCAGTCATCGCTGGAGCGACGGCGACCGGACCCTGCTCCTCCGCGGCCGCGCCGACGGCGTGCAGCGCGACGCCGCTCTCGTGGAGGAGATCAAGACCTGCCGGGTGGACCCGGCGCGCATTCCCGAGGCGCAGAGCCGCCAGCACCTCGCCCAGGGCCGCCTCTATGCCGCCATGCTGGCGCAGGCAGAGGGCCTGCCGGCGGTGACCGTGCGCCTCACCTGGTACCAGCTGGACAGCGGCGACGAACACACCCTCGAGCAGCACTACGGGGCCGCCGAGCTCGCGGCCTTCCTCGCGGACAGCCTGGCGCGCTACGCGGCCTGGCTGGACACCGTCGAGGCGCTGGCCGCGGAGCGCAATGCCAGCATCGCCGCCCTGGCCTTTCCCCACCGGAACTACCGGGCCGGCCAGCGCCGCGCGGCAGAGCTGGTCTACCGCTGCCTCGACCGCGGCGGGCAGCTGCTGCTGGAGGCGCCGACGGGCATCGGCAAGACCCTGGCGGTGCTCTACCCCGCCCTCAAGGCCCTCGCCACCGGCAAGCACGACCGGCTGGTGTTCTGCACGGCGCGGCATACCGGGCGGCGGGCCGCGGAGCAGACCCTGGCCCAGCTGGAGCAAGGGGGGCTCGCGGCCACCCGGCTCACGCTCACGGCGAAGGAGCGCATCTGTTTCTCGCCGGGGAAGGCCTGCCGCCCGGAGGCGTGCCCCTACGCCGTGGGCTACTACGACAAGCTGCCGGCGGCCCGCGCCGAGGGCGTGGCGCTGCGGCGCCTCGATCAGCCGGCCCTCGAGGCCCTGGCGCGGCGGCACGCCCTCTGCCCCTACCAGCTCGCCTTCGACCTGCTGCCCTGGTGCGACGTGATCATCGCCGACCAGCACTACGCCTTCTCCCTCGGCGCCACCCTGGGCCAGCTCGCCCTCGAGCGGGGGGAGCGCTGGTCGCTGCTCGTCGACGAGGCCCACAACCTGCCGGCCCGGGCCCGGGACATGTACAGCGCGAGCCTGAACCGGCCGCTGGTCCGCCTGGCCCGGCGCGCCGCCCGGGGCCGCCTGCGCCGCGCCCTGGCTGCCGTCGACGGAGCCCTCGCGGACCTCGCGTCGCCGGATGCCGATGCCGGCGCGCGGGTGCGCGCGCTCGAGCGGCCGCCGGCGAGCGTGACCGAAGCGCTGGAGGGCCTGGCGGCGGCGGCCGCGGCGCTGCTGGTCGAGCGCCCGGACGTGCTGGCGGCGCCCGGCCCGCTGCAGGACGCCTGGTTTGCCGCCCTGGGCTACCTGCGGGTCAGCGAGGAGTGGGGCGAGGACTACCGCTGCGACCTGCAGCTCGACGACGGGGGAGAGCCCGCGGCCCTGGTGCTCAACTGCCTCGACCCGGGACGCCTGCTGGCGCGGCGGCATGACGCGGGCCACGCCAGCGTCGCCTTCTCCGCGACGCTGGCGCCGCCTTCGTGGATGGGGGAGCGCCTCGGCTTCCGGCCCGATGCCGTCTGGCATCGCTGCCCTTCACCCTTCCAGCCTTCGCAGCTGGCGGTGACCCTGGAACCCGCCATCGATACCCGCTATGCCGCGCGCGCCGCGAGCCGCGATGCCCTGGTCGCGCGCCTGCTCGCCTGGGCCGGGCAGCACCCGGGCAACTGCCTGGTGTTCTTCCCGTCCCACCGCTACCTTGCCGATTGCCGCGAGGCGATCGCGGCAGGCCTCGTCGGGCGCCGGCTCTGGGTGCAGCCGGCGCCCGGCGAGCCGCCGGCGGAGGACCTGGTGGCCCTGCTGGGTACGGCGCGGGACGTGCTCGCCCTCTGCGTGCTCGGCGGCGGGTACAGCGAAGGCATCGACCTGCCGGGGGACCAGCTCTGCTCCGTGGTGGTGGTCGGCCCCGGCCTGCCGCAGCTTTCCCACGACACCCGTGCCCTCGAGGCCTGGTTCGCCGCGCGCGGGCGCGACGGCTTTGCCTGCGCCTGCCTCTATCCGGCGCTACAGCGCGTGAACCAGGCCCTGGGCCGCGTGGTCCGGGCGGACGCGGACCGCGGCGCGGCCCTGCTCATCGACCCGCGCTTCCTGCGCGCACCCTACCGCGGCCTGCTGGCACCGCACTGGGACTATCGCCTCGCGGGCGGGGAGGACGCTCAGCCCTCGGGCGGGCGGTAGCCGGGCTTGGCGAAGGCGAGCTGCGCCGTGCCGATGATGCGCTCGCGGAAGCCGCCCTCGCAGTAGCACAGGTAGAACTCCCACATGCGGATGAAGCGCTCGTCGAAACCCAGCTTGCGCACGCTGTCGAGGTTGGCGAGGAAGCGTTCGCGCCAGTGCGCCAGCGTGCGGGCGTAGTCGCGGGTGATGTCGCGCAGGTGCACCAGCTGCATGTCGGTGTCCTCCGCGATGTGCTGGGCGATTACCGCCAGCGAGGGCAGGCAGCCGCCTGGGAAGATGTAGCGCTTGATGTAGTCGACGGAGCGGCGGGCGCGGTCGTAGCGCTGGTCGGGGATGGTGATGGCCTGGATGACCATCTTGCCGTCGGCCTTGAGCAGTTTCGAGCAGCACTGGAAGTAGCTGCGGTAGAAATCGTGGCCCACGGCCTCGATCATCTCGATGGACACGAGCTTGTCATACTCCCCGGTGAGCTGCCGGTAGTCCTCGCAGAGCACCGTGACCCGGTCCGAAAGGCCGTGGCGGGCGACCTCGAGGCGCGCGTGGTCGTACTGCTCCCGGGAGATCGTGGTGGTGGTGACCCGGCAGCCGTAGCGGGAGGCGGCGTGGATGGCCATGCCGCCCCAGCCGGTACCGATCTCCAGCAGGTGATCGTCCGGGGACAGTTCTAGCTGGCGGCAGATCTCGTCCAACTTGGCGACCGCCGCGGTCTCGAGGGAGTGAGCCGGGTCTTCGAAGATCGCCGAGGAGTACATCATGGTCGGGTCGAGGAAGAGGCGGAAGAAGTCGTTGCCGAGATCGTAGTGGGCCGAGATATTGCGCCGGGAGCCCGCGTGCGTGTTGCGGTTCATGGCGTGGGCGACGGCGAGGCCGGCGCGCACGTACCAGTGCTGCTTCGCCTGCAGCGTGTCCAGCGCAGCCATGTTGGCGCTGAACAGGCGCGTCACTTCCGTGGGGTTCGGCGACGACCAGTCGCCCTCGATGTAAGCCTCGCCGGAGGCGATCGTGCCTCCGGTGAGCACCTTGCGGTAGGCCTCGCGGTTGTGCACGACGATCTCCGCCTGCGGTTCGCCCGGCGCCCCGCGCTTGCCGAAGTGAAAGGTCTCGTCACCGTCACGCAGCGTCAGGCTCCCGGTGCTGATCTTTTCCAGCACGCCCAGCATGAGCTTGCGGGCGAGGTTGCCGCCAAGCAGGCTGCGGGCCTGCGGTAACAGCCGGATCCGGCTGACGCTCAGGTCGTTCATGTCACACTCCAGACGGTTTGCTTCTTTCGGGGTGGGAATACAGCGGCACTCGCTTGAGGAACAGCTTCAGCGCCTCGAAGTAGATGGCCGCCGCGACTTTCGCGGTCATGAAGGGATAGCGCAGCAGCATGCGGTTGAGGTTGCGCGCGGTCAACGGCTCCGCCGTCAGCGCCAGCGTGGCGTCGAACACGAGGTCGCCGCCCGCGCTGTTGGCGAGGTGGATGCCGAGGCGCCGGCCGGGGGTGTTGCTGCGCCAGTGGTAGCGCTGTGCCATCGGGTTGAACGGCGAGACGTGCAGCGCCTTGTCGAAGTCGCAGGACAGGCGCGCCTCGTCGCCGGCGCAGAGCACGTAGCTGTGGCGCTCGTTCCAGGGCGTATTGGTGACCTCCGCCACCAGGTACTCGAGGCGGCTTTCGTCCTCGCTGTAGCAGTAGTAACAGCAGATGGGGTTCATCTGGATGCCGAAGTAGCGCAGGTTGGCCAGCAGGTAGATCGGCCCGCGGTGCTCCCGGCCGGTCTCCTCGCGGATCCGCCGGCGGACCTCGTCGGCCAGCGGCTTTGCCGGGTCGCCGAGAAAATCCTCACGGCGGAAGCGGCCCGGGGCCCAGCGCCGGGCGGACCAGAGGGGAATGTCGTCGAACAGCCCGGGGAGTTCATCCAGGCACAGGTAGGGCATGAAGACCCGGTAGCTGAAGGCGTGGTCGCGGGGACGGTGTCTGCGATGGCGCAGCAGCCCGGTGTACAGCCGCGACTTCATGCCGCGGCTTGCTCGCTCCCGGCCAGGGCCTGGGCTACCCGAAGCGCGCTGGCCACGCCGTCCTCGTGGAAGCCGTTGTGCCAGTAGGCGCCGCAGTACCAGGTGCGGCGCTGTCCGTTGATGTCACCCCATCTCCCCTGGGCGCGGACCCCGGCGAGGGAGAAGACGGGGTGCGCGTAGCTGAAGCGGCCGAGGATCTTGTGCGGATTGATGGCGCTGGTGTTGTTGAGCGTCACGCAGAACGTCTCCGGTGCCTCTAGTCCCTGCAGGATGTTCATATTATAGGTAACGACCGCGCGCTGCTCATCCACGCCGAGGCGGTAGTTCCAGCTCGACCAGGTGTCCCGGTTCTCCGGCAGCAGGCGCACGTCGGTGTGCAGGACGACGTCATTCTCCTGGTAGGGCAGCGCGCCCAGCACGGCCTGCTCGGCCTCGCCCGGGTCCGCGAGCATGGCCAGGGCCTGGTCCGAATGGGTGGCGATGACCACCTGGTCGAACTGCCGCTGCTCGCCGCCGGCCAGGGTCAGCGTCACCCGGTCCGGCTGGCGCTGCACCGCGGTCACGGCGGTGCCGGTGTGGATACGGTCCTCGAAGCGCTGGCACAGGGGCCGCAGGTACTCCCGGGACCCGCCCTCGATGACGCGCCACTGGGGCCGCTCGCGCACCGACAGCAGGCCGTGGTTGCGGAAGAAGCGCAGGAAGAACTGCAGCGGGAAGTCGAGGACCGAGTCGCAGTCGGCGGACCAGATCGCGGAGGCCATGGCAACGAGATACTGGCGCCGGAAGGCCTGGCCGTAGCGGCGCTGGTCCAGGTATTCGCCGAGGGTGGTGGCATCGTCCACCCGGCCGGCGTCGAGGTCCTCGACGGCCTCGCGGTTGAAGCGCAGGATGTCGCGCACCATGCCCAGGAAGCGCGGCGACAGCAGGTTGCGGCGCTGGGCGAAAAGCCCGTTCAGGCCGCTGCCGCAGTACTCCAGCCCGGTCACCTCGTCGTGCACCGAGAAGCCCATGGAGGTCGGCCGGCTGCTCACCCCGAGCTCGTCGAGCAGGGCGATGAAGTTCGGGTAGGTCCAGTCGTTGAAGACGATGAAGCCCGTATCCACCGCGTAGCGCCGGGTGCCGAGCTGGACGTCAACGGTCGCCGTGTGGCCGCCGATCTGGCGATTCGCCTCGAACACCTCGACCCGGTGATGGGCGCTGAGATAGTGAGCGCACGCTAACCCTGAAATGCCGGAACCAATGACTGCGATTTGCAAAGCGACGACCTCGGTGAATACGAGGAGACTACGCCGGCCGGGGGGCGGCGGATCAACGTCGCGCCGGGTCCTCGAGCGGCGGACCGGAAGCCGGCTGCCGTCTGCCACCGCGGCGGCCCGCTACCGCCCCACCGGCGCCTCCATTTGCCCAGGAAAAACAAGACAAGTGATGGGCAAAACCTGGTCAGCTCGAGGCGGGTGCTTTCCCGCGTGATAGCGTATGCTGTTCAGTCGAGAGCCCGGAGGCGATCTCATGGAACGCAGTGCAGAGCAACAGCAAGCAGCAGTGCAGGGGAACGAGCAGGGTCACGAGAAGGTCGTGCGCTGGCCGCAGGCCGGGCGCCGCACCGACGAGTGGAGCGAGTGCCTCGTGAAGATCGCGAAAGACCAGGACCGGGCGGCTTTCACCCGGCTGTTCCGGCATTTTGCACCGCTGATCAAGGCCTTTGCCCTCTCCGGGTCGACCCTGTCGGCGAATCACGCCGACGAGCTCGTGCAGGAAGTCATGCTCAAGGTCTGGCAGAAGGCGGGTGCCTTCAACCCGGAAAAGGCGGCGGCCAGCACCTGGGTCTACACCATCGCCCGCAACTGCCGGACGGACCTCTTCCGGCGGCTGCAGAAGTTCGACACGCCCCTGGCGGCGGAGGATTTCGCCCCCGAGCACGAAGAAAATCAGGAACCGTTCGCCCAATTGCAGTCCAAACGCAGCGGCGAGCGTATAAGAGAAGTGATGGCGGGGCTGCCACCCGATCAGATGCAGATCCTCGCCAAGGTATACATGGAGGGTAAATCGCACGCCGAGGCCGCTGCGGAGCTCGACCTGCCGCTGGGAACCGTGAAGTCCCGGGTCAGGCTGGCGATGCAGAAAATGCAGGTTCAATTCGAGCGTGCCGAACAGAGCTAGAGACAATGGCCACGCACCATCATCCACAACTGGAACTTCTCACCGAGTACGCGGCGGGCACCCTGTCGCTCGCACAGCTGGCCTGTGTGTCCGCGCACTTCAATTATTGCGACGACTGCCAGCGCACCGCGGAGCAACTGCAGGACGTGGGCGCCGCGCTGTTCGAGGCGCAGGACGCGGCACCGGTCGGTGACGCACTGCTGAACGCCGTGCTGGCCCGCCTCGACGAGGCCCCGCCCCTGTCCTACGGCAAGCCCCGGCGCAGCGAGAATGGCGTGCCGGCACTGCTGCAGCGGCTGATGAGCGGGGACTTTTCCGACCTCGCCTGGCGCAAGATCACCTCGGCGCTGAGCATCGCCTACCTGAAAACCGGCGATCCGAACTACGAGTTCGCCCTCTACCAGATCAAGGCGGGGGGAACGATCCCGGACCACGACCACCGCGGCAGCGAGATGACCCTCGTCCTCGAGGGCGGCTTCAGTGACGAACGCGGGACCTACCACCCGGGGGATTTCACCTTCCGGCAGGCGAGCGAGGCGCACGCGCCGCGGGCGCTGCCGGGACAGGATTGCATCTGCCTGGCGGTGCTCGACGCGCCCCTGCGCTTCACGGGCTGGAAGCACCGCTGGATGAATCCTTTCCTCACGCTGCACGCCGGCTGAAGCGCCGCCGCGGGGGTCCCCCTCCGCGGATGCCGCTCTGCTTTTCCTGTGCTAAAGTCAGCGCCCCTGTGCGCCCGCGCCCCGGCGGCAGCGGGTAGACCGGGAGCCGCACCATCGAATAACGCAGGCGCACCCGGACGCCGGATCCGGTGTGGAAAGCGGGCTGTGAAACAGGTTACGACATGGTAAAGAGGGGATGAAAAACATGCTCTTAGGTGTGCCAAGAGAGACCCACCCGGGGGAGAACCGCGTTCCCATTACCCCGGAATCCGCGAAGAAGCTGGTGCGGCTCGGCGCCGAGCTGCAGGTCGAGGCCGGCATGGGTGCCGGCGCGGGCTTCGAGGACGCCGAGTACACGGAAGCCGGCGCCACGGTCGTCACCGATCGCGACAAGCTGTTCGCCGAAGCCGATGTCCTGCTGCGCCTGCGCAAGCCGACGGTCGAGGAGATCGGCGGCATGAAGGAAGGCTGCATCCACATCAGCTACCTCGATCCGTTCAATGAGCACGAGCTGGTGAATGCCTTCCGCGAGCGCAAGATCAGCGCCATCAGCATGGAAATGATCCCGCGCACCACGCGCAGCCAGAAAATGGATGCCCTGTCTTCCCAGGCCAACCTCGCCGGCTACGTCATGGTGATCCAGGCCGCGGCCCACCTGCCGCGCATCTTCCCCATGATGATGACCCCTGCGGGCACGCTGAAGCCCGCCAAGGTCTTCATCATCGGTGCCGGCGTGGCCGGCCTGCAGGCCATCGCGACCGCCAAGCGCCTCGGTGCCCGGGTCACGGCCTTCGATACGCGCCCCGTGGTCGCGGAGCAGGTCCGCTCGCTCGGCGGCACCTTCCTCGAGATCGACCTCGGCGAGACCGGCGAGACCGCCGGCGGCTACGCCAAGGAGCTCACGCCGGAGCAGATCGAGAAGCAGCGCGAAGCGCAGAAGGCGGTCATCGCCGAGTCCGACGTGGTTATCACCACGGCACAGGTCTTCGGGCGCAAGCCCCCGGTGATCGTCACCCGCGACATGGTCGAGGGCATGCAGCCCGGCTCCGTGGTCGTGGACATGGCCGCGGAGACCGGCGGCAACGTCGAGGGCTCCGTGCCCAACGAGGTGGTGGAGATCAACGGTGTGACGGTCATCGGCAAGGGCAACCTGCCGAACCATGTCTGCCGCGATGCCAGCGTGATGTACTCCAACAACCTGTTCAACCTGGTTGACGACGTCTGGAACGAGGAGGAGGGCAAGCTGCTCATCGACCTCGAGCACGACATCCTCTCCGGCTGCGTGATTACCCACGGTGGCGAGGTCGTCAACGAAACCATCAAGAACCTGCTGGCGGGAGGGGAGTGATATGGAAGCCGTATTCCTGACGTTCATCCTGATGCTGTCGATCTTCGTCGGCTTCGAACTCATCAACAAGGTACCGGCGACGCTGCACACGCCGCTCATGTCCGGTGCCAACGCCATCTCCGGTATCACCGTGGTCGGCGCCGTGGCGCTGGCGGGCACCGGGCGGGGTGATCTCGCCAACTGGCTCGGCGCCCTGGCCGTGGCCCTGGCCTCGATCAACGTGGTCGGCGGCTACATGGTCACGGACCGCATGCTGGCCATGTTCAAGAAGCGGGGGGGTTGAGCATGGCGAACGAACAGATCGGTATCCAGCTGGCGTACGTCGTCGCGGCGGCGTTGTTCATCTTCGGCCTGAAGTTCCTCGGCTCGCCGGCCACGGCGCGACGCGGCAACCAGATCTCCGCGGTCGGTATGCTGCTCGCGGTGGTCGCCGCGCTCATGGACCAGGGCATCGTCGATTACAGCTACATCTTTGCCGGCTTCATTATCGGCGGTGCCATCGGTGCCGCGGCGTCACGCCTGGTGCAGATGACCGCCATGCCGGAAATGGTGGCGCTGTTCAACGGCTTCGGCGGCCTCGCCAGCCTTTGCGTCGGCATCGCCGCCGTGGGCGCGAGCGCGGGCACCTTCACGCTGTTCACCGTGGTGCTGTCGATCCTCATCGGCGGCGTGACCTTCACCGGCTCGATCATTGCCTGGGGCAAGCTGAGCGAGAAGCTGGGTAACCTCAAGGCCCTGCCGAACCAGAAGATGGTGAGTTTTGCCGTGGTCGGCGGCCTCGTGGTGTTCTCCCTCCTGTTCATCGCCTTCCCGGGCGGAGACCTCTGGCTCCTCCTGCTGGTGGCGCTGGCGCTGGCCTTCGGCGTGCTGCTGGTGATCCCCATCGGCGGCGCCGACATGCCGGTGGTCATCTCCCTGCTGAACTCCTACTCGGGGCTGGCCGCCTGTGCCGCGGGCTTCGCGATCAACAACAACATCCTCATCGTGGCCGGCTCCCTGGTCGGCGCGTCGGGGATCATCCTCACGCAGATCATGTGCAAGGCCATGAACCGCTCCCTCAGCAACGTGCTGTTCAGCGGTTTCGCGGACCCGGTGGAGGCCGCGGCCGCGATCGAGGGCGAGGTCAAGCCGCTGTCCGTGGAGGACGCCTTCTACGTGCTCGAGGCCGCCACCAGCGTGGCCATCATCCCGGGCTACGGCATGGCCGTGGCCCAGGCCCAGCACGTCGTCAACGAGCTGCGCGAGCTGCTCGAGAAGAACGGCGCCGAGGTGGTCTTCGGCATCCACCCGGTGGCCGGGCGCATGCCCGGGCACATGAACGTGCTCCTCGCCGAGGCGGACGTGCCCTACGACCTGCTGCTGGAGATGGACGAGATCAACCCGCGCATGGACACGGTGGACGTGGCCATCGTCATCGGCGCCAACGACGTCGTGAACCCGGCCGCCCGGGAGGTGGAGTCCTCGCCGATCTACGGCATGCCGGTGATCAACGTCGACAATGCGCGCACGGTGTTCGTCCTCAAGCGCTCCATGGCCTCGGGCTTCGCCGGCATCGACAACCCGCTGTTCTTCAAGGACAACACGCGGATGATCTTCGGTGACGCCAAGGAAACGATTACCGGCCTGATCCGGGAATTCGACTGACCCTCACGGGCGGGCGGCCCCGCGCCGCCCGCCTGCGTTACCGGGTCGACGCCGCCTCCGCCGCTTCACTCCCGCCCCGCTGGCGCCTTGCGGCAACACGCCGTATGAGGACGTAGAACAGCGGTACGAAAAAGATGGCCAGCACCGTGGCGCTCAGCATCCCCCCGAAGACGCTGGTTCCGAGCGCCCGCCGTGCGCCGGAGCCCGCGCCGCTGCTCAGCATCAGCGGCGTCACCCCGAGCATAAAGGCCAGCGAGGTCATGACGATGGGTCGCAGGCGCGTGCGGGTGGCCTCCAGCGTGGCCTCGAGCAGGGGCCGGCCCTGCTGCTGCAGCGCCAGCGCAAACTCCGCGATGAGGATGGCGTTCTTGGCCGACAAGCCCACGGTGGTGAGCAGCCCCACCTGGAAGAAGACATCGTTGGTCAGGCCGCGCAGGGTCGCGGCGAGCACCGCGCCGAGGATCCCGAGGGGGACGACCAGCATGACGGCGAAGGGGATGGACCAGCTCTCGTAGAGGGCGGCGAGGCACAGAAAAACCACTAGCATGGACAGGCCGTAGAGGAGCATCGCGTTGCCCCCGGCCCGCCGTTCTTCGTAGGAAAGCCCGGTCCAGGCGCCCGTGAAGCCATCGCCGAGGTTCGCCGCCAGGTTTTCGACCACGGCCATGGCTTCGCCGGTGCTGAAGCCCGGCGCCGCATTGCCCTGGATGTTCACTGCCGGCACACCGTTATAACGCTGCAACTGCTGCGCGCCCAGGGACCAGTCGGCGCTTGCGAAGGCCGAGTACGGCACCGTGGCGCCCTCGGCGTTGCGCAGGTGCCAGTCCTGAAGGTTCGAGGGCTGCATGCGGTAGGGGGTGTCGCCCTGCACCACGACCCGCTTGATGCGGCCGCGGTCGAGGAAGTCATTCACATAGGAGGAGCCGAGGGCGATGGACAGCGTCTCGTTGATGGCTTCCAGGCTGACGCCGTAGGCCGAGGCCTGCTCACGGTCGATGGCGAGCTGGAACTGCGGCGCGTCCGGGAGGCCGTTGTAGCGCACCTGGCTGAGTGCGGGGGAGCTATTGGCGGCGCCGAGGAGCTGGTCCCGGGCTGCCACCAGCGCCTCGTGCCCCTGGCCGCCGCGGTCCAGGAGCTGGAAGTTGAAGCCGCTGGCGATGCCGAGGGCGGGAATCGCCGGCGGGTTGAGCGCGAAGGCAAGGGCGTCCCGCCAGCCGGAGAAGCTGCCCATCGCGCGGCCGATGAGCGCCTGGACACCATCCTTTTCGAGGTCCCGTTCCTCCCAGTCGCGCAGCCGGACGAAGGCGAGCCCAGCATTCTGGCCCTGGCCGGCGAAGTTGAAACCGGTGATCGCGAACATCGACTCCACCGCGTCTCCCTCTTCGTCGAGGAAGTGGTCCTCCAGCCTGCCCATGACCGCCCGCGTCTGCGCGGCTGTCGCTCCTACCGGGAGTTGCACCTGCGTCAGCAGGAATCCGGCGTCCTCGTCCGGCAGGAAGGCGGTAGGCAGGCGCAGAAAGGCAACGGCGAGCACCACAACGATGAACGCGTAGCCGAGGAGCGCGCGCAGGGGTCGGCTTAGGATGACTTCGCAGGCGCTGCGGAAGCGGCCCGCCGTGGCTTCGAAACCCCGGTTGAAACGCGCCAGGGGGCCGTTGCCCGAGGGGCCGTCGCCCGGCTTCAGCAGTGTCGCGCAGAGGGCGGGGGTCAGGGTGAGCGCCACCAGCACTGACAGCGCCATCGCGGTGACCAGGGTTACCGCGAACTGCTCGTAGATCGCCCCGGTCGTGCCCGGGAAGAACCCCATGGGCACGAACACCGCCGACAAGACCACGGCGATACCGATCAGTGCGCCTGTGATCTGGGACATGGATTTTCGCGTCGCCGTCACCCGGTCCAGGCCATCCTCGTGCATCACACGCTCGACGTTCTCCACCACCACGATCGCGTCGTCGACGAGCAGTCCGATGGCCAGTACCAGGGCAAACATTGTGAGCGTGTTGATGGTGTAGCCGAAGGCGTAGAGCACCGCGAAGGTTCCGAGCAGTACCACGGGTACCGCGATCGTCGGTATGAGAGTGGCGCGAAAATTCTGCAGGAACAGAAACATGACCAGGAACACGAGGGCGATGCCCTCGAACAGGGTCTTGGCCACCTCTTCAATGGAGATGCGGATGAACGGCGTCGTGTCGTAGGCGTAGCTCACCTCGAGGCCCGCCGGAAAGAACGGCGCCAGCTCGGCGATCCGCGTTCGGATCTCGTCGCCGGTGACGAGGGCGTTGGCGCCGGAGGCCAGGTTGATGCCGAGGCCAGCGGAGGGCTTGCGGTTGAAGCGACCGCTGATGGAGTAGTCCTCGGCGCCAAGCTCCACCCGCGCGACATCGCCGAGGCGGACGGCGCCGCCTGAGGGATCCACCCGCAGCAGAATGTTGGCGAAGGCCTCCGGGGATTCCAGCAGACTCTGCACCACGATCGGCGCGTTGAGCTGCTGGCCGTCGGCGGCGGGCAGGCCGCCCAGCTGGCCGCCAGCGACCTGCCGGTTCTCGTTGCCGATGGCGGCAATCACGTCGGACGGTGTCAGGGCGTAGGCCTGCAGGGCGATCGGGTCGAGCCAGACCCGCATGGCGTACTGGCTCCCGAAGAGCTGGGCATTACCGACACCGGAGATGCGGGCGATCTCGTCCTGCACATTCGCCGCCACGTAATCGGCGATGTCGCTGCGACTGAGGCGGCCGTCGCTGGAGGAAAAGGCGATCACCATCAGGAAGGCGTCCGACGACTTGCTGACGCGGATTCCCTGGTCCTGCACGGCCTGCGGCAGCCGGGGGGTGGCCAGCTGCAGCTTGTTCTGTACCTGAACCTGGGCGATGTCCGGATCGGTGCCCGCGGCGAAGGTCAGCGTCAGGGAAGCGAGCCCGGCCGAGCTGCTCTTCGACGAGAAGTAGAGAAGGTTGTCGACGCCGGTCATGACCTGCTCGATGACTTGGGTCACCGCCTCTTCGACCGCCTCGGCGGTGGCGCCGGGATAGGTCGCCTCGATCGTGATCGAGGGCGGCGCGACCTGCGGGTAGCGCTCGATGGGCAGCTTGTTCAGCGCCAGGGCACCGCCGAGCATCAGCAGGATGGCGATGACCCAGGCGAAAACCGGGCGCCCGATGAAAAACTGTGCCACAGCTCAGCTCTTCCGGTCGGACTGCACGGCGCCGGGGGGCGCCCCGGCGACGGTGGCGCCGACAGCCACCGGGATGACAGCCTGCCCCTCCTGGACCTGCTGGAAGCCGTCGACGATCAGCCGGTCTCCCGGCGTCAATCCGTCGGTGACGAGCCAGCGGTTGCCGACGTTGTCCCCGAGGGTCAGGGGCCGGCGCGAGACCGTATCGCCTTCGCCGATGACCAGCGCCGCCGGCTGGCCCCTGCTGTCGCGCTGGATAACCGCCTGGTCGACCAGGATGGCGTCCGCGTCCCGGCCTCGCTCGATGCTGGCGCGCAGGAACATGCCCGGAAGCAGCTGGCCGTCCGGATTCGGGAACTGGGCGCGGAGGGTGACCGTGCCCGTTTTCGGGTCCACTGCATAGTCACCGAACTGAAGCGCGCCCTGCAGAGGGTAGCGCTGGCCAGCGGCGTCAACGAGAGTCACCGTGAGCGGCTCGCGGGCGGCGCCCCCGGAGCGCAGCTGCCCCGCCTCGCGACGCAGGCTCTGGAAAGCACCGTAGGCCTGCCGCAGGTCCACGAAAATCGGGTCCAGCTGGCGGATGGTGGCCAGCGCCTCCGGCTGGTCCGCGGTGACCAGGGCGCCGGTGGTGACCTCGGAGCGGCCGATGAAACCGTCCGTCGGCGCCCTGACTGTGGCGTAGTCCAGCCGAATCCGCGCCTCCTCGAGGGCCGCCGCAGCCGCTTCGCTGGCGGCCTGGCGGGTGGTCAGCTCGGCACGGGCCAGGTCCAGTTCCTGCTGGCTGATCGCCTGCTTGTTGCGGAGTGCCTCGTAGCGCTCGTAGTCGAGCTGCGCGCGCTCGAGGTCGGCAGCTGCCGAGGCGCGTTCCGCCTCCGCGAGCTTGACCGCGGCCTCGAGCAGGCGGGTATCGAGCTGGTACAGTGGCTGCCCGGCCTCAACCTCGTCCCCCTCGTCGAACAGCCTGCGCTCCACGATGCCGCTCACCTGCGGGCGCACTTCCGCGAGCACCCGCGCCGTCGCGCGGCCGGAGAGTTCCGTTGTCAGCGTGACCGGCTCGCTGCGCACGGTGACGTAGCCGGCCTCGGGCGCGCCCCGTGGCTCGAAGGCGGGTGCAACGGACTCGCCGCTGCAGCCCGTGAGAAAGAAAAGCGCCGCCGCGACAGCCCGCAGCCCTTGTTGGCATGGACCAGACATGATGATGGTTCCCTCGAAAAGCGAAGATGGGGCTACGCGGCGCTATTATACATACATCCATGTATGTATAATAGCGCCGCGTCGCAGTGATGGACGGCTGCGGTGCGAGATGGAAGAGAACGATAAGGCAGGCTTCGATGAAGCGAACACGGGAGGAAGCCGAGCAGACCCGAGAACGGCTGCTGGACGCCGCCGAGCAGGTCTTTCAGCGCAAGGGCGTGTCACGAACCTCTCTGGAGGATATCGCCCGGGAGGCAGGGCTCACCCGCGGGGCCCTCTACTGGCATTTCAAGGACAAGAGTGACGTTTTCGCGGCGATCGTCGATCGCCTCAATGCCCCTCTCGTCGCCCTTGAAATTGCCGGAGCGGATCCGGATGAACCGGAGCCACTCGCGCGCTTGCGCGAGGTGCTGCTGAGAATCGTCCACGATATTGCCCACGATCCGCAGCGCCGGCGGGTTTACGAGATCATTTTTCACAAATGCGAGCTCACTGAGACTAACCAGGCGATTGTCGAGCGACACCGTCGAAACTACCTGGAAGTCGCCCAGCGGATCCGGAGCCTTCTGGAGAACGCGCGGCAGCAAGGACAGCTGCCACCCGATTTCGATGCGGCGCTGGCCACTCGCCAACTGCAGGTACAGATCACTGGACTGCTGTACCTATGGTTGCTCTGGGACAGCCCGGAGCGTCTGGTCACCGAGGCCGTCTGTATGGTGGATGCTTACCTGGATTCGTTGTCGCTTTGCTATCGCAGCGGGGACCAGTGCCAGGCAGCCCCGGACCCCTAGCGCGCCGTCGTGGCGACCCGTCGTATTGCCTGCTCGGGGCGCCTCGGCTAGGCTTGCCCAGAGGCCCGGGCCGAGGAGAACTGTCCATGCCCAACGATGCTCGCCGGGAAAAGCCGACAGGTCCGCACGAGGCCGCCATGCTGGTGGCCCTGCGGGCGGAGCACCGTCATATCGCCGCGGTGATGGCGCTGCTTTCGCAGCAGCTGAACGCCATCGAGCGCGGCGACCTCGTCGACACCCATGTGCTCTACGAGATCATGGACTACATGGTGACCTGGCCGGACCGCTTCCACCACCCGCGGGAGGACCTCATCTACGATCACGTGGCCGAGATCGACCACGGCATGGCCGGGGAGGTTCGGGAGCTCGAGCGCGACCACGACCGCATGGCCCGGGAGGGCCGCGAGGTGCTCTACGTGATCGAGCGCTGGCGGGCCGGCGAGCTCTCCGGCCGCGAAGTGGTCGACAAGGGCCGCGCCTACGTCAAGCGCGCGCACGAGCACATGAACCTCGAGGAAGAGGAGGTCTTTCCCCTGATCGACTCGGTGCTCACCCGCAGCGACTGGCGCGACCTCGAGGCCGAGGACAGTCTGAACCCCGCGGCGGACCCGGTGTTCGGGCGCCGGGTGCAGCGCGAGTTCCGTCACCTGGCGCGCAAGGTGCGGCGGAGCCTGCGCCACGGTGTCGAGCAGGGCGCGGTCATCGAGTGGGTTGGCATCGAGGCGCTGCTCGAGTCCTGGGAGGTCATGACCATGGCCTGGCAGGGCGGCGCGACGATCACCGGCGATCACCTGCGCTCCTCGCTGCGCGAGGCGGTCTACATCGCCCTCGACCGGCCACTGCAGGCGCCGCTGCTCTGCGCCGCCAACAACGCCCGGCTCACCCTGAGCTGGCTTGAGGAACTCTCCCAGCTCACCCGCGACACCGCGAGCGACCTGGCCCGCGTCAACCGGGAGCGCAAGGACCGCATGCGCCTGCTCAAGCGCGCAGGGGCACCTCGCTGACCGCGTCATCGCGGAACTGCAGGCTGGCCAGGCGGGCGTAGAGCGGATTCTCCTCAAGTAACTCACTGTGGCTGCCGGTCGCCACGAGGCGGCCGCCTTCCATCACCGCGATCTTGTCAACGTGGCGTATCGTCGCCAGCCGGTGCGCGATGATCACCGTGGTGCGTCCGGCCATGACCTCGGCCAGCGCGAGCTGCACCTGGTGCTCACTCTCTGCATCCAGGGCGCTGGTCGCCTCGTCGAGGAGCAGGATCTTCGGATCCTTGAGGATGGCCCGGGCCAGGGCGATGCGCTGGCGCTGGCCCCCGGAGAGGCGCACGCCGCGGTCGCCCAGCTCCGTGCCGTAGCCCTGCGGCAGCCGCTCGATGAACTCGTGGGCGTGGGCGCGCCGCGCCGCCATCTCGATCTCGGCGTCGGTGGCCCCGGGCCGCCCGTAGGCGATGTTGTAGCGCACATCCGCGCTGAACAGCACGGGCTGCTGGGGGACAAGCGCCAGCTGCTCGCGCAGGTCGGCGAGGGACAGCTCGCGAAGGTCGATGCCGTCGAGGGTGATGCGGCCCGCGCCGGGGTCGTAGAAGCGCTGCAGCAGCTCGAACACGGTGCTCTTGCCGGCCCCGGAGGGGCCCACGAGCGCCAGCGAGCGGCCCGCGGGGATCTCCAGGGAAAAATCGACGAGGGCGGGCGCGGTCGGCCGCGAGGGGTAGTGGAAGGTCACCGCCTCGAAGGCCATGCGCGCGCCGCTGCCGGCCTCCCGGCGGGGCTCGTCCGCCAGCGCGCTCTCGGCGGCGGCGAGCTCGAGCAGCCGCTCCGCGGCCCCGGCGGCGCGCTGCAGTTCGCCCCAGACCTCCGACAGGGTGGCGAAGCCGGTGCCGACCATGATCGCGTAGAAGGCGAAGGCCGCGAGCTCGCCGCCGCTCATGCGCCCGGCGATCACGTCCTGGCCGCCGGACCAGATCATCGCCGCCAGGCCGCCGAAGAGCAGCAGGATTGCCGCGCCGACGAGGATGGCCCGCTGGCGTACCCGGCGCCGGGCGATGGCGAAGGCCCGCTCCACCTCGCGCCGGAACGCGTCCGACTCGTGGGCCTCGCGGTTGAAGCTCTGCACCACCTTGATGTTCTGGAAGATCTCCCCCGCGTAGCTGCCGACGCTGGCGATGCTGTCCTGGCTCTCGCTGGACAGCCGCCGCACCCGCCGCCCGAAGATGAGAATGGGCAGCAGGACGAGGGGCACCGTGGCGGCAATGATCAGACTGAGCCCGAGGTTGGTGATGAACATCAGCACCAGGGCGCCGGTGAGCGTGAGGGCGTTGCGCAGGGCCATGCTCAGGGAGGAGCCGATGATGGTCTGCAGCAGCGTGGTGTCGGCGGTGAGCCGGGACAGGATCTCCCCCGCCCGGTTGTCCTCGAAATACGCCGGGTGGAGGCGCACGAGGTTGTCGAACACCGCGAGGCGCAGGTCGGCGCTGACCCGCTCGCCGAGCCAGGAGACGAGGTAGAAGCGGATGAAGGTGCCCACGGCGATCAGCGTGCTGATGAGGAGGATCAGACCCACCGCGCGGCCGAGATCGGCGCTGGTGCCGCCGGCGATGCCTCGGTCGATGAGGAACTGGATGCCGCGCCCCAGGGCAAGGGTCGCGCCGGCGGTCACGAGCAGGGCCGCAGCCGCGGCGGCCAGGCGCCAGCGGTAGGGGGCGAGGAAGCGGGCGACCGCGAGCAGCGGCCCGAGGCGACGCGCTGCCATCAGGCCGGCCCGCGCGCCGGGTAGTCGAGGGAGCCCCGGAGCTGTTCCTTCTCGTCTTCTCCGAGGTCGGGGAAGGGCCAGCGGTCCTCCTCGCGCCAGCTGGCGAGCCGGGTCTCGGCTTCGGACCGGCCCTCCGGCGCGTCCTGCCGGTGCCGGTCCACGGCGACGTACTGGCCCGGCGCGGTCAGGGACAGCCCTGCGCCGGCGACGAGCTCGAGCATGCGCAGGTTGAGGTCCTCGGCGACGGCGAGGAAGTCCTGGTAGTCCCGCGTCTCCACCCGCGCGTCGATGCGTACCACCGCCGCGGCGCCCTCGAGCCGCTCGAGGCGGACGGAGACGCTGTCCTGCTGCAGCCGCGGGTGCGCGAGGAACAGGCGCCGCAGCTCGGTCAGCAGCACCCGGAACTGGTCGGCGCTGCCGGCGAGGACGTGCAGGTGACGGTAGTAGCGGATGCGGTCGCGGGCGGTGATGTTCTCGATCTCGACCGCGGAGAACATGGCATTGGGGATGACCATCAGGGACCGGTCCAGGGTGCGGATCACGGTGGAGCGCAGGCCGATTTCCTCCACGGTGCCCACCACGTTGCCGAAGCGGCACAGGTCGCCGGGATTTACCGGGCGCGCGGTATAGAGCATGAGGGCGCCAATGACATTCTCCAGTGTCTTCTGCGCGGCGAGCGCTATAGCCAGGGAGCCGACGCCGAGACCGGCGAGCACGGTGGACATGTTGTAGCCGGCTTCCTGCGCCCAGAGGAGGCCGATGATCACCACGACCAGGATCTTCACCATCAGCGCGAAGGGGCGCATCAGCGGCACTAACTGTGGTCGTCCGGAGCGCTCGAGGCGGCGGACCTGGAAGTCCCGGAGCAGGGTAATGGCGCCAAGGATTAGCACGCCCCAGGCAACGAAGTCGACGCCGGAGGACTGCAGGTAGATTCGCGCCGTCATGGACAGGCCGAGATACTCGATAATCAGGGCCCGGGCCAGCAGCAGGAACAGGAAGAAGCGGACCGGCACCCGGAAGAACCGCGCCAGGGGGCGGCCGGCATCCTTCAGCAGCCGCCGGGTCGCCAGGGAGAGAAGACCGGCGGTGAACGCAGCGACCGGCCAGGCAACGAGGAACGCGACGAGCGCGCCGACCACCTGCCAGTTCTCCATGCCGAGAAAGCGGAAATGCGGCAGGAAGTCGCCGAGGCGGATCGCCAGCGGGTGGTAACCGAGCTCCTCCCAGATGGCCGGCACCTGCGCCACCGTCGCGTTGGAGATGCGCCAGACCCGGCTGTCCCCTGGCCCCGGAATGCGCTGCAGGTAGACCGGCACGTCATTCCCGGGCAGGTGCACGGTGCCGATCAGCTCGCGGTAGCTGGGCAGGCCGTCGTCGCGGTTCCCCCCCCCGGCTGGTCCGAGAGGCGCGAGAGGTCGACGAGGTTCTGCTGTGCCCAGGCGTAGACCAGTTGCCGGGCGAGCACCGCGGGCGCCATGGAGGCCGCCGGTTCGGGCAGGTAGCGGGTGTCGAGGAACTCGCCGGCGGCTTCCCAGTTGCTCGCCTGCAACGCGTCGCGCAGCTTGACCATCGCGCCGAGGGGTGTGCTTTCGCCGTCGCGGGCCAGTTTTTCGCCCTTCTCCTCGAGCAGCTTCGCGGCCTGCTCCTCTGCTGCGAGGACCTCGCGCACGGAAGTCTCGGCAGGGGCTGGCTCCTGGGCCCAGCTAGCGCCCGCCAGGAGGCAGGAGACCAGGCAGGTGAACAGGCAGGCTGGAACGCGCTTCATGCGGGCGTTTCCTGGCGGTGTCGTCGGGTAGTGTAGGCGCCGTGCCCGCCGCAGGCCAGCGGGGTCAGTCGTCGGCCGGGCCGCGCTCGCGCACCAGCAGGCGCCCGGCGACCACCCCCGCCTCGAACAGCAGCCACATGGGCAGCGCGAGCAGGGACTGGGAAATGATGTCCGGGGGTGTCAGCAGCATGCCGAAGACGAAGCAGCCGACGATGATATAGGGCCGCTTGCGGGCGAGGGCCTCCGGCGTGGTGACACCCGCCCAGATCATCAGCACCGCGGCGATGGGGATCTCGAAGGCGATACCGAAGGCGAAGAAGAGCTTGAGGACGAAGTCGAGGTAGCGGTTGATGTCGGTCATGATCGCGATGTCCTCGGGACCGACGCTGGTGAAGAAGGCGAAGATCAGCGGGAACACCACGAAGTAGGCAAACGCCGCGCCGCAGTAGAAGAGCAGGATGCTGGAGGCGAGCAGCGGAAAGGCCAGCCGCTTCTCGTGCCGGTACATGCCCGGGGCGATGAAGCCCCAGGCCTGGTAGAGCACGTAGGGGATGGCGAGAAACAGCGCCGTGAACAGGGTCAGCTTGAACGGCGTGAGAAAGGGCGAGGCCACTTCCGTGGCTATCATGCTCGTTCCCGGCGGCAGCAGGGCGCGCAGCGGCTGCGACACGAAGGTGTAGATGTCGTTGGCGAAGGGGAACAGGCAGATGAATACCACCAGCACGGCGAGAATGGCCCGGAGCAGGCGGTCGCGCAGTTCCGTGAGGTGCGCGACCAGCGGCATGGCGCTGTCGTTCGGGTCGTCGCTCACCGCTGCTCACCGTCGTCGCGCCGGGCGGAGTCCGGGCGGTCGGCTTCGGCCGCCTGGCCGCCGGTCGTCTCGCCGTCGCCGCCTTCGCCGTGTCGCAGCGGCGTGCTGTCCTGCGCCGTCTCGCGGGCCGTTGCCCCCGCTGTCCCTTTTGCCTTGTCCCCGGTTTTATCCGGCGTCGCAGCCTCGCCGCTACCGGTGAGGTCGTCACGCCAGCGCTCGGTTTCCTTGCGCACACTCTCGGACGTCTTGCGCAGCTCTTCCATCACGCCGTCGTTGTGCAGTTCGCGCTGCACCTCGTGCTTGAGCTCGTTGAAACCGCGGCGCAGCCGGTTCAGCCAGGCGCTGCCGGTGCGGATGGCGCCGGGCAGCCGCTCCGGGCCGATCACCAGCAGCCCGACCACGGCGATCAGCAGCAGCTCGGCGAAACCGATATCGAACATGGGTCGTCAGGTCAGGCGGGGCGCTGGTCGTCGTCGTCCTGCGCCGGCTTGTCGCCGCTCTTCGTGCGCTCTTCCGACGCCTGCGTCTCCCCGCTGCGCTCTTCCTCCGTGCCGCCGGTCGATGCGTCCTCGTCCTGCATGCTTTTCTTGAAGCCCTTGATGGCCCCGCCCAGGTCGCTGCCGAGGCCGCGCAGGCGCTTGGTGCCGAACAGCATGATCACGATCGCGAGAATGATCAGGAGCTGCCAGATGCTGATGCCGCCGAGTCCCATGGTGTCTTCCTCTTCCTAGTTTGCGCGTTCGCGCGCCGCTTTTTCCGCCAGTCCCGAGAGCCCGAAGCGCTCCTCGAGCCGGGCCAGTACCGCTTCCGGCCCGCTGCCGGCCCGCTCCAGCATGACCAGGCAGTGGAACCAGAGGTCCGCCACCTCGCCCACCAGCGCTTCGCGCCCGGCGTCGTCCTGCGCATCCTTGGCGGCGATGATGACCTCCGTGGCCTCCTCGCCGACCTTCTCGAGAATCTTGTTCAGCCCCGCGGCCTGCAGGCGGGCAACGTAGGACTCCTCCGGGGAGGCCTGCCGGCGTTCCGCGATGATCGCGCCCAGGCGCACCAGGATGTCGTCACTCATGCTCGTCTCCCTGCGCGCTCCCGTACAGGCTGGCCGGGTCGCGCCTGACCGCTTCCGTGGCGGTCCAGTTGCCGTCCTCGAGCAGGCGGTAGAAGCAGTGTGCCCTGCCGGTGTGACAGGCGATGCCCCCGACCTGTTCCACGGCGAGAAGCAGCGTGTCGCCGTCGCAGTCCAGGCGCAGGCCCTTCAGCTGCTGTACGTTGCCCGATTCCTCGCCCTTGCGCCAGAGGCGCTGCCGGGAGCGGGACCAGTACACGGCACGCCCCTCGGCCACGGTCGCGGCCAGGGCTTCGCGGTTCATCCAGGCCAGCATGAGCACCTGACCGCTGGCCGCGTCCTGGGCGATGGCCGGGACCAGCCCGTCCTCGTTCCAGCGAATCGCGCTCATCAGGTCGTCGTTCATGGGGTTTCCGTGGCCGCTTGCGGGCGCGCGATTATCTCACAGGCCGCTCAGGGCTGCTTCAAGGGGCGGTTCAGGGCTGGTTCATGGGCAGCTCAGGGTTGTGTCATGGGCAGCTCAGGGCTGTGTCATGGGCAGCTCAGGGCTGTGCCCGCCGCGGCCAGGCGAGGGCCAGCGCCAGTGCGCCGAGGAGCAGGCTGGGGAGCGGCACCGCCGCCAGGCCGGCGCGCACGCCGGGCAGCAGCGCCACGGCGGCGAGGGCGCAGACCGCCGCGGCGAGAAGCCGGCGCCGCTCGCCGCGCCGGGCCTCGTCGCGGCGGCGCGCCTGGCGGGCGAGCTCCGCCTGCAGCCGCGCCTCGCTGTCGCGGGCCTCGCGCAGGTTCTCAAGCACCGCGTCCGGGACCCGGGGCAGCTGCTCGAGCCAGCCCGGTGCGTGGTGCTGGATGCGCTTGATCATGCTCTGGGGCGAGTAGCGGTCCTGCACCCATTTCTCGAGGAACGGCTGGGCCGTATCCCAGAGGTTGAGCGCGGGGTAGAGCTGGCGCCCCAGCCCCTCGATGTTGAGCAGGGTCTTCTGCAGCAGGACCAGCGAGGGCTGCACCTCCATGTCGAAGCGGGCCGCGGTGCGGAACAGGTAGACCAGCAGCTGGCCGAAGGAGATCTCGGCGATCGGCCGCTCGAAGACCGGCTCGCAGACCGCGCGCATGGCCTGCTCGAAGTCCTGCACCCGGGTATCGGGCGGCACCCAGCCGCACTCCACGTGGAGCTGCGCCACCTCGTGGTAGTCGCGGCGGAAGATGCCGAGGAGATTGCGGGCGAGGTAGTACTGGTCCGAGTCGCTCAGGCTGCCGATGATCGCGCAGTCGATGGCGATGTAGCGCGGGTCCGCCGGGTCCGAGGCATCGACGAAAATGTTCCCCGGGTGCATGTCGGCGTGGAAGAAGCTGTCGCGGAAGACCTGGGTGAAGAAGATCTCCACGCCGCGCTCGCCGAGGACCTTGAGGTCCGTACCGGCGGCACGCAGGGCCGCGAGGTCGGTCACCGGGATGCCGTGGATCCGCTCCATGGTGAACACCTTGCGCCGGGTGTAGTCCCAGTGCACCTCGGGCACGTAGACCAGCTTGCCGTCGGCGAAGTTGCGCCGGAGCTGGGAGGTGTTGGCGGCTTCGCGGCCGAGGTCCAGCTCGTCGAGGATCACGTGCTCGTAATCGGAGACGACCTCCACCGGGCGCAGGCGACGGCCGTCCGGCAGGTAGCGGGCGGCGAGGCGGGCGAGCGTGAACAGGAGCGCGATGTCCTGGCGGATCACCGCCTCGATGCCCGGTCGCACGACCTTCACCACGACCTCGCGGCCGTCGTGGAGCGTCGCGGCGTGCACCTGCGCCACGGAGGCCGAGGCCATGGGTGCCTCCTCGAAGCTGGCGAAGAGCCGGCCGACGCTGTCGCCGAGCTCGCGCTCGATGATGGCCCGGGACTCGGCCGCGGGGAACGGCGGCACCCGGTCCTGCAGCCGCGCCAGCTCGTCGGCGATGTCCACGGGCAACAGGTCGCGGCGCGTGGACAGGGTCTGGCCGAACTTGATGAAGACCGGCCCCAGCTCCTCGAGCGCCAGCCGCAGCCGCTCGGCCCGGGGCCGCTCCGGGGCGGCCTGCAGCCGCCAGGGGTTCAGGCGCAGCGCCAGGCGCAGCGGCGCCGGCAGGCTGCCTTCCGGCAGCAGCTCGTCGAGGCGGTGGCGGCCGGCCACCCGCAGGATCTGCGCGAGGCGCGCCAGGCGCGACATGGTCAGTCGTCGCCCAGGCGCGCCAGCCGGGCGCGGGCGCGCTCCAGGCGGGCGCCCAGGCGGTCGACGGCGAGGCCGAGGGCCTGCACGTCGCTGTAGAAGTCCTCCAGCTCCGCCCGCGGCGGGGTGAGCCTCGCCTCCTCGTGCACGAACTCGTCCAGCTGCCGGGCCAGGCTGCGGCCCGCGTCGCGGCCGAAGCTGAACAGGCCGCGCAGGGCCACGGCGAGCTGGTGGCCGGCGACGTCGCCGAGCGTGTCCACCAGCGGCGCCTCCCAGTCGACATCGAGCCCGGCGACGATGCGCGAGAGCTCCGTGAGCGGTGCGCTGTTGCCCTCCAGGGACAGCTCGCCGTTCACCAGCGTGGCCGCCGGGTCCGCGGAGCCGGCCAGCTCGGCGAAGGCGCTGCCACTGCCGCGCACCCGCGTATCCACGGGCCCTTCGTGGACGCCGCGCAGGTCGAGCTCGCCGCTGGCGGTGGGCAGGAGGTAGACGCTGAACGGCGGCGCCGTGCAGTCGATGGCGATCACCCGGCCCGTCAGCGCCGCGAGCTCGCGGCGGCTGTGCGGGGACAGCGCCAGGGCGCCGTTCACGGCCCGCTCCAGCGCGGCGATGGCGGCCGTGTGCAGGGTCGGGCTGACGATCATGGCCGCTGGGACACCATCGGGAGGCGGTGCTAGGCCTTGACGCCGCGGTGCAGCGCCACCACGCCGCCGGTCATGTCGTGGTACTCGACGCGGGCGAAGCCGGCGTCTTCCATCATGGCCTTGAGTGTCTCCTGGTCCGGGTGCACGCGGATCGACTCGGCGAGGTAGCGGTAGCTGTCGCTGTCGCCGGCTACGAGGCGGCCCATGACCGGCAGCACGCTGAAGGAGTAGGCGTCGTAGGCCTTCGACAGCAGCGGGTTCTTCGGCTTGGAGAACTCCAGCACGAGCAGCCGGCCGCCGGGCTTGAGCACGCGCAGCATAGCGCGCAGTGCCAGGTCCTTGTCGGTGACGTTGCGCAGGCCGAAGGCGATGGTGATGCAGTCGAAGCTGTCGTCCGGGAAAGGCAGGCACTGGGCATCGGCCTGGACGAACTCGAGGTTCTCCGACAGGCCGTGGTCGACGAGCTTGTCCCGGCCCACGGCGAGCATGGCGTAGTTGATGTCGGCGAGGATGACCTGGCCGGTCTCGCCGACGATCCGGGAGAATTTCGCCGCGAGGTCGCCGGTGCCCCCGGCGATGTCGAGGACGCTGTGCCCGGGACGCACGCCGGAGAGCTCGATAGTGAAGCGCTTCCAGAGCCGGTGGATACCGCCGGACATCAGGTCGTTCATGAGGTCGTAGCGCGAGGCCACGGAGTCGAAGACTCCGGCGACCAGGCCGGCCTTCTCGTCCTTGTCCACCTCGCGGTAGCCGAAGTGGGTCGTGTCCCTATCTTTCATAGTGCGCCTTTCCTGGTGAGTCGCTCACGGTGAGTCGCTCAGGGCATGCCCCGGGGCCTGGCAGGGGCGCCATTGTAGCGCGATGGGCGGGGCGGGTCAGGCGCCCCCGCGGGAGTCAGGGCTCGAAGTGGAGCACCTGCGTGTCCGGGTCCCGGGAAGCGCCTTCGGCGGCGAGCCGGTCCAGGTAGTCCTGCCACCAGGCGTCCCGGTGCACGCAGAGCGCGCGCAGGTAATCCCAGGCATAGATGCCGCTGTCGTGGCCATCGTCGAAGACCAGCTGGATGGCGTAGTGCCCGACCGGCTTCACGGTCTCCACCCGCACGTGCCTCTTGCCGGTCTGCAGCGTGTCCTGGCCCGGGCCGTGCCCGCGCACCTCGGCCGAGGGGGAGTAGACGCGCAGGTACTCGAAGGGCAGCGCGTAGGGCGCCTCGCCGGGGTAGCTCACCTCGAGCACGCGGGAGCCACGGCGCAGTTTCAGGCCCTCGGGACGCGGTGCATTGTCGGCAGCCATGGCCTACCTCCTACAGGATGAAGCGCGACAGGTCCTCGTCGGCCGCCAGGTCCGAGAGCTGGGCGTCCACATAGGCCGCGTCCACGACCAGTTCGTCGCCGGCCAGGCTGGCGTCGGCAGCGGTGAACGAGGCCTCCTCGAGGAGCCGCTCCATGACCGTGTGCAGCCGCCGGGCACCGATGTTCTCGGTGGTCTCGTTGAGCTGCCAGGCAATCTCGGCGATGCGCTCGAGGCCGTCATCCGTGAAGCGCACCTTCAGCCCCTCGGTGCCGAGGAGTGCCTCGTACTGCCGCGTGAGCGAGGCATCGGGCTCGGCGAGGATGCGGCGGAAATCCGCCGGGGTCAGCGCCTGCAGCTCGACGCGGATCGGCAGGCGGCCCTGCAGCTCCGGGATGAGGTCCGACGGCCGGGACAGGTGGAAGGCGCCGGAGGCAATGAACAGGATATGGTCCGTGCGCAGCATGCCGTGCTTGGTGCTCACGGTGCAGCCCTCGATGAGCGGGAGCAGGTCGCGCTGCACCCCTTCCCGGGACACGTCGGCGCCCGCGGTCTCGCCGCGCTTGGCGACCTTGTCGAGCTCGTCGACGAAGACGATGCCGTTCTGCTCCGCGGCTTCGCGGGCCCGCTGGACGATCTCCTCCTCGTTCACCAGTGTCGCTGCCTCTTCCTCGCAGAGGGCCTCGAAGGCGGCCTTCACGGTCAGCCGCCGCGTCTTGCGCTGCTGCTTCGACAGGTTGGAGAACAGGCTCTGCAGCTGGTTGGTCATTTCCTCCATGCCCGGCGGCGTCATGATGTCGACGCTGCGTCCCGCCGTGCTCAGTTCCACGTCGATCTCGCGCTGGTCGAGTTCGCCCTCGCGGAACTTCTTGCGCAGGAGCTGCCGGGTGCCCTCGCCGGACCCCGCCTCGCCGTCGCGGGCCGCGGGCAGCAGCAGATCGAGGATGCGTTCCTCGGCGGCCTCCTCGGCGCGCGGGCGTACGCGGCGCACGGCGGCCTCGCGTTCCATCTTCACGGCCGTTTCCACCAGGTCGCGGATGATCGACTCGACGTCGCGCCCGACGTAGCCCACTTCCGTGAACTTGGTCGCCTCGACCTTGATGAACGGCGCGTTCGCAAGCCGCGCCAGGCGGCGGGCGATCTCGGTCTTGCCGACGCCGGTGGGGCCGATCATGAGGATGTTCTTCGGCGTTATCTCGCCGCGCAGGTCCTCGTCGACCGCCTGGCGGCGCCAGCGGTTGCGCAGGGCGATGGCGACGGCGCGCTTGGCGTCGTCCTGGCCGATGATGTGCTTGTCCAGGGCGTGGACGATTTCCCGGGGGGTCATGGAGGACATGGTCAGTGGCCGGTCTCCAGCTCTTCGAAGCTGCGCTGGTGGTTGGTGTAGATGCAGATGTCGCCGGCGATGGCCAGCGCTTTCTCGGCGATCGCGCGCGCGTCCAGGTCGGTGTTGTCGAGGAGCGCGAGCGCCGCCGCCTGCGCGTAGCTGCCGCCGGAGCCGATGGCGATGAGGTCGTGCTCCGGCTCGATGACGTCGCCGTTGCCGGAAATCACCAGCGAGGTGTCGCGGTCTGCGACGGCGAGCAGCGCCTCGAGCTGGCGCAGGCTTCGCTCCGTGCGCCAGGCCTTGGCCAGGGCCACGGCGGCGCGCACGAGCTGGCCCTGGTGCTTCTCGAGCTGGCCCTCGAAGAGCTCGAAGAGGGTGAAGGCGTCGGCGGTGCCGCCGGCAAAGCCCGCGATGACGCGGTCCTTGTACAGGCGGCGGACCTTGCGCGCGTTGCCTTTCATGATCGTGTGCCCCATGGACACCTGGCCGTCGCCACCGATCACCACGCGGTCGCCGCGGCGCACGCACAGGATGGTGGTGCCGTCGAATTGCTTCACGAGCGTTCTCCGCCGGGGTTTCCCCTGTCTATGGGTGCGGCGGCGCCCCAATTCAAGGGCGACCCGCGAGGGCGGCCTTTCACTGGGCCCGCAAGCGCGGCGGGCCTTCAGCCGTCGGCGCTGCGCCGCATCAGTAGCGTGTCGATGTTCTGCTGGGCCGTGAGGCTGCGCGCGGCGGCCATGCGCGAGCGCGAGGGGAAGGGCCCGAGGAGGACCCGGTACCAGCGGCCGTTGCTGCCGTTGGTCTCCTCCACGCGGGGTTCGAGGCCCAGGAGGAGGAGCTCGGCGCGGCGCTGGTCCGCGTCCTCGGCACGGCGGAAGGAACCGGCCTGGAGCAGGTAGACCGCGTCGTCGCTGGTGCCACGCTGCGCGGCGACCTCGGCCGGGTCCACGTCGACCTCGATGGTCTGCCGCGGCAGCACCTCGAAGAACTCGTAGCGGGGCTCCGCCGCCGGCTCGCTCCCGGCGGTCGGCTTTGCGGCGGGCGCCTCCGCCGCCGGCCCGCCCGGCAGCGTCGCCAGGTAGACCAGGAAGCTGGCGAGGACGCCGGTGACGACGCCGCCGCCGTACCAGCGCAGCAGCCGGCCGCGGCTCTCGCCGCCGCCGGCGGGGCTGCGTCGGCTGGCGCCCTGGCGCCGTGCTTTCCCCTGGGTACGCACCTGCGTCCTGCCGCCCCCCGCCACTTACATGCGCTCCGGCGCGCCGACCCCGAGCAGGCCGAGGCCGTTGGCGATGGCCTGGCGCACGGCCTCGGCGAGGGCCACGCGCGCGGCGCGCAGCGCCGGGTCGTCGACGAGGACCTTGTGGGCGTTGTAGAAGGTATGGAAGTGGCCGGCGAGTTCGCGCAGGTAGTTGGCGACCGCGTGCGGCTCGGCCTCGCGGGCGGCCCGTGCCACCGTCTCCGGGTAGCGGGCCAGGGCGCGCAGGAGCTCCTGCTCCTCCTCGTTGCCGAGCAGCGTGAGGTGCGCGAGCGCTGCCTCCCGGTCCCAGGCCAGCCCGGCCTCGGCGAGGCGCTGGTGCACGCTGCACACCCGGGCGTGGGCGTACTGGATGTAGTAGACCGGGTTGTCGTTGCTCTGCGACAGGGCCAGGTCGATGTCGAAGGTCAGCTGCGAGCTCGGCGCCCGGGCAGCGAGGAAATAGCGCGTCGCGTCCCGGCCCACCTCGTCGATCAGGTCGCGCAGGGTGACGTAGCTGCCGGCACGCTTGGACAGCTTCACCTCGGCGCCGTCGCGCATGACCGTGACCATCTGGTGCAGCACGTAGTCGGGCCAGCCCTCGGGGATGCCCTGCTCCAGCGCCTGCAGGCCGGCGCGCACGCGGGTGACGGTGCTGTGGTGGTCCGCGCCCTGCTCGTTGATGACGCGGGTGAAGCCGCGGCGCCACTTGTTCAGGTGGTAGGCGACGTCCGGCAGGAAGTAGGTATAGCCGCCGTCGGCCTTGCGCATGACCCGGTCCTTGTCGTCGCCGTAGTCGGTGGTGCGCAGCCACAGGGCGCCGTCCTGCTCGTAGGTCTTGCCACCGTCCACGAGCAGCTTGACCGCGTCGTCGACCTCGCCGGAGCGGTACAGGGAGGACTCGAGGAAGTAGACGTCGAAGTCGACGCCGAAGGCCTTCAGGTCCAGGTCCTGCTCGTGGCGCAGCCAGGCGACCGCGAAGTCGCGGATCGCCTCGAGGTCCTCCGGGTCGCCGGCCCCGGTGACCTGCCGGTCCTCGGCGGCGACGCTGTCGCAGCGCAGGTAGGCCTCGGCGACCTCGACAATATAGTCGCCGCGGTAGCCGTCCTCGGGCCAGGCGGCATCGCCGGGCGCCTGTCCCCGGCAGCGGGCCTGCACGGAGCGGGCGAGGTTCTCGATCTGCTGGCCGGCGTCGTTGTAGTAGAACTCGCTGGAGACCTCCCAGCCGGTGGCCCGGAGCAGGCGGCAGAGGCTGTCGCCGACGGCTGCGCCGCGACCGTGGCCGACGTGCAGCGGGCCCGTGGGGTTCGCCGAGACGAACTCCACCTGGACCTTGCGGCCGGCGCCCTCGTCGCACTCGCCGAAGCGCTCGCCGGCGCGCAGGGCCTCGGCCACCACCGCCGTGCTGGCGTCGGCGGCGAGGAAGAAATTGATGAAGCCCGGGCCGGCGATCTCCGTCCGCTCGACCGCCCGGTCGGCGGGCAGCGCCTCGCAGATGCGCGCGGCGAGGTCCCGGGGCTTCATGCCCGCGCCCCTGGCCAGGGTGAGGGCCACGTTGCTGGCGAGGTCGCCGTGCGACGGGTCGCGGGTGCGCTCCACCTGGATCGCCGGTGCGGTGCCCGCGGGCAGCGTGCCATCGGCAACCAGCGCGGCCAGCGCGTCACCGAGGAGGCGCTCGATCAAGCTTTTCATGTGAGATTCATGCGGGAAAAGAGCCCGTTTGCGTTGGCGGAAGCCGCCCCGGGCGGGGCGCCGTGAAAGCCGCGCATTATCGCGCGTCTGCCCGCCGCTGGCCAGTTGCCCGGGGGGCTCAGAGCGTTTCCAGGGGGTCGATCTCGATGAACCAGTTGAGGCCCCCGGGGGGGCGCAGTGCCTCGCCCGCCCGCACCAGGGCGGCGGCCGCGCGGCTGCCGCTGGCCCGGTCCGGGCAGAGACAGAGAAGCTGGTCCCGGTAGCGCCCGGCCCGGCGCGGCAGCGCTGATGGCAGCGGGCCGACGAGCTGGCTCGCCGACGGCAGGGCAGCCTCGGCACCGCGGCGCAGCGCGGCGAGGAAGCGCTCGCCCTCACCGGCGCGCGGGCTGTCTGCACGGACGAGGGCGAGCTGCCCCAGCGGCGGCAGGCCCGCCTCCGCGCGGCGGGCAAGCAGCGCCGCCGCCACCTCGCCGTAAGGCTGTTCGAGGATCGCCCGCAGCAACGGGTGGTCCGGGTAGTGGCTCTGCAGCAGCATGCGCCCGGGGCGGCCGGCGCGCCCGGCCCGGCCCGCGACCTGGGTCAGCAGCTGGGCCAGGCGCTCCTCGCCGCGGAGGTCTCCGGCGAAGAGCAGGGCGTCGCAGTCGACCACGCCGACCAGCGCCACGGCCGGGAAGTGGTGTCCCTTGGTGAGCATCTGCGTGCCGAGAAGGATGCAGGGCTCGCCGCGGCCGACCTCGGCCAGCAGGCTCTCCATGGCGGCGGGGCTGTCGATGGCGTCCGAATCGACCCGGTGCAGCGGCCAGTGCGGCAGGGCTGCGGCGAGGAACTCCTCGGTCTGCTCCGTGCCCAGCCCCGCCGCCAGCAGCTGCCCCCCGCCGCAGGCCGGGCAGGCGGCGGGCAGCGGTTTGCGGGCGCCGCAGTGGTGGCACTGTAGCCGCTTTCGGCGGCGGTGTACCGTGAGCCGGGCATCGCAGTGGTCGCAGCCGGCGACCCAGCCGCAGTCGTGGCACTGCAGGCTGCTGGCGTAGCCGCGCCGGTTGAGAAACAGCAGCACCTGCCCGCCCTGGGCCAGGGTCTCCTCCACCGCTGTGAGCAGCGCCGGGGACAGACCGGCGCGCAGTGGCTGGCGGCGCAGGTCCACGGCGGTGAGCGCCGGCAGGCTGGCGCCGGCGGCCCGGCGCGTGAGCCGGTGGTGCCGGTAACGGCCGGCGCCGGCGTTGTGCAGGGACTCCAGCGAGGGTGTGGCGCTGCCGAGGAGCACCGGGCAGGCCTCGAGCTGGGCCCGCTTCACGGCCACGTCCCGCGCGGAATAGCGGAAGCCGTCCTGCTGCCGGTAGGAGGCGTCGTGCTCCTCGTCGACGATGATCGCGCCGCAGCGAGGCAGCGGTACGAACACCGCCGAGCGCGTGCCGATGACCACCGCGGCCCGGCCGCTGGCCGCTGCCTCCCAGTCATCGCTGCGCTCGCCGGCGGCGCGGCCCGAGTGGAGCACCGCCATGGGCGCGTCGAAGCGTGCGGCGAAGCGGGCGAGGGTCTGCGGGGTGAGGCCGATCTCCGGCACCAGGAGCAGTGCCTGCTCGCCGCGTTCCAGGCAGGCGGCGATGAGGCGCAGGTAGATCTCCGTCTTGCCGCTGCCGGTCACGCCCTCCAGGAGGTGGCAGGCGAAATGGCCGAGGTCGGCGCCGAGCGCGTCGACGGCGGCTGCCTGCTCCGGCGCCAGCGCGGGCCCCGGCTCGCGCACCCGCGCCGGCCGCGGCCCGGGTGCACAGCGCTCGGCGAGCCCTTTGCGGCCCAGCTCGCGCAGGGCCTCGCGGCGGATGCCGGCGGCGGCCAGCTCGTCATCGGCGAGCGGTGCCGCGCGGCGCAGGGCGTCGAGGGCTTCGCGCTGCCGCGGTGCCCGGGCCAGCGCGTCGTCGGCGAGGCCCGCGCCGCGGTCCGTGAGCTGCCAGGCGTGCCGGGCCGGCGCGCGGCCGCTGCGCAGGCGCTGGCTGAACGCGGCCGCGAAGACGTCGCCCGGGGCGTGCTGGTAATAGGCCGCCGCCCAGCGGCAGAGGCCGGCGACGGCGGCCGTGAGCAGCGGCACCTCGTCGAGCACGGCCTCCGCCGGGCGGAGGCTGTCGGCAGGCAGGTCACTCTGTGCCGCGACCTCCGCCAGGAACGCCACCACGCTGCGCCGGCCGAAGGGCACCCGGAGCCGGCAGCCGGGCGCGAGCGCAGCCGCCGCGGCCGGGTCGAGGTCCGCCGGTGGCAGGTAGTCGAAGTACCGGCGCAGGGGGTTGCCGGGCACGGCGATGCGGAGGATGACGGGCATCGATGGGCGATCTCGCGATAGTCGGCGCAGTCTAGCACTGCCCCGCGTCGCAACCGGAGGACAGCCAACTGCCTATTGCGCAGCGGCGCCATTCTGGTAGTATTCTCGCTCTTTTTCCCCGGGCCCCCGGCTCGGAGAGTGGCACCCACAGGCGCGGTGCCCGGCAGGGACCGGGTGGCGGCGCCGAACGGCAGGAGTCAACGCCATGAAAAGCGATATCCACCCGAAGTACGAGGCGGTCACGGCGACGTGCAGCTGTGGCAACACGATCACCACCCGGTCGACCCTGGGGCAGGACTTCCACATCGACGTCTGCTCGCAGTGCCACCCGTTCTTCACGGGCAAGCAGAAGATCGTCGATTCCGGTGGCCGTGTAGACCGCTTCAAGAAGCGCTTCGGCAACCGCGGCGCCAAGCGCTGAGGCACGCCCGGCGGCGGTGCGCCCGCGCCGCCGTTTTTCTGCTTCGCCCGCCCGGGCGCCGCTAGAAGATATCCCGTATGAGGTCGTCGGTCCCGGTCTTGCCGGGCACGTCCTCGCCGCCGCCCTCGGCGGGCTCCGGCACATACTCTTCCCGGAAGTATTCGAAGATTGCGTCACTGTCGCCGGCGCCGGCAAGGCGGCCGGTTTCGGGGTTGATGCGCACGCTGGCAATGCCGGCGGGCACCGGCCGCTCCCGGTCCGGGCTGTCCGCGAGCGCCTCGCGCATGAAGTCGATCCAGATGGGTAACGCGGCCGTGCCGCCGAACTCCCTGCGTCCCAGGGGGGTATAGGCGTCGAAGCCGACCCAGGTGGTCGTCACAACGTCGCGGTTGTAGCCCGAGAACCAGGCGTCCATGGGGCCGTTGGTGGTCCCCGTTTTGCCCGCGAGGTCCTTGCGCTTCAGGGTCAGGGCGCGTCGCCCGGTGCCGCGCGTGATGACATCCTGCAGCATGTCGTCGAGGATGAAGTTCACCCGCTCGTCCATGACCCGCCCGGCGCTGCGGTGGCCGTTGGCGTCCTCGCCGGCAAGGATCTCCTCCATGCTCAGCTCCCGGCCCTCGCAGTCGCGACAGACCCGCACGGGGTCGGCGGCCCAGACCGTCTCCCCGGCGCTGTCATCGACGCGGGCGATCAGGTAGGGCTCCACCCGGTAGCCGCCGTTGGCCAGCACCGCGTAGGCTGCCGCCAGCTCTAGCGGCGCCATCGCGTGGGTGCCCAGGGCGAGGGACAGGTCCGGGGCAAAATCGCTGGTGTCGAAGCCGAGCTGACCGGCGTAATCGATGAGGCGGCTCACGCCCAGCTGCCGCAGCAGGCGGATCGACACGAGGTTGCGCGATTTGGTCAGGGCCCAGCGCAGCCGCGTCGGACCGTAGAACTTGCCGCCATCGTTCTCGGGCCGCCAGATCCCTTCGAGGGACGCATCCTCCAGGACGATCGGGGCGTCGTTGATAATGCTCGCCGCCGTGAAGCCCGCATCCAGTGCGGCCGCATAAAGGAAGGGCTTGAAGTTGGACCCGGGCTGGCGCTCGGCCTGGGTGGCGCGGTTGAACTTGGACAGCTCGAAACCGATCCCGCCCACGAGGCTGAGGATGGCGCCGTCGTCCGGGTCCAGGGAAACCAGCGCGGCCTGCGCGGCGGGCACCTGCGACAGGCGCCAGGCATCGTTGCGGCGATCGACGCGGATCACGTCGCCGACGGCGAGCACGTCCGCCGGGCTGCCCGGTGCGCCGCCGACGGCGTTTTCGCTCAGGTAGGGCCGGGCCTGGCGCAGGCCGTTCTCCCAGAGCACCTCGTCTTCGCTGCCGTCGGCGAGCAGGATACGCACCCGGTCGGCCTCCACGGCGGTGACCGCGGCGGGGGCGAGGCCGGCCACCGCCGGTAGCTCCGCGAGCGTCGCGAGCCAGGCCTCGCGCGGCAGCGGCGCTGTGACCGGCGGCGCATTCGGGTCGCTGCCGGCGTCCGCCGTGGCCGGCTCGGGTAGCGGGAGTTCGAGCTCGGGCCCGCGGTAGCCGTGGCGCCGGTCGTAGGTCAGCAGGCCGTCGATGATCGCGCGCTGCGCCACCCGCTGCAGGTCGCTGCGCAAGGTGGTGTAGACCTCGTAGCCCGCCGTATACGCCTCGCTTCCGAAGCGCTCGAGCATCTCCTTGCGGGCCATCTCGGCCACGTACTGGGCGTCGAAGCTCACCTGCGGGCCGTGGTGGCCCGCGGTCACCGGCGCGCGCACGGCCTCCTCGTAGGCGGCGCGGGTGATGAAGCCGAGGCTGAGCATGCGCCCCAGAATCCAGTTGCGTCGCTCGCGCCCGGCTTCCGGGCCGGAGAGCGGGTTGTCCCGGGACGGCGCCTTGGGAATCCCCGCGAGCATTGCGTGCTGGGCGAGGGTGAGTTCGCCGATGCTGCGGCCGTAGTAGACCTGCGCCGCGGCCTCGAAGCCGTAGGCGCGGTGGCCGAGGAATACCCGGTTGAAATAGAGTTCGAAGATCTCTTCCTTGTCGAGGCGCCGCTCGATCTCGATAGCGAGGAGAATCTCCTTGAACTTGCGCAGGAAGGTGCGCTCGAGCGAGAGGAAGTAGTTGCGAGCTACCTGCATGGTGAGCGTGCTGCCGCCGGAGCGTTTCTCGCCGGTCATGACCAGCTCGGTCACCGCCCGGGCGAGCCCCATGAAATCGATGCCGCCGTGTTCGAAGAAGCCGTCGTCCTCTGCGGCAAGCAGTGCCTCGATGAACTGCGGCGGGATAGCATCGTAGGCCAGCGGGTTGCGCTTCTGCTCACCGAACTGGCCGATCAGCTCGCCGTCCGCGGTGTACACGCGCATGGGCGTCTGCAGCTGCACGTCGCGCAGGGTTTCGACGTCCGGCAGCCCCGGGCCGAGGTAGAGGTAGACGCCGGCGAGCAGCCAGGCGAGGCCGAGGCTGCCGAGAACGGCGAGGCGCAGGAGTCGGCGCAGGAAACTCAAGACAACTCCGGGTCTGTGTCAGGAGGGCGGGCAGAATACGGCAAAAGGTTTACCTTGTGGTAATAGTATGCTTTTTTTGTGTTTAAATTGTGTAGCAGACTGGCTTAACGGCCGATATTGAAGTATAAGAACAAAAAAAATAGCTAAGTCTGTGAATCATATAGGAAAATGACTTGCTTGGCATTTTAGGGAAGAGAAAGCAGGTGGCGCTGCTGGGGCTGGATATCAGCTCCACCACGGTCAAGCTGCTAGAGCTGAGCCGCAACGGCGACTCCTACCGTGTGGAGAGTTACGCCGTGGCCTCCCTGCCGCAGGACGCGGTGGTGGAGAAGGCGATCAGCGACATCGATGGCGTTGCCAACGCGATCCGCAGCGTGCTGGCGCAGTCGCGCAGCAAGCTCAAGCTGGTGGCCGCCGCCGTCGCCGGGTCCGCGGTCATTACCAAGCAGGTGCAGATGCCCGAGGGTCTCTCCGAGGAAGAAATGGAGACCCAGCTCACCCTCGAGGCAGACCAGTACATCCCCTACCCGCTGGAGGAGGTCGCCCTCGATTTCGAGGTGCAGGGCCCCGTACCCGGCCGCGAGGGCATGGTGGAGGTGCTCCTCGCCGCCTGCCGCCGGGAAACCATCGACGCCCGCGTCGAGGCCATCGAGAACGCCGGCCTCGAGCCCAAGGTGATGGATGTCGAGGCCTATGCCATGGAGCGGGCCTACGGGCTGCTGCGCGAGAACCTCGGCCTCGAAGAGAACTCGGTGGTCGCCGTCGTCGACATCGGCGCCACCATGACCACGCTCAGCGTGCTCGCCAACGGCCAGACCATCTATACCCGCGAGCAGCTCTTCGGCGGCAAGCAGCTCACCGACGAGATCATGCGTCGCTACGGCCTGCCCCTCGAGGAGGCCGGTCTCGCGAAGAAGCAGGGCGGGCTGCCGGACGACTACGAGGAAGAGCTCCTGAACCCCTTCCGCGACGCCGTCGTGCAGCAGGTCACGCGCTCGCTGCAGCTTTTCTTCTCGTCCAGCCAGTACAACGACGTCGACTTCATCATCATGGCCGGCGGGGTGTCCTACATGGAAGGCCTCGTCGAGCTGGTCCAGGAAAGGCTGGGTACGCCCACCGCCATGGCCAACCCCTTCGCCGAGATGAGCATCTCGCCGCGGGTGAACGCCGTGGCCCTCGGTAGCGACGCGCCGGCGATGATGATCGCCTGCGGCCTCGCCCTGCGGAGCTTCGACTGATGGCGCAAATCAACCTGCTGCCCTGGCGCGACGCCCGCCGCGAAGAACTGAAGCGCCAGTTCCTGACCATCCTCGGCCTGGTGGCGATCGGCGCCGTGCTGCTGGTGGTGCTGGCAGACCGGGTGGTGAACGCACAGATCGATCACCAGCGGGCCCGCAACGCCTACCTGCAGGAGAACATCAAGGAGCTGGACAAGCAGGTGGCGGAAATACGCGACCTGCAGCGCAAGCGCAACCAGCTCATCGACCGCATGCGGGTCATCCAGGAGCTGCAGGGCAACCGGCCGATCATCGTCCGCATCTTCGACCAGCTCGTGCGCACGGTACCGGACGGCGTCTTCTACAACCGGGTCCAGGCCCAGGCCAAGAAGCTGCAGATCACCGGCGTGGCCGAATCCAACAACCGGGTCTCCAGCCTCATGCGCCGCCTCGACGGCTCCGAGTGGCTGGAGAACCCGAACCTCGACGCGGTCCGCGCGGCGCCGGCCTTCGGCGACCAGGCCGCCACCTTCGACCTCTCGGTGATGGTGGATCTGCCGCAGGACGATGACGAACAGGGAACGGGGGGCTGAGCTGATGGCGCTTGAAGATTCCCTGCGGGCCTTACGGGAGTTCGATCTCTCCGACCTCAACATGGACAACATCGGCTCGCTGCCGGTGCTGGTCAAGGCGATCCTCTGCGTTCTGCTCTTCGGCGCGCTGGTGACGGCGGGCTACTACTACCACGTCGAGGAACTGCGCAATAACCTCGCGCGGGTCGAGGGCGAGGAAGGCAAGCTCAAGCAGGAATACGAGAAGAAGGCTTTCCAGGTCGCCAACCTCGATGCCTACCGCCGGCAGATGACCGAGATGGAGGAGAGCTTCGGCGCGCTGATCAGCCAGCTCCCGTCCGATACGGAAGTGCCCGGGCTGCTCGAGGACATCACCAACAAGGGGCTGCAGAACGGCCTCAAGATCGCCTCCATCGACCTGCAGAAGGAGGTCAGCCGGGAGTTCTACGTGGAGCTGCCCATCGCCATCTCCGCCAGCGGCTCCTACCACGACCTCGGCGCCTTCATCAGCAGCATGGCCGGCCTGCCGCGGATCGTGACGCTGCACGACTTCGTGATTACCGGTGGCGGCGGCAACGCCAGCGCGCTGCAGATGAACATCACCGCCAAGACCTACCGCTACAAGGACGGGGACAGCTAGCAATGTTGAAGCGCGCCCGCCTTGTCGCCGCCTTCGCCCTCGCCCTGGCCCTGGGTGCCTGCGGCGGCAAGGATTTTTCCGACCTCGACCAGTTCATGGCCGAGAAGAAGGCCCGCCCCGGCGGTGTCATCGCACCGATCCCGACCTTCAAGGCCTACGAGCCCTTCGCCTACAGCGCCACCCGCATGCGCAGCCCCTTCGACCGGCCTATCGCGGTGCGCGATATCGCCAGGCTCGCCGGCAAGAACGCGATCAAGCCGGACATGGAGCGGCCGAAGGAGTTTCTCGAGCAGTTCACCTTCGATTCGCTGTCGATGGTGGGCACGCTGGCCCGGGGCGGCAGGGAGTGGGCATTGGTGCGGGATCCCGATGGCGGCATCCACCGGGTGACCGAGGGCAATTTCCTCGGCCGCGATCACGGCAGGATTGTTGAGCTGACCGATACCTACCTGGCCGTGGTAGAGATCGTCAGTGACGGTACCAGCGACGGCTGGGTCGAGCGGCCGCGCACCATCGAACTGAGTGGCTTGTAGATGATTACCACAATGACGGCCATGGGGAAGAGCAGGACAAAACGGGGAGCTGGCATCATGGCACAGAGACAAGAACGCTCAGGGGGACGGCTAGCGCTGGCGCTGCTGCTCGCCGGCGTGGCGACCCTGGTAGAACTCGCGGCGGCCGCCGCCGCGACCCACGCGGTCACCGATATCGAGTTCAGCTCCAGGCCCGGAAGCAAGTTCGAGGTGCGCCTCGACTTCGACGGCCCGCCGCCGGCGGAGCTCCAGTCCTACACCATCGAGAAGCCGGCGCGCATCGCCATCGATTTCCCCGATACCGCCAGCCGCCTCGACCGCAAGCGTTTCAGCCTGCCCTACGGCAACGCCACCGAGGTCCTCGTCCTCGAAGCCAGCGAGCGTACGCGCCTGGTGCTCAACCTGGTCAAGCTGGTGCCCTACGAGACCCGCGTTGACGGCAACAGCTTATTCCTCACCGTCGGCCAGGATTCCGAGGGCCAGTACTACAAGCGCAGCTCCGACCCGAACCGCGTCAAGTCCGCGGTGGAGGACGTGATGGAGGTCGTCTCGCGCATCGAGGACCTGCAGTTCCAGCGCGGCCCTGACGGCGAGGGCCGGCTCATGCTCGAGCTGTCCGACCCCTCCGTGGACGTGAACGTGTTCAGCGAGCGCGGCGACGTCAAGGTCGAATTCATCGACACGGACGTGCCCGAGCGGCTCATGCGCAATTACGACGTCACCGATTTTGCCACCCCCGTCGTCTCCGTGGATGTGGGCACCACCGAGCGCGGTGCCACCCTGACCCTGAAGACCACCGGGGACTTCGACTATCTCGCCTACCAGGCGGATGAGCAGTACGTCGTTGCCGTGAAGCCCCTCACCGAGGCCGAGGTGGAAGAGCGCCGCAGCGAGTTCGCCTACGTCGGCGAGCGCATCTCCCTGAACTTCCAGGACATCGAGGTGCGGGCGGTACTGCAGCTCATCGCCGACTTCACGGAGCTGAACCTCGTCGCTTCCGACACGGTGTCGGGCCGCATCACCCTGCGCCTGAAGAACGTGCCCTGGGACCAGGCCCTGGAGCTCGTGCTCAAGACCAAGGGGCTGGACAAGCGACAGGTCGGCAACGTGCTGCTGGTGGCGCCGGCGACGGAGATCGCCGAGCGCGAGCGCCAGGAGATCGAGGCCAACAAGCAGATCGCCGAGCTGGCGCCGCTGCGCTCGGAGTTCATCCGCATCCGCTACGCCAAGGCTTCCGAGATCGTGCAGCTGTTCCAGGCCGGCTCCGAGGAAGGCGGCTCGCTGATCTCCTCCCGGGGCTCGGTGATCGTGGACCCGCGCACCAACTCGCTGATCATCACCGAGACCTCCTCCAAGCTGGCGGAGATACGCGACCTTATCGACAAGGTCGACATCCCGATCCGCCAGGTGATGATCGAGTCGCGCATCGTCATCGCCCAGTCCGACCTCGAGAAGGAGCTCGGCATCCAGTGGGGCGGCGGCTACCTCGACCCGGACGCCGACGGCAACATCCTGTCGATCACCGGTGACAGCGCCAACGCCGTCAACCTGAACAACTCGGTCATCAACGGTACGCAGCCGACCCTGTCCTACCCGGGCGCGCTGCTGGTGGACCTCGGCGTCGGCAACGCGACCAGCGGCTTCGCCGTCGGCTTTACCTCCGAGGACCTGTTCCTCACCGCCGAGCTCAATGCCCTCGAGTCCGCGGGCAAGGGTGAGGTGGTGTCGCAGCCGAAGGTGATTACCGGCGACAAGCAGCAGGCGAACATCAAGTCCGGTACGGAGATTCCCTTCCAGCAGGCCGCAGCCTCCGGCGCCACGGCGGTCCAGTTCAAGGAGGCGGTGCTGTCCCTGGACGTGACGCCGAACATCACGCCGGACGACCGCATTCTCCTCGACCTGGTGATCACCCAGGACTCCGTGGGTGATCTCGTGCCCAGCGGGCAGGGCGGCCTCATCCCCGCCATCGACACCACGGAGCTGACTACCCAGGTGCTGGTGGGCAACGGCGAGACCGTGGTCCTCGGCGGGGTGTTCCGCACCGAGCTGGTGGAAACGGTCAACAAGGTCCCGTTCTTCGGGGATATCCCCTACGTGGGCGCGCTGTTCCGCAACGAAGCGCGGCAGACCACGAAGACCGAGACACTGATCTTCATTACCCCGCGCATCCTCGCCGATACGCTCCTCGACTAGCGGGGTCCCCGGCAGGCCGTGCCCGATCCGCGCCGGGTTTTCCTGGTCGGCCCCATGGGGGCCGGCAAGACCACCATCGGACGCCAGCTGGCCCGGTCCCTCGGCCTCGGCTTTGCCGATTCCGACACGGAGATCGAGGCCCGCACCGGCGCGGACATTCCCTGGATCTTCGACGTCGAGGGCGAGGCGGGTTTCCGCGACCGCGAGGAGGCGGTGCTCGCGGAGATGACCACCTGGGACGACACCGTGCTGGCCACCGGCGGCGGTGCCGTGCTTCGCCCGGCGAACCGGCAGGTGCTGGCGGAGCGGGGCTTCGTGATCTACCTGCGCACGACCCTCGAGGAGCAGCTCCGCCGCACCCGCAAGGACCGCAACCGCCCCCTGCTGCAGACCGCCGACCCGGAGGGCACGCTGCGGCGCCTTTTCGCCGAGCGCGACCCGCTCTACCGCTCGGTGGCGGACCTGGTGATTGACACCGATTCGAGCAGCCCCAAGACTGTCGCCCAGCGCGTGCTGGCTTCCCTGCGCGCCGCCACCGACAGCTGACAGGACCTGCGCCATGGCGCTGATCATGCACACGCTGCACCTCGACCTTGGCGAGCGCAGCTACCCCATCTATATAGGCCGCGACCTGCTCGGCGACCCGGCGCTCCTCGCCCGGCACCTCGCCGGGCGCCAGGTGGTGATCGTCTCCAACGACAGGGTGGCGCCGCTCTACCTCGGCCGGCTGCGCGACGCGCTGGATACGCGGGTGGCGGTGACCGAGGTCATCCTGCCGGACGGCGAGGCGCACAAGACGCTGGATAGCTTCGAGACCATCCTCGACCGGGCGCTCGCCGACGGGCACAACCGGACCACGACCTTCATCGCCCTCGGCGGCGGCGTGGTCGGCGACCTCACGGGTTTCGCCGCCGCCTGCTACCAGCGCGGCGCGGCATTCCTGCAGCTGCCGACGACGCTGCTGGCGCAGGTCGATTCCTCGGTGGGCGGCAAGACGGGGGTCAACCACCGCCTCGGCAAGAACATGATCGGCGCCTTCCACCAGCCGGCGGCCGTGCTTATCGACCTGCAGGTGCTGCAGACGCTCTCGGACCGGGAGTTCGCCGCGGGCCTGGCAGAGGTGATCAAGTACGGGCTGATCCGCGATGCCGGCTTCTACCGCTGGCTCGACGAGCACCTGCCGGCGTTGCTCGCGCGGGAGGAGGCCGCGCTCGCAGAGGCCATCGAGCGCAGCTGCGCGATCAAGGCCGCGGTGGTGGCCGAGGACGAGCGCGAGGGCGGCGTCCGCGCCATTCTCAATCTCGGCCACACCTTCGGCCACGCCATCGAGACCGCGCAGGGCTACGGCAGCTGGCTCCACGGCGAGGCCGTGGCCGCCGGCATGGTACTCGCCCTGCGCCTGTCAGCGGCCCGGGGCTGGGTGCCGGCGGCAGAGGCGGACAGGCTCCTCTCCCTGCTGCGTCGCGCCGGCCTGCCGACGGTGCCGCCGGCGGACATGGACGCCGCGCGTTTCCTCGCCCTCATGGCCCGGGACAAGAAGGTGCTCGACGGCCGGCTGCGGGTCGTCCTGCTGCGGGAGATCGGCCACGCGGTGGTCGTGGACGACGTTGACGGGCAGGAAATCGATGCCCTCCTCGGCGGTGCCGTGGCCATTTAGGACCGCCCCGGGGTGGTTTGTTCGCCCCCTCCCATCTGTGTAAAATTGCCGATCCCCGCCCTGCCCAGCGTCGTCGTGGCGAGGCGACTGCCGCGGTAACCAGCTGATTTATCTTATTTTTTGGGAATCTTATGAGAGCAGGCCTGTATCGACCTGAGGAGTTCCGTGACAACTGCGGTTTCGGGTTGATCGCACACACGGCCGGTGATGCCAGCCATCGCCTGCTGCAGTCCGCCATCGAGTCCCTCACCTGCATGACCCACCGCGGCGGCATCGCGGCGGACGGCAAGACGGGTGACGGCTGCGGCCTGCTCATGCAGATGCCGCGGGACTTCATGGCGGCCGTGGCCCGCGAGGATCTCGGCATCGAGCTGCCCGCGAACTTCGCCGTCGGCATGGTTTTCCTCGCTGCCGACGAGACCCGCGCCGATGCCGCCCGCGCCGCCATGCAGGGTGCCCTCGAGGACCAGGGCCTGCCCGTGCTCGGCTGGCGGGCCGTGCCGACGGACCCGAGCGTCTGTGGCGAGATCGCCCTGGCGTCGCTGCCGCGCATCGAGCAGGTGTTCTTCGACGGCGGCGAGTTCAGCGAGGCCGAGCTCTCCACGAAGCTCTTCGTCGCCCGCCGCAAGGCGGAGATCGCCAACGAGGGCGATGAGGATTTCTATATCTGCAGCCTCTCCGGCCGGGTGCTCAGCTACAAGGGCCTGGTCATGCCGGTGGACCTGCCGCGCTTCTACCCGGACCTGGGCGACGAGCGCATGGCGACGGCGATCTGCGTCTTCCACCAGCGCTTCTCCACCAACACGCTGCCGCGCTGGCCCCTGGCCCAGCCGTTCCGGCTGCTCGCGCACAACGGCGAGATCAATACCATCCAGGGCAACCGCAACTGGGCCGAGGCGCGCACGGCGCTGTTCGAATCGGAGCGGCTGCCGAACATCCGCGAGATCGCGCCGATCGTGAACCGCACCGGCTCGGACTCCTCCAGCCTCGACAACATGCTCGACGTGCTGTTGACGGGCGGCGTCGACATGCCGCGGGCGCTGCGCATGCTGATCCCGCCGGCGTGGCAGAACATTGAGTCCATCGACCCGGACCTGAAGGCGTTTTACGAGTACCACTCCATGCACATGGAGCCCTGGGACGGGCCGGCGGGCATCGTGCTCACGGACGGTCGCTACGCGGTCTGCCTGCTCGACCGCAACGGCCTGCGCCCGGCGCGCTGGGTGCGCACCAAGGACGGCTTCATCACGCTGGCCTCGGAGGTCGGCACGCACGAGTACCGCAGCGAAGACGTCATCGCCAAGGGCCGGGTCGGCCCGGGCCAGATCCTCATGGTCGACACGCACACCGGCGAGCTCCTGCAGAGCGAGGAGATCGACAACCGCCTGAAGGCCAGCAAGCCCTACAAGCGCTGGCTGAAAGAGAACGCCGAGCGCATCGTCGGCAGCTTCGACCCGGAGGTCACCCCGGGTATCGAGCCCGAGCGCATGAGCGCGTACATGAAGATGTTCCAGGTGAGCTTCGAGGAGCGCGAGCAGGTGCTCAGCCCGCTCGCCGAGACGGGCAACGAGGCTGTCGGCTCCATGGGCGACGACACGCCCATGGCGGTGCTCTCGGCCGGCCCGCGCTCGCTCTACGACTACTTCCGGCAGCAGTTCGCGCAGGTGACCAACCCGCCCATCGACCCGCTGCGCGAGGCCATCGTCATGTCCCTGGAGACGGACCTCGGCGGCGAGAAGAACATCTTCTCCCAGGGGCCGGAGCACGCGGACCGGGTCATCCTCACCTCGCCGGTGCTGTCCCAGGGCAAGTTCAACACGCTGATCAACCTAAAGCGCGAGGGTTTCTCGCCGCGGGATGTCGACTGCACCTACGACCCGGCGACGACTACCCTCGGCGAGGCCATCGCCGCCATGGTGGCCGAGTGCGCCCGGCTGGTACGCGAGGAGGGCGTGACGATCCTGGTGCTGTCGGACCGGGCGATTGCCCCGGACCGGCTGCCGATCCACAGCCTGCTGGCCACTGGTGCGGTGCACCATCACCTTATCGCAGAGGGGCTGCGCTGCGATGCCAACATCGTGGTCGAGACCGCGAGCGCCCGCGATTCGCACCAGGTTGCCTGCCTGATCGGGTTCGGCGCCACCGCCGTCTACCCCTACCTCGCCTACAGCGTGCTCGAGGACCTCATGCGCTCCGGCGAGCTGCTGGGTGACCCGGGGGTCTGCTTCAAGAACTACCGCAAGGGCATCAACAAGGGCCTGCTCAAGATCATGTCCAAGATGGGCATCTCGGCGGTGAGTTCCTACCGCGGCGCCCAGCTCTTCGAGGCCATCGGCCTCGCCGACGAGGTGGTGGACAGCTGTTTCTGCGGCGTCACCTCGCGCATCGCCGGCGCGGGCTTTGCCGAGCTCGAGGCGGACCAGCGCCGTCTCGCCCTCGACGCCTGGCGCGAGCGCAAGCCGATCCAGCAGGGCGGCCTGCTCAAGTACGTGCACGGCCAGGAGTACCACGCCTTCAACCCGGACGTGGTGACGACGCTGCAGCAGGCGGTGGCGAGCGGCGACTACGCGGTCTATCAGCGCTACGCCGCGCTGGTGAACGAGCGCCCGGTGGCGACGATCCGCGATCTCCTCGAACCGGTCTGCGCCGACCAGCCGCTGTCCCTCGACGCGATCGAGCCGCTGGAGAAAATCCTCAAGCGCTTCGACTCCGCCGGCATGTCCCTCGGCGCGCTGAGCCCCGAGGCGCACGAAGCGCTCGCCGCGGCCATGAACCGCATCGGCGCGCGCTCGAACTCCGGTGAGGGCGGCGAGGATCCGGCGCGCTTCGGCACCGAGCGCGTGTCCAAGATCAAGCAGATCGCCTCCGGCCGCTTCGGGGTCACGCCGCACTACCTGGTCAACGCCGAAGTGCTGCAGATCAAGATCGCCCAGGGCGCCAAGCCGGGCGAGGGCGGCCAGCTGCCGGGCGGCAAGGTGAACGGGCTCATCGCCCGGCTGCGCTACTCCGTCCCCGGGGTCACGCTGATCTCGCCGCCGCCGCACCACGACATCTATTCCATCGAGGACCTGGCGCAGCTGATCTTCGACCTGAAGCAGGTCAACCCGGAGGCGCTGGTCTCCGTGAAGCTGGTGTCCGAGCCCGGCGTGGGCACGGTGGCCGCCGGCGTGGCCAAGGCCTACGCGGACCTCATCACCATCTCCGGCTACGACGGCGGCACCGCGGCGAGCCCGCTCACCTCCATCCGCTACGCCGGCTCTCCCTGGGAGCTGGGCCTGGCCGAGGTGCAGCAGACGCTGCGAGGCAACCGCCTGCGCGGCAATATCCGCCTGCAGGCGGACGGCGGCCTGAAGACCGGCCTCGACGTGATCAAGGCGGCGATCCTCGGCGCCGAGAGCTTTGGCTTCGGCACCGCGCCCATGGTCGCCCTGGGCTGCAAGTACCTGCGCATTTGCCACCTGAACAACTGCGCCACGGGCGTCGCCACGCAGAACGAGCGCCTGCGCGACGACCATTTCAACGGCACCGTGGACATGGTGGTGAACTTCTTCACCTTCGTCGCCACGGAGGTGCGCGAGTGGCTGGCCCGGCTCGGCGTCGGCTCCCTCGAGGAGCTCATCGGCCGCACGGATCTGCTGCGCGTGCTCCCGGGCAGCACCGACAAGCACAAGCGCCTGGACCTGTCGCCCATCCTGCACAAGGACGAGGGCAGCGCCGACCAGCCGCAGTTCTGCCAGGTGGCGGCCAACCGGCCCTTCGACCGCGGCGAGAAGGCCGAAGCCATGGTGGCAGCGACGCTGCCCGCCATCGAGGCCCTGAGCGGCGGCGAGTTCGCCTTCAAGGTGACCAACTGTGACCGCTCCATCGGCGCCCGCCTCTCCGGCGAGATCGCCCGCCGCCACGGCAACACGGGCATGGAGGCGGCCCCGATCACCCTGCGCCTGACCGGTACCGCCGGGCAGAGCTTCGGCGTGTGGAACGCCGGCGGCCTGCACATGTACCTCGAGGGCGACTGCAACGACTACGTGGGCAAGGGCATGGCCGGCGGCAAGCTGGTCGTGTACCCGCCGGCGGGCTCCGAGTTCCGCTCCCGCGAGGCGGCGATCGTCGGCAACACCTGCCTCTACGGCGCGACCGGCGGCAAGCTGTTTGCCGCGGGCATCGCCGGCGAGCGCTTCGGCGTGCGCAACTCCGGGGCCCACGCCGTCGTCGAGGGCACCGGCGACCACTGCTGCGAGTACATGACCGGCGGCTGCATCACCGTGCTCGGCGATACCGGGGTCAACTTCGGCGCCGGCATGACCGGCGGTTTTGCCTACGTGCTCGACTTAGAGCGCCGATTCATCGACAAGTACAATAGCGAGCTGGTCGAAATCCACCGGGTGAGCTCCGAGTACATGGAGGCCCACCGCACCCACCTGCGCGCCATCATCGCCGAGTTCGTCGAGGAGACGGGCTCGGAGTGGGGCGCGGAGGTATTCGAGAACTTCGAGGATTTCGTCGGCAAGTTCTGGCTGGTCAAGCCGAAAGCGGCAGATCTCGACCAGCTGCTCACGCGCCTGCGCGAGACCGACTGAGGCCGCGCCGGCAGGAGGACATCCCATGAGTGGACGCGTCAGCAACAATTTCCAGTTCATCGATGTCGGTCGCAACGACCCGGACAAGCGCTCCATGACGACGCGCAAGACCGAGTACGTCGAGATCTACGACCCGTATACGAAGGCACAGGTCGAGGAGCAGGCGGACCGCTGCCTGGAGTGCGGCAACCCGTACTGCGAGTGGAAGTGCCCGGTGCACAACTTCATCCCGAACTGGCTGAAGCTGGTGGCCGAGGGCAACCTCTTCGAGGCCGCCGAGCTGTCGCACCAGACCAACACGCTGCCGGAAGTCTGCGGCCGGGTCTGCCCGCAGGACCGCCTCTGCGAGGGCGCCTGCACCCTGAATGACGGCTTCGGCGCCGTGACCATCGGCTCCAGCGAGAAGTACATCACCGACACGGCGCTGGCGATGGGCTGGCGGCCGGACCTGTCGCAGGTGGTGCCCACGGGCAAGCGCGTGGCGATCATCGGCGCCGGCCCGGCGGGCCTCGGTTGCGCCGATGTGCTCACCCGCGCCGGCGTCAAGGCCGTGGTCTACGACCGCTACCCGGAAATCGGCGGCCTGCTGACCTTCGGCATTCCCGAGTTCAAGCTCGAGAAGCAGGTCATGATGCGCCGCCGGGAGATCTTCGAGGAGATGGGCATCGAGTTCCGCCTCAACATGGAGGTGGGCAAGGACGTGGAGATCGACGACCTCCTCGCCGACTTCGACGCGGTCTTCCTCGGCATGGGGACCTACAAGGCCATGCAGGGCGGCTTCCCCGGGGAGAACCTGCCGGGCGTCTACAAGGCGCTGTCGTACCTCATCGGTAACGTGAACAACAACCTGGGTTTCGACCAGGCCGACGGCGAGTACGTGAACCTGCGCGGCAAGCGCGTGGTGGTGCTTGGCGGCGGCGATACTGCCATGGACTGCGTGCGCACCGCCGTGCGCCAGGGCGCGGCCGACGTGACCTGCGCCTACCGCAGGGACGAGGAGAACATGCCGGGCTCCCGCCGCGAGGTGAACAACGCCCGCGACGAGGGCGTCACCTTCCTCTTCAACCGCCAGCCGCTGGAGGTCGTCGAGTACTTCGGCGAAGCGGGCGGCGTGAAGCTGGTGAAGACGGAGCTGGGCGAGCCGGACGCCGACGGTCGCCGCCGGCCGCAGCCAATCCCGGGCAGCGAGCACGTGCTCGAGGCCGACGCGGTGATCATCGCCTTCGGCTTCCAGCCGAGCCCCGCCGACTGGTTCTCGAAGGTCGGCGTCGACACCAACGACTGGCAGGGCGTGGTGGCGCCCGAGCACCAGCAGTACAAGTTCCAGACCACCAACCCCAAGGTGTTCGCCGGCGGCGACATGGTCCGCGGCTCGGACCTCGTGGTCACCGCGATCTGGGAGGGCCGCCAGGCGGCCGAGGGCATCCTCGACTACCTCGAGGTGTGAGCAGCGCCGGATCGCCGGCTAAGGGACAAGGCACGACCCATGAGTGAACTCAAGAACGACCGTTTCCTGCGCGCGCTGACGCGCCAGCCCGTGGACCGCACCCCCCTGTGGATGATGCGCCAGGCGGGCCGCTACCTGCCCGAGTACCGCGCCACCCGCGAGCAGGCCGGCTCCTTCATGGACCTGTGCAAGAATGCCGAGCTCGCCTGCGAGGTCACCCTGCAGCCGCTGCGCCGTTACCCCATGGACGCGGCCATCCTCTTCTCGGATATTCTCACGGTGCCCGATGCCCTGGGCCTCGGCCTCTACTTCGAGACCGGTGAAGGGCCGCGCTTCCGGAAGACCGTGCGCAGTGAGGCGGACATCGAGGGCCTCACGCCCATCAAGGCCGAGGACGACCTGGGCTACGTCATGGACGCGGTGCGCACGATCCGCCGCGAACTCAACGGCAGCGTACCGCTCATCGGTTTCTCCGGCAGCCCCTGGACCCTCGCCACCTACATGGTGGAGGGCGGCTCCTCCAAGGACTTCGCCCGGGTGAAGGGCATGGCCTACGACCAGTCGGAACTCATGCACCAGCTGCTCACGATTCTCGCCGACGCCGTGGCCGACTACCTCACGGCGCAGATCGAGGCCGGCGCGCAGGCGGTGCAGATCTTCGATACCTGGGGTGGGGCGCTCTCCGCCGCGGGCTACAAGGAGTTCTCCCTCAAGTACATGCAGCGCATCGTCGCGCGCCTGCCGAAGGAAGCGGACGGCCGCAAGGTGCCCTGCATCCTTTTCACCAAGGGCGGGGGCCAGTGGCTGCCGGCCATCGCCGAGAGCGGCGCCGACGCGGTCGGCATCGACTGGACCACGGACATCGCCACGGCCCGCGCCGCGGTCGGTGATAAGGTCGCGCTGCAGGGCAACATGGACCCGTCCATGCTGTTTGCCTCGCCGGCGCGGATCCGCGAAGAGGTGGCCTCGATCCTCGAGGGCTTCGGCCACGGCAGCGGCCATGTCTTCAACCTCGGCCACGGCATCACGCCCGGCGTGAACCCGGACCACGTGACCGCCTTCGCCGACGCGGTGGTGGAGCTCTCGCCCCAGTACCACAAGAACGATTGAACCCGGTGGGCGCCGGCCGGCGCCCGCGCGCTTTTCCGTCAGCCCTCGCTGCAGGGCCAGCCGTGATCCATCTCCAGCGCCGGCTGGTCCGACCCCGGCCGCCCGACCACCTTCGCCGGTACGCCGGCCACGGTGGTGTGCGGCGCCACCGGCTGCAGCACCACGCTGCCGGCGCCGACCTTGGCGCCCTCGCCGACGGTGATGTTGCCGAGGATCTTGGCCCCGGCGCTGATCAGGACGCCGTCGCCGATCTTCGGGTGCCGGTCCCCTTCCTCCTTGCCGGTGCCGCCCAGGGTGACCGACTGCAGGATCGACACGTTGTTGCCCACCACCGCCGTTTCGCCGATCACCAGCCCGGTGGCGTGGTCCAGCATGATGCCCCGGCCCAGGCGGGCCGCCGGGTGGATGTCCACGCCGAACTTCGAGCTCATGCGGTTCTGAATCAGCAGCGCCAGTGAGCGCCGGCCCTGCTGCCAGAGCCAGTGCGACACGCGATGCGCCTCGAGGGCGTGGAAACCCTTGTAGTACAGGAAGGGAATGTACAGTTCGCAGCAGGCGGAGTCCCGGTCCACCACCGCACACAGGTCCGCGCGCACGGCATCGAGGATCGCGGGGTCGCCGCGGAAGGCCTCGAGCATCACGTCCCGGAGCAACAGGGACGACAGCGCCGGGCTGTCGAGCTGGTTGGCGAGATGAAAGCTGAGCGCGCTCTCGATGGAGCGGTGGTTCAGGATCGTCGCGTGCAGGTAGCTCGCCAGCATGGGCTCTTCGGCCGCGTGCGAGGCGGTTTCGTCGAGGATCTGCTGCCACACCGGGTCGAGCCGGTGGCGTTCCTCAGCTGTCTTGGCCATGGCGATTCCTCCGGGTCGGCGTGAGAGGGTAGCGCATTCGCCGGGCGAGTCACAGCTGCGCCCGGCAGCGCCAGAGGCCGTGGCCGCTGGCGCGGTACTTCGCCTCGAAACGTGTCAGCGGTTCGCCACCGGGCACCGCGCTCACCGCCGAGCGCACCCCGGCGAGGTGCAGGGCGATGCCGAACTCCTCGACATACAGGCGCCAGTTGCTGCGCAGCTCGAGCGCACCGCCGAGCTCAAGCAGCAGCGGAAACGCCGGGTGACCGTGCACCCTCCGCTTCAGCTGCGCGGCCTTCGGCCAGGGGTTGGGGTAGAGCAGGTAGTGCGCGGCCAGCCGCACGCCCTCCCCCGCCAGCACCTGCCAGACCGCCTCGCAGTCCGCGCGCAGGAGCAGGTAGCCCTCGCCCGCCTCGCCGTGCTTCGCCAGCCGCGCCGCGGACTTGTCGATGCCCACCACGAGGCAGTCCGGGTGCCGGGCGGCGAGCGCCCGGGTGCTGACCCCGGTTCCGCAGAAGCTGTCGAGCACCAGCGGCCGCGGATCAAGGGCGCGCCGCGCCGCGAGCGCGTCCAGCGCCGGCCGGTTGTGCGCCGCCACCGGCTTGCGCCAGGGCTCGCGCAGGTGCCGCGCCACCAGCGCCCCGAGCCCCCGGTGCGGCCCCGCCTGGTTGCTTTCCACCTGCCTCGAGTTACCCGTCATGTCCCCTATGCTGCCCTCAGCTCGCCGCGCCTGCCCCGCCCCCGTCATTGCCGCTGCTCCGCGGCCCTGCGATCATAATCGCTGGCACTCAAGCCCCCAAGCCAAGGCCCCCAAGCGATGCACGAGGACCTGCGCCCCTACTGGCTGAAAAAGCTCTACCTGCGCCTGCGCGACGCGTACGTGGGGTATTTCCTGCGTCCGCGCTGCGCGGCGCTGGGCCCGCACGCCAACCTCATGAAACCCTGGTACGTGCACATCTCGGGCAACAATATCCGCATCGGCCGCAGCTTTACCGCCATCGGTGAACCCGGTGCCCGCGTCGAGATCGGCGTCTGGGGCCGCGAGCATGGCCTCGGCCGTATCGACATCGGCGACTGCGTTCTCATGAGCCCCGGCAGCCGCCTGTCGGCCTCGGACGAGATCACCATCGGCGACGGCACGATGCTCGCCAACGGCGCCTACGTCACCGACTCGGACTGGCACACGCTCTATGACCGCACCGCCCGCGCCGAAACCCCGACCCCGGTGCACATCGGCCGCAACTGCTGGCTCGGCGATCACGCCACGGTCCTCAAGGGCGTCACGGTCGGCGACAACAGCGTGGTCGCCGCCCGCGCGGTGGTCACGAAAGACGTTCCCCCCAACGTCGTCGTCGCCGGCAACCCCGCCCGCGTCGTCCGCGAGCTCGACCCGGACCGCCAGATGACCACCCGCCTCGACTATTTCGCCGACCCGGAGGGCATGGACCGCTTCTTCGACGCGGTGGACCGGGAGGTGCTTTCCGGGAACTCGTTCTGGCGGTGGCTGTTGTCGGTGGTCTATCCGCGGTCTGTGGTTAAGCGCTAGCTGGCGCTGCGGGTACTTCGTAGCCGGCGCCGGGGGGCTTTTTAGCTCGGCGTCGGGGCCTGGGATTTACTGTCCCGGGACCGCAAAAGCGCCATCCCGGTCGGCGCTGCGAGGGATGATTACGGTCGAGCGTCCGTGGGGAGCTTCGTAGGCCGGCGTCGGAGCCTGGAATCTACTGTCCCGGGACCGCAAAAGCGCCATCCATGGCAGCTCGACGAAGGCCATCCATGGCCTTCGACGCCCCGGGACAGTAGATTCCAGCCCCCGCCGCCTGACGCGGTAGCCACCGTCAGAGCAGCGGTTAAGTCGGCGCTCAATGTGTGGCTCCATGGCAGGTGATGGAGGGTGGGATACACCATGCCGGGATGTCGGGGGCCATGGATGGCCCCCGCCAAGCTGCCATGGATGGCGCTTTTGCGGTCCCGGCATGGTGTATCCCACCCTTCAGCACCGGGCTACAACGCTCCCCCGGCCCTGACGCGCGAGAGTTCAGGAAGGTTGGAAATCACAGCAACCGCAACGGCTCCTCGTCCATCGCAGCCAGCTGCTCGCGGAGCTCCAGTATGTGATCTGCCCAGTAGCGGTCCGTGTTGAACCAGGGGAAGCTGTGGGGGAAGGCGGGGTCGTCCCAGCGGCGGGCTAGCCAGGCGGCGTAGCGGATCAGGCGGAGCGTGCGCAGCGTCTCGATCCAGCGCAGCTGCCGGGGGTCGAAATCCATGAACTCCTCGTAGCCGGCGATCAGCTCCGAGAGCAGCGCCTCGCGCTGCAGGCGCTCTCCGGAGAGGAACATCCACAGGTCCTGGATCGCCGGGCCCGTCACGCAGTCGTCCAGGTCGACGAAATGGGCGTTGTCGTCGCGCCAGAGAATGTTGCCGCCGTGGCAGTCACCGTGCAGGCGCTGGCAGTCGGCGGGGGTGATCTCGGCCCAGAGCGGGGCGACCCGGTCCGCGAGGTCGGCGGTGAGGCTCTCGTAGGCGGGGCGCAGGTCGCGGGGGATGAAGCGCTCGAGGAGGAAAGCGCGGCTGTCGTCGAGCATCTCCTTCGGGTTCATGGCCGGGCGGTGCCGGAAGGGCCGGGCGGCGCCGACGCGGTGGATGCGGCCGAGGGTGCGGCCGAGGACGAGGAGAGCGTCCGGGTCGTCGAGCTCCGGGGGGTAGCCGCCGCGGCGCGGGAACAGGGCGACGCGGAAGCCCGCGTGCTCGAACAGCGTGCGCCCGTCGGCGCCGGTGAGAGGGGCGACGACCGGGATTTCCGCGTCCGCGAGTTCGGCGGCGAAGGCGTGCTCCTCGAGGATCTGTTCGTCCGTCCAGCGGCCGGGGCGGTAGAACTTCGCGATCAGCGGCTCGCCGTCCTCGATACCGACCTGGTAGACGCGGTTCTCGTAGCTGTTGAGGGCGAGGAGCCGGGCGTCGCTCAGGTAGCCGGCGGCCTCCACGGCGTCGATGACCGTGTCCGGGCCGAGCTGGTCGTAGGGGTGGTTGCTCACAGGCTGTCTCCGGCGAGGGCGGTGCTCTTGATCTGGGCGTAGAGGGCGTCGCCGGGAGCCAGGGCCAGCGCGTCGGCGGACTTGCGGGTGATGCGGGCGAGCAGCCGCTGGCCGTCGATGGCGAGCTGCAGCAGGCAGTGGCTCTCGCCGGCGGGGCGCATTGCTTCCAGGGTCACGGGCAGCAGGTTGAGGATGCTCGTGTCCGCCGGCCGCGTGCGGCAGACGGACACGTCCCGCGCCGGGATCCGCAGCCGCCGGCGCTGCCCCGGTTTGACCGCTTCCGCGGTGACCCAGAGCGGCTCGCCGGCGAGGGTGAGCCGGGTGAGGCCGTAGGCGTCTTCCGTGCCGGCCACCGTGACCTCGACGATGGCGGCGGCGTCGGGCTCGTCGGCGAGCGGCGAGTCGAGGCGGCCGGCGAGGTCGAGGAGGGGACCGCGGGTAACGAGGGCGCCATCGGCGAGGACCAGGAGTTCGTCGGCGATCCCGGTGATCTCCTCGATGCTGTGGCTGACGTAGAGCAGCGGGATCGCCAGTTCGCCGAGAGCGGCCTGAAGGGCCGCGAGGCACTCGCGCCGGGCTTCGCCGTCGAGGTTGGCCAGCGGTTCGTCCAGGAGCAGCAGCCGCGGGTTGGCGAGCAGGGCGCGGGCAATGGCCACGCGCTGCTTCTGCCCGGCCGAGAGCGTGTCCGGCCGGCGCGGCAGCAGGGCCTCGATGCCGAGCGCCGCGCTCACGGCCGCCGGTTCCGGGCCCCCCGGTGCGGCGCGGCGCCGGGCGTAGGCGAGGTTGCCGGCGACGCTGAGCTGGGGAAACAGCCGCGCATCCTGGAAGACCACCGCGGCCCGCCGGCGGTGGGCGGGCAGGCAGCTGCCGTCTGCCTGCCAGGGTTCGCCGGCGAAGGCGATGTGCGTGCCCGGGTCACCCCGGCGCAGGCCGGCGATGCAGTGCAGCAGCGTGGACTTGCCGGCGCCGGAGGGGCCGTAGACGGCGGTCACGCCTCGCGCCGGCAGTTCAGCGGCGCAGGCGAGGCGGAAGCCGCCGTCCGGCGCGGTCCAGGCGAGGTCGAAGCTGAGTCCGCTCACCGGCCGAGGCGCCAGGGGCGCAGGCTGCCGCCCCGGTAGAGAAGAAACAGGAGCAGCAGCGAGCAGACCACGAGCCCGCCGGCGAGGCGGTGCGCGCTTGCCAGTTGCAGCGACTCCACCTGGTCGAAGAGGGCGATGGACACCACGCGCGTCTCCCCGGGGATATTGCCCCCGATCATCAGCACCACGCCGAACTCGCCGACCGTGTGCGCAAAGCCAAGGGCACCGGCGGTGAGGAAGCTGCGCCGGGTCAGGGGCAGCACCACGCTCATGAAACGGTCCCGGGGGTCGGCGCCGAGGGTGGCCGCGGCCTCGAGCAGCTCTGCGGGCAGGCGCTGGAACGCCTGCTGCAGTGGCTGCACCACGAAGGGCAGGGAGTAGATGACCGAGCCGATCACCAGCGCCGGGAAGCTGAACGCCAGCTGCTCACCGGTAAGCCACTGCCAGCCGCGGCCCACGGGTGTATCCGGCGCAAAGAGCAGCAGCAGGTAGAAGCCGAGGACCGTCGGCGGCAGCACCAGGGGCAGGGCGACGATCGCCTCGATGGCGGCCACGGTCTCTCCCCTGCGCCGCGCCAGCCACCAGGCCAGCGGCGTGCCCAGCAGGAGCAGCAGTACGGCGGTCACCGAGGCCAGGGCCAGGGTGAGGCGGATCGCCGTCCATTCGTCGCCGGTCAGGGGCACGGGTCGTAGCCATCCTGTTCCAGGATCGGCCGGGCGGAGGGTCCGGTGAGCCAGGTGAGAAAGGCGTTTGCCTCGCTCTCGCGACCGCCGGCCACGACGATACCCTGCTGCTCGATGGGCGCGTGCCAGTCCGCCGGAATCAGCTCGAAACGGTCGGCGCTGCCGCCCAGCGAGCGGGCGACCAGGGCGAGATTCGCCGCGCCTGTGGCGTGGAACTGCCAGGCCTGCTGCACGCTGGCGCCGCGCAGCAGCTGCCGTTCGACCCCCGCGAACGAGGCCCGGGCGAGCACCGCCTCGGCGGCGATGCCGTAGGGCGCGACGGCCGGGTTGGCGATGGCGACGCGCTGACCCGGTGTTGCCAGCGCGTTCAGCGGGCCGCCCAGGAGCACCAGCCGGCCGCGCGCGTAGCAGCGCCGGCTTGCGGCGACGCCAACGCCCGCCTCGGCGAGGCGCCGCGGCCGCTCGGCGTCGGCGGCGAGGAACAGGTCGAAGGGGGCGCCGTGGCGCAGCTGGTTGTAGAGCATGCCCGTGGCCGCGCTGCTAAGGACCACCTGGGTGCCCGTCTCGCGCTCGAAAGCGGCGCCCGCCCGCTCGGCGGTGGCGCGGAAGTTGGCCGCCACCGCCACGCGCAGCGGCTCCGCCACGGCGGGCGGCGCCAGCAGGCAGAGGCAGAGCAACAGGGCGGACAGTCGCTGACGGCGGGGCATGGCGCTCTCATCGCTGGGTCGTGGCCGGCGCGCGGGCGATACACCAGAGGTCTACCCGCCGGGCCCCGGCGGCCTTCAGGGCGCGGGCCGCGGCGTCGGCGGTGGCGCCGGTGGTGCAGACGTCGTCGACCACGGCGAGATGGAGGTTGTCACAGGGCCCCCGGGGAGTAAAGGCGCCGGCGACGTTGGCGCGGCGCGCGCGCTGGCCGAGCGCGGCCTGGTTGCCCGTGGGCCGGTGGCGGCGCAGCAGGCGGCGGTCGACGGGAACAGCGTCGAGCGCCGGATGCACGCGGACGAGGGCCGTGGCCAGGCGCTCGCCCTGGTTGAAGCCCCGCCAGCAAAGGCGGCGCCAGTGCAGCGGCACCGGCAGGACCCGGTCGGGCCGTTCAGGCGCCGGCGCGTGGCGTCGCCACAGGTCCGCGAAGAGCGCGGTGAGTGCGAGCTCGCGCCGGTACTTCCAGCGTCCCACGAGCCCGGCGAGGGTGGCGTCGTAGCTGAGCGGCGCGAGCACCCGGTCGAAGGCGAGGCCGCCGCGGCAGGCGGGGCAGGGCGGGCCGCCGGGCGGCGTGTCCGGCAGGGCACAGCGCTGGCAACCGCGAAGGTTGAAGGTAAGTAAGCCTTCACACTCTTCGCACAGGGCCAGCGACCGGTGACTCAGCCTGTCGCAGAGGGCGCAGTGGTGCGGGAACAGGCCGTCGACCAGGTCGCGGCCTGCGCGCCGGGACCCGCGCCACACCCGGGCTGCAGCCTCTTTCACCATGGCACCAGTGTGCCGGCTACGGGTGCAGGGGGCTCGCCCGACGTTTCGTCATTTCCGCGTTTGCGGGGTGGCTGCGCGTCGTCCGGGCGTGTGTGAACCGCGTCTGAAAAAAACTGTTGCGCGCCTTCCGCTGTCGTGGATATCGACTATAATACCGACCCATGTAAACGGTGAACACATGCACCGCTCGACACCGGCCGGAGGCGATCCGCCGCCCCGCGCCCGCTACCTCCGCGGCCTCGCCGCGGTTTTGTTGGAGGAACACACCATGCCCGAGTACAAGGCTCCCCTGCGCGATATTCGCTTCGTCATCGACGAGGTGCTGGATTCCGGGGCCGTCTACCAGACCCTGCCCGGCTACGAAGAGGCCACGCCGGACCTCATGGCCGCGATCATCGAGGAAGGCGCGAAGTTCGCCGAGGGCGTGCTGTCGCCCCTCAACCAGAGTGGCGACGAAGAGGGTTGCACCTGGTCCGAGGACGGCGTGAAGACCCCCGCCGGTTTCCCCGAGGCCTACAGGCAGTTCGTCGAGAACGGCTGGCCCTCGCTCTCGGCCGACCCGGAGTTCGGCGGCCAGGGCATGCCGAACATGCTCGGCATCGTCATCAACGAGATGGTCGGCACGGCCAACTGGTCCTGGCTCATGTACCCGGGCCTCTCCCACGGCTGCATCAAGACCCTCGAGGCCCACGGCAGCGCCGAGCAGAAGACGCGCTACCTGCCGAAGCTGATCGCCGGCGAGTGGACCGGCACCATGTGCCTCACCGAGTCCCAGTGCGGCTCGGACCTCGGTCTCCTGCGCACCAAGGCCGAACCGCAGGCCGACGGCAGCTACGCGATCACCGGCACGAAGATCTTCATCTCCGCCGGTGAGCACGACATGGCCGAGAACATCGTCCACATCGTGCTGGCGCGCCTCCCCGACGCCCCCGAAGGCACCAAGGGCATCTCCCTGTTCGTGGTGCCCAAGTTCAACGTGAATGAGGACGGCAGCGTCGGCGAGCGCAACGCCGTGCACTGTGCCTCCATCGAGAAGAAGATGGGCATCAAGGCATCGGCCACCTGCGTGATGAACTTCGACGGTGCGAAAGGCTACCTCATCGGCGAGCCGAACCGGGGCCTCAACCTCATGTTCACCTTCATGAACACCGCCCGCATTGGCACGGCGATCCAGGGCCTGGCCCACGCCGAGCTGTCCTACCAGGGGGCGCTGGCCTACGCCCGCGAGCGGCTGGCCATGCGCAGCCTGTCCGGGCCGAAGAACCCCGACGGCCCGGCGGACCCGATCATCGTCCACCCCGATGTGCGCCGCATGCTGCTCACCCAGAAGGCCATCGCCGAGGGCAGCCGCGCCATGCTCTATTACCTCGCCCAGCTGGGTGACGTGGTCGACCGCGGCGATGAAGAGCGGGCGAAGCAGGCCGACGACCTGATGGCCCTGCTCACCCCGATCGCCAAGGCCTTCGTCACCGAGGCCGGCTTCGAAGCGGCGAACCATGGCGTGCAGATCTTCGGCGGCCACGGCTTCATCCGCGAGTGGGGCATGGAGCAGATCGTGCGCGACGCGCGTATCGCCATGCTCTACGAAGGCACCACGGGCATCCAGGCGCTCGACCTGCTCGGCCGCAAGGTGCTCGGTTCCGGCGGCAAGCTGCTCACCGCCTTCACGGACCAGGTGGGCGACTTCATCGCGGCGCACGACGACGACGCCGTGGTGGAATTCATGGAACCGCTGGGCCGCTACAAGGACGAGTGGCTCACGCTCTCCCTCGCCGTGGGCGAAAAGGCCATGGCCAACGCCGACGAGGCGGGTGCCGCGGCGGTGGACTACCTCATGTACGCCGGCTACGTGACCCTCGGCTACTTCTGGGCCCGCATGGCGGTGATTGCGCAGGCGAAGCTGGCGGCCGGCGACGGCGACAGGGACTTCTACGAGGCCAAGCTGCACACGGCGCGCTTCTACTTCCAGCGCCTGCTGCCCCGCGCCGACGCGCACCGGGCGGCCCTGCAGTCCGGCGCGGACAACCTCATGGCCATGCCGGAGGCGCTGTTCGCGCTCTAGGCGGGCAGGCGGCCCCGGGCGCCCGCCCGGGGCCGGGTTTTACGCTAGGGTACGTAGCCCGCAAAGCCCCACACGCCCACGCCGCGGGAACGCGCGATTTTCTCGAGCGTCTGGTAGGCGATGGGCGCATCGGGCAGCGCGACCGCCCAGCCGCGCTCCAGCAGGTAGGCGGCGAGGTCCTCGCCCGCGTCGAAGGTGCTGGCGTCGACGCGGCAGTGCCCGAGCACCGTGCCGTCCTGCAGGCGCTCGCCGAGCTCGCAGCGCACGAAGCCATCGATGCGGAACTCCAGCGCCAGCGCCGCCTGTGACCCGCAGACAACGGGCCGTCGGGATGTCCGGCAGGTGCGGTCGGTACGCGGGATATGGATCCCGTGGAGGCGCACGGTCTGTCCCGAGATCCGCAGGGTGGCATCCTCGTTGACGATGGCATAGCTGTTGATTTCCCGGGCGCTGCCGGGGGTCGCGAGGATCAGGCAGGCGGCCAGGAGAACCGCGCCGGGGAAAAGTTGTCGACCGATCATGCCTCCCAGTCTAGGCGAAACGGCGGCGGCCTACCGGACGGGCGATGGCCAGTGGCGCTACAATGTGCCCATGGACGACAGCAAGCACGAGCAGGATACCGACCCGGTGGACGACAACAGCCCGCGCCTGAAGCCGGAAGACCAGGCCAGGGTCGACGAATTCCTGCAAAAAGGGGTCAACTCCGTCGAACGCAAGCCCTTCAAGCCGATCCGTCTACTCATCCTCCTTCTTGTGGTCGTAACCACGCTCAGCGTCCTCAGCCAGCTGCTGGCGAAATGGGCGGGGGTGTACTGATCGCATGGGGTGACGTTCCCGCTGGAACGCCACCGCCTTGAGGTTTCTTCAGCCGGATTCGCGCGGGGCTTCAAGCCGCCATTCCAGGTGTGCCCGCACCTCCGGCCATTCGCCGCAGGTCAGGCTGTACATCACCGTGTCGCGGATGGTGCCGTCGCGGCGCAGGGCGTGGCCGCGCAGCACGCCATCTTTCTTCGCACCGAGGCGTTCGATCGCCCGCTGGCTGGCGAAATTGAAGTTGTCCGTGCGCCAGCCCACGACGTTGCATCCCAGACTGTCGAAGGCATGGGCCAGGAGCAGCAGCTTGCAGGCGGTGTTCACGTGCGTGCGCTGCGCGCGCCGGGCGTACCAGGTGTAGCCGATCTCCACCCGTTTCACCGCCGGGATGATGTCGTGGTAGCTCGTGGAGCCGAGCACATCGCCGGTCGCTTCCTCGATCACCGCAAAGGCGAAGCGATGGCCTTCTTCCCGGGCTGCGAGGGCTTTTGCGATATAGTCGCGCGTCTCCCCGGGGGCGGGTACGGATGTGACCCGCAGCTGCCAAAGCGCCCCGTCCGCCGCGGCCGCGCGCAGCCCTTCTTCGTGCTCGAAGGCGAGCGGCTCCAGGGTGACGCCGTGGGCGCTGAGAGTTACCGGTTCGACGAAGGCCATGGGCTTTTAACACCGGTGCGGTGTTCAAGGTTGCCGTTCGATAGCACTGCCATCACGGCCTCCAGCGAGTATGCGTTGTTCTGACGTTCGCGGCAGGTGAGATGAAGGGTTGAATCAGCGGATGGGAACTGCACAGGAAGCGTGCCGCGGGGCGCTGCCGCCCCACGGCTTCCTGGCTAGGTGCGCTAGCCGCACTTCGAGTCCGCACAGTTCAGGCAGGTCATGCAGCCATCCATGAGAACGACGGCCTTGGTGTGGCACTTCATGCACAGGCTGGCGCTGGGCGGGAAGGGGTTGTCTTCCGCCTCAGCGCCGTCAGTCTTTTTTGTGCCCGGCTCCTGGCCCTGCATTTCCATGCGCTTCTGTTCCAGGTACTCCTGCTGGTGCTTGTCGAGGTCCGTGTTGATGAGGCCGATGTGCTTCATGTGGTCCTCGATGGCGTAGCCGATCTCGGCCACGATCGAGGGCATGAACACGCCGCCTTTCTTGAAGTAGCCGCCGCGCGGGTCGAACACGGCCTTCAGCTCCTCCACCAGGAAGGTGGCATCGCCGCCCTTGCGGAAGATGGCGGAGATGAGCCGGGTGAGGGCCACCACCCACTGGAAGTGTTCCATGTTCTTCGAGTTGATGAACACCTCGAAGGGACGCCGGCTCTCGTGCTCCGTGCCCTCGTTCAGGATCACGTCATTGATGGTGATGTACATGGCGTGCTCGGAGAGCGGTGTCTTCACCTTGTAGGTGGAGCCCACCAGCCGCTCGGGGCGCACGAAAGCCTCGTGCATCTGCACCACGTTGCTTTCGGGCTGCTCTGGCGCCGCGGTGACAGCGGCTTCTTCCGCACTGCGCTCGGCTTCCGGCTCGCGGACCTTGTAGCCGACGATTTTCTTGTCGATCTTGGTAGTCATTGTCTCGTCGCCCTCCCGGCGCTCAGAACTTGCCGTAGTAGCCTTCTTTCAAGGCGTCGAACAGGTTGGCGGCGGTGTGGATCTCGCCGTCGTATTCCACTTCCTGGTTGCCCTTCAGCTCCACGGTCGTGCCGTCTTCCAGCTTGAACTCGTAGGTGGTGTTCTCCAGGTCCTTGTCCTTCACCAGCACGCCCTGGAAGGCCTCCGGGTTGAAGCGGAAGGTGGTGCAGCCCTTCAGCCCCTTCTCGTAGGCGTACATGTAGATGTCCTTGAAATCCTCGAAGGGGTAGTCCGTGGGCACGTTCGCCGTCTTCGAGATGGAGGAATCCACCCACTTCTGCGCGGCGGCCTGGATGTCGACATGCTGCTTGGGCGTGACGTCGTCGGCGACGGTGAAGTATCCCGGCAGCTGCTCGTCCTCGTTGTCCGAGTAGGGCATGGCCTTCGAGTTGATCAGCTGACGGTAGGCCAGCAGCTCGAAGGAGAACACGTCGACCTTCTCCTTGGTCTTGCGGCCCTCGCGAATAACGTTGCGCGCATAGTGGTGCGCGAAGCTCGGTTCGATGCCGTTGCTGGCGTTATTGGCCAGGGACAGGGAGATGGTCCCGGTCGGCGCGATGGAGCTGTGGTGCGTGAAGCGGGCGCCGTTCGCCGCCAGCTTGTCCACCAGCTGCGGCGCCACCTCGGCGACCCGCTGCATGTAGCGGCTGTAGCGCGCGTGGAGCACCCGGCCGGGGAGCTTGTCGCCGACCTTTATGCCGTCGCGGGCCATCTCCGGGCGGGCGTCCATCATCGCCGGGGTGACCTCGAACTCGTCGTCCATGATCGGGGCCGGGCCCTTCTCCTCGGCGAGTTCGGCGGCCTGCTCCCAGCCGGCGAGGGCCATTTCCTTCGCGACCCGCTCTGTGAACGCCACCGACTCCTCGTCGCCGTAACGCATGCCGAGCATGGTCAGCGTGGAGCCGAGACCGAGGAAACCCATGCCGTGGCGGCGCTTGTAGGTGATCTCGTGACGCTGCTCCTCGAGCGGCAGGCCGTTGATCTCGACCACGTTGTCGAGCATGCGCGTGAACACGGCCACGACCTCGCGGTAGCGTTCCCAGTCGAAGCGGGCCTTCTCCGTGAACGGGTCCAGCACCAGCTTGGTCAGGTTCACGGAGCCGAGCAGGCAGGAACCGTAGGGGGGGAGCGGTTGCTCGCCGCAAGGATTCGTCGCGCGGATACTCTCCAACCACCAGTTGTTGTTCATCTCGTTGACCTTGTCGATCAGGATGAAGCCCGGCTCGGCGAAGTCGTAGGTGGAGGACATGATGAGGTCCCAGAGGCGCCGCGCCGGCAGCGTCTTGTAGACCCGGCAGGCGATCTCGCCGTGCTCGTTGCAGAGGTAGTCCTTGGTGACCGGGAACGGGCGCCAGACCACCTGCTTCGGATCATTGAGGTCGAGGCCGGAATCGGTCGCTTCCTTCTCCGTCATGGGGAAGGACAGCGGCCACTGCTCGTCGGCCTTCACGGCGTGGATGAACTCGCTGGTGATCAGCAGGCTCAGGTTGAACTGGCGCAGCCGGCCGTCCTCGCGCTTTGCTCGGATGAAGTCCAGCACGTCCGGGTGATTGACGTCGAAGGTCGCCATCTGCGCCCCGCGGCGGCCGCCGGCGGAGGAGACGGTGAAGCACATCTTGTCGTAGATATCCATGAACGACAGGGGCCCGGAGGTGTAGGCACCGGCGCCGCTCACGTAGGCGCCCTTCGGCCGCAGCGTGGAGAACTCGTAGCCGATGCCGCAGCCCGCCTTCAGGGTCATGCCGGCCTCGTGGTTCTTGTTGAGGATGTCGTCCATGGAGTCGACGATGGAACCGGACACCGTGCAGTTGATGGTCGAGGTGGCCGGCTTGTAGGCCTGCGCCCCGGCATTGGAGATGATCCGGCCCGCCGGCAGGGCGCCGTTCTGCAGCGCCCAGACGAAGCGCTGGAACCACTGCTTCTGCTTCTCTTCCGTGGGCTCAGCTTCGGCCAGGGCCCGGGCGACCCGCTTGTAGGTATCGAGGATGTCCGCGTCTACCGGGTTGCCGGCGCGATCCTTGAGGCGGTACTTCTTGTCCCAGATATCTTCCGATGCCGGCTGTACATCGATGTCAGGACCCGCCGTGAAAGCCTGGACTGCTTCTCCCATGGTTGTTATCTCCGCTGCGCTCGGTGTGACGTGACGAACCCACAGTCTGCGCGACGCGGCGGGGGCTGACAAGCCCTGAAGCCCCTTATTTAGATTTTTTATATGGAATGCCCACTATATGTAGTGTTTTTTCCTGTGACTAAGCTGTGGACAGGCGGTGTGGGAAGGCGCCCCCGCGGCGGGCGATTTTGCCGTTGGCGATGCCGCCCCGGTCTGCTATGATCGCGCTCCCGCTGACGTCGGTGTGTAGCGCAGCCTGGTAGCGCACTTCCTTCGGGAGGAAGGGGTCGCAGGTTCAAATCCTGCCACACCGACCATTTCAGCCGATAGTTCCCTTCCCGCTTTCTACCTTGTCTTCAGGTTTTTCGCTCGCCCGTGCCAGGCGCGCCAGGTTCCTGGCCGCGTCCTTGAAGCCCGGGTCGATGGCGAGGGCACGCTCGTAGCTGGCCCGGGCGCCGGCGGGTTTGTCCAGCGCCCGCAGCGCGTTGCCCAGGTTGTTGTGCGCTTCAACGTACAGGGGGCGGAGGCGGATCGCGTGCCCGTAGGCCCGGGCTGCTTCGGCGGACTGCCCGCTGCGCAGCAGTACGTTGCCGTGATTGAAATGCAGCGTCGGGTCGTCGTCGATGCGCCCGAGCAGCGCCTCGAAGCAGCGCAGGGCATCCTCCAGTTCCCCGAGCTCCGCCAGGGCGATGGCGAGATTGCTGAGCGCGTCCGTGTAGGCCGGCTCGAGGGTCAGTGCGCGCCGGTAGGCGAGACAGGCCGCGGCGAGATCGCCCTTGCCGGCGAGCAGCACACCGTGCAGGTTGTGCAGGGCGGGTTGCTCCGGGTGCAGCCGGCACAGGTGTGCCACCTCGCTGAGCGCCGCCCCCGGGTTGCTCTTGCGCAGGGCTTCCAGGCGCTGGAAATCGGCGCCGCTGAGCGGTGCCCGCTGCCCGCGGGGGTCACCCTGCAGGGCTTTCAGGGCCTTGCGCGCTTTCTTGTTTCCCGGCTCGCGGGCGAGGATCTGGTGATAGCGGCGCTTGGCCTGCTCGATGTCGCCGCGCCGGGCCGCGTTCTCGGCGGCCTGCAGGGCTTCCTTGGAAACGTAGATGCGGGGTGCCATGCGCTGCTCCGGGCCGGGAGGCCCACTCGGTGACTCGGGCGGAGTATACGCGAAGCACCCCGGGCGCCGCAGGCCCTTGCCGGCGCGAGGCGCCGTGCCGATACTGGCAATGCAGGCAGAGCAGCGAGGAACTGCCGTGAACGAAGTCCGCAGCGTCAGCCTAGTGCTCGGCAGCGGCGGCGCCCGGGGTCACGCCCACATCGGGGTGGTCCGCGCGGTGCTCGAGCGGGGTTATGCGATACGCAACATAGCCGGCACCTCCATGGGGGCGCTCATCGGCGGCGTCTACGCCGCGGGCGCGCTCGATACCTACAGCGACTGGGCCTTCCACCTGGAGCGGCGCGACGTGGTGCGCCTGCTCGATGTCTCCTTTTCCCGCCGCTCCCTGTTCAAGGGCGAGCGGGTGTTCGACGTACTGCGGGAGCTTCTTGGCGAGCGCTCTATCGAGGAACTCGACCGCGGTTTCGTCGCCGTGGCCACGGACATCAATGCCCAGCGCGAGGTGTGGCTCAACCGCGGCGAGCTGTTCCGCGCCATCCGCGCCTCCAGCGCGGTGCCCGGCGTGTTCACGCCCGTTACGCGGGAGGGCCGGGTGCTGGTCGACGGCGGCCTGGTCAACCCCATTCCCATCGCGCCCACGCTGACCGATACCACTGACGCCACTATCGCGGTCAACCTCAACGCCCTCGGTGGACGCCGTCGCCGCGAGGCTGCGGCCGGCCCAACACGGGATGGCGGGGCAGTAACCGGAGAAGGCACGGAGAAGGCGACGAGTGCGGAAGTGGACAGCTACCGCGAGCGTATCGCCCAGTTCTTCCGTGAGCAGTTCGGCGACAGTGAGCCGGCCGAACCTCAGCCCACGGCGATGGAGCTGCTGTCGAAGTCCTTCGACACCATGCAGGGACAGATCGCGCGCATGAAGCTGGCGACCTACGCGCCGACGGTGACCGTGGAGATCCCCCGCAGTGCCTGCGGCTTCTTCGAGTTCGACCGCGCCGAGGAGCTGGCCGCCATCGGCTACGAAGCGGCCAGCCGGGCGCTCGCCGCCCTGGGTCCGCCGGCGGGGCAGCCGCCGGTCGCCTGAGCAGCAGCGCCCCCGTGGGGCCTGTCAGCCGCGCAGGGCTTCTGCGCCGGGCAGTCGCTCGAGCGCCGCGCTGCCCTCCCAGCAGTCGGCCCAGGCCGTGAATTCGGCGGGCGGCAGCGGCCTCGCGATGCCGAACCCCTGGGCGATCTCGCAGCCGATGGAGCGCAGGCAGGCGAGCGTGTCCGCGTCCTCCAGGCCCTCGGCGACCACCCGCATGCCGAAGATCTGCGCCAGCTCGACGATCGTGCGGACCAGCCCCGCGTCCTGCGGCGACAGCAGCAGCCGGGTTACGAAGGAGCGGTCCACCTTGAGCTCGGCGGCGGGAATGTCGCGGAAGTAGGCCAGGGACGAATAGCCGGTGCCGAAGTCGTCGATGGAGATCCGGCAGCCCAGGTCCCGCAGCTGCGCCATGATCCTGAGCCCGGCCTCCGCGTCGCGCATGAAGGCCTGCTCGGTGATTTCCAGGGTCAGGCGCGCCGGCGGCATATCCCAGATCTTGAGGGCGCCGTTGATCATGCCCGGCAGGTCCGCGCGGTCGATGAGGCTCGCCGGTAGGTTGACGGAGAGCGGCACGTCCCGTCCCGCCCGGGACCACTCCCGGTGCTGCCGGGCGGCGGCGTGCACCACCCACTTGGTCAGCTCAAAGGAGCGCTGGATGTCCTCGGCGATCTGCACCGCGACCTCCGGCGGGATCCAGCCGCGCTCGGCGTTGTGCCAGCGCAGCAGCGCCTCGGCGCCGACCAGGCCCCCGCTGTCGATGGCGACCTTGGGCTGGTAGTAGAGCAGAAAATCGTTGTCGTGCAGCGCCTCGGTGAAGGGCCGGATCAGGTCGTCGGGGCGCGCCTCGCTGTCCGCGAGCACGTCGCTGAGTTCCCGCCCGTCACCGCGGCGAAGCGCCGCCAGGTGTTCTTCCGCCCGGGCCAGGGTGAGGAGCGGCGACAGGCGGCAGGCCCGGTTCAGGGCGATGGCGATGAGGAGCTCGGCGGCGGTCAGGTAGCCGTCGAGCTCTAGTGCCTCCTCGAGCGCCGTGCGCATGCGGCCGACGACCACCGGGAGCAGCTCCGGTTGCGTGACCGTCGGCAGGATGACCGCAAAGGTGTGCGAGGCGATGCGGAACACCGTGTCCTCGGCCGGCGCGAGTTCTGCCAGCTGGCGTTCCGTTTCCGCCAGCACCGCATCGCCGATGTCGAAGGCGTGCCGGTGGTTGATCTCGCGGAGGTTGGCGATGTCGACGAGCAGCAGGCCGAGATCCGGTGCTTCGCTGCCGGCCAAGGCGGCGAGCTGGTCCAGGCGTTCCAGGAAGGCGTCGCGCGCGATGGCGGGAACCGCGGGCATGTCACAGTCCCAGGCGGCAGGGGTCGATGCCGTGGGCGCCGGGCGCGAGGCTGGTGAGAATCTCCAGCGGCCTGCCGGTCGCATCTTCCGTGGTCTCGAGCAGGTCGAGCATGCGCGCTTCCGCGAGGGGCTGCTTGTCGCCGTCGAGGAGCAGGAGGACCCGGGGGCGCAGGCGGCGCGAGCGGTATTCCGACACCACGACGGCGACTTCACCGGAGGTCAGCTCGACGAGCGTACCAGCCGGGTAGATGCCGATGGCCTGGATGAACTCCTCGACGAACTCCGCCTGGAACTCCCGGTCGCGGGCGTCGTGGAGGTACTTGATGGCGCTCGACGGCGACTGCCCGCGCGCGTAGCTGCGGTCGGAGGTCAGGGCGTCGTAGCAGTCCACGATGCCCGCGATGCGGGCGAAGATCGGAATGTCGTCGCCCTTCAGGCCATCGGGATAGCCCGAGCCGTCGTGGCGCTCGTGGTGGTGCAGCGCCATCGCGATGATGTCGTTGTTCAGGGTGCCGCTCTCGGTGATGAAGGCCGCGCCGTGATGGACGTGGGCCCGCACCCGCTCGAGATCCTCGCCTTCGAGGCGCTCGGGGCTGTTCAGGAGTTCCGGCGGGACCTGCAGCTTGCCGACGTCGAACAGTAGACCGCCGACGGCGAGGGTCTTCAGGTCCTGCTTCGGCAGCCCGAGCTGTCGGCCCATGGCCACGGCCCAGATCGAGGTGGCCACGGAGTGCTGGTAGGTGTAATCGTCGAGCTGACGCAGCCTCGCGAGCCAGATGCAGGCGTCGGGGTTGCGGGTGATGCTGTCGATCATCGGCTCCACGGAGCGTTTGATGCTCAGCATGTCCACCGCACCGCCGCGGGCCAGGGAGCCGTAGAGGCCGCGCACCTCGGCAGAGAGCGTATCGACCGCTACCGTGGCCTGCGGGTACTCGGTCTCCCAGTCGGACTGGTCCCGGTAGGTCGTGAGCTCCCGGCCGGGCAGCAATTCCGCCTTGCCGAGCCGTGCCCGCTTGATCGGGTTGCTGGCCTTGCGGGGGTGGCGCCGGCGCTCGTGCTGTGCCGGTGACGCCCGGGGGCTCCCCCGGCGTTCCTTCTCCTCCCCCTTCTCGACGTCGATGAACACGTAGCGGCACAGGGCACGCAGGGTCGCCAGGTCCTCCTCCGTCTTGATGAGGAACCCCTGCACGGCAAAAGGACTTTCCAGCCAGGATCGATCCAGGCCCGACACGAACATGCCGAGCTCGAGGTTTTCGACATCCACCTTGACGATCTCGAGCATCTTCCAGGCCACCGGGGACGGGACTTGCAGCTTTACTGGTCTACGAGCCTACACGAGATGCACGCGGCGCGCCCAGCGGCGGCCGGCGCGTCAGGCGAATCCGGGTCGGTGGCGCTAGCGCGGGTAGGCGGGGGCCAGCTCGCGCTTGCTGGCGGCGCCGGCGACTTCCCGTACCAGTCGCGGCACGAGGTAGCCGGGCCGGCGCGTCGCCAGCTCGCCGACCAGTGCGCGGGCGCGGTCTTCGCTCACGTCGAAGTGGGCCGCGCCGTGCACCGGGTCAAGGAGGTGCAGATAGTAGGGCAGGACGCCGGCGCCCCAGAGCGCGTCCGACAGGCCCGCGAGCGCATCCGCGCTGTCGTTCACGCCGGCGAGGAGCACCGCCTGGTTCAGCAGCGTGACGCCCCGGGCCCGCAGCCGGGCACAGGCCGCACGCACGGCCTCGTCGATCTCGTTGCCGTGGTTGGCGTGCAGCACCACGACGCTGTTGAGGCCGTCCCGGTCGAGAGCGTCGAGCAGGCCGGGGGTCACCCGGTCCGGGATCACCACCGGCAGCCGCGTGTGCACGCGCAGGGTCTTCAGCCGCGGCAGTCGCGCCAGCGCGTCGACGAGTTCGGCCAGGTAGCCGTCGCCCGCGAGCAGGGGGTCGCCGCCGGAGAGGATCAGTTCCTCGAGGTCCGCCTGGTCCGCGAGCCAGGCGAGCGCCTCGTCCCGCTCGCCGCGCCCGAGGGCGTTGTCGCCGTAGGGAAAGTGGCGGCGGAAGCAGTAGCGGCAGTTCACCGCGCAGCCGCCGGCGACCAGCAGCAGGGCGCGGCCGCTGTACTTCTGCACGATGCCGGGCCGCGGGTTGGCGCCGGCGACCTCGCCGACCGGGTCGTCGGTGAAACCGGCCGCCGGCTGCAGCTCGGCACCGGCCGCCATGACCTGCCGGAGCAGCGGATCCCCGGGGTCGCCGCGGCGCATGCGGGCGAGGAAGGGCCGCGGCACGCGCAGGGCGAAAGCCGCCGCCGCGCCGGCGCTGTCGCCGAAGAGCCCCGGGTCGAGGTCCAGCGCCGCGGCGAGCTCGTCCGGGTCCGAGAGGGCCGCGCGCAGTTGCGCCTGCCAGTCTCCCGCCGGGGTGAGGGGGATCGCATCCGGGGTCATCGGAGGGCTCAGCGGGCGAGGCGGTCGCGCAGGCTGTAGAAGAGCATACCGGCGACGAGGCCCGGGAAGCGCAGCAGGGTGCCGCCGGGGAAGCGCCGCGTCGGCATGCCGGCCATGATGTCGAAGCGCTCCGCGCTGCCGCTGATCACCTCGGCGAGGATCTTCCCGGCGAGGGTGGCGATGGGGACGCCGTGTCCCGAGTAGCCGTGGGCGTAGAAGATGCGCGCGGAGAGGCGGCCGAGGTCCGGGAGCCGGCTCATGGTGATGGCGAGGGTGCCGCCCCAGCCGTACTCCACGGTGACGTCCTCGAGCTCCGGGTAGATCCTCAGCATGTAGGGCCGCACGAAGGCCTTGATGTCACTGGGGAAGGTGCGCGTGTAGGTTTCGCCGCCGCCGAAGAGCAGCCGGTTGTCCGCGGACAACTTCCAGTAGTTGATGACGAAGCGCGTGTCGGACATGGAGGCATCGTCGCGGATCAGCCGGCGCGCGGTCGCCTCGGGCAGCGGTTCCGTGGCCAGCATGTAGTTGTTGATGGGCATGATGCGCCCCGCGCAGCGCTTCTCGAGCTTGTCGAGATAGCCGTTGCAGCCGAGCACGAGGTAGCGCGCCTTGACCGTGCCCCGCGCGGTGCGCACGCGAACGGCAGTATCTTCCCGGTAATCGAGGACGCGGCTGTCCTCGAACAGTTCCGCGCCGAGGTCGCGCGCCGCGGCCGCCAGGCCCAGCGCGTAGTTGAGCGGGTGCAGGTGGCGGGCGCCGTAGTCCATCAGGCCGCCGTGCATGCCCTGCGCCGAGGTCCACTCGGGCAGTTCCGCCGGCGGCACGTAGCGCAGCTGGTCGTAACCGTAGCGCGCTGCCAGGTGCTCCGCCTCGCCGGCGAGGTCCTCGCCCGCCTGCGCGCTCGAGGCGACGTGCAGGTTGCCGGTCTTCAGTTCGCAGTCGATGGCGAACTCGTCGATGAGGCCGCAGACCGTGTCCACGGCCTCGAGGCCCAGGTCCCAGAGCGCCCGGGCACGCTCATCGCCCACCAGTTTCTCGAGCTCGGGCTGGTCGACCCGCTGCCCGGTTCCCACGTGGCCGCCGTTGCGCCCGGAAGCGCCCCAGCCGACCTTGTTGGCCTCGAGAAGAATGACGCTGTAACCGCGGCGGCGCAGGTGAATGGCGCTGGACAGGCCCGTGTAGCCGCCGCCGATGATGCAGACGTCGACCTCCCGATCACCCTCGAGGCGGGGGAAGGAAAGGTCGCGGTTGGCACTGGCGGCATACCAGGAATCGGTGTGGGGCTGGCCTTCGTCCATGGCAAAACTCTAGCAGCTGGCGATGCGCGCCAAGGATACCACCCCGGGGTCAGCCGCACTTGCCGCCCCGCGAAAGGTGCTGCGATACTGCCGTCAACTCCCCCAGCGGACGCGCCCATGGACGATGTAAAGCAGGTCATCCGGGACTGGCTCAAGCAGCACCAGATCTCGGAGGTCGAGGTGCTGGTGCCCGACCTCACGGGCAACGCCCGGGGCAAGTTCATCCCCGCCCACCAGTTCCTCAACGACAGCCTGCCGAAGCTTCCCGAGAGCATCCTCGTGCAGACGGTGACCGGCGAGTACTCGGACGAGCACTGGGAGTTCGTCGAGCCCACCGACACGGACATGCTGCTGAAGCCCGATGTCAGCACCCTGCGCGTGGTGCCCTGGGCGCGCGAACCCACCGCGCAGATCATCCACGACTGCTACAACCTGAAGGGCGACCTGCACCCGCTGGCCTCGCGCACGATCCTGCGCAAGGTTCTCGCCGCCTACAGCGAGGCCGGCCTGTCGCCGGTGGTGGCGCCGGAGGTCGAGTTCTACCTGGTCGCCCGCAACCTCGACTCCGACTACGAGCTCGAGCCCCCCGCGGGCCGCTCCGGCCGCAAGGAGACCGCGCGCCTGTCCTACGGCATCGATGCCGTGGCGGAGTTCGAGGACTTCGTGGAGGACATGTACGAGTTTGCCGATGCGCAGGAGCTCGACGTGGATACGCTGATCCACGAGAACGGCGCCGCGCAGATGGAGATCAACTTCCGCCACGGCGATCCGCTCAAGCTCGCGGACCAGGTCTTCGTGTTCAAGCGCACCGTGCGCGAGACGGCGCACAAGCACGACATGTACGCCACCTTCATGGCCAAGCCGATGCGCATCGAGCCGGGCAGCGCGCTGCACATCCACCAGAGCGTGCTCGACGTTGAAACCGGCCGCAACATCTTCGCCAAGGACGACGGCACCTTTACGCCGGCGCTCCTGAGCTACATCGCCGGCCTGCAGCGCTACACGCCGGAGCTGATCAGCCTGTACGCGCCGAACGTGAATTCCTACCGGCGCCTGGCGCCGGATATCTCCGCACCGATCAACCTGAACTGGGGCTTCGACAACCGCACCACCGCGTTCCGCGTGCCGCACAGCGCGCCGGACCACACGCGGGTCGAGAACCGCTTCCCCGGCGCCGATGCCAACCCTTATCTCGCCATCGCCGCGAGCCTGGCCAGCGGCCTGCTCGGCATGCGCGAGCAGCTGACGCCGACGGAGCCCCACGCCGGTACGGCCAACGAGGACGACGTGGAGGTCGCGCGCACGCTGGAAGAGGGCCTGCGCAACCTACGCGCCACGCCCGCGCTCTGCGACCTTTTCGGGGACCTGTTCCTGCGCGCCTACACGGCCGTGAAGCTCGACGAGTTCGAGGAGTTCAATCGCGTGATCAGCTCCTGGGAACGGGAGCATCTCCTGCTGCAGGTCTGAGCGCGCGATGACCCTGACCGGTCGCCTCTTCGACAGCCGCCGCGGCTACCGTCTGTTCCAGGCGGTGAAGTACGCGACCTATCTCGCGCTCTGCTTCAACGTCTACCTGTTCCTGCGCGAGGAACTCGGCTCCCTGGAGCACACCTTCACCGGCGGCCTTGCTCTCGGCGAGGTGGTCCAGGTCTTCGCCGCCACCATCGACACCGCGGCCTGGGTGATTCTGCTGCTGCTGTTCGAGCTGGAGACCTGGGTGCTGGACGACGAGCAGATCCGCGGCTGGACGCGCCGGGCCCTGCACTGGACGCGGCTCGCCTGCGGCGCCGCGATCGTCTACGCCTTCACCGGCTACCTGGCCGAGCTGGCGACGCTCCTCGACGCTACCGTGCTCGAGAGCTTCGACGCCTGCCGGCGGGTGTCCGAGCCCTGGTCGGTGCTCGACAAGCTCGATGAGTACTCGCCGCTGTCGGCGGCGAACTGCGCCAGCCTCGGTGCGGCGCCGCTGCAGATCAACGGTTTCCAGATCCTGGCCGATGCCGACGTGCTGCAGCAGGCGCGCTGGCTGGCCTGGACGGACGTGATCAACGCCGGGGCCTGGATCCTGGTGGTGATCCTGCTCGAGGTGGAAGTGCGTCTGCAGCTGCGGGGCGACCTGTCGGACCACATCATGCGGATCAACAAGTTCCTGAAGTTCGGGGTGTACGGGGTGCTGTTCCTGGCGGCGGCCTACTGGGGCTACGCGGGGGATTTCCTGGACTTCTGGGACGCTTTCCTCTGGCTCTTCGCGTTCATCTTCATCGAGCTGAACGTCTTTGACTGGCAGCAGGAGACGGTACACGGCGCGCCGGCCTGAGGCGCGCCGCCAGGCTCAACGCCGGTCAGTAGTCGTCCAGCTCGAGGTCGTAGTCGCCGAGTTCCTCGCGCAGACGCTTTTCCTCCAGCCGTCGCTCCGCCCGCCGCCGCATGGCGGCGAGACGCTGCTTCTGGGAGCTGAAAGCTTCCAGCGGCTCGAAGTCGTCGTTGTCGTAATCGCCGACGAGGGGCTCGAAGCCGTCGTCGTTGCCGTCCAGGTCGGCAGCCTGTTCGCGCTCACCCATCAGAGAACCTCCCCCGGTATTGGCCAGCACGCCATTTCCGCGGAATATCGGACACCGGGCCCGCCGAGTAAAGTGAATTTTGCTGCCATTTGCCGGGTCGGACCTGTCGCCTTTTGCGGCCCGTCTTGCGGACCGTGCCGGCGGCCGATGCTTCTACTCAAGCCTTGGCTGCAGCGCCCGGCGGTCGCCTCGAAACCAGGCGGCCCGGCCCCTTCCCTGGCGGGTGCCGTGCAACGTCCCTGTCGCCGCTCCTCCCTGAGCGCGTGGCAGACCGGGCCGCCCGGTGGAGATTCAGCAAGGCGCGTGCCAGCGCCCGGGGCCGGTGTTCGCGGTGCTGTACGGCCCGGCCGCGGCGCCGCGGGTGTCGCGAACGCGCCCGCGGACACGCCGGGGTCACGGCAGCGCGCGGAAAATCGCGTCGGCCACCGCATCGGCGTTGCCGGCGGCAGCGTCCACGACGATATCGGCGTAGCGCTCATAGAGCGGACAGCGCTCCGCGTAGACATCCGCGTAGCTCTGCCCCGCGCCGCGGGCGATTCCGCGCAGCGGGTTTGCGGCCACCCGCGCCTCGAGGGTGGCGAGATCCGCGGCGAGGTAGACCACGGGCCCGGCGGCGCGCAGCCGCTGCATGACCGCGTCGGAATAGATCACGCTGCCGCCGGTCGAGACCACGGCATCGTCCAGGGGTACCTCGAGGAGCACCTCTTCCTCGATCTCGCGGAAGCGGGGGTTGCCCACGCGGTCAACGATGTCCTGCAGGATTTCGCCCTCGCGCACCTGGATGGCGAGGTCCGTATCGGTGAAAGCGAGCCCCGTGCGCTTGGCGAGGATGACGCCGACCGTGCTCTTGCCCGCGCCGGGCATGCCGATGAGGCTGATGGTCTGGTGGCGGCTGGTCATGGCGGGCCTCGTTCGCTGGGGCAGGGGGCATTATCCGATTCCCTGCGGCCACAGCAAGCGGCGCGCGCGTCACACCCGGGCCGCTTGCCTCGCCCCCGGGGCTGCTTGCCTCGCGGCCGGGGGGCTGGGTAGAGTGTCGCGCCTGCCCGCCCGGAGAATGCCCATGAGCCTGCTGACCACGCCTCTCGACGCCCTGCACCGCGAACTCGGTGCCCGCATGGTGCCCTTCGCCGGCTACGAGATGCCGGTGCAGTATCCCGCCGGCATCCTCCGCGAGCACCAGCACACGCGCGCGCAGGCGGCGCTCTTCGACGTGTCGCACATGGGCCAGGTCGTCATCGAGGGTCCCGGCACGGCGGCCCTGCTCGAGCGGCTGGTACCGGCGGATGTCGCGGGCCTGGCGGCGCACAGCCAGAGTTACGCGCTGCTCACCAATGACGAAGGCGGTGTGCGCGACGACCTCATCATCACCCGCTGGGGTGAGGAGCGCTTCTTCCTGGTCGTGAACGCGGCCTGCAAGGCCGCGGACATCGCCTACCTCGAGGCCAGCCTGGACGGACAGTCCCTCACCGTGCTCGAGGACCGCGCCCTGCTCGCGCTGCAGGGGCCGGCGGCGCGCGCTGTCCTCACCGAGCTCGCCCCGGACCTCGCCCGGCTGCCCTTCCTGCGCGGCAGCGAAGCGGTCATCGACGGCGTCGACTGCTATGTCACCTGTTCCGGCTATACCGGGGAGGACGGCTTCGAGCTGTCGCTGCCCGCCGCCGGTGCGGAGGCGGTCGCGCGCCGCCTGCTCGCAGCGCCCAGCGTGGCGCCGGCGGGCCTCGGTGCGCGCGACTCGCTGCGCCTGGAGGCGGGGCTCTGCCTTTACGGCCACGAACTCGATGCCGGGACCAACGTCGTCGACGCCGGCCTGTACTGGTCCGTGGGCAAGGCCCGCCGACCGGGCGGCGAGCGCGAGGGCGGTTTCCCCGGCGCCGATGCAATTTTCAGCCGCAAGGCCGCCGGCCCCGAGCGGCGCCGCGTCGGTCTGCGGGTGGAGGGCAAGCGCCCCGTGCGCGACGGCCAGCTGCTGTACGCCGGTTCCGGCGAGGAGGTGGGCGTCATCACCTCGGCCTGCTACGGGCCGAGCGCCGGCGGACCCATCGCCATGGCCTACGTGGCTGCCGCCTTCGGTGAAGTCGATACGCCGCTGGAAGCCGAGGCCCGCGGCAAGCGTCTGCCGGTGACGGTGGCGCGGATGCCGTTCGTCCCGCAGCGCTACTACCGCGGCTAGAGTACGCCTGCGCTCAGTTGGCCCAGTCCCGCTCGGCGCGGAACTGCCGGGAGAGATACTCCATCTGGTCCGCGAGGATCCGCTCCTTGGCGAGGAAGTGCCACTCGTAGGGGTTCGGCCGGAAGGGCACCGCCAGCAGCGGCATGCCCGCTTCCTCCGGCGTCTGGTTGTCTTTCTGCCAGTTGCAGCGCCGGCAGGCGGCGACCACGTTCTCCCAGCGGTCCGAGCCGCCGCGGGAGACGGGCAGCACGTGGTCACGGGTCAGTTCGCCGCGGTGGAACTGGTTGCCGCAGTAGAGGCAGCGGTGGTCGTCCCGGCGGAACAGGGTGCGGTTGCACAGCGGCGGGGTGAAGCCCTGGGTCACGCGCCCGTCGAGAGCGACGATCGGCTGTACCTCGATGAAGGATCGCTCGCCGCTGCAGCGCTGGATGCCGCCGAAGACGGGGGGCAGCAGGTCGCCGATGCCGTAGACCACCGCGCCCCGCGCGTAGGCGGTAATCGCCTCGTGCAGGCTCATCCACCCACGGGGCTGCCCCGCGAGGTCCAGCTTCAGTATCGCTTGCACTTCGGCACCGCTCGCATAGGCCGCGATCCAGGGAAGTTCGATTAACGCTACTGCAATTGCCTCGGGGAGACAATCCCTCCTCAGGGCGCCGCGGTCCACCGTGCGCTGCTGAGGGGGACGTCGTCCGCGAACACCGTGCCCTCGAAGGTCGCACCGGGGTCGATGGGCCCGACGCCGGCCGGTGTGCCGGTCATGACGATATCCCCGTCCTCGAGGGTGAACACCCGGGACAGTTCCTCGAGGATGAAGGCGGGCTTGTACATCATGAGCCCCACGCCACCCGCCTGCCGTTCCTCGCCGTCCACGGTGAGGCGCAGGGAAAGGCCGGTTACCGGACTGTCGAGAGCAGCGAAGGGGCTGAACAGCGCCGCGCCGTCGAAGGCCTTGGCCCGCTCCCAGGGCAGGCCCCTGCTCTTCAGCTCGCTCTGCAGCGCCCGCCGCGTGAGGTCGAGACCGAAGGCCGCCGCGGTGTAGCGGCCGCCCTCCACCAGCAGTGCGATCTCGCCCTCGTAGTGCAGCGTCTCGCCTTCCCGCGTCGCGTGCAGCCGGTCGCCGATGGCCGAGTTCGGCTTGGCGAAGACGACCATCTGGTCCGGTACCTCGTTGCCGAGCTCCTCGATGTGACGGACGTAGTTGCGCCCGACGCAGAGGATCTTGGACGGGGTGACGGCGCGGCCGTCGACGTCAATGCTGTTCATGGCTTCCTCCTGCCGGCAACCGGTGCCGGCGCGGCACCGCGTGGTGTCAGTCCCGGGCGGCCCAGACCAGGGCGATGAGCTTGCTGCCCGGGTCCAGGGGCGGCTCCTCGTCCTGGGTGAACACGCGCAGCTTCTGGCCCTCCGCGAGGGAGAACAGCGGGATGAGCCGGTTGCCGGTGGTCTCCTTCCAGTTGTCCAGATCGAAGGATTCCGTGAGGTTGATCACCTTCACCTCCGCGCCCTGGGCGAGCAGGCTGGCGAACTTCTCGTAGGAAAGATCCTCGCTGAACATGCGCGGGACCTGGTAGTCCTCGGGCAGGCGTTCGCGCTCGCTCGCGTCCCGGTCCTCGGCGTTGCGCAGGCTGAAAACCCGGTTGGGACCGAACTCGCCGCGGTACTTCATGCAGGCCAGCGTATTCCAGCGCGAGCGGCGGGACATGGCGAAGAGCCGGCCGATGCCGACGAGCTCCAGGTACTGGTCGGCGTGCGAGGAGATCGGGTCGCCGTAGTAGGTCTCGAGGCCTGCCATGCGCGCGGCGCGCACTTCCTCGTAGGAGGTATCGGCGAGCTTGACGCGGAAGCCCTGGCGGCGGAGCACGTCGCCGATGGCCCGGGCCACCGGGTTGGCGCCGACGATGAGCATGCCGTTCGGCTCCTCCTCGGCGAGGCCCAGCGCGCGGGTCACGGGCCGGGCGGTGATGCTCTGCAGGACGACCGTGGCGATGATCACGAGGAAGGTGTAGGGCACCAGCTGCACCGCATCGCTGTAACCGACGTCGGCGAGGCGCAGCGCGAAGAGGCTGGACACCGCGGCGGCGACAATGCCCCGGGGCGCCACCCACGACAGGAGCGCGCGCTGCTGCCAGCTGTAGCCGGCGCCGACGGTGCAGGCCCAGACCATCACGGGGCGGGCCAGGAGCACGACCAGCAGCACCGTGACCCCGCCCCAGCCGGTGGCGAGGATGTCGAGCGGGTCCACCCGGGCGCCGAGGACGACGAACAGTACCGAGATGACGAGGATCGACAGGCTCTCCTTGAAGCTCAGGATCTCGCTCACGCCGACGTCCTTCATGTTGCCGAGCAGCACGCCCATCACGGTCACCGCGAGCAGGCCGGACTCGTGGGCCGCGAAATCGCTGGCGGCGAAGACCAGCACCACCCAGGCCAGGGTGACGACGTTGGCGAGGTACTCCGGCACCCAGCGCCTGCGCAGAACGAAGCCGAGGCCGAAGGCGCCGGCGAGGCCGACCACGAGGCCCACCGCAATGCTCTTGCCGAAGACCACCCAGCCCTCGCTGCCCGGCACCAGGTACTGGAAGACGAGCACGGCGAGCAGGGCGCCGACCGGGTCGATGAGGATGCCCTCCCAGCGCAGCACCTGGCTGACGTCGGCGCGGGCGCGCATGGTTCGCAGCAGCGGGTTGATCACCGTCGGCCCGGTCACCACCATCAGCGCGGCGAAGAGCAGCGCCAGGTGCGGCGCGAAGCCGGCGAAGGCGACGCAGCCGCCGGCGATCAGCAGCCAGTTGAGCAGCGCGCCCCAGCTCACCAGGTTGGTGACGGTGCGGCCGTGCCCGCGAAGGTCGCGGAAGCGCAGCGTCAGGCCGCCCTCGAACAGCACCAGGGCGACGCCCAGGGAGATGAACGGAAACAGCAGGTCGCCGAACTGCTCGTCCGGGCGCAGCACCCCGGTGACGGGGCCGGCGACGATGCCGAGCACCAGCAGGGCGAGGATCGATGGCGTTTTCAGCCGCCAGGAAAGCCACTGCGCCCCCACGCCGAGCACCAGCACGGCGGCGAGGATGTACAGCAGGTGGTTTTCCATGGGCGTCCCCCGGTCAGCGGGCCGCCCGCGGGGCGGCGTCAGTCGTCGTCGCTACAGTACAGCGTGTAGAGGACGCTGACGACCTCCGCGACCTTGCCGTCGCTGATGCGGTAGTAGACGGTCTGCGCTTCCCGGCGGGCGACGACCACGCCGCGATGGCGCATGCGGGCGAGGTGCTGGGACAGGGGGGACTGCTTGATGCCCAGGCGCCGGGCGAGCTCGCCCACCGAGGCCTCGCCGCCTTTCAGTTCGCACAGCACGAGCAGGCGGTCCGGGTGGCCGAGCAGCTTCAGCAGCTCGGTAACCTCCGTGGCGGCGGCGCGCATCTTGCCAGGGTCCATCGTTTTGTCTCAGGCCTCTGTGCCCGCACGGTAGCCCCGCGCGCCCCGACACGCAAGGGCTCGCTTACACATCGGCCAGCGCGGGCTGGCGGGCCAGGATGGCCGCGCGCAGCGCGGCCGGGATCGGCGTGGAGCGCCGGCTTTCCCGGTCGACGAAGACCTGGCGGATGTGCCCGCGGGCGAGGGCGGTGCCGCAGGCATCGTTGAAGAGGGCGAAGTCGAGCTGGGCGCTCGAGTTGCCGAGGCGGCTGTAGCCGACCTCCGCCCGCACCGTGTCCTCGATGCGGCACTCGTCGAGGTAGTCAATGTTGATGTTCACCGTGAACACCAGACAGGGCGTCCCGGCCGGGTCGCTCCAGTCGAAGCCGAGCGACGACATGTAGGTGCCGGCTGCCTCGTCCGCAAAGACCAGGTAGTTGGCGAAATACAGGTGTCCCTGGACGTCCGTATCCCGGTAGCGGACCTTGAAAAACTCACGGTGCGCCGCTGTCTGCCCCTGTGCCGTGTCGCTCATGCTGTCCTCCCTGCTCGTGCCGGGAGTCTTGCGCGGCCTGCACCGTCTGTCCAGCGCTGTCGCCGCGACCGCGCACCGCGAGGCGATGGCGAAGGTCGCGGTGCGCGGCCTCGTCGATGGGGAAGCGGGCCATCATGGCCACGGCGACCAGCTTGAGGGCGATGCTCGGCGCGCCGTAGAGCACCGCCAGGAGGCGCACGGCCTGGTCGCTGTTGCCGCCCTGGGCCGAAAAGCCGACCAGGTCCAGCAGCGGAAAGATCGTGCCCACCGCCAGGGCGAAGGCGAGCTTCGAGGCGGTGCCCCAGAGTGCGAAGAAGAGCCCGGGACGTCGCTGGCCGTTCTCCCACTCGTCCCACTCGATGAGGTCGCCGTTGATGGCGCTCGGCAGCGAGAGGTCCGCGCCGATCATCAGCCCCGTGCCCGCGACGATCGCGACGTACCACAGCGTGTCCCCGGCGCTGAGGAAGGGTGCGCCGGCGAAGAACACGCAGGAGCCCACGACCGCCACGCACCAGGCCTGGTGCTTGCCGATGCGCCGGGCGACGGCCACCCAGGCCGGAATGGAGACGGCGCTGGCCGCGAAGTAGAGGAAGAGTATCGGCCCGGCGATGCCCGGGCGCTCGAGCACGTGGGTCACGTAGAGCAGGAACAGGGTCGCGGGGATCGCGTTGGCCGTGCCGTTGACCAGGAACGCCAGCAGCAGGCGCCGGAACGGCGAGGGTTGGCGAAGGAGCGCCCAGGCGCCGCGCAGGCTGTTGCCGCTGCCGGTCACTGGCGAGCGGTCCGGCACCCGCCAGACCGCCCACGGTACGACGACCGCGAGACCGATGATCAGCAGCAGGGCGATGGCGCGCAGGGACGCCGCCAGTGTCTCGTTGTCCGTGTTGTCGATGAGCAGCAGGCCGCTCAGCGTGCCCAGCAGCCCGAACAGGGTGCGCGCGCCGGTGATCCGCGCCCGCTGGTGGTAGTCGGCGGAGAGCTCGGCGCCCCAGGCGTTCATGGGCACCACGGCGAAGGTGCCGGCGATGTAGATGGCGATGCCCCACCAGAACAGGTAGCCGTTGCCGACCCCCGCTGCGGGGTTGAACAGGTACCACGCGGCAATGGCGAGGAGCGGAGCGCTGGCGGCGACCCACACCCGGCGCCGGCCGAGGCGGGGCGGTGTGCGGTCCGAGAGGAAACCCACTACCGGGTCCGTCACCAGGTCCCAGAGCCGGGCGACCAGGAGAATGCCGCCCACGGCGCTGAGGCTCAAGCCCAGTACCTGGGCGTAGTAGGTGGGCACGATCACCTGCAGGGCGATGAAGCCCGCGGCCAGGGGAAAGGCCAGCGCGCCATAGGCCGCGAGGAGACCGAGCGTCGGCGCGGCGGCGCTCTCCGCCGCGGTGTGCGGCGGCCGTTCCTTTGCTCTGTGCGGTGATGTCATGCCCTTCCTACGCGCCGCGGCGCAAAAAGGACGCACGCCCGTCGCCGGAGTAAACTGTCGCCATGCCGTTGCGAGGAAGGGCACCGTGACCGAGAGCGTCGCCAAGGCTTCGTCCCCCACCAGCGCCTTCGTGGCCGAGGATTTTGCCGTGCCGGCGGGGCTCGAAACCCCGCGCTGGCGCCTGCGCATGCTCTCGGTGGACGATGTCGACCTCGATTACGAGGCGGTGGTCAGCAGCGAGGCGCACCTCCTCGCGCGCTTCGGCCCCGGCTGGCCCACGGGGCTCACCCGGCGGCAGAACCTGGTCGATCTCGGCTGGCACGAGAAGGAGTTCCAGCGCCGCGGCTCCTTCGCCTACACCCTGGTGGCACCCGACGAAACCCGGGTGCTCGGCTGTGTCTACATCGAACCGACGGCGCTGCCCGGCCACGACGCCGTCGTGCGCTACTGGGTGCGCTCGAGCGAGCGGGAGACCGGCCTCGAGGCCGAGCTCGGCAGCGCCCTGCGCGACTGGCTCGCCGGCAGCTGGCCCTTCCGCAACCCCCGTTTCATCAGCTGAGGCCCGCCATGACTCGCAGTCTGCGCACGCTCGTTCTTACTCTCGCGGTCCTCGCGATTCTCGGCGGTGCCGCCTACCGCTGGGCGCTCGCCAACCCGGGCAACCTCGGCCCGCGCGAGCTCGCGGAAAGCGCCGCCCGGGGCTACCTGTTCGGCTATCCGCTCGTGCTCATGGACGAGTCCGCGCGCAGCGGCGGCACCGACGTGCCGGGCTCGGCCGTGAACGCCCTGCGCCACGTGCGCGAGTTTCCCACCGCCGGTTTCCGGGCCGTGGTGCGCCCCAACCTCGACACGCTCTATTCCATCGCCTGGCTGGACCTGTCGGCGGGCCCGCTCCTGCTCACGCTGCCGCCGATCCCCGACCGCTTCTACCAGTTCCCGGTGCTCGACGGCTGGAGCAACGTGGTGGCTTCCCCGGGTTCGCGGACCCTGGAAGGCCGGCCGGGAACATTCCTCATCGCCGGGCCCGGCTGGGCGGGTGAGGTCCCGGAAGGTGCCGAGCTCGTCGCCGTGCCGACCCGCATCGCCTGGCTCCTCGGCCGCATCCACGCGCGGGGCGAGGCGGACTTCCCGGCGGTTCATGCCCTGCAGGACCGGGTCCGGCTGGCGCCCACCGGCGGCGCGGCGTCGGGGCCCTGGCCCGCGGCGGCGGCTGCGCCGGAGGTCGCCGGCGACCTGCCGCCGGATCGCGTCGCGGCCCTGCCGGCGCTGGCTTTTTTCCAGCGCCTGGCGGCGCTCCTCGTCGACAACCCGGCGGCGCCGGCGGACCGGAACGCGCTGGCCTCGCTCGCCCGTCTCGGTGTCGAACCCGGCGCCGGGCCCGATCCGGATGCCTTTGGCTGGCTGGCCCGGCGCCTGCTCGAGCGGGGCGTTGACGAAGTGCGCACGCGGCTGGCGGCCGCCGTCGCGGATGCGGCCGGCGGCCCGACCGGCTGGCGCCTCGCGGTCGACGGCATGGGGCGCTACGGGACCGACTACCAGCTGCGCGCCGGCGTCGCGCTGATCGGCTTCGGCGCCAACCTGCCCGAGGATGCCGTCTACCCGACCACCGATCGCGACGGCAACGGCGACCCGCTCACCGGCGGCCGCGCCTACCGGCTGCGCTTCCCGCCCGGGGGCCTGCCGCCGGCACGGGCTTTCTGGTCGCTCACGGTCTATGACGGCGAGGGGTACCTGCTGCCGGGGGTCGGCGGACGGCACCGCCTGGGCAGCTCCGATGCGCTTCAGCGCGACGCGGATGGCGGCCTCACGCTTTACCTCCAGCCCGAGGCGCCGGCTGGCGACGCGCGGGCGAACTGGCTGCCGCTGCCGCCGTCCGGCCCGGTACAGCTGACGCTGCGCCTGTACGAACCCGGCGGCGACGTGCTCGCCGGCCGCTGGCAGCCGCCGGCGGTGATGCCCGCACCCGGTTGAGGCTCAGGGCGCGCGGTAGACCACCTCGCCGTCGACCAGGGTCATGACCACGTCGGTCTCGTGGATCGCGTACGGGTCGAGGTCGAAGAGGTTGCGGTTCAGCACCACCAGGTCCGCCTGCTTGCCGGGCTCGATGGAGCCGATCTCGTCTTCGAGGCGCAGCTGCCAGGCCGCGTCCAGCGTATAGCCGCGGATCGCCCGGGTCAGGGTGATGCGCTCGTCCTCCGGGGGCTGGACAGGGTAGTCCGCGTCGCCGGCGGGCTGGCGGGTGAGCGCCATCTCGATGTTGTAGAGCGGGTCCAGGCCGTTGAGGCCGATCCAGCTCGCCGGGTAGTCGCTGCCCAGGGTCACCTTTGCCCCGCCTTCGGCGATGGAGCGCAGCGGGTAGAGGTGCCCCAGCCGCTCCTCGCCGAGGTAGGCCAGCGCGATCTCGTCGTAGGCGTACCAGGTGGGCGTCGACTGGACCACGACGCCCAGCTCGCCGAAGCGCGGTACGTCCGCCGGGTTGACGACCTGCGCGTGGCAGATCGTGAAGCGGCTGCTGGTCTGCGGATGCGCCGCCCGGGCGGTGGCCACCATGTCGAGGGCCATGCGCACGGCGCCGTCGCCGATGGCATGCATGTGGATGTCGATGCCCCGCGCCGCCGCCTCGGTAGCCACTTCGCTGGTCGGCCCGATGGGAATGAGCGGCTCGGCACGGTGCCCCGGCGGCTGAAGGTAGGGCTCCAGGGTGTAGGCGGTCTGGGCCTCCACCGTGCCGTCGAGGGACAGCTTGAGCACGCGCACGTCGAAGAACTCGCCGTGGAAGCGCGCCTGCAGGGCGGCGAGGTCGTCGATGGCCGTGGGCAGCTGCCGCGGGCTGTTGACGTAGTGCGAGCCGACGATGCGCAGGGGGATTCGGTCCTCGGCGGCGAGCCCGCCCATGAAGTCAAAGAGGCGGCCGCCGCCCTCGATCATGCCGGCGTCGAAGGCCGCGGTGATTCCCATGGCCGAGAGCGTCGGCAGGAACTGCTCGGCCGCCCGGGCGAGCGCATCGCTCGCGGCGACGCCCAGGGCGTCGCTCACCCAGCCGAAGGCCTCGCCCTCGATGAGCCAGCCGGTGGGGCGCCCGTCTGGGTAGCGCTTGTAGTAGTGCGCGCCGGGAATCGGGTCCTCGCTGTCGGCATCGAGACCGACCTTTTCCATGGCGGCGGTGTTGATCCAGGCCGAGTGACCGCCCTCGTCGATGATGATCGCCGGCCGGTCCGGTACGGCCCGGTCCAGGTCCTCGGCAGTCGGCCCCTGCGGGCCGAAGGCGGCGCCGAGGAAACCGAAGCCGAGCACCGGGTCGAGCTCGGGGTTGGCCTCGGCGTGGGCGCGGATGGTCTCGATCAGCTCCGCCGGCGCCATGTCCGGCGACAGGCCGACGGCCTCGAGGTAGGGCAGGGTGCTGCCGATGTGCATGTGGCTGTCGATGAAGCCGGGCAGGACCAGCCGGCCGCCGAGGTCCACGGTGTCCGTGCCGGGGCCGGTGAAGGCGGCGACGCCGGCGTTGTCGCCGACATAGAGAATGCGGTCGCCGCGGATCGCCACCGCCTCGGCCCAGGGGGCGTCGCTGTTCAGCGTGTAGACTTTGCCGCCATGGAGCACGCGGTCGGCGACCTCCGCGGCAATGACCTGAGCGCCGGCGAGGGTGAGCGCTGCGGCGATGATCGCGGCGCGGGTTGCGTGCCCGAGCGCTGCCCTCTGGAAAAAGCTGCCTTTGTCTGCCTGCATGCCGTCGATCCCCCGCGTGTCCGCCCGTGTTTTATGCCCCCGGAGTATAGCCCGCGCCCGGCCGGTCACCGATGGTGCCTACCCCCGAATGGGTACCCTGGAAGCGATGCTTCTGCTTGCCGGCCCCCGGGCTTTTGCGTAGCCTCAAGCGAAATACCGACGGGCGATCGCTTGCACTCCCGGACACGGGCGACGGCTGAGACCGGACAGCCGCAGGACGCGGCGGGCAGCCCCGGCGACAGATCGGTAGCAAGGCACCCGCAAGAAAACGTTGAGTCCATCGCGACGCGCACCGGCGTCAGCCGGCACGGTGTGTGACGGGCTCGGGCATAGTAGAGAGGGTAGCCATGACCAAGCGTCACCGTTCCATCCCGTTCAGCGCTCGCCGGGGCCTCAGCCTCGCCGTCTCCGCAGCACTGTTTTCCGGCGCCAGCAGCGCGCAGCAGCTGGAGGAAGTGATCGTCACCGCCACCAAGCGGGCCGAGTCCGTCATGGACGTCCCGCTCGCGGTACAGGCCCTGTCTGGCGACTTCCTGCGCACCGTGAACACGGACGACATCAAGGACCTCGTCGCCTTCACCCCGGGGGTGACCGGGAACTCCAAGGACAGTTTTCTCGACACGATCGCCGTCCGCGGTATCTCGACCAACGATTTCGGCAACGGCGGCGACCCGTCGCTCGGTGTCTACAAGAACGGCTTCTACCAGGGCCGGAACGGCGCCGCGGTCACCAGCATTTTTGACCTCGAGCGCTCCGAGATCCTGCGCGGGCCGCAGGGGTTCCTGTTCGGCCGCAACTCCATCGCCGGTGCGCTCAACGTCATCACCCGCAAGCCCGTGCGCGGCGACAGCGACACCTACGTGGATCTGCGCGCCGGGGAGCGCGGTATTTTCCGCGCCGAGGGCGGTACCAACTTCGATATCGGCGATGCGATCGCCGTGCGTGTCGCCGGGCTGCACTCCCGCGAGGACGGCTACGTCGACAGCGTGCTGACCGGCAACGATCACATCGAGCACGAGAAGACGGCCTTCCGCGTCACCGGCGTCTACGATGCCGGCGGCGCGCTGAACGCGACGCTGTACCTCGAGTACGAGGACCGCGAGCAGTCCGGCACGATCTACCGGGCCACGGGCAACGGCCCCGCGTACGCCTTCCTCGAGAGCATCTACGGCGAGATACCGGTCCCCGGCGATCCGCGGGATGTGCGCATCGACGAGCCCCGCAACGGGCTCATCGACAACGGCGAGATCTTCCAGGTCGGCCTCGAGCTCAACTACGACCTCGGCTGGGCGACGCTGACCTCGCTGACCGGCTACAAGGACCACGACTACCACTACACCGAGGACTTCGACGCCACCGCGCTCACGATCTTCAACTACGAGCAGGTGCAGGAGGGAGAGTACTTCGAGCAGGAACTCCGCCTGACCTCGGACACGGACGGGCCGCTCAGCTGGTACGCGGGTGTGTCCTACTACCGCGAGGAAATCGACACCGAGTTCCTCGGGCAGCAGGACGAGGACGTCTACTGCAACGTGTACTGGGGCCAGACCTGCGCCGACCTGTTCGAGTTCTACAACAACTACTACGGCGGCGCCTACGCCTACATCCTCAACGACTACTGGGGCACCTACACCTGGACCCCGAGCCCGAACGACGGCCTGATCGACGACTGGAACCGCACCCGGGGCAAGTACCAGGGCTGGGCCGCCTACGTCGACCTGCAGTTCCGCTTCAGCGAGCAGCTCGATGCCAGCGTCGGCGTGCGCTACAACGACGACGAGAAGGAGATGTCCCAGGAAGTCCTTACGGACAGGAACCAGAGCATCCTCGGACAGGTGGTGCAGACCGGGTTCACGACCCCCGAGGGCCCCGTCTCCGACACGCAGAGCTGGAGCGAGCCCACCTGGCGCGCCGTGGTCAACTGGCGCCCGACGGACGGGCAGCTGCTCTACGCGAGCGTGACCACGGGCTACAAGCAGGGCGGTTTCAACAGCTTCTCGATCACGCCCGGCGGCCCCTTCAGCGGCGTCGAGGCGGTGCCGGGGCTGTTCCGGCCCTCTTCCTTCGACTCGGAGACGGTGATCTCCTACGAGGTGGGCTACAAGGGTACGCACCTCGATGGCGCCAGCCAGGTCCAGCTCAATGCCTTCGTCTACGAGTACGAGGACCTGCAGGCGACCTGCAGCGAGCCGGGCTCGCCGGTCGTCGTTGTCTGCAACACCGGTACCGTCGATGGCCAGGGTGTGGAGGGGGTCTGGAACTACGCCTTTGCCGAGAACTGGAGCTTTGGCGTCGGCTTCTCCTGGTTCGACAGCGAGGGCAAGGGCGTGCAGGACTTCTGCGCGGACGGCGAGGAGTTCCTCGGCGACCGCAACGCCTGCGAGGGTTCACCGCTGCCGGGGATTCCCGAGTGGACGGCCTACGCGACCCTGGACGGAACCATTCCGCTGGCGAGCGGCGAGCTCTACGGCAACCTGACGGGCTTCTGGGAGGATGACGCGCCCGCGGACTGGGTGCCGTTCACGCCCGAGACCATCGCTGCCGGCGCCCGCGAGGGCGGCGGCTACACCGAGGTGCAGGCCCTGGCCGGTTACCGCTCGCCGGTCGGCTGGTCGCTGGCGCTCTACGTCGAGAACCTGCTCGACGACGAGTACTACGATTTCGAGGGCGGCGTCTCCTCAGCGAGCTCGCCCTACGTGCAGTCGGACATCAGCCCCAGCCGCCCGCGCACCGCCGGCGTCCGCTTCAGCTGGAACCTCTAGCGCCGGCGGCCGCGGGATGACACGTCGCCTGTCGATCACCCGCCGGGATTTTCTCGGCGGGGTTGCCCTCGGTACGGCCGCCGGTGCGCTGGCGCCCGCTGAGCTGCTGGCCGGCACAGGGTCCGCGCCCTACCCGCCCGCCCTCACGGGCCTGCGCGGCAGCCACCCGGGCGCCTTCGACGTCGCCCACGCCGTGGCCTGGGCGGGGCGCGAGTACCCCCGCCCGGCAGAGCCGGACGAGGCGCCCTACGACCTGGTGGTGGTCGGCGGCGGTATCTCCGGCCTCGCGGCGGCTTTTTACTGGCGCCAGGCGAAGGGGCCGGACGCCCGGATTCTCATCCTCGACAACCACGATGATTTCGGCGGCCACGCCCGGCGCAACGAGTTCACCGTCGACGGCGAACTGCTCGTCGGCTACGGCGGCAGCCAGTCCATCGACACGCCGGGCAAATACTCGCCCGAGGCCGCGAAGCTCTTGCGCGACGTCGGGATCGTCACGGACCGCTTCTACGAATACTTCGACCAGGCGTTTTCGGAGCGCATGGGGCTGGACGCCGGCATCTGGTTCAGCGCCGAGGCCTACGGGCGCGACGTCACGGCGCCGGGGCTCGACCTCTGGCGCAGCCCGGACAAGCGCCTCGACCCCGCGCAGGTCGCCGCGTATCCCATCGACGACGCGGCCCGCGCGGCGCTCCTCGACTTGCTGGGGAGCCGGCGCAACTATCTCGCCAACCTGGCGCCGGAGGCCCGCGTGCCCTGGCTCAAGCGCACCAGCTACCGGGACTTCCTGCTCGGGACCGTGGGCGTTCCCGAGGCCGTCTACCTGCTGTTCCGCGACCAGATGCGCGGCTGGTGGGGCGTCGGTTGGGATGCGGTGTCCGCGGCCCAGGCCGCGGACCTCGGCATGCCGGGGACGCGCTACCTGGAACTGCCGGAGCCTCCGTCGGACGCGCCGGAGCGCGACGAGCCCTACATCTTCCACTTCCCCGATGGCAACGCCGGTGTCGCCCGCTCCCTGGTGCGCGCACTCATCCCCGGGGCCATCCCGGGCAGCTCCATGGAGGACCTGGTCCTCGCCCGCGCCGACTATGCCGCGCTCGATCGCCGGGGCCAGGCCTGCCGCCTGCGCCTGTCGAGCACGGCCGTGGACGTGCGCCACCTGCCCGACGAGTCCGCGGTGGATGTCTGCTACGTGCACAACGGCCAGGTGCGCAAGGCGCGGGGCCGCCACGCGGTGCTGGCCTGTTACAACGCGATGGTGCCCTACCTCTGCCCCGAGCTGCCGGCGGCGCAGCGGGAGGCGATCGAGTACGCCGAGAAGGTACCCCTGGTCTACGTGAGCATGGCCGTGCGCAACTGGCGGCCCCTCGCGGAGCTCGGCATGCACAGTATCAGCGTGCCCCAGCCCGACCTCATGCACTCCTTCGGTCTCGATTTTCCCGTCAGCATGGGCGGGGTCGAGTTCGCCCGGGACCCGGGTCAGCCCACGGTGCTGCACGGCAGCTATATCCCCGCCGCCCCGGACCGCGGTCTCTCCGCGGTCGAGCAGCACCGGGCGGGCCGCCGGGCCATTTATGAACTCTCCTTCGACGACTTCGAGCGGCGCATCACCCGCCAGCTCGACGGCGCGCTGGGCGCGGCCGGTTTCGACGTGGAGCGGGATCTTGCCGGCCTCACGGTGAACCGCTGGCCCCACGGCTACGCCTACGAGTACAACGAGCTTTTCGACCCGGCGGACTGGGGCCGTGACAAGGGGCCGCACCGGCTGGGCGCGCAGCAGCTCGGCCGCATCTCCATCGCCAACTCCGATGCCTCGGCCTGGGCCTTCGTGGACGGTGCCATCGACGCGGCCTGGCGCGCCACGCGCGAGCAGCTGGCCTAGTGGAAGCGACCGACTGGGGCGCGCTCTGCCTGCTGCCGACGGGGCTGGTTTTCGTCCTCGCCCTGTGGACCCACCGGCCCATCGAATCGCTGCTCTCCGGTTCGCTGCTCGGACTGATGATGCTCCACGGCCCGGGCTTCGTAACCGCCATGGCCGAGACCTCCATCACGGTCCTGACGGACCCCGATGTCGCCTGGGTGATCCTGGTCTGCGGGCTCATGGGCGGCCTGATCGGCCTGCTCCTGCGCACCGGTTCTACCTCGGCCTTCACCGCCTACCTCACCAGGCGGGCGGGCACCCAGCGGCGGGCATTGTTCATCACCTGGCTTCTCGGCATCGCCATGTTCGTGGACGATTACCTCAACTCCCTCGCCGTCGGTGCCGCGATGCGCGACATCACGGATCGCTTCCGCGTCTCCCGGGAGAAGCTCGCCTACGTGGTCGACTCCACCGCTGCCCCGATCAGCGTCATCATTCCCTACTCCACCTGGGGGGCCTTCTTCGCCGGCCTGATCGTCGCCAACGACCTGGCCGCGGACGGCGAGGGGCTGGCGGCCTACATCGCGGCCATCCCCTACATGTTCTATGCCTGGGCGGCGGTGCTGGTGGTGCCGCTGGTCATCATGGGCTGGCTGCCGGCCATCGGACCCATGCGCGCGGCCGAGCGCCGTGCCGTCGAGGAAGGCGAGATGGTGCCGCCGGAAGCTGCGCATATCGAAGCGGCGAACCGCTCCATCCAGCCCAAGGCAGGCATCAGGCCCCGCGTATGGCTGTTCGTGGCGCCGATGGTCGGCCTGGTGGCCGCCACCATGCTGGCGGGCAACGATTTCCTGGTCGGCATCTATATCGCCCTCGGCCTCACCGTGATCACCGTGCTGATCATGCGCCTGCTCGACCTGCACGAGACCTTCGACACGGTCATCGACGGCTTCAAGATCATGATCGAGCCGCTGGCCGTGCTGGTGGCCGCCTTCATTCTCAAGGAGGTGAACGACGACCTGGGCCTGGCGCCCTACGTAGTCGCCAGCCTCGAGCCGCTGCTCTCGGCGCAGTCGCTGCCGGTGGTGATCTTCGTCGGCATGGGGCTGGTCTCTTTCATGACCGGCTCCAACTGGGGCGTTTTCGTCATCGTGCTGCCCATCGTGGCCAGCCTCGGCCAGAGCCTCGGTGCCGACATGACGCTGCTCATCGGCGCCACGCTTTCGGCCAGTACCTTCGGCAGCCACGCCTGCTTCTACTCGGACGCGACGGTGCTGACGGCGCAGGCAACGGGCTGCACACCGCTACAGCATGCGCTGACCCAGCTGCCCTACGCCCTCGTGGCCGCGGCCATCGCCGCGGCCGCTTACCTGGCTATCGGCTATCTTTGACCCGGTACGCCGGCCCCATTCACTGACCCGAACCGAGGAGGTTCCCATGTTTCGCGCCAAGTCCCTGATCGCCACCGGCATCCTCGCCGCCGCGCTGCCCTTTGCCGCTCTGCCTGCCGCCGCGGAGGCCACCCACCCGGCGGAGATGAGCCGGGAAGACCTGGCCGGCGGGCTCTTCGACAGCCCGGAGACGCTGGTCTCGGAAAACGGCTCGGTTCTCGACATCACCTCGCTGAAGTCGAGCGACGGCAAGTTCGCCTCCGGCATGTACCGCGCCGGCCCCTCGCGCTGGGAGATCGACGAGCCCTACGGGGTCGACGAGTTCATGTACTTCCTCGAGGGCGGCGTCACGCTGACCTCCAGCGACGGCACGGTCACCGAGATCGAGGCGGGCGAAGCGGTAACCATTCCGAAGGAGTGGACCGGGGTCTGGGAGACCGACGGCTACACCAAGATCTGGGTGATCTACTCCGCCGACGGTTCCGGCCTGTAGCCAACCCCCGAAGGTCGCGCATCACGGCACCGGTCGCAACGCGGCCCGCGACGCGCTAGGGTAGGGAGTCCGAAGGGTACGGGAAGCTCCGGGAGAGATCGATGATCAAGTTCACCGTCAACGGCGAGGCGCACAGCGTCGAGGGCGACGGCACGCTGCCGCTGCTCTGGTACCTGCGTGACGTCGCCACGCTGACAGGCACCAAGTACGGCTGCGGCGCCGGCCTCTGCGGCGCCTGTACCGTGCACCTAGACGGCGAAGCCGTGCGTAGCTGCGTGACCTCCGTCGCCGCCGCCGAGGGCAAGGCCGTCACCACCATCGAGGGCCTGGCCGAGAACGCGGACCACCCGGTACAAAAGGCCTGGGCGAAGCACCAGGTGCCCCAGTGCGGCTACTGCCAGCCCGGGCAGATCATGCAGGCGGCGGCGCTGCTCGCGAAGAACCCGTCGCCGGACACGGACGCCATCGACGAGGCCATGGCCGGCAACATCTGCCGCTGCGGCACCTACCCGCGCATCAAGGCTGCTCTCCTCGACCTGGCGGAGCCCGCGTCATGACCGATTACTTCGATCTTTCCCGCCGGCGCTTCTTGCGCACGACGGCGGTTGCCGGCGCTGCCGTTTTTGCCGTGCCGCTCCTGGGCCGCCGGGCCGTGCCCGGCGCCGTCGCTTCGGAAGCGGCCGCCGCGGACAGCGAGGCGCGGCTCTTCGTCGCCCTCCAGCCCGACGGCACCGTTGAGATCACCTGCCACCGTTCCGAGATGGGCCAGCATGCGCGCACGGCGGTGGCGCAGATCGTTGCCGACGAGCTCGAGGCCGACTGGGACCGCATCACCATCGCCCAGGCCCTCGGCGACAAGCGCTACGGCGATCAGAACACGGACGGCTCGCGCAGCATACGCTTCAACCTCGAGCGGCTGCGCCTGGTCGGCGCCACCGTGCGCCGCATGCTCCGGGACGCCGCGGCCGAGCGCTGGGGCGTGGAACCCGGCAGCTGCCGCGCGGAGCAGCATCGCGTCTACCACGATGCCAGCGGCCGGTCGCTGGATTACGGCGAGCTGGTCGAGGCCGTCGCCGGTCGCGAGCCGCCGACGGACGTCACGCCCAAGGACCGCAAGGACTGGCGCTACATCGGCAAGGGCAAGGCCATTGTCGACATGGACGACATCGTCAGCGGCAAGGCGACTTTCGCCGCCGACGTGCGCCTTCCGGGCACCCTGGTGGCCATGATCGCCCGGCCGCCCGTGGTCCTCGCCGACGTCGCCTCCGTCGACGACAGCGCCGCGCGCGAGGTGTCCGGCGTGGTGGACGTGATCCGCATGCCCGCGCTCACGGAAAACCCGGTGATGTTCAAGCCCCTGGGCGGCGTGGCGGTGCTCGCCGAGCATACCTGGGCCGCGCAGCTGGGGCGCGACAAGCTGAAAATCAACTGGTCGGAGTCGCCGAACGCCGGCTACGACTCGGCCAGCTTCCGCGGCCGCCTCGAGGCAGCCTGCCGTGAGCCCGGCGACGTGCATCGCAGCAAGGGCGACGTCGAGGGCGCGCTGGCCGAGGCCGGCGACGAGCGTCGGCACGCCGCCGAGTACTACGTGCCGCACCTGGCGCAGGCGCCCATGGAGCCGCCCTCGGCCACGGCCCGCTTCGAGAACGGCGTGATGGAGGTCTGGGCCGCGACCCAGAACCCGCAGGCGGACCAGTCGCTGATCGCCGGACTGCTCGACCTGCCGCCGGAGAAGATCAAGGTCCACGTCACGCTGCTCGGCGGCGCCTTCGGCCGCAAGTCCAAGCCGGACTTCTCCGCCGAAGCCGCCTGGCTCGCGCACAAGAGCGGACGCCCGGTGCGGGTGCAGTGGCAGCGCGAGGACGACATCCGCCACGGTTTCTTCCACACCGTGAGCGCGCAGCGCCTGGAAGCGGCGCTGGACGGCGACGGCCGCCTCGCGGCCCTGCGCCACCGCTCGACCTTCCCGACCATCAACGCCACCTTCGAGGCCGGCGCCGAGGTGCCGGGCTTCGAGACGGACCTGGGGCTCTCCGACGCGCCGCTGGCCATCCCCCACATCCAGGCCGAGACGGGCCGCGCGCCGGCGCAGGTGCGCACGGGCTGGATGCGCTCCGTGGCCAACATCTACCACGTGTTCGCGCTGCAGTCCTTCCTGGCGGAGATGGCGCACAAGGCGGGCCGCGACCACCGCGATTTCCTCCTCGAGGCCATCGGCCCGGACCGCGTCATCGACTTCAAGGCCGAAGGCTCGAAGTTCGACAACTACGGCGCCGACTTCGACGAGTACCCCTTCGACACGGGGCGCCTGAAGCACGTGCTGCGCCGCGCCACCGGGATGGCGGGCTGGGGCCGGGAGCTGCCGGCCCGCTCCGGCCTGGGTCTCGCGGTGCACCGCAGCTTCCTGACCTACGTGGCGACCGTGGTCGAGGTCGCCGTCGCCGAGGACGGCAGCCTGCGCATCCCCGGCACCTGGGTCGCCGTGGATGCCGGCACGGTGGTCAACCGCGACTCCGTGCGCAACCAGATGGAGGGGGCGTCGGTGTTCAGCCTGAGCTACGCGCTGCACTCCGCCATCACCGTCAAGGACGGTGCGGTGGAGCAGGGCAACTTCGACGACTACCCGGTGGCGCGCATGCCGGAGGCGCCGGCGGCGATCAGCGTGGAGGTGGTCGATTCCGACGCGCCGCCCGCCGGTGTCGGCGAGCCGGGCACGCCGCCCTTCGCGCCGGCGCTGTGCAACGCGATCTTCGCCGCGACCGGCAAGCGCATCCGCGAGCTGCCCATCGGCGACCAGCTCCGCGCCTGAGCCGCGAGCGGGCTCAGGCCGCCGCCGCCCCGCGACGCCTGAGCTGCACCAGCTCCGCCATGATCGCCACGGCGATCTCCAGCGGTGTCTTGCTGCCGATGGGCAGGCCCACGGGCGCGTGCAGCCGCGCCAGCGCGGTCTCCGACACACCCAGCTCAAGCAGCCGCTCACGGCGCGCCTCGGTGGTTCGCCGAGAACCCAGCGCGCCCACGTACCACGCGTCGCTGTCCAGCGCCTCCATGAGCGCCATGTCGTCGATGCGCGGGTCGTGGGTGAGGGTGATCACCAGTGAATGCCGGTCGGCCGCGTGCTCCCGGGCGATGTCATCGGGCATGCCCTGCAGAAGCGGCACGGCGGGCCCGGTCCACTGGTCCAGGACGCTCTGTCGCGGGTCGGTCACCAGCACGTCGTAGTCCATGGCCAGCGCCAGCTCTGCCAGGCTGGCGGCCAGCTCCCCGGCGCCGACCAGGAGCAGGCGCTGCTGGGGCCCGAAGACCTGCCGGAAAGTCCCCTCGTCCAGCTGCGGTAGCGCCGGCGTGTCACCGTCAACGAGGGTTGTCTCGCCGCTCGCCAGCGCCACGCTGCGACAGAGGCAGCGGCGTTCCCCGATGGCCGCGCCCAGCGCGGCGAGCCAGGGGCGGTCAGCGGCGCCGAGGCGCTGCAGCAGCAGGGTCAGCCGGCCACCGCAGGGCAGGCCGAGGCGGGCGTTCTCCTCGGCGCTCACGCCGTATTCCACCTGCGCCGCGCGGCGGCCGGCGAACTCGCCGCCGGCGAGGCGCTCAAGGAGATCTTCCTCCACGCAGCCGCCGGAGACGGAACCCGCGCGGGTGCCGTCGTCGGCGCAGGCGAGGAGCGAGCCCACGGGTCGCGGTGACGAGCCGCTGGCGGCGATGATGGTCACTAGCCAGGCGCCGTGCGCGCAGTGTTCGTGGGCGAAGTCGAGGACCTGCTGATCCCGGTGTTGCATCCGTACTCCCTGCCGGCGGGGCAGTGACCGCCCCGGGGCCCTCGATTATAGTCGCGCCCATGGCGACCTCTCGACCCTCGATCACGCTGCGCCCCGCGCGCCCCGACGACCTGCCCGACCTGCTGGCCATCGAGGCAGCGAGCTTCACGGGCGACCGGCTCAGCCGCCGCGCCCTGCGGCGCTGGCTCCGCGTGCCCTATGGCCGCTGCCTCGTGGCGGAGCGCGCCGGCGCGATCGTCGCCTACGGCCTCGCCAGCCTGCACCGGGCCGGGCGGGTCGCGCGCATCTATTCGCTGGCGGTGGCGCCCGGTGCCCGGGGCAGCGGGCTGGGCGGAAGGCTGCTGGCGGCCCTGGAAAGCACGGCGCGCGAACGCGGCTACGCGGTGGCACGGCTCGAGGTGGCCGCGACCAACGCACCGGCGCGCGCCCTGTACCGCGCCGCGGGCTACGCCGAGCGCGAGCGGCTGCCGGGTTACTACGAGGGCGGCGGCGACGGGCTGCGGCTCGAGAAGCGCCTCGACGGCTAGCCCCGGCCGCGGAGCTCCAGGCGCCGGGCGAACTCGGCCATGATCAGCGCGTACAGCTCGTCGCCCAGGTAGCGGTCCTCGACGCCGCGCTCGATGCTCGGGTTGTCGTTCACCTCGATAACGTAGACCGAGCCGTCGCGCTCCTTCAGGTCCACCCCGTACAGGCCGTCACCGACCACGGCGGCGGCGCGGGTCGCCGCCTGCAGCACCTTGGGCGGCACCTCGAAGGTCGGCAGCGTATCGAAGCCGCCGGAGCTGTCCCGGCGCCGGCCGTGGTGATAGATCTGCCAGTGGTTGCGCGCCATGTGGTAGCGGCAGGCGTAGATGGGCCGACCCGCGAGCATGCCGATGCGCCAGTCGAAGGCGGTGAAGCAGTAGGCCTGGGCCAGCACCAGGGTGGTCTCCTCCAGCAGCTCGCCGAGGCGCTGGCGCAGTTCGGGGCGGTCGTGGATGCGGAACACACCGCGGGAGAAGGAGCCCTCGGGCAGTTTCAGCACCACCGGGTAGCCCAGCGCCGCCTCGATGCGGTCCAGTTCGCTCTCCGTCGCGGCGCCCACCACGAGCGTGGGCAGTGCCGGCACGCCCTGGTAGCTGAAGGCGTCGTGCAGGAAGATCTTGTTGCAGCAGCGCAGGATGGAGCGCGGATCGTCGATCACCACCAGCCCTTCGCGCTCCGCGCGCCGCGACAGCCGGTAGCTGGGGTGGTCGATGGCCGTGGTCTCGCGGATGAACAGGGCGTCGTAGCGGCTGATCGGGTCCGCCTGGTCGTGGCTGATGGTTTCCGCGCGGATGCCCACCGCTGCGGCGGCGGCGATGAAGCGGCGCAGCGCACCGGCGTCGCTCGGCGGGCTGCTCTCCGCCGGGTCCGTGAGGATGGCCATTTCCCAGCGCAGCCGCTTGTCCGCCGGCGGCGCGCGCCAGACCCGGCTGGTGAAGCGCTCGAGGGCGGTCAGGCATTGCCCGCGCTCTTCGTCCTCCAGGTTGGCGAAGCTGCCGCGGCCGATGCGCACCGCCCCACTGGCCTCGCGGTGCAGGGTGAGGATCGGCGCCGGGTAGCGGCGGAAGGCCTGGCGGGCGACACCCTGCCAGGCGGTTTCGCTGCACTGGCCGAAGAACACCAGCGCCGTGTCACCGGGCGCCTCGCTCACCTGGCGCGCATCCTTGCCGGCGGGCAGTAGCAGCGGCCCGGGCTCGTCCTCGCGCTGGCGCAGGTCGTTGATGGTTTCCACGCTCGGCAGCGCGGCGTGCTGCCGCGCCTCGGCGAGAAGCGAGCAGTAGTAGCCGCGGCTCAGGTACTGGGCCGTGTCGCAGAGATTGATCAGTCGCGTCGGTGGCTCCCCGGCGCGGGGATAGTCCTCCAGGTAGGCCTGGAAGGTGAGCCAGTGTTCGCCGGCGTCGGCCGGCAGGCAGCTTTCATCGTCGACAACGATGAGCGTCTTGCGCATGTGCGGGTTTTCCAGGGCGGTGCGCTCACCGGTGTGGCCGCGCGGCCTTGCGCCCTCGGCAGCGTAAGTAGCACAGGCAGCCGGTGACGACAAATGGTATTTTTGCGAGGGAAACTCCGCGGAGGACGACGATGGACGATTGGCCGGAGGGTGTGATCCACGCCCTGCAACTCGACGGTGCCGGCGGTGCCCGGGAAGTCGCCTGGGACGAGGTCCTGGCCTGGCGCCCCGGGTGCGGCTGCCTCTGGGTACACCTGCGGCTCGACGAGCCGTCGACCCGCGCGTACCTGGAGGGGCACAGCGGACTCAACGACATCGCCATCGACGGCCTGCTCATGGAGGAGACCCGGCCCCGGGTGCTGACGCGGGCCAACAACCTGCTGCTCACGCTGCGCGGGATCAACCTGAACCCCGGCGAGGCCCCGGAGGACATGGTCTCGCTGCGCCTGTGGAGCGACGGCGAGCGCGTGATCACCGTGCGCCGCCGCCGGCTGCAGTCCACGGAGGACATGCTCGCCGCGCTGCGCGCCGGCGACGGCCCCGACTCGGCGACGGCGCTGCTCGTGGCCTGGCTCGACCGCCTGGTGCAGCGCATGAGCGACAGCATCGAGGGTTTCGAGGATGCGGTGCTCGGCGTCGAGGAGGACCTGTTGCTCGAGGATACCGGCTCGCTGCGCGCCACCCTGGGCCGCCTGCGCAAGCGCACCATCGCCATCCGCCGCTACCTCGCGCCCCAGCGCGAGGCCCTGGCCCGGCTGGCTACGGAGCCGCTGCCGTGGATCGGCGAGCTCGACCGGCTGCGCCTGCGCGAGATCGCCGATCGGCAGGTGCGCCTGGTCGAGGCCATCGACGAGGTGCGCGAGCGCGCCGCGGTCTCCCACGACGAACTCGCCGCGCGCCTGTCGGAGCAGCTGAATGCCCGCATGTATTTGCTGTCCCTGGTCGCTGCGCTGTTCCTGCCGCTCGGCTTCTTCACGGGGCTCATGGGCATCAACGTCGGCGGCATGCCCGGGGTGGAGAACGAGAACGCCTTCTGGGTCGTCGCCGGCGGCTGCATCGTCGCGGCGGTGCTGGTGCTCGCCGCCTTCCGCCTCCGGCGCTGGCTTTGACCGGGATCATCCGGCCGCGCCGGCGCTGCGCTAGACTGGGGGGACGCTAAGCCGTGAACAGGAGCGATCCGTGAAGACAGCCCACGACCTCGTCGCCGACGCCAAGGCGAGAATCCACGAGGTGACCCCGGATGAGGCGGAGGCGTCCCTCGCCGACATCGACCTGGTGATCGACGTGCGCGAGCCGGATGAGTTCCGCGAGGACCACCTGCCCGGCGCCGTGAACATTCCGCGCGGAATGCTCGAGTTCAAGCTCACCGCCGACCCGGCGCTGGAAGACCGCAGCCGGCGCGTGCTCGTCTACTGCAAGACCAGCGGCCGCGCCGCGCTGTCGGCGGTCGCGATGCAGGAGATGGGCTACCTCCACGTGGCCTCCATCGCCGGCGGTATCGACGCCTGGCGGGAGGCGGGCAAGACGCTGGTGAAACCCGCGCTGCCGGATTTCGAATAGGCCGCCCGCGAAGGCTCCCGGTCAGGGCTTCAACCGGGGAGGAGCACCTCCTCGCAGATCGCGCGCACGTCGTGCGCCTGTCCGCCCTCCTCGAGGGTGAGGTAGAGGGTGATCAGGTAGAAGCCGACCCAGACGAAATCGCTGTGCAGCGTGTAGTCGTGGGCCAGGAAGAAATCGAAGAGCTCGTCGAAGGACGCCTTGAAGCTATCGATGGCGAAGCGCTGCCGGGACTGGCTGATGCCAAAGTGCTGCCGCAGCAGGCCGAAGAGCTCGTCGCGGGCGGCATCGGGCAGCCCCTCCCGGAGCATGCCGGTGGCCAGCAGGGCGCGCTCGAGCGCGGCTTCGTCGCCGCTGTAGAAGCCCCGGTAGATGTCGGCCATGCCCTCCCGGAACGCCGGTCGCAGCTGCACCCAGAGCCCGTTCGGGGCGAACACCAGGTCCTGGCCGTCGACGGCGAAGCGCTGGCTGCGCAGGTCCAGGAAGAGACCGTCCCCATTGAGCCACTGCGCAAAGTAGAGCCGCAGCAGTGCGTCGCCGCAGCGCTTGCGCACGCGCGGCCCGTCCACCGCCGGAAGCGGGCGAAGGCCCTCCATGGCCGGCGCCAGCACCACGCCCGGGTCCCGGGCCGCCAGCCCTTCGCGCAGTTTCTCCACGCCCGAGCCGCTGACGAAACGCCAGCTGACAGAGCGCAGGCTGCCGAGCAGGGGCTTCCACTCGATCGCATCCCAGCCCCGGGCCGGCACGAAGCGGGCGAGCTGGCGCAGGTCCTCGGGAACGAAGCGGGGCAGCTGCACGGCTCAGTCGTCGTTCCGGCCCGTTGGCCGGGTCATGGCGTCCACGTCCACCAGCCGGTCGAAGGTGTCCCCGTCCACCGCGCCCTCGGCGAGGGCCGCCTCGCGCAGCGTCGTGCCCTCGGCGTGGGCGCGCTTGGCGATGGCCGCAGCGCGATCGTAGCCGATGGCCGGCGCGAGGGCGGTAACCAGCATCAGCGACTGCTCGAGGTGCATGGCGATACGGTCCCGCTCCGGCGCCATCCCCGCGAGGCAGCGCTCGATGAAGCTGTCCGTGGCGTCCGCGAGCAGGGCGATGCTGGTGAGCACGTTGTGGATGATCACCGGCTTGAAGGTGTTGAGCTGCAGCTGCCCCTGCAGGCCCGCGGCGGTGACGGCAGCGTGGTTGCCGATGACCTGCACGCAGACCATGCCGAGCGCCTCGGCCTGCGTCGGGTTGACCTTGCCGGGCATGATCGAGGAGCCGGGCTCGTTCGCCGGCAGCCGGAGCTCGCCGATGCCGCAGCGCGGGCCGGAGGCGAGCAGGCGCACGTCGTTGGCCAGCTTGCCGAGGCTGACGGCGACGGTGTTCAGTGCCCCGGAGAGCTGCACCAGCGCGTCGTGAGCCGCGAGGGCCTCGAACTTGTTCGGCGCCGAGCGGAAGGGCAGCCCGCTTTCCTCCGCGACGAGGGCGGCGAAGCGCTCGGCGAAGCCGGCCGGGCAGTTGAGGCCCGTGCCGACCGCGGTGCCGCCCTGGGCAAGCGCGTAGACATCGTCCAGGGCCGCCTCGATACGCCGGCGCCCGAGCGCGGCCTGGGCCGCGAAGGCGGAGAACTCCTGCCCCAGGGTGAGGGGCGTGGCGTCCTGCAGGTGCGTGCGACCGATCTTGTTGATCCCCTCCCAGGCGCCGGCGTGGCCGGCGAGGGCCTGCTCGAGTCGCGCGAGGGTCGGCAGCAGGCGCCCGTGCGCCTCGCCGGCCGCGGCGATATGCATGGCCGTGGGGAAGGTGTCGTTCGAGGACTGGCCCCGATTGACGTGGTCGTTCGGGTGCACCGGGTCGCGGCTGCCCAGCGTGCCGCCGAGGAGCTCGCAGGCGCGGTTGGCGATGACCTCGTTGGCGTTCATATTCGACTGGGTGCCGGAGCCGGTCTGCCACACCGGCAGCGGGAAGTGGTCGTCCCAGCGCCCGTCCATTACCTCGCGGGCGGCGCGGGCGATGGCGTCCGCGATGTCGGCGGGCAGCTCGTCGAGCTCGCCGTTGCAGCGCGCCGCGCAGTACTTCACCAGGCCGAGGGCGCGGATCAGCGGCAGCGGCATGCGCTGGTCGCCGATGGGAAAGTTGCCGAGGGCGCGCTGCGTCTGCGCGCCCCAGTAGCGGTCCGCCGGTACCGGCACCGTGCCGAGGGCGTCCTGTTCCTCGCGGGTGTTCACAGCGAGGCGTTGCCGAGGACCCGGCGCAGGGCGTGCTGGAAGGTCTGCATCAGCGCGGCGGTGGATATGCCGACCATGAGAATGCCGTTGATGGACTCGAGGGGGCCGAGCAGCGCGTGCCGTTCGGACATGACGATATCACCGTAGCCGAGGGTCGCGAAGTTCACGGCTGAATGGTAGACGGCCATCGAGAATTCGTCGAATTCGCCGATGAACAGGAACAGCGCCGCCCAGGCGGCGACCTGGGCGAGATTGCCGAAGATCAGGATCAGCATTACCACGGTGAGGATCTTCAAGGCCGAACCCAGCGCGTGGTCGCGGATGTTGACCTGCCGGTTGACGTAGAAGCGCAGGGCAAACACCACCAGCGTTGACTGGAGGATCAGGCAGACGGCCATCACGGGCACGCCGAGGAGCAGGTTCAGGAGCACGGTAAGGCCTCCGGGGTGCGGGTGGGCGCGGCGCGGCGCCGCTCGCGCCAGCGCTCGAGCGCGGCCATAGCCAGTATGGCGTAGCCGGTGACGCCGATAAACAGCGCCATGCGCAGGGCGAAGGCCTGGTAGACGTCCTTGCCCGCGGCGCTGTCCTGCACCGCCGAACCGAGCAGGATGAGCATCGTCACGAGGGCGTTCACCCACCAGGACGGGCCGTGGCGGGTCGGCGCCAGCCCGTACAGGCGGTAGCCCGTGCAGGCGGTGAACACCGCTGTCCAGAGCGCGAAGAACCACAGGGTCGGGGCGAGGCCGAGGAGCATCCAGAACAGGACGGCCCCGGCGCCGCCGGCGAGAGTAGAGCCCAGCAGCTCCCGCGTTGCCGCGCGGGTGCTGACGGTGGAAGCCTCCCGCGACAGCAGCAGTGACTTCATGGCCACGGGCAGGTAGAAGGTCGGGTCGAGGAGCAGCAGCCCGACCGGCGGCACCATGAACAGCGTCGCGCGCAGGGCGATCCACTGGCTGTCGGCGAGCGCCGGGGCTGGCGGGGGTGCCGGCGCCGGCCCCGTGGCGGGAAAGAATGCGAAGGCGACGGCCTGGCAGAGCAGGGCGACGCCCATGGCCAGGACCATGGCCTGGATGAGCGTGGCGGCGAGACCCGGGTCCACCGCGGCAATGGCCGGGATCACCGCGCAGCCGATGGCAAGCAGCACACCGGCGGGCGCCTTGCCCTCGCTGGTGGCGATGCGGGTGCTGAGATAGATACCCGCGGCCATCAGCGCGAGGCCGGTGGCGGGGTAGGCGCTGGCGAGCGGGCCGAGGATCACGCCGATGCCGAGGGTCAGCGCCAGGGCCAGCAGGATGGCGACGATGCGCTTCGCACCGGGAGCCTCGCTGGCGCCGCTGGTCAGGAACACGGCGAAGAGCGCGGCGAGGAAGGGCAGCGGCAGCGCCAGGCCGTAGCCCGCGGCGATGGCAAGCGCCGTTGCCGCGGCGAGGCGGTGACTGCGGCGGCGGGCTTCCAGCGGATCCATCAGTAGGCGTAGGAGAGCAGGCTGGCGAGGCGGATGTAGAGCTTGCCGAGGGGCGCGAGCAGTCCCGAGCCCTCGCCGTAGGCGATCACCGACGCCTGGCCGCCGACCAGGAGTTGTGTGCGGAACTCGGCGGGCAGCGGCTCGTCGAAGGCGACCTGCACGGGGAAGCGTTGCGCCGGGCGCAGCCAGTCGCGGCTCGAGCGCACCGTGGGCAGGTTACCGGCCTGTGCATCGCGGCTGCCGCTGACACCCCGGCCGATGCCGCGGATACGCCCCGGGTAGACGCGCCCGGGCAGCACGTCGAGAACGACCTCCACCGGCGTGCCCGGGGCCAGGTGCCCGAGGTTGTTCTCGGTGAAGGCGGCGTCGATCCACAGGTCGTTGAGGGCGATGAGCGTGAGCACCGGGTTGCCGGTGCCGGCGAACTGGCCGACCTCGGTCCGCAGGTCGGTCACGAAGCCGTCGCTTTCGGCGACCACGGTGGTATTGGCGAGGTCGAGCTCCGCCTTCGCGACCCGGGCCCTGGCCGCCGCGAGCTGGGTGTTGTCCTCGCCCGGGCCGCCCATGGCGTCGATGGCCCGCTGGATCTCGGACTGTGCCGCGGCCACCTGGGCCCTGGCCGCCTCGAGGCTCGCCTCGGAGATCTCCAGCCGGCGCAGCGACACCGTCCCCGGGTCCTCTTCGCGCAGCCGCCGCAGCCGCTGCGTGTCCTTTTCCGCCTTCTCCCGGTTGGCCTCGGCGGCGCGCAGGTTGGCCCGGGCGGTGGTGACCGCCGCCTCCCCTGCGCGCACCTGCTGGCGCACGTTGGCGAGGTCGGCCCGCGCGCCCTCGGCGGCGATCGCGTACTGGCTGTCGTCGATGCGAAAGAGCGCCTGCCCCTCGCTCACGCGCTCGTTGTTGCCGACCAGTACGGCGGTGACCTTGCCGGCCACCTTGGGGGCGACCCCGACCACGTAGGCCTCTACCCGCGCCTGGCTGGTGTAGGGCGTGTAGCGGTCCGCCAGCAGGTACCAGCCCAGGCTCACGAGGATGAAGGCGAGGAGCAGCAGGCCGCCGCGGCGCCCGGCCGGGGGCGGGGCCGACTCCCGGGGCTCTTCGGGGGGTGCTTCCGGCGCCGGCGTGTCGGGCTCGGTCATGGCGTCATCCTATTCATGGTGGGCCGGCGGGTCCGCCGGCGCCGCGTCGAGGAGGTTGTCCCAGGCGCCGCGGGCCCGCAGCTGCTCCCGGGTCTCCGCGGGCAGCAGGGTTTCGGCCGTGGCGGGCTCCCAGCCGCCGCCGAGGGCGGCGTAGAGCTGGATGACCGCCTGCAGGTGGTCGCCCTGGTTGCTGATGGCGCGGTCCGCCTGCGCGGCGAGGGCGCGCTGCGCGTCGAGGACCCGCTGGAAACCGGAGTAGCCTTCCTGGTAGCGGCGCGTGGCCAGCGCGAGGGAGCGCTCGGCGGCGTCGAGGGAGGCGTCGAGGTCGCCCTGGCGCTCGGCGGTCTTCACCAACTGCACGGCCGCGTCGTCGATTTCCCGGGCCGCCGTGAGCACCGCCGCCCGGTAGCCCTCGAGGGCCTGCTGCAGCCGCGCATCCTCCACGCGCACCGCATTCTCGAGGCGGCCGTAGTTGAGGATGTTCCAGCGCAGCGTGGGGCCGGCGGCGAGCACCGTGCGGTCCGGCGACAGCGCGAGGGAGCTGCCGGACCAGCCGACGCTGCCGGCCAGGCCGATCGCCGGGTAGAGATCCGCGGCGGCGATGCCGATACGTGCGCTCTGCGCCGCGGCCTGCCAGGCGGCCGTGCGCACGTCCGGGCGGCGGGCGAGGAGCTGCGCCGGCAGCGCCGGGATGGCCTCCGGGGCGACGGCCGGCAGGCTGTCGTCGATGGTCTCGAGGCCCGGGATGTCCCCCGGCGGGCGGCCGAGGAGCGCGGCCAGCGCGTTGCGCTGGCGGGCGAGGGCGATCTCCAGGCTGGGTATGCCGGCCCGCGTGCCGAGGTACTGCACTTTCGCCTGCTGCAGGTCGAGCTCGGAGGTCTGCCCCTCGTCGTAGAGACGTGTCGTGATCTCGAGGCTGCGCGCCTGCACGCGGACGTTCTCCCGGGCCACGCGGATGCGGCGCAGCGTGGTCTTGTAGTCGTAGTAGCGCGCGGCGACCTCTGCCGTCAGCAGCAGCTGGGCGTCGCGCTGGGCGGTGATCGAGGCGAAACTCGCCGCCTCGGCCGACTCCACGGCGCGGCGGAACCGGCCCCAGAAGTCGAGCTCCCAGGCCAGGGAAAGACCCAGGCTGGCACTGGTGTCGCTGCGGTCCGGTGACAGGCCCGAGCTGTCGTCCACGCCGGCGATCGAGGCGCTGCCCTCGATGCGCTGCAGCTGCGGGTAGCGGCTGCCGCTGGCGATGCCGAGGGCGGCGCGGGCCTCGAGGACGCGCAGGCCCGCCGTGCGCAGCCCCGGGTTGTCGCGGTGGGCGAGGGCCAGGAGCGACGCCAGCTGCGGGTCCTCGAAGCGGGTCCACCAGCGGGCAAGGCTGTCCTCGAAGGCGGGGTCGCTGCCGTCCACCTGCCCGTAGAGCGACGGCTGCCAGGCCGCCAGCCAGTCGACCTCGGGCTCCCGGAAGTCGGGGCCCAGTGGCGCGCAGGCGGCAGTGGTCAGAAGTGCCAGCGCGAGCGTCAGCTGCCGGGCGAGACGCATGGTCGGCGGGTCAGGCGCCGTCCTGGCCGGCCGCAGGCCCGGGCTCGGCCGCCGGTGGCGGCGCCGTCCGGTCGACCCACGCCATGAGCAGCTGGTAGCCCATGGCGAGCAGGACGGCGCCGGTAAACAGGCCCATGAGGCCGCTGCTGACCATGCCGCCCAGGGCGCCGAGCAGGATGACCGGCATGGGCGCGTCGACACCGCGGCCGAGGAGCATCGGCTTGAGGACGTTGTCCGCGAGCCCCGCCAGGAAGAAGTAGACCGTGAATACCGTGTTCGCGACGGTGCCGTGATCGCTGCCGAGCCAGAGCCAGGCGATGGCCGGCAGGGTGAAGATGAGCGCGGGAATCTGCACGATGCCGAGGATCAGCGCGGCCAGGGCGAGCAGCCCGGCCGCGGGGACGTCGGCGAGCAGGAAGCCGACCCCGAAGAGCACGGCCTGGATGAAGGCCACGCCGACCACGCCGGCCGCGACCGAGCGGGTGGTGGCCACGGCCAGGGTGTGCAGCCGCGTGCCGCGCTCCTCCCCGGCGGCACGGCAGCAGAGACGCTGCAGGGCGCCCGTGCCGCTGTCGGCATAGGCCATCATGACGCCGGCAATGATGAAAGCGCCGGTGAAGAACAGCAGTGTCGCCACGGAGCTGCCGGCCGCCCCCATGGCCCAGCGCGCGATGCTGCGCAGCTGCTCGCGGTGCTCGGCGAAAAAGTCGGAGAAATCGGCGGCGGCCTCGGTCCAGGCGGCATGGAGCTCCGGGCCGATCACGGGCCAGCCGGCGACTGCATCCCGCGGCGCCGGAACCGCGAGGGTGCCCGCCTCGAAGGCGCGGTAGCCGTCGACCACGTCGCCCGCGAGCGAGATCGTCAGCAGCACCGTCGGTGTGCCGATGAGGGCGAGTATGGCCAGCACGAGCAGCGTCGCGGCGCGCCCCCGGCCGCCGCCGATAGCGCCGGCGAGGCGCCGGTTCAGCGGGTTCAGGGTGACCGCGAGGATCAGCGCCCAGAGCAGCAGGTTGGCGAAGGGCGAGAGGATGTACGCGCAGGCGTAGGCGAGGAGGGCGAGCAGCGCAACCTGCACCACCGTTTCGATGACCGGACCGCCGCGGTGCTCCGTGGTCATGGCGTGCTCCCCTTTATTGATTCTCGACGGGTTCTGTTTTCCGGGCCGCGTGCGACCGATCGTTCCGCCCCGGCGGATAGTAGCACGGCACCGGGGCGCGGTTTCGCGTGCCCCGCGCGGTCTGTTAGGGTGACTGGATGCCTGGTAATGACGCCGGGTCCACAGCCAAGCCCGGAGGAGGCACAGCATGAAACAGGCACAGGCGGGTGATACCGTGCGCATCCACTACAGCGGCACGCTCAACGACGGCACGCAGTTCGATACCTCGGAGGGCAGCGATCCCCTCGAGTTCGCCGTCGGCAGCGGCATGGTCATCGCCGGCTTCGACAAGGCCGTCGAGGGCATGGCCGTCGGCGAGAGCAAGTCCGTGAAGATCCCGCCGGAGGAGGCCTACGGCCCCCGGCACGAGCAGCTCGTGCAGGAAGTGCCGAAGAGCGCGCTGCCGGACGACATCGCCCCGGCGGTGGGCATGCAGCTGCAGGGCAAGAGCGCCGACGGCCAGGTCATGAACCTCGTCGTCACCGACGTGGGCGAAGCGGAAATCACCGTGGATGCCAATCACCCGCTGGCCGGTGAGGAGCTGACCTTCGACATCGAGCTGGTCGAGATCGTCTGATGCCGCACGCCGCCCGCGAGCGTGGCGGCCTGCCCAGGCCCTAACCGGCCTGAACGACGACCGCGCGGAGCACGGCGCCGTAGGAGCGGGTATCGGGCACGCCCTCGAGCGCGCCCCGCTCGCGCAGCAGGCGGTGCAAGCGCCGCAGCCGGTAGCAGGGCACGCCGGGCAGCAGGTGATGCTCGAGGTGGAAGTTCACGCCGTTCGGCGCGAGCAGCCAGCGCTGCCACCAGGGCGCGTCGACGGTCCGGGTATTTTTTCGCGGGTCCGGGTGATAGAGGTCCGGAACGGCGGCGTGCTCCGCGATCTGCCGCAGGCGTATGACCAGCATGAAGGTGGTGAGAAAACTGCCCAGCCAGGCGGCATAGAGCCACGGCATCCCGGCGAGGACGCTGCACGTAAGGAGCACGGCCTGCACCAGCAGCATCTGCCGGAAAGGCCGGGTGCCCGACCGGCTGGCCCCGGCGGTCACCCCGCCCGCGGCGCCGCGGGCTACGAAACCGAGCAGCCTGAGCCCGGTGCGCCCGCTGAGGTCGCGCAGCACCTTGCGGCGGAAGCTGGCGCGGTCCACCGGGTAGGCGGCGTAGTTGGGCAGGTCCGGATCGTCGCGCGTGCCGGCCATGCGGTGGTGCTCCCGGTGGCCGGCGGCGTAGCTGGGCAGGTCATTGAATAGCGGCAGGGCGCAGCACCACTGGCCGATCCAGCGGTTGAGGCGGGCGCTGGCAAACAGGGTGCCGTGCCCGGCCTCGTGCATGAGCACCGCGAGCCCGAGCTGCCGTCCGGGCAGGAGCAACAGCGCGAGCAGGAAAGTCAGTGGCCCCGGGGCCAGGGCGAGGGGCGCGAGCACGGCGGCGATCGTCGCCCAGTTGCCGGCCACGAGCAGCCAGGCGCGCAGGTTGCTGCGCCGGCGGAGGCCGGCCAGTTCCTCCGGCCTGAGGTGGCATCGCGGGTCAAACACAGCCGCCTCGGCTGCAGCTCTACCGACCGTCATGTATCGGGAGTTCCTCAATCCTGCCGTCGGGCCATTGTTTCTGAGCGGGCGACTCCCGTGTCGCAGGGGGCCTGTGCTGCCAGCGCTGCCACCTGCCGTGGCGTCGCCCGGGACGCTTGCGAAAATGATACCCTTTCTACATTCTTCCGGTCGATTGCGTACCGGGGGCGCGTGCGCCAGCGGGGTCGACGGCCTGAGCAGATACCCTGGAGGGGCATTCCAGGCTGCTCTCTGCTAGTCTCTTTCTGCAATCCGATTCAGAATGGTGAGGCCACTTGCCGGTGGGGCGATGGGCGACAGCAGACTACCCTTTTCTCTGGAGACGCAACGGTCTCGCCGACTATTGCCCGGGCGCAGGTGCACCGTTCCGGCTTTGGCTGGTGGGTACGGCTGAATGATCCGCCTGACCGTTCTCTACAACCTGCCAGCAGGCGCCGATGAGGCAGAGTACCTGGCCTGGCGCCGCGCAAACCACGCGGATTATGTCAACGGAATGCCGGGCGTACTGAGGAGCGACTTTGCCCGGGTAGAATCCATCTCGCCCTCTTCAAGCGTGCCCGCTTACCGCTTTCAGACTACGGTCGACTGGCCCGACTACGATAGCTACGCCGCGGCCTTCCTCAACGAACAGGCGCAGGCAGACCTCAGGAAAAATCTCGAGCGCCTGGGCGACTACCTGTTCGTCGTGTCGGAGATCCTGAACGACTGATTGTCACCAGGCGTCTTTCAGAGTCGGCCAGCTCTCCATTTCACCCGGTGGCTGAGTCTTGCGGGTCCATTCATAGACGGCAGGCCGGTAGGGTTCCGGGCAGCTGTCCACGTCGCGGGGGCCAGCAGTGCTTCCTTGCAGCTCGGTTGCGTAGGAGTTGGCAGCCAGTTGTTCAATGTCGCCCTGGACGTTGTAGTCCACCGTGTTCACGACAGAGATGAAGAATGTGTAATCCCGGCCGGGCGCCAGCGTGCCTGCCGGGACCTCCACCGAGGTATCCTCGAAAGTCACATAGGTATCGGTATCGGGCGCTCCGCCGGTGAAGACGACCTCGCCGTGACAGTCGGAAATCAGGACGAAGATAAAATCGCTCCATGGCGAATCCCCGAGCGGGGCCCCTTCTTCGAAAGGAAGCCAGCTCATCGTTAGCGGACGTGCTGAGTCAATGGCCTCTCCCGGTTCAATGGCGGCGGTGCCCTGCGCCAGGGTAATCGGGCTTGGACGCGGAACCTGGGTGCGTTCTTCCGGTCCGCCGATGCGTATCTCCTGCAGTACCTCCACGCGATCGGGGTACTGGATCTCCCAGCGGAAACGCGTATCCGGAGGCCAGGTGCCGTCAAGGTCGGCAAGGGAATCAAAGGAACGTGTCTTGCGCGTATAGAAGAAGCCGTTCGTGAAGGCGCTCTTGTCCGACGAAGGGTCGTAGGTGGCCACCAGCAGATCGCCGGCATAAAGCCGCGCTGTTACGTCTTTCATGTCGTCAAAGACATCGAATACGACCTCGCTCAGGAAATGTACGTCGGTAAGGCGTAAATCGCCGTTGGAATCCTGTGCGTAGGTCACGTATTTCTCGACCCAGGTGATATCCGGCCCGACGCCGGGTTGCCCCAGGGCCGCTCCCGTCTCAAGCAGCGTCATGCCGAGAACAAGCGGGTATACAGCAACAAACGAGGTTGTCTTTTTCATCAGCCGGATTCCTCTCGGTAGCCGTCGCGTTGGTGATCGGATACCGCCAAATTCAGCTAGCGGGTCTCCCGACCTGTGCGAAGCCAGTCTAGTTACCGGTCCACATCCGCCACATAACAGATCTCTGATGCTCACATCGCCGAACGGAAAAGCCACTCCGGGTTGCGGAGGGTATGATCTCATTCGCCTGATCAATTGGGATAGCACGCCATGGTCTTGCTCGCGATCATCGTCACGGGGCTCATTGCCGATATATACCTTGCCGTGGCGCCGTCCCTGCTGGGCGCCATGGTCGATTACCAGGGCATCAGCCCTCGCTTGTCGGGCCAGCTCATATCCTATAATTTTTTCGGCTCGGGGCTGGGGACGCTTCTGGCACCGGTGGCTCTGTCCCGGTCAAACTGGAACATCCGGTTGACCATGCTGGCGGCGCTGGGAACTGTCAGCGTGACCAGTGTGCTGTCAGTCTGGCTCGTAGGCAGTAACAGCGCCCTTTCGCTAGTGCGATTCCTGAGTGGCCTCGGTACGGGCGTGGGCTTTACCGCTGCCTGCGTGGCGCTTGTCGGCCTACCCAACGTCGAACGCTGGTATGCCATTCTCTACGGCAGCCCTTTCGTCGTCGGCGGTGTCGGGATCGCGCTGTTGCCTTCCGTCTATGTTTCCGTTGGCGTGACCGGCGCCTTCTATGGAATCGCTGCTCTTTGCCTCGCCGCTTGCGCGCTTCTGCCCTGGTTCCCGCGCCACATAGGAGAAGCCGATCGACAGTCGGCGCCGGCTCCAGGGCAGCTAAGTGGCGCGGGGTGGCTGGCCTCCGGTTTACTTCTGTCGGCGTTTTTTCTGCACTATGTGTTCAACTCCGGGATCTGGACCTACTTTGAGCGGCTCGGCGTGAGCTTCGGTATGACTCCGGAGTACACAGGTGCGGTGCTCGGCCCCGGCATGGCAGCCGGAATCATAGGCATGCTGCTTGCCTCCTGGTTGGGTAATCGCATGGCGCCAGTAAGGGCGATCACGGCGGGGACTCTGGTTATCTTTGCGACCACGGCACTGCTGCTTGCAGAGCCATCGGGTCTGGCTTTTGCGCTGGTTGCGGCACTGTTCAATGCCAGCATTCCCTTCGTCACACCGTATTTTGTTGGTCCGCTCTCGCGCCTCGTCCCGCGGGGACTGGGTGTTATGGCTGCCAATGCCGCGCTTATGCTGGGTTTTGCTTCGGGCCCCATGCTCGTGTCGCTAACGATCTCCGGTGACGAATTTACCGGAGCAATCCTTCTTACGCTGGCGGGCTTCCTTGCTGTCCTGGTGCTGACCGGATTGTTCGCAGTAGTGGCTTCTGCCAGAGGGCTGCTCGCGCGTGAAGCTGCAGGAACGCCAGCGGCGAGTGCACCCTGAGCCAGTCCCGGCGGAGCGGTTTGCGCGGAAGTAATGCCGGCTTGAGAAAAAAAGGATGCCCGCGCTGCGCCAGAGTAGGCAAGCTGTGTGGCGCAGGTGTCGGCCTCAGCGGCTGAAGCCCGCTTTCTAACAGGACTCAATGGCAATCCGGTTATGCAGCGACTGCTGATAGAAAATGCAAACGTGTTTGACGGTTACCGCGACGAGCTTCTCGAAGGACTGCACCTGCTCATTGAGGACGGTGTTATCACGGGAGTTTCCGATGCCCCTGTACGAAGCCCTTCCACAACGCGTATCGATGCCTCGGGTGCGACGGTCATGCCCGGGCTTATCGATGCACACGTCCACGTTACAGATTGGGGTGCTTCACCGGCGGAATTGCGCAATACACCCTCCAGCTTAACGGCGCTTCGCGCAGCCCGCAGTCTGAACAACATGCTGCATCGCGGCTTTACGACCGTGCGCGACGCATGCGGTGCCGATTTCGGTCTCGCGGTTGCTATCGAAGACGGTTTGATCGAAGCACCAAGGTTGTACTTTGTTGGACAGGCATTGAGCGCCACTGGTGGTCATGGTGATTTCCGGGACCCCGGTGATGACACGCGAGACGATCCTTGCGGTTGTTCCGCCCGCGGTCTGAGCCTGGTCGTGGACGGAGAGACCGAAGTAAGGCGCGCTGCTCGCAACGAGCTGAGGAAGGGTGCCCACGCGATCAAGATCATGGCGTCCGGCGGTGTTGCGTCGCCGACGGATCCGATTGCGAACCTGCAGTTTTCTGAGCGCGAGATGCGTGCAATTGTCGAAGAAGCCCGCTTCTGGGGTCGCTACGTCATGGCTCACGCCTATACGGCAGAGGCTATCGGGCGTTGCCTGGAGTGCGGCGTGCGATCCATAGAGCACGGTAATCTGATCGATCGCGAAGCCGCGGAACTCGCCGCCAGTCTCGATGCCTTCGTGGTCCCGACCCTCGTCACCTACCAGGCGATGGAGGAGCGAGGCGAGGAGATCGGAATGTCGCGGGTCAGCCTCGACAAACTCCGGGATGTACGCAAGGCCGGGCTGCAGAGTCTTGAATACCTGAAGGAAGCCCGTGTGAAAACGGGCTTCGGTACCGACCTTTTCGGCGATCTTCAATCCGAGCAGGCCCGGGAGCTCTCGATCCGTGCCGAAGTTGAATCGAACGTCGAAGTCCTGCGTTCAGCGACGTCGGTTAATGCCGAGCTGCTTCAGATGAAGGGGCGTCTCGGGTGTATACGCGAAGGTGCGTTGGCGGATCTGCTGATCGTCGATGGCAACCCGCTTGAGGACCTCGGCAAGCTGCAACAGGGCGCCCGGTACATCACGCACATTATCAAGGGTGGCCGCGTCGTTGGCGGGAGTGCCTCCGGCGTCAGTCCTGCCGCAGGTTAATCAAGTTCAGGAAGGAGTAATAGACCCCATGTCAGAAACGACCGATGTCAGTACAGCGCTAAAGCCCGAGTTCCTGGTCGTCGTCGACAAGATCTACCGGGAGATGTGTAACCTCCAACCCGGTACCAAGGTTCTTATCATCACCGACTCGCGAACGCCCCGACACGTAGTGTCGGTGTTCATGGGGTATGCCATGGCGATGGGTGCCGATGTTTCGGTTTCCGAGAATCCGATGCCACCGCCGCCCACGCTGCAGCCTGGCTACGAGTGGAACTCGATGGTAAAGGCCGCCGCCGCGCAGGCGGAGCTGATCGTGGACCTTGCCGTTGGCTATGCCGATTTCATGGCAGAGGCCGTTGAGCGGGGCGCGCGCATTATGAGCCCCGGAGATGGTACCGGCGGCCACCATATCGAGGATACGCTGATCCGGACAATGCTGGCGGCTGACATCCACGCACTGCGCCGGGAAGCAATAGCGATTGCGAAGCTGTTCACCGAGGCGTCTACACTGAGAATGACCTCGGAAGAGGGTACTGATTTCGAGATGGATATCAGCGGCCTCGAGGGCATCTCTTCGGACGAGTTCCTCTGGGACCCCGACAAGAAACAGATGACCGGCACCTGGGCGGCACTGCCCCCGGCGGCCCCGGGCATCGTGATTCCCAAGGGTCGTGGGAACGGGGTGATGGCAGTGGACGGTTTTCTTCTTTATGAACCGGCCTATGATCACGAGAAGCCGACGGGTCCGGTATTCCTTACCTTCGAGAACGGAAAGATCGTTGATGTGGCCGGAGAGCCATTGTTTGCCGGTCGCTTGCGGCACTGGTTCGACGAGCAGCCCGATGATTCGGCGCAATATGGCCCTGTGCATCTGAACCTCGGCCTGAACTCGCGCGCAATGCTGACGCAGCATCCAGAGTTCGAGAAACTCCGCGGAACCGTTTGTTGTGGCATTGGCGACAGCAGCTTGTTGACCAGGATGTGGCACGGGTCGGATCTGGAGCCGAACATATCTCACATGCACTGGGACATTCTGCTCATGCGGCCGACGCTGCTGCTCGATAGCGCGCCGGTTTGCAGGGACGGCTTTATCGTCGCTGAAACCTGAGCCCGCTCAGGTGGCGGTCCCGGCCCGGGAATCGTCGTCAAGACGTTTGATGTCGTATCGTTTGACCAGCGCCGTGAGCGCCAGCGCGATAGCGAAGCCGGCAATGGACGTGAAGTAAAGCCGGCTGAAACTATCGCCATGCAGCAGGTAAGACGCGACCAGGGCACCCAGGGAGTACCCGGCCATCAGCAGGAAGTTTGCTGCAGCAACCGCGCGTCCAGAGGGCGCAAGGAGTGCCGCAAAGGCCACGAAGTAGGGCACGACGAAGGTGATACTCGCGTTGAACACTGCTGACGCGACCCCAAAAACAAGCGGTGAGGTGAACGCGGCAAGCGCAACAGTGGCGAGCGTGATGGCAATCAGTCCGGCAATGATCGGAATCACGTGGCCAAGCCTGTCGCCCAGTATCCCTGCGCCGCACATGCCGATGAGTGCCGCGGCGAGTCCGGGTCCCAGTATCGCGCCAGAGTCCTCTGGAGAGAGGCCCAGAGAAACCCCGATACGCTCGAGGTATACCCAGACGCCGGTGTTGGCCGCGTTGAACAGAAAGAGCGCCACCATGATCGCGGTAACCGGAATAGCTATGGCGGGGAACTGATCGCGGGTCGGCGCCGATACTGCATTGCGAGGTCCAACGCCGATGGGGAAGAGCCGATGCATTGGCAGCGCAACCAGGGCGAGTAGCGCAATACCGCCAAAAACACCCTCCAGACCGATTGAACGATACAACGTGGGCAGGCCGGCCAGGCCCGCTCCGCCGAGGATGAAGGGCATCCCGCACAGCACGGCATAGGTGCGCTCCATCCAGGGCATCGTCATGAGAGCCACAGCGCACACGGTGAACGAAAGACCCGCTGCGATACCGTTGACGAACCAGTTGATGCTAAGCAGCCACGGCCAGGGGCTGAGTGTTGCAGCGCCTAAGCTGGTTACGATCACGATCAGCATGCAACCGGCAATCGTCCTGCGAAGGTCCCAGCCGCCCCGGTGAATGACAAGTATCGCCAGGAGACTAGCGAGTGTGGCTCCAATATTGCTGTAGGAAATGAGCCGTCCCGCGAAGGCCTCGCTGAAGCCCTGGTAATCCACAAGCGCGCCGACGAAGGACGGTGCGGCCGCCATGTAGACATTGCACAGGCCTCCAAGAAGGAGGATTGCTGCTATCCTGTGCAGCACATGACCGCGCATGGTACGACTACCGCCCTGCTGCTGACACGGGCAGCAAAACCAAGGTTTGCCACTTCCTCATAGCGCTGGTGACCCTCGAGTGGTGGGCGTACTCCTGCAGGCCCCGATTGCTTGAGATGACGCGCGGCATTCCGTTACCCCCTTCGCTTCGATCAGGCCCGGACCGACCCTTAGCGGGTGTCTGCTCTTCCGGCGGCTGCGGTGGAGTCGCTGCTTTTGCGGCAGGATAGCCTGCGGCTGGCCGGGAACCCATGCCCCGATTCAAAAGCCCGCTTGTTCAATTGATGAAGTCGTTTGCAATGGAGTCCGTACTGCTCCGCCAAGGTGCGCCAGGCACCAGCTAGGTGCAGATGCCGCTCGTTCAGCTTTAGACAATGTCGGCTTGAGCAAAAACGAATTTACCGGGCGCTGCCGGGGCGGCTAGTTTGATCGAGAGTCAGGAGATGAACCTTTTTCCATTACTGTTACTCGAACCGGGGCCGCCCAGATGCAACCAGTATTTCACCAACTAAACCGCCACCTGCGGAAGACGCCAATAGCGCTGGGGGTCGCCCTGGCGCTCCAGCAACCCCCTGCGGTTGCACAGGAGGCTCGGCTTGAGGAGGTACTCGTTACCGCAACTCGCCGCGCGGTAACGGTGCAGGACATCCCCTACAACATCAACGTGGTCACTGGCGAACAGCTGCGCGCGGCCGGCATTTCCGATGTTGTGGAGCTGGTCAGACTGGTCCCGGGCCTGACTATTCTCAACGAGGGGCCGCGGGTGTCGGGCAACCGCAATACCTACAATCTGCGTGGTATGAACGTCGATGCGGCCGGCAACGAGGATGACAACCCCCGCATCAGCCAGGCTACCGTTTCAACGTACCTCGGCGAGGTGCCGATGTTCTTCCCCATGAAACTGGTGGACATAGCCAGAGTCGAAGTGCTGCGTGGACCCCAGGGCACGCTGTACGGCGCGAGCTCGGTTGGCGGTACCATCCGCTTCATGCCCGAGGCGCCGCGGCTGGATGAAACTACGGTCCAGCTCATGGGTGAGTTTTCCCAGACCGAGGAGTCAGGTGATCTCAACTATGACGGCAATATCGTCGTTAACCTTCCCCTGTCCGAGCAGCTGGCCTTCCGCGGTTACTTCGGACAGGAGCGGCTTGCCGGTTTTATCGACGCCGTTGACCTTATTGAGCAGACCGGAACGCCGCGCAACCCGGGTGAAATCGTCTTGCAGGATCCGGACGACATTCTTGGCAGTCCGGCGATTCGCGGCGGGGGCATCAAGGATTCCAACGAATCCGAACAGACTTATTTCCGCGGCAGCCTGTTGTTCCGCCCCAGCGACCTTATCGAAGCCACGTTGAACTACCATTTTCAGGAAGTCGAGGTCGACAACCGCTACGAAGACAATCGCTTTTTCGGGGACGGAGAGGATTACAAGACCTACAAGGCCTTCACTGATCCACAGGACGGTGAACTTTCCCTCATCAATCTCGATGTGCAGGCGGACCTGGGGTTCGCGCGGTTGACCTCTGCTACAGGCTATACAGAAATCGACATCGACAGCGTTTCGGATTCCTCCGGCTTTTTGCGCACCAATTTGCCGCAGTACTACTTCGGCTTCCCGCGTCTGTTTGCCCCCTTGAGCCGCAGTCAGTCCACTGAGACCTTCACCCAGGAACTGCGTCTTGTATCCACGGGGGACGGCCCCATCGACTGGGTGGCGGGTGTCTTCTACATGGAGAACAAGCTTGATTTCACCATGTTGCAGATCGCCTCTGGACTGAACGACTACACCAACGCCTATTTCGGCACACCCGCACCGGTGGATTTTACCGACGTGCTGGCGCGCGGGGGAACAAACCAGGAGTTCACCGACCTGGCCGCTTTTGCTGAAGTAACCTGGCATGTCACCGACCGCTGGCAGGTTACCGGCGGAATCCGGGGTTTTGACCAGGAACTGGACGGATCCTCCGGCATACCGCTTCCTTACGCGTCGAGAACGTTCGAGTACTACTACTACGGCACGGCGACCGATGATTTTCTGCTCGGTGGCATCAACCCGACCGAGTACGAAGTGGACGAGGAGATCCTGAAGTTCAACACCTCGTTCGAAGTTTCTGACGACATGCTGATCTTCGCGACCTTCGCCGAGGGTTTTCGGCCTGGCGGGGCCAACCAGCTCCCCGAAACCGACCCCTTTGGGAACGACAACTCGGCAATCCTCGATTTTCAGCCGGATGTCGTTGATAACTATGAGGTGGGTATCAAGGGCACGATCGATGATCGTTTCACCTATACCGCGACCGCGTTCTACATGGACTGGGACGATTTTCAGGCAACGCTCGCTTCACCTTTCGGAATCGCCTATATCGACAATGTGCCCGGGGCGGAATCGAAGGGTCTGGAGCTCGAACTGAGCGGTTACCTCGGCAGCAGTTTCGACTTTACGCTGGGATATTTCTACGTGGATGCGGAGATCAGCGAAGACTTCAATTTTGTGGCGGGGGACCCCTCCTCTGTGATCGAAGCAGGCACGTCGCTGCCGGCGGTTCCAGAGCACGAATTTTTCGGCGCGGCGAACTACCGGGTTGGTTTCGGCGATTCCACGCTAACTTTTCACCTGGACGCCTCTTACCGCGGGGAGACCCGCAGCAACTTCCGTGACCTGCCGAATTACCCGCTCGAGAACTTTGCAGAGCTTGATGCTTTCACGATCTGGAATGCCTCGGTAAGCTGGGAGACCGGACCGTACCGCGTCTGGCTGTTCGGTGAGAATCTGGGCAATGAACGCGGGGAAACACTTGTAACAGCGGAGGATGCCTACGGCCCTCGTGACCAGGCACGGGGAGTGACGAGGCCGCGCACCTTCGGCCTACGATTCAGCTACTTCTGGGAGTAATCGGCAGGGCGTCGATACTCCCGACGTCCTGTGTGGGACTCCGGCGGTGAATGACGCTCAAGACAGCTACCAGAGCCTCGAGACGCAGGTACGTGCGGTAGCCGGCCTTTTGCAGGCGGGCCGCATAAAGGTTGCGCGGCGGGCCATTGATTCGCTCAAAGGGCAGGGCCCGGACAACGGCGACATCTGGGCACTCGATGGCGAACTTGCGCTTCGTGAGCGGCGGCCGGAAGCGGCCCGAGCGGCGGTGGATCGGGCCCTCGCCCTCGACCCCGGCCTGCCAGAGCGGCATATCCAGCGGGCACGATGCTACCTGTTGACGGGCGATGCCGAGGAAGCGCTGGTTTCCGCCGAACTTGCTCTTGCATGCCCTCTGCGACGACTGGATCACCTGCTGGTACTGGGTGGCGTGCTGGTTCGCTGCGAACGCCATGAGCAGGCCCTCTCTGTCTACGACCAGGCAAGCCGTCAGGCACCGGATTCGGCCGATGCGTGGCGAGGCCTGGCAGCCGTATACCGCTTCCTGGGTCGTCTGGAAGACGCCGAGCGCGCTGCAGACAAAGCGATCCATCTGGATCCCGCAGACTACGAAACCATCGGGCTTCGCTCTTCGCTGCGCACCTGGGCAGAGCATGATAACCACCTTGCGGCGCTGGAACGCCTGGAGCGCGAGGGCATCAAGGACTGGCGGGGTGCGGTACAGGTTGCCTACGCGATCGCACGCGAGTACGAAGACCTTGGTCGCTGGTCCGAGTCTTTTGCCGCGCTCCGGCGCGGAGCCACGTTGAAGCGTCAGCATACGCGTTACGATCATGCAGACGATCTCCGCATCTTTCCGACACTGAAGTCCGCATTCACCCGGGAGGCGCTGGCTTCGCTCGAGGGGGGTGGACTCTGCACCGGTGAGCCGATCTTCGTTCTGGGTATGCCCCGCACCGGCTCCACGCTGGTCGAGCGCATCATTACGGCCCACAGCCAGGTGCAGAACCTTGGAGAGGTGAGCACCTTTTCCGCGGAAATGGTGCGTCTCGTCCGCGAGCGGAATGCCGCTCAAGTAGACCGCCTTGCCCTGGCTGAACGCAGCCTTGAGCTTCCCATGCATACGCTCGGAGCGCGCTACATGGCTGCGGTGGACAAGGCTCGTGACGGTTCAGCGCGGTTTGTGGACAAACTGCCGCTCAACTGCCTGAACGTGGGTCTGATACACGCGGCGCTGCCGAATGCCAAGATCGTGCATGTCGTCCGGGACCCGATGGATGCCTGCTACGCAATCTACAAGTACCTGTTTCGCAATGGCTATCCTTTCTCCTACGATCTTCGGGAACTCGGCGCGTACTACGCCGAGTACTGGTCGCTCATGGCGCACTGGCGGGAGGTGTTGCCCCGCGGCGCTCTCTACGAGATCCGTTACGAAGACGTTGTCGAGGACCTGCCGGGTCAGGCACGCGCACTGATTGATGCCCTCGACCTCACGTGGGAAGAAGCCTGCATCGAGTTTCACGCCAACCGGCAGGCAAGCACCACGGGAAGCGCTGCGCAGGTGCGCAGGCCGGTCTACCGATCATCGGTGGGCCTTTGGCGCCGCTATGAACGCGAGCTTGCGCCGCTACGGGAGGTGCTGGCGGCAGCGGGGCTACCCGTCTGATCGTGAGCGATCATCCCTTCATTCCGCGTTGACGCCAAGCTTGTCGAGAAAAAGACGCGACAGGTTGGAGAGCCTTCCGGATTTGCGCTTGACAAGGCAGAAACCGAAGCTGCGCCGGAGCCTGGTCGGCAGCAGTGCCCGCAGTTCGCCGCGTTGCTGCCATAAATCGGCGTAATGGGTCGGCAGGTAGCCGAGATACTTTCCGGAGAGGATCAGGTAGGTAACACCCTCGATGTAGGGTGAGGCGGCGACCTCGTTGAAGGAGAAAGGCGCTTCCCAGCCGTCGAGTCCCTCAACATAGCCCCAGGTCACATAGCCGGCTTTGCCGAACTCTTCCTCGGTGATGGCGTCGTCATCACGCGTAAAAAAGGGGTGTTTCCTGGCGCAGTAGAGGAGGTGCTCCTCGTCGAACAGCGGTATGTAGTCGATGCTCTCCAGCTGGTGGTGGAACAACCCGACTGCGATATGCAGGCGCCCGTCCAGCACCTGCTGTTCCAGTTCTACCGCGCCTCCCACATAGATGTTGATCCTGGCATCCGGGGCCGCCTCGGAGAAGGCAGCAATGGCGTCGCGTATACGGCTGTCCTCGTGGGTGACCGTATTGTCGATAAGGCCGAGCCTGAGTTCCCCGGTAAGCCGTCCGCGGGCTTCCGCTACGTCGTTGCGGAAATCCTCAAGCGCGGCAAACAGCTTCTCACTGGCCTCAAGCACGGCGATGCCATCCTCAGTCAGTTCGAAGTTGCCGCGACCGCGTTCGCAGAGGCGGCATCCAAGGCGCACCTCGAGCTGTGCCATCTGGGTGCTGATGGCCGACTGGCTGACATTGAGTTGCGCCTGGGCCGCCGAGAAACCGCCGCACTCGGCAATGACCTGGAAGATCCTGAGCAGCTTGATATCGCTGTCGTGAATCTGCCCCAGCATGTTTGTCAGTTTCCCAGAGATGACCGCTTTCCGCTAAGTGGATGTGGGGTTGAAGAAAAAGTGATGTTAATTGCTGGTTTCGCGCCAGACAATATTCTGCCGTGAGTCGCAAATAGGGGATAACACTGTGGTTAGCGTTACGCCAGAGGCTGAATGCCTTTATGCCGACCGGCTGGAGGGCGGCTCTCACTGGTCGCTGGTGATGCGCCGCGGCACCAGGCTGCGGCTTGTCGACATCGAAGGCGGTGCCAACCTGGGGATGCTGCTTTACAACCCGTTGGACAAGCTTGAACGCTACAACGCCCCGGATACCCTCAAGTGCCAGCACACCTTTCGCCTGGGGCAGGGCAACTGCCTGTTTTCCGATATGGGCCGTATCTTCTGCTCTTTAATATCCGATGATCTTTCGGGGCACGATACGGTTTGCGGCAATCTGAGCGAGCGTGCGCTGCACGAGAAGTACGAGGTGCGCACCTTCCAGGAGGCCCGCAATGAGCGCTCTGTTAGCGGGGAGTATGCCTTTCTGATTGAGCTCGGCAAGCACGGCCTGGGAGAAAGAGACCTCGCGGCGAATGTCAACTTCTTCAGCAAGGTGCTTACCGATGAGGCCGGAAACCTGTCCTATGTGACCGATTACAGCGGGCCTGGCAGCGCTGTCGAACTTCGCTTTGAGATGGATTCGCTGGTGATCATGCACAGCTGTCCGCACCCGCTGAATCCCTCGCCGGAATACCCCCGGCGCCCGGTGGCCTTTGAAGTGCTGAGGGCCGATCCGCCCTCTAAAGATGATCCCTGCTTGAACCACTGCGAGGAAAACCGACGCGGCTTCCAGAACAACGCGATCTATCACTTGCAGGGAGGTTACTGACGTGTTGCAGGAGAGCAGGCTGGACGCCGCCGGGGCCCGGTTTCGAAAGCGCATAGACGCGGGGGACTTCTGGTTTGAGCGGATTGCCTCGGGGCAGACGCTCCGCATCGTTGATATCGAGGGAAACGAGGCGGCAGATGTCCTGTTTTTCTCGGCGGCGGATCCCGCGGAGCGCTACTCCGCTGTAGACACCGTGCGCGGGCAGGGCAATATCTACCTCGGGTACGGAAGCGTGTTGCTAAGCACCCGGGGCAACCCGCTGCTTGAGATTACCGCGGACACGGTCGGACGGCATGACACGCTGGGCGGAGCCTGCGCGGGTGAGTCAAACACCGTTCGCTACGCTCACGACCGAAAGTGCATGCACTCCTGTCGCGACAACTGGATGTTCGCGATCTCGCAGCGGCCGGAGTTCGCCGTGTCCAAGCGCGACATCACGCATAACATCAACTTTTTCATGAACGTACCGGTCTCGCCGGATGGCGGGCTCCATTTCGACGATGGCATATCCGGTCCCGGCAAGTATGTGGAGCTGGTGGCAAGGATGGACGTGCTGGTGTTGATCAGTAATTGTCCGCAGCTCAACAACCCCTGCAGCGGATTCAATCCAACACCGCTCGAGGTGCTTGTCTGGGATGAATAAGTCGTCAGCCGCCAGCCGGGTGCTCATTGCCAATCGAGGTGCTGTCGCCGTGCGCATCCAGCGCACCCTGCGGGATATGGGCATCGACCCGGTGGTGGTCTACCACGAAGCGGACCGCGAGTCCCTGCACGTGCAGCAGTCGCCGCTGCACTTCTCCCTGGGCTCGGGCAGCGTGCAGGACACTTACCTGAATGCCGGTCGTCTTATCGAGACTGCGCTGGAGGCCGGGGCCTGGGCAGTGCACCCAGGCTACGGTTTTCTCAGCGAGAACGCCGAGTTTGTCCGGGCCTGCGAGGCCGCGGGCCTGGTTTTTCTCGGCCCCACGCCGCAGCAGATCGAGGCTTTCGGCCTCAAGCACCGTGCGCGCGAACTCGCCCGGGGCAGCGGTGTGCCCCTTGTCCCCGGCACTGGCGAACTGGCCTCCGTCGAGGAGGCGTTGGCTGCCGCCGGGAATATCGGCTACCCGGTAATGCTCAAGAGTTCGGCCGGCGGCGGTGGCATCGGAATGGCCGTCTGTCGCGATGCCGATGCGTTGAATCGAGCGTGGGATTCGGTGCGGCAGGTGAGTCGCAGTAACTTTGCAGACTCCACACTTTTTCTGGAGAAGTTCATCGAGCGGGCCCGGCATATTGAGGTTCAGGTCTTTGGCGACGGCGCGGGCCGGGCCCTGGCTATCGGAGAGCGGGACTGTTCTGCCCAGCGGCGCAATCAGAAAGTGCTCGAGGAGACACCGGCGCCGGGTCTCGACGCTGCCCAGCGCCAGCGTCTCCACGACACAGCTGTGCGCTTGCTGGAGGCAGTGAGCTACCGCAGCGCCGGCACCGTTGAATTCATTCTCGATGATGACACGGGTGAATTCTATTTCCTGGAGGTGAATACCCGCTTGCAGGTCGAACACGGCGTGACCGAGGAAGTCTGGGGTGTGGACCTCGTGCGCTGGATGGTCGAACTGGGACAGGGTGTCCTTCCTGAACTCACCACGCTGGCGGCGGGACTCGCTCCGCGCGGACACGCCATCCAGGCGCGTGTTTACGCCGAGGATCCCTGGAAGGACTTCCAGCCCTGTGCGGGACTGTTAACCGAGGTCAGTCTGCCAGAGCCCGTGGGCGGAGCGCTGCGGGTAGATCACTGGATCGAGACCGGGGTCGAGGTGAGCGGCCTGTTCGACCCCATGCTGGCAAAGCTCATCGTGCGGGCGGAGGATCGTGAGACCAGCCTCAAGCGGTTGCTGGAGTCGGTAGAGGCGAGCCGGATAAGCGGTATCGAAACGAATCTCGCTTACCTGGGCGCGCTGCTGCGATCAGAGCCGGTGCGCGAGGGCCGGTGCCTGACTTCGACGCTCGCTGGCATCAGGGTGCCGTCGCAGGCCATCGAAGTCATCTCCGGCGGCACGCTGACGACGGTCCAGGACTACCCCGGCCGAACCGGTTACTGGGGCGTCGGGGTACCGCCCTCGGGACCCTTCGACAGTTTGAGTTTCCGGCTGGGCAATCGTCTGCTGGGCAATCCCGAAAATGCTGCAGGCCTCGAGATAACCCTGCAGGGGCCTGAACTTGCCTTCCGGTCTCCGCGCTGTTTCGTGCTCGCCGGCAGTGTTTTCGAGGCCTTCATCGATGATGAGGCCGTTGCTCCCTGGCAGGTGGTGTGCGCGCAGGCCGGGCAGACGCTGCGGATCGGTTCTCCGCGCGGCCGCGGCGTCCGTGTCTACCTGCTGGTGGAGGGAGGCCTTGACTGTCCCGAGTACCTCGGCTCGCGGAGCACATTCACCCTCGGCCGGTTTGGTGGTCACGCGGGTCGTGCGCTTCGCGCGGGTGATGTCCTGCGCCTGTCCTGCCCTCATGGCTCCGCTAAACCGGGAGTAATACTGCCCGAGGCGCTGACCCCGGAAGACAGTGAGACATGGCAGCTGCACGTAATTCCCGGTCCCCAGGGGAGTACCGAGTACTTCAGCGAGGATTACCTGCAGGCGTTCTACAGCGCCGACTGGCGGGTGCACTATAACTCCAGCCGCACGGGCGTTCGCCTCGTGGGCCCGAAGCCCGACTGGGCCCGAAGCGACGGCGGTGAAGCGGGCATGCACCCCTCGAATATCCATGACAACGCCTATGCCATTGGCACGATAGACTTTACCGGAGACATGCCGGTAATACTTGGACCCGATGGCCCCTCGCTGGGGGGGTTCGTCTGTCCCGCGACGGTTATCGAGGCGGATCTGTGGAAGATCGGTCGGCTGTCCGCTGGCGACCTGGTACGGTTTGTCCCGGTTACGCTTGAAGGTGCTGTGGCCGCGCTCGAACGGCAAAAGCGTGAGATTGCGGAGCTGCGGGCGATCCCCTCGCGACTCGTCCGCGCACCGGCAGTTGAACCGGAAATGCACCGCTTCGAGGCCAACGGTGTCGCTATCACGGTACGGCGCAGTGGTGATGGCTGGTTGCTGGTGGAGTATGGGCCGCCGGTGCTGGATATCCGCCTGCGTTTCCACGCTCACCGGCTGATGCTATCCCTGCAGCAGGAGCCGCTACCCGGCATGCTCGAGCTCACGCCGGGGATACGAAGCCTGCAGGTTCGCTATTCGCCGCTGGCGGTAGAGGCACCGCGTCTCCTGCAGGCTCTGGTGGATCGCATCCTCACCGTGGCCGAGCAACCCGCCGAAACAGTTAGTTCCCGCATCATCCATCTACCACTTTCCTGGGACGACCCGGCCTGTCACGCGGCTATCGAAAAGTACCAGAAGTCGGTCCGTGCCGATGCGCCCTGGTATCCTTCAAACATCGAGTTCATCCGACGCATCAACGGGCTGGACTCGGTCGACGACGTGCGCCGGATCGTTTTCGACGCAAGCTATCTCGTCATGGGCCTGGGTGACGTCTATCTCGGCGCCCCGGTAGCTGCGCCTTTGGATCCGCGGCACCGGCTGGTAACGACCAAGTACAATCCGGCGCGGACCTGGACGGCGGAGAACTCCGTGGGTATCGGCGGCTCCTACCTCTGCGTCTACGGTATGGAAGGCCCCGGGGGCTACCAGTTCGTTGGTCGCACCCTGCAGATGTGGAACCGCTATCGCTCTACACCGGAATTCAGTCGCCGCTGGCTGCTGAAGTTTTTCGACCAGCTGCGGTTCTTCGAGGTCAGTGCCGAAGAACTGCAGCAGATCCGGGCAGATTTCCTGGTGGGGAACTACCCGCTGCAGGTGGAGCAGGCCGAGTTTGACCTCGAGGCCTACGACCGGTTCCTGTCGGCTAACCGGTCAGGGATCGAGGCCTTCGAGGCATCGCGCAACCGGGCCTTCGATGCGGAGCTGAATGCCTGGAAGGCGGCAGGGGAGTTTCACTATGAGCCGGCCCAAGTGCCGAGGCCCCCGGCCGAGGAGCCGATGCCGGCGCACTTCCGGAAAATCGAAAGTCCGGTGTCGGGCAGCGTATGGCAGGTGGTCGTCGACACGGCGCAACGCGTCGAGGCGGGCGAGTGCCTGCTGATCCTCGAGTCCATGAAGATGGAGATCGAGGTGAAGGCGCCGGTGGCCGGGACGGTGCGGCACATCGCGCGAGCTGCGGGAACGGCGGTGCTGCCGGGTCAGTCGCTGGTCTACCTGGAGCCCATGGTATGAGCGGGCTGCCTACACTGCCCGATATTCCAAAGCTTGAAGCCGGCTACCGGAAAGGGTGCTTTACGCCGCGGCAGGTCATTGCGGATGCGCTTGCCAGGGCGGCCCGCTTTGAGGACAGGAATATTTTCACCTTCCGCCCCGAAATAGACGCCCTGATGCCCTGGCTGTCGAGGCTGGAGGATGCTGAGCCCGAGTCCCTGCCCCTCTTCGGCATTCCGTTCCTGGTGAAGGACAACATCGATGTGGCCGGCATGCCGACCACCGCGGCCTGCGTACCTTTCGCCTACACCCCGGACCGCAGCGCGTTCGTCGTCCAGCGCCTTGTGGACGCAGGTGCGATTCCAATCGGCAAGACCAACATGGATCAATTCGCTACCGGGCTGGTGGGCACGAGATCGCCCCAGTGGGGCGTATGCCGCAACGCCCTGGATCCCGGGTGGATTGCCGGCGGCTCCAGTGCGGGCTCAGCGGTGGGTGTGGCGCTCGGCCTCGCCAGCTTCTCGCTTGGCACAGACACGGCGGGGGCAGGGCGCGTGCCCGCCATGTTGAACAACGTCGTTGGCCTCAAGCCCAGCCGGGGCCTGCTTTCCATGAGCGGCATCGTGCCCGCCTGCCGCTCGCTGGACTGTCCCAGCGTGTTCGCACTTACTGCAGCCGATGCCAGGCGGGTTTTCGAGGTGGCCGTAGACCGTGATCGGGAAGACCCCTGGTCTCGCGAAAATCCCTTTTCCAACTCGGTCCGAGCCGCGGGTTTGCCGACGGGCACCCTTCGGCTGGGCGTACCGATCGAATCACAGCTTGAATTCTTCGGCGACACTGGCAATGCGGGCTGCTATGCCGCCGCGGTGGAGGCATGGATTGAACTCGGTGCGGAGACGGAGGAGGTCGATATCGCGCCACTGCTTGCAGCGGCCCGCCTGCTCTACGATGGTCCCTGGGTTGCGGAACGGTATCTCGCGGTTGAGGACGTTTTCGAGCAGCTCGGTGATGCTATGGACCCCGCCGTGCGCGCTATCCTCGAGCCGTCGCCCGATTTGCGCACCGTGGATGCCTGGCGCGCAGCTTATGCCCTGCAGCGCTGCCGTGTTGCCGCCGAGCGGCTCTTCGACGGCATAGACGCGCTGCTGTTGCCCACCGCACCGACCAGCTACCGCATTGAGGAGGTGCTGGCGGAGCCGCTTGCCCTGAATACCCGTATGGGTTTCTACACCAATTTCATGAATCTGCTGGATCTTTGCGGTGTAGCGGTACCGGCGGGTATGAATACTGCCGGCCGGCCCTTTGGTGTCACGCTCGCAGCCCCGGCCATGCGCGACCAGGCGCTGCTGGGTCTTGCTGAATGGTGGCAGGCCAGCCAGGGGCTGCCCGCAGGTGCGACCGGGCAGGTTCCTGCGCTTGTTACACCATCGCCTTCCCGGTATTCCGCCCGCGTCGATGTCGCCGTGTGCGGCGCTCATCTGGACGGTCTTCCCCTGAACTGGCAGTTGGTCGAGCGGGGCGGGAAGCTCGTTGAAAAGACCCTGACGATGAGCTGCTACCGGCTCTATGCCCTGCCCGGCGGACCTCCCCTGCGGCCGGGGCTGCTGCGCGACGAAAATGCCGGCACCGCTATCGAGGTCGAAGTCTGGTCTCTGCCAGCCACTGAATTCGGCAGCTTCGTGGCAGCGATTCCGCGACCGCTGGGCATCGGTCAGGTCGAGCTGGAGTCCGGGTGCTGGGTCAGTGGTTTCCTGTGCGAGCCAGCGGGGCTGGAGGGAGCCACGGATATCAGCTCCCTGGGCTCATGGCGAGCCTATCTGGCGATGCAGTAAATCCGGCACAGGCTGCAGGGGATTCTGCGAGCGTCCTACCCGTTAACTCGACCAGATCCCGACGGGGTCGCCCGGGCCGCGCGGACTTTGCTGGTGATAAACCGCCCTGTGTGCTTCGAGGGCGCTGTCGGTGGAGTCAATCGAGATACCGGGCGAGATAGGCTTCCTGCATGGCGTACAGTTCTTCCAGATAACGCTGTGCTTCATTGCCCCGGAGCTGGAAGAAAGTGTCGCCACCTGCATTCAGCGCGCTGACAGCAGCGTGCGCGACTGCCTGCAGCTGCGCTCTTGAATGCCGGCAGCCGCGCGCGACCAGCGCGCTGCTGAAGCGCGCACACATTTCTTCGAAAATCGACTGGTGTAAGTCCCTCAGTTCCGGAGTGGCGTTGATCGCCTGCAGTACGCTCACGCTGCCTGGTACTTTATTCGCCTTGCGCATCCAGTTGTCGATGGTTCTGCGCAGCACCGGTCGCCAGTCGACGCTGCGGTCTGCCAGGGCAGCATAGAAGGGCTCGTTCCAGCTGTTCCACTGTACCGCCAACTGCTCGGTCAGCGCCGCAATGACTGCGTACTTGTTGGGGAAGTAACGGTAGACAGTGCGCACCCGCAGCCCGGCCTGCTCGGCCAGCAGGTTGGTGTTGAAGCCGTCAATGCCGGTCTCGTCGAGCAGCTGCGCAGCGGTCTCGATGATCAGGTGCCAGGTTTCCCGGGCACGGGCCTGCACGGGTTCGGCCCGGCGTTGGAGAGCTTTGGAGGGCTTCGCGTTGGCCATGGTCGGGTAGTGTACTTGACGTCGAGTCAATAAGGGAGTAAATACTTCCCTTAAAGGTAGTAAATACTTAACTTTTGCCTGCTGCGAGGATACTTCATGGCGCACATTTCACCCGACACCGCTTCTCGCCTGAAGCCTGATCTGCTGCCTGTCGTCCATACGCTCTATACCCAGATGTGCAACCTGCAGCCGGGGGAGAAAGTGCTGGTGATCAGCGATGCCCGCACACCTTTCGAGCTGGTAGCAGCCTTCCAGGGAATGGCCATGACGCTGGGCGCAGAAGCCGTCGTCATCGAGGCCTCGATTCCCTACGGCGGGCCCACCTACCAGCCGGGCGCTTCCTGGTCTTCAATGGTGGCAGCAGCGGCGCTGGAGGCGAACCTGATCATCGACCTTGCCGTGGGCTACGCGGAGTTTATCTCCGCTGCCATGGACCGCGGTGCTCGGGTGCTGATGCCGGGCGACGGGATCGGTGGTCCCTACCTTGATGACATGCTGATCCGCAACATCCGTGACGTTGATATCCACGCGCTCCGACGCAGCGCCGGGCGCATCGCGCAAAGGTTTACCGAAGCATCGAAGATCAGCCTCATAACGGGCGGTTCGGACCTGTTGGAAATCGATATTTCCGGCCTGCGGGGCGAGCCGGTAGACGGCTTCCTCTGGGACCCTGACAAGGGAGAGTTCAAGAGCAACTACGAGATCATGCCGCCCGCCCAGCCGGGGGTCATGATTCCGAAAGGCCGCGCCAACGGAACCGTCTGCGTAGAGGGCGTGGTGCTGTGGCACCAGGTTTACCATGAGTGCCCCCGTGAGGACCTGCGGCTGACCTTCGAGAACAGCCGGCTTGTGGACCTGCAGGGTGACCGCAACCTGGCCAATCGAGTGCGCCGCTGGCTGGAGACGCTTGGCGACGACGGTGCCTGGGAAGGCCCGAATCACTTCAATATCGGCATCAACCCCAATGCGATGCTCAGCCAGAACCAGGAATGGGAGCGAATCTACGGTTCCGTTACCTGTGGTATGGGTGACATGAGCACTGCCGGAAAACTGCTCTCGGCCGGTTCAAGCATGGAGTATGCGGCCTCCAGCGTGCATTGGGACTGGACTATTCTGCAGCCGGAAATCCTTCTCGACGATGAAGTGCTGGTTCGTGGCGGTGTCGTCCACGACGCAGAGTGATATTTACGGAAGCCCCGCCTCGCAATCTCGCCGCGTTTGTGCGCGGGATTCCGGCAGAATTGCGTACGAGAGGGAGTCGAAGAGGGCTGCCCTCCAGGCTCAGGTCGATTCCTTTCCTGCTGGGTCGACCAGGACGTCGTAAGCACAATGAGCACCGAAATCGCCAAGATTGATGGTGCCGGTTGCCACGGCTCCCATTGATTCCACGAGCGCTCGAGCGTGCCTGTTTTCCGGTGCGATATAGCACACGACACGGCCTATTTCAGGAAAACAGCAAGCGTGCTCCAGCACCGCTTCCAGTGCTTCCGGCGGGTATCCTTTCTCGTAGGCATCTTCTGTGAACCAGAAGGCCAGTTCGGTAGCGTCCCAGTCCCAGGGCTGCCAATAGCCCGCGCAACCGATGAGACCATGATCAGATGAGCACTCTACAGCCCAGACACCGAATCCCCGGAGCTCCCAGTGCCCGATCATGCTGGCCAGGTGTCGCCAGGCCTGCGCCTCGTTCAGCTTCCCCCCGTAGTGTTTAGCGGTTGCTTCCTGGCAGAGGAAGCTGGAGTAGAAATCGAAGTCGCCTCGGCACCACTGGCGTAGCCGCACACTTTCGCCCTCGATCTGTAAAGGCCTCATACTCGAGCGAGCCACTATCGCACCAGCAGCCAGCTGGCGCTGGCGATGGTGAGCACCGTGGCGCTGCCGTAGCAAAGCAGTGCGACCAGGCCGTGGGGCAGGGGGACGTGCAGTTCCTGCAGGCCGTGATGCAGCCGGTGCACCGTGTGGTAAAGCGGCAGCGCGATCACCGCGAGGAGAAAAAGCTTGCCCAGCGGGTGCGCGATGAACGCATCCACGGCGTGCCAGGTTGCGACCGGCTCGCCGAAGGGGAGCAGGAACCCGGTGGTGAACACCAGTCCCGGCCCGATGAGCGCGAGCAGCATGCCGCCGGCGCCGAAGAGGCTCCAGGCGATGGGTTCGTTGGAGCGCTTCACGAGCCTGCCCCCCCGAGGGGCCAGCTGGCGAGGGCCGCGCCGACGATGACCGCGGACCCGATCAGCGCCGCGACCTGGTGCCCGCGCTTGATCGTGGGCCCGCTGATGCCCGGTACCACCAGCAGCTTGGGCACGAGCTCGATCCAGGTGATCGCGTGCAGAACGCAGGCGGCCGCGGCGAGCGCGTGGAACGCGAGCCAGCCGGGCGACTGCATCGCTTCCAGCCAGCGGGTGAAGGCGAGCTGCCCCTGCGTGTAGCGATAGAGGCCGCTAACCAGCACCAGGGCGTAGACAAACAGCGGCAGGGCCGTCGCCTCCCGCAGCAGGTAGCGGCGGTAGGCCGGGTTGTGCTGCCACCAGTTCCAGCGCTGGGCCGGCCGCCAGGGTCTACGCATCGCGCTTGCCTCCCGCCAGTCGAAGCAGGTTCAGCCCGTAGTTGATGGTGGAGGCCACCTTGCCCCGGTTTACCGCCGCGGCCGGGTCCACGTCCTTGGGGCAGACTTCCGAGCAGTAGCCGACGAAGGTGCAGCGCCAGACGCCCTCGTCCGCGTTGAGGAAGGGCATGCGCTCGGCACTGCCCTCGTCGCGGGAGTCGAGGTTGTAGCGCAGCGCCAGGGTCAGCGCCGCCGGCCCCAGGAAGCTGTCGTCGCGACCGAACTGCGGGCAGGCGGCGTAGCAGAGGCCGCAGTTGATGCACTGGCTGAACTGCTGGTAGCGCTCGAGCTCCGCCGGTGTCTGCCGGTATTCGCCCTCCGCGACCGGGCGCTCGGCCTCGTGGAACATCCACGGCTTCACCGTTTCCAGGTGCCCCATGAAGCCCTCGAGGTCGACGACGAGGTCGCGCTCCACCGGGAAGTGATCCAGGGCCCGCAGGTGCAGTTCGCCGCGGCCCGCGAACTCGCGCAGGAAGGTCTTGCAGCCGAGCCGGGGCTCGCCGTCGATCATGACGCCGCAGCTGCCGCAGATGGCCATGCGGCAGGACCAGCGGTAGGACAGCGTCGGATCCAGCTCGTCCTTGATGTAGTTGAGTGCCTCGAGGACCGACAGGTCCGCGCTCAGCGGTACGTCGTAGCGCTGCTCCGTCGGCGCGTCGTCTTCGCCGGGCCGGTAGCGCGCCACGTAGATGGCGATGCTGTCGCTCATTGCGCCGCCTCCTTCGCGCGCGCGGCGCCGCCGTAGAGGCGTTCGCCGGGCTCCGATCGGGTGATGTTCACGTCCTGCCAGTCGACGGTCGGTGCGGCCGCGCCGCCATGGTGGGCGAGGCTGTGCTTGAGGAAGCCGGCGTCGTCACGGGCCGGATAGTCCTCGGGGCGCTGGTGGCTGCCGCGGGACTCGCGGCGGGCCAGCGCCGCCGCGGTCATCGCCTCGGCGACATCGAGCAGGAAGCCGAGCTCGATCGCCGAGAGCCACTCGGTGTTGAACGCCACGCTGTCGTCCTCGAGGTGCAGCCGGCCGTAGCGCTCGCGGAGGTCGCGGAGCGTCGCAGCGGTCTTCTCCATCGCTGCGGGCATGCGCTGGATGCCGACACCCGCCTCCATGGCCTCGGCCATGGCGTTGCGCAGGTCCGCGAGCCGCTCAGTGCCGCGGCGGGCGCGCAGCGCATCCCAGCGGGCCGCGTTGTCGCGGGCCTGCGCGAGCAGGTCCGTCTCGGGCGGCGTGTTGCCGCTGCGCGCCACCGCTGCGGCCTCCTCGCCGGCCACGCGGCCGAACACGGACAGCTCCGCCAGGGAGTTCGAGCCCAGCCGGTTGGCGCCGTGGAGCCCGACGCTCGCGCATTCGCCGGCAGCAAACAGGCCGGGCAGGGTGGTGGCGGTGCGCCCGTCGGTCTGGATGCCGCCCATGGTGTAGTGGGCCGTCGGGCGCACCGGGATCGGCTCGTGCACCGGGTCGACGTCGATGTAGGTGCGGGCGAGCTCCCGGATGAAGGGCAGGCGCTCGTTGATGCGCGCCTCACCCAGGTGGCGCAGGTCGAGGTTCACCGCCTCGCCGCGCGGCGAGCTGAGCGTGCGCCCGGCCTGGGACTCGTGCCAGAAGGCCTGGCTCACCTTGTCCCGGGGCCCGAGTTCCATGGTCTTGTTCTGCGGGGCGCCGAGCGGGGTCTCCGGGCCGAGGCCGTAGTCCTGCAGGTAGCGATAGCCCTCGCTGTTGGTCAGCACGCCGCCCTCGCCGCGGGCCGCCTCGGTGATCAGGATGCCGGAGCCCGGCAGCCCGGTGGGGTGGTACTGCACGAACTCCATGTCGCGCAGGGGCACACCCTGGCGGTATGCCATGGCCATGCCGTCGCCGGTGACGATGCCGCCGTTGGTGTTGTAGCGGTAGACCCGGGCCGCACCGCCGGTGGCGATGATGACCGCCGGCGCGAGGAGCGCGACGGTTTCGCCGCTCGCCATGTGGATGCCCTGCACGCCGCCGCAGCGCTCGTCGGCGACCAGCAGATCCGTGCAGAACAGCTCGTCGAAGCGGCGGATGGACGGGAACTTGAGCGAAGCCTGGAACAGCGTGTGCAGGATGTGGAAGCCGGTCTTGTCGGCGGCGAACCAGGTGCGCTCGATCTTCATGCCGCCGAAGGCGCGGACATTGACCCGGCCGTCGGGCTTGCGGCTCCAGGGGCAGCCCCAGTGCTCGAGGCGCAGGTTCTCCTCCGTGGCGTGGCGCACGAAGTACTCGACCACGTCCTGGTCGCAGAGCCAGTCGCCGCCGGACACGGTGTCGTCGAAGTGGTGGTCGATGGAGTCGTGGTCCTGCACCACGCCGGCACAGCCGCCCTCCGCCGCCACCGTGTGGCTGCGCATCGGGTAGACCTTCGAGACCAGCGCGATGTCGAGGGACGGGTCTGCCTCGGCGGCGGCGATGGCCGCCCGCAGGCCGGCACCGCCGCCCCCGATGATCACGATGTCTGCGCGCTCCTGCCGCATGCCGGGGCCTCTCGCTGATCGAGGGGAGAGTGTAACGAAGCCGGGCGCCGGCGGTCAGGCCGGCGCGGCGTTCCCTTGATTTAGGTCAGGGCCCGCCGCGGTGCAGGGTCTCGAAGCGGTGGGCGATACGCAGCAGCGTGTGATCCTCGCCGCGCCGGCCCACCAGGGAGATCCCCAGGGGCAGGCCGTCCACCGTGCCCAGGGGCAGGGTGATGTGGGGATTGCCGGCGATCGCCGGGAGGGACGCCATGCTTTCGCCGAAGAAGGCGTCGCCGTTCACCGTGTCGATCATCCACGCGGGACCCTCCGTGATGCCGATCAGCACGTCGAGCCCCGCCTCCGCGAACAGCCGGTCCAGCCCCTCCTCCCGCGCCTGCCGGCGCAGCCGGTCGCGGGTGGCGGCGTAGCCTGCCGCGTCCAGGTCCAGGTCGCGGGCGGCCAGGAATACCTCCTGTCCGAAGTAGCGCAGCTCGCGGCCGGCGTGCGCGGCGTTGAAGGCGATCAGGTCTTCCAGGGTGAGGCCGGCCAGGGCGTTGGGCAGGCCGGCCAGGTACGCCGAAAGGTCGCGGCGGAACTCGTAGAGCAGTATGGCTTCGGCATCGTCGCTGAAACCGTCGTAGCGCTCGATGCCGAGGCCGGATATCACGCTGGCGCCGTCGCCCCGGGCGAGGTCCAGCACGGCGTCGAGTTCGCGGTCGCGCTCTGCGGCATAGCCGGTGGTGTTGCTGAACACGCCGACGCGCAGGCCCTCGAGGCTGTCGAGCCCCGCGACCCGGGCGAGCCCTGCGGCGATGGTCTCCGCTCCCGGCGCGGCCGGGTCGAGCATCGCCGCCAGGGTGCGGGCGGCCAGGGCGACATCGCGGGTGATCGGCCCCGCGGTGTCCTGGCTGGCGGCGATGGGCACGATGCCGGCGCCGGCGACCAGCCCGTGCGTCGGCTTCACCCCGACGACGCCGTTGACGGCGGCGGGACAGACGATGGAGCCGGACGTCTCGGTACCGATGGCGATGTCGACATAGCCCAGGGCGACGGCCACCGCCGACCCGGAGCTGGAGCCGCAGGGCGAGCGGCGCGGGTCCACCGCGTTGACGGTCTGGCCGCCCACGGCGGACCAGCCGGAGATCGAGTGGTAGGAGCGGAAGTTCGCCCACTCGGAGAGGTTGGTCTTGCCGAGCACGATTGCGCCGGCGGCACGCAGCTGCGCTACCAGCGGCGCATCGCGCCCGGTGCGGTTCTCCGCAAGGGCAAGGGAGCCGGCGGTGGTGGGCAGCTCCCGGCTCTCGATGTTGTCCTTGAGCAGCACCGGCTGGCCGGCGAGGGGCAGGCGGGCGCGCTCGGCCGGCGGCAGGGCGTCCTGCGCAGCCGCGGCCGCGCGGGCAGCCGCGCCATCGACGGCGACTACCGCGGCATAGCTGGCGTCGCTCCGCTCGATGCGCGCCAGGGCGGCATCCACCGCGGCGAGCGCGGAGCCGGCAGCGGGCGACCCGGCGAGGGTGAGCGAGGGGGTAAAGGCGGCAAGGGCCATCGCGAGGAAGGCGGGGCGGACGCGGCGCATGGGGGTCTCCGTCGGATTCGCGGCGGATTTGACGTTAGCATCGGCCCGGGCGACTATCCAGCCTCCGCCCGTCGCCTGGAAAACGGAGCCTTCTCATGGTCCACATCGACCCCACCCGGGAACAGTTCGACACCTTCAAGTCGCTGCCGCGGGACACCCCGATCCTCATGCTCAACCTCATCCGCCTGAAGGAGACGGTCGAGTACCCGGACGGCGAGGTGGTCAGCGGCGCCGAGGCCTACCGGCGCTACGGCGAGCACAGCGGGCCGATCTTCCGCGGCCTCGGCGGTGAGATCATCTGGCGCGGCACCTGGGAAGCCATGGTGATCGGGCCCGACGACAAGCAGTGGGATATCGCCTTCGTGGCCCGCTACCCGAACGCCGGGGCCTTCATGGCCATGGTTACCAACCCCGACTACCAGGCCATCGTCCACCACCGCACCCTGGCGGTGGAGGACAGCCGCCTGATGCGTTTCGGCGAAGGGGCCGGCGGCGAGGGCTTCGCCGGCTGAGCCTCAGCGGCCGCGGGCGAGCGACGCCTCGCGGATTGCCCGGAACTCCACGCCCTCGCGCCAGGCCGGGAAGTCCCGGTTGTCCGCGAGCTCGCTGCCCATGAGGTAGAGCAGCATTACTTCCTGCGCGGCGCCGGCGAGGTTCCAGTCCGGCGAGTACTCGTCCGACGGCTTGTGGTAGTGGTTCGCCGTGTAGTCCTTCAGCCGCGCATCTCCCCAGGCCTTGCCGTGGGCGACGCTGTCCGTGGCGCTTGTCAGGTAGAGCGCCGGGATGCCGATGCGGGCCAGGGAGAAGTGGTCCGAACGGTAGTAGTAGCCCTTCTCCGGGTAGGGCTCCTGCACGATCACCCGGCCCTGCTGCTCCGCGGCACGGGCGAGATAGTCCTCGAGCTCACTGTTGCCGTAGCCGACGACCGCGATATCCCGGGTGCGGCCGATGGTGCCGGCGGCGATGTTGTCCATGTTGAAGTTCGCCACGGTCTTCGCCGGCGGGAAGATCGGGTGCTCGCTGTACCACTTCGAGCCGAGCAGGCCGGACTCCTCCGCGGTGACCGCGAGGAACAGGATGCTGCGTTCGGGTCGCGTCGGCCGGTCCCCGTAGAGCCCGGCGAGGGCGAACAGGCCGGCCACGCCGGAGGCGTTGTCGCTGGCGCCGTTGTAGATATTGTCGCCCGATTCGTCCTCGTGCTTGCCGAGGTGGTCCCAGTGCGCCGTGTAGACGATGGCCTCGTCGGCGTGCTCGCCGCCCGGGATCAGGGCGGCCACGTTGCGGCTGAGGGTCGACGAGAGCGTGTTCTCGAGGGCGATGGAGGCGCGCAGGTCGCCGAGCGGAACAGCCTCGAAGCCCGGCGCGGCGGCGGCAGCCCGCGCGGCGTCGTAGTCGAGGCTCGCGGCGGCGAAGAGCTCACGGGCGGTGTCGACGGTGACCCAGGCCTCCACCGCCGCCTTGTCGGTATTGGCGTTGGCCGCGGTGAGGCCGATGTTGGCCCCGGACCAGCTGTTGCGCACCACGCCCCAGGGGTAGGCGGCGGGCTCGGTTTCGTGAACGATGATCGCGCCGGCGGCGCCCTGGCGGGCGGCCTCGTCGAACTTGTAGTCCCAGCGACCGTAGTAGGTCATGGTGCGGCCGTTGAACAGCGCGGGGTCGCCGGTGGCGAAGCCCGGGTCGTTGATCAGCATGACCACGGTCTTGCCGTGCACGTCGATGCCCGCGTAGTCGTTCCAGCCGCGCTCCGGGGCGTTGATCCCGTAGCCCACGAAGACCAGGGGCGAATCGGTGATGGCGACCTGCTCGACCTGCCGGCGCGTGAAGGGCAGCACTTCCGTTCCATAGGCCAGCGTGCGGCCGTAGCTCCCGCCTTCAATGATGAGGGCGGTTTCCGGGTTGGTGGTGACCGAGGTGATGGGCACGTCCTGGAACCACTGTCCGTCATTGCCGGGTTCCGCCCCCAGCGCCTCGAAGGTCTTCACCAGGTAGGCCAGGGTCTTCTCCTCGCCGGGGGTGCCGGGCGCGCGGCCCTCGTAAGCGTCGCCGGCGAGCTCCGCCGTGTGCTCGTGAAGGGCCTGCTCGACCCGGGCTTCGCGTGCCGCGGGGTCGGCGGCGAGGGTACCGGCGCCTGGCGCGAGAAGCGCCAGGGCCAGCAGGAAGGGCGGTACGATGCGCATGCTGCGTGCCTTTTTTATCCGGGTGCCGGATGGTTGAGCTCGCCATGATAGACTGCCGCTATCGACCTTGCACGGCATGGTGCCCATGGCCCTGACCCCGGAACTCCTCACCGACCGGCTGCGCCTGCGTGAAACCCGGGCCGGCGATTTTGCCGGCTGCGCCGAGCTCTGGGGCGACGAAGCGGTGGTGCGCTACATCGGCGGCACTCCCTCCACGCCGACGGAAGCCTGGGCGCGGATGCTGCGCTTTCCCGGGCTGTGGGCACTGCTTGGCTACGGCTACTGGACTGTCGAGGATCGCGAGACCGGCGCCTTCGCCGGCCAGGTCGGCCTTGCGGATTTCAAGCGCGATCTCCAGCCTGCCATCGACGGTATCCCCGAGGCCGGCTGGGTGATCGCCCCGGCCTTCCACGGCCGCGGTATCGCCAGCGAGGCCATGGCGGCCGTGCTCGCCTGGGCGGACCGGGAGCTGCCGCAACAACGCACCTGCTGCCTGATCGACCCGGAAAACGGGGCATCGATCCGCGTTGCCGAGAAACTCGGCTACGCGGGTTGCCGGCCGGCCAGCCTGGGCGGCGCGGCAAGCCTGCTCTACTTCCGGGAGCGTCCGGGGGGTACGCGGCCATGATTCGCCAACTGCTCCGCCGCCCGGGGCTGCGCCTCGCCTGTGTCCTGCTGGTGCTGGCATCCCCTGCCCGGGCCGAATACCCGCACGAGGACGAGCCCATCGGCTCCGTGCGCGAGGTCTACGACGGCCAGCTGCTGCCCGATATCCAGGTCAACACCTTCCGCAATATCCACCGCCTCTTTCCCACGCGCACGGTGCGCGCCGCCGAGGCGCCGCGGCCGCTGCCGCCCGCCGCGGAAACGCTGGGCAACTTCCGCTTCGAGTCCCGCGGCCGCCGCTGGGATCTCTACGACTATCTCTCGGTCAACCGCGTGGCCGGCATGCTGGTGCTCAAGGAGGGCGAGGTCGCCTTCGAGTACTACGGCCTCGGTAACGGCCCCGAGACGAGCTGGATGTCCATGTCCGTGGTCAAGTCCATGACCGCCACGCTCGTGGGCATGGCGATCCGCGACGGCTACATCGACAGCCTGGACGACACGCTCGAGCGCTACCTGCCGCGCTTCGCCGGCAGCGCCTACGACGGGGTCACGGTGCGCCAGCTGCTGCAGATGGCCTCGGGTGTGCGCTGGAACGAGACCTACACGGACCCTGCCTCGGACCGGCGCGCCATGCTCGAGGCGCAGCTGGCCCAGGAGCCCGGCGCCATCCTCGACCTCATGGCCTCGCTGCCGCGCGCAGCAACGCCCGGCACGCGCTGGAACTACAGCACCGGGGAGACGCAGGTGGTCGGCGCCCTGGTCGCGGCGGCTACGGGCCGGCCCGTCGCCGAGTATCTCGCCGAGAAAATCTGGCAGCCGGCGGGCATGGCGACGGATGCCACCTGGTGGCTCGCCTCCCCCGGCGGGCTGGAGATCGGCGGCAGCGGGCTGTCTGCCACGCTCCGGGACTACGCGCGTTTCGGCCAGTTCATGCTCGAGGGCGCGGTGGTGGCGGGCGAGCCGACGCTCCCCGATGGCTGGATCGAGCAGGCGACCCGGCCTCAGCGCATCGGCGGCGAGACGGTGGAGTACGGCTACATGTGGTGGCCCCTCGACGAGGGCGCTTACGCCGCCATCGGCATCTTCGGGCAGTTCGTCTACGTGCACCCGGCGGATCGGCTGGTGGTGGCGCTGTGGAGCGCCCAGCCGAAGCCCGAGGGTGCGGATGCCATCGACGAGTACGAGTTTTTCAACGCCCTCGCCGCCGCCCTGCGCTGACCGGGCCGGCCCCCGGAACCTTGACAGACCTCAAGGCCGGGTGCGCCTGCCCCCGCTAGCATGAGGGGGCTCTCAGCCGGCACGGGGTTCCCTTGCGCGACAACCTGCTCGCCTTCCTGAAGATCACCCTGGGCAGCCTCCGGGACCTGGCGCCGGTGGTGCTGCTGGTACTGGTGTTCCAGCTGCTGGTGCTGGGACAGCCGCTGCCGAACGCGCTGGAGCTCGGCCTCGGCCTGGCCTTCGTGGTCCTCGGGCTGACCTTTTTTATCTTCGGCCTTGAACTCGGCCTGTTCCCCATCGGCGAGTCCATGGCCTACGCGTTTGCACGCAAGGGCTCGGTGCTCTGGCTGTTGCTGTTCGCCTTCGCCCTGGGCTTCGGCACCACCATTGCCGAACCGGCGCTGATCGCCGTCGCCGGCGAGGCGGCGGCCATTGCGGCGGACGGGCGCATGATCGAGGACAGCGAGCGCGCGATGGCACGCTACGCCCTCGGCCTGCGTCTCACCGTCGCCGTGTCCGTCGGCATCGCGATCATCATCGGGGTGCTGCGCATCCTGCGCGGCTGGCCGATCCACCTCATGATCGCCGGCGGCTACGTACTCGTGGTCTGCATGACCGCCATCGCGCCGAAGGAGATCATCGGCATCGCCTACGACAGCGGCGGTGTCACCACCTCGACGATTACCGTGCCCCTGGTCACCGCCCTGGGCGTGGGCCTGGCGTCGGCTATCCGCGGCCGCAACCCGATGATCGACGGTTTCGGCCTCATCGCCTTCGCGTCGCTGACGCCGATGATCTTCGTCATGGGCTACGGGATGCTCTACGCATGAACGTCGGCGGGCTGCTTGCGGAGTTCCTGGCGACCACGGTCGGCACCATCCGCGACCTCCTGCCCATTGCCGCGATACTGCTCGGCTTCCAGTTCCTGGTCATCCGCGAGCCGCCGCCGCACCTGCGCCGTATCGTCATCGGCTTTCTCTACGTGCTGATCGGCCTTTCCCTGTTCCTGCTCGGCCTCGAGAAAGCCCTGTTCCCGCTCGGCCGCGTCATGGCCGAACAGCTCACCGCCCCGGCGTTCATCGCCGGCCCCGGGGCCGTGGCGGGCATGCTGGGCTGGGAAGACTACGGCTGGGTGTACCTGTTTGCCTTTGCCGTCGGGTTCAGCACCACTATCGCCGAGCCGTCGCTCATCGCCGTGGCGATCAAGGCAAACGAGGTCTCCGGTGGCGCCATAGGTATCTGGGGGCTGCGCCTTGCCGTCGCCCTTGGGGTGGCCGTGGGCATCACCCTCGGTACCTTCCGCATCATCGTCGGCGCGCCCATCCACTGGTTCATCATCACCGGCTACGTGGTGGTGGTCGTGCAGACCTTCTTTGCGCCCCGGCTCATCGTGCCGCTGGCTTACGATTCCGGCGGCGTGACCACGTCGACGGTGACTGTCCCGCTGGTGGCGGCCCTGGGCCTCGGGCTCGCCGAGACCGTGCCCGGGCGCAGCCCTTTGCTCGACGGCTTCGGCCTCATCGCTTTCGCCAGCCTGTTTCCCATGATGACGGTCATGGCCTATGCGCAGCTCTCCGAGCTGCGGGCCCGGCGCCGCGACCGACTACCCGAGGAGGTAAACTAGCACCATGCACTTCAAGCTGATCATGGCCTTCGTGGAGGACGCGCGCACCGACGATGTCCTCGATGCCGCCCGCGCGGCGGGCGCCACCGGCGCGACGGTCATCAACAACGCACGCGGGGAGGGGCTTCAGCAGAAGAAGACCTTCCTCGGCCTGTCCCTGGAAACCCAGCGGGACGTGCTCCTGTTTCTCGTCGAGGAACATCTTGCCCGGCACATCCTCGAGGAGATCGCCCGGGTCGGCGACTTCGACAACAGCCCCGGTACCGGCATCGCCGTGCAGATCGATGTCGAGGACGCCGTGGGCATCTCCCACCAGCTTTCCGTGCTCGCCGACCGCATCGAGGAGGACCTATGATCGACGGCAAGATCGTTCGCGTACGCGACGTGATGCAGGACAACTTCGTCTGCCTCGAGGGCCTGGCGACCGTGCAGGAGGCCATCGATACCATGGTGCGCGAGAACGCCGATACGGTGTTCATCCACCGCCGCAATGCAGACGACGAGCCCGGCATCGTGGTCCTCGCCGATATCGCCGACCAGGTACTGGCCCGGGACCGCGCCCCGGACCGGGTCAATCTCTACGAGATCATGACCAAGCCGGTGATCGGCGTGGACCCGGCGATGAACATCCGCTACTGCGCCCGGCTGTTCTCCCGTTTCGGCCTGTCTACGGCGCCGGTGGTCGAGAACAGGGACATCGTCGGCGTGGTCACCTATCGCGAGATGGTGCTGAAGGGCCTGCTCTCGCGCTGACCGCCCCGCCTACTCGGGCAGCCGCTTGTCCACGCCGGGGGCGATCGGCGCGCCCGAGTCGCGTTCGCGCACGGCCTCCTTGAAGCCCACGGCCTGGGCGCGCTCGCGGAACCACAGCCCCTCCGGGGAGTGGCGCGCGATGCCGTCGAAGAAGTTGGCGAAGCGCTGCGTGTTCAAAAGCCCCATGGCCTCGTAGGCCTGGTTCACCGCCAGCTTGCTCATCATGAGCTGGTTCTTGGGCACGCCCTTGATCCGGTCGCAGAGCCGGGCCACCGTCGCATCGAGTTCCGCTGCGGGCACCGCCTCGTGCACGAGGCCGATGCGGGCCGCCTCGCTGCCGCTGATCAGGTCGCCGGTGAAGAGCATGCGCTTGGCCTGTTCGATGCCGAGGCGGTAGACCCACATCATGGTGGTGGGGATACCCCAGACCCGCGCCGGCGGGTAACCGATGCGGGCGTCCTCCGCCATCACGATCAGGTCGCAGCAGAGCGCGATGTCGCTGCCGCCGGCGGCCGCGGCGCCGTGGATCTTGCAGATCGTCGGCTTTTTCGCCCGCCACAGGGCCATGAAGTCGTCCGTGTTCCCTGCCATCAGCGCGTAATCGACGGTCGGATCCCAGGGCATTGCCTGGGAGCCCGGTACCTCGCCCTCTGCCTCGGCGTAGCGCTCGAGGTCATAGCCGCCACAGAAGCCCTTGCCGGCGCCGCAAAGAACGATGACGTGGACCTCCGGGTCCGCATCTGCCTGCTCGACGGCGGCGCGGAGCTCGCGAGGCAGCGCATCGTTGATGGCGTTGAGCTTGCCGGGCCGGTCCAGGGTGATGGTGGCTACGCGGTCGTCGACCGCGTAGCGCAGGGTGGTGAAAGTCATGGGGCGTCTCGCGGTTGCCGGGTCGGCGCCCATTGTGGCTGCGGGGGCGGCGGGGGTACAGGCCCGCCGCGCAGGCGCTTGGTCAGGGAGGTGGCGCGTGCTGCAGGAAAAGGACCCGCGCCGGCTGCCGCGTGCCCATGGTGTCGCGGATGAGCGCGTGCAGCTCCCGCTCCAGGGCCGGGTCGGCCGGGCCGGTGACGCCGAGCAGTATCTCGATGCCGAAGCCGTGCTCGATCGCCGATTCGCTCATGGCGAGGATCGTGACCCCCGGCGACCGGGCGACCCGTTCGAGCACGGCGGTCCGCAGCGAGGCGGGCAGCGGCTTGCTGTAGGGGCGGCTGACGCCATCGTTGATCTGCAGCTGGAGGTTACTGACGAGATAGGCGCTGACCGGCAGCAGGGCCATGGCCAGCCCGCCCACGGTGAGACGGACCCAGCGCGGCGCGCGGCTGCCGCCGAGGGACACGTCGAGGCCGAAGAGCCGGAAGACCAGGGCGGCGCCGAGAATGATGGCGAGAAGGTTGGTGACGAACAGCAGCGCGGCGCCCGTGGCCACGGGGAACTCCAGCTTCACGGCGGCGATGCCGGCCGCCGCCAGCGGCGGTACCAGGGCCACGGCCACGGCGACACCCACGAGGGTGCCGGCAAGCCCCGGCCGGGCCAGCGCATAGGCAGCGGCCATGCCCGAGGCGAAGGCGATGCCGAGGTCGAACAGGTTCGGGCTGCCGCGGGCGACGACCTCGGCCGAGAGGTCATCCCAGGGGCTCAGGAACCCGACCAGGGAGGCGGCGATGAATGCGCCGCCGATGCCTGCCGCCATCGCCTTGCAGGAGGCGCGGAACTGCTGGCTGTTGCCCTGGATGAGGGCGAGACCGCAGGCGAGCATCGGCGTCATCAGCGGCGCCACCAGCATGCCGCCGATGACCACGGCGGTGGAGTTCTGGATCAGGCCGAGGGCCGCGATCAGTGCGGACAGCATGAGCATGACCACGAAGTCCACGGACAGGCTGCCGTCGCGCTCGAGGCGGCTGCTGAGCGCCCGCCGCGCCTCCCGGTCGAGCTTCGGGACATGCCGGTGGAAGCGCTCCCTAAGCCGCGACAGCGTACCCGGACCGGCGAGGTGGTCGGCGCGGGTGACACCGATGGCGAAGTCCTGTTCCGGCCTTTCCTTGCGCAACCGGTTCAGGTGGCCGAGGCGGCGGGTGACCCGCGCATCCTCGTCCGCGTCGACGAGGACCAGGTCGCCGGCGCCGACCTCCGCGGCGATGACCGCGTCCATCGTCTCGGGCACCGGCAGTTCCCGCAGCGCCTCCGCCCTCGCCTTGCCGATCCCCTCGCGCACCTTTCTGAAGGCCCGCCGGGAGCGCCCCGCGGCATCCGGGTCCGGGATGACCAGGAGCGGACGTTCGCGGTCCGCGAGGGCGCGGAGGGCGAAGCGCATGCCGTGGATGCCGCCGCCCCTGACCTGCGCGAAGAGCACCCTGGCGGGCCGGTCGCGCAGCTGGCCGACATCCAGCAGCAGCACATCCACCGGCGCGGCGCGGGCCAGCTGCTGGAGCAGGCCCCGCTCCCGGGCGCCGGCGTTGTCGAGCGAGTCATTGAGCACCAGCAGGCCCGTGTCGAGGTCGGCGACGGCGTTGAGGGCGGCACGGCGCAGCCCCGGGCCACGGCAATCGTAGAGTTTTGCGGGCGCGTCGAGGTCGGCCAGGCCCTGCCGCGCCGCGGCCAGCAGCCCGGACTCGCCCTCGCCGGCCTCGGTGCTTTCCTCGAGGCGCGCGACCGGGTCCTGCACGAGGCAGCAGACCACCAGCGGCTGCTTCAGGCGCTGGGCAATGCGGGCGGCCCACGGCAGGGCCGCAAGCGCCGCCTCGGCGTGGACAAGCAGGAGTGTGTTCAAGGCAGCCTTCCCGGGGCCGTGACAACGCCAAGCATAGCGCAGTTCCGACCCCGTGAAGGGACTCCCTTTCCGGGCTAGAGCAGCGGCGCGATCACCAGGCTGACGATGGCCATGACGTTGATGAGAATGTTCATGGACGGACCGGAGGTGTCCTTGAAGGGGTCGCCGACCGTGTCGCCGACGACCGCTGCCGAGTGCGTTTCCGAGCCCTTGCCGCCATGGTTTCCTTTCTCGATGTACTTCTTGGCGTTGTCCCAGGCGCCGCCGGCGTTGGCCATCATCAGCGCGAGCAGCACGCAGCCGAGCAGGGCGCCGCCGAGCATGCCGCCCAGGGACTGGGCGCCGAGGCCGAAGCCGACGATCACCGGGGCGGCCACGGCGATGGCGCCGGGCAGGATCATGCGGCGCAGGGCGGCGGTGGTGGCGATGTCCACGCAGCGCGCCGTGTCCGGCTCCGCGTTGCCCTCGAGGAGCCCGGGGATCTCGTGGAACTGCCGGCGGATCTCCTTGATCATGTCGAACGCCGCGTCGCCCACGGCGGTCATGGTGATGGACGCGATCAGGAAGGGGATGGTGCCGCCGATGAACAGGCCCACGAGGACCTTCGGGTCCGACAGCTCGAGGGCAAAGCCCGGGTGCTTGACGGTCACCGTCTCGACGAAGGCCGCGATGATGGCCATGGCCGCGAGCGCCGCGGCGCCGATGGCGAAGCCCTTGCCGATGGCGGCGGTGGTGTTGCCCACCTCGTCGAGGCCGTCGGTGATCTTGCGGGTCTCCGGGCCCATGCCCGCCATCTCCGCAATGCCGCCGGCGTTGTCGGCCACCGGCCCGTAGGCGTCGATGGCCATGGTAATGCCGACGGTGGCCAGCATGCCTACCGCCGAAATGCCGACCCCGTAGAGCCCCGAGAGCTCCGTCGAGACGTAGATGATGCCGGCCAGGAAGAGGATCGGCAGCACCACCGACTGCATGCCGACGGCGAGGCCTGTGATCATGACCGTCGCCGGCCCGGTACCGCCGGACTCGGCGATCTTCTCAACGGGGCCGCCCCCGGTGTAATACTCGGTGATCAGGCCGATGAATACCCCGCCGACGGCGCCGGCGAGTACAGACCACCAGACCTTGCTGTCGAGGCCCAGGCCGCCGACGACGAACCAGGCGGCGATGACGAAGACGACCGGCGCCAGGATGGTCCCGGTGCGCAGGGCCGCCTCCGGCGCGGCGCTGGAGCGGGCGCGGACGACCAGTATCCCGACCAGTGATGCGAGCAGGCCGATACTGGCCAGCGCCAGCGGCAGGAACATGAGTGCGCCCTGGGTGTCCGCGTCGACGGCCATGGTGGAAGCGATGGCGATGCAGGCGATCATGGAGCCGCAGTAGGACTCGAAGATGTCCGAACCCATGCCCGCAATGTCGCCGACGTTGTCGCCGACGTTATCGGCGATGACGCCCGGGTTGCGCGGGTCATCCTCGGGAATGCCCGCCTCGACCTTGCCGACGAGGTCTGCGCCGACGTCGGCACTCTTGGTGTAGATGCCGCCGCCGACCCGGGAGAACAGCGCGACCACGGAGGCGCCCATGCCGAAGCCGTGGATCGCGTGGGCCGTGTGCGGGTCACCGCCAAAGTAGTAGTAGAGACTGCCGAGGCCGATGAGGCCCAGGGAGGCGACGCAGAGACCCATGATGGAACCGCCGTAGAAGGCGATGGAGAGCGCGAAGCCCTGGCCGTGGTTCTGCGCCGCTACCGCCGTACGCACGTTGGCCTTGGTGGCCGCCCACATTCCCAGGAAACCGGCGGTCGCTGAGGACAGCGCGCCCACGGTGAAGGCGATGGCCGTGTTCACGGAGAGCGGCGAGGCGAGGAGGGCGACCAGCAGCGCGGCGCCGAAGAGCGCGAGCAGCTGGTACTCCCGGCGCATGAACACCATGGCGCCGAGATGGATCTGGTCGCCGATGTGCTTGACGACCCCATCGCCGTGGTTGTGCCGGAGCAGCAGGTGGTAGATGAAGAATGCGACCATCAGGCCGCCGATGCCCAGGAGAGGCGGGTAGATAAAGAACTCGCTCATGCAGGAACCCCCTTGCGGTTGGCGTGCTTGTACTTATTCTTCGAGCAACGATAGCACCCCGCCGCGCAGACGGGGAAGCGGCTGCGCGGCGGCGGGTTCAGAGGGTGGCTTGCAGCGCCGACACCGTCAGCCCGAGCAGGCAGAAGGTCGATAGCAGGAAAAGCCCGAAGCGCAGGGGCACGTAGTTCACGGTGCACTGCACCAGGCTGTGGGCAACGCGCAGTCCGACATAGGCCCAGGCCAGGCGCAGGTCCCAGCCGCCCGCGCTGCCGGTGATCGCCAGGATCGCACAGACCGCGTAGAACGCCGTGGGCTGCTCGAGCAGGTGCGCGTAGTTGTGGGCGATCCAGTTGGCGGAATCGGGAATCACGCCCTCGAGGTCCTGGCCGCGGCGGCCGCCGGGGAGGGGCTTCGAGAGGTCGATGCCGGCCTGCTTCATGGCCGGGAAGCGGCGCGCGGCCATCCAGAACAGGACGAGGATGGTCCAGGCGACGAGGACCGCGGCGGGGGCGAGAATCGGGCTGCTCATGGTCGGTGTCCGGTTTGCGTGTCCGTGGAGTCTAGGCGCCGGACTGGCACCCGGCAACGTCGCGCGGTGTCAGTCGGCCGCGATCGCCTCCGGTTCGCCGTCGATCGGACGTACACGGGCGGCGGCTCCGGCGGTCTGGCCTTCTGCGACCGGGGCATCGGACTGCTGCCAGAGCAGGCTGCGGACCTTTGCGTAGGGGATCGGGTCCGGCGACAGCAGCAGGACCAGCCGCTCGCCGTCGCTGAAGTAGGGGTCCTCGACCAGGTTCTGCGCCGGTGCCTCGCGCGTCGCCCGACGAGAGCCCTCGACGAAGCCGAAGGCTTTGACGAAGCCCCCGGCAAGGAGGCTCTGCAGCAGGTATTCCCGGGCCTGGTCGACTTCGGGGTCGATGACGTGGGTGGTAAGCGTCGGCGCATCGGGCGTGAGCTTGATGCCGATGTCGCGGCTCACCTGTCCGACCCAGACCTGGCGCCCGTCGTGGCGGAAGGGCGCGAGCCAGAGCCGCATGTGGTTGCGCTCGGCGATGTTGGCTCGGGCGCGCTGCAGGGCGAAGTCCTGCTTGCGGCCGAACGCGAACAGGTCGCTCACCGGCGCCACCGGGTAGGCCGTGTCGGAAAGCGCGGCACCGATCATCCGGCCTACGCTCTTGAAGGTGATGCGGTGGGTAAAGGACCAGCCGGCGCGAGAGAGTGCATTGAGCACGTCCGAAGATCTGCCGATGATCACGATATTGAGCGGGTCGCCGTCCTCGTCCCCGGCCTCGTTGGTGGAACAGCAGGGAAGGGCGGCAAGCCGTTCCCGCAGGGCCTCCCGGGAAAGCTCCGGCAGTGGCTCGTCGCCGTAGATGGTCTCCGGGTGCAGGCGCTCGTAGTCGAAGATGCCGTCGGGCAGTGGCAGGGCGAAGCCGAAGCGCAGCTCGATCACCTCCGCATCCGGCGCGCTTTCGCCTTGCGCCTCGGCGCGCCGGCGCTTCAGCTCGGCGGCATAGGCATCCTCGACCAGGCGGACGTCGACGTAGCGGCCACCCAGGGCCTTGGGGGCAAAAACGAACCCCTCGGTGATGGTCCCGGGCTCAAGCCGCAGCCGCATGGACTCGTCCCGCAGCCGCTGCCGTGCGGCCTCGAAGTCTTCGTCGGGTATCGAGGAGCGGGCCAGGCTCGCGACCTCGCCGGCAGGATAGAAGTCCATGTCGAGCACGCTGCGCAAGAACCAGAGCCGCTGATCGGTCGCATTCTCCACCCGCACCCAGATTGCCTGCAGGTCGTAGGCGCCAAGGTCGATACCGAAATGCGCGCGTGCATGCTCGTCCGTCAGGATGGCGACGGAAACGGTAGCGCCCTGCGAGCTCTTGGTCTGCACTTCGCGGAAATCGTCGGGAATGGTTAGCGGGTCATAATCCCAGCTCGCGCAGCCGCCGAGGACCAGCAGGCCCGCGAGCACCAGCGTGCGAAGTAGCCATCGCCTGGCGTTCATGATCCTGTCCCCTCCTGGCTCACCGGGTTTTCCAGATCCGCAATCACGTAGTCAATGATAGCGCGCCAGAGCCGTGTCCGCGGGTAGCCGTTGCGCACCAGCAGGCTGCCGAGGGGGATGTCCTCGACCTGCACCGGTACGGCCACGGCCCAGTGGTCCGCGTTGGCGTAGCCCAGGAGCGTGCTTCCGGGCAGCAGCTGGTCCCAGTGCAGGAGCGCGCCGTCATTCAGCGGATGCACCGCGCCCAGCACCTTGTAGCTCGAGCGCAACGCCGGTGACACCCGGTCCGGGCCCGGGGCCGTCACGATGGCGTAGGCGGGTACCGGCAGGGGCAGGTGGTCCTGCAGCCAGGCGTGCCGGTGCACCGGGCGCAGGCTTTCCATGGCCCGCCGGTCACCCTGGCCGCAGTCGCCGTAGGGGCTGAAGCGTAGCAGGGCCGTGGTCGAGTCGGCGGCGTTCTCCGCCACCGGGGAGCCACCGACGCTGCCCGCCACGGTGACCAGGGCCGCGGTGCGTGCAGCCAGCTCGGGGTGGCGCTGGAGGGCGACCATCAGGTCCACCGCCCCCTTCGAATAGCCCACTAGGATCAGCTGCTGCTCCGGCGCGAGGCTGTCCTCGAGCTGCGCCGCGACGATGTCCGCATTGCGCTCGCTGCTCGAAAGCCCCTCGACCTCCAGCAGGGTTGTCGCGTAGCCCGCCTCAGCGAGCGCGGTTGTCGGCAGCTCGCGTTCGTCGATGAGGTCGCGCACGCAGTCCCAGCCGATGCCAAGAGCGAGGGCGACGCGGTAGCGGTCGCGGGGCAGGTTCGCCGGTTCGATGTGGCGCGTGGCCTCGCCCTCGTCGCGGAAATGGCGCAGGGCGAGGCGGCAGGCCTCGTCGGGTATCTCCTCGCTGCCGCCCGGCTCGCGGCAGAACAGGGCGCGGAAGTTGGCGCGCTCGTCGCGCACGCCGGTAAAGCTCGCCGGCGCGAGCGCCAGGGGCACGTACTGGCTGCTGTCCACCGCCGGGGGTAGGGGCGTGCAGGCCGCGACGAGCGCCACGAGCGCTGCGCCGGCCAGGCTGTACACCCGGGGAAGACCGCCCTTCACGCGGCGCGGCTCTCCGGTAGCCCGTCGAGCAGCGCGGCGGCATCCACCTCGTCGACCTGCGAGGGATTCATCCAGGCCTCGGCATAGCGGTAGTGCAGGCCGCGCTCGATGAACAGCCGGAACAGGTCGGCGTCGATGTGCCGATCCAGGGCCATGAAGCGCATGATGCGCAGGGATTCGGACAGGGTCTTGCCCTTCTTGTAGGGGCGGTCCGGTGCGGTGAGCGCTTCGAGGATGTCGGCGATGGCCATGATCCGCGCCGCCAGGCTCAGCTTCTCCGCCGGCAGGCTGCGCGGGTAGCCGGTGCCGTCGAGCTTCTCGTGATGCCCGCCGGCGATCTCCGGCACGCGGGCGAGTTCTTCCGGCCAGGGCAGCGTTTCCAGCATCTCGATAGTGGAGGAGATGTGCTCATTGATGCGGTAGCGGTCCTCGTCGGTCAGCGTACCGCGGCGGATGGAGAGGTTGTACAGCTCGCCGAGGTCCTGCTCCAGCGCTGGCGGCCGCATGGTGAAGCCGAAGCCGGCGAAGCGCGACTCGACATCCTCGCGCGGTGTGCGGTGCTCCGGCCGGTCCGCGAGGAGTGGCTCCCACTGCGGCGTCTCGTTCGGGTAGTCGGCGAGGCGCAGTGCTTCCTGGGGCGACAGGCCGACGCGATCGTCGAGCGTACGCAGCCAGCTGTGGTCCGCGATGCGGTGCAGGCGTTCGATGGCTTCGTCGCTCATGGCCTCGCCGCCCACGTTGCACTCGGCCACGAAGGCGAAATCCTCCCGGAGCTGGTGCTGTTTCTCCTCCAGCTCGGCGCGCAGCGCCGCCTCCGCACCGGGGCTCTCGCGCAGGGCGCGCAGGTAATCGATCTCCGCATCGCGCAGCAGGACTTCGAAGCGCATGCGCACTTCGTGGATGCGGTTGTACAGCGCCTCGAGCTTGGCGCCCTTGTCGACGATGTGCTCCGGCGTGGTGATCTTGCCGCAGTCGTGCAGCCAGGCGGCGATCCTGAACTCGCGCCACTCCTCTTCTGAGCGCAGGGCGAACGCGTCGAACGGGGCCTCCGTTGCCTCTGTCGCCGCCTCGGCCAGCAGTGCGGCGATGGCCGGTACCCGTTCACAGTGGCCGCCGGTGTGCGGCGACTTCTGGTCAATGGCTGCTGCGATCAGGCGGACGATGGCGTCGTGCAGGTCGCGCTGCTTCTTTTCGTAGTCGCTGATGGCCTCGGCCATGTTCACGAGCGAGCCCGACAGCCAGCCCACTTCGCGGATGACCGTGGGTACGCGCTTCACGCTGGCGTAGTCGCGGTGTCGCACCTTGTCGCTCTGCTCGGCCAGGGCGCGAATCGGCCGCGAGACCAGTCGGGTGGAGACGGAAACCAGCGGCAGTAACAGCAGCGCCGCGGCCAGCGACAGGCCGAGGGTGACCAGGGCCTGGCGGCGGTAGGGAGCCATCACCTCGGCGCGCTGGCCGAGCAGGCCGATGTACTCCTGGGTGCTCTGCGAACTGAAGCTGTCGAGCGGCTGCACCCAGGCGTAGTAATCGGCGCTGCCGACGCGGGTGCGCTGCAGCAGACCGTAGCCGGCCGGATCGCCCGCGAGCGCCACGAGCGTCGGATAGACCTCGGTGTCGTCGCGGATGTTGGCGGCAGAGATCACGCCGCGGAAGCGCCGGTCGCGGGCGCTGCTGGCGACGATCCGGCCCTCCGTGTTGAATATCATCGCCGCGTGCGTCCGGGGGAAGCGGCTGCTGTCAAGCAGCGCATCGAGGCTGGACAGGAGCACGATGGCGCCGGCGACGGCGCCATCCGGGGAACCGACGGTGTAGCTGATGCCCCGTTCCTGCACCATGCTGAGGAGGTAGGGGGCCGTCTTTCTCACCTCGCCGGGTCGCGCCTCCGTGAACCAGGGCCGCAGGTCGGCAAAATACTGGCTCGGGCGGCTCGTCTCGCGCACTACTTGCAGGGTCTCGTCCAGGAAGCGGCGCTGTTCCACCCGTGCCCCGTCGATGTCCGTCACCTGCATTACCACCCACCGCTCGTTGTCGCGGGCGTCCCACGCCGCGCGCACGCCCGCGTCGGCCTCCAGGCTCGAGACCTCCAGGTAGTCGCCGTTCGCGTAGCCGACGAACAGACTGAATATGTCCGCACGGCGCTCAAGTAGCCCGGCCAGCCGGGGCACGATGGGATGCAGGCCGTCCTCCAGCGGTGTAGCGAAGGCGTCCAGCCGGCGCACGGCAATGGCGAGCTGCTCTCCACGGCGCTCGAGGCGGCCCGCGGCCTCGGCGCTGCGCTGGGCAATGGCGGTGAACTCCTCGGCGGCCGCCTGCTCCGCGGCCCGGGTATCGAAGTAATAGTTGATCGCCGTGATCGTCGCCGCCACGAACAGTACGGCGCCGAAGACGAGCGCCGTCAGCAGCGTGCCCAGGCTCAGCCTGGGGGCGTGTATGCGGGGGCGATCCATGCGGTGGGTGCTGTTCCCGGCGGGTTCCTGTCGACACTATAGCGTGCCGGGGTAGCGAAGAAGAGCCTGTCACCGGGCGAAAAAAAACCCGGCGGGGGCCGCCGGGTTTGCAGGGGATGAAGGACGGGGCCGGGGAAGGCCCCGCTGCACGCGTGCCTCAAGCCTCGTCGAGGTCGAAGCGGTCGGCGCGCATGACCTTGACCCACGCGTCGACGAAGTCCTCGATGAACTTCTCGTCGCCGCCGGCCTCGGCATAGACCTCGGCCACTGCGCGCAGCTCGGCGTTGGAGCCGAAGATGAGGTCGACGGGCGTGGCGGTCCACTTGAGCTCGCCGCTGGCGCGGTCGTAGCCCTCGTAGATCCCTTCCATGTCGTCCGACTTCTCCCACTTCGTGTCCATGCTGAGCAGGTTGACGAAGAAATCATTGCTCAGCGCGCCGGGGCGGTCGGTGAAGATGCCGTGCTCGACACCGGCGCTGTTGGCGCCCAGGGCGCGCATGCCGCCGACCAGGACCGTCATCTCGGGGACGCGCAAGCCCAGGAGGTCGGCGCGCTCCACCATCATCTCTGCCGGCGAGAGACGGTTGCCCTCGGCGTAGTAGTTGCGGAAGGCGTCGGCGTAGGGCTCGAGCGGCTCGAAGGACTCGACGTCCGTCATCTCCGCCGTGGCGTCGACGCGCCCGGGCATGAACGGCACCTCGATGTCGTAGCCGGCCTCGCTGGCCGCAAGCTCGATGGCCGCTGCGCCGCCGAGGACGATCAGGTCAGCCAGGGACACCTGCTTGCTCTTGAACAGGCCGCTGTTGAAGTCCTCCTGGATCTCCTCCAGCGTCGCCAGTACCTTCGCCAGCTCGTCCGGGTTGTTCACCGGCCAGTCCTTCTGCGGCGCCAGGCGCACCCGGGCGCCGTTGGCACCACCGCGCATGTCGGTGTTGCGGTAGCTGGCCGCCGAGGCCCAGGCCGCGCGCACCAGTTCGCCATTGCTGAGGTCGGTCTCCAGGATTTCCTTCTTGAGCTTGGCGACGTCGCCGTCGTCGATCATCTTGTAGTCCGCCTCGGGGAGCGGATCCTGCCAGAGAAGATCGGCATCGGGCACCTCGGAACCGACGTAGCGGGCCTTGGGACCCATGTCGCGGTGCGTCAGCTTGAACCACGCCTTGGCGAAGGCGAGCTCGAACTCTTCCGGGTTGTCCAGGAAGCGCTTGGAGATCTCGCGGTAGACCGGATCCTCCTTCAGCGACAGGTCGGTCGTGAGCATGATCGGCGTGGACTTTTCAGCGCCCTCGACAACCGGCGCGACCGTATCCTTGGTGGCACCTTCCTTGGCAATCCACTGCGTGGCGCCGCCAGGGCTCTTGACCTTCTCGTACTCGTAGGCGAACAGGTTCTGCAGGTACAGCATGGTCCACTGCGTCGGTGCAGCGGTCCACGCACCCTCCAGCCCGCTGGTGATGGTGTCTTCGGCGTTGCCCTTGCCGCAGCTGTTCTTCCAGCCAAGGCCCTGCTGCTCGACCGGCGCGGCGGCGGGGTCCGGGCCGACACACTCGGACGCCTTGCCGGCACCGTGCACCTTGCCGAAGGTATGGCCGCCGGCGATCAGGGCGACGGTTTCCTCGTCGTTCATGGCCATGCGGCCGAAGCTCTGGCGGATCTGCTTGGCGGCGGCGACCGGATCGGAATTGCCGCCGGGGCCTTCCGGATTGACGTAGATGAGGCCCATGACCGTGGCGCCGAGGCCCGGCTGCAGGTTCATGTTCTCATCGTGACGGTCACTGGCGAGCAGCTCTTCCTCCGGGCCCCAGTAGACGATATCCGGCTCCCAGTCGTCCTCGCGGCCGCCGGCGAAACCGAAGGTCTTGAAGCCCATGTCCTCCATGGCGACCGTGCCGGCGAGCACCAGCAGGTCCGCCCAGGAGACGTTGCGGCCGTACTTCTGCTTGACCGGCCAGAGCAGGCGACGGGCCTTGTCGAGGTTGGCGTTGTCGGGCCAGCTGGCGAGCGGCTCGAAGCGCTGCTGGCCACCGCCGGCGCCGCCGCGGCCATCGGCCGTGCGGTAGGTGCCCGCGGCGTGCCAGGACATGCGGATAAAGAAGGGGCCGTAGTGCCCCCAGTCGGCCGGCCACCAGTCCTGGGAGTCGGTCATGACGTCCCTCAGGTCGGCTTTCAGTTGCTCGAAGTCCACCTGGGCGAAGGCCTCGGCATAGTCGAAATCGTCGCCATAGGGGTTCGACTCGATCGCGTGGTCACGGAGCGGCTGCAGGTTGAGCTGGTCCGGCCACCAGAAGCTGTTCGGCTTCGGTTTGCCGGCCAGCATGCCGGCTTCGGCGTTGTGCATGTCCGCCCCTGCGGATGCGGACATGAGGGCCGCGAGGATCGCGGCGGGCAGTGTCTTCTTTACCATGGATGTTGCCTCCCGGTTCATGAGGTCTTGCGGTTTCAACGTGCAAGAGATAAGCAAGTACTTGCTTGCACCGTCTCTCCCGTAACCCGGCTCTCGCCCCCGGCGCGATACACCCGGGGGCTCGAGGCCGACTTCACGCTGGCCACGAGATGACTTAAGGGTAGGTCGATCAATAACCGGTTTTCCATCGGTTTTTTTCGATGATGGTGAGCAGGAATTCCGATCAAGCCCCTGGTCGCTGTGGGGACTCTCGCTGCGCGAAGGCGCGCCGGAGCCAGTAGAGCACGGCGTAGAGAAACACCAGCGGCAGCAGCACGGTCTTCAGCAGCAGTGCGGCCAGCAGCGTGATCAGGTTGCTCGCAAAGGCATCCACCCGCTCGCCCAGCGCGGCCAGCTGGGGCCGCAGCTCTCCCACGCCGCGCAGCCGGTCGCCGAAGCCGCTTTCCTCACCGCCTGCGTCCCCTTCGAGGGAAACGCCGGCGCGGCGGCCCACCTGCTCGAGCTCCCCGCGGAAGTCCTGCATCTGCGCATGACGCGCCCGCTCCTCGCCGGCGAGGAAGAGCTGGTCGGTCCAGCCCGCCGCCAGCATCGCCAGCACCAGGGCCAGCCTGGCGGCGGCGAGCACGGTGAAGGCGAGGAGCAGGCCCCGGCGCAGCGCGGCCGGGCCGGCTGCGCTGGCCGCCGCAGCGGCGACGCCGACGACGGTCAGCAGGGCATTGAACAGCCGGTCCGTGACCAGCGTGAGCAGCACCTTCTGCAGGGCCAGGGACCCCAGGGCCACCATCATCATGGCGGAGAAGCGCTCGACCAGGTCGTTCACCGGGTCCAGGAATTCACCGACGGCGAAGGACAGCATGGGAATGCTGAACTCCGTGCCCTGCAGCACGGAGACCAGCCCGTTGATCGCCCGCGCAGTGGCATAGACGGCGCCGGCGCCGAGCAGTGCGGCATCGAGGTAGGCTTCCGAGGGCCGGTCGAGCACGCCGCTCCAGGCCAGGGCGAGGACAACGGAGACGGCCGCTGCGACGGGCAGTGCGCGGTGAATGGTGCGCGGCGAAGGCGTGTCAGTCATGGGCGGCGGGGTGGTTCTCGCGGGCGCGGATTCTGCCCCGAGTATGACGCCTCACCGCGTTGGAGGCACGCGCCTCAGTGCTGCCGGGTGACAGGCTCCGTGGTGCTGCCGCGGGCCCGGCGCTCCGGCGTGCCACCGTAGCTGCCGAAGACGAAATCCCAGAGCGGCGAGCTGAGCCCGTACCGGCTGGTTGCGCAGCGGTAATGGTGGGCCTTGTGGAAGCGGCGCAGGAAGCGTCCTGCCGCCGTTCGCGGCCGACCGTGGTGCGTGTAGTAGTGCACCCAGTCGTAGCAGAGATAGCCGAAGAACGTACCGGCCAGCAGCGGCTCCCAGTGCCCGGGGAAGAGCAGCACCACCAGGCCGGCCAGTGCGGAGGCAATAGGCACAGCGAGGATCGGCGGCGCCACCAGGCGCCGAGGGTCCTCGGGGAACTCGTGGTGGTAGCCGTGCAGGCCGAACTGGATAGCGCGCAGCGCGCCATGGCGGGCCGGCGGCAGGTGGAAAAGCCAGCGGTGCAGCCAGTATTCGGCGAAGGTCCAGCCGAGCATGCCGGCAAGGAACAGCCCGGTCACCGTGGCGGCCGTCCGCTCTTCCACGACAAGGGCCCGGTAGAGGCAGAACGCCGCCAGCGGCAGCGCCCAGAGACCCGGGAGCGACCAGTGGGCGCTGGTGAGCCATCGCTCGAGGAACCCGTTTTCAAGCACGCGTATACCGTCCCGGCGCGCCAGGTTCTCCGCTGCCTGGCGGTCGGCGATGCCCCGCCAGTTGGCCAGGGCCTCATCGTAGGCCGCGGTGGTGCGGAAAAGCCCCATGGGTGGTGGTCAGCCGCTCAGGCGGCGGCCGGGAGTGCAGCGATCACCTGCTCGAGCTTGGGCGCCTTGCGCAGCACCAGCGGTGCGTCCTTGCGCACGTGGTTGGCGTCCATCTCGCGGCGGATCATCTCCTCGGTGACCGTGCCGTCGGCGACGCACTCGCGGAGCAGCGCGAAGAACAGGTCTTCCTGGTTCTTGTCCGGGTGAGCCCGGTAGTGTCCGAGGAGCGCATAGTCACCGAACAGCTTGCGGCGCAGGAACATGAGCCAGCCGAGCGGTGGAAAGGCGTCGAACTTGTCCGCGGGGACGAAGTCGATGGGCAGGCCGGCTTTCCAGGGCTGGGTCCAGCGCCGCGTTGTGTGCAGCAGGCGGGTCTCGCGGTTGAGCACGTCGAGATCGTTCCAGCTGTTCTCGAGAAGACCGACACTGGCGCGGTCCTCGTACATGAGCGTGATCCACTGCTTGTAATCGCGCTCGCCGGTGAACAGTTCGTTGAACTGCTCCTCGGCGCGCCAGTGGGTCAGCTTCGCGCAGTCCAGCAGCATCACGCTGGAGGCCAGCGGGCCATTGATGTCCGGGTTCTTCTTGTTGCGCGGCCGGCAGAGGATGGCCTTGCCGCCCATGTCCCGGGAGAGCAGCTCCCAGACGTCGCCGACGGCGAACACGTCCGGGTCGATGACGACGGCGCGGCCGCGGTAACCCATGAGCTCCGGCGGCATGAAGCGCAGCGGCGTGAAGGACTGCAGGTCGTTCATGCGCCACTTCCGCCAGACGCCGTTGCGCAGGAAGGGCTGGTCTTCCCGGGCGCGGAGGAAGGGGTGGTCCCGGGTCTCGATAAAGCGCACGTCGAACTTGTCGTTGTGCTTCGAGAAATAGCGCAGCGACTTGGCGCCGACGTGGGCACCGAGAATCTGCTTGTGATTCACGTGGATGAAAACGCAGGGCTTCGGTTCGGCCTGCGTTGCCGGGCTGGTGGTCGTATGACTCATGGCGTTGGAGCTCCGTGGGTTGTCTGCGACCGGCGGCTCAATGGCCGATGCCGAGCACGCGCTTGCCGAAGTGGGTGCCGAAGCGATTGACCTTCTGGCTCAGCTGGGCGAGCTTGCTCGAGGACAGGAAGTTGTACTGCAGCATGCGCCGCTCGCCGACGAAGGGCTTGTGGCCGTGCCAGGAGTGGTCCGTGCGGCGGAACGCCAGCAGCTGGCCGCCCAGGGGTTTAACCTCGGCCGTGTAGTCCTCGAGGTCGTGCTCGGAGCGCAGCATGCGCAGGCGCCCGCCCTCGTGGTCCCAGCTTTCGTTGAAGTAGACCAGCACGGTGATCACCTTGCTCCAGTGGTCCGTGTGGATGTTGCCGTCGCTCTGCTCGCAGTACTTGCGCACCGTGATGGTGGTGGGGCAGTGCGTCAGGTCCACGCCGAACTTGTCGCCGAGGGCCTGGCGGAAGGCGTTGGTCTGCAGTTCCCCCAGGAAGGTCGAGAACTGTGCGCCGTAGTGCAGGTCGGCGAGATCGTGATTGGTGGCCGTATCGATGGCCGGGTAGTCCGCGTTGACGCGGGCCAGGGCCTCCGGCGGCAGGAAATCCGGCACCACGATGTAGTCGAAGGGGTCGGTGTGGAGTTCACAGGCCTCGAGGGCCGACAGGTCGATCAGGGTCACGGGTTGTCCTCGTTCGGCTAGGGTCGGGCTCAGGCGGCCTGCTGGCGCACCAGGGCCAGCGCGTCGTGGCGCACGTGGTTGTGGGCCATCTCGCTGCGGATGTCCTGTTCGCTGATAATTCCCTCGTCCAGGCACTCGCTGACGAGGCGGAAGAAAAACGCCTCCTGGGCCGGATCTGGGTGGCGCTTGTAGGTCCCGGCCAGCGCGTAGTCCCCGAAGATGGCGCGGCGAGCCCGACGCAGCCAGTGCTTCGGCGGGAACAGGCGGAACTTGTCCGCCGGGCGGAAGTCGATCGGCAGGCCCGTCTTCCACGGCTGGTGGCGGCGCTTGGTGGTATGCAGGAGTTGCGTGCGCGGGGTCAGCCGGTCGAAGTCGTTCCACTCGTCCTCGAACAGGCCGATGCAGCTGCGGTCCTCGAGCTTCAGGCTGATCCAGTCCATGTAGTCGCGCTTGAAGGCGAACATCTCGTTGAACTGCTCCTCCACCCGCCAGTGCGTAAGCTTTGCGCAGTCGAGGAGCATGACGCTGGAAGCCAGCGCGCCGCCCTTGCCCTTGTTGCCGGACTTCGGCCGGCACATAAGCGCCATGCCGTCCATGTCCCGGGAGAGCAGCTCCCAGATGTCGCCGACGGCAAACACGTCCGGGTCGATTACCACGGCGCGACCCCGGTAGCCCATGAGCTCCGGCGGCATGAAGCGCAGCGGCGTAAAGGACTGCAGGTCGTCATTCAGCCAGCGGCGCTTGTCACCGTGGCGCAGGTAGAGCTCGCCCTCCTTCGCGTGCAGGAAGGGCTGGTTGCGCACCTCGATGAACTCGACGTCGAAGCGGTCGGCGTGCGCCGAGTGCTTCTCGAGCGAGTATTTGCCGACGATGGCGCCGAGGATCTGCTTGTGGTTGACGTGGATATAGACCCTGGGCTTCGGCGATGCCGGCGCCGCCGCACTGTTCTTGCTGCTCATGGTGGCCTCTTTCTGTGACGGTGAGCGGAGGACCCGGGGGCGTCCGCTCAGGCTGAGGCCACCCTAGCCGTGAGGCCGGCAATCGACATCGGCTGATTGACCGAGGGGGGAACGGTACTTTTCCCGGCCCGCTGCGGGGAACTTCCCCGGTGCCTCAGGAAGCGGTGTGTCGCCCGTCCCTCAGGTGCCTCCTGAGAGCTGCGGAGGCCTCAGGAGAGATAGCCCAGCTGGTAACCCCGCGCGACCACGGCCGCCTGGGTACTCGCGCCCAGCTTGAGGCGAAGCTTCTCCACGTGGGTGCGGACCGTGGAGGTGCTGAGGCCCAGCAGCCTTGCCGCGCTGCCGGTCGTTTCCCCGGCGGCGAGGAGCTCGAGCACGGCGAGTTCCCGCTCCGTGATGGCCTGCCAGGGAGCCGGGTGGGCCTTGCCGCCCGGGGTCAGTGAGCAGATCACGTTGTCGCCTATCGGCACGCAGGAAAGCAGGTGCTGCTGCCCCTCGCGGCGCACGCTGGCCGCCGCCGGGCTGTCCAGCCCCGCCTCGAGCAGCCGCGCGGCGCAGCCGTCGTGACAGGGCCGCTCGCCGCTGCCGCCCAGCGCCGCCATCGCATCGCAGCAACGCTCACCCCCGCGGTCGCCCAGGAGCTGTCGGCTGGCGCGGTTCTGCCTGACGACGGTACCGTCCCCGGCGACAATTGCCACCGCGGTCTGTCCGCTATACCTGCGCATCGGTCGGCCTCGCAATGGTCCCGATAGTCTGCCAATTGTCGGCCAGAAGGCGTTCCGGCAGCTTGACGCAGATCAGCGCGCCGGCGTGTTTCCGGCCAACCCCGGCGCGCTGCTTCCGCGACCCCCGAGCGTCACCTTGGCCTATACTGGTGTAACTGATCCGTGCTGGGACTCCCGCGAGGTCCTGCATTGAGCCCCGGTTCATCCCAAGGAGTCTTTGTCTCATGAAGCCTCTCACCTGGCTGTCCCCGCTGATCCTGATGCTGTTACCTGCGGCGTATGCCCTGGCGGACAGCACCGACGCGGCCTGCGCCGTTTACCCCCGGGGCGAGGATCACACCGACGTGGTCATGCCCTGCACTTTCAGCCAGCGCCAGGGCTACGTCACGATCCGTCGGGCCGACGGTGTCGAGCATGACCTCTCGCCCTCCGGCGATGCGGTGGGCGTCTTCACCGACGCCGCGGGCGAATCCGTCTACCGCCAGTCCGGCCTCGGCGACCAGGGACTGATTTTCCGTTTCCCGACCGAGAGCGTTTACGTCTACTGGAGTACGTCGATGCTCGAGGGGCCGGACGAGTCGAACCCGACCTGGCCGTTCAGCACCGCCGATTATGACGCGACGGCCCTGTTGCGCTGCAAGGCACCCGGCGAGGAGGCGTTCGGGTCCTGCCCCGCCGGCATCCTGCGCATGGAGGGCGGTGAAGCGTCGATCGTGGTGCGCGATCCTTCGGGCGAGGAGTTCACGATCAACTTCATGAGCAACTACGTCAATGCGACCAACCGGGAGGTCGAGGCGCAGCTGGACGGCGACACCTGGATTCTCCATTTTGCCAACGGGCAGCAGTGGCAAGTACCGCTCGCTGCCATCGAGGGCGGTTGATGTTGTCGCAGGGCAGCAGGTGGGTAGGGTTGCTCGGGGTGCTGGTTCTTGCGCTGTCCGGCCCCGCAGCCGTTTCGGGTGAGGCCGGGGAACCCGCGCAGGAAGCCACTGCAGGGACGCTACTCGGCGAACCCTTGCGCGTGTCGGGCGCGGACGAGGCTCGCGGCGTCGTACTGGACGGCTTGCTGTCGGCCTACGCCGAGTCGCGCGGTATCGTCGTCGCAGAAGAAGAGATAGCGGCCCTGCTCGCCGCCCAGGCGCGGGGCAAGGCTGCGCTCGGGCTGACCGCCGAGCAGGACCTCACGGCCGACGAGCAGCGGGAGCTGGATACGCTGCAGCGCCGCTTCGCTAAAGCGATGGTCCGCGCGTGGAAGGTGAACCAAGACCTCTACGACCGCTACGGCGGGCGGCTCGTGTACCAGCAGCTTGGCCCCGAGCCGCTGGACGCCTACCGGGCATTCCTTCGTGAGCGAGAGCAGGCCGGCGACTTCAGCCTCACGGACCCGGCCCTCGAGGCGTCGTTCTGGTCCTTCTTCGAGGATACAGAGCGACACGTCTTCCTGGACCCGCAGAGCGAGGAGGCGCTCTGGGCGTTTGTCCTGCCGCCCTGGGAGCGGGACCTGCTCAACTGTGCCGAGCCGGTTGGCGGTTGCCGTCCAGTGAGCGGCACCGGTGTCCATTTCTTCTCCACGGCCCGCGTCTACCGGAAGGAGGACACGCCGGCAGGCTACCGGCAGTACAGCACCGACACCATTGAGCTTGACGGTGACCTCGAGGGACGCGTTCTCTACCATCCCGAGACCGTCGTCGATCAGTCCGCCGGGAGGCTCGTCAACACCGGCTACCAGGTCTTCTCCGGTACGGTACTGGGTCGCGGACCGGTGCTCCTGATGGATGACAGTTTTCGTTTCCGGGTCGACCTGCAGACCGGTGAAACGACAGGGGCCGTTCGCCTCACCCGGCCGCTGGACGGCAGCAACATCCGCTGTTGGCTCGTGATCAGGGGCACGGGCATGGACGCGGACGGTAACGGCAGCGCCGACTACCGCGGCAGCTGCCAGCTTCCCCCGGCGGTGACTGCTGAAGGGAATTGATGCGCTGGCTCGCCGCCGCAGCGCTCGCCCTCAGCCTCTGGCTGTTCGTCGGCCTGCTGGTCTTCGCCTACGCCGAGTGGCTGGCCCCGCAACTGTGAGCCGGGGCCGCCTCAGCGCGCCGGGCTCCGCGCCAGGGTGATGCGCACCGCGTCCCAGAGCGACGGCAGGAGCACCAGTGACACGGGGACCGCCGTCACCACGATGAAGCTCTGCAGCTTGCCGATGCCGCCGGACCCGAGGGAAACCAGCACCAGCGCCATGGCGCCCATGGCCCCGCCCCAGAAGACCCGCATCGCCGTCGACGGCCGGTCGCTGCGCGACAGGGACACGGACAGGCTGTAGGTCATGGAGTCGCCGGTGGTGGCGACGAAGATCGTCGTCAGCAGCAGGAACAGCAGCGACACCACGAAGCCGAGCGGCATGGCCTGGGTGACTGCCAGCAGCGCCGCCGGCAGGTTGAGCCCGGCCATGGGTTCAGAGATGACCCCGGGGTCCGCCAGCTCCAGCCCGAGTCCGGCGCCGCCGAGGATCGTGAACCAGCCCATGGTGATGAGCGGCGCGGCCAGGGAGAGCATGACCACGATGGCGCGGATCGAGCGGCCCCGGCTCACCCGCGCGATGAAGATCGCCATGAGCGGCCCGTAGCCGATGAACCAACCCCAGAAGAACACGGTCCACCAGCCCAGCCAGCCGGCAGGGCCGAAGACTCCGGCGTCTCCCCGATAGAGGGCCAGGTCGAAGAAGTTGGCGAGGTGCGTGCCCAGCCCCGAGAAGAAGCTGCTGACGATAAAGCGGGAGGGCCCTGCTGCGAGAATGAATACCAGCAGGATCCCGCCGAGCACCATGTTTACGCGGCTGAGGAACTGGATGCCGCGGCTGATGCCGCTCACCGCCGAGATGAGGTAGACCACCATCAGCACAGCGATCACGGCCGCCTGGGTCAGGAAGCGGTCGGGAATGCCGAACAGCGCCTCGAGGCCGTAGCTCACCTGCAGACCGAGAAAGCCGATGGGGCCCACGGTGCCCGCGACCACGGCGATGATGCAGACCGCATCGGCGAGGTCGCCGACGGGCCCGTCGATGGCGTGCCGGCCGAACACGGGATAGAGCAGCGTCCGCGGCGCCAGCGGCAGCCCTTCATCGTAGTGGTAGTGCATGAGCATCACCGCCGTCAGGCTGCCGAGAATCGCCCAGGCGAGGAAGCCCCAGTGCAGGAAGGACTGGGCGAGGGCGTAGGGCACGGCTTCCCGGGTCGTGGCCTCCACGCCCGGGAACGCCGGCGGCACGTCGACGAAATGGGCGAGGGGCTCGCCGGCCGCCCAGAACACGCCACCGCCGGCCAGCAGCGTGCACATGATCATCGAGCCCCACTGGAACAGGCTGAACTCCGGGGTTGATCGGCCGCCGAGCACGCTGCGGCCTCCCGGAAGCAGGGCAATGAGCAGCCCTGCGAAGAAGGTCGCGAGCAGCAGCAGCTGCCAGTAAAGGCCGAAGAAGCGCGCCGACCAGGCGAAGCTGGCATCCACGAGCTGGTTCAGCGTCCCGGCGCTGAAGATGGCGAGGCCGCAGAAGGCCGCTATGAAGCCCGCCGTCAGCGCAAAGAGCCGCCAGTTGACTGCGGGGCCACCGGGAGGCTCGCCTGTCCCGGGGTCACTCACCCGGCGCCACTCACTGCTCGAAGTCGAGCGGCGGCGGCCCCGGCGGGACGATGCCCTCGTAGACGTAGTCACCCTTGCGCTCGCGGAACTCGGCCTTGATGGCCTCGACGAGGTCCGGGTTTTCGTAGAGGTCGACCATGGTCATGGCCAGCGCCTTGGAGGCATAGACCAAACCCTTGTGGCCGATGGACATGCCGCCGGAGGCGACCACGGCCCAGGAATGCCAGGGAACGTCTTTGCCCGCGATCGGCGCGGACAGGCTGATGGTCGGCACGTTGTAGCTGACGTCGCCCACATCCGTGGAGCCGCCTTCGGGGTTTTCCTGCGTCTCGCGCAGCGGCCGCACCTCGCCGTCCATGCCGACGGTGGGTTTGCCGGTGGCGGCCTGGATGTCCTTCGCGAACGCCTCTTCCTCGTCGGTATAGCTGATACCGCCGAGCGCCTCGAGGTTCGCCTGCAGGGCGGCACCGCCGGTGCGGTTGGGGAGGATCTCGTGCACGCCGGAGATCAGCGTGACCTTGTGGTCGACATTGGCCATGATCGCGGCACCCTCGGCCATGGCCTGCACCCGCTTGTAGACCGGGTCCATGCCCGCCCGGTCCCGGTCGCGCACGCGGACCCAGAGCTTGGCGTAGTCCGGCACCACGTTGACCACCTTGCCGGCGTCCATGATGTGATAGTGGATGCGTACCGTGGGCTTAACGTGCTCCCGGTAGTAGTTGATGCCGGTGGTGTAGAGTTCGAGGGCGTCGCCGGCGGAACGGCCGTTCCAGGGGTCCGCCGCGGCATGGGCGGCCTGTCCGTCGAACTCGACGAGGAAGTCGACCAGCGCCTGGCTGCTCTGCACCGAGGCCTCGATCTCGTCGCCCGGGTGCCAGTCCATCATCACGTCGACGCCGTCGAAGGCGCCGTCGCGGATCATCCACAGTTTGCCGAAGAACTTCTCCTCGGCCGGCGTGCCGTAGTAGCGGATCGTTCCTTCCAGCTCGCCAGCGGCAATCAGTTCCTTGATCGCGATGGCCGCGCCCAGGGAGGCGGCGCCGAAGACGTTGTGCCCGCAGCCATGCCCCGGTGCGCCTTCTTCGAGCGGCGTGCGCTCCGGCACCGCGGCCTGCGAGAGCCCGGGCAGGGCGTCGAACTCGCCCATGATGCCGATGACCGGCTTGCCGCTGCCATACTCGGCGACGAAGGCGGTGGGAATGCCGCCGGTGCCCCGCGTGACCTCGAAGCCATGGGCTTCGGCGTGGCGCACGAGGGCGTCCGCGGACTGCGATTCGCGGAAGGCGATCTCGGCGTAGCCCCAGATCTCGTCGCTCAGGTCGGCGAGGGCCCCGGCCTGGGCATCGATCGAGGCGATGATCTCGGCCTTGAGCGGGTTCTCCACCGCGCTATCGGCGATGGCCAGGGGCGAGAGTATGAGCGCGGTCAGCAGGGCCAGGCGGCTAAAGCTCGGCATGGTTGATTCCTTTTCCGTCAATGAGTGTCCGGTGAATAAAACGCGGCCCGGCAGCGCCGGGGCGCGCTGTGACTTGCGGGCGGCCTACTCGGCGTCGTCGTCGGGCGCTGCGGCGAGGCACTCGATCTCCGCGCGGGCCCCGAGAGCAATGCCGCCGGCGGTGCCCAGGGCGCTTCGCGCAGGTTTCCGGTCGAAGAACTTCACGTACTCCGCGTTCATGGCGGCCCACTCCTCGATGTCGGCCATGAACACGGTGCACTTGATGACGTCATTCATGGTGGCGCCTGCGCGGGCGAGCGTGGCCTGGATGTTCTCCATGGTCTGGCGCGTCTCCGGGCCGATACCGCCCTCCACGAGCTCGCCGGTTGCCGGGTCGACACCGAGCTGACCGCTGAGAAAAATGAAATCGTCGTAGATGACGGCCTCGGAAAAGGGCAGGTCGGCGAGGGCGCCGGGCGGTGCCATGTGGACGAGTTCATCGGCGAGCACCGGTGTTGCGATCGTCGCCAGCAGGCTCGCGGCCGCGATGGTCTTTCGGACAACCGTCGTTCGAAAAGCGTCCATGTCACTTCTCCTTGTTGTGCTGGACCGGGCCGGCCGCAGGGGCGGCAGCCGAGCTGTCAGGGTAGGCCGCTCGCACCGTGAAGTCACGGCTTTGAGGCCTCGGCGAAGGTCGACGGCGGGCGCTGGCTCCTCCCCTCAAAAAAACACCAGGCAGCGCGACTCCAGGCTCTCGCGCGCAGGCGCATCCCGCGGCGCAGCCGGATCGGCAAAGGAGGAATGCGGCGTGAAGCGGGCCCGGCCGTCCTCTGCCGAGTCGTAGGTCTTGAACAGCAGGACTTCCTCCGGGCGCATGCGCGGGAAGTAGTACCAGCGCTGCCCCGGGTTGTAGAGCGCGACCTGCAGTTCGCCGATGCGCTCCTCGGCGCGGCGCTCCATGGCGACCAGGTCGCCGTCGGCGATACTGCCGGCGTCGCATAGCACCAGCGGCTGATCGTAGACCGGGCCGTTGATCGGCCGCCAGGCATTGATGATCGCGAAGCGCTGCTGCCGGAGCGCTTCGGCCTCTTCCGGCGCGTCGGTGAAGAAGTCATTGAGCCTTCGCGGGCCAGACGCGGCGGTGTAGTCGTTGTGCACGATGTTCGCGGGCTCACGGATGCCGCGCTCCCTTTGCGTGGCGACCGAGGCGCTGCGGCGCGTGTCATCGAAGACTTCGACCCGGCGTGCGCCGGTGAGCGCCTTGATAAGCGCAATCAGCTCGCCGTGGTAGGGGGTGCGCAGCGCCTCGTCGTCGTAGAAATCACCGACGACGCTGGGCTGCTCGAGGAGCACAAAGCCCTCCCGGTCCAGGTCTGTCGTCGGCAGTGACCGCCGGGCGTCGCGAACCTTTACCGAGTGCGTACGGAAGTTGCCCTGGTGCTCCGTCTGATCGCCGCCGCCCTTCGACGGCACGTAGACCAGCGGCTGGGACAGGTCGGCCAGGAACTTGAGCTCGGCCATCGCGGTCATTTCGCGGGTTTCAGGCAAGGTCTCCCTCCATTTACCGGCAGGTTGTCGTTGCGAGGCTCATGGTGCCGTGCCCGTGGCCCAGGCAACAAGGTGCCGGAAGTCGGTCAGCAGGTGGCCGCTAACGCAGCTGGCTGTCCTTGCTGCCGCGGCGGTTGTAGCCGGTCGTCGCCCGATGCTCGTCATCGGCCTGTTCCTGGCAGGCGACGCAGAGGCGAACTCCTGGTACGGCCTCGCGCCGCGCCTCGGGAATTGTGGCATCGCATTCGTCGCACCGGCGTGCGCTTTCGCCGCGCGGCAGGCGACTTCGCGCCCGGTTGATCTCATCGGTCAGGCTGGCGTCAATCTGCTCCTGCACTGCGCCATCCTTTGCAAAGCCACCGGCCATGGAGGCCTCCGTCTGTTCGTCCCAATTGCTGCCTTGCTGCTTCGCCGGCGCGTCAATCCGGAACGCGCACGCAGCGTTCGGGGGTGCGGTCACGCCAGCAGGTCAGCGGCCGCGGCTCGACAGCGACGTGGGCCAGCATGACCGTGGGCTTGATCAGGCCGCCATTGATTGCCGTGTCGTTCAACAACTCCAGATTGTTGACGAAGGCGAGATCATCCTCGTTCTCGACGCTGAAGTTGGGGCCCAGTGCGCGATTCAGGATCTTCTCCGTGATCCCGCCGAAGGCGTAGAAGCGCTCGAAGGAGAAGCGTTCCAGCATGAGCGGCAGGATATCCTGCGCGCGGATGCCCTCGAAAGAGTTTCTGGAATAGTCCCGGTCTGGCGGCTCATCGAGAAAGCGCTTCTCCCGGTGGCTATAGCAATAGCGCCGCGGCATACCGCTCCAGACGCGATCGATCAGCTCCCGGCATTCGGGCCAGGCAAGGTGTCCATTGCGGCCGATCATGTCCCGGGTGAGCAGCAACCCGCCCTTGCCCAGGATGTGCGTCAATGCATCGAACAGGTTCTCCAGGGCCGACACATGATGGAGTACCTGGTTGGCGATGACGAAGTCCCGTTCGCGGTCTGCGGCCAGCGTGTTGAAGTCTCCCTCGAAGAAAGACACCTTGCCTTCCAGGCCCTGCGCCCTGGCATTTGCGTTCGCGGCATCGACGTTCAGACGGGAATACTCGAGCCCCTCGATGTGAAAACTGTCCACCCCACCGCGCAGGAGGTCGCTCGCAAGCCCCAGCTCTAGTTCGCCGTTCCCGCTGCCGAGGCTGAGGACAGTGACAGGGCCACCGGCTGCAGTTTTCTCGAGGATGGGACGGGTATAGAAGTCTGCCTGGCTATGCGTGTCGAAGACTTCATTGACCCGGGGCTGAACGTAGCGGCGCGTGCGGTAGCGGCAGATTTCCGGCAGTGGGTCGTAGGCGCCCGCGCTCTCAAAGTGGCGCTTCTCACCGGCAACCCTCGCTGCATCTGCGCCTTGTTCTGCACTCACCGGACACACACTCCGAGCGATGAGTGTGCTGCGGTCCCGGCCGCGGCAGTGCCCTGCGCGTGTCGGGAAATCGACCGATGCGCCTTGCCATTCATCTACACAACTATAGCAGCCAATTTCGGATGCCGGGTGGAGCCCGCTGCCGCAAGGGGTAGCCCGCGCCTGCGATGGAAGAGTCACTAGATGCCCGAACGGATGGCGTCCCGGCGCGCAACCGTTCGAAGAGGCCCAGGCAGGAGCGTCACCGTCGGTGTTGGACCCTAACCCCTGCCCTTCGCAGGAACGCGGCGGTAAGGAAAAGCATCGCCATTGCCAGTAGGTAAAGCATTGGGCCCGGCAGGACCGGAACGGGCTGTGCTTCGCCGGCCTCGACGGTTGATCTGACAGCCAGGGCTGGCAGTTCCGCTGACGCAATCTCCGCAATATTGGTAAGTGACCGGTTTGCGGCCTGCACCTGTGCGGTCAGCGGAAGGTTCGCAGACGCCGCGCCGGCGGCGATGGCTCCCACGTTCCATACTGCCCGGTTGGCTGCCTTATCGACAGTGCCGCCGCTGTCCGCCCGGAGGACCTGCAGACCGGCAGGGAGTGCATCCGTGACGGATACGCCGGTAGCCGCGGTGCTGCCGAAGTTCTTGAGCGCAATCGTGAAGACGACGGTGCCGCCAGAGTCCACCCGCGCTGCCGACACCGATTTGGAGGCAACGATTACCGGTGTGCTGCTGACCATGAAAGGTACGGAGTCAGAGTCCGGCAGGCCGTTGTCGGCGCGGATGGAAGCGATGCTCTTGAGTACAGTGCCATTTGCAAGCGGTGAAGCCACGTTCAGGGTGATCGTGGCAGACCCTGACGCACCTGCCGGCAGATTGCCCACGTTGAAGGTCACGAGGCCGGTGCCGTCGAAGCTGCCGCCGCCCGTAGCAGAAACAAAGCCGGTGTCGGGCGGTACGGTCGCTGTGACCAGGGCGTTGGTCGTATCCTGGTTTCCGGTGTTCGTCCAGGCGACGGTCAGCACCTCCTGCGCGCCTGCCGCCACGGGGTCCTGCGCCGCAGTGATCGTGACTTCGAGTTCCGTGTGGCTGCGTTCGATGGTCGTTGCCTGCGCCACGGCGCTGCTGGTTCCCGTGCTGCTGGCCGAGGCCACGTTGGTGATGACGCTGCCATCGTTGACCCCGGAGACCGTCGCGACCTCCACCGTGACCCGTCCGCCGGCAAGCGGAGCCAGCGCGCCGAGATTCCAGCGGACAACGCCCGGCGATACTTCGATGCCGTTGTTGCTGGCGGCGACAAAGCTGGTGCCTGCCGGCAGGTTGTCCTCGATGACCAGGTCGAAAGCGGCTGCGTTCCCCTGGTTGAAGTAGTCCAGGGCATAGGTCAGCGAATCTCCGGCATTGACGCTGCCAGGTGCTGTCTTGCTGAGAACAAGGGACGGTCGGGCGCTGACGACCGTCGTTGTCGATGCGGCCGCTGCTGGCGCATTGTCTGCCACTATCGTCGCCACGGAGATTTCGCTCGCACCGTCGGGAATGCCACTTAGCACCCGCACGCTGAATTGCAGATCAATCTGTCCGGAGGGTGGCAGGCTGCCGATGTTCCAGGTTGCTTCGTTGCCGACGAAGGCGCCAAAGCTGTCGATTGACTGGGGCGCTGTACCCGCCGGCAGCAGGGCGCTTACGGCGGCATTGGTCGCCGTATCGTTCCCCGTATTGCGCACGATGATCGTGTAGAGAAGTGCACCTCCGGGCTGAACGGTGGGTTGATCCACGCTGTAGTCGATATCCAGGATCGGGCTGCTGGTCACCGGCAGCAACAGCGAGGATGAGACAGGCGGGAGCAAGGCGGCTGCTGAATTCTGTCCTTGTACCGAGGCCGTGTTCAGCAGCGGCGTACCGTTGGCGATCACGGTATCGGCCTGAGCCTCCACGTGCACCGTGTAGCTGCTGTTGGGCTGCAGTGTCCCAAGTGTCCAGGTGACGACGCCGGCGCTGTGCGTGCCGCCATCTGTTGCGCTGATGAAGCTGGTTTCCGGCGGCAGCGTGTCGTTTAGCGTCACGTTCTGGGCGGTATCGGAACCGATGTTGCTAACGGTAATGTCGTAGGCAAAGGTCTGCCCCGGCGATGCCTGGCGGACCTTGCTCGTCTTGATGATGTCCAGCTCCGGTTGGCTGCTGACCAGCACGTCGACCGGTGTTGCCGCCGTGCCAGTTGAGATGGTGCTGCTGATCGATGCGGTGTTGTGCAAAACGGTGCCGTCGCGAAGGTCGTCGCCCACGCGAGTGACCAGCACCAGTTGTCCCGTGCTCTTCGCCGCAACAGGGCCCAAATCCCAGCTGACAGAGCGACCGCTCACACTTGCCGGAGCGGGCGTTGCACTGACGAACGTCACATCGGCGGGCAGAACGTCTGTGACCGTCACGGCACCTGCAGCCGCACCCCCTGAATTTTCGTAACTCAGTGTGTAGGTCAGGGTATCTCCGGGGGTGGCGGTTGCCGAGACGCCGGATCGCACCACAGCCCGGTCCGCCGTTTTGCTGAGCGACAATACTTCGTTGAGCACGGTGACCGCGGCCGATGCAGCACGCGGCTGAGGTTGCTCTACTGCCGAGATCGTAGCGCTGTTCGTCAGCACCTTGCCGTTGGCAAGTGCCGCATCCGCTTCCGCGGTAAGCAGCAGGGTTCCAGCGGTCTGCGCCGGAAGCGAGGGCAGGCGCCAGGTGATCGTGTTGCCGGAGATGCTGGGTGACCCCGTCGCGCTGACAAGAGAAAGCCCCGAAGACAGAACATCAATGATCTCGACGTTTGTTGCGGTATCGCTGCCCACATTCCGGTAGGCGATCTCAAACACTGCGCGATCTCCGGCGGAGATCTTGCTTTGCTTCTTGGACACGCTCTTGTCGATTTCCAGAACCGGCAGACTGCTGACGATCGGCTGTACCCCTGTGAATGTCGCCACAACCGCCGTCGTGACGTTTCCGCCCTCCCAGATCCTCGCGGTATTGCGCAACACCGTGTTGTTCGGGATGACCGGGTCGACCTCAACCGTCACGGTAACGGCTCCGCGCTGACCCGCGGACAGCGAAGGCAGAGTCCAGGTGACGTGGCCGCCACCGGAGTCTGACCCGCCATTGCTCGCGCTTACGAAGCTCACCTCCGGAGGAAGAACGTCTTCAATGGTAATCGTGCCGCTGTCGGCGGTGCCCTCATTCCGGTAGCTGAGTGTGTAGGTAAGCTGCTCACCGGCTCTCACCGCCGAAGCCGAAGCCTGTTTGCCGAGGGTGAGCCGTGGCTGTCCTGTGACGATGGTCGTGAGCGGTGCCGACACGGCGCCGCCGACCCCGGCCATGTTGCTCTGCACCGATGCGGTGTTGCGAAGCACCGTGCCGTCCGGCACGTCGTTGGCGATACGGGCAGCGATGGTAAGCGTGGTGGGAGCACCGGGCCGCAACGTTGGGATGGTCCAGGTGGCTGTTTGGCCGACAATATTTGCCGATGTAGAGCCGGGATCAATGAGCAGTTCGCCCGGTAACGTGTCGTTGACAGTTACGCCCGTGGCGGGTGCGTTTCCCGTGTTCTCGACCGAAATGGAATAGGTGATCGTATCTCCCGGGTCACCGGATGCCGTCGTGGGCGACAACAGCGTAGCGACACTGGCTGTCTTGCTGATAGTCAGGACCGGCGCGCTGTCAACAACTGTGGTGACTTCGTTGGACAGAACCGGTGCTACTTCATTGGCGCCTGCCGTGGCGAGGTTGCGCAACGGGGTTCCGTCGGGCAGCACGGACGCGACGCGCGCGTCGAAAAAGATGTTGATCGGTGCGGCGGTTGGCCCAGCAGGCAGGTCACCGAGCTCCCAGACCAGTAAACCGATGGCCGTATCGCTTGCCGGGTCGAGCGGCATGTTGCTGCTGCCGGCTACGTACTCGACGTTGGGTGAAAGCAGGTCGGCAGCCGCAACGCTGGTCGCCGCACCCCCGGTTTTCCTGATGTTCAGCGTGTAGCGCAGTACATCGCCAGGTGAGGCGTGGGTGCGGTCCACCGTCTTGTCGATGGACAAAGCCGGAAGGTTTGTCAGCGAGACGGTGGAAGAGGCGGTCGCAGAGGTCTTGTCCGAAACGATATCCGAGCGATTGGTCACCGCGAGAGCCGGGGAGTAGGTGCCGGCCGGTACGGTAGCCCTGACCGTCTTGCTGCCACTGTCGCCGGGAGCGAGAGTTCCGAGGTTCCAGAGCAGCACACCGCTGGACGGCGTGACCTGGTCCGACGCGCTGACAAAGTTCAGTTCGGCGGGAAAGCTATCGAGGAGCGCTACATTCAGCGCATCGCCCTGCCCGGTATTGGCGTAGCTGATCGTATACTCGATGCTGTCTCCCGGGTGTGCATTGGATGCGTTCACGGTTTTCGTCAGCGTAACGTTCGGCGCCGCTCGAACCACCGAAGTCACCGATGCCGACTGGGGCTGCGCCTGCGAGCTGCTTATCTGCGATTGATTGGTCAGCACCTTACCCGCCGCGGCACCATCGACCCGGGCACGGACAATGACGGTGTTGCTGCGTCCCGCGTCGATCGGTGGCAGGTCCCACTCGAGGGTGGTCGGCGGGCCTGCGGTAGTGCGGGTCGGGCTTGGAGCTGCGCTGACCAGGACCATGCCATCGGGCAGTACGTCGCGCAGCGTAAGATCAGTTAGCGTAACGCGTCCCGAGTTTGTGTAGGTGATTTCGTAGCCGATCTCTTCCCCGTCCACGACTTCAGCCTGATCCGCAGGGCGTGATTTCTGCAGACTGACGGCGGCATCGGCGACGTAATGCACGATGCCAGAGGGAGATGCGAAGCCCCGTCCTGCGTTATAAGTGGCAGCGGCGAAATTGGTAATGGAAACACCCGGGGGAGTGCCCGCCCTGACGCGCGCCTGCAGGGTTACAGACAGGCTTCCTGAGGCAAGCGGTGTAGCTGGCCACTCGACAATCGTGTTGCCGCCGGTGGAACTGACTGTGACCGCGGTGCCATCCACTTTCAGGAATTCCAGTGAAGGTGGAAGAATATCCGCAATACGGAGGTCTCCGATGCCCTGCAATGACTGCAGCGTAGCGGTGATCGTGTAGTCGATGATGTCCCCGGGGAATACCGGCGTTGTCGGTGGCGGCGAAGCCGTCTTGCTGATCTGGACTCGTGGCGGGGCATTGTATTGCACCACGACGTGGTTACTGGATTCACTGTAGCGGCGGCCGAACTGGTCCTCTGCAGTGACACTCACGGCGTTTGCAATGAAATCGCCGTCGGCGAGCTGACTGCCGTCGACTTCCACGGTGAGTCTGACCACGCCGGACTGGCTGTTTGCAGTTACATCGGCCAGGTTCCAGGTCACCACGCCGGGAGAGGATTCCACGCCGCCGGCGGAAGCCGAGACGAAACTGAGCCCGGGTTGTAGATCATCGGCTATGGTGATGCCGCCGCTCGTGGATTCCGCGCCGGTGTTCTCAACACTGATCAGGAAGGTCAACTGCTCTCCGTCGCGAACGACGTTGCTGCTTCCGGGAGCGAGTAGTTTCCGCGGTACAAGTACGGGCTCTTCCCGAACCTGAACTTTCGCAGACGCTGTTGCCGTGAGAATGCCCGGGAGATTACTCGCGGTGGCCGTTACCTGGTTGATCAGGTCGGTGTTGCCCACGCCGCCGTCGATCGTCGCCTGGTACGATAGCGTATGGCTTTGCGACCCCGGGGCGATGTCCGGCAGCACCCACTCGAGCGTGCGGCTGGCGGGATCGTAGGTGCCGCTGAACGAGCCGGGTACCGGCGTAAGGCCCGCAGGCAAGGTGTCCCGAAAGACCGGTTGCCGTGCGCTCAGCGAACCGATATTCGAATATTCGACGAGGTAACTGACGGTCTCACCCGGCGATACCAGCGTTGGCTGCACGCGCTTGTTCAACAGCAGATAAGGCTCTGCGGCGACGGTGATATGGGCCCGGGAGACGTTCGAGGCGCCACCCGTGAAGGTCGCGACAGCCTCGTTCTCAAAGTCGACGCCGCCCGCGGCCGGATCAATCTGCGCGGTGAGCGTGACAACACCTCCCAGCTTGCGCGGCACGGTGCCGAGATTCCAGCTGGCGGTCCTCGTTATGGTATCGAAGGTATTACTCAACCCGCCGCCCAGAGCCGGCGTTCCAACAAACTGGGCCGGCAGCACATCGGTGATCACCACGTTGTCGGCATCGCTGCCACCAAGGTTCTCGTAAGCGATGCGGTAAGTAATGGTCCTCCCGGCCTCGAGCACGGCCGCCTGCGTCAGGTCGTCGTCAATAGTTTTGAACAGCTGGATATTGGGGGAGTCATCAACGGTGACCCGCACGGTGTTGCTGCCGACTGATGCTGTGGCCAACGCGCTGATCGTCCCGGTATTGTCGAGAAATCCGGATGTGACTCCCGCACCTACGCGTGCTGTCAGCTCGACGCTGTTGGTGGTACCCGGATCGAGGTCTCCAAGGTTCCAGGTGACGGTCTGGCCGCTCACCGAAGCGCCGCCGGTAGCGGATTCGAAACTGAGCCGGCTGTCGAGCGTATCCGTGAGGACCACTGAGTTTGCGGTAGCAGTTCCCGTGCTCGCGTACTCCAGGCGATAAGTGACGAAGTCACCGGGGCTGACGATGGCCTTCTGTGTGCCCGATAACGACTTCGACAGGCTCAGTGCTGGAGTGGCGACGGTCTGTACCGTCGGGGGTGTGCCTCCACCGGAAATCGAGGATGTTGCTCCGGTGCCGCATCCACTCCACCGGATCGTCGGTGTTAAGTCTGTGCCGCTGGCCAGGCCCGCGAGGTTGAAGGAAAAGGTCAGCTGTACGGGTTGATTGGCGTGCAGCCGCAAACCGCTGCGCGACTGGCTGAGTCCTGCAACCTCCGCGGTAACGTTTACGGTACAGGGCGTGCCCGTGCTACCTCGTAGCGTTGTCCTTACCGTATACAAATCTCCCGGTGCCGGCTGCGACGGTGAGACGAAGGTGGATACACTGGTGACGAGTGTGTCCTTGGCCGCGGCGGTTCCGCTTACTGCAAGCGTCAGGGTCGCAGCGAGGATTGTCAGGAGACTGCGGCGGAAGACGTGGAGCATGACCGGTCCGAGGAGGGCTTACGAGGTTATGCTAATAAAAAATCGCAGGCCTGTCGCACGGATTCCGACAGGTTTGGGTAAGGGGCGTGGGTGGCGGGTGACGCCGCAGCTTGAGGGCCTTCCGGCAGTCCGGAGGAGCGTTAGCAGAGCGGTTGTATTCCCGAAGACCAACCTGTTGATAACGCTCAGGCGGAAGTGTCACCTATGTGCCCGGAAAGGACCTATGGGGAATGGTGGGCCCAGCAGGGCTCGAACCTGCGACCAATCGATTATGAGTCGACTGCTCTAACCAACTGAGCTATGGGCCCGTACGTACGGGCGCCGAGTATAGGCCATGGCGCCGCCCGGGCACAGCGCAGGCTGGTTCAGTCGGCGTGGCGGGCGAGCAGGAGGGCCGGGATGCCGGCGGCGAGCTCAATGGCGAGGTAGACAACAAACTTTGCGTCCGGCAAGCCGTCGACGGCAAGGCTGAGGATGCGGCCCGCGGCGATACCCAGCATGAAGACGCCGGCGGCTATGAGCGCCGGTCGGCGAAGCCTCTGGCTGAAAGCGCCGGCGAGCCAGAGCACAGAGGCGGCGAGGTAGAGGCCCATATAGGCGCGGAAGATATGGGTCAGGTCGATGCCTTCTACGGTGATGCCGTAGAGCCGCTCCAGGGATGTCGCGGGGTCTACGCCGTAGGAGAGGGCGACCGGCACGAGGCCGATCGCGATCACCAGCAGAAAACCGCGGCGCAGGGTGTCCGCTGTCACTCGTCCAGGAAGCTGCGCAGGTAATCCGAGCGGGTCGGGTGGCGCAGCTTGCGCAGGGCCTTGGCCTCGATCTGGCGGATGCGCTCGCGGGTCACGTCGAACTGCTTGCCGACTTCCTCGAGCGTGTGGTCCGTGTTCATGTCGATGCCGAAGCGCATGCGCAGCACCTTGGCCTCGCGGGCGGTGAGGCCGGCGAGCACGTCCTTAGTGGCTTCCTGCAGCCCCTGGCCGGTTGCGGAGTCGACGGGCGAATGGATCGTCGTGTCCTCGATGAAGTCGCCGAGGTGCGAATCCTCGTCATCGCCGATGGGCGTCTCCATGGAGATCGGCTCCTTGGCGATCTTCAGCACCTTGCGGACCTTGTCCTCGGGCATGTCCATGCGCTCGCCGAGTTCCTCCGGCGTCGGCTCCCGGCCCATCTCCTGGAGCATCTGCCGGGAGATGCGGTTCAGCTTGTTGATGGTCTCGATCATGTGCACCGGGATGCGGATGGTCCGGGCCTGGTCCGCAATGGAGCGGGTGATCGCCTGGCGGATCCACCAGGTGGCGTAGGTCGAGAACTTGTAGCCGCGGCGGTACTCGAACTTGTCGACGGCCTTCATGAGGCCGATGTTGCCCTCCTGGATGAGATCCAGGAACTGCAGGCCGCGGTTGGTGTACTTCTTGGCGATGGAGATCACGAGGCGCAGGTTGGCCTCGACCATCTCCTTCTTGGCGCGGCGGGCCCGGGCCTCGCCCATGCTCATGCGGCGGTTGATTTCCTTGATCTCGGTGACCGAGAGGCCGGTCTCTTCCTCGATCTGCTGGATGCGCCGCTGGGCGCGCTGGATGTCGTCCTTGCGCGCGCTGAGCTTGCTGCCGTAGTCCTTCTTGCGGGCGTGGCGGCCGGCCCACTTGAGGTCCGCTTCCGCGCCCTGGAAGGACTTGATGAATTCCTTGCGCGGCATGCCGCAATCGCGCACGGCGATGCGCATGATCTCGCGCTCCTGCTCGCGGACCTGCGCCAGGGCGGTGCGCGCCACATCGGTCAGCGGCTCGAAAACCCGCGGCGTGAGCTTGAAGAACTTGAACAGCTCGCCGAGCTTCTCCATCTCGGCGACGGCTTCCTTGTGCTGCCGGCCCTTCGCGGCGATAACCTTCTCGGTCTTGTTGAACTGGCGCTTGAGGGCGGTGAAGCGCTTCTTGGCTTCCACCGGGTCCGGGCCGCCCTCGTTGTCGTCGTCGGAATCGTCCTTGGCGGCGGCCTCGGCGATCTGCGCGGCGGAGGGCACGTGCTCGGCCGGGTCGAGGTAGCCGACGAGCACATCGCTGAGCTTGCGCTCTTCCTTGGTCACCAGGGCGTATTCGTCGAGGATCGACTTCACGGCGCCAGGGTAGAAAGCGAGGGCGGCCATCAGCTCGCGGATGCCTTCCTCGATGCGCTTGGCGATGACGATCTCGCCCTCGCGGGTGAGCAGCTCGACGGTGCCCATCTCGCGCATGTACATGCGCACCGGGTCCGTCGTGCGGCCGGCCTCCGTCTCCACGGCGGCGAGCGCGGCGGCGGCCTCGGCGGCGGCGATGTCGTCGGCCGAACTGTCGCCCTCGGTCATCAGCAGTTCATCGGCGTCCGGGGCCTGCTCGTAGACATGGATGCCCATGTCGTTGATCATCTGGATGATGTCTTCGACCTGGTCCGGATCAGAGATGTCGTCCGGGAGGTGATCGTTCACCTCGGCGTAGGTGAGGTAGCCCTGCTCCTTGCCCTTGGCAATCAGGGACTTCAGCCGGGACTGCTGCTTCACGACGCTCGTCATTCAGGAAAACCTTTGTAAATCAGCGATAAAGAGAAAAAACGTAGCCGGCCATTATAGCGGGTATCAGAGTGATTTGCCCACAAAATGTCCGGGAAAATGTCGCTTTGTCCTGGTGCCAATGGTGTTGCTGGTACCGCTGGGCTTTTGCCCGGGGCGAGGCGGTCATTGAACGCGCTAGTGGCGGTCGTTGCGGAACTGCCTGTCCAGTTGCTGCAGCTGATGCAACAGCTCCCTCAGTTCTTGTTTTTGCTCTGCGCCCATCGAAGCGTAGTCGGTGCTTCTTAATTTGTCGACCCGCGCCACGATGCGCTCCCGCTCCGGCTGGGCCAGCAGCCGGTCAATGGTGGCGCGGAACTGGGTCTCGATGCCTTCGGCCGGTATGAGGCGCTCCTGGCCGGCGAGCCGTCCCAGTAATTCGCCCTCGGCGGTACCGTGCCAGTGTCCGAGGAGCATGGCGGTACTGGAGTCCGGGTGGCGCTGCAGCAGCTCGACCATGGCCCGCAGCAACGCCGCCTCCTCGCCGGCGAGGCTCTGGAGGGCTGCCGGGTCGGCGTGACGCGCGGCCGCGGGCTGGTGCAGGAGCAAGGCGATGGCACTCTGCAGCAGGTTGGCGTGCCCGCTGCGCCGCTCCGTGAGTGGCGACCGCCGCCGCGGGGCCGGCCCCGGGGCAGCGACGGGGCCGGGCGCTTCGGGTGCCGGCGGTGGCGACTCCCGCGGCGGCGGGGGCGCCTCGAGCGCCATCAGGCTGGCGAGTTCGAGCCCGGTCCGCTCGGCGAGCTCCCGGAACATGAGCTCCCGGTAGACCCCCTGGGGCAGGGTGCGCAGGTGCGGCAACGCCGCCTTGGCATAGCGGGCGCGGCCTTCGAGGGTGCCGGAGTCGATGCCCTCGGCGCAGGCCTCGAACAGGAAGCGCTCCAGCGGCGCGGCCTGGTCTGCCAGACCGCGGAAATGCTCCGCGCCGCGCGCGCGGACCAGCGTGTCCGGGTCCTCGCCTTCCGGCAGGAACAGGAAGCGGGCCTGCCGGCCGTCGGTCATCGCCGGGAGCGTCGCCTCCAGAGCCCGGAAAGCGGCCTTGCGGCCGGCCTCGTCACCGTCGAAGCAGAACACCACCTCGGGGCAGAGGCGGAAGATGCGCTCCAGGTGGGTCTGGCTGGTCGCCGTACCGAGGGTCGCGACGGCGTTGCGGATGTCGTGCTGGGCGAGGGCGATGACGTCCATGTAGCCCTCTACGACCAAAAGCCGGTCCAGCTTGCGATTGTGCTGCCGCGCCTCGTAAAGGCCGTAGAGCTCCCGGCCCTTGTGGAATACCGGCGTCTCCGGCGAGTTCAGGTACTTGGGCTTGTCGTCGCCGAGCACCCGGCCGCCGAAGGCGACCACGCGGCCGCGCTGGTCGCGGATGGGGAATACCACCCGGTCGCGGAAGCGGTCGTAGACCCTGCCCGCATCGTTGCGAACGACCATACCCGTGGCCAGGAGCCGCTCCCGGCGGGGCTCGTCGCTGCCCAGGGCCCCGAGCAGGTTGTCCCAGCCCGGCGGGGCGAAGCCGAGGCCGAAGTCCCGGGCGATTTCGCCGGTGAGGCCGCGGCCGCGCAGGTAGCCCACGGCGCGTTCAGCGGCGGGATGGCTGCGCAGCGCCTTCTGGTAGAAGACGGCCGCTTCCTCGAGGAGGCTGAACAGGGGCTTGTGCCGGTCTTCACTGCTGCTTCCGCGGCGTCCCCCTTCCTCGCGCGGGACCTCGAGGCCGACGGTGCCGGCGAGGTTCTCCACCGCCTGCGGGAAGTCGATGTTCTCGTAGTCCATCAGGAAGCCGAGGGCATTGCCGCCGGCGCCGCAGCCGAAGCAGTAGTAGAACTGCTTCTCGGGGTTCACCGTGAAGGAAGGCGTCTTCTCGTCGTGGAAGGGGCAGCGGGCGCTGTAGTTCTTGCCGGTCTTCTTCAGCTTCACCCGGCGGTCGACCACGTCGACGATGTCGACCCGCTCGAGCAGGTCGTCCAGGAAGTTCTGCGGTATGCGGCCGGCCATCAGCGGGGCACCGGTCGGTGGGCGCGGGGCCGGGCCGGGGGACGTTGCACTGCGGCTAGCCGGAGAGGCGGGCCTTGACCAGTTTGCTCACGGCGCCCATGTCGGCGCGGCCCGCGAGCTTCGGCTTGAGTTCACCCATGACAGCGCCCATGGCCTGCATGCCGCCTGCGCCACTGCCTGCGATGGCCTCGTCGACCAGCTGCTCGAGCTCGGCGTCCGAAAGCGGGGTGGGAAGGAACTCGGTGATCACGGCGATCTCCGATGCCTCCTGCGCTGCGAGCTCCGCGCGGCCGGCGTCTTCGTACTGGGTCTGGGAGTCGCGCCGCTGCTTGACCATCTTGTCGAGGATGGTCAGCGCGCGGGCGTCGTCGATATCGATGCGCTCGTCGACCTCGACGCGCTTGAACTCGGCCTGGATGAGACGGATGGTGGCGAGGCGCTCCTTGTCACGGGCCTTCATGGCCGCCTTCATGGCGGCCTTGACCTGCTCGGTGATGCTGCCTTCGCTCACGGCGCCTGCCTCAGTAGAGGCGGGTGCGCTTGCGGTTTTCGCGAGCCAGCTTCTTCAGGTGGCGCTTGACGGCGGCAGCCTGGGCGCGCTTGCGCACCGTGGTCGGCTTCTCGTAGTGCTCGCGGCGGCGCACTTCCGAAAGCACGCCGGCTTTTTCACAGGAGCGCTTGAAGCGGCGCAGGGCCACGTCGAAGGGCTCGTTTTCCTTAACCTTGATGTGCGGCATGTCACCTCACCTGTCTGTTCATCGTCCGCGCACGCCGGGACCCGGCAATGCGCTTCCCGTGCACGCTTTCATACACTGAAGGGGCGCGCATTCTATACGCAAGGTGTGCGTAATGCAAAGCCTGTCGGCGGGCGGTATCATGCGCCCTCTTTTCGACCCGGGGAAGGGTAATGCGCGTTCTGGGGCTCGAGACATCCTGCGACGAGACCGGCGTCGCGGTCTACGACACGGACCGCGGTCTGCTCGCGCACGCCCTGCACAGCCAGGTCGACATGCACGCTCTCTACGGCGGCGTGGTGCCCGAGCTCGCCTCCCGGGACCATGTCCGGCGCGCCGTCCCGCTGCTTTCCAAAGTGCTCGCCGACGCGGGCTGCACGGCGGCGGACATCGACGCGGTCGCCTATACCGCCGGCCCGGGCCTGGTCGGCGCCCTGCTGGTCGGGGCGACGCTGGCGCGCGGCCTCGCCGCCGGCTGGGGCGTGCCTGCCCTCGGCGTGCACCACATGGAGGGGCACCTGCTCGCGCCCATGCTCGAGGACGAGGCTCCCGAGTTCCCCTTCGTCGCCCTGCTGGTGTCCGGCGGACACACGCAGTTGGTGCGGGTCGACGGTATCGGCGCCTACCGCCTCCTCGGCGAGTCGGTGGACGACGCCGCCGGCGAGGCCTTCGACAAGGTCGCCAAGATGCTCGGCCTGCCCTACCCGGGCGGGCCGCAGGTGGCGGCCCTGGCCGCGGACGGCAACCCGCAGCGCTTCACTTTCCCGCGGCCCATGGTCAACCGCCCGGGCCTCGATTTCAGCTTCAGCGGCCTTAAGACGCACACCCTGGTGACGCTGCGCGAGTGCGCCGGCGAGGCCGAGGCAAGCGCGCGCGACAAAGCCGATATCGCCCGCGCCTTCGAGGAGGCGGTGGTCGACACGCTGGTCATCAAGTGCCGCCGCGCCCTCGAGCAGGAGGGGCTCGCCACCCTGGTCATGGCCGGCGGTGTCAGCGCCAACCGCCGCCTGCGCGCGCGCCTGGCGGACAGCCTTGGCGCGCGGCAGGCGCAGGTCTTCTACCCGGCGCCGGCCTTCTGCACCGACAACGGCGCGATGATCGCCTACGCCGGTGCCTGCCGGCTGGCCGCCGGCGAGGTGGACGGTCCGGAGGCGCGCGTGCGCCCGCGCTGGCCCATGGACGAGCTGGCGCCCCTCGCTGCCCCGGCGGGCACCGCGGCCCCGTGAGCGACCGGGTATTTATCCGCGGCCTGCGCGTGGACACGGTCATCGGCGTCTACGGCTGGGAGCGCACGGTGCGCCAGACCCTCGTCCTGGACCTCGAGCTGGCGGCGGATATCGCCGGCCCCGCGACCACGGACGACGTCGGCAGGGCCCTCGACTACGATGCCGTCTGCCAGCGGCTCCGCCGCTACGGGGCCGAGAGCCAGTGGCAGCTGGTGGAGACCTTTGCCGAGGGCGTGGCGGCGCTGCTGCGCGAGGAGTTCGCCGTGCCCTGGCTGCGCCTGCGCCTGGCCAAGCCCGGCGCCGTCGCCGGTGCCGATGACGTGGGGGTCATCATCGAGCGGGGAACGCAACCCTGATGCCGCGCATCTACCTCGGCATCGGCAGCAACATCGAGCGCGAGCGCCACGTCGCCATCGCCCTCGACGCGCTGGCCGCCCGCTTCGGTGAGCTCGATGTGTCCCCGGTCTACGAAGCGCCGGCCCTGGGCTTTGCCGGCGATCCCTTCCTCAACCTCGTGGTCGGTGTCGACGGCGACCTGCCGCTGCGCTCGCTGGCCGACGAGCTGCGCGCCCTCGAGCGGGCCCACGGGCGCCCGCCGAACGCGACCCGCAACAGCCCGCGGCGCCTGGATATCGATATCCTGACCTACGGCGACCGGGTGGGCACCGTGGAGGGGGTGGAACTGCCGCGGGGGGAGATTCTCACCAGCGCCTTCGTGCTGCGGCCGCTGGCGGCGCTCGCGCCCGGCGACCGGCACCCGGCCTGCGGCGAGACCTACGCGGCGCTCTGGGACCGCTTCGACCAGGCCGCGCAGCCGATCCGCGCCGTGCCCTTCGCCTGGCGCGGGCGGGAGCTGACGGTCCGCCCGGACGGCGCGTAGGCAGCGGCAGCGCTGTGCGGGCCCTTTAGTACCAGTTTTCCAGCCGAAGTCGCTTTACCCGACCGAACTCGCGGGTATTGCGGGTAACCAGGATAGCGCCATGCGCCAGCACTGTGCCGGCGATCAGCGTGTCGTGGGGGCCGATGGGTGCGCCGGCTCGCTCCAGCTCCGCGCGTAGCTCGGCGGCCGCCTGTGCTTCACGCTCGCCGAAAGGAAGCAGCCGGGTGACCGCGGTCAGCCGCGCAAGCTGCTCTGCTCGCTGTTGCGGCTGGCTGGACCTGGCAATACCCACGCGCAATTCGTAGAGCACCACGGCGGGGATGGCGACCTCCTGGGGTGCATGGGTGAGCAGCGCCTCGGCGACCCGGCCTTGCCCCTTGAAGAAGTAGATCAGGGTGTTGGTGTCCAGGGCCCACATCAGAGCGGTTCGCGCCGGGCGTCGCTACCGCTGCCGGCGCGGAGTTCCTCCGCGTCCGGGAAGTCGTCCCAGCTGCCCGGCAGCTCGCGCACGCCCTCCGGCCATTCGTCATCGAGCTTGTCGCGGATGGCCCGGGCGATCCACTTGCTCTTTGACAGATTCATCTGCCGCGCGCTGGCGGTCATGCGCTCTTCTGTTTCCCTGTCGAGATAGATTGTCACTTGTCCCATGGCGCGGCCCGGCGGTTCAACAAAGCAAGTCGAACAACAAGTATATGTGCAACTATATGTGGACGTACACCCGGGGGCGGCCCTTGCGCTGCGGCCGTGAAGAATGGTCAGTCTTTTTCAGCGCCTCTCCGGAGCGCGTCCAGGCGGCGCAGGCGCTCGGCCTCCATGGCCTCGCCGATGGCCTTGCCCTTGAGGCCCTCGGCGACAAAGGGAGCCGCGGAGACGTCCCGCACCTGTTCCCGGGCCTGGCGCAGGTAGTCTGCCGGGAAACCGTCGCCGGCCAGGGCGGCGGCGCCCTCGATGAATTCCTCGAAGCGGCCGTGGTCGCGCAGGGCGCCCGCTGCCTCCAGCAGCACCAGCAGTTCCTCGCTGCCGAGCGTTCTCGCCCGGGCGGCGCGCCCGGCCTGCGCGGCCAGCAGCAGGGCCAGTTCCCGATGCCGCCGGGGCACCTTCAGGCGTTCGCAGAGCAGGTCCAGCGCGGCGGGCTCCAGGCCGTGAGTGAGCGCGGCGAAGCGCAGGGCACTGTCGTCACTGGAGGCCGCCACGGCGGAAAGCTGCTCGAGGCTCGCGATGCCCCGGCCCAACAGCTCCGGGGCCAGCGCAGCCAGGGCGCCGCAGTCCGTTAGTACGGAAAAATAGACCGCCGGATCCGCCTCGCGCAGGGCTTTCTCCGTCTCCACCCAGACCCGCTCGGCCGGCAGGTGCGCGAGCTCGCCCTGGGCGACGATCTCGGCCATGAGCGCCAGCGTCTCCGGTGCGATGGTGAAGCCCAGGTGGGCATAGCGGGCGGCGAAGCGGGCTGTGCGCAGCACGCGCAGCGGGTCCTCCACGAAGGCCGGGGACACGTGGCGCAGTACCCGCGCCTCGAGGTCGCGCTCGCCGCCGTAGGGGTCGATGAGGCGGCCGTCCGGGTCGCGCGCCATGGCGTTGACGGTGAGGTCGCGGCGCTTCAGGTCCTCCTCGAGGGTCACGTCCGGGGCGGCGTGCACGTCGAAACCGGTATAGCCGTGGCCCTGCTTGCGTTCCGTGCGCGCAAGGGCGAACTCTTCCTTGCTGTCCGGGTGCAGGAAGACCGGGAAATCCTTGCCCACGGGGGTATAGCCCTGCTCGAGGAGATCCTGCGCGCGGGCACCGACGACGACCCAGTCCTTCTCCGAGAACGGGTAGCCGAGCAAGTCGTCGCGGACGGCACCACCAACCAGGTAGATTTCCATGGGCCCAGTGTAGACCGGGCCGTCAGCCGCCGCAGGGTTCGGCGAGCCGCTCGCCGTTGGCGAGGTTGAAGAAGGTCAGCTCGCCGCCCCAGACACAGCCCGTATCCAGGCCGATGAAGCGCGGATCGTCCGTGGCGCCGCCGAGGGCGGCCCAGTGGCCGAAGATCACGCGCTCACCGCTCGCGAGGCGGTGCGGGTGGCGGAACCAGGGGCGGAACGGCGCGTCTTCCCGGTCGTCTTCCGGCGGCCCCTTGTTGTCGAGGTCCAGGGTGCCGTCAGCGGCGCAGAAGCGCATGCGGGTGAAGGTGTTGGTGATCACGCGCAGCCGCGGCCAGCCGCTGAGGTCGTCCGCCCAGGTGGCCGGCTCGTTGCCGTACATGTGCTCGAAGAAGCGATCGCAGTCGGCGCCGGTGAGGGCCGCTTCCACTTCAAGCGCCCGCGCCTCGGCGGTGGCGCTGTCCCACTGCGGCGGGATGCCGGCATGGACGAAGAGGTCATCGCCCGCCCTGCGCAGGAGCGGCTGCTCCTGCAGCCAGTCCAGCAGCCGGTCGCTGTCGCGGGCGCGCAGGATGGGGCCGAGCGTGTCCGAGGGCGACAGCGTGCGCGCGCCGGTGCGGGCGGCCAGCAGGTGCAGGTCGTGGTTGCCGAGGACCAGGCGCAGGTTGTCACGGCGCTCGTGGAGGAAGCGCAGGGTCTGCAGGCAGGCCGGGCCGCGGTTGACGATATCGCCCACGGACCAGAGCAGGTCCCGGTCCGGCGAGAAATGCACCCGGGCAAGCAGGCGCTCCAGCGGTGGCAGGCAGCCCTGGATGTCGCCGACGGCGTAATCAGCCATGTGCGTCGGCCACGGCGGTCAGTTCAGGGCGGTCGGCGTGTGCAGCGTGAACGCCGGAATCGGTACCTCGAAGGCGGGCTGCGCCTCCGGATCGATGGCCGTCTCGCCGGCGAGCACCATGGTGTACTCCCCCTGCATGTAGCCCACAGGCGTGGGCAGGGTCGCCCCGCTGGTGTAGCGGAAATAGCGGCCGGGCTCGATCACCGGCTGCTCGCCGACCACGCCGGCGCCGCGCACCTCCTGCACCTCGCCGTTGCCGTCGGTGATCTGCCAGTGCCGCGACAGCAGCTGCACCGGCGCCTCGCCGAGGTTGCTGATGGAGATGGTGTAGGCAAAGGTGTACTGCGCCTCCTCCGGGTTCGAGTGGGAGGGAAGGTACGTGGTCTGCACCTCGATGCGGACCTGGTCCGGGTCGAAATCGCTCATTGCCTCACTACTTGTCGCCGTTCCCGCCGCCTCTCTCATCAGCCTTCCCGTCACCGTGCCCGGTGTCGTAAAGAGCGTTTGCCAGCCTGATGAAATCCGGGAGTTCGAGGGTTTCCGCGCGGGCGCCCGGGTCGATGCCCAGCGCCGCGAGGGTGTCCTCCGTTGTAAGGCCTTTGAAGTTGTTGCGCAAGGTCTTGCGGCGCTGGGCAAAGGCTGCCTGAACCGTGGCGCGGAGCGCCGCCCGGTCGCAGGCCGGCCAGGGAGACTCGCGCCAGGGCACGAGGCGCACCACGGCGGACTGGACCTTCGGCTGCGGCGTGAAGGCCTCCGGCGGCACGTCGAAGAGCGCCTCCACCTCGCAGAGGTACTGGGCCATTATGCCCAGGCGTCCCCACTGGCCGCTGCCGGGGCTCGCCGCCAGCCGCTCGACCACCTCGCGCTGGAGCATGAAATGCATGTCCTCGACGAGCTCCGCCTGGTCGAGTAGCCGGAAGATCAGCGGCGTGGAAATGTTGTAGGGCAGGTTGCCTACCACCCGCAGCCGCGGCGCCTCCGGCCCGTCTCTCAGGGCCGCGAAGTCGAACTTCAGGGCGTCGGCCTTGTGCAGGCGGAAGCGTGGGTAGATGCTGAACGCGGCGAGCAGCCCCGTGGCCAGGTCGCGGTCAAGCTCGATGGCGTCGAAGCGACAGCCGGTGCTCACGAGGGCCTCGGTGAGGGCGCCCCGCCCGGGGCCGATCTCGACGAGGTGGTCGCTCTCCCGCGGCGCGATGGCGCTCTCGATACGGTGGATGACCGTGGCGTCCTGGAGGAAATTCTGGCCGAAGCGCTTGCGCGCCGGCGGAGGGCTGGGGGTGCGTGGGGGCATGGGCCGTATGTTAGCGCGTGCCAAGTTGGTAACATAGCGCCCCTCGCGGGACAGACAGCCCACCCATGACCCTCAGGCACTACTTCACCCTCGTCGACACCATGGCGCGCATGTCGCTCAAGGCCGACGCTGCCCGCTTCTTTTTCGGGTACCTGTGGTGGATTCTCGAGCCGCTTCTCTACGTCGCCGTGTTCTACGTGGTCTTCGAGGTGATCCTCGGCAGCAAGCGCGCCGATTTCCTGGTGTTTCTCATGTGCGGCAAGCTCACCTTCATCTGGCTGTCCAAGTCCGTCAACCAGGCCTCGCGCAGCATCGTGGCGAGCAAGGGCCTGGTCGGCAAGATCGACGTGCCGAAGAGCCTCTTCCCCATGGCCACGATCCAGGAAGGGCTGTACAAGCAGGCATCGGTTTTCCTGCTGCTGTTCATCGTGCTCTGGTCCAAGGGCTACGCCGTGAGCGCCAGCTGGGCCTGGCTGCTGCCGGTGGTGCTCGTGAACTACCTGGTGATCGTGGGGCTCTCGCTTTTCGGCGCCTTCCTCGTCTGCGTGGCTTTCGATTTCAGCATGCTGATCTCGCTGGGCATGATCTTTCTATTATTCACCTCCGGCATCTTCTGGGATGTGCGAGACCTGCCAGACCCGGCCATGACCGAGGCGGTACTCGCGGCGAACCCCGTGGCCTTCCTCATCGATGCCTACCGGCAGGTGCTGATGGAGGGCGTCGCGCCGGATCCCGTCCACCTCGCGGTGATCGGCGCGGCTGCCGCGGCGCTGGTGGCGGCGGGGGTGCTGCTCCTTCGGCGCGCCAGCCGCTTCCTGGCCCTGAAGGCAATCACGGCATGAGCGAAGCGGCGGTGGAAGCCACCCGGGACGCGGCGCTGGTGCTCGAGCTGCAGGGTGTGTCGCACAGTTACCACGCGCGCCGCGCGAACTTCGAGCGCGGCCTGCACCGGGTGCTCGACGACGTCTCGCTGCGTATTCACCGCGGCGAGACGCTCGGTATCCTCGGCCGCAACGGTGCCGGCAAGACCACGCTGCTCAGGCTTCTCGCCGGGGTGCTCGCCCCCCGGGCCGGCACCGTGTGGCGGCGGCCGGGTGCGAGCTGCAGCCTGCTGACCCTCGGCCTCGGCTTCCAGCCTCACCTTTCGGGGCGCGACAACGCGCTGCTCTCCGCTATGCTGCAAGGCGCCACGCGGCGCCAGGCGCAGGCCTGCCTCGAGGAGATCCGCGAGTTCTCGGAGCTGGGCCCTTCCTTCGAGGAACCGGTGGCCACCTACTCGGCCGGCATGCGCTCCCGCCTCGGCTTCAGCACGGCGATCATGACGCGGGTGGATATCCTGCTCATCGACGAGATTCTCAGCGTCGGCGATGCCGCCTTCCGCAAGAAGGCCCGCAGCCTGATGGAAGACCGGCTGACCGGTGAACAGACGGTGGTGCTCGTATCGCACCAGGAGGACCAGGTAGCGTCGCTGTGTGATACTGCGGCATGGATCGACGCCGGGCGCATCCGGGCCCACGGCGCGGTGGACGACGTCCTCGCCGCCTACGGCGCGGCCTAGCGACCGCAGGGGGGAATGGTATGCAGCCACTGCGCAAACGCTGCCTGGTAACCGGCGGGGCAGGGTTTCTCGGTTCCCACCTCTGCGAGCGGCTCCTGGCGCGGGGAGACGACGTGCTCTGCGTCGACAACTTCTTCACCGGCGCCCGGGACAACGTCATTCACTTGCTCGACAACCCGCACTTCGAGCTCCTTCGTCACGACGTGACGTTCCCGCTCTACGTCGAGGTGGACGAGATCTACAACCTCGCCTGTCCGGCCTCCCCGGTGCACTACCAGTTCGACCCGGTGCAGACCACGAAGACCAGCGTGCACGGCGCCATCAATATGCTCGGCCTCGCCAAGCGGGTGCGGGCGAAGATCCTGCAGGCTTCCACCAGCGAGGTATACGGCGACCCGCAGGTACACCCGCAGGAGGAATCCTACTGGGGACACGTCAACCCCATCGGTGCCCGCTCCTGCTACGACGAGGGCAAGCGCTGCGCGGAGACCCTGTTCTTCGACTACTATCGGCAGCATGACCTGCGCATCAAGGTCGCCCGCATCTTCAATACCTACGGCCCGCGCATGCACCCGAACGACGGCCGCGTCGTGTCGAACTTCATCGTCCAGGCCCTGGCCGGCGAGCCGATTACCCTTTATGGCGATGGCGAGCAGACGCGCTCCTTCTGCTACGTGGACGACCTGGTCGACGGTCTCATCGCGCTCATGGACAGCCCGGATGCGGTAACCGGGCCGATCACCCTCGGCAATCCGCGGGAGTTTTCGATCCGCGAGCTCGCGGAGCAGGTGCTGGCGTTGACCGGCTCCTCGTCGAAGCTGGTGTTCCGGCCCCTGCCGGAAGATGACCCGCGGCAGCGGCAGCCGGACATTACGCGCGCCCGGGAGCAGCTCGGATGGGAGCCGACCACCGCGCTCAAGAACGGGCTCGAGAGGACCGTGGACTACTTTGCGTCGCTTGGCCGGGCGTCCTGAGCGAGCGCAGTGGCAGAGAGGATTAAACGGCTACGCAGGCGCTCCCGCAGTGTCGCCAAGTTGCTGGAACGTCGATCCCTCCCCTATCGTGTGGCGCTGACCCGCAGACTGCGCGAGCCCGGCGTACTGCCGGACTTCCTGATCATCGGCGCCATGAAATCGGGCACCTCGACGCTTTTCGCGATGCTCTGCCAGCATCCCGGTGTGCTGAGGCCGGTTACCAAGGAGCTTCAGTACTTCAGTAACCCCCGGAACTACAGGCGCGGCGAGCTGTGGTACCGAGGCTGCTTTCCGCCGCCATCGGTCGTCGAGGCTTCAGAGCGAGCCCTGGGCTATCGACCCCTGACCGGTGAAGCCACTCCCGCGATGTCACTGCCGGAGTATGCCGAGCGGGCGGCGAGGCTGCTGCCGGAGGCGCGCCTGGTGGTTACGCTGCGAAACCCCGTCGATCGCGCCTACTCCCACTATCAGCACATGGCCCTCGCAGCCATACCGGACAGGCGTGCCTTCGAGCATGCGCTGGAACAGGAAGTAGCGCTCCTTGAGCAGGGTTTGCAAGTCACGCATGACAGCCCGCGGAGTCTCCGCCGCCGGTTGCACAACTACGGCTATCTGAATCGCGGCCACTACGTGGAGCACCTCTCCAACTGGCTGCGTCATTACCCTCGCGAGCGCGTGCTGATCCTGAATTTCGACGCCTGGAAGAGCGATGCACGTGTCGCCGCCGCACGCGTCGCGGGCTTTCTCGGTCTACCGGCCCATGATTACGAGGCCATCCGAGCCAACGAGGGCGCCTATCGCAAACCCATGGCAGCCGCCACCCGCGATTGGCTGACGGAATACTATCGGCCGTATAACCGCCGCCTCTTCGAAATGCTCGGCGAGGACTGGGGCTGGCCGTGCTGAAGCAGGCTGCGCCCACGATCTCGGTGGTCGTGAACAACTACAATTACGCCGGCTTCCTTCCGGCGGCCCTGGATTCGGCACTCGCGCAGCTGGCAGCGGGCGATGAGCTGGTGGTCGTTGACGACGGTTCCACGGACGCCTCCTCGGCCGTCCTGGCCGATTATGAAGGCCGCCCTGGGGTACGGGTGATCCGGCAGGCGAACCAGGGGCAACTGCGGACCGTCCTGAATGGGCTCGCCGCAGCCCGCGGCGAACTCATGGCGCTGCTCGACAGCGACGACGAGTTCCTCCCCGGTTACCTGCAGCGCCTGCGCGAATGTGCGGCCGCGAACCCGGGGGTCAGCTTTTTCTTCGCCCGGGCCCGCCCCGAGGGACCGGACCCGGAAGCGGTGAGCTCGGTTGCCCGCAGCCTGGCGCGCATGCACTACGGCGAGGGGCCCCTGGGTGTGACCCGCTGCGCCGCGGTGCTTTTCGGCGAATACCTCGGCAGCCCCACCTCGGGCCTTGCGGTCAGGGCAACGCTGGCGAGCGAGCTGTGCGAGGCGTGCCAGGGTATGCCTGACAGCCTGCCCATGAGCCTGCGCTGGCAAAGGCTCCTCGGCATGCCGACGGGTAAGGCGCATCACCATCGACTCTACGCCGACGGCGTGATCGTTCGCCTGGCTTCGGCGCTCAACGCGCGCAAGTATGCCGTTGCCACGGAGGGGTTTTCCTACCGCATCCACGGCGGCAACGCCTTTGCGACGCTGCCGCGCCGCGCCCGCATCTACCTGCGCTTCCAGCGCGTACGCCGGGTCGCCGGTGTCGTCGCCGCGGCAGCCGGTGTGCCGCGGCGGCCCCACGTCGATGAGCTGCTGCAGGAGGCGGAACAACGCGCCACACCACTGCACTGGCGGCGCAGGGGCGTGCTGGCCAGCGAGTATGCGCTCGGCTCGCTCGTCGCCCGCGGACCGATCCTGTCCCGGCTGCGGTGCGCGCCGCGGATCGCTATTTCGCTACTCCGGTCGCGACCGGCGCAACCCGCGCCGCAGCTCGAGGACCGGCGCTACCAGTGACCAGGGCTCGAGGAGATAGCGGCGCCAGAGTCTCCGGGGGTCGCGCAGCAGGCGATAGAGGCCGCCGAGTCCCAGGCGGCTGAGCAGCGCCGGTGGCCGGGCCTGTGCGCCCGTGTAGTAGTCCAGGGTGCCGCCCGCCTGGAGAATGACGCAGGGCGGGAGCTGCCTCGCGTGGGCCAGGATCCAGTCCTCCTGCTTCGGCATACCCATGCCAACGAGCAGGACATCGGGGCGTGCATCCTTGACGGCTGCGATCGCGTCCTCGTCGCTCCGGTAGCCGTCGACCAGCGTGATGGCAAGCGCGGGCCAGTGCCGCGCGGCCCACACCCTGGCGCGCTCTACGACGGCCGCCGTGCTGCCGAGGTAGCAGACGCGCCAGCCCTTGCGCTCTGCTGCCCCGAGCAATGAAGGCAGGCAGTCCATGAGGCTGAACCGCGCGGCCGGCTTGCGGATCCCGAGCGCCCGCAGCAGCCATAGCACGGGCACGCCGTCCACGTAGCAGTAATCGCAGGCCTGGTAGAAGCGGGCGACACGTTCCTGCTTGTGCCGGAGGTACAGGCTGTGCAGGTTGTGGTGGCCGATGATCGCGGCACCGTCGCTCGCTGCCAGGCAGCCTTCGATGATGGCCGGGAGGTCGTCTAACGGGAATGGCGTCAGCGTCGTGCCAAAGAAGGCCCGAGCGGCGCTGTGATCGAGGGTGCGGTACGGCATGTCAGCGCTGCCAGGCCGAGAGGTCCAGGCCGGTCATCGCCTCCAGCTCGCTGACTTCCTCCCGGTACTCGGCGACCAGTGCCTGGCGCGAGGCCGCGGACATCGGCGGGAAGCGTTCCAGGTTCAGCCGGTCCACCTGGGCCTTTGACCAGGCGGCGAGGGGGGTAGGCAGCAATCGCTTCATCGTGCTCTTGAAGCCTTCATGCTTGAGCAGTCGCTGCAGCAGCCGGGAACGGGGCATGCCTGAGCGGTTCTGGTGATGGGCCGTCGGCGCCGGCAGCGACGGGTCGAGATCCAGGAAAAGCAGGCATTCTCGCCAGAGCGCGTTCGCCGAATCCCGCAGATCTTCGTAGCGCAGGATGAGCACGCGCTCCCGCCCGAACGTGTCCAGGTAGGGGCGCAGCTGCCTCGCGTACTGCCCCATGGCCCGGTAGCGGAGCAGGTGCGAAGGGCTTTGCCGTTCCGACTCCGCGGCCAGGGCGTCGGTAAAGTCCGCGAGCGGCTCCTCGCCGTCGCGCCGCGCGTGGCACCAGGCCGAGTAGGCGCGCTCCGCGGGGTGCCTGAGAATCACGATGATGCGCGCGTCGGGGCTGTACGCCTGGATGCGTTCGGCCGTGCCGGGCTCTGCGAGGTACCAGGTACTGGCGTCGCCCAGGTATCGGGCTTCCTTCGGTGCGCGGGCGAAGAGCTGCAGGTAGGTGCTTTCCTCCCGGACCACCCATCCGCTGGCGGCGGCCGGCTCGCCCCGGCCTGTCGGGAAGGGGTAGCCCCGCTCGCCGAAGGCGAGAAAGCCCGGCTCCTTCGGGCTGCAGAAGAAAATCTGCGGGTGGCAGGACAACAGGGTGGCGAGGGTCGTGGTACCGCTCTTCTGTGCGCCGACAAGAAAGAGGTTGGGTCGCCGCTCAGTAGGCATTGCGGCTGGTCCAGGCGCCGAAGGCGGTCATCAGCAGGATGCGGATGTCGAGCCACAGGGACCAGTTCTCGATGTAGTACAGGTCGTGGGCGACGCGCTGCGCCATCTTCTCCAGCGTATCGGTCTCGCCGCGAAAGCCGTTGACCTGGGCCCAGCCGGTAATGCCCGGCTTGACGCGATGGCGCTGCATGTAGGCGTCGATCTTGTCCGTGAATTCGCGGTTCAGTTCCACGGGATGGGGGCGGGGCCCGACCAGGGACATGTCGCCACGGAGCACGTTGAAGAGCTGCGGCAGCTCGTCGATGCTCGTGCGCCGCAGGAAGCTGCCGAGGCGGGTGACGCGCGGGTCGCCGCGGGTCGCCTGTCGATAGCCGGCGCCGGGTTCGTGCCGCATGGTGCGGAACTTGTAGACCTCGATGACATTGCCGAGGCCGCCGTGACGCTGTTGCCGGAACAGCACGGGCCCGGGCGAATCGAGCCGGATGGCGGCCGCGACCAGCAGGAGCAGCGGCGACAGCAGCAGGAGCAGTGCGAGTGCCCCCAGCCGGTCGAAGGCGCCCTTGATCAGCGCAGCCGAGCCGGTCAGGGGCGTGGCGTTGAGTTCGATGACCGTCATGCCGGCGATCTCCCGCGGCATGTGGCCGAGAAGGTCGAGCAGGGAAAGGTCCGGGACGAAGCGGACCGTGAGACAACTCGCCTGGAGCCGGGAGACCAGCGCGGCGCGGCTGGCTTCGGATAGATGGCTGCTGGCCAGCCAGATCTCGTCGATGCCGGCGGCCTCTCCCTGGAGGTAGCGGTCCAGGTCGCCGGTCCGCCCGAGCACCGGGGCCGGCAGGCCCTCGGGCACCGGGTCGTCACCGGGATGGAGCAGGCCGACGACCACGGCGGGGTCGCGATAGGCCTCGCGCAGGCGCTCGACCGTCGCCGCGGCGAGCCCGTCCGTGCCGATGATGAGAATGCGAGGCGCGCCCGCCGACGCCAGGGCGGGGAGCCTGCCGAGCACCAGCCGGGTCAGGAACAGGAGCAGTGTCGCCGCGAGTACCCAGTAACCCATCCACAGGCGCGAGTAGTCGGCCGTGGTCTTGCTGAACGCCGCGATGACCACGAGGGCGAGGAAGGTCGCGGCAAGGCCGGGGAGGGCATTGCCCGCCTGCAGGCTGTGGTCGCGGCCGCGCCAGGACCGGTAGGCGCCGGTGGCCGGCAGCAGCACCAGGGCCAGGAGCCCGCCCAGCACCAGGGCCAGGCTGTAGCCGGGACGAGGGGGCAGCTGCTGCCAGCGCAGCCAGTAGGCAAGCAGCCCGGCAGCGACGAGCATGGCGGCGTCGAGCAGCGGAAACACGCGCGACAGGTCTCTTCGATCGGCGTTCATGTCGCTCGTTGCTCAGGCATGGGGCGGGGTTGCACCGACGAAAGCACTCGGGAGAGTATCGCAGAAAGCCGGAGGGGATTCAGTGAAGGCGTCGTTGCCGGGCTGGTCGTCGTCGAGCCACGGCTCGACGATCTCCGGCTCGGCTATGCGCTACTGCTTGTCAGTGCCTGCTTTCCCGGGCATGGCCCGGCCGATCCGCCGCGCGAGGCGACGGCGGAAGAAAGCCAACCGGTAGCTCAGCCGCAGGCGCGCGGCGTCGGGCAGGCGCGTGTAGGAGTAGGCTGGCCCGCGGATCCCCGGTGCCACGGCGGGCTGCGACGCCCGGTCGCCGTGGCTGGCGAGCGCGGCCTCGAGGTCTGCCGCCAGGTGGGGCATGTCGACCTGCTGCGCCAGCGTGACGAGCTTTGCCCGGTGCGACGCGTCGTCTACCAGCGAGGCCTTCTCCCGCCCGGTGTAACGCAAGCCGCCGTCGGCGAGATCATCGAGTTCGTTGGCGAGGCGCAGGCGCAGGACGGACCGCTCCTCGGGTGACCTCGCGGCGCTGGCCGCGAGGCGTTCGAGCGTCGAGCCTGTCCAGGGAAGCGCCGTATAGGCGGCGACCAGGGCTTCGCCGGCTTCGCCCACGGCCTCGCGGACCGCTGCCCGCTTGCGCGGCGAAACCGTCCGGTGCATGTCGTAGCCAAACAGGCCTGCGTCGTAGGCAGCGTGAAGCAGCCCTGCCGTTACCTCCTCGATGCTGGCGCCGTCCCTGGCGAGAACGCTGGCGGTGCCGACGAGATGGCACAGGAAGGGTCGGCCCGAGCCGCGAAAGCGCGCCGAAAACAGCGGCTGCGCGAGCGCGTAGGCACGGGCCGCGGCCACCACTGCGGCGTCGTCATAGCCCGACAGGCGCAGCTGCTCGTAGAGCTGGATGTTGGTCTGGGCGATGTGCGACACGGACTTCAGCCGTTGCGCCGGCCCGCGACACGCCGCAGCAGGCCGCGGCCCTCGCGGCGCAGCACCAGCGGCAGGGCCCGGCGCAGCCAGGATGCGTGTGATTGCTCCAGGAGCCCTCGATGCCGGCTCGCCCACTGGTCCAGTGCCTCCAGCCCCGCGTCGTCGGGCGCGAGCTGCCACTTGTCGCGGAAGTGCTCGATGGAGCTGTGCGTCCAGCCCTCGCTCCAGCGCAGTTCGAAGAAGGGGCGGTCGTCGTCCGTGAAGCGGGTGGCATTGTCATAGCGGACCACGGCGCCGGGCTCGAAGTACACGCTGCCACCGGCGCGATGAATCTGCATGGCCAGGTCGATATGTTCGTGGAGCGCCCGCAGTTCCGTGTCCAGGGTGCAGTCCTTCTCGAAGCAATCGCGGCGCAGCAATACGCAGTGGTACTCGAAGAAGCCGCAGGGCTCCCGGTGCAGGTCGCGACGCACCATCCTCGGCAGGCGCCGCATCAGGCGGTGGGTCTGGCGGACCGTGCGCCACCCGTCCCGCTCGCCTTCGATAAGCTCCCCGCCCGCCATGTGGACCAGGGGCAGCAGTGCGTCGCCCTCGAGGAGCAGCGGGGTGACCGCCCAGGCACCCGTGGCCTCCGCGCAATCCTGGAGTGCGCGCAGCCAGCCGGGGGTGACGAAAACGTCGTTGTCGATAAAGACCAGGTAGGGCGTCCCCACTTCTGCCAGGGCGATGGCTCTTGCCTCGTTGGGTGCGAGAAAGCGGTCGTAGCGCAGGTAGCGCGCTCCGTATGCCTCACAGCGCCGCCGCAGTCTCTCGGCGATGGCGGCCGGCGTGTTGCCGTCGAGGTAGAGTACCGGCGTGCCGGGAGCAATGCGCTCGAGGATGTTGGCCAGCGACCGCTCGGCGAGGCTGAACCGCTCGCGGGGTATGATGCAGACCGTGGTGTGCGCCGGGTCAGTCACTGCGTTCCCCCGTTCGAGGCAACCAGGCGTCCAGTTCGCGCAGGCAGAAGACCACGGCGGGAAGCGCCGGGTACAGCAGCGTTCTGCTCAGCGTTACCAGGTTGACGGCCTGGTCAAAGTACTGGGTGAAGCCAAAGACGAAGTATAGCAGCGCGAGGGCCACGGCGATGGCCTGGAGCAACGCGTCGGCCAGCACCGCCCTGCCGCGGCGGATGCAGCTCGCGGCGATCGCCAGAAGCAGGGCGGGCCAGAGCAGGTGCCAGTTGGCCGAGAAGAACAGGTTCTCCGCGAGGATCGGCGGCAGCGGGTGGGCGGCGAGTCTCAGGCTGCCGAGGTAGGGCAGGCGCAGGAACGTACCGTCGAAGCCGAGCGTGGCGCCGCCGGGGAGCGGCAGCTCAAGTTGAAAGACGAAGAGGCTGGCTACGGCCAGCGCGCAGGCCAGCAGCAGCGCGCCCCAGGTCCGCATCGACCAGCCCAGCGCCCGTGCGGCGGCGAGAACCACGATGACTCCCGCGAACGCGAGGCCCGGCTTCTTCACCAGCGTCGCACCGAGGGCCAGCAGCAGCGCCAGTACCAGGAGCCCGGGCGTCCGGTCCCGGGCCCAGCCAGCCAGGGCGAGCGTGGCGAGGCCGAAATAGCCCGCCAGCCACAGGTCCGCGTAACCGGTGAGTGCAACGTGAACATTGAGCAGGGGCAGGGAAACCAGCGCGAAGACCGCCGCCGCCGCCGTGACCGGCGCGGCGCCGAGACCCCGGAGGAAGCCCCAGCAGGCAGCGCCGAGGGCGAGCAGCAGCAGCGCCCAGGGCAGGAAAGCCAGGCTGCTTTCAGCGCTGCCCGCGGCGAGCATGTGCCAGAGGATGATCAGCGGCACCCCGGGCGGATACGCCGACGCGGCCCGGTTCCCCAGGGTGTAAACGCCGCTGTCGGGCGCGGCGGCGAGCCATTCGCCGGGCGGCACGAAGGGAACGAGGCGCTGCTCGTGGAACCAGACCGCGGCCTTGGGCGCCCAGTTCATCCAGGCGTCCCATGCGTAGAGCGGGCGGGAGAGCAACTCCGCCGCCAGCAGGCCGAGCCGGACCAGGACCAGGATGAGCAGGAGTGCGGTCAGCGCTCGGGCCGCGAAACTGGCCGCGGCCGGTGCGGCCCGCCCGGGCCCCTCGCCGTGGCGGCGGTAAGCGGCGAAGGCGATCCCGGCTGCCAGTGGCGCCAGGGTCGCAACGAGCGGCAGCGCGGCGAGCTCAAGCCCCAGGCAGTCGAACGCGAGAAGAAGGCCCATCACCAGCAGCATGCCCAGGAGGTAGCCGTAGCCCAGCGCCAGTGCCAGCGTGCCGGGCCTGCCGCGCGGCAGGCAGAGCCAGGCGAGCCCGGTGCCCGCGAGCCAGGGCAGGAGTGACGCGACAAGGTAGATCGCCGAGGCCATCAGGGCGCCGGCGCCTCGGCTTCCAGACGGTAGAGGGCCGCCGCGTCGGTCACGTCCACCGGCGAGGCCGCGAGCGCCCGGTCATCGTCGCGCAGGAGACCCGAAGTCGCGTCGAACGCGACTGAGGGGATGCTGCCGAGCAGGAGTACGTGATCGCCGGCCCGGAACGTCCCTGGCTCCGGTAGCGAGCTGCCAAAGTTGAACACGTTGCGCGGCAGCAGGTGGTACTGCAGCTTCAGCCGGTCGTACTGGTGACCCTTCGCCGCGTACAGCAGGAACACCCGCCGCGAGGGGTCCGGCGGCAGCTGCGGGGCCAGCCGCTGCGCCAGCGCGAACAGGTGGGCGTCGATATCCCGCCCGGGCCTTTCGGCCGCGGGAACGCCGCCGAAGGTGTCACGGGTCACCCCAAGCTGGAGCAGCAGCTTGCGCTGCCAGGCGGCGTCCAGCAGGAGCCAGCCGGCAGCGAAGACGAGGGCCAGCGCCAGCGGTGCCCGCCGACGTCTCGGGCCCCGCCCGGCGGCCAGGGCGAGCACCGCAAAAAGGGCGCAGACCGCAAGCACTGCGGGCACGAGCCTCGGTGCGGTGCCGAAGCCGTGGGCGCGAAGAAAGTTGATGTCGACGAGCTGCCACGGGCTGAAGTGGAGCCAGTCATCCCGGCGGGTTCGCAGCCAGGTGCTGATCGAGGTTTCGTGCAGCGTCAGGTGCCGTACCCGCAGCGGCATTCCCGGCTCGCCGGCGACCAGCAGCCCGATCTCGCTGATGCTGCCGCGCCAGGCCGCCGGCAGGGCAATGGTGACCTCGCCTCTGCCCGTCCAGGGCAGGCGGGCTGTCACCGGCGTCGTGACACCGTCCTCCTGCGCCTTCCAGGCCAGGCGCGCCTGCTGGGCCGGTGCGAGGCCCTCGAGGGAAATGGTTGCGTAGGCGTAGTCGGCGGCGTCGAGGTGTACCGGTCGATGGACGACTGCCTGCCCGCCGGTCCAGCCGTGTATGATCATGGTGCCTCGATCCCGTGATACGGCTGCGCCGGGCATCGGAACCAGGTCCGATCCGTTCAGGGTGTACGCTTTGTCTCCGGCAATTGCGGGGATTGCCGCAAGACCCGTTGCGAGAACGAAGCCGAGGGGCATGACGAGCTTCTGGAGTCCGATCATTTTGCGCGATCCGGGGGGCAACCGAGTGGCGGATCGATGTTCTTGCGGTTACACATGCGGGAAAACGTTAGTCGGGCCCCGACTCCCGTCGATTGAGCACGGCGTTGCGGACGAGTGCCACGAACACTCCGAGCATCAGGCCGAGGAGTACCGCTACCGCCAGGATGATTCGCTTCCGCGGCGCCACGGGCTGGCTCGGTGGTGAGGCAATCTGGTCGACCCGGGCAATGCGCAGCCCGCTGAAGTCCCGTTCGAGGAAACTCTCCAGTTTCTCGATCTCGGCCTCGATCTCGGCGGCCTGTGGTGCGTAGGCGGCGAAGTCAGTCCTTTTTCGCAGGTATTCGACGGTCCGGTTGTTCTCCAGCAGTTGCAGTTGTTTCTCGATTTCCCGGGCGCGGGCAGTGTAGGGCCTGTCGTCCTCTCGCGCTTCGAGCTCCGTCAGTTCGGCTTCAAGCATCACGGTCCCGCGGAGGAACAGCAGGTCCTCGTTCCGGTCTTCGAGGTTAATGAAGCTGGTTTCGCCGGGAAGCGAACGGGCGGCCAGAGTTTCCAGGCTGGTCGGCTGTTCAATGCCAAGAGATCGTGCGCTAGCCAGCGCAGAACGGAGCGCGGTGATGCGGTCGGCGCGCTCCTGCGCTGTCTTGCGCAGTTCTGCAGTCAGCTCGTCCTGGAGCTGTGCGCGTTTCACCGAGTCATCCTCCAGCAGCCGCGTGATGGTGCGCTCGGTAGAAATCCGCACGGCGTTGATTCGCCGGTCGAGCTCTGCCTGGAGCGACTTGATGCGGGACTTCATTGCCGTGCGGTACTCGTCCACGACATCGAGAGAGACGACATCGTTGGTCACCTGCAGGAGCGTATTGGCGGCTGCGGCAGCAAAGGCGGGGTCAGGGTCTCGGAAGGCAACCTGGAGCGTCACTCCTGCCCCCGCTGCCCCCTGCACGTCGCCCTGCTGGGAGACCGCATAGGCGGCGAGGAAACGCGACAGCGCACGCGCGCGCTCCTCGGCGGATATGGAAGTCTCCAGGAAGCCTGGAGCCAGCGCCTCGAACGCTTTCCGCCGCGCGGCCGCGGACTGCGCCGTGGCAACGATCTCGTTGAAGATCCGGGCGGGCTCGGCCTGGTAAAGCACGTGGGCCTCGGCCGGTGCGGTACCTTCCGTGGCGAGGAAGGGCGCGGATCGTGCGCTCAGCAGTTCCAGGTCTGCCGAGGTCGGCGGGCGCAAGCGCGCCTCCGCAAGATACTCGGGGCTCGCAGCGAAGACGTATACCAGGCCGAGGAACATGGTTGCAGCTGTGATGCCGAGGATCAGCACTCGTTGCTTCCAGAGCCCCTCGCCCAGCTCAACCAGGTCGATCTCGCCGTAGCTCTCTGAGAGCTGGTGTGAGCGGGGCGTAGAGGGTGCTGCGGCGCGGGCTGGGGAGTTATCCATCATCTAAGGCTATGGCCGGCGTTCGTCAGAGCGTAGCACGCTGGTGTGTGCCGCCGACATGCAGGCGGCGCTCGGCCACTACCCAGGCCTGGTGCATCAATACACAGTAGAGCAAGAAAAGCCCCACGAAGATGAAAAACTGGTACGGAGTGCTGGCCCCGGAGCGAGCCAGCATCAGGCCGAGGAACGGCGAGGTGAGTCCGAGCGTGCTGATCACAAGGAGGCCGCGGCGATCGCTGAGGCCCAGGTCCTGCATCAGGTGGTGGATATGGGAGCGGTCGGGCCTGATGGGCGAGTGGCCGCGAAACACGCGTCGCAGCGTAGTGAAGGTCATGTCATAGAGTGGCAGGCCGACGAGATACAGGGCGGTGACGGGCTCGATGTACTTGAGCCCTGCGACCTGCGCATCGGCGACGGACAGAATAAGGGACACCACGATGAGCCCCATGAGCTTGCTGCCGGAGTCCCCGAGGAAGGTCTTTGGAATGGCGGGCCACAGCCCCAGGTTGGAGACAAGGAACGCCAGGAGTGACATGCTTATGAACACGGTGATAAAGCCGGGAGTCGTATTCGTGAACAGGTGAAAGCCGAACAGGGTTATCAGGCCGATGATGCCCAGCACGCCGTCCATGCCGTCGAGCATGTTGTAGGCATTGATGATGCCGAACACGCAAACCACGGTGAATGGGTAGGCGACCCACCCCCTGAGGTCCACGGGCCCGGTGCCGATCAGGTCTCCCAGGTTGTTGGCACGGAGATCAAGGCCCTCGATGATCAGCAGTGCCACGCACACCTCCGTCAGGATTCGCGCAAAGACACTGATACTCCTGATGTCGTCGATCACCCCCACCAACACCAGGATACCGCCTGCCAGCAGAAATAATCCGATGGGTTGCCCGTGCGCGGACAGGCTGTTGATGCCTTCATCGCCCCAAAGCGCCGCACCCAGGAGGAGCGCGAGATATATTGCGACTCCGCCGACCAGCGGAATCTCGCCTTCGTGTACCTTGCGCTGATTGGGCGCATCAACCAGGCCGATGCGTGGAGCCAGCCCTGCGAGGATGCGGAGGAACACCAGCGTAGACAGGAATGCTACAACGGACTGAAGCAGTAGGGATGACATTCGCCTGTGTTCGTGAGCCTTGGCCGCAACAGCATAGCGACGAGGTTATCGGTAGGCCAGCCTGAACAGCTGAACAACCTGTGATCGTGCATATTCCCGCCGTGACCATCGGGTTCAGATAGTTCGCAGGAAAACCTGCGCCAGCGCCGGAACCGGCAGGCCGTCGGTGCTGTTGGCCCGGGGTTTCCGGGAGGTGCATTCTCCTTCATACTCGGCGCTTTGTCGGGCGTCTTCCGGCCTCACATGCTTGCCGAACAAGTAGTGTAAGGCGGATTCTTTGGCCTCATGTACGTTTCCCGGGAGATATTGAAGATGCCACCACCAGTCGCCCTGATTACCGGTGTGACAGGACAAGACGGGGCATATCTCTCCCGCTTCCTCCTCGATCGTGGTTACGAAGTCCACGGTGTGAAGAGGCGGTCTTCTTCCTTCAACACAGCCCGCCTCGACGCCCTGATTCTTCGCGCTGAGACCGAGGGCCTCCCTTTTCACCTGCATTACGGGGATGTGACCGACTCGACGAACATCATCCGTATCGTGCAGGACGTCCAGCCTGATGAGATCTACAATCTCGCCGCCCAGTCGCACGTCAAGGTCAGCTTCGAGACGCCCGAGTACACGGCTAACGCCGATGCTGTCGGTGCGTTGCGAATCCTGGAGGCGATCAGGATCCTGGGCCTCGGCAGTAAAACAAGGCTTTACCAGGCGTCGACGTCCGAATTGTACGGCAAGGTCCGGGAAACGCCGCAGAATGAGGAAACACCATTCTACCCGCGATCACCTTACGCGGCAGCAAAGCTCTATGCCTACTGGATTGTCGTGAATTACCGCGAAGCCTACGGGCTCTTTGCTGCAAACGGAATCCTCTTCAACCACGAGAGCCCCCTGCGCGGCGAGACTTTCGTCACGCGAAAGATAACGCGTGCCGCGGCAGCGATCTCTCAGGGTCTGCAGCAGGATGTCGCCCTAGGAAACCTCGACGCGAGTCGCGACTGGGGGCACGCTCGGGATTACGTTGACGGGATGTGGCGCATTCTGCAGCACGATGAGCCCGACGATTTTGTGCTGGCCACGGAAGAGACACACACGGTGCGAAGTTTTGTTGAAAAGGCGTTTGGCTGCGCCGGTATCACGATCGACTGGGTGGGCTCTGGCGTCGAGGAGCGTGGCCTCAATGCGGCCACCGGCGAGGTCATCGTCAAGGTGGACCCGCGGTTCTTCCGCCCCACAGAGGTAGACCTGCTGCTCGGTGACGCTACCAAGGCTCGGGAAAAACTGAACTGGTCTGCAACAACCTCGCTCGACGAAATGGTACGAGAGATGGTCGAAGATGACATGCTTGAAGTCATCCGGGAGCGCGATCAGGTCCGCGCCGCGCTCCTGTCCTAGCAGGCGGTAGCTGCTTTGGCGCTGGTAATCGCCTATCCGCGTTCTTTCTCTGCACCTTTCGCGGTGTTGTTTATCGCGGCTCTGCCCTTCGCCTATTACCCGAAACTTTTTCCCACCGATACCCAGCTCTGGCCTCTACTCACCAGCCTTCTCGTTCTCGCCATGAGCCGGCAGAGCAGGCAACTGACGCAGGGCGATATCGCGCTGCTTCTGCTTGCCGCCGGGGCATTCTGCAGCAGCCTTTATCGCCTCGGCTTCAGCGAAGGGCTCCTCAGGTTTTCCTACAAGCTGCTGGCATTCACGGTCCTGTGGATAGTTGTGCCCCGGCTTCAAGAGGACCTGCTTGCAAGAGGAATGAAACTCCTGATCTTTTTGTGGTTCATCGTGGGGGCCAGCCAGTCCCTGCTCGTGCTTCTGGGTCTGGAGGTAGATATCCCGGGCCGCTACGTGCCCGGCCGCAGTGGAGTACCCAGCCTGGCTCCCGAGCCGTCTCTCTACGGATTGATTTCCGTGCTAGCGCTGCACTTCTTGCTCTTGTCCAGGCAACCGGTAAGCCCGGTCTATACACTGATGGCCTTTGCGAACGTGATTCTGAGCGGGTCCGTACTTGCCGGCATGATGGCTGGATTCCTGCTGTTTGCTTTTGGCTGGAGGGGACGCCTGCTGGCAGGTCTTGGGCTGTTCGCCATCGCGCTACTGCTGATAACAAGTACCGAACTTCCTCTCCTGGGTAGGCTCCAGGCAGTTCTGGGCAACCTGGGTAACGGACAGTTTCTCCTCTCTGATTTCAGTATAAATCAGCGTCTTGGCCACCTGTTTTTCACACTGTGGTTTGGCCTTCCCCAGGCTCTCCTCATGACGGATCAAAGCAGCTTCCAGGAGGCATACAATGCCTGGGCGGCCTCCGGGGCGCTCTTCTATCCCTCGAACTCCGATTTCATCCTGACGAGCGCGGGTGAGATGATCTTTCTCGGCGGCATCTTTGGGCTGCTCATTCTGGTCTCCCTGCTGGGAGCCAGTTACAGGATCGGTGGCCCGATGCCGCTGCTGCGAGTTATCGTGGTCGCTTTCGCTATGCTCACACAGTTGGGAATCTCCAGTGTATTCCTGATGATCTATGCGCTGGGAAGCAGGAGGTCATGACCAGGCGGGCCCTCGTGACAGGAGTTTCCGGCCAGGATGGTTACTTCATGGCCGAGCGTCTCGTTGCCGAAGGCGTGAAAGTGATAGCGCCGGTGCGATGCGCTGATACGGCGCGGGAGAGCTGCGGCGCGCTGGCGGCCGCGCTGGAGTTTGTCGATTTCGACTTTCTTCAGCCGGGTGCCTGCAGTTCCCTCCTGGAGAGCGTTGCTCCGGATTTCATTTTCAACTTCGCGGCCCGTTCCACTGGGTCGGGCATGTACGACAATCCCGAGGAAATCTATCGCGTTAATGCATGTTTCCCAATGGAGATCCTGCACACGATGCTTGCATCCCCGGCATGTCGTGGTGCCAGCTTTGTACAGGCATCCAGCGCGGAGATGTTCGGTGACAACGGCAATACCCGCCAGGACGAAAGTGCCTGTTTTCGCCCCCGTAGCCCCTATGGCTCAGCAAAGCTCTACGTGCATAACATGATCGGGATTTACCGTCAGACACAGGGCTTGCACGCTTCCTCGGCAATCCTTTTCAACCACGAGAGCACGAGGAGGCCGGAGGCATTTGTCACGCGAAAGATCGCCGTTGCCGCGGCTCGGATTCGCCATGGACTGCAGGATAAACTGCTACTGGGAAATCTTGAGGCTCAGCGGGACTGGGGCTACGCGCCGGAATATGTCGATGCGATGTACCGGATGGCCTGCGCTTCAGAACCCGAAGACTTCGTTATAGCAACCGGAGCCCTGCACCCGTTGACCGACGTGCTGGACTTCGCGTTCACTGCCGTTGGGCTGGACTACCGCGCTTATGTAGTGGTCGACCGCGCGAGCGCAAGAAAGGCAGAGCGTGCGCCCCACTTCGGGGACCCTTCCCTGATCGGCAGGCGTCTCGGGTGGCGCCCGGGCAAACCCCTCAGAGAGATTATCGAGGAAATGGTCCGTGCTGAACTGGAACACCTGTCCGGCCAGCCGCGTGCGGCCAGGTTTTCCGGCGCCGGAACTGAAGGTTGAGGCAGGCGCACTGCCCCCCTCCTTACGAGAGAGTGATATGTACAGGAAGATTTCGGCCTGCAGGGTATGCGGCAACAGGGACCTGGTAAGCATCCTGCATGTGGGTGAGCAGGCACTGACCGGGGTCTTCCCCGGCTCTGTCGAAGAAGCTGTGAGTGTGGGGCCGCTGGAACTGGTCATGTGCAGCGGTGTGGAAGCCTGCGGCCTGGTGCAGCTTCGGCACTCTTTCTCGCCCGAGGAGATGTACGGCGAGAACTACGGCTATCGCTCGGGGCTCAACCCCTCCATGGTTTCCCATCTGCGGGAGAAGGTGCGCAGGGTAGAAAGTTACGGCCTGCTCAGGTCCGGAGACCTTGTGCTCGATATCGGATCAAACGACGGCACCACCCTGTCGCTCTACCAGGATCGCGACCTCACTCTGGTAGGCTTTGACCCGACGGCGAACAAGTTCGCCGGCTTCTATCCGCCGGGCGTTGTCGCCGTGGCGGATTTCTTCAGCAGCGACGGCTTCCTGGAACGGTTTGCTGGCAGGAAAGCCAAGGTCATTACGTCTTTCTCGATGTTCTACGACCTCGAGGATCCACAGGCCTTCGTCCGCGAAATTGCCGAAGTCCTCGCTGACGATGGTATCTGGGTGCTGGAGCAGAGTTACATGCCCAGGATGCTCGAGACCAATTCCTATGACACCGTTTGCCATGAACACCTTGAGTACTATGCGCTCACGCAGATCGACTGGATCCTGCGGCGCTGCGGGTTGCAGCTCGTCGATGTTGAATGCAATACGGTGAACGGGGGGAGCTTTTCCGTCACTGTACAGAAGGAGGGTGGTAGCCTCCCCGTGGCGGACTCCGTGCAGGCCATGCTGACGGAAGAGGCAGCCATGGGGCTGGACAGGGAGGCAACCTACCATGCCTTCCGGGAGCGGGTCGTCGCGTCTCGCGGAGCCCTTCTGGACTTCCTGGAGCGGGCGCGGGCCGAGGGCAAGCGCGTGATTGGTCTCGGAGCGTCTACCAAGGGCAATGTCATCCTTCAGTACTGCGGGATAGGCACGGAACTCATCGAGGCAATCGGTGAAGTCAACCCGGACAAGTTCGGCTCTGTCACGCCGGGCACGCACATACCGATCGTGGACGAGCGTGAACTCCTCGCCAGTAACCCGGATTATGCGTTGGTACTTCCCTGGCATTTCAGGTCTTTCTTCGAAGGCGAGCCGCGCTATGACCGGGTTTCTCTTGTTTTTCCCCTGCCGGTCCTCGAGGTTCGAACCGCTCCATGAGCCGGCGGCTGCTCTTCCTCGAGCCCAGCAAGGTGGGTACGCAGCACATAACGCTGATCGAGGCGTACCTGCAGGCTGCGCAGAAAGTAGCCGCCGGCAGAGTCGAGCTGTTCAGTTGTGCATCCCTGTGGAACAACCTGAGCACCGGCCTCCGGGGCCGGGTTGCTCATCACGCCGTGCCGGTCATCGACCCTGACCGGCGCCTTTTCCTGGCGAAGGTCCCCCTCGAGTTTCTCGTTACCGTTTGGACCATTTTCTCGAAGCGCCGAGAGGATGTTTTGCTGGTCACCTGCCTGTTTTCTCCCTCGCTCTACCTGCTGGAGATGCTCTGCAGGGTCTGGAAGCCCGCCAACGTCCACGTGGTGCTGCACAGCGAGCTGGAAGCGCTCGCCGATCGTTCAATCAGTCCGGGCATCACCGGGTATGGTTACTGGTGCAGAAAATGGTGGTCGATACGTACTCGAAACAGTTCCCTGGGCCTCGTGGTCATCGCCGATCAGCTGCGCGACCGCCTGCTGGCCCTGGGCCATGACCGCCTGGCCCCGGAGAAGCTCTCGGCCTTGAGCCTGCCTGCGTCGCTGCCAGAGGAGGTTTACCCGGGGGCGGCAACGCGCGCCCGGCCCAAGGTTTGTTTCGTGGGACAGCGGACCCGCTTCAAGGGTTACGAGGAGTTCTGCCGCCTTGCGGCCCGCCTGCCCGGATTCGAGTGGGTTGCCATTGGCGGCGGCAGCTTTGAGAACCTTTCTACGGGGGAGCAGCGTCGACTGGCCTCCCCCGAGGATTTCCCCGCTGCGCTAACCGACTGCGACGTAGCCGTTTTCCCCTACACTCGTGGTTACGACTTATCTATGTCGGCAGCAGTCCTGGATGCGATTGCGGCCGGCTTGTTCGTCATTGCTACCTCTCGTGCTACGTTCCAGGCTCTCAGTGAGGAACTGGGTCCCGACATGCTGACTTGCGTGGAATCCTCTGACGAAATAGGAGACGCCCTGACTGACTGGTCAAGCCGGCCCGTCCTGCCGCGGGAGGAACGCCGTAGGCGCATCGCCCGATCCAGCCTTGGAGAGACCAGGTTGGCGGAGCAGTTGCGGCGGCTGCTCGGCGGCCAGCCCCGGGTGCAGGCCGCGCAAGGAATGCTGCACTGATGCGTGCCGTTGCACGACGGGTTCTCGAACGGTCCCCGATGCTGGATGGCCTTTTCCGGCGTATTGTGTGGTCGCGCGTTCACTATCCCGAGCGGGAACTGCGCTTGCTGGAAGCAATGCCGGGGCGGCAGCTGGATGTGGCGGTTGACGTGGGCGCTGCCCTCGGTTCCTATGCGTGGGTTCTGAACCGGAAGGCCAGAACGGTATTCGCCTTCGAGCCGGGGGCCAAGCACTTCGCCCACCTCGAGGCCGCGGCCCGGTGGTCCCACGTTGAGATCGTGCGCGCGGCACTTGGCGCGGAAACCGGCACGGCCCGGCTGCACACGCCCGGTGACTCCAATGAGGCGCGGCACATGGCCACCCTTTCCGAGGACAACCCGGTCATTCGAACCGCCGGAACGGTCTCGGAGGTTGTGCCGGTATACGCGTTGGACGTCTTCCTTCAGGACCGCCTGGGTCCAGGGCGACGCCTGGATCTGCTCAAGATCGATGTGGAGGGCTTCGAGAACAGTGTCCTTGAAGGCGCCGAAGCGGTCGTCTCGCGGGACTTCCCGATCATCATTGCCGAGATTGAGCGGCGTCACAACCCGGCCTATCGCGACTTCTTCGATGTGCTGTGCGGCCTTGGCTACCGCTGCAAGGCCTTCGCCGATGGCGCCTACCGCCCCGCGGGTCCCGAACGTGTAGCGGAGCAGCCTGAAGCAGAGCGCTTCGCCAGGGGCGAATCCCTTCGAGGCGCTGGTTACGTGAACAACTTCGTGTTTCAACATCAGCAGAGTGCTGTAAAGGTAATAGCAGGATGAGTGAAAGGATCTACGTCACCGGTTGCGCGGGGATGATCGGCAGCAACATTTGCGCAGCCCTCGTAAATGGGGGGCATCAGGTCGTGGGCGTCGACAATCTCTGGCGTGGCTCCCCGCAGAATATGGCCGCTTTCCGCCCGAAGGAGAATTTCACCTTTCGCCATGCCGATGTCGCGTCCGACAGTCAGTGGCACCGGGATGTCGACTCAGATTCCGTGATCGTGCATACCGCCGATATCGTCGCGGGCATCGGCTTTGTATTCCAGAACGAGTGGCTCGTCTTCCACAGGAATTTACTGATAAACACACAGATCGCACAGCTGGTCCAGGTATCGAAACCCCGCCAGCTGATCTACCTGGGTACCGCATGCTCCTATCCCATGGAGAAGCAGAGGTCGCGTGAACACTCGGTCCTCATGGAAAGCGACAAGTATCCGGCGCAACCCGAGTCCGGCTATGGCTGGAGCAAGCTGGTCGGCGACATCGAGTTTCAGCTGGCCGTGAAGGGGACGCCAACGCGGCTCATGGTTCTCGATCTTCACAATGTCTATGGTTGGCCCTGCGTCTATGCGGATGAAACCGCCCAGGTCATTCCAGCCCTGATAAGCCGCGCAATGGAATGCCGCGGTGGCCCGCTTGAGGTCTGGGGCAATGGCGAGCAGGGCCGTGCCTTCGTTCATGTGTCGGATGTCGTGCAGGCCGTCGAGAAGTCGCTGAGCTATAGCGGAGACGAAACCAACATCATGATTGGACCCGGCAAGTGCACGTCTATCAAGGAGGTAGCCGAGATCATCTGCTCACACCCTGCAATCGCCGTATCCGAGCTGGCGTTTGATACCAGCAAGCCCACGGGGGATATCGGCCGCCACGCAAACGCCGAGCGCGCGATGCGTGAGCTCGGCTGGCGTGAATCGATCTCCCTCGAAGAGGGTGTCTTCCAGCTTATCGACCGCATCGCCGAAGATCGTGGCCGCTGACGGGTGGAACGGGAATCGGTTTTGCTGAGTATCATCATTCCCAGCTTCAACGATCCCCGAATCACGAACGCGATTGCGTCCGTGCGAAGGTTCGATGATTGCGGACAGGTGCAGATAGTCGTCGTTGACGGCGGCTCCGGTACTGCCCTCCTGGAAGCTGTCGGGGCCTTGCTGCATGAGGACGACATCCTCATCTCAGAGCCCGACAGAGGCATCTTCGATGCGCTGAACAAGGGTCTCGAAAGAGCGGAGGGTGAATTCATTGGCTGGATTGGCAGTGACGATATCTTTACTCCGGAAGTGAAAAGCTCCGAGGTAATCGATGCCCTCGCCCAGGTGGATCTTTTCATCGGAGGGACGATGATGCTTCGCGGGAACCGGGTCAGCCGTGCCCTGTGGCTCTCCCGGTTCCCGGTGCGGGCGGCCTATCTGGGGCTTCACAATCCGCACTTCTCGACTTTTGGCAGGGCGACTCTGCTTCGCAGTGAACGGTTCGCGGTCGAGTGCCCGGTGGCGGATATTGATTACTTTCTGCGTATCTTCCGCAGAAAGCCCTCTGTCAGCGTCGATCAAAGGACAGTGACGCTTATGCAACTGGGCGGCTTTTCGAACGCCTCGCTGGCGAGCGTTATCGCTCACAACAGGGAGGTGTTCAGGATTTACCGCGCCTACGTTTCGCTTCCGCAAGCTGCTCTTGCGTTGCTTTTGAAAACCGTACCCAAGCTGTTCAGCGTGTTTTTCTACCGGATCAGGACATACAGGGTGCAGGATGAACTCATTGAATTGCAGGCCTGAGTCGTAGTGCTATCCATGAATACGCCACAATCGCAGGAGGCTTTCCGCCTAGACGGGAAGCGGATCTGGATCGCGGGACATCGCGGAATGGTCGGTTCTGCCGTGGTCCGCCTGCTCGAGAGTACTGCAAGCCCTGCGGCGGTGATTACTGCCACACACTCGGAACTGGACCTGGCGAGGCAGCGCGAGGTGGAGGATTTCGTGGCTGCCACTCGGCCTGATCTGGTTATTCTCGCCGCGGCGACCGTAGGTGGCATCCACGCCAACGACCGCCATCCCGTCGAGTTCCTCTACGACAACCTCATGATCCAGAGCAACGTGATCAGAGCTGCGGCGGAACAAGGTGTCAGCAAGCTGGTTCTCCTCGGCTCTTCGTGTATTTATCCAAAGTTCGCACCGCAGCCTATTCCTGAGAGTGCGCTCCTCACCGGCGCTCTGGAGGAGACCAATCAATGGTACGCGGTCGCAAAGATCTCCGGGCTGAAGCTGTGTGAGGCCTATCGTAGGCAGTACGGGAAGGACTTCATTTCCCTCATGCCCACGAACCTGTACGGACCGGGAGACAACTACTCCCCGGAGCAATCCCACGTCATTCCGGCGCTGCTCCGTAAAGCTCACGAAGCAAAGCAGGCAGGAGCGAGCTGCCTGAGTGTCTGGGGTAGCGGGCAGGCCCGTCGCGAATTCCTTCACGTCGATGACCTGGCCCGAGCGATTCTCTTCCTCGCGGAACGTTATAGCGGCCTGGAACACATCAACGTGGGCTCCGGCGAGGAGCTGTCGATTGCCGAACTGGCAGAGGTCATTAGCCAGGTGGTCGGCTTCGACGGAGAGCTGGTCTTCGATACTTCGAAGCCCGACGGAACTCCGCGAAAACTGCTCGATACGAGCCACCTGTTCTCGATGGGCTGGCGTCCCTCTATCGAGCTTCGGCGTGGCCTTGAAGAGACTTACGCCCTGGCCAGGGACGTTTTCTAGAGCTGCGGCAGCGGCTTCTCCCGATGCTCAAGAGACCGCTTGTCGCCGCCATGATCTTTCAGTGCGTATCGCTGTTCGTCGGCGTTGCTAACGTTCCGCTGCTGCTACATTACCTTTCCAGCGACGAGTTTGTCGCATGGATAGTCATCGCCACTCTTGGCGCATTGACGATACAACTGGAGCAGGGCCTGCTGGTGATCGCCACACGGCGCGTCGCCTGGCAGTGGCATGGTGAAGATGTCGAGGCGACGCAGCGGGAGCTCGCGCGGGTCCGGAGCACCTTCCATCGCTTTTCCGCTTCAGTGCTTGTCTGCCTGGGCGGTGTAGGCCTCTTCTATTTCTCCCTCTGGGCGAACATGGCGCTCCCGCCGCACTGGGAGCTTGCGTGGGCGCTCTTCGTTTCCGCCTATGCCATCAACTACTGGTTCGGCCACAACAACGTGGTGCTTCTCGCGATGGAAGCTACCCACACGTTCAACATGGTGAACTCCTGCACCCGTCTTCTCAATCTTGCTCTCGGCTTCCTGTTTCTCTCCCTCGGTCTGTCGATTCTTGGCCTTGCACTAAGCTTCTTTCTGAGTGTTGTCGTATCCGTGCTGATGCACGCACGAAATGCGCGACGCCAGCTTGCGGTCGCTCGCGGGAAGCATGATACGTCCGACCGGCCGGCACATTCACATCGCCCGGAATGGCAGGGCCTTGGATTCTCGCTCTATACGCTCTCCAATTTCCTCGTCTATCGCGGCGCCTTTCTCTTGCTACCCCTGCTGCCGCATAACTTCCAGCTCGACAGCTACGGCCTCGCATTGCAGCTGGTGGCAATCGTATATGCAGTCTCCGTAATCCCCGCGCAGGTCTGGTTGGGGCAGTTGGTCACGGCGGTCAGCAGCCGCTCGCTTCACCGGGTAGCGAGCCATCTCGGCAAATCGCTCGCCTTTGCTGCAGGCGTATTCCTGCTGCTTTTCGGGCTTGCCCTCGGAGTGGCGGGCCCGGCGCTGTCGTTACTGGGGTCGGACGTGTCGCTGCCGCCTGCAGCAGACCTCGCCCTTGTCTTCTCGGCGTTCTTTATCGAGTCGCTGATCTTTCTCCTGGTCAATGTGCTGCTTCTGCTTGGCAGGCAGCGCTACCTGTATGGCTATTCAGCGGGCGTCCTTTTCATCGTCTCGCTCTGCTGCGCCTACGCCCTGTTCCTCGACCCGGACGTCGGGGTACGGGTCTTCCTCATCCTGCCGATGCTGTTTCAGGGGCTCGTTGCCCTCCCGGGCGCGGTCGTCGTGCTAACTTTCGCCCTCGCGCGGCTTGGTACTCGCGGCAGTTGAGAGTGGACTGGCACTCGCCAGGGCCTGTCCGGCGGGTGCCAGCGACTTTCTCCACCGCCCATCAAGAACCGCCAGAAGGTACGCCGTCATTGCGGGGACGAGCACAAACGCCGGGACGGAGAAGCGGCTGAGACCGGTGTCGGAGTCGGGCCTTGCATACTGGAAGCCGTAGTCGGAAAACTGTACCGCGACGAGGGTCAGGACACAGAAGGTGAAGGTCAGCAGCAACAGCGCCAGCCCCGGCGTCCCCGGCTGCTCGCCACGGTGTGTAAGCACGGTAGCGAACGCCAGGAGGACGATGGCAGTACTCAGGCTGAAACTCTGATTTGTCAGGAATGCCCGGTACTGGTTTTCCCAGAGTTCTGCCATCGGTGGCACATCCAGGAAGAGCACCTTGCCCGCGAAGATGAGTCGCTGGAGTTCCGGGTCGAACTCGAGTCGCTGCCCGAGAAACTGCGTGCTGAACCCGTTCATAAGCAGGAGCGCGGCAGCGACCGCCAGGCCGGCAAGCAGTGCCAGGCCCAGGAACGGGCTTCGCCGAACGGTGAGCGTCACGGCAAGTGCGATGATCGGCATCAGCGTGTACACGATGCCGGTGTTCTTAAGCGCCACCGGCAGCAGGGCGAGCACGATCCCGGCCCCGAGCCAACGACGGGAAGCCGTGCTCACCCCGAGCACGAAGAATACCGCGCTGCTGAGCATTGCCAGGGCGATCGGCAGCTCGCTGTATCCCCCGATGAGTACATGGTTCTCGATAAGTGGGATCGAGGTCAGCACCAGGCAGCTCACCACTGTTACTCCGTGGGAGCGCGTGGCCCACCAGCTGAAGCCCCCGGTGACGAGAAGCAGGCTGATACCAAAGGTCAACCACGGCATCATGCTGCCCAGCCCGAGAGCGCCGGCGCTTCCGGACCAGCCCGACCAGGCGAGGACAAGCTTCAGCGTGATCGGGTGGCGGTGTTCATAGGCGAAAGCGTCCGCTGCGTCCGTCCCGGCATGCTCAATGAATTGTTGCGCGGTCCAGGCCCAGGAGTGGAACCCCTCCGTCCGCGTCCCCAGCACGTCCCAGCCCTGCGCAGGAATCCAGAGAACCTGCCAACCCCACAGCAGAACCACTGCAATCGGAGCGAGGTACAGGAGGACGGTCGCGGGTGGCCTGCTCGCCGGAGCTCCCTGCTTCCCGGCGTGGATGCCGAGCCCTATCAGAGCCGCAAGCGAGGCGGTCCATAGAATCCAGTTGGTAGCGCCGCAAAGTATCGACAGTCCGACGCGATCTGCAAGGTACATGGCCACGGCGATGGCCAGGTAGCCGAGAAAACCGCCCACGCCGGTGAGAACGCTGGTGAACCCCGGGACATGGCAGGTCCGCAGGGCAATGTTGCAGCTCACCAGCGCACCGCACACCCATGGCAAGGCGGCGTTGGCGGCTGCCAGGCCACTGGGAAGCGAGACGCCGGGGCCGTTCACTCGGCGCTTCTTCGGGCCCGGTGGCCCGGCAACCGGCACCGGTGCCGGGCATGGTTAGAAGTACGGCAGCAGGTTATCAAAGCAATCGTCTCGTCGGCCGCAGCGCAATTCGCTGTTTCGGACGCGATCTGCCAGTGGTTGGTACGCAAATCGGGCTGTGGTGTCAGACAGTTGCTCGATATGCCATCGCCAGCGGAGCGCCTCATTAGCCGCGAAACCGAGCAGGCAGAGGCACAGGCCCACAGCCAGCAGGTCCGGAGCGCCGACGGGGACGCTGCGGGAGAGGCGCCGCCGCGCCGCGACGAGCAGGAAAGCGGCAAATGCTATCGAACAGAAGGCGGCGTTTGGATGAAGCAAGGCCCTGCTGTGCACGCCAGGCACCCGGTTGACCGAGGAGCTGAGCCAGAGCGGTGGGTTGAGCCAGTCCGCAAGGACCTGGCCGATTACGTGTTTGTAGGAGAAAGGCCTTAGCTCGAGACCTTGAAGGCGAAGCGGTGTGTCTCCATTATCATGGTCCGTATCATCGGAAAAGAATGTCAGCACCAGTTCGCTGATCTGCCCGCGGTAGGCGTCGCCGCCTTGCGCCATGGCGACTTGCGTGACCCCGTCACCGGAGCGGTTCAGCTCCAGCTTATGAAATTCCCCCGGATTGTCCGCTCGCCGCCAGTACACGTACGACTTCGCCCAGGTCGTCAGCCCCTCGATGTGAAACTTGAGGAACGGGTGGTCCTCTGCCTGGAAAGGTCGTTTCAAGGCCAGCAGTGCCCGTCCGTCGGTAAACTCGGTCAGTACTACGTCGTCGCCGTCCCTGCGGGCCTCGCCCGCTACAGGCTGGAAGTAACTGCCCTCGATCGTTAGCGGCGTGGCCTCGCGGACTGCAAAGGGTTTGAATTCGGGATGGAACTTAAAGAAGCCGATAGCGTAGATGCCGCAGAGGAGCAGTGCTGCCACGATAAAGGCCACGCCTGCCTCTGCGAAAGCGGGCCGCCACGTGGTTGTCCAGCTAATTGACCGTCCGTCGCGTTTCGCCGACGACATTCCAGGATTCACGGTGTTCGAACGGAAAGCTGGGAAGCCGCAGTCTCCCGCACCGCCGGCCACGCCTCCAGCGCCGCCGCCCACCCGTCGGCAAACTCGCGGAATTCCGCTACCAGCCCCGCTTCCGTTGCCCCCTTGGGCACGCCAGGGATCTCCATGGGGCTGTGCCTGCGCTGCAGGGAACTACCCAGTTCCTCCACGGCCCGGGCCAGGTAGCCCTGCCAGTTCATGGACGGTAGCTCCTGCGCGCGGGTGAGCTGGGCCCGGGCCAGGGCGAGGGTCTCGGCCTCGCTCTTTGCCTGCTCGCGGCGGTAGTCGAGGAGCAGGTCGGCGTCGGAGCGGGCGGCCATGCGCCGCGCGTCCTCGGCGATGTGCTGCATGCGGCCGGCGGGGTTGCTCGCGTCCTCGTAGTCGATGCGGCTGGTCAGGTAGCGCGAGAACAGCCCGATGCCGCCGGCGTGCGCGATCGGGTCGCGGATGCTGTGCCGGCGCTCGTCCAGCGGCAGGTGGGGCACGGCCCAGGGGCATTCCACCAGTGCGCCGCGGTGATACATGGCCTCGATCATGGTGCCGAAGAGCAGGTCTTCGCCGCGGAAGGCGGGGAAATAGGGCGGCAGGAAGTGGCTGTTGTCGAGCCCGGTCATCTGCGACATGAAGGCCATCTTGTGCAGCGTGGGCTGCGCGCAGCCGAGCCAGCTGCTGCGGTTCTCCAGCGCGCTGGCCATGCCCTGGGGCGCATTCACCAGCCGCTCGATGGAGTCCTCGCCGAGGTTCAGCGCCCAGTGCACGCTGCCCGTTCCCGGGTCGCCCCAGGAGCCGCACTGCGTGACCAGGATCGGAGCTGTCGGGTCCAGCACGTTGAGCATGGCGGCATTGCAGTCGCCGAACTGTGCTTCCTCCAGCGCTGTACCGTTCAGGCTGGTAAGCGCCGAGCCCAGCGATTGGCCGAGGCAGCGGGCGTGGCCGGTGAGCGGGTCTTCCGGCGCGGGCCGGCGGGCTGCCATCATCGATTCCCGGTCCGGGTAGAAAGCCGCCTTGCGTTCGCCGCTGAAGCTGACCTTGTTGTCGCTCTCGATGGGCGGCAGCACGGCCTCGCAGAGAATGTCGTCGTCCATGACGATGGCCCGGTAGCCGACGGAGAGCAGCAGGCACAGGGTGCGGCTGCGGCCGTAGGTCTTCCTGCCCGTCCAGCGGGCCGGGTCGATAAGGAAGCGGATGCCGGCCTCGTGTTCCGGCAGCGCGCCGACCAGCTGTTCCAGCAGCGCGGCCTGCTCCTCGGCGCCGAAGTAGCGCATGTCCTTCGCGCTGCGCAGGTTGAAGCGCTCTACCGCGTCGCGGTTGGCGGCCCGGTTCGCGGGCTCGCGGGAGTCATCGACCAGGGTCAGGGTGTCGTGGCGGGCCAGCGTGCCGATGCGCAGCAGCGACTCGAGCAGCCGCTCGACGGCGTCCGGCCGGTCGCAGGTGATGATGAAGACCCGCGTCGGTGCCAGCTGCCGCTCGGCGGCATTGCCCAGCCGCTCGCGGATCGAACCCGCGGCCAGTAGCAGGCCGGCATCCCGTACCTGTTCGAGGGCCTGCATTGCCAGCGGCCGGTTGCCCTTGAGCTCGGGCCGCGTGCGCGCGAGCTGGTCGGCGTGGTCCTCGAGGGAGCGGAAAGTGGTGCAGGTCTTCAGCGCATCGACCACCTGCGGCGAGATCAGCTGCTGCTTGCCATTGTCCCGATTGATCACTAGCGTCACCGCATGGTCGACCGGGATCAGTTCGCAGTTGGCGAAGGCGTAGAGCGCGGGCGTGCCGGCGCTGGCGGGCCCGGTGGTGCTGTAGGAATAGGAGATGCCGCTGTCGTTGCTCATCCGTGGGCCTGGCGCCGGTGCGTGTGAAGCTGAGAGTGTAGGGAGGGCGCCCATGGGTGTAAACCGCGCCCCGGAGGCCTATCGGTGTTCCTGGACAAGCTGGTAATCGCGCTGCTCGCGCCACTCGGCAGCGCCCTCGCGCTGGGCGGTGTGGCCCTGCTGCTCGCAGCCCTCGGCCGGCGCGGGTTCGCCTGGCTGGCGGGGCTTGTCGCCTTTGCCTGGCTGCTCACCTGGTCGTTACCGCCGGCGAGCTTCGCCCTGCGCGGGGAGCTCGAAGACGCCTACCCCTACATGCCCCCCCTGGATGCGCCGCGGGCGCCGGTCGCGGTGGTGCTCGGTGGCGGCATCGATCCGCCGGGAACGCTTCACGGTCCTGCCAATCTCAACCCCCGGGCTGACCGCGTTCTCTATGCGGCCGAGCTCTACCACGCCGGCCGCGCGGCGCGCCTGCTCCTCAGCGGCGGCGCCAACCCGGTGATCAGCGCGCGCAGCGAAGCCGCGGTCACCCGGGAGCTGTTGCTGGCCCTCGGTGTCCCCGCCGACGCCATCCTGGTCGAGGAAGAGAGCCGCAACACGCGCGAGAACGCGGCCTTCAGCGCCCGCCTGCTCCGCGCGCGCGGCATCGAACGGATTCTGCTGGTCACCTCGGCGCTGCACATGCGCCGCGCCGTGGCCCGCTTCGAGGCGCAGGGGCTCGAGGTGATCCCGGCAGCGACCGACCACGAGGCCCGGGACCGCTTCACCGCCGTGGACTGGCTGCCGGATGCGGAGGCGCTGGACGGCGCGGGGCGCGCTTTTAAAGAGGTCGTGGGGTACTGGGTCGGGCGCTAGCGCAGGCTGGTAACGCTGCCCGGTCACATGTGATGGAAGCGTTTCCTTGCTGCGCAACGCAGCTGTGCAGATACTTCGAGCGACTTCAGCTTGCCCTGCCGAGGGATTGGTCTACCATGTCAACGATGGCTTTCGACACGCTCCGCTATGCCCGCCGCTTGCGGGAAGCCGGCGTGCCGGAGCCGCAGGCAAACGTACAGGCAGAACTCATGGCAGAGGCCTTCGGTTTCTACGCCGACAACCTGTTGACGAAGGACTACTTCCACGAGGTGCTCGACGCGCGTTTTGCCGAGCAGGAGGCGAGGTTCGACGCTAAGCTTACCCAGCAGGAGTCGCGCTTCGACGCCCGCTTCGCCCGCCAGGATCGCATCCTGATGCTGCACACCTGGATGCTGGCCCTGATCACCCTCGTACACGTGGTGCCACAGCTGCAGGCCTGGCTAGCCTAACCCGGCGTCACCAGCTCCATGGCCAGCCTCACCGCCGCCCGCAAACTCCCCGCATCCGCCTTCCCGGTCCCGGCCAGGTCCAGCGCCGTGCCGTGGTCCACGCTCGTGCGCACGATGGGCAGGCCGAGGGGGACGTTCACCGCCTCGCCGAAGCCCGCGTGCTTGAGCACCGGCAGGCCCTGGTCGTGGTACATGGCGAGCACCGCGTCCACCCCGGCGAGCGCGCTTGGAGTGAACGCGGTGTCCGCGGGCAGGGGGCCGGTGAGGTCGAGGCCCTCGGCCCGGAGGGCTTCCAGCACCGGGACGATGACGTCGATCTCCTCCCGCCCGAGGTGACCGCCCTCACCGGCGTGGGGGTTGAGGCCCAGCACCGCTATCCGCGGCGCGTCGATGGCGAAGCGCCCGCGCAGGTCGCGATGCAGGATCTGCAGCGTCGCCGCCAGCAGGTCCCGGGTGATGGCCCCGGGTACCGCTGCCAGCGGCAGGTGCGTGGTAGCCAGGGCGACGCGCAGCGTGCCCGCCACGAGCAGCATGACCACCCGCTCCACGCCGCAGCGGGCGGCCAGGTACTCGGTGTGGCCGCTGAAGGCGAAACCGGCATCGGCGATCACGCTCTTCTGCACCGGGGCGGTCACCATGGCGGCGAAGCGCCCGTCCCGGCAGCCGTCCACGGCGCTATCGAGGGTGGCCAGGACCGCGGCGGCGTTGCCGGGGTCCAGGCGGCCGGGCTCCGCTCGCCGGGCGAGGGGCGTGTGCAGGACCGGCAGGCGGCCCGGCGCGTGGGGCGCCGACGGGGCCGAAGGATCGAAGTCGTCGAGGACGACCGGGGCCAGCCCGGGCACCTGGGCGGCGCGGGCGGCGAGCAGGTTGCGGTCGGCGATGGCCACCAGCTGCACCGGCCAGGGCTCCGCGGCGATCGCCAGCAGCAGTCCCGGGCCGATGCCCGCCGGTTCCCCGGCGGTGATGGCCAGCCGCGGCACGCTCATGCCGCGCCGCCGCGCTTACTTGATGTCGACGAAGGCCTCATCGCGGATCTTGCGCAGCCAGGCGTCCAGTTCTTCGTCGTACTTGCGCTGGTGCAGGAATTCCGTCGCGCGGGCGACCTGCACCTCCTTCGTCATGTCTTTCTCGCGCCGGTCCAGCACCTCGATGATGTGCCAGCCGAATTCGGTGCGCACCGGGTCCGAGATCTCGCCGATGGGCGTGGAGGCCATGGTGTTCTCGAAGGCGGGCACCATCTGGCCGGGGTTGCTCCAGCCGAGGTCGCCGCCCTCGGCGGCGGTACCGATATCCTCGGAGTACTCCCGGGCCAGGGCACCGAACTCCTCGCCGGCCTGGACGCGCGCCTTGAGTTCCGCCGCCAGCTCGCGGGCCTCGTCGTCGGTGAGAATCTCCGAGGGCTTGATGAGAATGTGCCGGGCGTGGGTCTGGGCCACGGTCTGGCCGCCGGCGCCGCGCGCGTCGGCGAGGTACACGAGGTGGAAGCCGCTCGGGGAGCGGAACACGTCGGCGAGCTCGCCCGGCGACAGCCCGGGGGCAACGTCCTGGAACAGCGACGGCAGGTCGTCGAGCTTGCGCCAGCCGAGGTCGCCGCCGGTCATGGGTACGCGCTCGCTCGCCTCGCTGATGACGGTCTGGAAGCCCTCGCCCCCCTGGATGCGGGCCGCCAGGGCCTCCGCCTCGGCCCGGGCTGCCTCGGCTTCCGCTGTCGGCGCGTCCTCGGACACGGGGATCAGGGCGTGGACGATGCGGTACTCGGGCTGGATCAGCTTCTGGCCCTCTTCCGTGGCCATGAAGTTCTTCACCTCCTGCTCGGAGATCTCGATGAGCTGGTTCACGTTGCCCATCTGTACCCGCTGGATGACCATCTCCTGGCGGATCTTCTCCCGCATGGCGCGGTAGGACTGGCCCTGCTGCTCCAGCGCCACGCGGAACTGGTCGAGGGAGAGGCCGTTCTGCGCGGCCACGCGCTGCATGGCGGCGTCGAGCTGCGCGTCGGGGATGCGCACGCCGTAGCGCTCGCCCATCTGCAGCTGGATGCTGTCGAGGATGAGCCGGTCCAGGGTCTCGCTGATCAGCACGTCCTCCGGCGGCACGTCCATGCCGCGCGCCTCGAGGTTGTTGGTCACGGTGGCCAGGCGCTCGCGCAGCTCGCTGGCCATGATCACGTCGTCGTCGACGATGGCCACCACCTGGTCGAGCATTTCCGTTTCCGCGCCGGCAGCTGCGGCGAAAAGGCCGCCGCAGGCGATCGCCGCGGCCGCGGCCAGGGCGCGCAGGGTGTTGCTGATTGCTGTCACGGTCGGAACCCCCGGATCATGTCGGTCATCAGTTGCTCCACTTCCGTCCCCAGGCCGCCGAGGCCCTTGAGGACGAACTGCACCTGGACGGCCCGCTCGCGGTCCAGGTTCGGCGAATCGAAATCGGGAACGATGCCACGCGCGGTGTCGAAATAGCGCAGGTGCAGAAGGCGGATTTTCCAGCAGCAGTTATCGTACTCGATGCCCACCATGTCTTCCACGCTCTCGTCGGCTTCGAGGCTGTAGTTCCACGCGCCGAAGACGCGCCAGTTGCGGCTCACGGGGTAGTAGGCGGAGACGTGCGCCTGGTCCGTGGTCGGCTGCGTGCCCACCAGGTTGATGGGCCGCCGGTAGGTGTAGCCGACGTTGAACAGCGCCCCGTCCTCGCGCTCGTAGCTGCTGAACAGGTTGCCGGCGTTCACCTTCTCCGTCGACGGATCGTACTGCACCGTCGCCCGCAGGTTTAGACGCTGCGTGGGATAGAAGTTCAGTTCCCCGGCGATCTCCGACTCCGTCCGGTCCAGCTCCGGCGCCGTGGGCGTCAGGCGCACCTTGCGGTTCTCGAAGTAGACGATCTGGCCGAGGCTCGCGTTCAGGAGTTCGGTGCCGGTCTCGCGGCTCAGGAAGCGGGTGGTCACGCCGATGGCGAGCTGGTTGGCGTCGTCGAGGCGGTCGCGGCCCGAGAAGCGCGTGTCCCGGAACAGCTGGTTGTAGTTGAAGGTGAGCTCGGCGCTGTCGAAATCCGGCTGGTCGCGCTGGTCCTCGTAGCTCGAGTAGAGGTAGTAGAGCCGCGGTTCGAGGGTCTGCACGAGGTCCCGGTCGGCGAAGCTGAAGGCCCGCTCGAAGTAGAGCCCGCCGTCGAGGCTGGCGAGGGCCGACCCGGCACTCGGGTCGTCCCGGTCCGGCAGCAGCGGGTCGTCGAGGCGGTAGTCGAGGTAGCGGTACTTGGCGGTGCTGCGCAGGAACCCGTACTCCCACAGCATCGGGTAGCTGACCCCCGCCTCCGTGTACAGGCGCTGCCCGATGACCCGCTCCTCGTCGCTGTCGAAGTAGCTGTACTGGGCGAGGAACACGGGCTCGAGGCGGAAGGGTTCGCGCTCGCCGCGGCGCTGCACGGTAACCTGCGGCAGCTTCTTGTAGTCCTCGCGGATGTCGTCGGCCAGGCTCTGGAACTGCTGCAGCTCCATGTTCACCAGCCAGTCGTCGCCGAGGTAGTCCAGCGAGGCTAGCTGCAGCAGGTTGACCTCGCGACGGGTCTCGAGGTTCGAGGTCTCGAGGTCGCGGATATAGGCCACGTCGCTGACCCGCGTGTAGTCGATGCGCGAGCGCCAGCGCTCGCCGTAGAGACCGTTGTGCAGCACCTGGGCGAGCCAGCGGTTGGCGTTGTCGTCCGCCGGGAAGTCTTCCTTGTATTGCTCGTCGCTGGGGAGGAAGGCGCCGCCCACCAGCCAATGGCCCTGCGCCGGGTCGAGGTAGCGCGCCTGCACCTCGTGGTTCAGGCCCCGCTCCTGGATGTAGCGGGGGACGTAAAGCAGGTCGTAGTTGGGGGCCGCGTTCCAGTAGAACGGCGCGCTCACGTCGATGCCGCCGCGGCTGTCGTTGCCCACGGTGGGAAAGAGAAAGCCCGTGCGCCGCCGGTCGTCCAGGGGGAAGCTCAGCCACGGGGTCCAGAAGAAGGGTACGCCGGCGGCGGAGAGGGTCGCGCCGCGGGCCACGCCGACGCCCTTGTCGAGGTCCAGGGTCATCTGCCGGCTGCGCAGGTACCAGTCCCGGTCGCCGGGCGCGCAGTAGGTCAGCGCGCCGTCCTCCACGCGGATCAGCGCCTCGGCATCCCGGGAGAGGAGCCGCGCCTCGCCGCGCATGTGCTTCTCGTGGAGCACGAAGACGCCGTCCTCGAGCTGGGCCTCGCCGGTGCGCGAGTAGAACTCCCCGCGGCTGCCGCGCAGCAGCAGGCCCGGCTCGCGCAGCACGATGTTGCCCTCGACGTTACCGGTCTCGCTGATCCTGTCGTAGTCCGCCCGGTCGCTGGCGAGGTCCCGGTAGCCCTGGGTGACCTCCACCCCGCCCTCCAGCCGCAGCTGGTTGCCGCGCAGCTCGCTGCGCGCGGCGGTGGCCTCGATGTCGGCCTGCTCCGGGTTCTTGCCCCCGGCGAGGTCCGCCTTGGGGTCGATGTAGCGCCCGCGGCAGAGCTGGCAGCTGCGGTCCCGGAGCGCCGGCGGCACGTCCTCGATCGGGACCCAGTCCAGTCCGGCGCCGGGCTCGACGACCTCGACCTCGAGGCGCTCCTCCTCGCAGTCACCGCTGGCCGCGCAGCGCTCCCCGTTGCTATCCTGCGCTCGCCCCGGCAGCGCTTGCGCGAGTAGCAGTGCGGCAACCGCCGCGCGCAGGAGCGTGTGCTTCGCTGGGGCCGGGATCATGGGGTGTCGGGTATGGGCCTTTGAGCGATGGAAGAAGAAGGGGGACTTGCCTGCCGGGGATGATAAAGCATCGCCTGCCGCTTGTCCGTTCCCGCCGTGGGGTCTTTGCCCGGGCACAGCGCCCGTGAGCGGCGCCCCGGCGGGCCTGCTGCCCTGGTGCCTGGAACAGCTCCCGGCCGCCCCCGGGGCGGCGCTCGCGCCCCTCGCGGGCGATGCCAGCTTCCGCCGCTACTTCCGGCTCTCCTGGGACGGCGGCACCGCCGTCGCCTGCGTGGCGCCCCCTGCCACCGAGAAGAACGCCGAGTTCCTCGCCGTGCGCGAGCAGTTCGCCGATGCCGGGGTGCGCGTGCCCGACTTGCTCGGGGCGGACCTTGAGCGTGGCTATCTCCTGCTCGAGGATCTGGGCGATGCGCTGCTGCTCCCGGCGCTCGATCGCGACAGCGTCGACGGCTGGTACCGGCAGGCCATGGGCCTGCTCCTCGCCCTGGCCACGGCGCCCTGCGGCGACCTGCCGCCCTACGACGATGCCGCGCTCCAGGCCGAGCTGGACCTCTTTCCGCAATGGTTCTGTGAGCAGCTCCTCGGGCTGCCGTTCGATGCGGCCGCGTCCCGGTGCTTCGATGACCTCTGCGGCCGCCTCCTGGCCGCCGCCGCGTCCCAGCCCCGGGTGCCCGTGCACCGCGACTACCACAGCCGCAACCTGCTGATCACCGGCGGCGGTCTCGCCACCATCGACTTCCAGGATGCGCTCTGCGGCCCGGTGACCTACGACCTCGTCTCCCTGCTCCGGGACTGCTACTGCCGCTGGCCCGATGACGACGTCTACCGCTGGGCGCGGGTGTTCCACGGCGAGCTGGCCGCTCGCGGCCTCGCGGGCCTGCCGGATGCCGGGAGCTTCCTGGTCGCCTTCGACCTCATGGGCCTGCAGCGGCACCTGAAGGTGCTCGGCATCTTCGCCCGGCTCTGGCTGCGCGACGGCAAGGACGGCTACCTCGCCGACCTGCCGCGGGTCTACGGCTACGTGCGCGACGTGCTCGCGGCACACCCCGGCGAGCCCGCGCTCGCCGCCTTCGCGGCCTGGCTCGATGCGGCGGTCGCGCCCCGGCTGCCGGCGCAGCCCTGGTGGCAGGCGCCGTGAGGGCCATGGTCCTCGCCGCCGGGCGCGGCGAGCGCATGCGCCCGCTGACCCTCGAGACGCCCAAGCCCCTGCTCGCCGTGGGCGGCAAAGCGCTGCTCGAATATCACCTCGAGCGCCTCGCGGCGGGCGGCGTGGTGGAGGTCGTGATCAACGTCTCCTGGCTCGGCGACCAGATCGAGGCCTTCTGTGGCGACGGCAGCGCCTGGGGCCTGTCGATCCGCTATTCCCGGGAGCCTGCGCCGCTGGAGACCGCCGGGGGCATCGTGCAGGCCCTGCCGCTCCTCGGCGACGCGCCGTTCCTGGTGGTGAACGGCGACGTGTTCATGGACTACGACGTGCCGGCGCTGGCCGCGCGGGCGGCGGCCCTGGTCCCCGCCGGCGCCCACCTGCTGCTGGCGGCGAACCCGCCCCATCACCCGGGCGGCGACTTCGCCCTGCGCGCCGGGCGGGTCGCCGAGCCCGCAAGCGGTGAGGCCACGCTGACCTTCACCGGCACCGCGCTCTACCACCCGGCCTTCTTTGCGGGCCTGGCGCCGGGGTCCCGGCCCCTGCGGCCGCTCTTCGAGGCGGCCATGGCGGCGGGGCGCCTCAGCGGTGAGCGCCACGAGGGGCGCTGGGTCGACGTGGGTACCCCTGAACGGCTGGCGGCGCTGGATGCGGCGCTCGCCGCGGAGGGTGTGCCCGGCGGCGCAAAACGCTAGAATCCGCGTCCTGACCCGCTGGAGAGTCCCATGCCCGATTACCTGATCGCGCCGTCCATCCTGTCGGCGAATTTCGCCCGCCTCGGGGAAGAGGTGGACAGCGTGCTCGCCGCCGGCGCGGACGTGGTTCACTTCGACGTCATGGACAACCACTACGTGCCCAACCTCACCATCGGGCCCATGGTGTGCAAGGCGCTCAGGGACCACGGGGTCACCGCGCCCATCGACGTGCACCTGATGGTCAGCCCCGTGGACCGGCTCGTCGGTGACTTTGCCGAGGCCGGCGCCAGCTGGATCACCTTCCACCCGGACGCCGTTACCCACGTCGACCGCACGCTGCAGCTGATCCGCGACGCCGGCTGCAAGGCCGGCCTCGTCTTTAATCCGCACCTCGGCCTCGACGCCCTCGACTACGTGATGGACAAGGTGGACGTGGTGCTGCTCATGTCGGTGAACCCGGGCTTCGGCGGCCAGTCCTTTATCCCGGCGACCCTCGACAAGCTGCGCGAGGCGCGCCGCCGCATCGACGCCTCGGGCCGCGACATCCGCCTCGAGATCGACGGCGGCGTGGGCCCGAAAAACATCGCTGAGATCGCCGCGGCCGGCGCCGACACCTTCGTCGCCGGCTCGGCGATTTTCAACCAGCCCGACTACGCCGCGGTGATCGGCGACATGCGCGCGGCGCTCGCCGCCCCGGCTTGATGACCCCGGCGGCTTTTCGGGCACTGGCGGCCGAGGGCTACAACCGTATCCCGGTCAGCCTGGAAGTGCTGGCGGACCAGGAAACGCCGGTCAGCACCTACCGCAAGCTCGCGAACGGGCCCTACTCCTACCTGTTCGAGTCCGTGCAGGGCGGCGAGAAGTGGGGCCGCTACTCGATCATCGGCCTGCCCTGCCGCACGCTGGTCAAGGTCTATGGCCAGCTGGTGGAGACCTGGGAGGGCGGTGAACTCACGGCCAGCGAGACGGTGGCGGACCCACTGGCCTGGGTCGAGGCCTTTCAGGCGCGCTACCGGGCCGCCCCGGCCGACGACCTGCCCGTCTTTCACGGCGGCCTGGTCGGTTACTTCGGCTACGACACGGTGCGCTACGTCGAGGAGCGGCTGGCCGAAAGCTGCCCGGAAGACGGGCTGGGCACGCCGGATATCCTGCTCATGGTCTCCGACGAGGTGCTGGTCTTCGACAACCTCGCCGGCACGCTCAAGCTCATCGTCAACGTCGACCCGGCCAGCGACGACGCTCTGGCCGCCGGCGAGGCGCGGCTGGCGGCGCTCGCCCGGCAGCTGCGCGAACCCATCGCCCCGCTGCCGGAGGTGGACCTCGCCGCCCGCGCGTCGACCGCCCTCGAGGACAGCGCGCGCACGAGCATGGACCAGGCGACCTACGAGGCTGCGGTGGCGCGCGTGCGCGAGTACGTGCTCGCCGGTGACGTCATGCAGGTGGTGCCGGCGCGGCGCATCAGCGTGCCCTTCGCGGCGCCGCCGCTGAACCTGTACCGGGCGCTGCGCAACCTGAACCCGTCGCCCTACCTCTACTTCCTCGACCTCGAGGACTTCCAGATCGTGGGCTCGTCGCCGGAGATCCTCGCCCGCCTCGAGGGCGGGATGGTCACCGTGCGCCCGATCGCCGGTACCCGCCACCGCGGCCGGGACGACGCCGAGGACGCGGCGCTCGCCGAGGAGCTGCTCGCGGACCCGAAGGAGATCGCCGAGCACCTCATGCTCATCGACCTCGGCCGTAACGACGTCGGCCGGATCGCCGAGACCGGCAGCGTCGAGCTCACCGACAAGATGGTCATCGAGCGCTACTCGCACGTGATGCACATCGTCTCCAACGTCACCGGCCGCCTGGCCGGCCGGCGCAGCGCGGTGGACGTGCTGCGCGCGACGCTCCCCGCCGGCACCCTGAGCGGCGCGCCGAAGATCCGCGCCATGGAGATTATCGACGAGCTGGAGCCGGTCAAGCGCGGCGTTTACGGCGGCGCCGTGGGCTATCTTTCCTGGGGCGGCGATATGGACACGGCCATCGCCATCCGCACTGCCGTGATCAAGGACGGTGAGCTGCACGTGCAGGCCGGCGCCGGCATCGTCGCCGACTCCGTGCCCGCCCTGGAGTGGCAGGAGACGGTGAACAAGGCCCGCGCCGTGCTCCGGGCCGCGGCCATGGCCGGTGGCGGGGAGGGCTCGCCGTGATCCTGATGATCGACAACTACGACTCCTTCACCTTCAACGTGGTGCAGTACCTCGGCGAGCTCGGTGCCGAGGTGGTCGTGCGCCGCAATGACGAGATCGACATCGCCGGGGTCGAGGCGCTGGCGCCGGAGCGCATCGTGCTCTCCCCGGGCCCCTGCACGCCGAACGAGGCCGGGATTTCCATGGCGCTGGTGGAGGCCTTCGCCGGCCGCGTGCCGCTCCTCGGCATCTGCCTGGGCCACCAGTGCATCGGCCAGGTCTTCGGCGGCGAGGTGGTGCGCGCGCGGCAGGTGATGCACGGCAAGACCTCGCCGATCCACCACCGCGGCGAGGGGGTCTTCCGCAACCTGCCGTCCCCGTACACGGCGACCCGCTACCACAGCCTGGTGGTCGCCCGGGGCAGCCTGCCGGACTGCCTCGAGATCACGGCCTGGACGGAGACCGAAGAGGGCGCCATGGACGAGATCATGGGCCTCCGGCACCGGGCGCTGGCGGTGGAGGGCGTGCAGTTCCACCCCGAATCCATCCTTACGGAACACGGCCACGCCTTGCTCGAGAACTTTCTGCGCGCCGGCGGGAGAGACGCAGCATGAGCCTCAAGGATGCACTGGCGGTACTCGCCGAGGGCCGCGACCTGGACGGGCACGCGATGGCCGAGGTCATTCGCACGGTAATGACCGGCGGCGCCACGGACGCGCAGATCGGCGCGCTGCTCCTCGGCCTGCGCGCCAAGGGCGAGACCATCGAGGAGATCGCCGCGGCGGCGCGGGTGATGCGCGAGCTGGCCACGCCGGTGACGGTACCCGGCAACTTCGACCTCGTCGACCTCGTCGGCACCGGTGGCGACGGCGCCAACCTGTTCAACGTGTCCACCGCCGCGACCTTCGTCGCCGCGGCGGGCGGCGCCCGGGTGGCGAAGCACGGCAACCGCTCGGTTTCCAGCACCAGCGGCAGCTCCGATGTCCTGGAAACGCTGGGCGTACCGCTCGACCTGACGCCGGAGCAAATCGCCCGCGCGATCGCCGAGGTCGGCGTCGGCTTCATGTTCGCGCCGGCGCACCACAGCGCCATGCGCCACGCCATCGGTCCGCGCCGGGAGCTGGGCATGCGCACCCTGTTCAACGTCCTCGGCCCGCTGACCAACCCCGCCGGCGTGCGCCGGCAGGTGCTCGGCGTGTTCGACGGCGCGCTCTGCGAGCCGCTGGCGAAGGCCCTCGGCGAGCTCGGCAGCGAGCATGCGCTGGTCGTGCACGGCGAGGATGGGCTGGACGAGCTCTCCCTCGCCGCGCCCACACAGGTGGCCGAGCTTCGCGATGGCGCGGTGCGCTGCTACACGGTGACGCCGGAGGAACTCGGCATCGAGCGCCGGCCCGTCGACGGCCTCACGGTGGGCAGCGCCGACGCCTCCGCGCGGCTGATCCGCGCGGCGCTCGCCGGTGACAACGAGGACGCTGCCGCCCTGATCGCGTTGAACGCCGGCGCCACGCTCTACGTGGCCGGCATCGCGGGTTCCCTGGCCGACGGCGTGCGCCTGGCCGAGGACCTCATCGCCACGGGCCAGGCGGCGGAGAAGCTGAAAGCCTTCATCGACTTCACCCGGCTCATGGCCGAGGAGGGCGCATGAGCGACGACGGCCTGCCCACGGTGCTGAAGCGCATCCTCGCCCGCAAGGCCGAGGAGGTGGCCGAGCGGCGCGCCCGGCGCCCGCTGGCGGCGGTGGCGGAGGACGCCCGGGCGCAGCCGCCGGCGCGGGGCTTTGCCGCCGCGGTGGCAGGCGCCGCGGCGGGTCCGGGCAGCGCGGTGATCGCCGAGGTTAAGAAGGCTTCGCCGAGCAAGGGCGTAATCCGCGAGCACTTCGACCCGGCGGCCATCGCCGCCAGCTACGAGGCCGGCGGCGCCACCTGCCTGTCGGTGCTTACCGACGTGGACTTCTTCCAGGGCGCCGACGCCTACCTGCAGGCGGCCCGTGCCGCCTGTGCGCTGCCCGTACTGCGCAAGGACTTCACCATCGACCCCTACCAGGTGGTCGAGGCCCGCGCCCTCGGCGCCGACGCCGTGCTGCTCATCGTCGCGGCGCTCGGCGACGCGCAGCTGGCGGAGCTGGCGGCCTGCGCCGCCGAGGTAGGCTGCGACGCGCTGGTGGAGGTGCACGACCGCGCGGAGCTCGAACGCGCGCTCGCGGTGCCGTCGCCGCTCATCGGCATCAACAACCGCAACCTGCACGATTTCTCCTGCACCCTCGCTACGACCTTCGACCTGCTGCCGTTCGTCCCCGAGGGCCGCACGGTCATCACCGAGAGCGCCATCCACAGCCCGGAAGACGTGGCGCGCATGCGCGCCGGCGGCGTCAATGCGTTCCTGGTGGGCGAGGCGTTCATGCGCGCCGAGGAGCCCGGCGAAAAACTGCGCGAACTCTTCCGCTGAATTGCCTGCGTTACGGGACTGGCCCCCGCGGGGGGGGCTTCCCCCGGTCCGCGCTGTCAGCGCGTGCCGAACACCACGATGGTCTTGCCGGAGACGGAGATCAGCCCGCTTTCCGCCAGGGTCTTGAGCACGCGCCCGGCCATCTCTCGCGAGCAGCCGGCGATCTTGCCGAGCTCCTGGCGGGTGATGCGGATCTGCATGCCGTCCGGGTGGGTCATGGCGTCCGGCTGGTGGGCGAGGTCCAGCAGCGTGTGCGCGATGCGGCCGGAGACATCCACGAAGGCGAGGTCGCGCAGCTTTAGGGTGGTCCGGCGCAGCCGGGTGGCCAGCTGCTGGGCGATACCGAAGAGAATTTCCGGGTAGTTGTCGCGGATCTGCCGGTAGCGGTCGTAGCTGATCTCGGCCACCGTGCAGGCCGTGCGCGCCTCCACGAAGGCGCTGCGCTCCGGGTCGTCCTGCTCGAAGAGCCCCATCTCGCCGAAGAACTCCCCCGGGTTCAGGTAGCTCACGACCATCTTGTGGCCCTCGTCCTCCTCGTCCTGCACGATCACCGAGACGGAGCCGTCGAGGATGAGGAAGAGGCTCCGGCTCGCCTCGCCGGCGGCGAGAATCACCGTCTTTGCCGGGTACTGCTTCTGCTCGAAGTAGCGGAGAAAGTTCTCGACGCTGGGGAGACTTTGCTTGACCTGCGGCCTGACCACGGCTGCCCCTTCTTGTTCTGATCCCGACGCAAGAATACTGCATCGCGGCCGCCGTTAAAATCCGGTTATGCTGCGCGCTTTGAGAAACCGACAGGCGGAAGGAAGCGATTCCATGGAAGCAACAGTGAAATGGCTCGACGGCGCCCTGTTCGTCGGCGAGTCCGGCAGCGGCCACGCGGTGGTCATGGACGGCCCGGAAGACCTCGGCGGCCGCAACCACGGCCCGCGGCCGATGGAGATGCTGCTCCTCGGCACCGGCGGCTGCTCGATCTACGACGTACTCGCGATGCTGAAGAAGTCGCGCCAGGCGGTGTCCGACTGCCGGGTAGAGATCAGCGCCGAGCGCGCCGACGCCGTGCCCGCGGTGTTCACGCGCATCGCGCTGCACTTCGTGGTCACCGGCCGCGAGCTCAAGGAGAGCCACGTGCGCCGGGCGGTGGAGCTGTCAGCGGAGAAGTACTGCTCGGCCTCGATCATGCTCGGGGCGGCGGGCGTGGACATCAGCCACAGCTTCGAGATCGTCGAGGAGGAGGACGCCGCCTGAGCGGTCCTCAGACCCAGTAGCTGCTCCGGGTCATGGCCCTGGAGACGGCGGTCATGGCCTGCTTCACGGGCCGGGGAAACTCGGTGCCGCCGGCATCCAGGGCGTTCTGCCCGTGCCGCTCTTCGTCCTCGAGCATTTGCTGCAGGATGAGCCGCGACTTGCGGTCGTCGTCCGGCAGGTCCTTGAGGTGGTCCTTCAGGTGGCGGCAGACGCGCTCTTCCGTCGCGGCCACGAAACCCAGGCTGACCTTGTCGCCGATGGCGCCGGCGACCGCGCCGAGGGCGAAAGAGAGGCCGTACCAGGCCGGGTTCAGGACGCTGGGGTGGCTGTCCAGCTCGCGCAGCCGCTCGGCGCACCAGACCAGGTGGTCCACTTCCTCGGCGGCCGCTTCCTGCATCTCTTGACGCACCGTGGGCAGGCGCGCGGTCAGCGCCTGGCCCTGGTAGAGCGCCTGGGCGCAGACCTCGCCGGTGTGGTTCACACGCATGAGGCCGGCCACGTGTTTGCGCTCGGTCTCGGTCAGCGGGGCCTCGCTGTGCCCGGCGGCGGGCGACTCCCGGCCGGCGGTATTGCCGCGGTTGGCGAGGGTGCGCATGACCGTGTCGGTCTCGCTGATGAGACGGTCGATGAGGCTCAGGCGGCGCTGGCGACGCGGGCTGGTAGCGGTGCCGGATGCGGTGCTGGACATGGCGCTGGGCAGGGTCACGATGTCTTTCAACTATAGCGCTCGATGGCGCGCCAGCCAATGTCGCTGCGGCGGGTGAGACCGTCGAAGCGGATGTGTTCCGCGGCGGCATAGGCCGCATCCCTCGCCGCCTTCACGTCGTCGCCGAGGGCGGTGACGCAGAGCACCCGCCCGCCGGCCGTGACCAGCTGTCCGCCTTCATCGGCGGTACCGGCGTGGAAGACTTTCACCGCGTCGCCGAAGGCCTCGTCGGCGCCGCTGATCAGCGCGCCCTTGTCGTAGCTTCCCGGGTAGCCGCCGGCGGCGAGGACCACGCCGAGGGCCGGCCTCGGGTCCCAGTCCGCGCTGGCGCCGGCCAGCTCGCCGTCGAGGGCGCGCTCGCAGAGCTCCACCAGGTCCGAGCGCAGGCGCAGCAGGATGGGCTGTGTCTCCGGGTCGCCGAAGCGGCAGTTGAACTCGATGACCTTCGGGTCGCCGGCGGGGGTGATCATCAGGCCGGCGTAGAGGAAGCCGGTGTAGGGCCGGCCGTCCTCGGCCATGCCGCGCACCGTGGGCATGATGATCTCGTCCATGATGCGCTGGTGCAGGGCTTCGTCCACCACCGGCGCCGGCGAATAGGCGCCCATGCCGCCCGTGTTCGGCCCCGTGTCGCCGTCGCCGATGCGCTTGTGATCCTGGCTCGTCGCCATGGGCAGGGCGCTGCGGCCGTCGGCGATGACGATGAAGCTCGCCTCCTCGCCGTCGAGGAACTCCTCGATCACCACCCGCGCGCCGGCGTCGCCGAAGCGGTTGCCCTCGAGCATGTCGCGCACCGCGGCCTCGGCCTCCTCGAGGCTCTCGGCGACCACGACGCCCTTGCCCGCGGCGAGGCCGTCGGCCTTGACGACGATCGGCGCGCCCTGCTCGCGCAGGTAGGCCAGCGCCGGCTCCAGCTCGCTGAAGGTGGCGTAGGCCGCGGTGGGGATATGGTGGCGGGCGAGAAAATCCTTGCTGAAGGCCTTGGAGCCCTCGAGCTGCGCCGCCGCCTCGCTCGGGCCGAAGCAGCGCAGGCCCCGGTCCTGGAACTCGTCGACGATGCCGGCGACCAGCGGCGCCTCCGGGCCGACGATGGTCAGCTCCACGCCGCCGAGGCCCGAGGCGAAGTCCGCCAGGCTGTAGAAGTCCATGGGGTCCATGTCGAGGTTGGTCACGCCCGGCTCCCGGGCCGTGCCCGCGTTGCCCGGGCAGACGAAGACCGTATCGACCTGCGGCGACTGGGCCGCTTTCCAGGCGAGGGCGTGTTCACGCCCGCCGCCGCCGATGATGAGTACGTTCACAGCTGTTCTCCTCAGTGGCGGAAGTGGCGCATGCCGGTGAAGACCATGGCCATGCCGGCCTCGTCGGCGGCGGCGATGACCTCGTCATCGCGGATGGAGCCGCCGGGCTGGATCACCGCGGCGATGCCCACGGCCGCGGCGTTGTCGATGCCGTCACGGAAGGGGAAGAAGGCGTCGGAGGCCATCACCGAGCCGGTCACCGGCAGCCCCGCGTGCTCGGCCTTGATGGCGGCGATGCGCGCGGAGTTGACCCGGCTCATCTGCCCGGCGCCGATGCCCACGGTCTGCCTGCCGGCGGCGTAGACGATGGCGTTGGACTTGACGAACTTGGCCACCCGCCAGGCAAAGAGCAGGTCCTCCAGTTGCTCGTCGCTCGGGGCGAGTTTCGTCACCACCTTGATGTCGCCGGCGCCCACGGCGCCGAGGTCCCGGTCCTGCACCAGCAGGCCGCCGGTGACGCGCTTGTAGTCCATCGCTGGCACCGGCGCCTGCCACTCGCCGCAGGCGAGCAGGCGCACGTTCTTCTTGGCCGCAACCGCCTCGGCAGCGCCCTCGCTCACCGACGGCGCGACGATTACCTCGACGAACTGCTGCTCGACGATGGCCTTCGCGGTGGCCTCGTCCAGCTCCCGGTTGACGGCGATGATGCCGCCGAAGGCGGACTCCGGGTCGGTGGCAAAAGCGCGCTCGTAGGCGGCCAGCAGGTCGCCGGCCACGGCCACGCCGCAGGGGTTGGCGTGCTTGACGATCACGCAGGCCGGGTCGATGAAGCTCTTCACACACTCCAGGGCCGCATCGGTATCGGCAACGTTGTTGTAGGACAGGGCCTTGCCCTGCAGCTGCCGCGCGGTGGCAACGCCGGCCTCGGCCGGGTTGCGTTCGCGGTAGAAGGCGGCGCGCTGGTGCGGGTTCTCGCCGTAGCGCATGGTCTCCACCTGGTTGAAGGTCAGGTTCAGCGTCCGCGGGAAGTCCTCGCTGCCGCCGGGTACGCGCTGGCCGAAGTAGTTGGCGATGGCGCCGTCGTAGGCGGCGGTGTGCTCGTAGGCGCGGATCGCCAGGTCGAAGCGGGTCTCCAGGGTGGTGGCCCCGTCATTGGCCCGCATCTCCTCGAGCACGCGCTCGTAATCCTGCGCATTGACCACGATGGCCACGTCGCGGTGGTTCTTGGCGGCGGCGCGGACCATGGTCGGCCCGCCGATGTCGATATTCTCCACCGCGTCCTCGAGGGTGCAGCCGGGCCGGGCGACGGTGGCCTCGAAGGGGTAGAGGTTGACCACCACCATGTCGATGGGGGCGATGCCGTGCTCCGCCATCACGTCGTCATCGGTGCCGCGCCGGCCGAGGATGCCGCCATGGATCACCGGGTGCAGCGTTTTCACCCGCCCGTCCATCATCTCCGGGAAGCCCGTGTGCTCCGCGACCTCCGTGACCGGGAGCCCCTCGCCGGCGAGGAGCCGGAAGGTGCCGCCGGTGGAGAGCAGGGCGACACCGAGATCGGCGAGGCCGCGGGCAAAGGCGACAATGCCGGTCTTGTCGGAAACGCTGATGAGCGCCCGCCGGACGCGGACCGGGTGGCTGTCTGTCATGGTAGGGATGTTCCTCGTGTCAGGATTCGCCGGAGAGCTTGTACAGGCGCAGCTTCTTGCGCAGCGTGCCGCGGTTGAGGCCGAGCAGGTGCGCGGCGCGGGTCTGGTTGTTGCGGGTGTGGCGCATGACCTCCTCGAGCAGCGGCGCCTCCACCTGCGACAGGACCAGCTGGTAGAAGTCCGTCGGCAGTTCGCCGTCGATCTCGGTCAGGTATTGCCGGACCGAGGTGCGTACGGTGGCGTCGATGGGGGTGGCCTCGGTCGAAACGGTGGCGGGCGCCTTGCCGGCGCTTTTCTTGCTGTTTGTTCCGCTGTTAGTGCCCCGCTTGGCGCTGCCAGGGGTGCCGCTGTCGGCGCTATTGCTTTTCGTCATGCTGCCAGGTCCTGCGTTGGCTGTCGGGCCGCGAGCTCCGCGAGCAGGGCCAGCTGCGCCGCGGGCGTCTCGAGGCGGTTGAACAGGCGCCGGGTCTCGGCAGAGACGCCGGCGTCGGTGAGGTACCAGCCCACGTGCTTGCGCGCGATGCGCGGGCCGAGGAAGTCGCCGTAAAAGGCGTGCAGTGCCGCCAGGTGCTCGCTGAGCACGGCGAACTGGGTGTCGCGGTCCGGGGTGGCCGGCACCGGCCGCCCGCCTAAGCGGGCGGCGACCTGGCCGCAGAGCCAGGGCCGGCCCTGGGCGGCGCGGCCGATCATGATGCCCGCGGCGCCCGTGTGAGCCAGCACCGCCTGTGCCTTCGCCGGCGAGTCGATGTCGCCGTTGGCCCAGACCGGGATGTCGACCGTGGCGGCGATGGCGGCGATGGTGTCGTACTCGGCCTCGCCGCCGAAGGCGCAGGCGCGGCTGCGTCCGTGCACTGCGATGGCGGCGATGCCGGCGTCCTCGGCGATGCGCGCGATGGTCACGCCGTTGCGACGCTCGGGCGTGGGGCCGGTGCGGATCTTCAGGGTGACGGGCACGTCCACGGCCGCGACCACGGCGTGAAGTATGTTTGCCACCAGCTCCTCGTCGGCGAGCAGCGCCGAGCCGGCGGCCTTGCGGCAGACCTTCTTCGCCGGGCAGCCCATGTTGATGTCGATGACCTGGGCGCCGAGGGCGACGTTGTAGCGGGCCGCCTCGGCGAGCATGGCCGGGTCGCCGCCGACGATTTGCACGGCCCGCGGCTCGGCCTCGCCATCGTGGCGGCTGCGCAGGCGGCTCTTGCGGCTGTCGCGGAGGGAGGGGTCGGCGGTGACCATCTCGGCGACCGCGTAGCCGGCGCCGAAGCGGGTGCAGAGGCGACGGAAGGGCAGGTCCGTGACGCCGGCCATGGGGGCCAGGGCAACGCGGTTCGCCAGCGTGTAGTCGCCGATGCGGATCATGGGTCAGCCGTCTGACAGGGGACGGGCGATGATACGCGAGCACCGCAACTGGTTAAACCCTGACCGCTCAAAAAAGCGCCAGCGGTCACGCTTTCGAGGCAGGCAGCACCCCGCGCAGCACCACCCAGCCGGCCTCCTCGCCGGCCACCGCCAGCGGCAGCCGGCCGGCGTAGCCGGCGATGAGCGCATCGACCTGCGAAGCGAGCAGCCCCGACAGCAGGAGCACGCCGCCGGGCCGCAGGAAACCGGTGATCACCGGCGCCAGCTCGAGGAGCGGGCCGGCGAGGATGTTGGCGACCACGAGGTCGCAGGCGCGCGTCCAGGGGCCGGTATCGTAGTCGCCGGGCAGGGCGATGGTGAGGTCGTCCGGCGCTACGCCGTTGCGGGCGGCGTTGTCGGCGGTGGCCACGAGCGCCTGCGGGTCGTTGTCCACGCAGAGCACCGGCCCCGCGCCGAGCTTCGCCGCGGCCACGGCGAGGATGCCGGAGCCGCAGCCGTAGTCCACCACCCGCTCGCCGCCGGCCACCGCCCCGGCGAGCTGGCCGAGGCACAGCGCCGTGGTCGGGTGCGAGCCGGTGCCGAAGGCGAGCCCCGGGTCCAGCAGCAGGTTGACCGCCTCCGGGTCCGGCGGCGCCAGCCAGCTCGGGCAGACCCAGAAGCGCGGGCCGAACTGCATGGGCCTGTAGTGCTGCATCCACTCCCGGGTCCAGTCCTTGTCCTCTAGGATCTCGACCCGCGGGGCGGCGTCGCCGGCCAGCGCCGGGTCCAGACCGGCGACCACCGCGTCCATGTCGGCGTCGGCGGGGAACAGGCCGGTAAGGCGGGTGCGGCGCCAGAGCGGGGTCTCGCCGACGCCCGGCTCGAGCACCGGTTCGTCGGCGTTGTCTTCAAGGGTGACGGCCACCGCGCCGGCGGCAAGGAGGGCGTCCTCGAGGGCGGCGGCCGCGGCCGGCTCCGTGTCCAGCCGCAGCTGCAGCCAGCTCACTAGTGATCCTCGAGCTTGCTTTCGAGGTAGTGGATGCTCACGCCGCCGGCCTGGAAGGCCCGGTCGCGCACCAGGTCCCGGTGCAGCGCCGTGTTGGTGCGGATGCCCTGGACGATGAGCTCGTCCAGCGCCTGGCGCATGCGGGCCATGGCGCTGTCGCGGGTCTCGCCGTAGCTGATGACCTTGGCGATGAGCGAATCGTAGAAGGGCGGCACCGTGTAGCCGTCGTAGATGTGCGAGTCCACCCGGATGCCCGGACCGCCGGGCGGGTGGTAGGTGCTGATGGTGCCCGGCGAGGGCATGAAGGTGTGCGGGTCCTCGGCGTTGATGCGGCACTCGATGGCGTGCCCGCGGAAGCGCACCTCCTCCTGGGTGACGGAGAGCGGCAGGCCGCTGGCCACGCGCAGCTGCTCGTGCACGATGTCGATGCCGGTGATCATCTCCGTCACCGGGTGCTCGACCTGGATCCGCGTGTTCATCTCGATGAAGTAGAAGCCGCCGTCCTCGTAGAGGAACTCGAAGGTGCCGGCGCCGATGTAGTCGATATCGATGCAGGCCTTCACGCAGGCGTCCGCCACCTGCTCGCGCAGGTGCGGGTCGATGTCCGGCGCCGGGGCCTCCTCGATCACCTTCTGGTGCCGGCGCTGCAGGGAGCAGTCGCGGTCGCCCAGGTGAATCGCGTGGCCCTGGCCGTCGGCGATCACCTGGATCTCGACGTGCCGCGGCTTCTGCAGGAACTTCTCGAGGTAGACCACCTCGGAGCCGAAGGCCGCGCCGGCCTCGGACTTGGTCACCTGCACGGAGTTTAGCAGGGCGGCCTCGTTGTGGACGACGCGCATGCCGCGGCCGCCGCCGCCGGCAGCGGCCTTGATGATCACCGGGAAGCCGACCTTGCGCGCGATGGCGAGAATCTCGTCCGGGTCGTCCGGCAGCGGGCCGTCGGACCCGGGGACCGTGGGCACGCCGGCGGCCTTCATGGCGGCGATGGCCGACACCTTGTCGCCCATGAGCCGGATCGTTTCCGCCCTCGGGCCGATGAAGGTGAAGCCGCTTTTCTCGACCTGCTCGGCGAAGTCGGCGTTCTCGGCCAGGAAGCCATAGCCGGGGTGGATGCCGTCGGCGTTGCTGACTTCCGCGGCGCTGATGATCGCCGGCACGTTCAGGTAGCTCTGGGAGGAGCCGGCGGGACCGATGCAGATGGCCTCGTCGGCGAGGCGCACGTGCATGAGCTCCGTATCGGCGCTCGAGTGCACCGCCACCGTGGGGATGTCGAGCTCTTTGCACGCGCGCAGGATGCGCAGGGCGATCTCGCCGCGATTGGCGATGAGCACCTTTTCCAGCATGGGCATGGGGTTACCTCGTGGCCGTTCGATCAGACGATGGAGACGAGCGGCTGGTCATACTCCACCGGCTCGCCGTTGTCGACGAGGATCGCGGCGACCGTGCCCGACTTGTCCGCCTCGATCTGGTTCATCATCTTCATGGCCTCGACGATACAGAGCACGTCACCCTCCTTCACCGTCGCGCCCACTTCGATGAACGGCGACGAGGAGGGCGAGGGCGACCGGTAGAAGGTGCCGACCATGGGCGAGCGCACCAGGTGGCCCTTCTCCTCCGGCGCCGCGGCGGGCTCCGGGGCGGCCGCAGCCGGCTGCTGCGGGGCGGCCGCAGCGGCGGGCTGGGCCGGCGGCGGGGGCGGCGGCGCGTAGCCGGCGGGCGCGTACTGTACCCGGGAGCCGTTGCGGCTGATGCGCACGGATTCTTCCCCTTCCTGGATCTCGATCTCGTCGATGTTCGACTCCTCCAGGAGTTCGATCAGCTTCTTGACCTTGCGAATGTCCATAGCGGCGTTCCTTGCAATGTGTAAGCAATCGTTGTCGGTATCAGGGTTCCAGCTGGCGCAAAGCAGCCTGCAGGGCGAGCTCGTAGCCCTGGGCGCCGAGCCCGCAGATAACCCCGCGGGCGAGGTCGGAAAAATAGCTGTGGTGGCGGAAGGGCTCGCGCGCGTGCACGTTCGACAGGTGAACCTCGATGAAGGGGATGGCCACCCCCGCCAGGGCATCGCGCAGGGCGATGCTCGTGTGCGTGAACGCGGCCGGGTTGATGAGGATGAAATCCACCCCCTCGCGGCGGGCGTCGTGCACCCGTTCCACCAGCTCGGACTCGGCATTGCTCTGCATCGACAGCAGGTGGTGCCCGGCGTCGCGGGCGACGGCGGCCAGGTGCGCGTCGATGTCGTCGAGGGTCTCGCGCCCATAGACGGCCGGCTCCCGCTCACCGAGCAGGTTCAGGTTGGGACCGTGCAGGACGAGGATGCTGGCCATGGCGCGCGCAAGCCCGAGTTGCTCCACAAGAGGGCACAGTGTGGATCAGGATGGTGGCGCTGTCCACCGCACAGGGGGTTTTTGGCGATTTTTCCCGAATTTAGCTGCACTATCGCGGCAATATATGAGGTGAACACATTGCCGGGGGCCATCCCCTCAGGTGGATGACAGTGCCTCCAGCGCCTCGAGGACCACGCCCTTGCGCAGCAGCTGGGGCAGCACCACTGGCGCGGCCCCGGGGCGGCCGGGGTAGAGCAGGTACAGCGGGATGCCCGAGCGGCCCTGGCGGGCGAGGAAGTCGGCGATGACCGGGTCCCGGTTGGTCCAGTCGGCCACGAGGTAGCGCACGCCGCCGGCGGCGAAGGCCTCCCGGATGGTGTTGGTGTCCAGCACCGTGCGTTCGTTGGCGAGGCAGGTGATGCACCAGTCCGCCGTGAAATCCACGAACACCGGCGTGCCGGCCGCCTGGGCCTCGCGCACGGCGGCCTCGGACCAGAGCGCGTGCCCGTCGGCCAGCCTGCCCGCCGCCGGCGCATCGCCGCGGTAGCTGCCCGCGGCCACGGCGGCGACGAGCGCGAGCAGGGCCGCCCCGCGGCGCCAGCCGCCGGTGCTCCACAGCCACAGCCCGAGGGCGAGCAGGAGGGCGCCGCCCAGGGCCGCGGTCATCGTATCCACCCCGGCCTGACGCCCGGCCACCCAGAACAGCCACAGGGCGGTGGCGTAGAGCGGGAAGGCGAGGAACTGCTGCAGCCGCTGCATCCAGGCCCCGGGCCGCGGCAGCAGGCGTCGCGCCAGCGCACTGTGGCCGAGCAGCACCAGCGGCGCCGCCATGCCGGCGCCGAGGGCGGCGAACACGGCGAGGGCGACTGGCGTCGGCTGGGTGAGCGCGAAGCCCAGCGCCGTGCCCATGAAGGGCGCGGTGCAGGGGCTGGCCACGACGACCGCGAGGGCGCCGGTGAAGAAGGCGCCGCGGTCGCCGCCATCGCTGGCCAGGCTGTTGCCGAGATTCATGAAGCGCCCGCCGAAGTGCACCAGGCCCGAGAGCGACAGGCCCATGGCCACGAACAGGTAGGCGAGGCCGATGACAAAACCCGGCGACTGCAGCTGGAAGCCCCAGCCCACGGCCATGCCGGCGCCGCGCAGGGCGATGAGCGCCCCGGCCACCAGCAGGAAGCTGAGCACCACCCCGGCGCCGTAGAGCCAGGCGTGGCGGTGCCGTTCCGCGGGCTCGGACGCGGCGAAGCCCAGGGCCTTGAGGGAGAGCACCGGGAACACGCAGGGCATGAGGTTCAGGATCAGCCCGCCGAGGGCTGCGAACAGCAGCATGGTCAGGAGACCGCCCGCGCCGCCGGCGGCCCCGGCGGGCGGTGCCGCCGGCGGCGCCTGCCCCGGGCGGGGGAGCGCGACTTCGCTGACCGCCCCCGTCGCCGTGTCGATGCGGAAGGCCTGGTCCCGCGGCGGGTAGCAGAGGCCGGCGTCCGCGCAGCCCTGGGAGCGCACCGTGAGCGTGGCGATGCCCGCGAGGGGCCGGGCCGGCGCCAGCGTGATGTCGGCGTTGTCGTAGTAGACCGCCACGTCGCCGAAGAACTCGTCCGTGCGCTCAAGGGCGGGCGGCAGTGCAGCCTCCACCGGCACATCACCCCGCGAGTCATTCAGCGTAAAGGCGAACTGGTGCCGGTAGAGGTAGTACTCGGGCGCGATCTGCCAATACAGGCGCAGCGTGCCGTCGTCCTGCAGCTCCAGCGCGGGCACGTAGGCCTCTTCCACCGGGAGGAAGTCCTGCTCCAGGCTCGCGAAGGGTGAGCCCGCCTGCGGTGCGGCCGTCAGCGGCCCCGCGGCCTGGCTGGCCGCCGTGGCAATGGCCGTCGCAAGGAGGAGCAGCAGGGCGGCGAGGAATGCGCGCATGGAGCCGGGGCCCGGAGGATCGAGAGGGAGGCGCATTGTAGCAGCGCCTCGCCGCCCCCCCAACGCGCTGCCAGCGCCCCGGGATGCTATGATCGGGGCTCGGGCGCGGCGTGCGCCCGCCAAACAGCGTTAGAGGTTTTCCGCGTGTTTCGACCCCTGCCCCTTATCGTCCTGGGCGCGGCGCTTGCCGCTCCCACCGTCGCCGACCCCCTTGCCGTCGAGGACGCCTGGGTGCGTGCCCTGCCGCCGACCCAGTCGGTGACCGCCGGCTACCTGGTCGTGACCAACCGCGGCGACGACACCGTGCGTATCGTCGGCGCCGCAGCCAGCGGCGCCGGCCGCGCGGAGCTGCACGAGAGCCGTGCCGAGGACGGCGCCATGCGCATGGTGCCCGTGGCGGTCCTGCCGCTGGCGCCTGGCGAGAGCGCGAGCTTCGAGCCCGGCGGCCTGCACCTGATGCTGAAGGACCTCGAACGTATGCCCGCCCCCGGCGAGACCGTGCGGCTCTGCCTCATCACCGATGACGGCGAGCCCAGCTGCGCCGATGCCGCCGTGCGTCGCGATGCTCCGGCGGCGGGCCACCACCACGAGCACTGATCATGGCAGACGACACCCTGGACGTGACCCCGAAGAAGCCCGGCCTGCGCCAGCGGCTGCAGAACTTCGTCGACGATTACCTGCCGCGGGGCAACTGGTTCCGCTTCGCGGGCATCCTGCTGGCGATCTACGCCGTGATCGTGATCATCCTCGGCTTCGTCTGGAGCGTGGCGCCGTCCGAGTTCGACGTGAAGGCAAAAACGGCCGAAATGGTCCCCGCGGGTCGCAGCGACGTGACCGGCGCCGTGACCACCGCCACGCTCATCGGCGTGGTCGACACGCTCCTAGAGAAGCGCGGCGGCTTCCTCTACAACGACCGCATGCCCCCGGGCCTCTACCTCGACAACATGCCGCACTGGGAATACGGCGTGCTCATCCAGAGCCGGGACCTCGGCCGCGCCTTCCGCGAGGTGCTGTCGCGCTCCCAGTCCCAGTCCAAGGAAGACCCGGACCTCGCTCTCGGCGAGCCGCGCCTCAACTTCCAGACCGACAGCTGGCTGCTGCCACCCTCCGAGTCGGAGTACAGGAAGGGCCTCAAGTACTTCGAGAGCTACCTTGACCGGCTGGTGGATCCGGACCAGCCCGACGCCCAGTTCTACGCCCGCGCCGACAACCTGCGCGAATGGCTGTCCATGATCAATGCCCGCCTCGGCAGCCTGTCCCAGCGCCTGGTCGCCAGCGTGGGCCAGCGCCGCCTGAACACGGACCTGGCCGGCGACGCCGGCGCCACCCAGGCCACCAGCGCTCCGAGTGAAATGGAAGTGCGCACCCCCTGGACGGAGATCGACGACGTCTTCTACGAGGCCCGCGGCAGCGCCTGGGCGCTTATCCACTTCCTGCGCGCGGCGGAGATCGACTTTGCCGAGGTGCTGGAGAAGAAGAACGCCCGCGTGAGCCTGCAGCAGATCATCCGAGAGCTCGAAGGCACCCAGGCCGTGGTCTGGAGCCCGTTCATCCTGAACGGCACGGGCTTCGGCTTCCTTGCCAACCACTCGCTGGTGATGGCCTCCTACCTCGCCCGCGCCAACGCGGCGATCATCGACCTGCGCGACCTGCTCGCCCAGGGCTGAGGCGCCCCCGGCTAAGGCGCCCCCGGCTAAGGCGCCCCCGGCCGACGCGGCTAGTGCTTGTAGCGCAGCCGCGTGCCCGTATCGAGCGACAGGCGGATCTCCTCGGCGGACAGCTCCGCCGGGAAGTAGGTCCCCGAGAGCTTGGCGTCCAGCAGGCTCGCCCCCTCAAGGTTGGTGGTGCGGAAGTCGATGCCCGACAGGTCCGCATTGCGGAAGTAGGAATCCGAGAAATCCAGCCCGGCGGCGTTCATATTGCGCAGGTCACGGCCGCGGTAGTCGCCGCTCTTCAGCTGGCTCGTATCCAGCTTGTCGCGCTGCTCGTTGAAGCCCTTGATGTCCTCCTGGCGGAGGAGCTGGTAGAGGGGGTCGGATTTGATGACGGGTTTGGTCATGGGGGGTCCCGGTGCTGGGTTGATAGCCGTTCGGGTGGTAGCTTACGGCAGTGGCAGGGTGAAACCTAGGCATAAGCCTCGGGGAACCCGCCGGCACGGTCAATGCACTCAAACCTTCCGCCCCAGGGGAGCCGACATGGCGTCAGAACCGGATAAAAAACGCGACTCCCGCTACCTGGGTGCCGGCCTTGCGATCGGCATCGGCGTCGGCCTCGCCCTGGGGTCGGCAATGGACAACGTGGGCGCGGGCCTGGCGATTGGCATCGCCGTGGGCATCGCACTGGGCAGCGGTATGCAGAGCAGGCAAGGTTCAGACAGCGAAAAGGAAGGCTAGCGACTTGTGCGGTGATCGCTGCCGCCAGTTCAAGCATGTTCCGGGCGAGTGCGGGCCAATATCCGAGAGGTCGGCGCCGAGGAAGTAGGAATCCGAGATATCCAACCCTGCGGCATTCATGTCGCGCAAGTCTCGACCGCGGTAGTCACCGCTTCTCAGCTGGCTTGTATCCAGCGTGTCACGCCGTTCGTTGAAGCCGTTAAGGCCCTCCTGGCGGATGAGGCTGGTAGAGGGGGGCGCGTTTAGTCATGGGATGTTACGGGGGATTGGCTACGGGAGTGGTTGCGGGAAGCCTGGGTGGGTGAGGCGTAAGGCCGCATTTCACCGGCAGGATGTCACTCAGCCGTAACACATCGTTGCAAGCCATTGAATTGGCGGTGATATACCGCTGGCTTTCTGAACATTACCTGGGGGATGAATAGACCGGCAGGGCAGCGGTGATCAGCCGGTGCTATCTTTGGGTTTGTGCTAACGCGTTGATTTTATTGGGCGAGACGGTATGCAGTATTTGGTGCGACGGGAGATAACCGGCGTGGTGATAGGCGGACTGGTCCGGTTACTTAGCTGTTATGTTTCACTTTAGGCACCGAGCATGATTGGAAAAAAAGAAAATGTACTTTTGGCTATGCTTACAGTCGCTAGCTTGCTCATCTCCATCATTACCATATCAGGTACTGGTGCGACTAAATATGTGCACACTTTGAGCACAGGTTTGTTACTCAGCTCAGTGTTCTTTTACCTAGTTGTATACTTGCCTGACTGGAAACGTCGTCAGATTGTCGTGCGTAACTTCGTACAAGAGTACGATCGAACAAAACTCTCCTTAATTAATAAGTTTCTGATTCTTAGTGATTCTCAAGAATACCCAGATCGCGAGAATCTCCTCGTCAAAGAGGAATTTAGGCGTTACTTCAAAGGCACAAACGACAAAGGAGAGGATCGGTGGAGTGCAATTGCAAATGGGCTGCAAAGTAACGAGTTTTACCTGCGCGAGGTGATTTTTGATTTACGACTTCTAAATGATGAAATTCGCTTTTATCGTAGCATCCTCCCGATTCAGGATGCGGAATTATTCCAATTTCTAAATAGACTGTCTCAAGCGATCTCTAGTGTCGAGCTTACACAACCAGATTACGATGAGACAAAAAGCTTCTGTCGCTTTTTGTGGCAACTGTTTACCGGCTACAACTTTGTGGATGGCTATAGTAGAGCTGGCTACATTGACGAAATGATAGAGAGGGCCAGGTGAAACATAACAAGTGCGGGCAGTACGCCCCTTCGGGGCCGGACGCCAAAACCGCTGCGCGTTTTTGGCGCCGCTGCCACAGGCGTTAAGCGCCAAGCGGATCTCAGGGCATGGTCCTGAGAATTGCAAATTGGAATTAGAGATTGCTTCGCGAGGTGCGAGCTGAACTCAAGAATTTTAACTGGTCAGTATCCGCCGAAAATCCAAAATGCGAACTGGTGGTTAGCCTTTGGAGCCAGTTTTTCACTTCACTGAAAGATGGTAGGACCACTTCTATCGACAAAGTGTCTCTATGGTCTGGGCGCGGTAATGCTGAGTTCCGAGAGCGTATCGAAAAAGCCTATGATGCTAATCAGGTGGTATGTGTGGTTATTGCTCGCTCAAGCGACGAGGAAGCCGTCCGGCGTGGCGAAGTTGCGAGTCAATTAAAGAACAGGTTCCACATTAGGGAATGCTGGTCTGGAAAACTTATCCATTGGGGCGCGAAAATTTTTACTTGTATTGTTAAGCACTGAATCAAAGGAAGGTTTCTGTGAAAACACTGTCGTCACTTATTTTATTGAATGCCGCTCTGTTATTTTCCACGGCTGATGCCAATGCTTTCGAACCTATCTCTATAAACCAAACCAATAAAGCACCACTATTCGACGGACGTTGTGGCAAAGATGAATGGCAAGCGGCAACAAAGATCGAAATGCCAGCACAGGTTTCCATTTATTTAATGCACGATGAAGATTCCTTATTTGCATGCGCCAAAGGCAAGGCAGAAGACTACACGGTGATTGATCTTTACATCAAAAACGCCGAAACCGGTCACCTCCATAATCTTCACGCTTCTGCTCAGTTGGGTGAGCGATTGTTCACAGACAAAGAGTGGAGTGAGTCCGAGTTCTGGAATCTCAAAGACTGGGGTGGATTCTGGGTGCCTTATGCAGGAAATGAGGAAACCGAAAATGGCATGCGCACTAAGTTTCTAAAAGGATCACACAGAGAAATCCAGATTTTGCGCAAAAAATTTGCAGGCAGCACCTGGAGTATGATGTTTGGCGTAAGCGGCCTTAATCACGAGGGGAAGTATGGCGCTGAACTCTCTTACCCGGAAAGTGCTGTTGAATCCGATGAGTCCACCTGGGCAAAGTTTTCATTTTCGAAAGCTAAAGGCGTCAAAGACTGAACGTCCAGCTTAACAAGTCACTTAAGCTGGACGCCTGCTACGCAGCCGCAGCTTAGTTCAAGCGTTAAGGCGGCAGATGGTGGTCGATGCTATTTGAAACCTATGGACCGTACCGCTTGGAGCGGAATGCCAAGGGACTTCTCGCCGCAACCGCGTCGGATCGACGCGATTTCTGGCATTCAGTCGAGGAGGAAGTTCCGGGCCTGTCTGACGCTTGCGGCTGCTACATCTTTTCCATCAGGGCTTCCCGTGGCGCCATGCCCTGGTATGTCGGCAAGGCCGAGAAATCGTCCTTCCGCCAGGAATGCCTGACCGCTCACAAGATCAATCACTTCAATCAGGCTATCGTCGGGCGGCGGGGTTACCCCGAGCTGACGCTGCTCGCCCAGATTACGCCACGGGACAAGTTCAGAAAGCCCACGAACGCCCGGCGGGCATCCATTCGCGAGTTGGAAACCATGTTGATCGGGATGAGTATCTCGAGGAACCGGGATTTGCTGAATATCCAAAAGACGAAAATGCTGAGGGAGCTTTCGGTACGGGGGGTCCTGAACACGGAGAGGTTGGCAACCAGCGGGCCGGCCAAAGCTTTGAGAGATCTCCTTGGGCAATGAGCCAGTAAGAGTCGCGATGTGTGCCAGCCTGGTCGAACTGCGGTGTGCGGGGCAGGGCCAGTTGGCTCTTGCCCGGCGTTCACAGAGGCTCACGTGAGTACCACAGGAGATTTGAGGCTTGAGCGAAGAAGCTATCGATTGGTCTGAATTTCGGAAGGTAGAGCTACGGGTCGGCACCATCATCGAAGTCCACGACTTCCCCGAAGCCCGAAAGCCCGCCTACAAGCTGCGCGTCGATTTCGGCGAGGAAATCGGCATTAAGCGTTCCAGCGCCCAGATCACGGACCTCTACTCAAAGGAAGACCTGCTCGGTAAGCAGGTGCTCGCCGTCGTCAACTTCCCGCCCAAGCGGATCGGCCCTTTCCTATCGGAGTGCCTGGTGACCGGTATTCACCGCGAAGACGGCGCCGTCGTGCTGGTCAGCCCTGAAGCGGACGTTCAGAACGGCGCCCGGCTGGCGTAGTCGAGGCTGGGTCGTTGCTGCGGGCAAGGGGGAGGAAGTCAGCGCTGATCGTAGTGGCCGCCGATGGCGAAGACGTAGATGGCCTTTTCGTCGAAGCGGTAGATCAGCCGGTCCCGCTGCGACAGGCGCCGCGACCACAGGCCGGTGAGGTTGTACTTCAGGGGTTCGGGTTTGCCGAGGCCGACGGCCGGGTCTTCTGACCTCAGCATTTCCTTCAGCAGCTTGCAGAGCGCCTTGTGCAGGCGCTTATCCTTCTCGCGCAGGGTCTCGTAGGCCTCCCAGGTATTCCCCTCAAAGACCAGTGATCTCATCCAGCTGCTCGTCGGTCGGCTGGTAGCCTTCGCCGCGCGTGTGCGTCTGCAGTGAATCGCCGATCTGCTGCATGAGCGCCTTACTTTGCAGCACGTGCAGCGTTTCCTGCTCGCGCTCCCAGTCTTCGGCGCTCATGACCACGAAGGCTTCCCCGGCGCGGCGGGTCACCTTGAGTGGTTCGTGCCGGCTAACTACCTGCTCAATAAGGCTTTTCAGGTTGTCTCTGAACTTGTTGACGCTGACCGATTCCACGAGGGCACCTAATCGTACGGGATCACCGTACGACAATAGCCTGAAGCCGGCCACCACAGCAACACTTACAATTCGTCACTTGTGGCTGACGGCGATATAACATTCAGATGCTAAACGCGTTGCTCTTTATTACCCGAGAACGTTCCCGCGGGAACGTGTTTCCCGCGGCGTGACACGGCAACTCACAGGTTGCCTGTTATCCCGCCAGTGGCGGGACGTTGCCGGCGGCGTCGCGATCGACTTCTGGTTCGCCACCGCAGAGGGGCCGCTCTGCGCCCACATCACCGGCGAGCAGAGCGTTTTCTTTCTCCCGGCTGAGCAGTGGCCCGAGGCGGAGCGGTTGCTAGCCGGTGAGCGAGGGTTCACTTCGGGTGAGCCCGAGCTGCGCGATTTCTCGCGTTGCCCCGTGCGCGCGCTCTACTTTCCCGGGCACCGCCAGGCCCGGGAGGCGTCCCGCCGCCTCGCGGAAGCGGGGCTCGAGCCGCTGGAGGCGGATCTCAACCCGGCCGACCGCTACCTGATGGAGCGGTTCATCACCGGCGCCGCCACGCTCGAAGGCACCGTCGAGCGCGCCGGCGGCCATCGGGTCATGCGCTCGCCCCGCCTGCGCCCGGCGGATTACCGGCCGGCGCTGCGCACCGCCTCCATCGACATCGAGACCGCCATGGAAGGGCTGGAGCTCTACTCCATCGCCGTGCACGGCACCGGGCCGGGCGGGGTGGAGGAGCGGCGGGTGTTCCTGCGCGGGCCCGGGACCGGCCAGGACGTGGTGCAGGCGTTCCCCACCGATCGTGCGGTGCTGCTCGCCTTCCTCGACTGGCTCGCCGCCTTCGACCCGGACGTGATCACCGGCTGGAATGTTATCAACTTCGACCTGCGCTTCCTGCAGCGCCTGGCCGACCGGCTCGGCGTCCCGCTCCGCCTCGGCCGCGACGGCCGGCCGCCGCACTGGCGTCCGCTGGACGACGATGGCGAGCGCCACGCGCTGCAGGTGACCGGGCGGCTGGTGATCGACGGGCCCGAGTGGCTGCGGGCGGCCTTCTACCGCTTCGAGAGCTTTGCGCTCGACAACGTGGCGAAGGAGCTGCTTGGCGAGGGCAAGCTGCTGCACGAGCCGGAGCGGGGCGAGGAGATCGGCCGGCTGTTCCGCGAGGACCGAACGCGGCTGGTGGACTACAACCTGCGCGACTGCGAGCTGGTGACCTGGATTCTCGAAAAGACGGGGTTGATCCCCTTCTGCCTCGCGCGCAGCGCCATGACCGGGCTGGCGGCGGATCGCTCCGGCGGCTCGGTGGCGGCCTTCGACTTTCTCTACCTGCCGCGGCTGCACCGGCGCGGTTTCGTGGCACCGGTGGCGGCGAGCACGGCGCCGGATGCGCCCGGGGGCTTCGTGCTCGACTCCCGCCCCGGGCTCTACCGTCACGTGCTGGTGCTGGACTTCAAGAGCCTGTACCCGAGCATCATCCGCACCTTCAACATCGACCCGCTGGGCCTGGTACTGGCTTCGGACCCGGTGCTGCCCGAGGAAGCCTCGGTGCCGGGCTTCCGCGGCGTGCGCTTCGCCCGTGAGGGCCACATCCTGCCGGACCTCATCGAGCAGCTCTGGGCCCAGCGCGACGCGGCGAAGCAGGCCGCGGATGCGCCGCTGTCCCAGGCCATCAAGATCATCATGAACGCCTTTTACGGCGTGCTCGGCTCCCCGGGCTGCCGCTTCTTCGACCCGCGCCTGGCCGCCTCCATCACCCTGCGCGGTCACGAGATTCTCAACCGCACGAAGGACCGCATCGAGGCCGCGGGCCACACGGTGATCTACGGCGACACGGACTCGGTGTTCGTCTGGATCGAAGAGGCACAAGATGACGCGGCCGCCGAAGCCGCCGGGCGCGAGCTGGAGGCCACGCTGAACGCCTGGTGGCGCGAGACGCTGCGGGCGGAGTACGCCGTGGAGTCGCGGCTGGAGCTGGAGTTCGAGACGCACTACCGGCGCTTCCTCATGCCCACGGTGCGCGGCTCGGAAAAGGGCAGCAAGAAGCGCTATGCCGGCCTGGTGGACGACGGCGCGGGCGGCGAGCGGCTGGTGTTCAAGGGCCTGGAGAACGTGCGCTCGGACTGGACGCGCCTGGCCCGGCAGGTGCAGGAGGAACTCTACGGCCGCATCTTCCGCGACGAGCCGTGGCAGGACTGGCTGCGCGCCGAGGTGGCGGCGGTGCGCGCCGGCGAGCGCGACGAGCAGCTCGTCTACCGCAAGCGCCTGCGCCGGCGCCTCGACGACTACCAGCGTAACGTGCCACCGCACGTGCAGGCCGCGCGCCTCGCCGTTGAGCGGGGCCTGCGCAAGCCGCACCGGGGCGGCGCCGTCCGCTACGTGATCACTACCGCGGGCGCCGAGCCGGCAGACGACCCGCGCGCCCCGCTCGACTACCAGCACTACATCGACCGCCAGCTGGCGCCGGTGGCCGACGGTATGCTGCACGCGCTCGGCACGTCCTTCGCCGAGGTGGTGGAGGCGCAGTACGCGTTGTTTTAGTCCCCGAAGAACTCCTCGCGGAGCGCCGAGTACTCGTGCGCTTCCAGCCGCGGGCCGTACTGCGACACCACCTTGCCGGCGGTCAGGCTGGCAAAGCGGCCGGCGGTGGGAAAGTCCTCGCCGCGGGTGATGGCGTAGAGGAAGGCCCCGGCGAACATGTCCCCGGCGCCGTTGGTGTCCACTGCGTGGACCTTGTGTACGGGAATCTCGTGCACATCCCGCCCGTCGTGGCAGAGCGCGCCGTCACCGCCGCGGGTGATGACGAACTGCTTCGCCGTGGCCTTCATGCGCTCGACGGCCACGGCGAGATCGTCCGCGCCGGTCCAGTTGAGCGCCTCGTCGCCGTTGGCGAAGACCAGGTCCACCCCGTCGCCGACCATCTCCGCCAGCCCGTCACGGAAGTGCGCGACGATGCCCGGGTCCGCGAAGCTGATGGCCACTTTCACGCCCGCCGCCTCGGCCAGCTGCCGCGCGCGGATCGCGGCGGCGCGGCCGGTGGGCGAGGTCACCAGGTAGCCCTCGATGTACAGGTACTCGGAGGCGGCCAGCGCTTCCGCGTCCAGCTCATCGACGGACAGCGTCTCGGAAACACCCAGGTAGGTGTTCATGCTGCGCTCGGCGTCCGGCGTGATCAGCACGAGGCACTTGCCGGTGGTGCCGCCGCAGCGCTGGCCCTTGAGGGGATGATCGACGCCGGCCGCCTCGAGGTCTGCCAGGTACAGGTCACCGTCGGCATCGCCGGAGACTTTGCAGGTCATGAAGGTCGGCCCGCCGAACTGGGCCGTGGCGATCATGCTGTTACCTGCACTGCCGCCACTGGCATGGTTGGCCTTGATCAGGTGCCCGCGCAGCCCCTCGAGCAGCTCACCCTGCCGCGCCTCGTCGACCAGGGTCATGAGCCCTTTCTCTACGCCAAGCTTCCCCAGCTCGTCGTCGGTCACCTTGATTTCTGTATCGAGGAGCGCCGCCCCCATCCCATAAACCCGGTACTTCTTCATCGTCGATCCGTGTTCCTGCCGCAAAGCCCGCCATTATCCTGATCCGGTTGTTTCGGTGCCACTAGTGCGCGTTCGGGTGCCAGTAGCACCGGCCCGGGTGGTGATTCCGGGGTGCCAGCTGAGCCGGGTCGGTCGTGGTAGTAGGGGGTTCCGGAATCGCAAAAGCGCCATCCATGGCAGCTCGGGCTCGGCATCCATGCCTCGCACGTTCCGGAACCCCCTACTACCACGCCCGCCCCTACCGCCGCAGTGTTTCCTACAATGCCCGAATTGGTCTGGCGCCGCTGGAACCGCTGCCTCTGTCGTCGGTACGGCTCAGGCTCGGGCGGTGGGAAAAGGGGTGCCGGGGCGTCAGCGGACATGGATGTCCGCTGTCGAGCTGCCATGGATGGCGCTTTTGCGGTCCCGGCACCCCTTTTCCCACCGGCCGGGCCGGGGCTAGTGGCACCCCGAAGCTTCGAATCCCCAGATGCCCAGATGCCCAGATGCCCAGATGCCCCGATGCCCCGATGCCCCGATGCCCCGATGCCCCGATGCCCCGATGCCCCGATGCCCCGAAGCCAAACCCCGATAAGGTAAACTCGCCGCCCATGACGAAAACCCGCCGGCCGCTGCTGAAACTCGCCATCGTGCTCCTGCTTATCGCCGGCGTGGGCGTGATCATGCTCGATTCGCGGATCACCGCGACCTTCTCCGATCGCATGTGGGCGCTGCCGGCGAAAGTGTATGCCCGGCCGCTGGAACTGTTCGTGGGTGCGCCGCTGTCGGCGGAAGACCTGGCCTGGGAATTGGAGCTGCTGGGCTACAAGCCCGTGACCAGCGCGCGGGCGCCCGGGCAGTACTCGCGCAACGGGCGCCTGTTCGACATCTATACGCGCGGCTTCGCTTTTCCGAGTGAGCGCGAGCCGGCGCGCGGGGTGCGGCTGATGCTCCGTGACGGGCGCGTGTCGGCGCTGTACAGCGGTAGCGAGGAAGTGCCGCTCATGCGGCTGGACCCGCTGCAGATCGGCGGTATCTACCCGTCGCACGGGGAAGACCGGATCCTGGTGCGGCTGGAAGACGTGCCCGAGACGCTGGTGGCGGGACTGCTGGCGGTGGAGGACCGGCGCTTTTACGAGCACTGGGGGTTTTCCATTACCGGCATCGCCCGGGCGGCGTTCTCCAACCTGCGCAGCGGGCGGGTGGTGGCCGGCGGCAGCACCATCACGCAGCAGCTGGTGAAGAACTACTACCTGACCCCCGAGCGCACCATCGTGCGCAAGCTCACCGAGATCGCGATGGCGGTGCTGCTGGAGCTGCACTACAGCAAGGACGCGATCCTCGAGAGCTACCTGAACGAGGTCTATCTCGGCCAGGAAGGGCCGCGGGCCATCCACGGCTTTGCGCTGGCCGCGCGGCACTACTTCCAGGCGCCGTTGGAACAACTGGGCCTGCACCAGCAGGCGCTGCTGGTGGGTATGATCAAGGGGCCGAGCCTGTACAACCCGCTGCGCAACTCCGAGCGGGCGAAAGAACGGCGCAACCTGGTGCTCGACGAGATGGCCGAGGCGGGCATCATCAACGACGGCCAGGCGGCGGTGGCCAGGGCCATGCCGCTGGGCGTGAACCGGGCCCCGCGGGTGCGCGACGCCTTCCCGGCCTACCTGGATCTCGTGCGCCGGCAGCTGCGCGAGGAGTACCGCGAGGAGGACCTGGCGACCCTTGGCCTGAGCATCTTCACGCCCTTCGATCCGATCCTGCAGCGGCAGCTGGAGCGCAGCACCGATGCGACGCTCGGTGGGCTCGACGGCGACCTTGAGACGGCGAGCATCGTGACCCGGGTGGATACGGGCGAGGTGGCGGCGCTCGTGGGCGGTCGGCAGGTGCGCTACGCCGGCTTCAACCGGGCGCTGGACGCGCGCCGGCCGGCCGGGTCGCTGCTCAAGCCGGCGGTATACCTGGCCGCGCTGGAACAGCCGGAGCGCTACACGCTGGCCACGCGCCTCGACGACAGCCCGCTGCGCCACGAGGCTAAGGGCGGGCAGGTGTGGGAGCCCGCCAACTTCGAGAAGACCTTCCATGGTGAGGTGCCGCTTTACGCGGCGCTGGCCCAGTCCTACAACGTGGCCACCGCGCGCCTGGGCCTCGAGCTCGGCGTCGACCGCGTGCACGACATGCTCGAGCGTTTGGGCCTGCCGGAGGCGCCGGCCGTACCGGCGGTGACCCTGGGGGCGGGGGAGTACTCGCCGCTGATGGTCGCGCGGCTCTACCAGGCCATTGCCGCCGGCGGCTTCCGTATGCCGCTGCGCAGCATCCGCGATATCGTCGATGCCCGCGGCGAACCGCTGAAGCGCTACCCGCTCGCCTACGACCGGCGCGTGGACCAGCGCGCCGTGCACCTGCTGCACTACGCCCTGCGAGCCGTGGTGCGCGAAGGCACCGGGCGCACCGTCTACCGCCGGCTGCCGCCGGACTTCGCGGTGGCGGGCAAGACAGGGACAACGGACGGGTTCCGCGATTCCTGGTTTGCCGGCTTCTCCGGCGACCTGCTGACGGTGAGCTGGATCGGCCACGACGACAACCGGGCCACGGGGCTCACCGGGGCCACCGGTGCCGGGCGTATCTGGTCGGACTTCATGGCCGCTGCGGCGCGCCGGCCGCTTGCCTACCGCATGCCCGGGGGCGTGTCGCTGCACTGGGTAGATGAGGCCTCGGGGCTTGCCAGTCGCGAGGGCTGCGAGGGCGCGCGGCTGTTACCCTTCATCGATGGCAGCGAGCCCGAGGGGAAGAGCCCCTGCGCTCGCCGCGGCAACCCGGTGCGGGACTGGTTCCAGCGCCTTTTTGGAGATGAATCATGAACTTGCGCCCGCTGCTGGTCCTCGCCTTCGCCGCTTTCCTCGCCGCCTGTGCCGGCAGCCCGCCGCGGGAGGGTCCCGCGCCGGTGGTCACGCCGCCCGGGGAGAGCGGCCGGCCCACGCCGGCGCCCGAGCCCGCTCCCCCGGTGGTGGAGCCCGCGACCGACGCGGTCACCGGCCTCCTTGTTCAGGCGCGCGACGCCCGCGAGGGCGGCGAAACGGACCGCGCCCTGGCGCTGCTGGAGCGGGCGCAGCGCCTGGACCCGGCGCGCGGCGCGCTCTACCTGGAGCTGGCGCGGACCCACGCCGCGGCCGGCAACGCGGCCCAGGCGAAAGCCTTCGCCGAGCGCGGGCTGCTCTACTGCCAGGGCAGCGAGTGCAGCGCGCTGGCGCGCTTTACCCGCTGACCCGCACCGTAAAGGCCCCGTCCCCCGGCACGAAATCCACGCGCTGGTTGATGCAGGCCGGCCGGTCGCCGGCGGAGTGGCTCACGAACAGCAGCTGGCTGTCGCTGCCTGCGGCGACGTGGTCGACGGCGCGCAACAGCAGCCGGCGGTGCCAGGCGTCCAGGCCCAGGGTGGGTTCGTCGAGCACCAGCACCTGCGGGCCCTTCACCATGGCCCGGGCGAGCAGCACCATGCGCTGCAGGCCGAAGGAGAGGTCGTCGAAGCGCGCCGCGGCGAGGTCGCCCAGGGCCAGCGCCTCGAGCCAGGCCTCGGCCAGCGCCCGCTGGCTGTCGCCCCAGTCGTCGTAGAGGCCGACGCTGTCGAAGAAGCCGGAGGTCACCACCTCCACCACGCGCATACCGCGTGCGAAAGTCAGCTGCAGCTGCGTGTCCACCTGGCCGAAGTGCCGCTTGATGTCCCAGACGCTTTCACCGCTGCCGCGGCGGCGGCCGAACAGGGTCACGTCCTGGCCGTAGGCCTTGTGGTTGTCGCCGGTGATCAGCCCGAGCAGCGTCGACTTGCCGCAGCCGTTGGGGCCGGCGATGGCGCAGTGCTGGCCGTGGTCGAAGGTCCAGCTCACACCGGCGAGGACGGCCGTGTCGTCGAAGCTGACGGCGATGTCGCGCAGGGCGATGAGCGGGGCGCCGGCCGGTGCCCGCGGCGCCCCGGGCGGCGGCGGGGGCAGGGCGCCGAGGGGCGGCAGCGGCGGCAGCATGAGGGCTTCGGTGTCGGGCGCGGCCAGGATGGCATCCCGTTCACCGGCCGCCGCGACCCGGCCGTCGTCGAGTAGCAGCACGCGGTCGATGGCGGCGGGGACGTCCGCCGGGTCCCGCGCCAGCAGCAGCACCGGCTGGTCGCTCGCCAGCAGCGCGTCGAGGGCCGCGTGCAGCTTCTCCTGGCTGGCCGCGTCGAGGCCGTCGAGGGGGCTGTCGAGGATGAGCAGGCCGGGGCGCGTCAGGATGGCGCTGGCGAGGAGCGTCTTGCGCATTTCGCCGGTGCTCAGGTAGCGCAGGCCGCGTTCGAGGAGCGGGCCGAGGCCCAGCAGCTCCACCCAGTGGTCCCGCTCCGCCGTGGCCGGCAGCAGGTCGCGGACGCGGGTGCCCGGGTCGCGGGCATCGGCGCTGAACTCCGAGACGTCGAGCTTGCGATCCCGGTCCACGAGCGCGCGTGCGCGCTCGAAGCAGACGTAGGCGATGCCGTGGTGGGCAAGGGTGTCGGTGCGCTCCACGCTGCCGGTGTAGTGACCGAGTTCGCCGGCGAGCACACGGGCAAGGGTCGTCTTGCCGGCGCCGTTGGGGCCGAGCACCGCCCACTGCTCGCCCCGGTGCACGGTGAGCGACAGGCCGCGCAGCACGGGGCGGGCGCGGTAGCTCACGGTGAGGTCGGTGACGGTGAGGAGGGTGTCGGGGGCGTTCACAGGTAGCTCCAGCGCTGCGGGCCGCTCGGGGCCGGGTTTCGCGAGGCGCCAATGCTACAGGGGCAGGGCCCGCACGGCGACAAGCGCTGCCTCCCTTGCTTCGGCGGGACACGGCTGGCTTAATCGGGCGCTCCTCCTCTACGCTCCGGGCCTGTGTCTGTTGCACTGCTGAACCTCGTCGAGACCCGCCTCGCCGATCACCGCCCGAAGCGCCACCGGCTGCGACCGCTCATGAAGCGCTGCGCGGTCGCGCTGGTGCTGCAGGTGCGCGAGGGGGAGCTGTGCGTGTTGATGATCCGCCGGGCAGAGCGCCCGGGGGATCCGTGGTCCGGGCAGATGGCCTTCCCCGGCGGGCGCATGGAACGCATCGACGCCAACGGCTTCGCCACCGCGGTGCGCGAGACGGAGGAGGAGGTCGGCCTCGTGCTGAAGAGCGAGGAATGCGTTGGCCGGCTGTCGGAGGTGAACGCCCGCTCGCGGATCCGCGGCCTGGGAATGGCCGTCAGCCCCTTTGTCTTCCGCCTGCGCCGGGAGGTCGCCTTTGCCCCCAACCACGAGGTGGCCGAGGTGGTCTGGGTGCCGCTGGAATTCCTCCTCGACACGGACAACCGCGAGACCATGGTCTGGGAGCGCAAGCGCCTCTCCCTCACGCTGCCCTGTTATTTCTACCAGGGGCGGCGCATCTGGGGCCTCTCCCTGCGCATGCTCGACGAGCTGATGGACCTCGTGACCGGCCCGAGCGGCAAGCGGCCGCCCTGGCGGCGCTACTGAGCTACTCGGGCTTTGCGGCGTCGCCGTGGATGAGAAACTGGCGGGTGTTGAGCATGAGTTCGCGCAGGGCGGGGTCCTCCCGGCTCGCTTCCTTCAGCCGCGCCTTGTCGATGCGGCCGGCGACGTAAGCCTCGAGCACGTTCAGGAGCACGGGGGTCATCTCCGGCTCCCGCGCCCAGCGCGGCGCGTCGACCAGGTTGCCGGTGACCGCGTCGCCGGTCCAGCGCAGCCAGTAGCCGCCGCAGCTCGAGAGGACGTAGTCGCCCTCGCGGCCGTAGCTCTGGTTCGGCGTGGCCGGGTTGAAGCCCCCCTCGGGAACGGCGTCGATACGCGACAGCGCCAGCACCCAGCGGCTGCCCTCGGGAAAGTCCTCCGCCGGCGGGCGGCAGTAGTCGCCGGTTTTCAGCCACACGCGCACCTGCTCGCGCCAGCTGTCTCCGCGCAGCGTGCGGCCGATGGCAACGTCGATGGAGTTGCCCTTGCGCTGCTCGACGGTGCCGGCGACCACCAGGTCCGCCTCTGCCTGCACATCGGCGAAGCTGCCCTCCCAGAGGCAGCCGCACTCGGCGTGCCCGGTAAGGGGAGAGAGGGCGGCAGCGAGGAGCAGGGCGGCGGTGCGCACCGGGTACCCCGTTACTGCAGCGCTCGGGCCGCGTCGAGGGCGAAGTAGGTGAGGATGCCGTCGCAGCCGGCGCGCTTGAAGGACAGCAGCGACTCGAGCATCACCGCCTCCTCCTGCAGCCAGCCGTTGGCAAAGGCCGCCTTGTGCATGGCGTACTCGCCGCTCACCTGGTAGGCGAAGGTCGGCGCCTTCAGCTCGTCTTTCACCCGGCGGACGATGTCGAGGTACGGCATGCCGGGCTTGACCATGATCATGTCGGCGCCCTCGGCGAGGTCCAGGGCGCACTCGTGCAGGGCCTCGTCGCTGTTCGCCGGGTCCATCTGGTAGCTGAACTTGTTGCCGCCCTTGATGTTGCCCGCGGAGCCCACGGCGTCGCGGAAGGGCCCGTAGTAGCTCGAGGCGTACTTGGCGGCGTAGGACATGATCAGCGTGTTCACGTGGCCCTCGGCCTCGAGCAGGTGGCGGATCGCGCCGATGCGCCCGTCCATCATGTCGGAGGGGGCGACCACGTCCGCGCCGGCTTCGGCGTGGGACAGGGCCTGCTTCACGAGCACGTCTTTCGTGATGTCGTTCAGCACGTAGCCGTCGTCGTCGATGATGCCGTCCTGGCCGTGGGTGGTGAACGGGTCGAGGGCGACGTCGGTCATTACGCCGAGCTCCGGCACCGCGTCCTTCAGGGCGCGCACGGCGCGCTGGGCGAGGCCGTCGGCGCTGTAGGCTTCCTCGGCCTGCAGGCTCTTGCGCTCCGCCGGCACCACCGGGAACAGGGCGATGGCGGGGATGCCGAGGCCGTGGGCCTCCTTCGCGAGCGTGACCAGCAGGTCGACGGAGAGGCGCTCTACGCCCGGCATGGAGGGCACGGCCTCGCGCTCGCCGCTGCCCTCGAGGACGAACACCGGCAGGATGAAGTCCGCCGGGGTCAGGCCGTTCTCCCGCACCAGGGCGCGGGCGAAGGTGCTGGCCCGGAGCCGGCGCATGCGGGTCGTGGGGTAGGATCCCCGGCTGCTGGCGAAGCTCATGCGCCGGAACTCCCGGCGGTCAGCATGTGGAAAACGATGTTGGCGGCTTCGAGGGTCTTGTCGATGTCCTCGTCGGTGTGCGCGGCGGACATGAAGCCCGCCTCGTAGGAGGCCGGCGCCAGGTACACGCCGTGCTCGAGCATGCGGTGGAAGAAGCGACCGAAGGTCTTCGTGTCGCAGGCCATCACGTCCGCGTAGTTCTCCACCTTCGGTGCGCTGGTGAAGAAGCCGCCGAACATGGTACCCGCGTGGTTGGTGGTGAAGGGCACGCCGGCGCTGTTCGCCGCGGCCTCGAGCCCGTGGCAGAGGCGCTCGGTGCGCTCGAAGATCGGCTCGTAGAAGCCCGGCCGGGTGATGATGTCCATGGTGGCCAGCCCCGCCGCCATGGCGATGGGGTTACCGGACAGCGTGCCGGCCTGGTACACGGGGCCGAGCGGGGCGATGTGCTCCATGATCTCGCGCTTGCCGCCGAAGGCGCCCACGGGCATGCCGCCGCCGAGGATCTTGCCGAGGGTGGTCAGGTCTGCCTCGATGCCGTAGTGGCCCTGGGCACCGTGGGGCCCGAAGCGGAAGCCGGTCATCACCTCGTCGAGGATGAACACGGCGCCGCTTTCGTTGCACACCTCGCGCATGGCGGTGAGGAACTCGGGCTTGGGCAGCACGCAGTTCATGTTGCCGGTGACCGGCTCGACGATCAGGCAGGCGATCTCGTCACCGTGCTCCGCAAAGCACTGGCGCAGCCCCTCGGTGTCGTTGTAGGTGAGGGTGATGGTGTGCTCGGCGAGGCAGGCCGGCACCCCCGGGGAGCTGGGCACGCCCAGGGTAAGCGCGCCGGAGCCGGCCTTGATCAGCAGCGAGTCGGAGTGGCCGTGGTAGCAGCCCTCGAACTTCACGATCTTGTCGCGGTGCGTGTAACCGCGGGCGAGGCGGATGGCGCTCATGGTGGCTTCGGTGCCCGAGTTGACCATGCGCACCATGTCCATGTTCGGCATGATCTCGCAGATGCGGTCGGCGAGCTGCGTCTCGAGCTCGGTCGGCGCGCCGAAGGACAGCCCCTTCTCGGCCTGGCGCACGACGGCCTCGCGCACCTCCGGGTGGTTGTGGCCCATGATCATCGGGCCCCAGGACAGCACGTAGTCGATGTAGCGGTTGCCGTCGGTGTCGAAGAGGTAGGCGCCGTCGGCGCGGTCGATGAACACCGGCGTACCGCCAACGGCCTTGAAGGCCCGCACCGGTGAATTCACGCCGCCGGGGATGTGGGCGTTGGCGCGCTCGAATAGGGCTTGCGATGTGACCATGCTGTCCTCACTGCGGGGTAAGACGGGCTCCCGGGGGAGCTTGAAGCCCCCGGATTATGGGCCTTCGCCCTCCCGCTCAACAACCCCGCGGCGGGTCCAGGCGCCCCGTCAAGGGGAGTGCGTCAAGCGGGCGCGATCAAAAGGGCTTGAGCACGACCAGGAACACGATGGCGAACAGGAACAGCACCGGCACCTCGTTGAAGAACCGGTAGAACACGTGGCTGTGGCTGTCCGAGTCCGCGTTGATGGCCTTCACGTAACGGCCGCACTGGAAGTGGTAGACGACCAGGAAGGCCACGCCGGCGAGCTTGAGCCAGAGCCAGGTGGCGTTCAGGTAGTAGTCCGGTGCCAGGGTGATCATCCATACGCCGAAGACTACCGTCAGCACCATGAACGGGGTGACGAAGCGGTACAGGCGGCGGGACATCACCGCCAGCTGTGCCCGGGTCGCGCTGTCCTCGCTGGCGGCGAAGTAGACGAAGATGCGGGGCAGGTAGAACAGGCCGGCGAACCAGCAGACGACGAAGATGATGTGCAGGGCACGCAACCACAGCATGGCGGCTTCCTTAACTCTCGCTATAGATGAATGACAGGGAATAGCGCTCGATGCGCTCCCGGGTGACGATACCGCGCAGGCTGCGCTTGCCCGAGGGCAGCCGGCCGTAGACGCAGGCGGCCTCGACGGTCTCCCGGCGCAGCACGTCCATGGCCTGGCGCAGCGTGGCCTGCTCGGGGACCCGGGTGATGGTCCAGCGGCGCAGGTCGGCGCCGGTCAGGTCCAGCAGGGCCGGGTCCTCGCCCTCTTCCGGCGGCAGGGGCGGCCGCTCGCCGGCCTCCCAGGCCAGCAGGTCCTCGCCGCGCAGCAGGAACAGGTCTTCCTCGTCGCGGTGGATGACGCACCAGTCCGGCACCTGCACGGCGAGGGCGCGGAGGGCCTCGGGGCTGATCTTCGCCGGCACGCGCACGGCGCTGGTGTTCATGCCCGAGGTGACATCCACCCGGTGCAGGAACTGCCCGAGGGGGTCCTCCGGCACCGCGCGCTCGAGCTGGCGCAGCAGCGCGTGGTGTACCGCCCGCTGGCGGAACAGGGCGGTGTTGACGAGGTTGGCGGCAACGATGGCCAGCAGCGCCGGCATGGCGACCGCCGTGGTCTGGGTGAGCTCGATGACCGCGATGCTGGCGGCCAGCGGGGCGCCGAGCACCGTGCCCATGGTCGCGGCCATGCCGATAATCACGTAGAGCGTCATGTCCGACGCGAGCGCGGGCTGCAGGACCGGGCCGAGCTGGCCGAGCAGGCCGCCGATGCAGGCGCCGATGATCAGGCTCGGGCCGATGAGGCCCACCGGCAGCCCGAAGCCCAGGTTGACGCTGGTGGCCAGCAGCTTGGTGGCGGCGAGGGCCGCGAGGAGCACCAGCGTGCTGTCGCCGGTGAGAATGCGCCGCAGCGAGTCGTAGCCCATGCCGAGCACCTCGGGCACCCATAGCGCAAGGCAGCCGGTGAGCACCCCGGCGACCGTGAAGCGCAGCAGTACCGGGCGCTGCCGGGAGCCCGCGGAGAGCAGCACCAGGCGGATGAACAGCGCGCCGGCGGCCCCGCAGCAGAGCCCCACGAAGAGAATGAAGGGGATTTCCCAGAGCGAGTTGAGCGCGACCGGTGGCAGGGTGAAGACCGGGAAGCCGAAATCGAGGCCGCGGCTCACGGCCGAGGCCGCCACCGCGGCGAGCATCACGGGGACGAAGCCGGCCACGGTGTACTCGGCGACGATGACCTCCATGGCGAAGATCACCCCGGCCAGCGGCGTGTTGAAGGCCGCGGCGATGCCGCCGGCGGTACCGCAGGCGATGGCCACGCGCAGGCTGTTGTTGGGCAGGGACAGGCGCTGGCCCAGCAGGCTGTTCACCGCGGCGCCCAGGTGCACCCCCGGCCCTTCGCGGCCGCCGGACTGCCCCGAGGCCAGGGCCAGTGCCCCGGCGAGGAACTGCACCAGCGCGTTGCGCAGCGGCAGCACCCCGTAGTGGTAGTGCAGCCGGCTGACGACGTGCAGGATGCCGACCTCACGCTGCTCTTTCGGCAGCAGGCTGAAGGCGATGCCTAGCAGCAGCCCGCCCCCCGCCGGCAGCGCGAAGAGCAGCCAGCGCGGCAGCGTCTCGAAGGCTTCACCGTCCAGCACGCCCCAGAGCCCGCCGAGGGCGACGATGGCTGCCTCGAAGGCCAGCACCACGCCGCCCGACGCCAGCCCGCCCACGACGCCCAGCAGCGCATAGGCGAGGGTCGACTCGTAGCGGGTGAGAGAGCGGCGGAAGCTGCCCAGGGTATTGCGCACGGCGCTGACCGATGCCAGTGAAAAATGCGATCATAGCAGTTTGCCCGCCGCGCGCGGCGGCGGGCCTGCAAGCACTTTCAACGGAGGCACCATGGTCAGGGTCGGCATCGTCGGAGGCACGGGCTACGCGGGCGTGGAACTGCTGCGACTGCTCGCGGCGCACCCCGGGGCCGAGGTCGTGCTCATCACCTCCCGGGGCGAGGCCGGCCGCCGGGCGGACGAGCTGTTCCCGAACCTGCGCGGTACCTGTGACCTTTGCTTCACGGAGCCCGACACCGCCGCGCTCGCCGCCTGCGACGTCGTTTTCTTTGCCACGCCGCACAACGTGGCCATGCACAGCGTGCCGGCGCTGCTCGATGCCGGCGCCCGGGTGATCGACCTCTCCGCCGACTTCCGCCTGCGCGATGCGGACACCTGGTCCGCGTGGTACGGCGAGACCCACGCCTGCCCGGAACGGCTGGCCGAGGCCGTGTACGGCCTGCCCGAGTTCTACCGCTCGGTGATCGTGGACGCGCGCCTCGTCGCCTGCCCGGGCTGCTATCCCACGGCGATCCAGCTGGCCTTCGCGCCGCTGCTGGCGAACCGGCTCGTGGACCCCGGGCAGCTCATCGCGAGCGCCGCTTCCGGGGTCAGCGGCGCCGGCCGCCAGGCCAAGCTCGATAACATCCTCACCGAGGCGAGCGACAACTTCAAAGCCTACGGCGCGAGCGGCCACCGGCACCAGCCCGAGATCGAGCAGTCCCTCGGCGACCTCGCCGGCGAGCCCGTGGGGGTGACCTTCGTGCCGCACCTGCTGCCGATGATCCGCGGCATTCACGCCACCTGCTTTGCCCGCCTGCACACGCCGGGGCTGGACCTGCAGCCGGTGTTCGAGGACTACTACGCCGACGAGCCCTTCGTCGACGTGCTGCCGGCGGGGCAGCACCCGCAGACCCGCGTGGTGCGCGGGGCCAACCGCTGCCAGATTGCGGTGACGGTGCCCCAGGGGCGCGATACCGCGGTGGTCATGGCGACGGAGGACAATCTCGTCAAGGGCGCCTCCGGCCAGGCCATCCAGTGCATGAACCTCATGCTGGGCCTGCCGGAGGCCGAGGGGCTCGGCCACCCGGGGCTGCTGCCCTGAGGCGGCGCCGGTCCTCGGGGCAAGGGCGACTGCCGCAATACTTGACTGAATTGCTAGGGCTTCGCATACTCCACGGACTTGTTTGAACGCCAGGGCGCCTTCCGCCAATGACCGTCGCCACAGCCTTTGACCCGAACAGCCTTACCCTGTCGCCCAACGCGGTGCGCAAGGTGCGCGAACTCGTGTCGGAAGAAGAGAATGCCGACCTCAAGCTGCGCGTGTTCATCACGGGTGGTGGCTGCTCCGGGTTCCAGTACGGTTTTACCTTTGACGAGGAGGCTGCCGAGGACGACACCGCCATCGAGATGGACGGGGTGACCGTGCTCGTGGACCCGATGAGCTTTCCCTATCTCGCCGGTTCCGAGGTCGATTACACCGAGGGCCTCGAGGGTTCCCGCTTCATCGTCAACAACCCGAACGCGACGACCACCTGCGGCTGCGGCGCATCCTTCGCTATCTAGCGGGCGCCAGCTAGCTAGCCGCCTGACCCCGACACCACCCAGCGCCCGCCGGCGCTGCCCGGATAGATACCCCCCAGTACCCGCGGTCCCGCCGCCCCGGTCACCGCCGGCGCATTGCCGGGCCGGCCGGCCAACGTTTCCCGCGCCAGCCAGGCGAAGGCCGCCGCCTCAACCCAGTCCGGGTCCAGCCCCAGTGCCTGCGTGGTCGCCAGCCGCGCCGGCTCCAGGGCCCGGTGCAGGCGGCGCATCAGGTCATCGTTGTGCGCCCCGCCCCCGCAGACATAGACCTCGTCAGCCCGGAAGCCCGCGCGTTCCAGTCCGCGGGTGATCCCCTGCGCGGTGAGCGCCGCCAGCGTGGCCTGCACGTCGCGCGGGTCGGCGTCCGGTACCGCGGCGAGCAGGCTGTCCAGCCAGGCATCGCTGAAGTGCTCGCGCCCGGTGCTGCGCGGGCCCGCGCGCTGGAAGAAGGCGTCCGACAGGGCGCCGTCGAGGAGGGCCGGGATGACCGTGCCCTCGGCGCTCCAGGCGCCGCCGGCGTCGTAGTCGGCTCCCAGGTGGCGCCGGCTCCAGGCGTCGAGCAGCGTGTTGCCGGGCCCGGTATCGAAGCCGGCGACGAGCGTTTCCCCCTCCAGCAGCGTGGCGTTGGCGATGCCGCCGATGTTGACGATGGCCCGGCGGCGGCCCGGGGCGCCGAAACAGGCGCGGTGGAAGGCCGGCGCCAGGGGCGCGCCCTCGCCGCCGGCGGCGATGTCGCGGCGGCGGAAATCCGCCACGGTGGTGATGCCCGTGCGCTCGGCGATCGTGCTCGGGTCGCCGAGCTGCAGCGTGAAGGGGGCATCGCCCTCGGGACGGTGGCGGACGGTCTGGCCGTGGGAGCCGATGGCGCTAACCCGGGCCGCGTCGATCCCGCTCTGCTCAAGGACGGCGAGGGCGGTATCCGCGAAGGCCACGGCCACGGCGCGGTCGACCCGGCCGACCTCGTCGAGGCCGTCGTCACCGGGCGTGCACAGGGTGGCGATCGCGTCACGGAGCGCGGGCGGGTGGGGTCGGCCGAGCGTAGCGAGGACGTCGAAGCGATTGCTCCCGCGGTCAGTGTCGAAAGCGAGCAGTGCCGCGTCGACGCCGTCGACGCTGGTGCCGGACATCAGGCCCAGGTAGTAGGCCGGGGCCACGGCGGATCAGGGCGCAGCGGTGGCGGTGCCGGTGCTCGGGCCCCCGGCGCTGGCGAGGCGGGTATCGGACTGGCGCTGGGCCAGCTGCTGGCTCACCCCGGTGATGGCGCTGCGGAAGGCCGGCATCTCTGCCGAGGCCAGTGACTTGGCCTTGGGCAACAGCTTGTGGACCGTGCGCGGATTGCGGTGCACGCCATCCACGAGGAATTCGTAGTGCAGATGCGGACCGGTGGCGGCGCCCGTGGAGCCCACGGTGCCGATGACCTGGCTCTGCACCACCCGCTGGCCCTGGCGGACCTTGCGCTTGTTCAGGTGCAGGTACTTGGTGACGAAGCGCTCGCCGTGCTGGATGAACACGTAGTTGCCGTTGGCGCGGGTGTAACCGGCCTCGATCACCCGGCCGTCACCGGAGGCGAAGACCGGCGTGCCGCGGGGTGCAGCGTAGTCGGTGCCGCGGTGCGGGCGCGTGGTCTTGTAAATCGGGTGCAGGCGCTTCAGGTTGAAGTTGGAACTGATGCGGGTGAAGTCCACCGGGGCCATCAGGAAGGCCTTGCGCATGCTGACGCCGTTCTCGTTGTAGTAGCTCGCCTGCCCCGCGCTGTCGGTGTAGCGGAAGGCGTTGAAGGTCTCGCCCTTGTTGGTGAAGGAAGCGGCGATGATATTGCCCTCGTCGAAGCGCTCACCGTCGAGATACAGCTCTTCGTAGAGCACGTGCATGGTGTCGCCCTTGCGCGGGTCGAGCGCGAAGTCGATGACGCCGCCGAAGAGATTGGCCAGCTCCATCACCAGGTTGCTCGACAGCCCCGCGTCGCGACCAGCGAGGAACAGGGAGGTGTCGATCTCGCCAGAGGCCCAGGCCAGGCGCACTTCCGGCTCGCGGTCGATGCGCTCGCTGGAGTAGCCGCCGTCCATACGCCGGTAAACGACGCTGTGCAGCGGGTCGATGACGTGGCGTACGGCCGCCAGCTCGCCGGCATCGTCGGCCAGGAAGCCGATGGTCTGGCCGGGGTAGATGCGCTCGAGCGCCTTGCCCTGGGGGGCGGTGTGCACGATGCGGTAGACGTCGCCATCGCCGTAGCCGGCGCGCTTGAAGAGCAGGGAGAGGTTGTCGCCGGACTGGACGATGAGCTCGCGCCAGGCCGGGGCGGGCGCCGGCTCGGGCGTTTCCGGCGGCTCGGCGGCGGCCTCGGTCTCGGTCGGGGCCGGTTCCTCGATGGCCGCGGTGTCGACGCCGCTTTCGGCCACCTCGATGGCGGCATCCATGGCGCCGGGCAGCTCTGCGTCCGCGGAGCGGTTCGCCTCCACGTCGCCGCCGGGGGCCACGAGGGCGGCAATTGCGACGGCAGCAGTCAGCGCGGCCACGGCCAGCAGGTGGCGGTGAGAAACGCGGGGTCGCTGTGCCAGCGGCGTTGCGCCGCGCGGCGCTTTCTTGAATTGCATTGGCTCGTGCCCGCAGGAATGCTGGTTGAAGTATAACGCAGGATGCCGCTACCGCCCGGCAGTTGCAATCCATGGTCGTTGGGGTATCTTGCGCCCTCCTTTTACTACGTGCCGTCCACCCGCCGGGATGACAGCCCGTGCGGCAAGCATGAACCGCAGCCAAGAGCAGCAACCATGAGTAGTGCACTGATTGCCGACCTGCGTGCGCGCGGGCTCCTGTTCCAGGTCGCCGGGGAGGAGGCACTCCCCGGCTGGCTCGATGGCGGCATGCGCACTCTTTACTGCGGCTTCGACCCCACGGCGGACAGCCTGCACATCGGCTCACTGGTACCGCTGCTGACCCTGCAGCGCTTCCAGCGGGCGGGGCATCGGCCCATCGCCCTGGTGGGTGGCGCCACGGGTCTCATCGGTGACCCGAGCTTCAAGGCGCAGGAGCGACAGCTGAACACCCCCGAGGTCGTCGGCGGCTGGGTGGAGAAGATCCGCGACCAGGTCTCCCGCTTCATCGATTTCGACGCCGGGCCGCGGTCGGCCCTGGTGGTGAACAACCTCGACTGGACGCAGGGCATGGACGTGCTGACCTTCCTGCGCGACATCGGCAAGCATTTCTCGGTCAACGCCATGGTGCAGAAGGAATCCGTGCGCCAGCGGATCGAGCGCGAGGGCGCCGGTATCAGCTACACCGAGTTCAGCTACATGATCCTGCAGGCGCTCGATTTCGCCGAGCTGGCCAACCGCCACGACTGCACCCTGCAGCTCGGCGGCTCGGACCAGTGGGGCAACATCACGGCCGGCATCGACCTGTCCCGGCGCCTGCACGGCAAGCAGGTGTACGGCCTGACGCTTCCCCTGATCACCAAGGCCGACGGCACCAAGTTCGGCAAGACCGAGAGTGGCACCATCTGGCTGGACCCCGCGCGCACCTCGCCCTATGCCTTCTACCAGTTCTGGCTGGGCACCGCGGACGCGGATGTCTACCGCTTCCTGCGCTACTTCACGTTCCTGGACGTGGCCGAGATTGAGGCCATCGAGCGCGCCGACGCGGAGCGCCAGGGGCGCCCGGAGGCACAGGGGGTGCTCGCCCGGGAGGTGACCCGGCTCGTGCACGGCGATGCGGGGCTGGCCGCGGCCGAGCGTATCACCCGCTGCCTCTTCGACGGCGACCTCGAGAGCCTGTCGGCGGACGACTTCGCCCAGCTGCGCCTCGATGGCCTGCCGGCCAGCGCCCTGGACCGATCGGCGCTCCCCGAGACGCTGACCCAGACCCTGGTCGAGGCGGGCATGGCGAAGTCCGGCAAGCAGGTCAAGGATGCGCTCGGCAACAGCGCCGTGCTGGTCAACGGCCGGGCCCTGTCCCGGGACGACAACGCCGACCCCGCGGGCTGCTTCGCGGCCGAGCGGGCCCTCCACGGGCGCTTCTACCTGGTGCGCCTGGGGAAGAAGAAATACCACCTCTTCGAGGCCGCCTGACCTGCATCAAGAGCGGCCTCAAAAAAAGATGTAATCACCGCTTGCCAGCGGGGGTTCCGACTGTATAATACGCCTCCCGGTCGAGACACGATCTCGGCGGGTAACGCCCGGCCCGGCGCCGAGCGAGCTGCTTAACAGACAGATGAAGACAGATGTGTGGGCACTTGTTGGATTGGTAGCTCACTCTCTTGGGTTTGTCCCGGGGAGCAAAGTTATCAGACACAAGTGACTCATCGATTCATTTATGAATCATTGATTCTGATGTGTCTGAGCCGAGATTTGTGAGTTGGCGCGGGTAGCTGCGAAAGCTCACCCTCCTACTTCGGTGGAGGTTAAAGATTGAA